>Ga0302180_10000010_pt1 | contig 216178 bp, 185 predicted proteins | sample I_Palsa_E3_2_FD_200575 | JGI IMG/M metagenome (GOLD analysis project Ga0302180, IMG submission 200575) | Peat permafrost microbial communities from Stordalen Mire near Abisko, Sweden - I_Palsa_E3_2 | ecosystem: Environmental > Terrestrial > Soil > Palsa > Peat permafrost | place: Sweden...
AAAATTGCTGGCTCAGTCAAAATCATCGCGGCCAGGCGGTCTTTCATTTTGAAAACGTAGATTCCATCAACGACGCAGAAAAGCTGCGCGGTCTCGACGTTCTTCTTCCCATCGAGCAGCGCGTAACACTTCCGCTGGGCCACTATTTCGTCAGCGATCTGGTGGGCTGCTCCGTTTTTGAACTACCGCCGGCGCCGGCAGCGCTCTCCTCGCCGGCATGTTCTCTCGGCGCTGCTCCCGCGCTTCTTGGTGTCGTTGCGGGCGTGGAATTTCCTGGCGAGGATTTTACCGGCACGCCACTGCTCGCGGTCGAGACGCGGGATGGCGAATTGCTCATCCCGTTGGCTGAAGACATTTGCACCAGCATCGACGTCGCCGCTCGCCGCATCGAGGTCGTTCTTCCCGAGGGCCTCCGCGAACTGGACCAACCGGAGTGATGTATGCACCGCGGAGAGTTTTTCTGGGGGATAAGCAAAACCGTGGCACTGGCGAGCCTTAACGTACGTCCCTTGGTGTAGGTCGCCTCAGTGTATGTCGATGGTGGTGACGCTTAACGCCGGCAGCGTAATCGTGAAGGAAGACCCGCTCGCGGCCATGCTTCCCGCAGCCACCGGCTGCACCGATGCGCCGCCTGAGACCTGTGTCTGCGCCGAAGCCGCGGTCATTTGATAGATGTAGGCCGTTCCGGAAACCGTCTGCCCGCTAATTTCCGTGACCTTGCTGGAGGTGGAACGATTAATAGCCACAAACACCACGCGCCCGGGCGTGCTGCTGTCTAAACTGGCGTAAACCATCACGCTGGAAACGTCGCTGGAGGCCGCTTGCACGGAAGTGTCGCCAAAGCAGGCCGTGGCTCCGTCAAATCCGCGATACGCGCTGAAACCCGCCAGCGCATAGGGATAGGTTCCGTTTGGCGGCCAGAAATTCGCCGCAAACAATCCCTGCGCGCCGAAAATCCCCAAATTGTCCGCCTGCGCAATCGTTCCGGCGATGTGATTCCAGCCGCCGTTTTCATACTCGGTAATGGAAATTTTCATTCCAGGATTCTCGGCGTTGATCTTCGCCTGCAGGCGGCCCAGCAGGTTGATCGGAGTTTGTCCCAATTCCTCGTAAATCCACGGATTGCTGTTGTAAGAGTCGGTGTAGGTGGGATCCCACAAATTACGCGGACTCTGTACGATGAGCTGGACCTGCGCATCCGTCAGCGTTGTTTCGCTCAAATCGATGCTGCGGTTTCCGTTCGCGTCATATTCTTCCGCATACCAATGGAAATCGTACACGTCCACGATGGGCTTGCCGTAAGTGGCTGAAGCACTGGCGATGGCCGGGAGATATTTATCCGGAAACCAGTTCGCGCCGCTGGGCGTGGCATTCAATTCGCCCTGCCAGTTGTAAATGCCCTGAAAACCATAATGCACCGGACCGAAGATAATCATGTTCGGAAACTGATCTTTCAGCGCCTCGGTGAGGGTGATGGTTTTGGAGATGTAATTATCGGAGGTGACGGGATTCGGCCCTTGCACTTCCAGATGCGTGGTGTTCCACAGCTCCGGCTCGTTATCGAGTTGCACGAACGTCGGGTGCGTGGGGCTGGTGCCGTAAATCCCCAAGCCGGTGAATTTCTGGTTCATGGCCCAGACGAATTCGTCCATGAACACGTCGGCATCGGTGGTGGGCGGCGTGATCGTAAACGGGACGGAAGAAACGGTACTCTTTTTGTCCACCACGGTTTTGAAACGCGATAGGTCCGGCGGATTCGCCACGCTCACCGGGCCGTCTTCATCGCCGGCCACCAGCCCCTGCAGTTGGACGGTCATGAGGCTCGCCAACCCGTTGGCCTGGTCTCCGGCGATGAAGACGCGTACCGCTTCGCCCGGGACCGTGCTGCTGCTCAAGTAGTCGTCGTTTTCGTACAAATAATCGCTGCCCGCGTTCGACGCGTTGGTCTCCCAGTTGTAAGCCGTCCAGCGATTCCCACCCGCGCGGTCGAAGGTCAACAGCGGCGGCCCGCTCGTGACGCCGCTGGAAAAGTTCGTTCCGTAAATGTAACGAGAAATCGCATGCGTTTGTGTGGGATCGACGGTAATGGTTATATCCGGCGCCGCGCCGATGGGAGTCGCACTCGCCTGGCCGGAGTTCGCGCTCTGGCCTGCACTGTTGACCGCGGAAACCACGTAGTAATACGTGGTGCCATTGGTCAGTCCCGTGTCCGCATAATTTGCCGAGGTCGGCGCCGCGAGTTGGGCATATGGCCCGCCACTTACGGTTGCGCGTTCGACGTTGTAGCTGGTTGCTCCCGGGCTAGCGTTCCAAGTTAGGGTCACTTGGGCATTACCGGCCAGAGCCGTTAACCCAGTGGGCGTCGCGGGAATGGTCACGGGTGCGGCGGGCGTTGCATTGACCTCGGCGGAGTTCGCACTTTCGCCAGCGGAATTGAGCGCCGAAACCACGTAGAAATATTTTGTTCCGTTCGTCAGTCCCGTATCCGTGTAACTCGCGGAGGTCGGCGCACCAATTTGTGTGTACGGCCCGTCGGTCACGGTCGCGCGCTTTACGTGATAACTGGTCGCGCCATCGCTCGCAGCCCAGGCCAGGTTCACCTGCGCGTTTCCCGCAGTGGCCGCCAATCCAGTTGGCGCAGAGGGAATGGTCACGGGCAAGGGGGGCGTCGCATTGACCTCGGCGGAGTTCGCGCTTTCGCCGGCAGAATTCAGCGCCGAAACCACGTAGAAATATTTTGTTCCGTTCGTCAGTCCGGTGTCCGTGTAACTCGGGGAAGTCGGCGCGCCGATCTGCGTGTACGGCCCGCCGGTCACCGTAGCGCGCTTTACGTGATAGCTCGTCGCCCCGTTGCTCGCAGCCCAGGCCAGGCTCACCTGCGCATTGCCCGCCGTTGCAGCCAGGCCATTCGGCGCGGAAGGAATGCTGGGGTCGGTGCCGCCGCCCGAGGGATTGCCACCTCCCGTCGCGGCACACCCGGCCAGCACCATCGCCAGCACCAGAAATAGGACCAATGGGAGGAAGCAGATCGATCTGTGCCAATGGGTCATTCGAGGACGCTCCCGGGAAGCCCACGAGCTAGGGAGACAAAGATGCATGATGCCCAAAGAATGCGTGCAATCTTCAAGTCACACAAGCTGTCCATTAGGACAGATTCCGCCGCTGGCCCCGGGGTACTGCGAAGCGCGCAAAACCCTCGCTTCCCGCGATGGCAGCTACGCTTGGCTTTGGCTACACTGGCAACGCATGCGCTTCGACCTCATTACCATCTTCCCGGAATTCTTCGCCGGACCGCTGGATCACGGAATCCTGCGGCGCGCGCGTGAAACGGATTTGGTGGAAATAAAGATCCAAGATCTTCGCGAATTCACCAAAGACCGCCACCGCACGGTGGATGACCGGCCCTTCGGCGGCGGCGAAGGCATGGTGCTGAAGCCCGCGCCGCTTTTTGAAGCGGTGGAATCGCTTCTGGGTCACGAGGTCGGCAACGCAGCGCAAACGGCCGGGCCGGACGCAAAAACGGCGATCATTCTATTGTCTGCCGCAGGAAAGCTTTTCAATCAGGAAACTGCGCGGCGCCTGGCGCGACTCGAGCGCATTCTATTGATTTGCGGCCGTTATGAAGGCGTGGACGAACGGGTGGCCGCGCACCTCGCCACCGACGAAATCTCGATTGGCGACTACGTTCTTAGCGGCGGCGAACTTCCCGCGATGCTTATCCTGGATTCCGTCACGCGGCTGCTTCCCGGCGCACTTGGCAACGAAGCGTCCTCGCAAAACGAATCCTTCGCCGCGCCATCGAATAGCGAAGAATGCGCGCCAGCGGAAAATTCGGGCGCAACGCGTCCCGCGCAACTCGAGAAGCACGCGGCGCGCATTTTGCTGGATTTTCCGCATTACACGCGTCCCGCCGAATATCGCGGCTGGACCGTACCGGAGGTCTTGATCGGCGGCAACCACGCGGAAGTCGCCAAGTGGCGGGCCACCGCCGCATTGGAAAAGACTCGCCGGAATCGCCCGGACCTCTTGGGAGAAACTAAGCGGTAATGCTTGCCGTCATCCGGCATCGCACGAGACGATTGACTTTGCGATAATGGAGAAGGCCAAACTCTAATGACCACCGCAGCCAACGGCAGCAAGCACCTGCTGCAAAAACCCATTGCGATCTACTACGAGCACCCGGACTGGTTCCGGCCGCTCTTTCAGCAGCTCGACGAACGAGGTGTGCCGTGGGTAAAAATTCACGCGCGCGACCATCGCTACGATGCAGCCTCACCGGAAGACGAATACTCGCTGCTTTTCAATCGCATGAGCCCTTCGGCGTGGCAACGCGGATTGGGACACTGCATTTTTTATACGCTGAATTATCTGGCGCACCTCGAGGCCAAAGGCCTGCGCGTGGTGAATGGCCACCGGTGCTTCGCGCACGAGACTTCCAAAGCCCAGCAACTCACGAATCTCGAAAAACTCGGATTGCCGTACCCCAAAGCCATGGTTATCAATCACCCGTCGCAAGCCGTCGCGGCGGCTGCGGCCATCGGCTATCCCGTGGTGATCAAGCCTAATATCGGGGGCAGTGGCGCAGGCATCGAACGTTTTGGCAGGGCGGAAGCGTTGCGTGCCGCGGTCAAGGAAAATCGCCTCTATTTCGGCATCGATTCCACGGCCCTGGTTCAGGAAGCCTTTACCGCGCGCGATGGCATCATCACCCGCGTCGAGGTGCTCGGCGGAAGATTTCTCTACGCCATCAAGATTCACATTACCGGCGACAGTTTCAATTTGTGTCCCGCGGATATTTGCCAAAACACCAAAGGCGAAGAACTGACGCGCATCGCCTGCCCCGTCGACGCTCCGAAAACCGGCATGACGGTGGAAGGCTACGATCCACCGCCGCGGATCATCGATGACGTCGAGCGCATCATGGCCCTCGCCAACGTCGAAGTGGGTGGTATCGAATACGTCGTCGACGACGGCACCGGCCGCCAGCTCTACTACGACGTCAACGCGCTTTCCAATTTCGTGGCCGATCCCGTGCGCATCGTCGGTTTCGATCCCTATTCGCGCCTCGCCGATTTTCTGATTGCCGAAGCGCTGAGACACGAAGCGCGCCGCTCCGAGAAAGTTTCGCCAGCTCCTGTCGCAGTCGCGAAAGTCCCGGCATGAGATACGGCTATTGGCTTCCCGTCTTCGGCGGCTGGCTGCGCAACGTGGTGGATGAAAACATGCCGGCAACTTGGCCGTATGTAAAACGCCTGGCCCAGCGCAGTGAACAACTCGGGTTCGACGTGACACTGGTGGCCGAACTAAATCTGAACGACATCAAAGGCCCGGAGGCGCCCTCGCTCGATGCTTTCTCCACCGCCGCGGCGCTGGCGGCGGTAACCGCAAGCATCGAACTGATGGTCGCGGTGCGCCCCACTTTCCATCTCCCCGCATTACTGGCGAAGCAAGCCGCCAACATCGACCACATCAGCAACGGTCGCCTGACCCTGAACGTGGTGTCCTCCTGGTGGGCGGACGAGGCGCGCAAATATGGCGTGAATTTCGAGCAGCACGACGATCGCTATGCACGTACCAGCGAGTGGCTGGACGTTCTCGACGGCGTTTGGAAGCAGAATCATTTTTCGTTCAGCGGGAAATATTATCGCGTGGACGACAACATCCTGGCGCCCAAGCCGCTTTCCAAACCGCGGCCCACGATCTACGCGGGAGGCGAATCCACTGCCGCGAAAGAACTCATCGCCGAAAAATGCGACGCCTACCTGATGCATGGGGACCCACCAGAACGCGTAGCGGAAAAAGTCGCCGACCTGAAATCGCGCCGCGCCAAGCACCATCTTCCGCCAATGAAGTTCGGCGTGGCAGGGTACACCATCGTCCGCGAGACCGAGCGCGAGGCCCAGGAGGAGCTGCGCCGCGTCACCGACGTCCACCAATCCACCGCGGGCTACGCGAATTACCAGCAATGGCTGGCCGGCACTCAGCTGGAACAAAAAGTTTCGCTGGAAGATTATTCGGTGAGCAATCGCGGCTTGCGGAGTGGCCTGGTCGGCACCGCAGAGCAGGTGGCCGACCGTCTCGCGACTTTCGAAGCCACGGGCGTGGACCTGGTGTTACTGCAATTCAGCCCGCAACTCGAGGAAATGGAGCGCTTCGCAGCCTCGGTGATCCGCCGGGGAGCGCCCGCGCCCACCGCCGGCTAACGGCACTCTATCGTTTGGCGTCTGCAAGTGGTAATCCTGCCCGGGGCACGTGCGTCTCTCCGAAAATCCGCTAGGAAAATCACGGAAAGCCGCTTATAATCAATGATTGACTGATGAGCGCATGCCCCGCCTGAGTGGGTCTGCAAGGAATCACGAACATGAATCCGGCAATACAGAAACTGCACGACGCGCAACTGCGCACTGATCTCCCCGACTTTCGCACCGGCGATACCATCCGCGTGAACGTGCGTCTGAAGGAAGGCGAAGGCGAGAAGGAAAAAGAACGCCTGCAGGCTTTCGAAGGCGTGGTCATCTCCAAGAAAGGGCGCGCATCCGGCGCGACGTTCACCGTTCGCCGCGTAAGCTTCGGCGTCGGCATCGAGCGCATATTCCCACTACATTCGCCATCCATCAGCTCGGTAGAGATCGTGGGCAAAGGCAAGGTACGCCGCGCTCGCCTTTATTACCTGCGCGATTTGAAGGGCAAGGCCGCGCGCATCAAGCGCGCTGACCGCGAAGTTGCGGCTGCCCCCGAGGCTGCCTCCCAGCCCGCCGCGGCCAAGGCGTAATCGCGCCAACGCGTCGCCAGTACGCATACATTTGCAAGAAAAAGGACGGGCGCCGAGCCCGTCCTTTTTCTTGCATTCGCTTTTTTTCGGCCTAGCCAGTCTTGGAATGATCAACCTGGGAGTTCTTTATTTCCTGCGCCAGCCTGAGCTGAGTTCGCGCGCCCTCGTGCTACTATCAGCCCGATGGCTCGCCAGTGCTGTTCCCGTTTCGAGCGCGCTGCCCGGCAGATGGGATGGATGCGCATCGCCGGACTCGATGAAGCTGGCCGCGGCGCACTTTTCGGCCCGGTGGTCGCCGCAGCGGTAATTCTCAATCCCAAGCGCCGCATCGTGGGTCTCGACGATTCCAAGAAGCTGACGCCCGAGCGTCGCGGCGAATTGGCGCCGCGGATCCGCGAACATTGCATTGCCTGGGCGGTAGCCGAAATCGACGCGCAGCGCATCGACGCCTGGAACATTTACCAAGCTAGCCGCCAAGCCATGACTGCGGCATTACATCAACTGGCCATTGTCCCCGACTATCTGCTGCTGGACGCCATGCAACTTGATGTACTGATCGAACAAAAATCGCTCATCCATGGCGATGCACGCAGCGTCTCCATTGCCGCGGCTTCGATTCTGGCGAAAACCCACCGCGACGCGCGGATGGAGGAATGGCACGAGGTCTATCCGCAGTACGGCTTGGCGCAGCACAAGGGTTACGCAACTGCGGAGCACCGCGCCGCGCTTCGCAAGCATGGTCCAACGCCGCTGCATCGCAACTCCTTCGCTCCGGTACGTGAATCCCGATGTTGGGCGGCGGGGGCGGAACAGACCCCGCTTCCGCTGTGAGACTTGCGCGCAAAATGGACTCCAGAAGGAAGGAAAATCTTTTCCCCGGCGCTTCGCCTGGTCTTCGCCTGGGAGTTTCCTGTCCAGCATGGGGATAACTGCCTGCTCACACCTCCGTGGACGTACGTTGACTTGCCTTTTTGCCGCCTGCTAGCGTACGAGCATGGCGTTGCGGCGCCTTCATCTTCCGCAGCGATGCTCAGGAGAACGTCTCGGACGCTTCAGTACGGGAAGCCCGGCCGCAGCGCGGCCACGTCTTTCCACGTCCCGGTTTTCGCATGGCCTATAACAAAAGCAAGTCCGTTGAAGCCGCGCAAAAGCTCTTAAATCAGGGCAAAGTCACGCAGGCGATCAGCGAATACCAGCAGATATTGAAATTCGAGCCGCGCGACCAGGTCACGCTGATGACCGTCGGCGAGCTATACATCCGCCAGGGCGAGACGTTTCAGGCCATCGATTATTTTGAGCGGCTGGCGCAGATTTTTGTTGGCGACGGATTTTTAACCAAGGCGATCGCGGTTTACAAACGGATCGCCAAACTGGCCCCAGAAGAGATTCGCCCGCTCGAGAAACTCGCGGATTTGTACGTGCAACAGGGAGTGATGAGCGAGGCGCGGCCGCTGTTTCTGCAACTCGCCGAGATTCATCTGAAAAATAATCGCCAGCCGGAAGCCGTGGGGCTGCTGAAAAAACTGCTGCTTGCCGAACCTGACAATTTACGGATTCAGGTGCGGCTCGCGGATCTCTACCAAGCGATGGGCCAGTCTCGCGAAGCCATCGACACGTATGTTTCGGCGGCACAGCGCGCCATCGCTCGGGGAGACCATGCGGAATGCGAACGCCTGGCCGACAAAGCGCTGAAGCTGGAGGCCCATAACCTCGCGGCGCTAACGGTAAAGGCGCGTTCCGCCACCGCGCAAGGCAATGTTGCCGGATCCATGGCCATTCTGGAACAGGTTCCCGACCTCCAAAAGGGTGGCGAACAAACGGAACTGCTGCTCGACCTGTATCTGAAGAACGCGAAATGGGAGCCGGCGACGGCGCTGGCGCTGCGCGTCTTCGAAGCGGACGAAAAGAATTTCGGCCCGGTGCAAAAACTAATCGAGGCACTGCTCGAATCCGGCCAGGGCGAAAAAGCCATGGCTATTCTGGAGAAATCGCGCATCCCGATGATCGATGCGGGCGATCATGAAATCGTTGGCAGGCTTCTGAACGAGCTTGTAGCGCGGCTCCCGGGACGTGTTGAGCCCCTCGAGTGGCTGGTGGATACCTATGGGCGGACTAGCGATTCCTTTCGTTTGCCCGACGCGCTAGCGCAGTTGAGCGATGCGCTGGTGGCCACGAAACAGTTCGATCGCGCCAAGCAGGTTTGCGAACAGCTCGTCGACCGCGAACCGGAGAGCGATTCCGCCAAGCGCAAACTGAACGACGTGTTGCGCAAGATGGGCTTGCTTGCCGCCGAGCCGGAGTCGGCTGCTCCGGAAATTCACGCGGTCGAACTTCCCAAGACGCCGGCTCCCAAAGTGCGCCCCGACCTGCCCTCACCGCAACCGGTGGCCGCGGCAAAACCAAAAGCGCCGGCGGAAGCACCGCTCGACGAGGAAACGGAAAAATTCATCGCCCAGTCGCTCACCGACGTAGATCTTTTTGCCAGCTACGGCCTGACGCAGAAAGCCATCGGACTGCTCGAAGCGATCTTGCGGCGCGCACCGCGACACACGCCCACACTCGAAAAGCTGCTCGACTTTGTCCTGGGCGCCGGCGACGACCGCCGCACCGCGGAACTCGCCTCGCATCTCGAGCAAATTCACCAGGAGCGCGGCGATACACGCAGCGCGGAGCGTTTTGGGGAATTGCGCCGCCGCTTCCAACGCGCCGCCGGACTTACGGACGATGAGTTGACTCCTGCACCCGCTGCTATTTCGGGTGCACCGGAGGCCGCCCCGCAAGGTGCGGCCGAACTGCCACCGCTGGCGGAACTCCAAGTGGCGCCGGACGCTCCCGCTGCGCAGCAGCCTGCTACGGAAGTCAGCGCTTCACAGGCCTCCGCTGGCCCGGAAATGCACGAGGTCGATCTGTCCGATGAATGGGCCTCGCTGCTCGGCGGTTCGCTAGAATCGGAATCTGCGCCGGCGAATGTGGCCCCCATGCCCACGGCAGCGACGCCGGAAACCATTAGTGAACCTGCTCCGCGCCAAGTTCATGGGGCGCATGGCGAAGAGAGTGAGGAATTCTCCGTTCCGGTCACAGAGGCGCCTTTGGCAGAATCCGGAATTGACGCAAAGTCTCCTGCCGATGTTCCGGGGGAGATCGAAGAATTTGCAATCAGTGAGGAAGTGCCAACTCCTGCCGCTTCCGGTGCAAATGAGACTCACGCGCCGGCGTGGTCCGTCGATGCGGCGGAATCGTCCGAATTCGAAATCTCTGAAGCTGTTTCCGATGCTACGACTGCGGGCAGCGAGTTTGCCGACATTTCCGCGGAGCTACCTGGAACCGCGGAGCCCGCGTATACGCTGCCTGAACCGGCTGCGGAGATTCGCGAAGAGTTTCCGCCCGCGACGGAAGAGCTACCGGCAGCGGATCTTCACGCGCGAGAATCCCTTTCGCCCGGAACAGATTTGGCTGAGGCGCCGCCGCAAACGCCCGCGGAGGCCACGGCTTCGGACGATCATGCCGAAACAAAGGAATCCGCGCAGCAGCCCGATGTGCATGTTGGAGAGGCGCCGCTTGAACTCGAGCTCGATGAGGATTATGAGTTGGTGCTGGCTCCCGAAGCGCTGGTGCCGGCCCACGAACAGAAACCACCAGAAACGCCGGTTGGCGTTTCCGAGCCGGCGACTCCAGAGCCAGTGCACGCCGCGAGCGAAAGCCTAACCACCGACGAGTTCCTTGCCGACCTGGCCAGCGAAATGGGCGAGGCCGGTATCGGCGACCTGAGCCAGGTGCCGGCCGAGCCGTTTGCCGCCGAGCCCCTCGAACTCAACTCTAACGGACAAGCTCCCACAGGTTCCGGGGAATCCGCGCCGCTCAAGGAAGTTTTCGATGAGTTTCGCGCGGAGCTCGGCGAAATGGGCTCGGAAGGCGAGGACCTCGAGACTCACTACAACCTGGGAGTTGCGTATCGCGAAATGGGTCTGCTAGAAGAAGCCATCAGCGAATTTCAAAAAGTGGCCCAGGCGTGCGACCGTGGCCGGCCCTTTCGTTACACCATGCAGTGCTGCACTCTGCTGGGCTTGGCGTTCATCGAAAAAGGGCAGCCGGGCATCGCGGCCATCTGGTACGAGCGCGCTTTGAAGACGCCGGGCCTGGGACCGGACAGTGTACTCGCCTTGCGGTATGATTTGGGCGTGGCCCAGGAATCGGCCGGCGATCACGAAGCTGCGCTGAAGAGTTTTTCTCACGTCTACGCGATGAATATCGACTATCGCGATGTAGCCGAGCGCATCAGCGTCCTTCAGAAAACCAGCCGCTAGTTCTGGCTTCCCGGCGTTCGATGGCAATGCAGACAGCAGTCCGTGTTCGCCACGGCCGCTAAAAACAGGTTCCGCTCACTGATGAATCGTTTTCTGCAGGTACTGCTGATACTGCTCTGTTTTGAGATGGGCGTGCTGCTCATGTACCTGCCGTGGTCCGCCTACTGGGATCAAAACTATTTCCTGGGACATTTCCCATACTTGATTCCGATATTGCTGCACCCTTCTTTTCGTGGCGCGGTAAGCGGGACGGGGTTTCTCGATATTATTTTGGCCATAAATCTGATCATCCGGCATCGCCCCTTACCCGCTCAAATGCCGTGACGTCATTTTCAAACTTTATTCGCGTTGTCGCAGAGCGCGAGCTGCAAGCTTTCACTCGCCATGTCCATCACACCATCCGCATCAAGGATTCTCTGTTACGTGACGGATCGCGCCGGCCTGCGCACAAGGCTGTTGCACGAGCGCCGGTGGAACTCAGGAGAGCGAGGCGCGTACTCTAAATCTCCGTTCGCAGCGCTGTTGGGCAACATCGGCGATGCGGCCGCCGCCGGCGTCGATTGGATCCAGGTCCGGGAAAAGGATCTCGCCGCCGGCGATTGCGCGAGCCTAACGCAAAGCGCATTGCAGGTTTGCTCCGAGGCGGCGGCGAAGGTATTGGTCAACGATCGGGTGGATGTAGCTATGGCGGAACACGCCGCCGGTGTGCACCTGGGAGAAAATTCGCTGCCCGTCCGTGAGGTACGCCGTCTGGTGAGTAGCTCCGCCGGCGCTGCTCGGGGCGGATTTTTGGCTGGCGTCTCGTGCCATTCTTTGGCATCCGCACAAGCGGCCGCCGATGGCGGTGCCGACTACGTTTTATTCGGCCCCGTTTTCTCGACGCCATCCAAAGCCGCATTCGGATCCGCGCAGGGCTTGCGCCGGCTCGCGGAAGTCTGTCGCGCCGTGCACATCCCGGTACTGGCAATAGGGGGTATTCGTGTGGAAAATGCCGGCTACTGCGCGGATTCTGGCGCCGCGGGTTTCGCGGCCATCCGCTTGTTTCAGGAGGCTTCGGAGCTAGCCGAGGTCATCGCGCAATTACGCGCCCTGCGTTGAGCTCCGCCCCAAAAAGGCATCGCCGGCCATCGCGGCCTTGTGGGCCTTTTTGCAGCTATACATCCGGCGGTCTGTTTTTTCCAGCAACTCCTGAGCGTTTCGCCCGTCATCCGGATAAACTCCGATCCCGATACTCACGCTCAACGCAGGATTTTCCGCGTCATTTTGCAATCGCGATTCGATCCGGTGCGCCACTTGTTCCGCCATGTGCAGATCCGAATCGATCAGCACGACCGCGAATTCATCGCCGCCATAGCGCGCGGCGAGATCCGTCCCCCGGCACTGTTCCTTCAATACCGCGGCCACCCGCCTGAGCGCCCGGTTGCCCGCCAGGTGCCCCAGCCGGTCGTTGATACCCTTTAAATCGTCCAGGTCCAGCAGTAGCAGGGTGAACTGCCGCAAACTACGCTCCGTGCGCCGCACTTCACTTTCCAGTTTGTCGATAAATTCACGGTAGTTGGCCAGGCTGGTCAATGCATCATGCGAGGCCTGATAGCGAATTTCCGCTTCGCTCTTTTTGCGGTCGGTAACATCGAGACGCAAGCCAATGCACCCGATAATTTCCGCGCCGGACGAGCGTAACGGCGAAACTCGCACTTCATACGAGCGATCCTTCCGCGTGTATTCGAAGTGCGAAGGCACGCCCTGGATGGCTTCGTAGTGCTGGGCCACGGGCGGCGCATGGCGATCCGTGCAATCCAAGAATTCGCACACGCTGCGCCCCATTAGCGTTCCGGGGCGAATGCGGGACCACGGTTGCCCCGCTCCCCAATTGGAGGTGATGCGCAGATCCTTATCGGTAGTCCACACCAGTGCCGGCATTTGCTCCGCCACCAGCCGCAGTTGGGCGTCCGCCGGCACGTCGGTTCCGGCCCATTCGAGCGCCTGCGCGCGCTCCAGCACACCAATCAGATTTCCCTCCTCATCGCGGATGGGACTGCGTTTGGCCATGATCCGCACCCGCGCCCCGCTCTTGGTCAGGCGCTCCGTGCTGTCCCAATGCATCAGTTCACCTCCTTGTGCTTTATTCAGCAGCGCTTCAAGGCCTGGGGTTTCGTATAGCGGCACCAATCGACGCAGCGGCTCCCCAATCATTTCGTGTGCGTCATAACCGTAGAGTGTGCGTGCGCCCTGGCTCCAGCGCTCGATCGTGCCGTTTAGTCCCATCGCGACCACTGCGTCGTCGTTCGATTCCAATAGGGCGGCAAGCAAGAGATCGGAGCGCAATGGGTTGGGCATGAGGTCCTGACGAGCTGATGGAACGGGAGGGAACGTTCGCGAAAATATTATCGGGTTGACCGTGGCCGAGAGGAGGGAGCCAACGGCTAATTTGTCCGCCGAAAAAATGCCGGCGGCTTACGTGATGTACAGTCTAGCATCCGCGCGGCAGCAGCAAGATTTGCGGGGAGAAATGTAGACAAGCAGTCACCGCTCTAAAGGACAGTGCGGCGTCCAATTTCGTACCACAAAAAGAGGGTGAACGCGCGAGACTTCCTGCTGGCAAATCCGCGTTCATCCCGCCAGCCAGCGCCCCATCGGTTTCAACGACTCAATGTGATCGCACACTACGCGGAGCACCGCGGTCAGCGGAATGGCCAGCAGCAATCCCATTCCTCCCCACAACCAGCCCCAAAATAACAGCGCGATGGTGATGGCCACGGCATTCAATTGCACGCGCTTTCCCACGATGTGCGGGGCGATGAGGTTTAAGGCTAAAATATGAATACCCAGAAGGGCCGCCGCAATAAGCAAAAACCAGCCAACCGTGGTGTATTTCGCCAAGGCCAACAAAAACGCCGGCAACCAGGACAGTGGCACGCCGATATATGGGACCATGTTCAGTAACCCGGAAACGATTCCCAGGAGCACTGGATATTCGAGCCCTATGGCCCAAAAAAACAGACTGCTGGCCACGATTACAATCAGCGTCAGAATGCACATCCCGGCCAAATAATCACGCAGCACGGCTCGCAAATCTTCCAGCGTCTCCTTCACCTGGGTGCGCCGCGAGGCCGGGAATAATCGCAGCGTGGTGTGCCAGGTATCGCGCTTTCCCGCCAGCATGAAAAACACCAGAAAAGGTACGAAGGTTACTTCCAGAATTACTTCGTAGAGGGAGCCGACGGTCCGCAGAATCAATCCGTGAATCATCCCCGGCTCGCCCTGCGGTTGCGGCGCGGACTTCCCGCCTTCAGGCTGCGGCGCTAGTTGCCCTTCGAAGCCATTTATTTTTGATTCGAGATTGGAGCTCACCTGGCGCAGCACCGCGCTGTATTTCGGCCAGTTGTCCGCGAAATTAGCGGTGCGCGTCCACATACCGTAACCGACCGCTACAAGCGCCACGATCAAAATCAGCACCATGATCATGGCACCGATGGTCCTGGGCATGCCCGCGCGCTCGATGAATTCCACCGCCGGATCCAAAAAATAGGCCAATAGAATCGAGAGGAGCAGCGTAATCACCACACCGGAGGCGTAGTACAAGAACAATACGATCGCGCCCGCCGCCAGAATGCGCAGGCTCGTGGCTCCAGCGCCGGACCGGGCGTTTGCGCCATGCGTTTCCGGAGTATCCACACTCATGCCGTCTCCCAATCATGGCCAACCGCACCGAGAATAGTCTTTGCTTGTGGCACTTTAGCGCACCTTAAGTTACCACAGCAGGCCAACTCACTCCGACTTCAACTGGTACATGTTTCGAAGCACGCATTCGCGCCGCTCAACCCGGACAAAAATGCGGTGTGCTACACTTTTTTTGCTCCGGACGATTCTTTTCTTCTGACGATTCTTCCGGCTGTTTCCTATGCCTAAACAATTTTTTGGCACTGACGGTATCCGCGGCGTCCCTGGCACTCCGCCGCTGGACGATCGTACGCTCTTCGCCACGGGGCAAGCCCTCGGAGAATATCTCCAGGAAGCCGATCGCGCCGCCAACGTGTTGATTGGTATGGATACCCGGGAATCGGGCCCGTACATTGCATCGGTACTGGCAGCAGGCCTGGCGAGAAGCGGCGCGACAGTGGCGTTTGCGGGCGTAATCACCACTCCGGGGGTCGCATGCCTCGTCCGTCAAAATGATTTCCAGGCTGGAGTGGTGATATCTGCCTCTCACAATCCCTATCACGACAACGGCGTAAAACTGTTCTCCCATGCCGGAATGAAATTCCCAGACGCCATCGAAGAAAGAATTGAGACAGGCATTGCTGGGCATCTCAAAGCAACAGATCCGTCCGGCGGAAAAATGTCCGCGCAAGTTTCCGCCGCGACGCTGCGCCCCGATGAATCCCTGGACGCAGAGTATCTAGATTTCCTCCGCGCGCGCATCATCCCGGGCGCCAACCTGAAGGGCCTCCGCATCGTGCTGGATTGCGCCAACGGCGCAGCCTACAAACTCGGCCCCGAACTGTTCGGGTCGCTCGGTGCGAACGTTATCGCCCTCGGCGACGCGCCCGACGGACGCAACATCAACGCGAACTGCGGGTCGCTGTACCTTGAAAGCCTGCAACAGCGCGTGGTCGCGGAACGTGCCCAGCTCGGCGTGGCTTTCGACGGAGATGCGGACCGGGCTTTATTCGTCTCCGACTCCGGCCGCATCGTGAACGGCGACGGGATCCTCCTGGCAGTGGCTCGCTACCTGAAAATGTTGAACCAACTTCCGGGCAACCGCGTGGTAGCCACCTCCATGTCCAACCTGGGGCTCGAACGCATCCTCGCCCGCGAAGGCATCACCTTGGCCCGCACGAATGTTGGCGACCGGTACGTCCTCGAAGAAATGTTGAATTCCGGCAGCACGCTGGGTGGCGAGCAGTCTGGCCACATTATATTTCTGAACGACAGTCCCGCCGGCGATGGCCTGCTAACGGCCCTTAAGGTGGCTTGTTTGGTGTCGTTTTGCGGCCGCCTGGAGCACCTCGTGGCAGGCCTCAACGACTATCCCCAAGTCATCGTTAATGTGAAAGTGCGCACGAAGCCGCCACTGGAATCCTTACCCGAAGTAGCGCAGGCCCTATCCGAAGCCGAATCGGCGCTGGGCGAAAATGGTCGCATCGTCCTCCGGTATTCTGGGACGGAACCACTGGCACGTGTAATGGTCGAGGCTGAGCAAGATTCCGATGTGCAGCGGTACAGCCAATCCATCGCGGCGGCAATTCAGTCCGCCATAGGTGCTTAATCGATTTACCAGTTTTGGAAGCCAGTTTCGACCGCGCACTTTTGGTCAGCCGCTAACCTATTGTTAGGAATATCGTTATTCTGAATTTGTACCGCGGGGCGCCTGTACTTCCGTCTCCCAAAGACTGTATAACTCGCTGACTGAACCTGTGAGATTTTGTAGAATTTAGAGCGATCTGCAAGCCGTTCAATTGTTCTTTTGATGCTAACTATCCTGATTTCAACTACCTCTATCGGGGCTAGGTGGAAATCCCGCACTGGCACACCACTTGCAATCTATCGTCGCAACTGTAGCTCAAGATTGGCTTCCCGGGGTGGCCTTGAATCGGTCCTCGACCCGACTCAGGGCTTTTGGGGCGTCAATTCAGAAAAGGGGACTTGCACCAGTCCCCTTTTCCAAGAAGTTTCAAGGTGACCAAGGGGTGTGTCACCGAAGTGGTTTTGCAGTCTTTTGAAGTGGTTTTGAAGGGCGGCCTCGAACCGCCCTTTTTTATTGTCCGAATGATTCCATAACGCCGAGACAGAGAAGGAAAGCCTATGACTTCAGCGGCCTTGGGCGAGTTTATGGGCACGCTCACGCTGATTGTTTTGGGAGACGGTGTGGTTGCCGGCGTTTTGCTGAAAAAATCGAAGGCGGAGAATTCCGGCTGGATCGTAATCACCGCGGGTTGGGCTTTCGCGGTGATGTGTGGGATCTTTGTCGGAACTGCCTGCGGCAGTCCCGACGCCCACCTGAATCCTGCGGTGACCATGGGTTTCGCCGTCTATTCCGGCGACTACTCCAAATTTGTGCCGTACGTCACAGCGCAGCTGCTCGGTGCATTCACCGGGGCGGCACTGGTTTGGATTCAGTACTTGCCGCACTGGAAAGAAACACCTGATGCGGGCTTAAAGCTGGCTTGCTTTTGCACCGGGCCGGCCATCCGCAACGCGACCGCGAACCTAATGAGCGAGATTATTGCCACCTTCTTCCTGGTGTTTGTGGTTGGCTCCATCTTTTCCAGAACCGTGGCGGGGGTAGGATTCGGTCCTGGGATCGCAAGCTACTTAGTGTCCTGCCTAGTCTGGGGTATCGGATTGTCGCTCGGCGGAACGACCGGCTACGCCATCAATCCGGCCCGCGACTTGGGACCTCGGCTGGCCCACAGCTTATTGCCAATCGCCGGGAAAGGCGGTTCGGACTGGAGTTACGCGGGAATACCCGTGATCGGACCCCTGATCGGTGGCGCTTTGGCAGGTTTGCTGATGCGAGTTTTCCACTTTCAGTAACAATGCCGGGTCGCGGCAGCGAATGGTCGTGGCAAGGGCTACCCCACCTTAAGGCCACTCCGGGCATCTGTGGACGGAGATTCTTCCCTTCTCGCGCATAAAATCTTTGCGCCTTCTCGCCGCTTATTTTTTCTGCCCGTAATACGCCGTCGTTCCGTGCTTCCGCAAAAAATGCTTGTCGTGCAGGTAGCGAGGAATCGCTGCAATCTGGGGATTTGCCGTCAAGGTCCGCAACGCCAGCGCCGCGATCTCCTCCAAAATCACCGCAGTATGCGCCGCTTCCGCCGGCGTCTTCCCCCAGCAAAACGGTGCGTGCGAAGCCACCAGCGCTGCGGGCGCTTCCATCGGGTCGAGCTCCTTAAATCTGCGCACAATCGCGTGGCCGGTATTCACTTCGTAATCTCCCTCCACCTCCGCGGCGTTCAGCGGCGCGGTTACCGGCACCGGGCCGTGAAAATAATCGGCGTGCGTGGTCCCAAAACATGGAATCTCTCGCTGGGCCTGCGCCCACGCCGTAGCGGCCTGCGAATGTGTATGCGCCACGCCGCCAATCGCCGCAAATGCATGATACAGAATAAGGTGCGTCGGCAAATCCGAAGACGGTCGCAAGTCACCTTCCACCACGCGCCCGGCCAAGTCGACGACCACCAAATGCTCCGGTTTCATCGACTCGTACGACACCCCGCTCGGTTTAATTACCACCAAGCCCTCTTCACGCGAAATGCCGCTGGCGTTGCCAAACGTGTACAACACCAGCCCCCGGCGAACTAATTCAAGGTTCGCCTCTAGCACTTCTTCGCGCAGCGCCTTTAATTTCACGCCTGCCCCCGAGCCTCAGCCGCAATCCTTCGCAATTCCGGCAACACACGGCCAACGGAAATCGCACCCGCATCAGCCGTTCCAAATCCAAAATAAATCTCGCGATACATCGCAAACAACTGGTCGTAAACGCCGGTTGTGCTCGTGCCCGGTTCCACTACGCGGTGCGCCGGGCACAGTGCCGCTTGCGCCTCGCTCACGCTCGAAAACGCCCCCGCCGCCATCGCCGCAAAAATCGCCGAGCCTAAACTCGTCACGTCGCCCGTCGGCACCAACACCGGTTTTTGCAACACATTGGCATACACCTGATTCAGCACCTCGTTCTTCTGCGGAATCCCCCCCGCATTGATCACGCGCTTGATGGGCACGCCATATCTTTCCATACGCTCAAAAATCACCCGCGTGTGGAAAGCCGTGCCCTCAATCGCCGCAAAGAGTTCGTCCTGCGCCGTATGCGTCAAATGCCAACCCAGGGTTATTCCTCCCAGCGCGGGATTTACCAGCACGGTTCGGTCGCCGTTATCCCAAGTTAGGCGCAACAATCCCGTTTGTCCGGCGTCATACTTCTCGAGTCCCGAGGAAAGTTCCGTCACGCTCTTCCCCGCCCGCCGCGCGATCGCTTCAAAAATATCTCCGGTAGCGGAGAGCCCAGCTTCCACGCCGGTCTTTGTCGGATCCACCGACCCCGCCACCACGCCGCAAACTCCCGGCACCAACTGCGCTTGCTCGCTCATCGCAATAATGCACGTGGAAGTTCCAACCACATTCACGACATCGCCCGTGCGCGCGCCTGCTCCAATCGCATCCCAATGCGCGTCAAAAGCCCCAATGGGAATCGGAATACCGGCTCGCAAACCCAGTTTGCCGGCCCATTCCGCCGTCAAATTCCCTGCAATTTTGTCGCTGGTCAGATATCGTCCGCCTAATTTCGCGCGCACGCCGGCAAACAACGGGTCCACCGCCACCAAAAATTCCTCAGCCGGCAGTCCGCCAAGCGCCGCATTCCACATCCATTTGTGCCCCATGGCGCAAATCGACCGCGGCGCCATCTCCGGATCGGTAATCCCGCAAAGCACCGCCGCTACCATGTCGCAATGTTCAAACGCCGTCACAAATTTTGCGCGCTTTTCCGGATTATGCCGTAGCCAGTGCAGCAGCTTCGAAAATCCCCACTCGGAGGAATAAGTCCCGCCGCACCAAGCGATGACCTCCAGGTTCTCGCGTCGCGCCGTCTCCGTAATCGCCGCGGCCTCGCGCCAAGCCCGGTGATCACACCACAGATAATATTCGTCCAATGGCTCAAGATTTTTCCCGACCGGAATCACGCTGGATCCGGTCGTGTCGATCGCCAGCGCTTCGATCGCCGTGCCTGCCACCTTCGCCGCCGCGCAGGCCGCCCGCGTCGCTTCGGCAAGCGCCCGCATATGATCGTCATGGCTTTGCGTAGCGTAATCGGGATCGTCCTTACGCCGATGAAGAGGATAATTCGCAGTTCCCGAAGCAAGCCGGCCGCGCGCGCTATCGACAATCGTCACGCGCACACTCAACGTCCCGAAATCCACACCCGCAACAGTCGCCATGCTCTTAGGTGGACCTTGCAGCGGCCGGCCTTTACTCCCGGCGCGTTTGTTCCGCTCCAGGCGGGCGCTTGGGTGTCGGTCGCGGACACTTCGGCGAGCGCCTTTAGGTGATCAACGTACATTCCGGTGAAAAATCTAATTTCCGTGCGCGTACATATCCCAGCCCAGATACCGGCTGGTGGCCTCATGCACCACGTCCGCTACGGTAGAAAAATTCGCCGCCACGTGATGTTCAAATCCATTTTCGCAAATGTATCGCAGCAACTTCTGCATCCGCGGAATCTTCACCACACCGGCCCCGCCAAACGTCTCCAGCGGATCGTCCGTAAACACTCCGGTCCCGGAATAGCCGCGGATACGTCCGGTCAAATCATCGGTGGAAAATCGCGCATAGCTCATGGCCCCGGCCTTCACCCGGCCCACACACGTTCCAAACGTATTTTCCTTGCCTACGGTCCCGGCGATAATCGCCTGAAAATCCATCTTCACATCCGTGAAGAAATGTCTCGGCAGATTGCTGCAATGGAAACACACCGCCTTGTCCGGATCCGTACCGTAATTATTGTTCCAGTCCAGCAGCGCGCTGGGTGTTCCTGATGCCAGTTGCAGTGCGTGCATGCCGATCACTCCGCACACGTCCACTTCGCAAGCGCTGGACAGCAACGATTCGCTCATCATGCTCATCACCGTGCACGGCACCACGCCCAGGTTTTCTTCCAGGGACGTCCAGCATTGCACCGCGCTGATCTGCACGTCGGCATCGCGCATCCAGCCATCCACCACCGCTCCCAGCTTCGCCATCTTCATCAGCGCTGCTTGCGGTATCCCGGAGGTCGCTACATATTTCTCAATCGTGCGCAGCTTCTGTACTGCCGCGTCGTCGGTATCCTTCATGCGCCCGATGCGCCCCAGGACCTCGGAAAGATCCAGCGTCTCGACGCTGATCCCGCTATGCTCCAGGAGTTTCTCGCTGTAACGCACCGTATTGAACGCCGCGGGACGCGCCCCGATCGCTCCAATCCGCAAATTCTTCAATCCCTTCACCACCCGGCAAACGCCCGCGAACCACAGCAAATCCTTCGCAAACTCCGCGGAGTCCGGCGCTTCGGTGTGCAAGGTCGTCAGCGAGTATGGAATTCCATACTGTTTCAAGTTATTGCACGCGGACATCTTCCCGCAGAAGCTGTCGCGCCGGTGCGCGATGGTCATCTTCCCCGGCGTATCTGGGGTAGCCTGAATCAAAACCGGCACGTTCAGACGCGCGAGCCGCAACGTGTCCGCAATGGCCCGCTCGTCGCCAAAATTCGGCAGTGTCACGATCACGCCGTCGATGCGTTCCGCATTCTCGCGAAACAACTTCGCGCAACGTTTCGCCTCCTCATGCGTCTCCACTGCGCCGTGTTTGCTCTCTTCCGGTCCAAGCGCCACTACATCCATTCCTGCCTTCTTCAGCAGCTGGATCATCTCTTCCCGGCCGCTCTTCGCCAGCTCGCCGGGAAAAAATCCGCGGTTCCCCACAATCACGCCAACAGTCATTTTCCGGCCGTCACTCATACCGTTCTTAATCTCCAAATGGCTCTAGGCTCGCCGCTTGCCGGGCGAAAAATAAATGCAGTACGCCGCTCCCACCAACGCCAAAAACGCGCCCCACCAAATATTGGCGTGCGCGCCGAACAACACCACCTTCACCGCTGGCGGATGAAAATATTCATACAGCCCCGCGCCGGTAATCACCGCTCCATTCCCCAGCAGTGACAAGCCAATAAAAAACCAAATGGAAATTTCGCTTTTTTCCGTCATTGTTCCCCGCCGCCTACCAGAAAATAATGTTCAGGCTTACAAATACCACGGTCACCACGCCGGCCCAAAAAATCGGCCGTTGATACAATGCAATTCCCTTTTGCGAGGGAATCGGCGTCAAACCGTACACCAGGCCCTCCAGTTCGGCATCCGGCTTCGGCTTCGTCACCAGGCTGACCACCACCGTAACCACCACGCAGATCACAAACGCCCACAGCGCCTGGAACATGTCCTGCGCCATCGGTTTCGCGTGTGACGACAGCGCCACGTACTGCAGCGCCGTTGGATCCACTTTCACCCAAACCCACATGCCTATCGATGACAGCGTTCCCAGAAATAATCCCCAGAATGCCGCCGGCCCTGTCGCGCGCTTCCACAGCATCCCCAGAATCACCGTGCCGAATAATGGCGCAATGAAAAAGCTGAACAGCGCCTGCACGTAATCCATGATGCTGGCCGAATGCATCACCAAGTACGCCGTGCCCACGCTGATCAGCACTCCAATCACCGTAGTCCAGCGGCCCATGCTGACGTAGTGTGCATCGCTGGCCTTTTTGTTGATCAGCGCGCGATATATGTCATACGTCCAAACCGTGGTAAACGCGCTAACGTTGCCGGCCATTCCGGACATGAAGCCCGCGATCAGCGCCGTAACTCCCAGTCCCAGCAGGCCCGGGCCGCAATACCGTGCCAGCATTAACGGCAGCACATCGTTGTAACTGTGTCCGCCAGTCAAGAGCGCATTCGATTCGCCCGTGAGCTTCATGGGCAGTAAAGCTAATCCGAGCAGCCCGGGCAGTATCACGATGATGGGTACGAACATCTTGAACGCCGCCCCGATGATGGGCGCCAACTGCGCGCTGCGCATATCTTTCGCGGCCAGAATGCGCTGCACCACCAGAAAATCCGTGGTCCAGTAACCCATGGAAATAATCGCGCCTAAACCAAATACAATCCCCACCCAGTTGATGCCCATGGGGTTGGTTCCGAACGATCCCAGCCCCGACCACAAATGCACGTACTCAGCCGAGGCCCGCTGCGTGATTAAGACTTTGAGGTGCGCCCAGCCCCCTGCTTCGTACAAACCTAAAATCGGAATCAGCAGTGCGCCGGCCCAAATCAAAAAGAATTGCAGCACTTCGTTGAAAATCGCCGACCGCAATCCGCCGAGTGCCACATAAATCGCCACCGTCAGCGACGAAATCCAAATGCTGAAGGACAGCGGCCAGCCCAGCACGATCTGCATCACCTTGGCCATCGCAAACATGTTGACGCCGCTCATCAGCACCGTCATGAACGCGAAGGACACCGCGGATAGCGCTCGGCTCGACTCTCCAAAGCGCAATTTCAGATATCCCGGGACGGAATGCGTTTTCGAAATGTAATAAAACGGCATCATGACCAGCGCTAAAAACAACATCGCCGGGATCGCGCCGATCCAATACCAATGTGTCGCCAGAATGCCGTATTGATACGCCGACCCCGCCCAGCCCATCAGTTCCAGCGCGCCCAGATTGGCGGAGAGAAAGCTCAGTCCCGCCACCCACGCGGTCATTTCCCGGCCCGCCATGAAAAAATCTTCTCCGGTATTCGCCCGGCCACGCAAATAGAAGCCGATAGCCAGCACCAGCGCGAAGTAAAATATGATGATGGCGAGATCCACGCCGGACAAATGAACCAGTTGCGTTTGTGCTAGGGCTGTGATCATCGCCTGCTTATGCTCCCCCGCTTTTTCGGCTGTTTCTGCTTGCCCGCATGAACGCCGGCCAGAATTGCACCTTTACTGGCTGGAGAATTTGAAGATGGTCTCGGAGAAAAATTTCGCGCCTGGAAGCAGTTCGGTCGTCGGAAAACCGGGGTGATTCGGGGAATCGGGAAAATGCTGCGTCTCCAGGCAAAGCGCGGAGCGCCTCACGTACGTTGCGCCGCCTTTTCCCCGGTCCGAACCATCCAGGAAATTCCCCGTATAGAATTGCACTCCCGGCTCGGTGGTCCAGACTTCCAGCTTCCGGCCAGACTTGGGATCCACCACCGTCGCGGCCAGCATCGGCTTCGCGCTGCCGTGGCTATTGAGTACCCAGTTGTGATCGTAACCGTGCCCGAACTTTAGCTGTTCGTCGTCGTTCTCTATGCGTGCGCCAATCACCATGGGCTTGCGAAAGTCGAAGGCCGTTCCGGCCACCGGGCGCAGCTCACCTGTCGGAATCAGACCCTTGTCCACCGGCGTGTATTTATCCGCGCCAAGAGTCAACTCCTCATCGAGAATCGTGCCGCCGCCCGCCAAATTGAAATACGTGTGATTCGTCAGGTTCAATACCGTTTTCTTGTCCGTGGTCGCCGAATACGCAATTTTCAGTTCGTTCGAGTCCGTCAGCGTAAACACCACGCGCGCCGTCAATGTTCCTGGAAAGCCTTCTTCGCCATCCTTGCTGAGGTAATCCAGCTGCAGCGACGCCGGACCGTTTCCCGTGACATCTTTAGCGTCCCAGTAAACCTTGTTGAAGCCGATGATTCCGCCGTGCAAAGTGTTGTCGCCGTCATTCTTTGCCAGCTTGTATTTCACGCCATCCAGAGTGAATTCGCCATGAGCGATGCGATTTCCATAGCGGCCGATCGTCGCGCCGAAATAAGCTTTTCCACCAGCGTAGCCGGCGATGTCGTCGTAGCCGTGCGTGATATCGGCAAAATTTCCCTGCCGGTCCGGAACTTTGATGCTGACCACGGTTCCGCCAAAATTCGTAATCGCCACCTGCACGCCATGTTTATTCGTGAGCGTGTACAGCGTCGCGGACCTGCCATCTGGAGTTTTGCCAAAGTCTCGCTGGGTCATCTTCGCGTTTCCCGCGGTGCTCGCCATAGCCGCCATTCCAGTCAAAATCAGGCCAGCGGCCACCGCAGTGTATAAGAATCGCATGACTTTGCTCCTCCAAGTCGCCGCGTCACCCTAGACTCTAGCAGAGGTAACGTTTCCTTCTTACGTTTTTCGCTATCTTTGCCCTGTTCCCCGGCAGAATCGCTTGATACGGTATATCATCGGGTAAACGATTACCAAAGCCCGATCTTTTTCTCGCTTTGCCCGGTGTGAACCTGCTCGCCGAGTCTGGCCACCTTCTCCCACGATTCCCCTAGGTGATATGCTCCGCCGTGCTGCTCTTCGCCCAATCACAGCAGGAGAAGCCGCCGATGATCATCACTTCTGGCTACGCGGATATTCCCACGGATGCTGCGCCAATGCGCACCTTTCTTGCCGCTCCTGCGGCGGAGGGCGAATATCCGGGAATCTGGTGCTACTCGGATATTTTTCAGCTCTCCGGTCCGATGCTACGTGCCTGTGCCCGACTGGCGGGGTACGGCTTTGTGGTTGCCGCTCCGGAAATCTATCATCGCATCGAGCCTGCGGGGCTGGTGATTCCTTTCGACGATGCGGGCCGCGACCGTGGCATGAGCGACGCCGCGAAAACTCCCGTGGCGGATTTCGACGCGGACTGCCGAATAGGATTGAACTGGCTGGGCGCCCACTCCAAAGTCGCGACAGGGCAGTTGGGCGCTATGGGATTCTGCATCGGCGGACATTTGGCCTTTCGCGCCGCGTTGCAATCGGATGTCCGCGCCACGGTGTGTTTCTACGGCACGGGGATCCACAACGGCAAGCTGGGTAAAGATCCCGATGCCGGTTCACTGCTGCGGGCCGGTGAGATTCGCGGCGAATTGCTCATGATTTTTGGCAGCAACGATCCCCATGTTCCCGCGGAGGGCCGCGTCAAAGTCGCAGAGGTGTTGAAAAAGGCTGGAGTACACCATCGCGTTCAAGTATTTCCGGCGGAGCATGCCTTTATGCGGGATGAGGGCCCGCGATTCGATCCCGAGGCTACGGATCTGGCGTTCGCGGAAATGATTGGATTGTTGCGCAGCGTTTTTGTGTAACTGTTCTAAATACAAGATTTTAACCGCCTTTTGAACACTTACAAAAAGTTTATGGGGACGCCCTGCGGCTCGCTGGGTTCTTGACACTCCTGGCCGCAACTCCGTAGCATGGAGAATTGGTTTACGCCGGCGTAGCTCAGTGGTAGAGCGAGGGTCTCATAATCCCTAGGCCGTGGGTTCGATTCCCTCCGCCGGCACCAACGGAATTACCTGCTTTTGCGCATCCTTCCGCTGTTTCACCCATGGACGGGACTGCGCCCGCACTGCGCTGTCTCAGCAGTGTCGTTCAGTTTTTTTGCTTTTTAGTGCCTGGGAGGCTCTATCCCGTTGCGGCTTCGTCACTTGGGACGGCGATGTTCCTAGTTCCCATGCGGCTGAGCAGGGGTTATGGAATTCTGATCGTGACGATGGTGGCTCAGAAGCTTTAAGAAATCCGGGTAGAACTCCTTCAACACGTTGTAGCCGGTGTTGTAGCCGAGGTTGATCCCCCAACCCTTAAACGTGCCGGCGATATTCCTATCCTGCTTGGGGTAGTAAAGATTGGAAATCCCCGATTGAGCCAGTTGGCCAAAAATCTGCGGCGCGTTGAACGTCGGCGTTTGCGCATCCGTGCGCGTAACCACTGTGCGCGTCACCGCATACCATATCCGAGACACTGCGGAGCCTTGGCCGCGGCGAAAATAGCGCGGATCGTCGTGCAAAATGTGCGGAAGAAACCCATAAATGAAGAAGCACGAGCTGTACTGGTCTCCTTCCGTGGCCGCAAAACGCTCTGCGAAGGGTCCCCAGCCTTCTCCGTAGTGCGGCTGGCCATCGGATGCTTGTTGCACGCTGGCTTGCAACAGGTTCCCGATATGCGCGCTGATGTCGAACATCTGGTGATAGGCGAGTACGTACTTCTCCTTTGGAGTCAGTGCCTTGGGAACAAGAGTCTTATCGTTGGTGGTCTGAAAGTTGGGGATGATCCCGAGGATGCGCTTGGGGTTAGGGGCGTCAGGTTTAGCAGCCGAGGAGGAGGTAGCAGGTTGCGAAGCAGCCGGAGTCGCAGGGGTTTGCGCCGAAACAGCAGGGGCTGGGGGGCTGGGGGTCGTACCCGAGGGGGGCGCCGTATTATCCGGTTGTTGCTGCGCACGGCAGGTCGCTGCCGTCGCCGCTATAGCCGCAAGAGCTAAGATTCGTAAGAGACCGCGCATCCAGCAGATTCGTAGCATGCTTCTCCAGAAGCCCCAAAAGTGGCCGGTTGGATAGGATGGCCATGTCGATGTCAGGGTTATCCCAGTATAAGCCCCTGAGGCACAAAAACATGCCTGCCCTCAATCGAATTTCTGTTCTCTCAACACTTTGTTGTTTCCACACCCTGTCGCTTCCACCTCCGGTTGTTTCAATACGGGTGGGGATAGCTGCTGGCGTAATCGGAGTTGCTTGAATTTTAGCGGGGCGTCAGGCCTTTTTCTTGTCCAGCTTGAGGTTGAGTACGATATCTTGGCGGGAGTCGAAGCTGGAGATGCTGCGCGTCTGCGATTTATCGCCGTCTTTTTCGGCGTGAAGTTCATAATCCGCGTTGGGATCCAGGCCGCTGAAGCGAAAATTCCCCGTATCGTCGCTGATATAACTGCGCACCGCATTGGTGCGTTTGTTCAAGAGGAAAACGACGCTCGCGGCCACAGGTGTATCGGCTTTGTCGGCCACCACGCCGCGGACGGTGCGCAGCTCCGATTCGTGCTTCTTGTCCTGAGCCATTGCGCTAGCCGCAATGCACAAGAGCACGAGCATGAGTAGAACTATCGAGGTGCGTGTTTTCACTTTTTCCTCCCGGTGATCGGCTCCATGCGGAACACCAGAGACTGCTCATCCAAACCGTCGGCTGCGTTCACTGGCTGTGTGGCGTCGCTAAAACCTTTGGATTGCACCACCACTTCATACTGGTTACCGGGCGGAACGCGCATAGCGAACTCTCCGCGAGAATTGGCGTAAGTACTCCAGTGAAACTTTTTTTCTCCGGTGCGCCGCACGTGCAGCTCGGCACCGGGCACCGCGTATCCCACCTGATCAAAGACCGTGCCGTGCACCAGGAACCCGACCGGCGCTCGCGAGCGCGTCACGGGCTTCGAGCTACTAGAGTCCGCGGGTGTTTGCGGCGGTGCGGGAGGCGCGGGTGATTCCTGAGCCAGAGCGCACGGGGCGCCAACCAAAAGCAAAACGATCGCGAGAATGATCTGCTGGTGCCGAATGAACATAACGCCCCGCGGAGTTGGATGTAAGCCGGGCAAGGCAAGATGCACGCTAGCGGCTCATGCGAATGGGCAGACGACTACTCGTCCTCATCTTCATCGTCGTCTTCGTCGTCATCATCGTCGTCTTCGTCATCGTCATCGGCGTCGAGTAAATCGCCGTTTTCCGCGGCGTCTTCCACCGGAGTCTCCTCTTCCTCTTCGTCATCATCGGCGATGCGGTTCAAGTGCACGGGATGTGTTTGAGAAACTTCCAATTGGGATTCGCACTCAGGACAAGACAAAATTTCCCCTTCCTCGACCTCGTCTTCGTCGACATCGATTTCGGTGGAACATTTAGGGCAGCGGATCACGGCTCCATCCTCCGTTGGATTCTTCTCCAGCTGGGCCGGAACTTCACTGCGGCACCATGCAGCGTATTATATACCGCACCGGGAGAAGTCAATGCGCGACCTTCGTGAAGCTGCCTCCCCGACCAACTCGGTTCCCAAAACAAGCGCGACACGCTAAGGAAAGATGAAGACTCCTCGAGAATATCCAGAACGGCCCATCGTAGGCATTGGAGGCGTGCTGATCCATGAAGATCGCGCTCTGCTGATCCGGCGCGGGACCGAGCCTTTGCTGGGCCGTTGGTCGATTCCGGGCGGGAGCTTGGAAGTGGGCGAGACGCTCGAGCAGGGAGTCGCGCGCGAATTGCTGGAAGAAACCGGGGTGGAAGTGCGGGTGCAGGAGTTAATTGAAGTTTTCGAGCGCATCGATGCGACGGTTCCGACACGCAAAGTGGATGGGCAGCAGCGGCCGCGATATCACTATGTGATTGTGGATTATCTTTGCGAACGAATAAACGGCGAGCCCCGGGCCGGCGGAGATGCGACCGATGTCGCATACTCGCGCGAGGAGGAACTGGGTAGTTTCCATCTCACCGACACGGCGCTACGGATTCTGCGCAAAGCGTTTGCTATGGAGCGCAAACGAAAGCAAGCCGTCTAGCCTGTGGCTTGCTGCGGCAATGCTCCCCGAGTGCGTTCACGACCGCGAAACTCCTGAATACACGCTTCAAAATCTGCAACCGTGAAATCCGGCCAGCGCTTGGACAAGAAAATTAACTCGGCGAAGGCCGACTCCCACAATAGAAAATCGGAGAGCCGTTGCTCGCCGCCGGTGCGAATCACCAGATCCACTTCCGTGGAACAACCCCAATGAACCTCCGCCAGCACGTTGCTAAATGCGTCGGTGGAAAGTTGCGTGACTTTGTAAAAGCGGCAGGCAGCTAAATAGATGGATTCGCGAGAGGAGTAATCGATGGCCAAGCGCAAGTGCAACCGCCGGCCGGCTGCGGTGGCCGCCTCGCAGTCCGCGATGACTTCGCGAAGCGTACCGGGCAGGCGATCGCGGCGGCCAATGATGCTTAGACGAATTTGTTCTTCGATGCAGCGCGAGGTTTCCACCAGAAGATATTCGTGAAGTACGTTGAGGATGGCACGCACTTCGCCGGCGGGGCGCTGCCAATTCGCCGAGGAGAGCGCGAAAAATGTGAGGGTGTGCACGTTCAGCCTCGAAGCCGCTGCAATTACACGGTGTGCCGCTGCCGCGCCCGCGCGGTGCCCGACGCAGCGTGGCAAGCCTTGCGAAGTGGCCCAGCGTCCGTTGCCGTCGGAAATGATGGCGACGTGGAGCCCGCCGGGATCAGGTTGCGAAAGCGGAGGGATATCGCGAGCGGTCAGCACCATTGGCAACGGAGTCATTCCATACCTCCCGTGATCCAGAATGAAAAGTACTCTGTCAAACAAAGTAACGGAACAAAAAATATATCCCTAGCGCTCCCGTGTAGCGCGAATCAGCGCTTCCATGTGATTCAAGTACCGCTCGAGTGCCCGCCGTCCGGCCGGGGCCAGGCGATATTCTGTCTTCGGCAGACGCCCAGCAAAGGACTTCGTGCAGGTGATGTAGTCGCCCTCTTCGAGTTTCCTGGCATGCACGCTGAGATTGCCGTCAGTGGTCTTGAGCAAGGCCTTCAGTTCGTTGAAAGTCTGTGAGCGATTGACAGCCAGGGCGCTGACGATGCCGAGGCGAATGCGCTCATGGATAAGGCGGTCAAGATCGGCCGCGACGGCCTGGCGTGGGCCGGCGCGATTGATCTCCTGAGACTCTGTGCGATTTTCATTGACGGCGGGCGCGTTTGGCTCTGCGGAGTCGCGATGGCGTGACGCGCGATCCTGGCGAATGGCTGAAGACTTGGCCATGATTCAGCTCCCTCCCTATCCCCCGTAATTCCTTGAGATCCAAATCCCGAACGCGATGTGCACAACGCCAAAACCCGCAGCCATCAGGGCGTCCCCCCAAGCGCTGGGCAAGAAGATAGCCGCCGCACCCAAGGCAATTAAGCAAATACCCATCAAAGGGACGGCGCGTACGGAAAATGCCCCGCCGGTAACGATGGCCGTGCCGTAGAGCATGAGCCACATGGCGGGCAGTACGGTAAAGAGACCCGCACCGACCAGGGCGAAGGTCAATAGTCCACCGACGAATAACGGCGGAGCGAAGCTCAAAAGGAACTTTCGGCCGGGTCCGGAAAATAGCGCGGCATTGGCGCGATGGGCTTTGGTAGCGGCGGTTGGCGCAGCGATGGCAATGGCTACGAACGCTTCGACGAGCCAAACTTCCAGCCAGGCGCGCGGAGAATGCTGTCCCGAAGCAACAGCAGCGGCTACCAGGGCGGTGATGCCAATGGCCACGCCGCCCCAACCGGGGACGGCGGTAAACTCGCGGGCGCTCTCCATGGTCTCGCGGATGTAGCGGAGGTGATCGGCGGCGCGCGCGTCGATCGGAATGGGTTCGGACGTTGCGGAGCGCAGTGGACCAGCGGAAGCCATGGTGGGAATGTTACGCAGGCGGCGGGGCTCTGTCAAGTACTTTGTATTACAAAGTTGCGGGCCCGCTTCAACGCTTCTTCGGATACCGCCCCGCCAGCGCGTTCCAGCGGATGATGAAGACGTCCGCAAACATTTGCACGCTGTCGCGAAACATGCTGACTTTGGTGCCCGGGGAATGCGCCCACCGGACAGGAATCTCCGTGGCTCGCAGTCCATGATGGCGCGCGAGGTACAGCAGCTCCGGATCGAAGCCGAATCGTTCGATGCGCTGCTGCTCGAAAATAATCTTGCAAGGCTCGCGCTGAAAAGCCTTGAAGCCACATTGCGTGTCCACGAACGGCAGGCGCAGGCAGAGACGAACGACGGTGTTGAAAACGATCCCGGCAAACTCCCGGAATAGAGATTGCCGCGCGCTGATCAGGCTGCGATTCATGGCCCGGGAACCGATGGCGACGTCAAAACCGCCGTCCACGGCGTCGAGCAGTCGACCAGCTTCTTCGATGGGCGCGGACAGGTCGGCATCGGTGAAGAGCGCGAGGCGGCCGCGGGCCTCCAGCACGCCGTGGCGGACGCTGAAGCCTTTGCCGCGATTCACGCCATTGGAAATGATGCGCAGTGCGGGAATTTGCGCGCGCATATTTTCGGCCACGGCCGCGGTGCGATCGGCGGAACCATCGTCGACGAGCAGCACTTCCGTCTCGCGCCCGGATTCCCGAATCCATGCGCCGATTTTTGCCAGGGTCTCCGGCAAGCGTGACTCTTCGTTATACGCGGGGATGATGATGGAGAGATCCGGTCCGGTCGCGGTCATTGCTATGGAGTCTCCAACGCACTAAATTTCGCGACCGGCCACGCAGTCGAAAATGGGGGGCGAAAAACCGGCTTAGCCCGCTTATCGAGATAGATTCGGCACTTTCAGTCGCGCACACCAACGGCTTCCATAGCGTGTTTTTTCCACGCGCCGGTCCGTAGAATTTCGGCAATCTGCTCGAGCGCATAATCGCACTCTTCCTGGGTGTTGTAAAAATGTGGCGAGATGCGAATGCCCGCTTTGGGGCGGTAGTCGATCAGAACTTCGCGCGCCAGGAGCTCACGGGAAACAGCGGCGGCATTTGGGCAGTCAACGGAGATAGTGCCGGCGCGCTCGGCGGGATTTTCCGGAGTGTTGACCTGCCAGCCGCGGGAACGTGCGCCCTCGAACAGCCGTTTGGTCATGCGCATGGATTTTTCCCGGATGCCAGCGACGCCCACTTGATTCAGAATGTCCAGGCCAGGACGGCAGGCGTAAAGCGCGGGGATGTGTGGAGTGCCGTTCAAAAAGCCGAAAGAATCGTCGCGCCGCTCGATAGCGCCGGGCTCAAAGGCGAAAGGGCGGCGGTGTGCGACCCATCCGGTAAGCCTGGGCTGCAGCTTGCCTCGCAGATCTTCGCGAACGTAAAGATAGGCAACTCCCGGGCCGCCGCAAAGCCATTTCAAAACTCCGCCAACGGCGAAATCGACGCCGAGCGCGCACACGTCAATGGGAATCGTGCCGGCGCCTTGGAAAATATCCAGGATTACGTGCGCACCAACGTGGTGGGCCCGTTCGACGATGGCGCGCGCGTCGACGATGCACGAGCTGCGGAAGAGCACCAAAGAGATCGGCACCAGCAGGGTGGTCTCGTCGATGGCCGCGAGAAATCGGTCGAGGTCCATGCGCACGTCGCCGCCCGCCGGAACAGTTTCGATGCGTGCGCCGAGGCGGCGCTGCTCGTGATAAAAATATTGCACTGACGGAAATTCCAGCTCGCTCATTACAATTTTATTGCGAGGGCCGCGAAGGTCGAAGCAGGAACTGATGACCGCCTGCGTAATCGTGACATTCTGATGTAGGGAAATTTCACCCGCGTGCGCGCCCATGAGCGGGGCGATTTGATCGCCGACGCCTACAGCCATTTCCCACCAACCCTCTTCCCAGGCGCGAATGCCGCGAGTGGCCCAGGCATCGGCGTAACCGCGCAGGCCGTCGTAAACAGCTTTGGGCATGGCGCCGAGGGAGTTGGAAATCAAGTAGGTGGAATGGGTCAGGATCGGAAATTCGCTGCGCCAATGAAGCAGGTCATCCATTAATCGTAGCTCTCAATTGCGTTGTTTGCGCCGGGCTTGCGGTGGATCGCCATCTTCTCCAGACAAAATAGCACAGCGTGAGGAAGGCCAGCCAGAGCGGACCGGCGCGCAGAGTAATGCGAAATCCGGGGATCCACCAGGTGGAGACCAGCACGGCGAGAAGCGCGGCCACCCCGAGCAGAGAACTCCAAGGACCGCGGGGCGCGAAACGAACGAACGGTGTTCCGGTCCGTGCGGCCCAGCGGCGAAATGCCAGATGCGTCAGCAAAGTAATCAGCCAGGCGAACGGTCCGCCAAAAAAAGCCACGCCGATCATAAAGACGAAGGCGGACTTTTCATAAAAGTTCGACAACAGCAACGCCGCGACAAGACCCATGCCGGAGGCCAGCACGGAAAAGACCGGCATTCCATGTTTGTTCAGACGCCCCATGAACGCCGGCGCGTACCCGCCGCGAGAAAGCGAAAAAAGCATGCGTGCGGTGAAATACAAATTGCACATGGCGCTGGAAAGAGCCGCGGTGAGCACCACAAAATTCATCACGTGGCCGGCTGCGGGGATGCCCACGTTCTGGAACACGCGCACGAAAGGGCTTTCTCCAAGGCCAATCTGACTCCACGGAACAATACCGACGACGAGACCGAGGCCCCCGAGGTAAAAAATGGCTAACACCAGCAGCGTACGCCGGAGCGCGCGTGGCACCGTTACTTTCGGGTTGGCAGCTTCTCCTGCCGTGGTGCCCACGATTTCCAGCCCGAGAAAACTGAATATGGCCATGGCCACGCCGAGGCCTACGCCGCTCCAGCCGTTGGAAAAAAAACCGCCGTACGCCGTGTAGTTGATCGCGCCAATGCGCGGAAAGCCGATGCCGCAGAGCAGGGCCGTGCCGAGAATCAGAAACACCACCACGGTGATGACCTTAATCATCGCGAACCAATACTCAAAAGTTCCAAAGCTCTTCACGCTCACGGTATTTACGTAGAGTATGGCGAGCGAAAAGCCCGCGACCCACAGCCAGGAAGGTATGCCGGGAAACCATAGTTTGCAGTAGATGGCGGCCGCAACTACTTCGCTGCCGACAATGATGACCAGCGTGAACCAATAGGTATAGCGAACGGCGAAACCGGCCCAGGGGTGCAGAAACATTTCGGCGTAGAGCCCAAAGGAGCCGGGCGCGGGGTGGGCCACGGATAACTCCGCGAGAGCCCACATCACGGTCAGCGCGATGAGCGCGCCGCCGGCGAAACTGAGGATAACCGCCGGACCAGCAAGCCGCACGGAGAGAGCGCTGCCGAGAAAGAGCCCCGTGCCGATGGTCGAACCCAGGCCAATCATGGCCACCTGGCGGGCCGACAAGCTGGGACGCAGACCCTGCTCGCGGTCCGCGAGTTCTGCGTCGCGTTCAGGGTCGATTGTGCTGTGGGTTGCGGAAGCGGTTTCGGGCATGCAGCGGCATGGTAACAGAAGACGGAGTACGGACCGGATAGCCCGAGTTGCCGCGAAGACCCTGTACTGCGGGACGGTGCGCGACTCAACACGCCTGTACCCTGCGTGTCCCCCGGGCGCGCGGCACATTTCTTAGAATGAAAGAGGTGGCGGAAAGACCCAGCATGCCGCCGCGGAGGCAGTCATGAAGGCGGTACTCGCATTAGTGGTGATTTACATCGGCACATTCCTGGTGGCCATCCAGGGCGCCTCGCAAAATGCAGCGCAGGCAGCGCAACAAAACGCCGGAGTGCAACAGGCGGCGAAGTCCATCGATCCGGCGAAAGAGGCGGACATTCGCGCGCTCATGGAACTGGTCGGGGCCCGGGATATAGTCCAGGAGAGCATGACCACGACATCGGAGCAGTACCGCGAAAAGTTGGTTGCTACCGTGCCGAACAACGACAAAGGCCAGGCGTTCGTGAACACTTTTATTTCTACCTATCAAAAGAAGTACGACGTGGACCAGTTTACGGAACAATTGGTCGGCATTTACGATAAACACTATTCGGATGAGGAAATCAAAGGATTGCTGCAATTCTATGGATCACCGCTAGGGCAGAAGGTAGCGGCGGAAATGCCAAAGATCAACCACGAGACTCAGGAGGCCGCGCGAGCAGCGAGCAGTAAGGCGGCAAAGGATTCGTTGCAAGCGGTAAAGGATCAGAATCCTGATGTGGGGCAATCCGCTCGTCTGGGCAGCGGCCAACGCCGATGGCAGCAGCGCTCTGCGGAAAATTCGCAGACAACTTCCGCAAGCACACCCGCGAACGCCTCGGCGAGTACGCCGGCCACTGCGCAGGCGAATACTCCGCAGCCCTGAACCGCCTCACGGATTTGCCGGCGTCAGTCGAATCGTTTCTTTTTAACCAAGTCGATTCCGAAGGTACCGTTGTAGTCGCGGAGGGCGACCAGGGAGAGAGTGCGACTAATGTTGTACTCCACTTGAATGACCTGCTGCTGCGTGGAACCGACGTTGGACACATAGGTGATCGTGAGGTTGCGCGATACCTGTTGTTCCACGGTCACGCGGGCCGCGGGATTCTGATCCGTCGCCGTCGAGCCCAGGGTCGTCAATCCTGGATCAACGCGAAAACGCGTGATGCCAAATAATCTTTCCAGGCGGCCTCCGAGTTGGGTGGAGATGGCCTCCGACAGCAACGCCGTGGCCCCCGAACTGGTGGTTTGCGTGGTGCCCACGGAGCGCGAGCTGGCTTCTGAAGAAGTCTGCCCGAGCGCGAGCAGCGTAATAATGTCGTTCGCGGGCAGAGGTGGATCGGAACGGTAAGAAAGCGCGAGCTTGCTGGAGGGTCCGCTAAAATCCAGAGTAACTTCGTATTGCTGGATCGTGGTGGTGGCTTCCACATTCAGCACCGGATCAAGCCGGAAGGGATCGGCGAAGTTTATGTCGCCGCGAGAGACGCGATAGCGATTCCCCGCAAAGAACAGATCACCCGATAAAATGTGAATGTGGCCGAGGAGGATGGGATGTTCCCAGGTGCCGCGAACGCGGACATCGGCGTCGGCTTCAAGTTCCGCGCCAGGCCATTCCATGCGGGCGTCTGGAGCGGACTGCCCGGTGATGTCGAACCGTAAGTTACGCAGGAACGTCGAGCCACCCGAAGGTCCGGAAATTCCGGACTGGCCAGAAAAGAGTGTCGTGGCGGTCTCGACGCCCGTGTTGAAATTCACGCGCTCTACAACCACGCGTCCGGAAAGGAGCCCCGCATCCGGCGTGCCGGTTAGGCGCAAACTTCCGCCGACGAGCCAGCTCATCCCTTCGGGATAGCGAATACGGACGCGATCCGATCGTACGTTGATGTCGTAGCGAATTGGGCGATCCGTGTAACTTACGCTGCCGGTAAGGGTGAGCTGGCCGCCGCCCACTTCCGCGGTCACGCCCTGAAAAAAAGCGCGTGAAGCGTCGAAAATCAAATCACCCTTGATGGCGCTGAGACCGGTTGGAAAATCCGCGGCCCGGGCGGAAGCTTTGTCCACGTGCACTTTGCCGGTAATGCGCGGCTGGTCGAGTGTACCCGCGAAAGCCGCGTCGATTTGCGCGCTGCCCTGGGTTTCGAGGCCGGGCGCAAAGCCGTCGAGCAAACGCAAATCCATCGACCCATTAAGCTTCAGATCCACGTCACGCCGGCCGGTGTATGCGATAGAACCGGCGACCTGCAAATTCGTATCCGGACCTTGAAATGTCGCGGCCTCAATTTGGAAGGATTCACGGGAAGATCGAAAATGCACCGCTCCGACGTTTTCGAGCCGCACATTTTCATAATTCAAGACGAGGTGGGAGAAACGCGCATCCACGGTGAGACTTTGCGCGTGCTTGAGGGAGCCACTGATGGCGAAGTCTCCCGCCGCTTCGCCGTGACCGCTGAATTGTTTCACGTGCAACGCGGATAACAAGAACGGATCGAGATCGATATTTTTTATGGAGGCTTTTCCGGACAGCGGAAATGGGTCAGTGAGCCCAAGGTTGAAGGTTCCGGAGAGTTCGCCGGTGCTCATCGCCGAATTCACCTGCAACGTGGCGGTAATCCCGTCGGACTTGAGCTCCCCGTCGAAGCTGCCAATGACGTCCGAGCCCACGCTCAAATCCACCAAACGGACGGTTCCCTGGCCCTGCGGAGATTTCGCCAAACCGGAGGCTTTTAACCGGAAGCTGACTTGTCCACCCAGGGAAAATCGCGCGGACTGCAATTGCTGGAAGTTCTCCATCGGCAATCCTGCCCCGACCAAATCGGCGGTAATGGTTTTATCGTGGAGTTGGTAGGCCACCGAGCCCGTTACAATGCCGGCGCCGCGCCCGGCTTCCGTGCCAGGCGCAAAGAACCGTAACTCGGCATCCGCCACGCGAATTTCATCCGGCTGAATGTTGAGCTGCCCGCGCAAGCGATTGAAAGCAAGCCCATACGCCGTGGCGTTCGATAGATCAAATAAACCCGTGACCGCGGGCTGCGCGCGGGTGCCACGCCCGTGGAACTGCCCACTGAGCAGGCCTGCTATCGGATAGTTGAGCTTGAGCAACTGTTGGATATCTACCAGCGGCGTTTTTTCCATGCTGGCGTCGACGGTCCAAGTACTTTCCGGAGTAAAGCTCCAATCCGCGAGCTGCAGGTTCGCTGCGAGTATGGCTTCCATTTGGCCGCGATGAGCTTTGGCGTTGGCCAGCGTCAGCTCTATCGGTGAGTAGGTCAAATCTCCCTCAAGCGTGCCGAGGGCGATTGCGTCGTACTGTAGATGTTCACCACGCAAGCGCCCCTGAAATGTCGGGCCATCCAGCGGCCCGGTAATTTTCCCGGTCCAATGAACCGCCCCGGAAAGCGTGCGGATAGCGTCCGCAGAACCGGGTGCGGCGCCTTGAATTTTGTTAATGAAGTCGCGATTGGGCTCGAGAGTGTCGACATCGAGTTTTAGGCTGAGGTTGGAATGCCGCGGCTCCAGCGTTCCCGAGATGCTGGCGGTCATCGAAGGCGTGGCCAATTCTCCCGAATCGATGGTCAGAATATTGGGCTCCGCGAGCCATTTGAATTGCCAGTCCGCGGTGATGGGTTGATGGCCTGGAATTACGACGTCGGGAGCCTCCCAATGAGCATTGCCAGCAATGTCAAAATTCTTGAACGGGCCGATCCAATTCTCCACGGTGTCGGCGCTGATCATCCCGTCCCAGTGCAATTCATCTACCGGAAAGTTGATCTCTTCAGCGGCGACCAAGGCGGGCGCCAGGCGGACATTCTCGACGTGGGTGTCGGCGCGAAATCGCGAGTCGCTGAAGCGCATGGTGACACGTCCAGTGACGCTGCCGCCGAAAGCTCCCGCGTAAAAGTCCGGAACCACCAGGCCTTGATTGTCGAAATGATAGCTGCCGTGACTGTTCAGTCCCGAGGTGTGGAATTGCACGTAGGGCAAAGAAATAGCTTGACCAAAGTAATCACCGCTCGCTTGATACTTGCCCGCAGCCAGGGTGCCCTCGCCGCGGACGTCGACGGCTCCCGTGGGAATCAACGGCTCGCGCATCATTTCCCTCAGGTCAAACAGATCGACCCAGCCGCGATAGCGAAACGTCCAGTGGGGATCGGTGAAATTGTTCATATCCCCTTGCGCGTCGAGGTGCGAACGGCCGGCATGCAGCACGCCCTGCTCCAGAGTGATGCCGCCGCGCCAAAGCGTGAACTTGGCGGAAACATCCACGGGCATCGGAACGTAGCGCAATGCGGTAAAGTGCATCGATTGCCACGCGAGGTTGCCGAGATACAAGGGATGATCGAGGGAGCCGCTGCCCTCCAATGTCAATGCCAGGTCCCCGCCCTCCACAGCCAGTGGCGTGCTTACGTCGTTGTACAACAGCGAGCCATCGTCGATCTGCAGGTGACGAACGTGAAGATCAAACAACGTCTGCCGTAACGGCCGGTTCCCTCCCAAGGGATGTCTCGGTACCGGCAGGTTGGTTGCGCCGTCCGCGGAGATGCGCACATGGATAGCCGGCTGGTGAAGAACCAGCTCCTCCAGAGAAATCTTGCGGCCCCAAAAAGAATCAATACGCAGGCCGGCGAGTACTTCCTCGGCGGAAAGCAGCGGCGGGGAGCCCGCGGGTTCGCTCCCGTGGAGTATCAGGCCCCTCAGCGTAATGTGCATGGAAAACCAGCCGATGGACAAGGTACGCAATTCCGTTCGACCACCGGTGACCGCGTTGATTCTCCGGATGATTAGCCGGCGCAGCAGCGGGTTGGCCGCGCCGCTTCCGAAAAACAACACCAGCAGCGCAATGATCAAAAATACTTTTACGGCTAAGACCCAGGCCACATGGCGGAGCCATCGCCATCTACTTTTTTTCGGCGTGGCTTGCGTCACTTGGCCCCCGAATTCAAAAGAATTTCCACGTGAATCCGTCCGCGGCTCTCTTTGAGCCAGCGATCGGCTTCTTCGTTGATGCCTTCCTGGATCAGGGTTTCCTGGATGTAGTCGCGGGAGGCCTCGAAGGTTGGCGGCTCCTGCCCCCGGGCTTTAGCCCTAACCACTACGCCTTTTTGGTAGAACTCTTCCGCCGCTTTGGGGTCGATCTGCACGGTGGGCCGGAAGCGCGAATCCAGGTAATTGCTCAAATACAATTGCGACGCCGCCATTTCGCGCATTTGCGCATCCGTCAAGCCGCTGTCCTTCTTGCGGCTCTCATACTCCTCAGGAGTAGAAAAGGTCTTCTTCACGTGTTCCACGTATCGCTGGACGTCTGCATCGGAGGGCCGGGGAAACCGGGAAGTTTCCGCCTCGGAGCGCACCACCCATTGATCAATCAAGTGATCCAGCACCTGCTCGTCGCTTTCCGATTTCCCGTCTACAAATTTTTGGTACGCACTCAACTCCCGAACCTCGCTCCACAGGATCACGTCATCCTCGATCCGCGCGACAATGCGGTCGATTACTTCTTGCCCGGCCACTTGACCGCAAACGCAGGCGAACAGCACACCGAAAAACACCGTCCTCATCGCATGCTTCCGCATCAGAAAGATGGACCCAAATTGAAGAAAATTTGAAACTTCGGAAGTCGTGTTCCCTCACACATGCTTGGACAGATGTTGGGATCTGGAGAAATACCTGGCGTGGGTATGGGAATCACAAACAAGGGACGATTGATTTGATAACCCAGATCCACGCGGATCGGCCCCACGGGAGTCGCATAGCGCACGCCAAATCCCACCGTGTGAGAGAAGTAGTTCAGCTCATTGGTACAGTTATATTCGCATTGCGTTGGCGTATCAAAAATCGGTGTTGGTGGCCGGTAACGAAAAGTTATATGCGACAGCTGACTGAAGACGTTACCTCCATCGTAAAAAATCGCTCCCCCCAATTGCGAGCCAATGAACGGCAAATGCATGGGAAAGCGAACCTCCTGATTTAGCGCTATCAGGGCCTGACCGCCAATCGGATATCCCGTACTGGAGTCTCGAGGCCCCGCCTGATTCAGCGCGAATCCGCGCAAGGACGTGCCACCGCCGGCGAAGAATCGCTCCGGTAGAGGTATAAGTTGCGGAAGACCCATCTGGCTGGGGAACGTGAGGGAAACCGAATTGGCAAAAGGTTCCAGAATCCCGATGCGAATGGAGCGGGCGAAACTGAAGTGTCCTTTAATCGGATGGTAGGTGGAGTTTTGCACGAAGAATCGCATGAAACTGGCGCTGGAGCCGATGCTCGTGGAGGCAATCGCGAAGTCTGCACTATTAAAAGTTCCCTTGGTGGCTTCGGCGGGATTGTCGCGGGTGTCCCGAATCCACGTGGCGCCGACTTCTGAAACCAGCGTGGGCTGCTCGAACAACGGGATTTCTTCCGGCGCAACGTGGGAATTCAAATTGGAGACCTCCACCTTGCGAAATACGTAGCGGTACACGAGTGTCGTGTGGCTAGTGATCAAATCGGTCAGTTGGACGGATCCTTCGTAGCGGTTTTCCGTGAAGGTATTGATGTCTTGAGATTTTTCCGTATAGGCCGTGACCTGCAGGCTGAATTTGGGATCGCTTAGAAGGTTAGGGTGCGTATAACCGAGCAGGACGCGGTCTTCAATCGTGCTTCCGCGAATTCGTAACGAGAGCGAGTCCGCCCTGCCCGTGAGATTATTTCGCGTAATTTCAAAGATTCCGCGCGGCGCTGCTTGTATTTCTCCGGCCGTCGGATCGTTGGTGCTGGCCAGCCGCTGCACCTCGAAACCACCCCCATAGGCGATGGTGTAGCGCTTTGCTTCTTCCACCAGAACGACCACGTCTTTGTCCGGGTCCGTGCCCGTGGGATTCTGCGGCCCGATGGTTACGCGATTGAATACCCCCAGGTTATACAGGCGTCGCTGCGACTCGACCACGTCTCCCTGGCGCAAAGGCTGGTGGGCCCTGACCCGCACTTCACGCTGGATGACATTCCGGCGCGTGTGTCGGTATCCGCTCAACAATACATTGCGGACGAGTGTCTGTGGACCTTCCTGAATGTGGTACACCAAGCGCACCGGCTCGGCTTGCGGCGCCGGAGATTCGCTTGCCGCCCTTCTTTGCTGTGCTGGTTCCGCTGCCACGCGCTCGGCCGTAGAGGTGAACGTCGCTTCCGGATAGCCGTCGTTAAAATATTTGGCTAGAATATTATCGCGATCCGTAGCCACGTTTGCTTCTGAGTATGGCTGCCCGGGGATCGAACCAATCACGGAGAGCAACTCCTTTTCCTTAAACGCGTGGATCCCATCGATGGCCAGCGAAGCAACGCTCGTCTGCGGGCCCTCGATAACGGTGAATCGCACTATCCGGTCACCTTGCCGCGATTTGTAGTTATCCTGCACATCGGCTTTCACCGTGGCGTCGAGGAAGCCGTTCGCCAGGTACAGGTAACGCATCGATTGCACGTCGGAGTCCAGCAACCTCTGGCTAAAGCGCGAGCGCAAACCGAACGAACGTGCGGAAATTTGCAACCGCCCTTTCAGCAAGTCTGTCGCGAAGTAGTGATTGCCCGCGATTTCAATCGCCACCAGCTTGCGACGGTCTCCCCGCTCGATATGATAGGTAATGGTTTCTTCCGAACCCTGCCATCCCGTCGCGGTTTGCACCACCGCGTGTGTTTCCGTTTTATAGCCCACTTGCGCGTCAAAATAGCCCTGGCGCTCCTGGCGCTCTCGCAAATTGCGCTTGCCCTCTTCCAGCAGGTCGGCATCCACCGCGCCTTCCTGATAGATGGGAACAGACCTCTTCAAATCGCCCTTGGAAATTTTGGCGCCGGTAACTATCACTTCGATACGCGGACCTTCCGTAACCTCCAGGGTCAAGGGCACGGTATTTTTCGCCGCGTCGTAGGTTCCCCGATGGATCACCGCTCTGGCGCTCAAGTGTCCTCTTTTGATCAAAAACTTCCGCACGCGATCCGTGCCTTTTTGCAGACGCTCCGAGGTCACTTCTTTGCCCGCTTTAATCTTAGTTCTGGCGATGATTTCCGGGGGAGCAAACTCCGTACCGTTGGTAAGATTAATTTCGCCCGCCAATGCACGTGGACCCGGCTTGATGTGCACCACAATATCCATCTGATGCGTAGCCGGGTGCGGGACGGATTCCGCAGAGACTTCCGCAAGATACAATCCTTCGTCGTGCAAAGCATCCTGAAGCCTTTGCAGCCCTTCCGTAACGGCGCTGGCCCGGTAGATCTCACCGAGGTCAAGTTGCATGTCCGCGACCGCCGAAGCATCGCTCGGCGGTGCTTTCAGCCCTTCAATGCGCACTTGGTTGAAATACAGATTTTCTTTAGCGATGAAATCGAGGCGAAGCCCGCCCTCGACGAGCGTAATTGCCGCTCGCAGGTCCGCGTAGTCTCCCGTGCGATAAAGCGCGCGCAAGCTGGCAGCGACATTGGCGCGGTCGAGAGGTTTGCCAATTTCAACGGATACACCACTCGGACAATCGGATAACACACGACCATCCTCGCTCAGCACGCGGATGGCCACCACCGGGCTGGGCGGAATTGGGGCTTCCGAGGCGGTCGGTGCAGGGGCAACTTCCGGGCCGGCGGTCTGACCCTGGCCGTGCACTGCCGCAGTTCCGGCGAGGAGGGCGATCCCGGCGATGACTCGTAACCCATTAGCACAGCGCCATTGCATGCGGCTCATTGTTCAGACGAAGCGTAGCACACGGGCGTTGCCTGCCTCACGCACATTGGAGCTATCATGAGGATTGGCGGTTGCGCGCGCCCGTCATGAGGTCAACCCCGAATTGAGCGATTCGTTTCAAGAGAAATATTCACGCCAAGTCTTGTTTGCGCCCATTGGCGCGGAGGGGCAGCGGCGGCTGCTCGGCGCTAGCGCCGTAATTGTCGGCTGCGGCGCGATTGGAGCGGCCGCGTCGAATCAGCTCGTGCGCGCCGGCGTCGGCCGAATCCGCATCATTGACCGCGACTTCGTCGAATCCTCCAATCTGCAACGTCAGGTCCTTTTCGATGAGCAGGATGCTCGTGAAGCCTTGCCGAAAGCGATCGCCGCCGAACGCAAGCTGCGCGCCATCAATTCTGGCGTGCACGTCGCCGGCGTTGTTGCGGATCTCGATTCCGGCAACGCGGAAGAGCTCCTAGCCGGCTTCGACGTGATTCTTGATGGCACCGACAATTTCGAGTCTCGCCTGCTCGTGAACGACTTCGCGATCAAACACGGCGTTCCGTGGATTTATGCTGCTGCCGTCGCCAGCTACGGCGTCACCATGATGATCCGGCCCGGAACGACCGCATGTCTGGCATGCGTGCTCGAGGGGCCAGGAGGCTCGGGATTCGACGAGACCTGCGACACCGTCGGCGTGCTCGGCCCGATCGTGAACCTCATTGCCTCCCTGGAAGTGACAGAAGCCCTGAAGCTGCTCAGCGGCCGCGAGGACGCGCTGACGAACCGTTTGCTAGCCTGCGATGTTTGGTCCGGCCATTTCCAATCTCTGCGCATGACTGCTCAAGCCCAGTGCCGTTGTTGTGTCCACCGCGACTTCTCCTATCTCACCGGTACAGCATTGCCCCATATCACCATGTGTGGCCGGGATTCCGTGCAAATCCACGAATGCAGCCGTTTGCTCGACCTTGCGGCGCTGCGTGCCAGGCTAGAGCCGGTTGTTGGCCGCGTGCGCCAGAATGATTTCCTCTTGCGCTTTGCGATTCCGCCGCACGAAATGACGGTCTTCGCCGACGGCCGCGCCATACTGAAGGGTTCCCAAGACCCCTCGCTAGCCCGTTCCCTTTACGCGCGCTACATCGGCTCGTAACATTTCCTGACGGATGGATTCCCGGCGCCGTGGCGATGCCATCGCCGGGCTGCGAGGGAATTATTCTAACGAGGGCGGGATACCCTCCCGAATGAGCTGCGCATATTTGCGCGATCGAGATTCTCGCGCAGGTTCATCAGCGTCAGAAACGTGCTTAAGATGCGCGCTTTCAAATCATCCGTAAGGTGCAATCCACTGGTGGCCACCCGCGCCAGCGCTTCGCCATTCGTGGTAATAAACGCCATAATTTCGCGCTGTCGCTCGTGCGGCGCGTTTCCCAGCGCCGTCTCGCGCCGCATTTCCGCGCAGCTGGCTTCCAACGACAAAGTGAAGTGCAGCAAACACAAGCGGTGCTCCGAAATCGCCGCCGGAGCGTCGTTTTTGCAACCCGAGATTTGGCAGGCTGTGGGCATGAGGGTCCGCACCAAATAGTTAACATCCCTGTGAGATAAAATCCAGCATCCTTCCGTGCGATGCCGCGAAAGCTGCATCAGTGCCGCACTTTCGGCTCCTTGTGCCCCGCGAAAGAGCGACGAAATCACGCGCCATGATGAATTCTATTGACATCTGTAATTTGGAAATGTATAAAAATACAGAGCGGTGTATAATAGAGTTGGATGAGCGCCACGAAGACATTCCGGCACGGACAAATACTTCGCCTGGTCAGCGACTCGCATGTCGCCAGCCAGGAGGAGCTGCGCCGCCGACTCGCCTCGGAGAAACTGCGCGTCACTCAGGCCACGCTCTCCCGCGACCTGCAGGAACTTCGTCTGGTCAAAACGCAAAGTGGCTATCGCTCGGCGGCCGCTTTGCCGCAAGATGTCGCTCCGATGCCGCAGCTGACTCGCGCGCTCGCGGAATTTTTGCGCGATGTCCGGCCAGCCGTGAACATGCTCGTGCTCAAAACTCCTCCGAGCGGCGCGCAACCTCTCGCCGCCGCCGTCGATGGCGCCAAATTCCCGGAAGTAGCCGGCACCATCGCGGGCGACGACACGGTATTGATCATTACCCCCAGCAGGAAATCGCGCGAAGCGCTGCAAAAAAAGATTGAAGCGCTGGTGAAATGAGAGATCCCGCCCAAATCGCGGTTCTTGGTGTCACCGGCTACAGCGGTTTGGAGCTCGCCGAGCTCTTGCTTCGTCATCCGCGCGTGAAAGCGCCCACCTTCTACATTCGCGACACACAAGGCGCCAAATGCCTCTCGGAGCTGTTTCCCAGATTTCGCGCCTGGGGCCACGCGCCCATCCGGCCGCTTTCCGTCGAAGCCATCACTTCGACTGCCGCCGGCACGGCCTTTTTGGCCACGCCTCACGAGGCTTCCGCGACGCTTGCGCCTGCGCTTCTTGATGCCGGCTTGCGCGTCGTGGATCTCAGCGGGGCGTTCCGCTTCTCCTCCGCGGAAACATTCACGTCCTGGTACAAGCTTCCCGCCGCGCCGCAGCATTTGTTGACGGAAGCGGTGTACGGGCTGCCGGAACTGTACTCGAGCGCTCCCGCCGACAACCCTCTTCGCGACGCGCGCCTGGTGGCGAATCCCGGGTGTTATGCCACCAGCGTCATCCTGGGTTTGCGGCCCTTGTCACAGTCCGGGTGGATTGCCTCGGACAGCTCAGTGGTCTGCGATGGCAAATCCGGCGCCAGTGGTGCCGGCAAAGAACCGCGCAAGGATCTGCAGTTCGTGGAACTCGATGAAAATTTCAAAGCCTACAATCTTTTTTCCCACCGGCATACCCCGGAAATCCTGGAGTACACCGGCATCGCCGAAGACCGCCTGAATTTTTCGACGCACCTCTTACCCATAGCGCGCGGCATCCTATCGACCATTTATGTCACGCTCAGCGAAAACCGCAGCATGGAAGCGGTGCACGCACTATTCCGTAGCTTTTATGCTGGCCGATCCATGGTGCGCATCTGCGCTCCGGGCGCGTTGCCGGAGTTGCAGCATGTGACCCGCACGAATTTTTGCGACTTGGGATTTGCGCTGGATAAAAGCGGCCGCCGCCTGATCGTGGTCTCGTGCCTGGACAATCTCGGAAAAGGCGCGGCTGGCCAGGCCGTTCAGAATTGGAATCTCATGATGGGGATCGAGGAGCACACCGCACTACAATGAGAAAAGTTATAAAATTCGCAGGCGCTTTACTCGAAGACGAAGCTATTGTTCGCGATCTCGCGCGACAGCTCGTCGCGCTAGCCCAAGAGGGTCACGAAATCCTCGTCATCCACGGCGGCGGTCGCCTCTTCACTGCAACGCTGCAGCGCATGGGTATTGAAAGTAAATTCGCCAAGGGTCTGCGCATCACCGACCGTGAAACCCGCGATGTCGCCGTCATGGTCTTCGCCGGATTGCTGAACAAGCGCTTGGCCGCAGCCATCACCGCCGCGGGCCAGCCCGCCCTCGGAATTTCCGCCGCCGATTCCGCCTGCTTCACCGCCGAGCCCATGGTTCACGATGAAGTTGCCGGCAGTTTGGGTTATGTCGGTTATCTGACCGGACTAAATACCGAATTTATCGAATCGCTGTGGCGTGAGAATTTGCTGCCCGTCGCTCCGTGTCTGGGCCTCGGCCCCGACAACGAGCTTTACAACATCAACGCCGATCATATGGCCGCCGCGTGCGCCGAATATCTCGCCGCCGATCAGCTCATCTATCTGACAGACGTCCCCGGGGTCCTGGACGGAGAAAAAGTGCTGTCCACCATCACCTGCGAAGAAGTTGAGCGCCTGGTGCAATGCCACGTGGTCTCTGGTGGCATGATCCTCAAGCTGGAGGCCGCCAAGCGCGCCATCGAAGGCCACGTTCGTGACGTGCGCATCGTCGGCGGCGCAGCTCCGAACGCCCTGCTGCTGGCTACTCACGCTGGCGATACCGCTAATGAACACGCTTCGGCCATCCCCGGTACCCGCGTGCTGCGTGAACCGCTTTCCACGGCGCAGGCGGCCCTTACGGCGGCATGATGCGCACCGCAAGAAAATCGCAACGCGGCGCAGTCGTGGCGCAAAAGAAACACCGGTCTCCGGCAAAACCGTCGCCTGCTGCCCGGCCGCGTGTCGATCCGCGTTTACTCGACGCCGACAAATTTCTCCTTCCCACCTACAAGCGGCAGCCCGTCGTTTTCACGCACGGACGCGGTTGCTACGTTTACGACTCGGCCGGCAAGAAATATCTCGATTTTCTGGGTGGCATTGCCGTAAACGCCCTGGGCCACGCGCACCCGCGAATTGTTAAGGTCGTCCGCCGCGAAGCCGCTCGGGCGATTCACCTTTCCAATCTGTTTCACAACGCCTACCAGGGCCCTCTCGCCCGCAAGCTTGCGGAATGGTCCGGTCTGGACCGCGTCTTCTTCGCCAACAGCGGCACCGAAGCGATCGACGGAGCGCTAAAACTTGCCCGTCTCTTTGCCCGCCCGGACGGGCAGCCGGCTTCGGCTGTTGCACGGAAACACCGGATCCTCGCCATGGAAAATTCTTTTCATGGCCGCACCTTCGGCGCCATCAGCGTGACGGCCACGGAAAAATACCGCTTGCCGTTCGCGCCGCTTGTCCCCGGCGTTGCGTTTGTAAAATTCAACGACGTCGCTGACCTGGAATCCAAGTTTGACGATACCGTCTGCGCCGTAATTCTCGAAACCATCCAGGGTGAGGGCGGCATTTATCCCGTCAGTGACATTTTCTGGAATCGTGCTCGCGCACTCGCCACGCAGCACGGCGCTTTGCTCATCGCCGACGAAATTCAATGCGGTCTCGGACGCACCGGCCGCTACTTCGCTTATCAGAAATTTTCTTCCAAGCCGGACATCGCGCTGGTCGCCAAGCCCTTGGCTGCCGGTTTGCCGCTCGGCGCCATCCTCACCAGTGCGGCCGTAGCCTCACGTGTTTCGCCCGGGGTCCACGGCACGACCTTCGGCGGTGGCCCGCTCATCTGCGCCACCGCTTTCGAGTTCCTTAAGACCGTAGAGGACGCAGATCTCCTCGCGAATATTCGCGATCGTGGAGCCGAGCTTCGTCACGGCCTCCAGGCATTAGCCAAAAAATTCGATTTCATACGCGAAGTCCGCGGCGAAGGCCTGATCGTCGGCGCGGAACTCTCCATCGAGGGAGCGCCGTTGGTCGCCGCTGCTCTGCAGCGCGGACTTCTCATCAATTGCACGCACGATTTCACCATTCGCCTGCTGCCGCCGTTTATCATTACCCGGGCGCAAGTGCGCGATTTTCTTCGCATCTTCGAGGTCATCCTGGCCGAAACGGCGAAACTTTCCTCGTTTTCGGGGGTTGCCGGAATCACCCCAACTTCAACGCACGCCCACGCGGCGGCGAGGTAAAAAATCAAATCATGACCACTACGACTCTCGCATCATCCATTCTGTTGTCCAACGATCTGCTCACCGGAGCTGAGTGGACGCCTTCGTACACCCACGACCTCTTGCGCCTTACCGCCGATATCAAAGCCCATCCCGGCCGTTACGCGAATACCTTGCGCGGCAAGTTCATCGCCCTGATTTTTGAGAAGCCCTCGCTCCGCACGCGTGTCACCTTCGAGGTCGGCATTCAGTCCATGGGCGGCTCGGTGGTCTTCCTCGACCACACCCAAGCCCGTCTCGGCGAACGTGAATCCATCGCTGACGTGGCGCGCAACCTCGAGCGTTGGGTGCAAGGCATCGTCGCGCGCGTGTACGAACAGCGCGTGCTGGACGAAATGGCGGCGAGCGCCGGCATTCCGGTGATCAACGCGCTCTCCGACAAGTTTCATCCGTGCCAGGCGCTCGCCGACTTCTTCACCCTCGAAGAAAAAGTCGGCAACCTCCGCGGCTTCAAACTGGCCTACATCGGCGACGGCAACAACGTCTGTCACTCGCTGATTTTTCTCGCCGCGCGCCTGGGCGTGCATCTTCGCATCGCCACGCCGCCGAACTACGCCCCCGATCAGGACGTCCTGCGGGATTCGCGGCGCGTTGCAAAAGAAACTCGCGCAAGGATCGAATTGCTCACCGATCCACGAGAAGCCGTCGCCGGCGTCGATGCGGTCTATACGGACTCGTGGACCAGCATGGGCTTCGAGTCGCAGCAACAAGTGCGTAATTCCGTCTTTGCGCCCTACCAGGTAAACGCCGCGCTCATGGCTCTCGCAGCTCCAAACGCCTTCTTCATGCACTGTCTTCCGGCGCACCGCGGCTGCGAAGTCACTTCCGACGTGCTCGACGGCGCGCAATCCGTCGTTCTCGACCAATCTGAGAATCGCATGTACGTGCAGAAAGCTATTTTACAGACGCTGTTTTCGTAAGCATGTGGCACTGACTTTGACTCTGTAGTGGCGCAGCAGACTGCCCGCATTTCGGCGGGGCTGTCACTCGAGCTCAGTAACGGCCGCCTGGCAGGCAAGATTCCGGCAATCGGTCTCGCGGGAAAACTTCAACGCCAAATCGAAAGGGTTAGCAAGTGAACAAGATCGCACCGCAAAAGCCAAAAAAGGTCGTCCTTGCGTACTCCGGCGGCCTGGACACTTCCATCATCATCCCGTGGCTGAAAGAAAATTATGGTTGCGAAGTCATCGCCATGATCGGCGACGTCGGCCAGCAGGAGGATTTGCAAGCCGCGAAAAAGAAAGCGCTCGCCACCGGCGCGACTTCCGCCAGCATCGAAGATCTTCGCGAAGAATTCGTCCGCGACTACATCTGGCCCACGCTGCGCGCCGGTGCGGTCTACGAACACACCTACCTTCTGGGCACCTCCATGGCCCGCCCGGTCATCGCCAAACGTCAAGCCGAAATCGCCCTGCAACTCGGCGCCGATGGCCTATCTCACGGCTGCACCGGTAAAGGCAACGACCAAGTCCGCTTTGAACTGGCCTTCAAGGCTATTGCTCCCAACGTGCAAATCATCGCCCCATGGCGCGAGTGGGATATCGACTCACGTGAAGACGCCATTGCCTATGCGGAGGCCCACGGCGTTCCCGTCGAGCAAAGCAAGAAAAATATTTACAGCCGCGACCGCAACATCTGGCACCTCAGCCACGAGGGCGGCGAACTCGAGGATCCGGCCAACGCTCCAAACGAAGCCATGTGGCAATGGGTTGTGTCTCCGGAGAGAGCTCCGGATAAGCCCGAGGAGGTGGAAATCGGATTTGAGTCTGGCATTCCCGTTTCCGTGAACGGCGCGAAGCTCAGCCCCGTTGATTTGCTGAACAAGCTGAACGACATCGCCGCCAAACATGGCGTCGGCCGCACCGACCTCGTCGAAAATCGCCTGGTTGGGATGAAGTCTCGCGGCGCTTACGAGACTCCCGGCGGCACGCTGCTCGTCAAGGCGCACCAGGAACTTGAGCGTCTAACCATTGATCGCGAAACGGCGCACTTTCAGCAGGCGCTCTCAAACCGCTACGCGGAGCTGGTGTACAACGGTGTTTGGTTTTCCACGCTGCGCGAATCGCTCGACGGCTTTTTCCAGGTCGCGCAGCGATTCGTCACCGGCTCCGTTGGCCTGAAACTTTGGAAGGGCACGCTCAGCGTCATCAGCCGCAAATCGCCGTTCTCGCTCTATCGCGCCGACTTGGCCAGCTTCACCATGGGCCGCTACAATCCGAAAGACGCCGAAGGCTTCATCAATCTTTTCGCGCTCCCGGTAACCGTGCGTCCCAAAGCCAAGGCGGAAGGGAGCAAGCAGTAATTTGTCTGGCCCTTTGGAATTGTATCTGTAGTGGCGCAGCATGCTGCGCCCTAGCTTGGCAGCCCAACAAACATGCCCACCACCGAACGCAAAGATGACCGCTTGTGGGGAGGCCGCTTCGACGCCGCGCCCAACCCGCGCTTCGACGCCTTTCAGCGCTCCTTCGCGTTCGATCGTCGCCTGCTCCCTTACGAAATCGCCGTGGACCGCGCCTGGGCCAAAGCTCTGGAACCCATCGGCATCTTCACCGCCTACGAAGTCCAACTTACTCTGGCCGCGCTCGACCGCATATCCAAACGCGCCGAAACCGACTCCGCGTGGCTCGAATCTTTCGGCGCGGACGCCGAAGACGTTCACCACTTCGTAGAAAAAGCCCTCGTCGACGAACTGGGCCCGTTGGGCTGGAAGCTCCACACCGGGCGCAGCCGCAACGAACTGGTAGCCACCGATTTCCGGCTGTTCATTCGCGACGCCGCGAAACACACGCAAAAGGAAGTTGCCACCGTCGTGCAAGCCCTGCTTACTCAAGCGAAAACACACCTGGATGTGCCCATGGCCGGCATGACCCATATGCAACACGCACAGCCAATCCTGCTCTCCCATTTTCTGCTGGCGCAGGCAGAATCCCTGATGCGCGATCTCCCGCGCCTGCAAAGCGCAATCGACAGCGCGGACGCCTGCCCGATGGGCTCCGGCGCGCTGGCAGGCAACAGTTTTAATATCAACCGCGAAACCATCGCCCGCAATCTGGGCTTCTCCAAAGTCACCGCCAACAGTGTGGATGCCGTCAGCGACCGCGATTTTGCGCTCGATTATCTTTTTGCCCTCTCCGGCATCGCCTCGCACCTCTCGCGCATCGCTGAAGACTACGTCCTTTTCGCCTCGCAGGAATTCGGCTATGTCTTGCTCGCCGACGAATATTCCACCGGCAGCAGCCTGATGCCGCAAAAGAAAAATCCCGATTCTTGGGAACTAATCCGCGGCAAGAGCGGCCGCATCACCGCGGCGCTGATCGGCTTGCTCACCACGCTGAAAGGCCTGCCCACGGGTTACCAGCGCGACCTCCAGGAAGACAAAGAATCTCTCTTCGCCGCGCACGATCAGATCAACGCGATGCTCGCCGTCGCGGCCGGCGCCGTCGCCACCACTAGCTTCCACGTCGCGCGCCTGCGCCAAGCGGCCTCCCATCCTGCATTGCTCGCCACGGAAGCCGCCGACTATTTGGTTCGTAAAGGCGTGCCTTTTCGCCAAGCCCACGATATTGTAGGCAAAGTTCTGCGCGCCGCCGAGCAGGCCGGCGAACCCTGGACCGGTTTGCCGCTGGAAACGTTGCAACAGATCTCGCCCGGTTTCGGGCCGGACTTCTCCCTCCGATTAAATGTTGCGTCCGCTCTGGCCGCAAAAGGGGTTTCTGGCGGCACCGCGCCCGATTCCGTGCGCGCCGCCATCGTCGATTTAGAAAGCCGTTTACTCAAACTAGGAGCGAATCCATGACCGCGTCGCTATCGCAAGACAAAAACATTTCCGCCAATCGCGTGGAGGACGGGAGGTTGCTTCCGGGTTCGCCACGCTAGCCCTTCCGGACTCCAGGCCTTGAAGCACGCTCTCTCAGAATCGTCCCTGCCGCGCGGCTTCCGTTTTGCCGCCACGGCCTGCGGACTGAAAAAAACCGGCGCACTCGATCTCGCCATTTTATCCAGTGAGTTTCCGGCCTCCGCCGCCGCGGTCTTCACGCAAAATCTAGTCGTCGCCGCACCCGTAGTCATTTCGCGTCAGCATCTCAAGGCTTCCAAGGGCCGCATGCGCGCGGTCGTCGTCAACGCTGGCAACGCGAATTGCGCAACAGGCGCGGCGGGCCACGCCGCCGCATTGCGCACCGTCGGCGAGGCTGCCAAGCACCTCGGCTGCCGGCCCCGGGAGCTCTTCGTTTGCTCCACCGGCGTGATTGGTGTGCCGCTGCCGCTCGAAAAAGTCCTTCGCGCCCTGCCCATCGTTGCACGCCACCAGCGCCCTTCCGCGCGCTCCTTTGCGGAACTATCTCTGGCTATCTGTACCACCGACACGCGTCCAAAAACTGCTTCCGCCTCCTTCAAAATGGCAGGCAAACGCATCCATCTCGTCGGCTGCGCCAAAGGCGCCGGGATGATTCATCCCAACATGGCCACGATGTTGGCTTTCGTGGCCACCGACGCCGCCATAGCTCCGAGCGTGCTGCAGAAGATGCTGCACGAGGTAACCTCGCGCACCTTCAACGCCATTTCCATTGACGGCGACACCTCCACCAACGACACCCTGCTGGTGCTGGCCAACGGCGCCGCGGGCGCGCCATCCATAAAACCAAACACCTCCGCGCATCGCGCCTTCGAGGGCGCGCTCGAAGACGTCTGCCGCTCCCTCGCGCTGCAAATTGTCGCCGACGGCGAAGGCGCCCAGCGTGTCATCGAAATCGAAGTTCGCGGTGCTAAGTCCGACGCCTCTGCAAAACGCATCGCCGCCACCATCGCTACCTCGCCGCTGGTGAAAACCGCCTTCGCGGGCGCCGACCCGAACTGGGGCCGCATCTTTGCCGCCGCTGGTCGTTCCGGCGAAGATTTCGCTCCTTCAAAGGTCGACATAAAAATGGCGGGCATTCCCGTACTTCGCCGAGGCCAACCTCTGAACTTCAATGAGCGCGCCGCCAGCAATCGCCTGCTCGCCAAACACGTCCTGATGGTCTTGGACCTTCACGCTGGCAGCTCGTCAGCACGCTACTGGACCTGCGACTTCACCGCTGAATACGTGCGCATCAACGCCAGCTACCGCACCTGATCAGCGCCGCACGCTCGCCGGCGCGTGGCGGGATTTCTCGAGACAACCTTGCGCCCCGGTCGCCAAGATTTGTCCCTGGGCGTTTGAACCTGTCCGTCGCAACGCTGCGTGCACCTTCGCGACCACTTTTATTCCCAGCCACGTAACTTCGTCTATAGCTCTTTCCGGTTGCAAATTACCCAGATTTTCGAGACCATGCCTCTGACCGCTGAAGTTTCGGTCACGCGCCCGCAGTGCCCCTCTTCGCCTGCCGCGCGCTCGACACAGCCGCTTCAGCGCGCTCCGCGGACTCGTACCTGGGTTCCGGGCAGAAGGAGTGCGCAGGTGAAGAAGCTTTATATCGGGAACCTCCCGTTTTCCGCGACGGAGGAGCAGCTCCACGAATCGTTCGGCCAAATCGGTGTCACTCCTTCAGCTGTAACCTTGATTCGTGACCGTTTCACCGGCCAATCGCGGGGGTTCGCCTTCGTCGAAGTCGCCAGTGATGAAGACGCGGAGAAAGCTATCAATTCCCTCAACGGTCAAAACTTGGGGGGGCGCAACCTGGTGGTTAATGAAGCCAAGCCTCAGGCCGAGCGAGGTGGTGGCGGCCGCGGTGGCGGTGGGTACGGCGGGGGCGGCGGTGGTGGACGCGGGGGTGGTGGTGGCGGGCGCGGCGGTTACGGCGGCGGTGGTGGTGGCGGACGCGGCGGAGATCGCGGAGGCAGCGATCGCGGCGATCGCGGCAACCGCTGGTAACCGACTCGGAAATCTTCCTTGATAGCGGCGCAGCTTTATTTCGCGCAATTCGTTTTCGCGCAATTTTGTCTTTCGCAACTTCATGCCGCGCAACCTTTCCGGCGTAACTTCATACCGATCGATCCCGATCTTCGCGGAAGTTCACCTGAACCCTTTCTGTCGCACCTTTTCTGCCGCAGCTCGCCATACATGACCCTTCTGAATTGCCCTGTGCAACAAATCCCCTCGTAACGTGTTTGAAACATCAGCCGAATAAAATGATTCGGCCGAGGGATAGTGCAGTATCTTTTCGGCTACGCGCTGCGCTGGCCGGCTACGCGCCGGCAACGGGCAGATCCGGTAGTCCCCTGAATTAGGGGCTGCGCTAACGGAATCACCCGATGGTTGCCACCGTCGATTGGAGTGAACCTTCCATCGCGGGCTTGCATCCAACGCCGCAAGGAGCACGTACTTAGACTTAGATGACCACTTGGCACAAACGCGATTGGCAGCAATTTTACGAACTGGCGCGACGCCCTTGGCAGCGCCATCGTCCGCCACGGCCGCTGTATTCCAGTGGCCTGAATCGCGTTCTGCCTGCTGCTGGTTTCAGTCTATCCGAGCTCGACGACGCCAACATAGATCTCGATCAGGCGGAACTCCTGGGCTTGCCCGTTGACGCCGGCCGCCTGGGCGCCTACGGCCCGAACGTGACGGTGCTGCGCGATTTTGTGCGTTCCTCCCGCCAGCCGCTGTAAGCTGCGTCCTTACAATTCAGTCGTCTCAATTCGCTCGTCGCAATTCAGTTGTCACAACTCGCTATGGGGGTACCCCCCCCCATTTTTTGTAACTGCTCATTCCAAAGTAGATGAAGTTCTTTCGTTTGATACACTTTTGTAAGGGCACTAATATACCAGACTGACTTTCCTGTGTTTGACTTTTCCGCGCTGTTCGCCCACACTCCGGCTTGAGATGAAAGAATCTGAGGAGTACGACAAGTTCAAGGGTGCGATGAAGCGGCTAATGGGTGTGCCGCTCGCTGAAGTGAAGGCACTGGAAAAGAAAAAGAAGCGGAGACCTAAGCGGCCTTCCGCTTCCCGCGCGGCAGACGCAAAGTCTTAGGCCGCTCTTTCCCCCACCTTGCCAGTGACCTGTTCGTACGTCAGGCGCTTCCCGACAATCGAAGCCAGAGCCACGCGGAACCTATCGCCATCGTTAACGGGATTCTCTTTGCTCCCGCGATTGTTGTAGCGCCACGCCTGCTCGTCTAGGTAGCGGAACAGGTGGAACGGCTCGACCGCAACATATGTCCCTTTGAGTCCGCGCTTGAGCAGGCTCCAGAAATTCTCCAGACCATTCGTGTGAACGTTCCCGGCGACGTATCGCTCTGCGTGGTCGATTACCTCGTGATTGAACTTCGCGTTCAGCCCGATATAGGACATGAGCGCATCTGTGTGGACCGCACTGCCCTCCTCTACGTTCTGTGCGATATGCCCCTGTAGTGCATGCTTGCGGCGATTAGGGACGGCGAACACGCGGACCTGACCGCCACGCTCCAGAATCCCAAAGGCCGCAGCCTTGTCCTTCACTCCGCGTGCCGTAATCATCCGGTTCCGGCGATTCTTGTGCATGAACCGCGCGGCTCCCCCTACAAAACTCTCATCGGCCTCAATCGTTTTGCCCTCGCCGCCGAGTTTGAGAAACGACTTCGTCTGAACAGCAAGGCGGATGCGTTGCAGCATGAACCATGCGGACTTCTGAGTTACGCCAAGGGCGCGGTGAATCTCGTAGCTGCTAATCCCGTTCTTGGCGTTCACCAAGAGCCACACGGCAGGGAGCCACTTCTCCAGAGGAATCGGAGAGTCCTCAAAGATAGTGCCGACCTTGAGCGAGAACTTTTGCTTAGGATGGTCTCCATAGCAGCGATAGACGCGGGCCTTGGCGAGATACGTCACCTTCTCAGAGCCGCAGTAGGGGCACTGGACCGTGCCGTTCGGCCAGCGAATCTCAACCATAAAAGCGCGGCAGTTCTCAAAGTTTGAGAAGTGTTGGATGGCTTCTTGGAGCGTGGTCGGTGAGTTCATGGTGAAGGCAGGATGTCATGAATGTTGTAGATTGTCAAGAACAATTACAACATTTGTTCAGAATATCTGCAAGGCGCAAAAATGTTGTAATTGGTGTTGCGGAGACTGAAACGCCTGTGTTATAAGAGTAGAAGATGGCGGGTTGCAGAAGTTACGAACAGAGCGCAACCCGCCAAGCTAGAGAGGAGCTGGTGCTGGTGAGACTGACGGTGCCCTAAGTAGCGGCGGCAACCGTTACCGGGCAGATGGGGTTCGGGAAACCGAACCCCTTACGTCTCGCCTCAGGCATTTTAGCACAGCACACTGAAATATGGCCGAAAATATTGATTACAAGGGCGTATTGGACGACCTGCGTTCGCGCCGAGACGCCCTGAATATAGCCATCGCGGCGCTAGAAGCAATTAGCGGCGACACGTCCACTCCACCGATACAGTTTCCTACTACTCCCTCTCCACGTCCGCAGAATCGGGATGCCGAGATAGAACACGATACGTTTGTGGGCCAGAGCGTAGCCACCGCAACAGCACGGTATCTAGGCATGGTGGGGCGTCCCGCGCGAAGCACGGAGGAAATAACGAACGCCTTGAACAAGGGCGGCCTCAAATCGACTTCCGGTACTGTCCAGACTCTGCTTAGCCGTTCGCACCACGGTCCTAATCCAATCGTGCGACGTGCTGGCCGTGGAACATGGGGATTGCCGGAGTGGTACGGTCAGTAAGGATAAAAGGCTGAAGACCAAATGGGCCACGTCGAGGATGGAACCAGAAAGGACACCACTACAAATAGACGTGCAAGCAATTTTTGCACCACAATCAGCGTTTTTTCCTTGACCGTGATTCAGTTTGGGCGTAGAAAAGTCCAGAGGTGTCCCCCGAAAGGGGGTGTGGATTTTCTGACGGAGATTTTCAGCGGGTGGTGGTACTGGACCTAGTCACTCCGAGTATCCATTCTCCGACAAAACCTGTCAAGAAAATTCGAAGCTAATTTTGTGTTTTTGTAGTCGCACCCAAAATGGGGGCGCCAGGTTCGGTGGCGCGGTCTGTCAAACCGTGCCGATGGGTTCGAATCCCAGCGCCTCCACCCGAGTTTGCACGGAGTGTAGCAATGGTGGGGGTCGTCCAATTGGTAGGACGCGAGGTTGGTAGCCCTGAGATGCCGGTTCGAACCCGGTCCCCCACCCATCCTCTCCGCACAAAAATCAAATTCTAGAGACACCAATCGTAACTGCCTTTCAATACCTGATTATACGGAGGGTCTGGAATAGAACGGACGTACTACCAAGCTGGACCCACACTCTCGCCAAGCGCGCATACCCGCCCCCTTTGCCGCAGCAGTAACACAAAGGATGCAAATAGTTGGACCAAAGATGCCACAAGATATAGACATGTCAAGAACAATTATACTAGAAATTAGGGTTAAGATGTCGAAGCGGGCTACCCGTTTTGATACCCAATCGATGCCCGGAAGAGTCAGTCTGCTATATTAGTGCCTTTGTAAGTGTTCATTTTGAACGGCTTAGTTGCTGGTCCCTCCTGCCGGGTGAATTCCACGGATTCGAGTGATTTCGGCCGCTAATTTTCATACCCGAGAAGCTGTCCAGGCGCGAGTTTACGAAGCGGATATGACCACGTCAAAAGAGTTTTAGTACAGAAAAGGTTCAAGTGCGGTTCAGGCGGCGGGCAGGCCGGGCCCCAAAAGAGTTCAGTACTTCAGGCCAGCGCGGATCAAGAACCAAAACGTTCCGCGGCACGCGCTCGCACTTTGGCCGCTTCCTCTCCCCGATTCTTAGGAGGCGCGGTCGTTTCCAGCGACCGGAGAAGAGTACCGGCAACTTTGGCAATTTCGTCGACCGCTGCTTGGAATGCCCCTTCGTTGGCCTTCGACGGTTTATTGAACCCAGTGATTTTTCTGACGAACTGGAGCGAAGCAGCGCGAGTTTCTTCGGCGGTAACGGGCGGTTCAAAATTGAAAAGAGTTTTGATATTTCTGCACATACGCGATGACCTCAAGTTGGCAAAGCTAATTTTAGCAAGTTTTTCGCCGCCGGCGTCATTCCCGCGCGGCCCGCGACGAGTTCGCCGGCAAACCGTACCCACGACACAGCTCATTTGTAGCTCGCCGCTTTTGCAGGTAAAATTGCTGATTCGTAGCATGGCCACGCCCTTCCATATCGTCTCGAACCCGCCGGCGCTGATGCCCGCGCCCAGCGCTCACCCGCGCCCGGATTGGCTGCGCGTCAAATTCTTCGGCGGCGAACGTTACCAGGAACTTAAGCGCACCATGCGCACGCTGGACTTGCATACCGTGTGCGAGAGCGCGCGTTGCCCCAACATGGGCGAATGCTGGGAGCACGGCACCGCGACCTTCATGATTTTGGGAGACATCTGCACCCGCGCCTGCGGCTTCTGCGCTGTGCCCAGTGGCAAACCCGCCGGTCCTCCGGACCAAGACGAGCCGCAACGCGTGGCCGAAGCTGTGGCACGCATGAAGCTGCGCTATGCCGTGGTCACCAGCGTCAACCGCGACGATCAGCCCGATGGCGGCGCCCAAATCTTCGCCCGCACGATCCAGGAAATTCGCCGTCGCGTCCCCGGCTGCAAAGTGGAAGTCTTAATTCCGGATTTTCGCGGCAATTGGGAGGCCCTGAATCTGGTGCTGGCCACCCGGCCAGACGTGCTCAACCACAACACCGAAACTGTCCCGCGTCTCTACCGGCAGGTGCGAAAAGGCGCCCTCTACGAGCGATCGCTGGAGCTACTGCGGCGCTCGAAAGAAGCCCATCCTGAGGTTCCGACCAAGACCGGATTGATGCTCGGCCTCGGCGAAGAAACCGAAGAAGTTCTGGCCACCATGCAGGATCTCGCCGCGCAAGGGACCAACATCCTGACGCTAGGCCAGTATCTGCAACCGACGCGCGACCATCTTCCCATCGTCCGTTACGTCCATCCGGACGAATTCGCCGAGTACAAATTGCGCGGCGAAGGTATGGGTTTTAGCCACGTGGAAGCCGGCCCGCTGGTCCGCTCCTCCTACCACGCCTTCGAACAAACCGAATCCGCACGGAAGTAAATCTTTGGCTCCAGTATCAGGCGCAGTCTCCGCGCCTCCGAAGGCGGCAAAACTAAAGAAATGGCGAACACACCCCGGCGTCGTGTTGGACGCCAGGATGGGTTTTAATTCAGGAAATCGACAGGTGGGATCAAATAACGCAATAACTACGCAGCTGCCGAAGCGGCTGCCGCTGCGGCAGCTTTCTTGGCCGCCTTCGCTACCGTCGAAGCTTTGCGGCGGCGCTTGGTCTTGGGAGGTGTGGCCGGGGCTTCGCCGATCAGCTCCGCGGTCATGATGCTGGTGACAAACAACTTCGGCCCGTGGTCGTCAAAATCCACAGCGGTGCGTTCCTGGTCCGAGGCGGTTACGATCCCCAATCCATACACTTCATGCTTGATGGTCTGACCTTCCTGCATCGTCTGCACAACGTCCTCCTTGGGTAAAATCCAATCCCTTTGCCATTCGAATTGATCGATTTTTGACGGTGGTACCTGCTGCGCCGTCTCGGAAACCGGGCCGTCAGTTCTTTAGGCTCTTTTGAACTTAGACGCGCCTGAAGCTAAATACTCGTCACGTTTTCGGCCTGTAGTCCCTTCGGACCTTTCTTCACTTCGAACTCCACCGCTTGCCCTTCGTTCAGCGACTTGTACCCTTCCATGGTAATGGCCGAAAAATGCACAAAAACATCTTCGCCCGTCTGCCGCTGGATGAAACCAAAGCCTTTGGAGGCATTAAACCACTTCACTGTTCCTTGTTCCTTCACTGTCAAACCTCGAATTGAATTGCTTTTGCCGCCACAGGCCGTTTCCCGAACGTCGTACTTTCCCCCGTCGGGCAACACCTGGATGCCCTGATTGCCTCCCGATGCCGAAGTCCCGAACCACCGACCTGCGGGACCTCCAGTGCAAACGAAAGGTAATGCAAGCGCAACAAAATGCTACATAAAACGGTACCATGAATTAGTGGATTTGTCCACGCCTTTCGTGACCGTGCGCCTGCCAAAACTGCTACAATTTGTTTATTTACAACGACTTACATGGTCTGCTGCGCAGGGTCGAGGTGCGCACGGGTTGCGGCCCGGGGCTAATCCAGCGCCTCAGGCTCCAGCGTCGGCACCGTCGCGCCTATTTCCTTCTTCTCCCAGTACTTACGTACCCAGGCTTCCCAACTTTTCCCGGCCGCGGTGTCCCGCCCAGAAAACACCATTGCCCGAATATCGGCATAAGTAATTTTCCGCCTGGGTCCGCCGTCGCTGGGCAGGACGCGCACAAAACTGGTCGCCAGTGTCTCGCCGCTAACGCGGTCGAAAATATAGCCCTCCGTTTGTGACCCGTCCTTGGTAGTTAACGTCACGTCGCCGCGATAGTCGAAAGCCGTTTCTAGCGCTTGGCGCACTTCTTCGTCGGAAGCCAACTCCGGTACCCAGCCTTGTACACTCTGATGTGCAAACCCTGGCGAAACTTCCAGTTTCTCCGGATCCACCTCGACAGCCGATCCTGGCTGTCCGCGCCGCTCGACATGCGCCGGCGCGCTCATGCGTGCGTCTCTTCCATTTGCGCTCCGCCAGCCGCGACATTGTCCGCTTGAATTTGCACCAGCGGATTGTAAGAATGCACCGGCTTTGCGGGTTCGTTGAGCATCAACAGCGCTTCACTATCTTGGTACTTCGTCGAAAATGCCGCCTTGGCCGCTGCCAGCAGTCCGCCAAGCCCGCTGAATGTGTGGTCCATGGCAGAGGCCTCGTACCCGCTGTGCACCATACAATTCGCGCACTTCGGATTCCCAGACTCCGTCCCGTAATTCTGCCACTCCGTAGCCTCTAACAATTCTTGGAACGTATCCGCGTACCCGTCCTGCAACAAATAACACGGCTTCTGCCACCCAAACATGTTGTACGTGGGCATGCCCCACGGCGTGCACTTGTAACTCTGCTTGCCCATCAAAAATTCCAGGAACAGGGGTGACTGATTAAACCGCCAGCTCTTTTTTCGATTCGCCAAAATCGAGCGGAACAAACGCCGCGTTCTGGCACGCCCTAGAAAATGCTTCTGATCCGGCGCCTTATCGTACGAATACCCCGGCGAAAGCATCATGCCCTCGACGCCCAGCTCCATCATCTCGTCAAAAAACGCTCGTACGCTCTTGGGATCCGCCCCATCAAACAGTGTGGTGTTGGTGGTTACCCGGAAACCGCGCTTCACCGCTTCCCGGATGCCTTCTATCGCCAGTTCATAGCCGCCTTCGCGGCAAACAGAGAAATCGTGGTGTTCCTTCTGTCCATCCATATGCACGGAAAACGTCAGATATTTGCTAGGCTTGAAGAGATCCAGTTTTTCCTTCAGCAGTAAGGCATTGGTGCACAAATAAATGTACTTCTTCCGGGCCACCAGCCCTTCCACAATCTTGTCGATTTGCGAATGCATCAGCGGCTCGCCGCCGGGTATGGACACCATCGGCGTCCCGCACTCGTCTACCGCCGCGAAACACTGCTCCGGCGTCAGTTCCTGCTTCAAAATGTGCGCCGGATACTGAATCTTCCCGCAACCGGCGCAAGCCAGGTTGCAGCGAAACAGCGGCTCCAGCATCAGCACAAACGGGTAGCGCTTCCGCCCCATCAGCTTCTGCTTCAGCACATACGTCGCGACCGTAAAGGCCTGAGAAATCGGTACCGGCATCCGTTCATCCTAAAACCGCAACCACCAAACGTACTTCGTGCACAACCCAAGCCTTACTATTGTAACCGACATGGCGCAAATCTGTTGCCCTCCCTTTTTGTACCGGCATCTGTCGACAATTAGCCCAAGCCAGCCTGAACACTGTAAGGCGCAATGTTGTTAAATCCCGGCCTGACAAATTTCGCGGTTCCCGTCTCCGGCTGTTTTCCTGCCGCTGCCCGGCGAGCCCTGATTCATAACCTGTTCCTTTTCAGCGTGCCGAACTTTTCAACGCGCAAGGGGCACACTTCACCCAGCGTTTCCGGGCGTCCCAAGTGGATATACTGCCCGGAGCAAGAAAAGTTACGCTTTTTGTTGAAAAAAAATTACTGCGTCGGTTTGATATCCGGGCTGGCCTGTTCAATACTGCCCTTCGCCAGTTCCGTCTTCACTTCAGACTTCTGCCCGGCCAGCAAAGTCACTTCCGTCTCAAATGTTCGATACCCCGGCAACTCCACCTTAATCTGGTGTTTGCCCGGACTGATCAACATCGAGTGGGTCGCGCCGCCAAACTCACTGGCATGGCCCACATACTTTCCGTCCAGAAACACCGCCGCGCGTCCCGGCTGAACGGTAACTTTCAACGTCGCGGTCACATCTGGAATCTCCGCCCGCGGGGAGAGGTGCATGGTCACGCGCACCACCTGCGTTTGGCCGGGTTCCACCACGATTTTTTGGTCAAACTCGTCGTACCCGGACTGGCGCACCGCAATTTCATGCTCACCAGGAAGCAGCATCACCTTCTTGTTTCCCTTTAGTTCCTTCAGGTATCCCACATATCCGCCATCCACCCAAACGCCGGAATCCTTTTCCACCTTCGTGGCACCGTCAAACTGCAGTTGGCCCATCACTTTGCTGCTCTGCGCGGCCGCGGGCGCAGTCATTCCCGGAAAACAGGCGCTCGCAAGCAAAAATGCGGCGAGCTGTAGCTTAACTATTTTCATTTTCGGCATAATTCACCTCCGTGGCGCTGACCCTGGGCTATCGCGCCATCCAAAACTATCTCACTTCCCCACGCGTAGCTCTCTAGGGTGATTCCTGCAGAAATGGGATGGAGTCTACGCAACTCCCAGTCTCCTCGCCGCCTCCCGGACGCATTCTGTGGCAAACTAGTCCTTTACGGGACTGAAACCATGGCACACCGCACCACGCTGGAAGCCGAGCGACAATCACAAATCGAAACACTTGCCAGCAAACCGACTGCCGGCGATGAGCGCCGCGAGCGCATCTTCGACGCCTTTCGTCGCTGGGGCTATTACGAGGCCACCCTTGACCCCATCGGCCTGTTCAATCCGGTGCGTCATCCGGATCTGGCACTTTCCGGACCGATCGCTGACGAGGCTCGTTCTTTCTACTCCGGCAGCATTGGCGCTGAATTCATGCACCTCCCGGAGCCCGAACGCCGCCAATGGATCGCCGAGCGGCTGGAAGTCTCCACCCCGAAACCCGATCAGTACAAAATTCTCGAACGCCTGATCCGCGCCGACCTCTTCGAGCAGGTTCTGCAAGCACGTTATCTCGGCGCAAAACGCTTTTCGCTCGAAGGCGTCACCGCACTGATCCCGCTGCTCGACGCCATGCTGGAATTTATTGGTGAAAACGGCGCCGTCGAATGCGTCATGGCCATGAGTCATCGCGGCCGCCTCAACGTCATGACCCACGCGGCGTGCAAACCCGCGCACGAAGTTGTTTCGGGGTTTGAAGATGTGGACCCACGCAGCGTCCTGGGCGCGGGCGACGTGAAATATCACGTCGGCGCGACCGGTATTTACACGACGGCCACCGGCAAACAAATCGGCATCCACTTGAACTCCAATCCCAGCCATCTGGAGGCCGTCGATCCCGTCGCCATGGGCCGTGTGCGCGCGAAGCAATCGCGAATTGGCGTGGAGACGACGCTGACGGATCCCGCTTCCGTTGCCCACGAGAAAGTAGTACCCATCGTCATGCACGGTGACGCCGCTTTCGCGGGCCAGGGCATTTGGGCGGAAACATTGAATCTCGCCGACCTGCAGGCCTACACCGTCGGCGGCACCATCCATATCATCGTCAATAATTTAATTGGATTCACCACGCGCCCAGTGCAGGAACACTCTTCACGGTTCGCTTCGGACATCGCCAAACGTCAATCTGTTCCAGTTTTCCATGTCAACGCCGAAGATCCCGACGCGGTGGTCCGCATCGGCGCGCTCGCCGCGGAATATCGTTCCAAGTTTGGCAGCGATGTGGTCGTCGATCTCATCGGCTACCGCCGTCATGGTCATAGTGAAGTGGACGATCCCACCATAACGCAGCCGCGGCTCTACGAACGCATCAAAAATCATCTGCCACTGTGGAAGATTTACGCTCAGCAGATTGGCGTCGATCCCGCGCAAACCGTCGAAGCCGTCCGCCACGAATACGAAGCGGAACAAACCAAAGCTCACGAGCTAACCAAGCAGCCGAATCTGCGCAAGCTGCCAGATTACTGGGAGCCGTATCATCGCGGTAAATTCAAGGACTCCTACAGCGTCGAGACCGGCGTTTCGGGCGAAGAGCTGGAGGAAATCAGCGCCGCTCTCGTACGCGTTCCCGAAGGTTTTCATACCCATCCGAAAATTGTGAAACTCCTTGAGCAACGCGCGGAAATGGGCAGCGGCAAACGCCTGGTTGACTACGGGTACGCCGAGGCTCTCGCGCTAGGCTCACTGCTGCGAAATGGCACTCCGGTCCGGCTTACTGGGCAAGATACGCAACGCGGCACTTTCAATCAGCGCCACGCCGTTCTGGTCGACACCGAAACGGAAACAGAATACGTGCCGCTCGCACATCTTTCGCACGTCGACGCACAGGACGGCGCGTTCTGCGAAATTTATAATTCTTCGCTTTCTGAAGCGGCCTGCCTTGGTTTTGAGTACGGTTTCAGCCGCGACTATCCCGAAGCGTTAGTTCTGTGGGAGGCGCAATTCGGCGATTTCGTGAACGGCGCGCAGGTCATCATCGATCAGTTCATCAGCGCCGCCGAAGACAAATGGGATCTGCCTTCCGGCTTGGTGCTCTTGCTGCCGCATGGCTACGAAGGTCAGGGCCCCGAACATTCCAGCGCCCGCATCGAACGCTTTTTGCAACTCGCCGGCGAAGAGAATATTCAGGTGTGCCAGCCCAGCAACGCCGCGCAATATTTCCATCTTTTGCGCCGCCAAGCCTTGCGCCCTTACCGCAAACCGTTGATCGTCTTCACGCCAAAAAGCATGCTGCGCAATCCCGAAGCCAGTTCGCCCATCGCCGCCTTCAGCGCTCCGAGATTCCAGCAGTTGGTTCCCGACAGCGAGGTGCAGGACGCGCGCCGCATCCTGATCGCCAGCGGCAAAGTCGGCCACGAATTGCGCGCCGAACGCCGCCGCCGCAAAGACACCACGACGGCGATTTTCTTTCTCGATCAGCTCTACCCGCTGCCGCGCAAAGAAATTACCGCCGCGCTGGAAGCGCATCCCAACGCCCGCGAAGTGCTCTGGGTCCAGGAAGAACCCCGCAACATGGGGCCATTTTTCTACGTGGTGCCGCGCCTCGAACAACTGGTCACCGCCCGGGGCCTCCGTCTTCGCTCGATAAAACGCAGCGCCAGCGCCAGCCCCGCCACCGGCTCCGCCAAAGCTCACGAGCTGGAACAAAAAACCCTGCTATCTCTCGCGTTTACGACCACCGCCACGGAATAGCATGGCTATCAACTCACGCATTCACACCCCATTCACACCAACGTTATCCGCACGTCACGGCGAGTCACGAGACTCGTACGTGTCTCAACCAATCCCAGGTGATCAAAATTCTAATCGCGCCTACCGCATTGCGCCGCCCTACGGTACACTTCCGCAAGGCCGCCGTGCGCCGCGCCCACTCACACTCAGCATGAAACGCGTCCTTATCATTGAAGACGATCGCGACATCGTCGAACTGGTTCGCTATAACCTCGCCAGCGAGGGCTTCCAGGTTTCGGCGGCATTCGATGGCGGCACGGGACTCAGCACACTGAAAAAAACTCCTCCGGATTTGCTGCTGCTGGATTTGATGCTTCCGAAATTGTCGGGCCTGGATATTTGCCGCGAGGTGCGCCGCGACGATTCCCTGAATCGCCTTCCGATTTTGATGCTCACCGCGCGCGGCGACGAAGCCGATCGCGTTGTGGGCCTGGAAATGGGCGCCGACGACTACGTCACCAAACCATTTAGCCCTCGCGAATTGCTGGCGCGCATAAAAGCGCTGCTGCGCCGCGCCGAGCCGCCCGCGGACGCTCCGCGCACCATCGAAATCGGCAAACTCTCCATCGACCCGGCTTCTTATCGTGTCAGCCATTCCGGAAAAGCCGTTCCGCTCAGCACCCTGGAGTTTCGCCTGTTGTATTATTTAGCCTCGCGTCCGAACCGCGTGTTCACGCGCGACCAGTTGCTGGATGCCGTCTGGGGCACGGACCGTTTCGTAACACCACGCAGCGTGGATGTTTACGTCCGGCGCTTGCGCGAAAAAATCGAAAGCGATCCGGAAAATCCCATCCATCTGAAGACTGTTCGCGGCGCGGGCTATTTGTTCGAAACTCGTGCGGCGTAATCTTTTCGCAAAACTCGCATTCACCTTCCTGGCGCTGCTGCTCAGCGTACTGATTGCCGTGGATTTTTTTGCCGAGCGCGCCTTGCGCCGCGACTATGAGCGCACCGGTTTCGCGCAACTTGCCTCCGTGGCGCGCTTCGTGCAGTTGCATCCCCCGTCCTCCGCGGCTCTTTCCGCCAAAGATTCCAATGATCCTGCGCTGCACGAGTGGGTCTCGCAGATGGCCGTATCCGGTGTGCGCACCACCGTGATTGCCGCCGATGGCAAGGTGCTCGCCGACTCCGAAGTGGACCCCAGCTCCATGGAAAATCATTCCGACCGGCCGGAAGTGCGTGAAGCGCTGGCTAACGGCGAGGGGCGATCCCTGCGGCGCAGCGTCTCGCTGGGACGGAATCTGCTGTACCTCGCCATCCGGCAAGGCACGCCGGCGGGTACGCCCGTGATTCTGCGATTTGCTCTTCCACTGCAGACCAGTGATACCGCGCTGGCATCTTTTCGCCGTAGTCTATGGCTGTGGTCGCTGCTGATCCTGGTGATTGCCGGCGCCGCCACGGTGCTGGTGTCTCGCGCGTTCAGCGACCGCGTGGAGCGCCTGACGGAATTTTCGCGGCGAGTGGCTGAAGGCGATTTTCGCCCGCTGCCCGGAGACGGTTCCGGTGACGCACTAGAAGCCCTGGGAAATTCGCTGAATCAAACGGCGCTTCGTCTGGACGGCACGATACGAACGCTGACGGAAGAACGGAATCTCTCCTCGGCCATCTTGGGCAGCATGGTGGAAGGCGTGGCGGTGGTAAACGGCGCGGAACGGCTGGTTTTCGCCAATCCGGGATTTGCGGGAATTCTGGGCATCGACGTTCCGCCGAAATCGGGCAGCGCGCTGGTGGAAATCGTGCGGCAGCCTGAACTGGTCGAAGCGGTGCGCGAAGTACTTCGGGGCGAGACGCGCGTGGAGGCGGAAGTGGTTACCGGCACGTTGCGGCAGCATTTTTTCGCCGCCACGGTAGCCAGCGTTACGGCGGGAAAGACTTCCGGCGCAGTGATCGTGCTGCACGACATTACCGATTTGCGAAAATTGGAACGCGTGCGGCGCGATTTCGTGGCCAACGTGTCGCACGAATTCAAGACGCCGCTTACCGCGATTCAGGGTTTTGCGGAAACGCTGCTGGCGGGAGCACTCGATGACGCGCAAAACCGCGGCCGCTTTTTGGAAATTATTGTCGAGCATTCGCGGCGTCTCGCGCGTCTCACCGACGACTTGCTGAAACTTTCGAAGATGGATGCCGACCGGCTGGAACTGGAAATCAGCGACACCAGCGTTACGCAGTTCGTGGCGACGTGTATCGAAACCGCGCAGCGGCGCGCCGCGGAAAAACAACTTGAACTTATCGTGCAAATTCCCGACGGCCTCCCGAACATCGCCACAGACCGGCGGCGTCTGGCGGAAGTGCTGCAAAATCTTCTCGACAACGCTATTCAATACACGTTGCCCGGAGGACAGATCACCTTGAGCGCGGTGCACTCCGCGCGTGAGGTAATCTTCACCGTATCGGATACCGGCATCGGAATCCCGAAGGCAGATCAACCGCGAATCTTCGAGCGGTTTTATCGCGTGGATGCGGCACGCTCTCGCGAAGTGGGAGGCACCGGTCTGGGCTTGGCCATTGCCAAGCATCTGGTGGAAGTTCACGGCGGGCGGCTGTGGGTAGATAGTGAAATCGGGCAAGGTTCGCAGTTTCATTTTTCCATTCCAGACTACGAAGAGGAACGCACGGCCACGCACACGCCCCCCGGCCCGCCCGTCTCTGGGCGAAGCAATGGACCGTGGCCGGCGGCACACTGAGTTGTTGGGTCAAAAGCGGGTCACACCGTTGAAGTAGCAAAAACCTGTCCGTGGCCCACGCGGCCGGCGGCAAGTGTCCGCTACAGAAATGTTCATACGCCTGTAAATCGCTTGTAATATCGCGGCTTCATACTCATTACGAGCGGAAGTGTCTGCTTCGCGCTCCGCTCCTCTTCGGTTGCCGTGGAATCACCAAAGGGGACTTATGACCACCTCGCCTTCGGTTCTGACAGACGCGGTAATGTACGACACGCTGGTGAATTACCTGGTGTCCATGGCCCGCACGGTTGAAGGGGCCATGAACCGCGCGCTGGACGCCATCGTCAGCCTCGAAAATCCCCGCACCGCGGCGCTCCCCAGCGAAGTTTTTCTTCTGGAGCCGCGCATCAACGAAATGGAAATTGTGATCGATGAGCACGCCATCCGGCTGCTGCGCACCGGATCGTTCTCCGACGATGAGCTGCGCTTGATGGTGGCGGCGCTGAAAATCACCAATGACCTGGAGCGTATCGGAGACATCGCCGTCAATCTGGCCCAGAACGTGATCTCATTGCGCGAAATGCCAGGAGCCCAAGTGCCTGAGGAGCTCGCGCCGATGGCCGCGGCGGTTCGCGCGATGGTCAGCAAGAGTCTGGGGGCCCTGATTTTTCGTAACGTGGAGATGGCCACGCACGTCCTCGAGAGCGATGACCTGGTCGATCGCTATCGCGACCGCATCTTCGAACAATTGCTTGAGCGCATGACGCACGACACCCAGGTAGTGAGCCCCGGCATGCAATTCGTTCTGGCCACGCGGCACCTGGAACGCATCGCCGATCACGCCACGAATATCGCCGAAGACATCATTTTCTGGGTTCGCGGGTTGGACGTACGCCATGGTCGAGGCCTGCTAACCCGGCCCGAGTTTGCCAAGAAGGAACTGACAATGATGGCAGAAGATCCCGCCAGCCGGCCCGAAGGCGTTATCAACAATTCACATGCTCTTCATTCCGATGTGACCACGGTCTGCGAGACTAAGACCGCATGAGCTTCCGTTAGCGATCTTCAGTAACTGGCCTACCTTGGGGACCGGCGCACCCCTGGCTCCGGTCCCCATCTCCCCTCTTTTCTGCATTCGGAGCGAACCAAGGACTTGACCAATATCGCGGCACCCCCTATCGTCGAAAGAGTGCATCTAAAGGTGTTGCATGTCTGAATGGTTTCCAACCCGCGGTTTGGCCTGGCAAGCAGCAGTGTGTCTGCTTCTCGTCGGCCTAGTTATTTTTAATCCGTATCTGGCGGCACCCGACACCTACGGCAACACTTGCATTCGTCGTCTACCGAGTAATCGCGCCACGGTAGGCGCTTCAGAACTGCAACATTTCACGCCTAGAGACAAGCGAAGCGTGCTGATCGCGGCAGGCGTTGCGATCATTGAACACCTCGACGTAGTCGTCCCGCGCTATTCCGAATCATACGAAGATCCGTTGGAAGCGGTTTCTTTCGCGGTGCAATTCCAGTCCGAAAGTCTCTGGTTTCGTCCCCCTCCCGCCGTCTAGCCATAGTTCTCGCGCAAATTTGTAACAGCGGTCTATGCCCCTCGCACCCGGTGAGACGCTCCCGAGAATCGTATTCGCAGGCCCTGATCCTTCGCGAAGTGCACCCCGGCAACCGATGTCAACGCAGGAACTAAACGCGTGAGACAAAAATGTCGCGAACAAAAATTATTCTTTCAGTATTGATACTGGCGGTGATCGCTCTGGCTGCATGGCGCTGGGAAAGCCGCGCTCCCTCGGACGGGGCGCAAGAGGATCCGGCGGCGCACCACGGGTCGGCTGCCGTGGTACACGTCGCGGTGGCGCGCGTCCAACGCAGCGACGTGGGCGACACCCTGAACCTGGCGGGAGCATTCAAGCCGTTCCAGGATGTGGAAGTGCACGCCAAAGTTGCGGGTTACATTCGCAAGATTTACGTAGACGTCGGCGACCGGGTGAAAGAGGGCCAAATCCTGGCGGTGCTCGAAGTACCCGAGCTCACCGCGCAACTTTCCGGGGCCGAAGCGGCCGTCCGCGCCGCGCAGGAACAAATCGGGCGTGCGCAAGGGGACCTGCAGCGGGCGCAGTCCACGCATGCGGCAGCCCATTCGGCGTATACGCGGCTGAAACAAGCCGCCGATTCCCGCGCTGGGCTAGTGGCGCAACAAGAAGTGGACGATTCGCAAGCTAAGGATCTCGAGGCCGAGGGCCAGGTTTCTGCCGCGCAATCCGCACTCTCGGCTGTCAGGCAACAACTGGAAGTGGCACAAGCCAACCAAAGGCAAGTGGCCGCCATGAGCGATTACACACGCATCGTGGCGCCTTTTGCCGGCGTGGTGACGGTGCGGAGCGCGGACACCGGAGCGCTGGTGGCGGCCGGAACATCCGAAAGCACGCAGGCCATTCCGGTGGTGCGCCTGGTGCAGACTTCCGTGTTGCGTCTGGTACTACCGATTCCGGAGTCCATCGCGGCCGGCATCCGCGTAGGCGAAATAATGAAGGTCCACGTGGAGGCGCTGAACAAGGATTTTCCCGGCAAGGTGGCGCGCTTTGCGGACGCACTAAACGAGCAGACGCGCACGATGGAAACGGAGATCGATCTGGACAATCGCGACAATCAAGTGCTGCCTGGGATGTATGCGGAAGTGGCCATTCCCATCAACCAGCAGCACGGCGTACTGACCATCCCGATGGAAGCGGTAATCCATGCGAACAACACGACGGAAGTAATGGTCGTTAACTCGCAAGACGTGGTCGAGGTGCGACACGTGGATTTGGGCTATGCCGGCAGCACCAGAGTCGTGGTGCTTTCGGGCTTGCAGGAAGGCGAGCGGGTCATCGTCAGTAATCCAGGCGATCTGACGGCAGGCCAAGCGGTAATACCCAAGGATGTCACGATAACACCGCCGCCACCGAAATCGTCCGTCGGCAACACGCCAGGGGCGGACTGATGCCCAAATTTGCGCTGGCCTACCCGTACTTTATTCTCATGCTGTGTCTAGTGGTTGCTGTCGTCGGCGTGACGACGGTGATGCGCATGCCGGTGGACCTTTTCCCGGTAATAAAGATTCCAGTGGTGGTGGTGGCCACATTTTACTCCGGCATGCCGCCACAGCAAATTGAAGCGGACATTACCGACACTTTTGAGCGTTTTTTTACGCTGGGCAGCAATATCGACCACATTGAATCGCGGTCGCTGACCGGCGTCAGCCTGATTAAGATTTATTTCAAGCCGGGGACGGATGGGAATTCGGCGCTCAGTAATATATCCAACCTCGCGCTGGCGGATTTGCGGCGTCTTCCGCCTGGCACGCTACCCCCGGTGGTGCTGAAGTTTGATGCGTCCAGCCTGCCGGTTTGCCTGATCACCTTGAAAGGGCAGGGCCTGAACGAGACGCGACTGAAAGACTTGGCGCAGTTTGCGGTGCGCAATCAAGTGGCGAACGTACAAGGCGCGTCCGTGCCACAGCCGTTCGGCGGCACGTACCGGCAGATTCAGGTGTTCGTCGATCCGGTGAAACTGGAGGCGCACCAGCTTAGCCTGATGGATGTGGTGCACGCAGTGAACGAATCAAACCTGATTTTGCCCGCGGGCGACGTGCGCATCGGTAATCTCGACTACAACATCTACGCCAACAGTCAAATTCCCACGCCGGAGGAAATCAACCGGATGCCGCTAAAGACCGTGGGCCTCGGCTCGGTGCTGGTGGCCGACGTGGGGCACGCGGCGGACGCCGGTGCGATTCAAACCAATATCGTGCGCATCGACGGACAGCACTCGGTGTATATTCCGGTGCTCAAGCAGGGCGGCGATAGCAACACCATCGCCATCGTCGACGGCATTAAAGCCGCCATCAAGCACCTCGTCGACGTGCCCCCGCAACTCAAAACTGCCGTGGTGTTCGACCAGTCCATCTTTGTCAAAATCGCCATCCGCAATCTGATTAAAGAAGGCAGCATCGGCCTGATCCTTACGGCAATCATGATTTTGTTGTTTTTGGGCAGCCCGCGCGCGACGTTTGCGGTGCTGCTATCCATTCCGCTTTCCGCGCTGATGTGCTTCCTGGTGATGAGCGGATTGGGCGGCTCGATAAACACCATGCTGCTCGGTGGCCTGGCGCTGGCGTTCTCACGTCTGATCGACGATTCCGTAGTGGTGCTGGAAAATATTTTCCGCTTTATGGAGAACGGCGCTCCGCCGCGGGAGGCCGCGGAAAAAGGCGGCATGGAAGTGGCGCTCGCGGTGCTGGCGGCGACTTCCACGACTTCGATCGTGTTTTTTCCAGTTACGCTTTTCTATGGCGTCAGCCGCTATCTGTTTATCGATCTGGCCCTCGGCGTGGTGATTTCGATTTTCGCGTCGTACGTTTTCGCCATGACTGTGGTACCGCTGTATTGCGCTTATTTCATCCGCCTGGACCATAGCGAAGGACACGGCGGCGAAGAGCCCATCAACGATCAGGCCGAAGATCACGCCAAAGAGCACGCCGGCGAAGAGCACGTCACCCGCACGAAAAAAAACCTTTTCTCGCACATCATTAGGAAATTCAACGAGCTCTTTCTCCGCTTGCTTGAGGCTTACGACCAGGCCATTGCCAAGGCGCTCGACCGGCCCAAGTTTACGGTAGCCGTCATCGTTGCCGGCATATTGGTGGTGCTGGTGGGCCTGTTTCCCTTCCTGAGTACGTCTTACTTTCCGCGAACGGATCCCGGCCAATTTGTCATCAACATCAAGGCGCCGACCGGAACGCGGCTGGAAGTCACCGACCAGTTTATCGCACGCGTGGAAGACACCATCCGCCAGACGGTGTCGAAGAAGGATTTGGACATGATCGTTTCTAACATTGGTATCACTCCGGATCTTTCGGCGATATATACCACCAACTCCGGCATGGACTCGGCCTTCGTGCAGGTCAGCCTGAAGGAAGATCACAAGATCGGCAGCTATGCATACATGGAGCGGCTGCGCCGGAAACTCGCCGCGGATCTGCCGCAACTCAATACTTATTTTCAGGCGGGCGGTTTGGTGGACGCGGTAGTAAATCTGGGCCTTCCCGCGCCGGTCGATATTCAGATCAGCGACAACAATATGCAAGAGGCTTACAAGATCGCGAAAGATTTGGCCACGCAGCTGAAGAAATCGAAAAGCGTGAGCGATGTATTGATTCCGCAGAACCTGGATTATCCCGGACTGGAGCTGAACATCGACCGCGAACAGGCCAGCCAACTGGGCATCACGCCCAAGGAAGTGGTCGACAACGTCATCACCGCGCTCACCTCCGACGGTGTCATCGCTCCGAGTTATTGGATCGATCCACAGACTGGCAACAATTACATGCTCACGGTGCAGTATTCGAACCAGCAGATCGGCGCGATGACCATGTCCGATTTCAAGAATATTCCGCTGCGCGCCAATAATTCTGCGATGTATACGCCGCTGCAATCGGTGGCTAAAATCGAACCCATCGATACGCCCACGGAAGTCGATCACAGTCAGTTGCGCCGCGTTATCGATGTGTACGTGATGCCGGCGACAGAAGATCTCGGCGCAATCAACAAGGAAGCCAACCATTTAATCGCTGGGCTGTCGCTGCCGCACGACGCGAAAGTGAGAGTGCGCGGCGCGGTCGTGGGCATGCGCGAATCGTTTTTGCGTTTCGGGATTGGCCTGATCCTTTCCGTGGTGCTGGTGTACCTGATACTGATGGCGCAATTTCGGTCCTTCCTCGATCCGCTGATTATTTTGACGGCGATTCCTCCCGGCTTGTTTGGTGTGGTGCTGATTCTGCTGCTAACGCATACCTCGCTGAACATCATGTCGCTCATGGGAGTGATCATGATGACCGGGATCGTGGTCTCCAACAGCATTCTAATCGTGGAATTTTCCGGAATCCTGCACACGCGCGGCATGCCCGTTCGCGAAGCGGTGGTGGAGGCTTGCAAGGTGCGTTTGCGTCCGGTGCTGATGACTTCGCTGGCCACGCTGCTGGGGATGCTTCCGATGGCGTTGGGAATTGAGGCGGGTAGCGAACAATACGCCCCGCTGGCGCGCGCCATTATCGGCGGCTTGGGCGTCTCCGTCGTGGCCACAGTATTTCTCGTTCCCGCGGTGTACCTCCTGGTCCATGGGCCCGAACAACCAGCGCCGGAGGTGATCGCCTGATGCGCCCCGCGCTTGTTTTCATCGCCGCGATTATACTCATCGTCCCGAACCGCGGACGCGCGCAGACTTCTCCGCCCAGCCCGCAGTCGGATGTAGTGTCCAGACCGGCGGCGGATGGCGCGTCATCGGCAAATGCCAAAACCTTGACGCGCGCTCAAGCGGAGGCACTGGCACTAAAGAATAATCCGCAAATTACCGTCGGCCGTCTGAATGCGCTGGTCACACACCAATATGTTCGCGAACAGCGTGCCGCATTGCTGCCTACGGTATACCTCAACGTCACGGCGGTGGGTTCCGATCCTGGCAGCCGCATAGCGGCAGGCGCGCTGACAAATCCTACGGTGTATCCGCGGGCGGCTGCGGGAGCTACGGTCAGTCAATTGATCACGGATTTTGGGCGAACTACTAATTTGTTGTCCAGCGCGGAGTTTCAGGCCAAAGCGCAGGACCAAACCGCGGCCGCGACTACCGCGGACATTGTGCTCGCCGTCGACCGAGTGTTTTTCAATACGCTGGAAACACAGGCCCTGGTGACGGTCGCGCGACAAACAGTGGATACCCGGCAAACCTTCGTGGACAAAATCCAGGCACTTACCAATGCCAAGCTGCGCTCTGACCTGGACCTTAGCTTCGCAAAAGTTGACGCCGCGCGGGGGCGGCTGCTGCTGCTGGAAGCGCAAAACAATTACCAGTCTTCGCTCGCGGCGCTCTCTGCACTCTTGGGATTCAGCGATGAACAAAATTTTCAGCTGCTAGAGGAAAGCGCGGCGCTAAACCCGCCTCCGCTGGATGTGTCGCCGCTAATCACCGAAGCGCTGGACCAGCGTCCGGAGATTCTCTCGCTCCGGAGTCAGGTGCAGGCGGCAGAAAAATTCGGCCACGCGGAGCATGATCTGTGGCGGCCGAATATCAGTGCGCTGGGGGCCGTCGGTTTAGCGCCGGTGCGGGAGGCGCCGATATCTGCTTTTTACGGAGCGGGCGGTGTGAACGTCACCATTCCTCTGTTCACCGGTTTCTTGTTTAATGCGCGGGCGCAGACCGCGGACTTGCAAACGTCGATCAACCGCCAAAGGCTTAAAGACTTACAAGACAACATCGCTCGCGATGTTCGCAACGCGTGGCACGACTCGAATCGGGCATACGAGCGCCTCTCCGTTACGCGCCAGCTCGAGGAACAAGCCAACCTGGCGCTCGATCTGGCGCAATCTCGTTACAACCTCGGCCTTAGCTCCATCGTGGAATTCACGCAGGCCGAGTTGCAGAAGACCGAAGCGGACATCTCCGACACGGATGCGCGCTACCAATACTGGTTGACGCAAATCGTGCTCGCCTATAGCGTGGCTGCGCCGCGCTGATTTTCGCCGAGGCTGATCGCACTGACTGCGAGATGTTCTCATCCTCGGCGAAACCTGCCGCATAGTGCATTTAAGCTATTGCCGTCGTTTCGCTATACAACGAAAATTCGCCTACGATTTTTGCTCCTGAAACCTACCCCGGTGCTGTTTTGCGGAAGCGCAGCTGAGATTTCGGCGTCGCGATGGTGCGGCAGTCCGCGACTCCGAGTTGCATGAAGCGAATGAACCGGTAAGACAAACGGGAACTTGGTTGTTCCATCTCTTAGAGGCGATGAGTTTATGAGTTCGAGAATTACCTGGCAAAAACTTGTGGTCGCGATGGTTCTGTCCTTCGGTACCGGCGTTCCCCTGCTGGCGCAGTCGGATCCGCAGCAACCGATTGAGATCGGCTCGGTGACTTTCTCCGGCAACATTCGCGAGCGCTATGAAGCTTGGGATTGGTTTCAGCCGACCACGGGGCAGAACCTTTATGGTTATTCCGGCACGCAAATCCAGTTTGGATTTTCCCAGACGCACCAGAACTTCGATTGGAACATTGAGTTTGAGGTCCCGATTTTGCTGGGCCTGCCCGATGGAGCGCTGCGGCCGGCACCGCAAGGACAGTTGGGCCTCGGTGCATCCTACTATGCCGCGAACGACAAGCAGCAGAACACCGCGTTCATTTTTCCCAAGCAGGTTTTTATTCGCCCCAAATGGGGCAGTAGCAGCCTGCAAATCGGGCGCTTCGAATTTACTGACGGCAGCGAAGTCAAGCCCAAGGATGCGACGCTGGCATCACTAAAAGCGGACCGCATCGGACAGCGCTTGATAGGCAACTTCGGGTATTCCGACGTCATGCGCAGCCTCGACGGCCTGCACTATGCGTACTCGAACGGACCGTGGAACTTCACGGCCGTCAGCGCCATCCCCGATCGCGGCGTATTCCAAGTAGACGGCTGGGGCTGGGTGAAAACGCCGGTTAGTTACGTGGCCGTAACCCGCGAGGGCGATTACGGCGACACGCAATTGGAATGGCGCGTCTTCGGCATCTTCTACCATGACGATCGTGGCGTGGTGAAGGTAGATAACCGGTCAGCTGCCGCCAGGGCTGCGGATTTGGGCGCCATCGATATCGGGACCTACGGCGGCCATTTCATAATGGCGTCCGCGACCAGCGTCGGGACTTTTGATTTACTCGGCTGGGGCGCGTTGCAGAGTGGGCAGTGGGGAGTTTTAACCCAGCGTTCTGGTGCGGGCGCGATTGAAGGCGGTTACCAGCCGCAGTGGGCCGCGCCGGTCCGGCCCTGGTTCCGCGCGGGCTATTACTATTCCAGCGGCGACGGAAATCCCAACGATGGTACCCATGGCACATTCTTCGCGGTTTTACCAACCCCGCGCGTTTATGCCCGCTTCCCGTTCTTCAATTCTATGAACAACACGGATGTTTTTGGCGAGGTAGTGTTGCGACCCGGAAAAAACCTGACGATACGGAGCGATGTTCACGGCCTCTGGCTGTCCAGCAGTAAGGATCTGTGGTACTCGGGCGGCGGCGCGTTTCAGCCGTGGACTTTTGGATTTCAGGGCCGTCCTTCCGGCGGAGACATCAAGCTCGCCAATCTCTACGACATCAGCGGTGATTGCAAGTTTAGTCATGGACTTTCACTAACGCTGTACTTCGGTTGGGCACAGGACGGGCAGGTCATCAAGAACATCTATCCAGACAATAGCAACGGCGCACTCGGTTATACGGAATTGAATTACCGATTTTGAGGCGGGGAAGGATATCTGGGACGCGTACAGTTTCGTACCGATGGTCCCTGGACCTTGACGCAAATTCTGCTGGCGCGCGCCATATTCGCACTGAAAACGAACACTCCGAGACGAGCGTGTTTCATATGTTGAGGAAAGATAGAATTTCGTTTTTGACCGAGTGTCGTCGGCGTATTTACGCCCTTGCGTACTAGTCGCTCTCTCCCGGTCGTTTCGTAAGCCACTAAAAGCATTAGCTTTACTTGTGGGTGCCCGGCCTTTGTTACAGGATATTCACATTTGGTTCATGTAACTGTAAGACGGGCCGTTTACCTTCCATGCGGGGTGGTACGCAAAAAAGTTCGGCATACTCGAAATCTTCAAACTAAAGAGAGAGGCAATGAACAAATTCGCTGCACTAACACTATCGCTGTTCCTGGTTTGCGGAACAGCTTTGGCTGATACACCGAAAGACTCCGATCCGCAACCTGCTAAACCGAAACCGGCTTCCACAGCCAAGCCCGTGGAGAAGTCCAGCGCGGAAATAGCCGCCGAGATAGAAGCGTTGCGGCAAGCGTTGCAATCGCAGCAGGAAGAGCTGCAATTGCTGAAGGAAGAGCTGGCCAAGCGCGACCGTCAGATTGACGCGGCCCGCGAAGAAGCCGCCGCCGCCAACTCCAAGGCCTCCGCCGCCAGCTCCAAAGCTACGGAAGCTGTCGCTGCTTCTGCCGCGGCCACGAGCAACACGGAGGCTCTCACCTCCTCCGTCACCGCGCTGAAGACTAGCAACGACGCGCTGGTAACTACGGTCGCCGCCGCGAACTCCGGCGCTTCACAATTGGCAAACTCCGATGACGGACCCGTCGCTATCCGCTACAAGGGCGTCAACATAACGCCTGGCGGATTCCTCGCGGCAGAAACCGTGTTCCGCAATCGCGCCACGGGTGGCGATATCGCCACGCCTTTTACCGGCATTCCCTTCGAATCCAATGATCTCTCGCATGTCACCGAAAACGCCTTCACTGGCCGCCAGAGCCGCCTCAGCATGCTGGTGCAGGGTAAAGTCAGCTCGGCAACTCTGAGCGGTTACGTCGAAGCTGATTTTCTCGGCGCTGGCACCACTTCCAACAATCGCCAGACCAATAGCTACGTCTTCCGGCAGCGCCAATTGTTTGCACAGGCCGCCTGGAATAACGGCTGGATCATCACCGGCGGTCAGCAGTGGAGCTTGGCGGCGGAGGATAAGAAGGGCATTTTCAATCGTCAGGAAAATACCCCGTTGATGATTGACCCCAATTACGTGGTGGGCTGGACTTGGGCACGGCAGTACGGCTTCCGTATCGTGAAGGACTTTGGCGGCAAATTCGCTCTCGGCATGTCGGTCGAGGGTCCCCAGGCCACCATCGGCGGCCGCGGCTTTTCCACCGTCACCACCGTCAACGACACCGCTGCGGCCTCGACGATTCTTACCTCCGGCGCTACGACCGCCACGACCGGAAACTTCTTCCTCAACTCTCCTGGTTCCGGGGCGGGCCTCTACAACGCCTTTGACTCTACCGGCTACACGGTAAACAAGGCTCCGGACCTCATTTTCAAGGCCGCTGCCGATCCTGGCTTCGGACACTATGAACTGTTCGGCATCGTCAGCTTCTTCCGCGATCGCATCTATCCTTGCGGCGTCGTCGGTACCAACGCAAACGACACCGATCCCCCAACTACGCCGACCGTCCTAACCGGGAATTGCACATCGGCTACTCCAACGGTTGTTAGCAGTTTCGGCGCCACGAACAACAGCAGCACCGGTGGCGGCCTCGGCGCCAGCGCTCTGTGGTCCCTCTTCGGCAAGAAACTGGATTTTGGTCTTAAGGCCGTGGCTGGCGATGGCATCAACCGTTATGGTGGTTCACAACTTGCTGACGCGACGGCTCGTCCCGACGGCACGCTCGCGCTGATTCGTGGCGCTCAGGGGCTAGGAAGGCTTGAATGGCACGCCACTCCCAAACTCGACCTCTACGCCTACTACGGCGCAGAGTACGCGTGGCGCGCAGGCTATTCTGGCTATGACTCCGTCACGGTTACCAAAACCGCCGGCATTCCAGTAACGGCTGGTAATCCGATCGCCATTCCCGGCACCACTACCACCAAAATCTCCACCACCGGTATCGGCGGATACGGCAACGTTGCCGCCAACGACTCGCTCTGCTCCACGGAAGGCGTGCCGACGAACGACTTCAACCCGTCAACAGGTGGAACCGACTGCGCGGGCGATATCCGCGTCATCCAGGAAGGCACTGTCGGATTCTGGTACAAGTTTTACCAGGGCTCGAAAGGCCGCTTCCAATTTGGTATGCAGTACTCGTACCTCTGGAAGGATGCGTGGTCCGGCGTCACCGGCGGCGTGTCTTATGACCCCAAGGGCGTCGACAACATGCTCTTTACCTCGCTTCGCTACTACCTCCCGTAGTTCGGGAAGTGGCGGCTTTGAACGACGAAGAGGGCGGCTCGATACTGAGCCGCCCTCTTTCCATTGGCGCCCTGAGCCCGGCTTAAACCAATCATACAAATAGGCTTAGCCACAGGATACTTGTCCATTCTCGCATCTATCTCTCAAATTTCCCTGCCGTTGTAACAATCCCGTAACACCTGAGAGAGACACTAAACAATCTCAGGAAGATTAGTTTTGGACGGAGATAACGCATGAAGCGATTTGCTGGCTTGCTGGTCGTGGTTCTAGCCCTTACGAGCATGGTTTGGGCCCAAGGGGCGTTGCTAATCAATGGCGCGGGTGCCACCTTTCCCTATCCCATTTATTCCAAATGGTTCGATGAGTACCATAAAAAATTTGGCAACCTTCAGATCAATTATCAATCGGTCGGCTCCGGTGCGGGCATTAAGCAGCTCACTGAGGGCACTGTGGATTTTGGCGCTTCCGACGTGCCCATGAACGACGACCAGCTCAAATCCTATTCGGATAAGCACGGGTCCAGCGTTCTGCATTTCCCCACCGTGCTCGGCGCCGTCGTTCCCATTTACAACGTTCCCGGCGTAAGTGCCGCGTTGAATTTTACGCCCGAAGCGCTCGCCGGAATTTTTCTTGGCCGCATTACGAAATGGAATGACCCGGCCATCGCCGGCGCGAACAGCGGCGTGAAGCTCCCCTCCACCGATATTGTGGTCGTGCACCGCTCGGAGGGCAGCGGCACCACCTACATCTGGACCGATTATCTTTCCAAGGTCAGCCCGAGTTGGAACACCAAGCCGGGCAAGGGCGCGTCCATCAACTGGCCCGTGGGTCTCGGCGGCAAAGGGAACGAAGGCGTCTCCGGACTCATCAAACAGACGCCCGGCGCTATAGGCTACGTTGAACTGATTTACGCGGTGCAGACCAAAATTGACTACGGGAGCGTGAAGAACTCTTCCGGCGCTTTCATCAAAGCCGACTTTAATGGGGTGAGCGCGGCTGCCGCGGGTGCTGCGAAAACGATGCCAGACGATTTCCGCGTGTCCATCACCGATGCCCCCGGCAAGACCGCGTATCCCATTTCGAGCTTCACCTGGCTGCTGATGCCTGCAAAATTTGCTGACGCCGCCAAGCGCGATGCCCTCAAAGGCTTCATCAAGTGGGCCATCACCGACGGACAGTCCTTCGCGGAAAATCTGTCGTACGCCAAGCTTCCCAAGGAAGTGGTCGCGAAGGAGTTGAAGGCCATCGACAAAATTCAGTAGCTTCCCTTTGCGAACTGATCGGCCGGCAGCGTAGTTTGAAAAACAGGTAGACCAATTGGCAGCCACCACCACAGTTCCGAATGCGGGCCCGCTATCGGGCTCGCGTTCCTTTCTCAGCAAGCTGCGCGAAGGCGATGAGATCGCCCGCATCATCACGTTTATTTTCGCCGCCAGCGTTGTTCTCATCACGCTCTTGCTGGTGTTTGAACTCTGGCGCGGCTCTGCGCTGCCGCGTCACAAATTCGGCTTCCACTTTTTCGCTACTTCCACCTGGGACCCCAATGCAGGCGACTTCGGCGCTCTTCCCTTCATCTACGGTACGCTCGTCACCGCCTTCGTATCGCTCGCCATCGCCGTCCCGTTAGGCATCGGCGCGGCCATCTTCCTCGCCGAACTCGCGCCGCAAAAAATCTCCGACACGCTGCAATTCTTCATCGATCTGCTCGCCGCCGTTCCCAGCGTTATCTACGGTCTGCTTGGCGTCTTCATCATCGTGCCGCTGATGCGCGAATATATTCAGCCCTTCCTGAAATCCACTTTGGGCTTTCTCCCGCTTTTCCAAGGCCCCGCTTATGGTGTCGGCTTCTTCACCGCCGGCATTGTCCTGGCCATCATGGTGATTCCTTACATTGTATCCGTCTCGCGCGAAGTGCTTCTCTCCGTTCCGCGCGACCAGCGTGAAGCGGCCCTCGCCCTCGGTTCCACGCACTGGGAATCCACTTGGAAAGTCGTCGTGCCCTTCGCCCGCACCGGCATCATGGGCTCCATCTTTTTGGCGCTGGCACGCGCCCTCGGAGAAACCATGGCCGTCACCATGGTCATCGGCAACACCCCCACCATTAGCGCTTCGCTCTTCTCCCCCGGCTATTCCATCGCCGCGGTAATCGCCAACGAGTTCAGCGAAGCCACCGGCGATCTGTATCTGCAGTCGCTTATCGAGCTCGGCTTAGTCCTCTTCATCCTCACTTTCGTCCTCAACGGCCTCGCGCGCCTGCTCATCGTCCTCACCGCGCAACGCGGCAGCGAAATGGGGCGCACATGACCGCCCGTCTGCGCTATCGCAAATTCGTCAGCGGCTTCATGCTCGGCATGACCGGCCTCGCCGCCTTGATCACCGTCTCCGTATTATTTTTTATCCTCGGCTATCTCGTCTATCACGGCGGCACCTCCATCAACTGGGCCTTTTTCACCAAGCTTCCCACGCCCGTCGGCGAATCCGGCGGCGGCATGGCCAACGCCATCGTCGGCAGCGCCAAGCTTCTTTTACTCGCCTCGCTCATCGGTGTGCCGGTAGGTTTCCTGGGCGGCGTGTATCTCGCTGAGTTCAGCGGCGGCGCCATCGCCTTCATCGTGCGCTATGCCGCTGACCTGCTAAACGGCGTGCCTTCCATCGTCATCGGTATCTTCGCTTACGCCTTGGTCGTCCTGCCCTTCAAACACTATTCCACGCTTGCCGGCTCCTTCGCCCTGGCGCTCATGATGATTCCCATCACGCTGCGCAGCACGGAACAATTCCTCCAGGCCGTCCCCGGCGCCCTCCGCGAAGGCGCTATGGCTCTCGGCGCCAGCAGATGGAAAACCATCGCTTCCGTCATCGTGCCCGCTGCCTATCGCGGCATCATCACCGCCATCTTGCTCGCCCTCGCTCGCGTTGCCGGCGAAACTGCTCCGCTCCTCTTCACCGCTTTCGGCAACCGCTTCTGGAGTCCCGGTTGGGGACAGCCCACCGCCTCGCTCCCGGTGATGATTTACACCTACGCCATTTCTCCTTATGACGACTGGCATCGTCAGGCCTGGGCCGCAGGTCTGGTTCTTCTCGGCCTGATTCTTGTTGTAAATATTATTGCCCGCGCCATCCTCGCGCGCGGCGTTTCGATTCCAAGGACGTAATAACGATGAACGCTTCTGTGAGGTCGCCTTTGCCCGTAAACATAGCTCCCCCGAGCGGTTCACTTCCCAGCCGCGAAATGCCCTCCGCGGCTTCCATGCGCATGACCGTTTCGCACGTCAATTTTTTCTATGGGCCCAAGCAAACGCTCTTCGACATCAGTCTGGGCATCGCCTCCAACAAAGTTACCGCCCTCATCGGCCCTTCTGGCTGCGGCAAGTCCACGCTCCTGCGCACCTTCAACCGCATGAACGAAACCGTGCGCCACACGCGCCTCGAAGGCGAAATCCTGCTCGACAATCAAAACATTCTCGCGCAAGACGTCACGCAGCTCCGCCGCCGCGTCGGCATGGTCTTTCAGCGCCCCAACCCTTTCCCCAAATCCATCTTCGACAACGTCGCCTACGGTCTGCGCATCAACGGCTCTAAACTCACTCTTGCCGACGCCGTCGAAAAGAGCCTTCGCCACGCCGCGCTCTGGGATGAAGTGAAGGACCACCTGCACAAGTCCGCCTACGAACTTTCCGGCGGCCAGCAACAGCGTCTCTGTATCGCCCGCGGCCTCGCTGTCGAACCCGAAGTCCTGCTGCTCGACGAGCCCTGCTCCGCGCTGGACCCCATCAGCACCGCCAAAATTGAAGAACTTCTCGTCCAGCTTAAAGATCTTTGTACCATCGCCATCGTCACCCACAACATGCAGCAAGCCGCCCGCGTCAGCGACTACACCGCCTTTCTGCTCACCGGCCAGCTCATCGAGTTCACCCCCACGCCGCATCTCTTTACTACGCCCACGGATCCGCGTACCGAGGCGTACATCACCGGGCGCTTTGGTTGATTTTTTCTCCGCCGCGCAAAAAATGCGCTACGCTCAGCTGTACGTAAATTTTAATTTCTGTCATTCCGAGCGCAGCGGGGACTCGGCTTTTTGCAACATCACCAAATCGGCACCAGCGGAATCACAGGAAGGACGCCATGGAACGGCATTTTGAAAAAGATCTCAACGAAGTCAAAGAGCGCCTCCTCTGGATGGGCAGCCTCGCCGAGCGCGCCGTCCACCAGTCCGTGCACTCCGTTCTGGACTCCGACGAAGCCCTCGCCAAGCGCACTCTCGAAGAAGAGTCCGCCATCAACGAACTCCAGCTGGAAATTGATGACCGCGTAGTGCAACTCCTCGCGCTGCACCAGTTGATGGCCGCCGATCTCCGCTTCGTTTTGGCCGTCTCGCGCATCAACAACGATCTCGAACGCATCGGCGACCAGGCCGTTAACATCGCGCAAGGCGCACTGCGCATCTTGCGTCACCCGCGCGTAAAGCCCTACGTTGACCTGCCCCGCATGAGTGAATTGGCCGAAGAACAGGTCCGGCAAGCCCTCAACGCCGTGGTGCGCCGTGACGTCGAGCTCGCGCAAAAGGTCCTCGCCAGCGACGATCAGGTCGACCACTACCGCGATCAGATTTTCCGCGAACTCCTCACCTACATGATGGGCGATTCCAGCGTGGTTTTTCCCGCCTTTGAATTGATTCTCGTCGCCAAAAACCTCGAACGCATCGGCGACCACGCCACCAACATCGCCGAAGACGTAATCTACATCGTCCAGGGCCAGGACATTCGCCACCCGGCCGTCGATCGTCGCTGAGGGTATTGCTTTTGTAGGCGCCGGTCTTCAGACCGGCCTGTAAGTTCTTCCCTCTAAGTTCTTCTTCGATGCTCCAAGCCTCAGCGCCCGGCCGTCAAGATCTCACGGTTTGGAAGCATAAAACGTGTACGTCGCCGAATACGCTGTTCGCGCCGTGGCATCCAAATGTCCGCTGTCGCAACCGCTGCTCGGCGCTACTCCGCCATGCGTCTCGGATCGCCGAATATATTCAACCTTGCTCAGCACCCCGTCCCCCTCATGACCGCTGCTTTTCAATAATAACCAGGGAATGTCGCCGGCCTCGGGAGCCTTGTTGCTCGCCACCAATTGACCCTTCACCAGGCTTCCGTCCGCGCTCTTCCAGATCGGCCCAGCCCCATGCGTCCCAATTTCTTTGCCCGCAGCATCCAACAATTTTGCCTCGGGCGCCTGAAAAACCCACTGCGCAGCGCCCGCCACATTCTTGCAAGCGTAAATCTGCACGCCTTCGCCCTTCACGGTAAGAACCGCCTGCTGGCCGGCCGGAGGTTCAAGATTGCTCTGCGCCATCATGGGAGAGCTCGCGGCCGTACACATCACCGCCACCAAGTATTTCAAAACTCTTTTCTGCGTCATAAATTTAATCTCCCGGTCGACAATTTATTTGACCCGCTAAAAGTGAACATGCTGCAAAGCTCGGTAGTTTCGGAGCCGCGGCAAAAATAAAATTCCTATCGCCATGACCACGCTGATCAGTGTCACCACCATGCCCAGAGTCTGATCTCCTGTCCTCAAAAACCGCGCCCAAATAATCGATTCTCCGGCCCCTACCGCGACGAGCATCTGCGTAGTTTCGTCCGGGTGTTGCGGCGTCACTCGCTGTCCATTCACCTGTACCCGCCAACCCGGATAGTCCAGCAGCCGTAGTGCGACGCGTGCCGGCTCGGTTGACGAGACCCGCAATTTTTTTTCTTCAGCCGTCCATTTCTCAACGGTCACATCCGCTTTCGGCGCGGGATCGTCGGCATCCTCCGCGTTCAGCACCACGGCCTGCGGAGCTTTCGCCGCCAAACTATAGTGATCATCGCCGCGCGGATCGTACTCATCCGTTCCAAGAAATCCGGTGCCGTTCGCCATCGCCGCCCGCAGCGCCGGTAGATCTTCCGTATCCCACCAGGCCTGCGGAATCAGCAATCCCGCGGTCCCAATGCTCAAGGCCGCTGCCGCCGCAATCAAAATCCATCCGCGCCGTGACTGCCCAAATGCGCACGCCAGAAAAAACGCGTAACACGCCCCCAGCACCACCATCCATCGCCACGGAAATTGCACGAATCTCAGTTTCGGCAGCAAGCTCCAGGCCACATTACTGATCCGCAGCATCAGCAGCGTGACCACTGCGGCCAAAACCAGCACCGCGTTCCAGCTTTTTTCTTGTTGCTTCTCTCGCGTTCCCGCAGCCTCCCTCGGAATCGGCTTGCGATGCCCGAGCACCGCGGCAATGCCTGTCACCACCACCAGCAGAATCGCCACTCCCGAGGCGATCCAGTTAAACCAGTTATGCTCCGGATCCTCGGTCAGCGTAAACAAAAAGTTTTGCACCGGCCGCAGCCCCGGACCCACCACCTGCTCGATGCTGACCCACCGCTGCTCGTAAGCCGCCGGAATCACATAGAATGCCGCGAGCCCCAATCCCAGCGCCAATCCCGCCGCGCCGCGCAAACCAGGCACAAAGGACTTCGCGCTCAGCGAAGCCCACGCAAACACCAGCGCCATCGCATAGCTGGCCATCACCCCGGCAGGCGCATTAGCGAGCCATACCACCGCAAACACCACCGCGAACCAAACAAGGTGGCGATTTCGCTTTTCTAGGGGCGCGGAACTGCTGCGCCCCGTCTCGGCAAGATTTGAACCCTCCCGAGGTTCTTCAGGTCCTCCGCGCAATATCCCGCTAACCCGCAACGCCAGCAGCAGCAACAACGGAAGAAACGCCGTCCCCAGTTGCTCCGCAAAATCGCTCCGCATGTAAACCACCAGCAGCGCATAAGGATTCGCCGCGTAACAGGCCGCCCCGAAAAGCGCCCCGCCTCGCGAGGTCACCGCGCGCCCCAGCGCAAACGCACACAATCCCGCGATCGTCTGCACCAGCACGATAAACACCACCGGCACGGCATTCCACGGCATCACCGAACCGAGCGCCCCACCCAGCATCCACGAAAGCGGCGGATAAAATATAAATCGCGGCTCCCCGAACCCTTGATTCGCCCACTCCATCCACCGCGGAAAAAGAATCCCTTCCTTCCATTGCCCGGCCACATCCAGCCAGGACGCTGCATGAAACTCGAAATCGTGCCCGGAAGCCAGTCCCTGCACGAAAAAAGGCGTCACCACCAGCAGCGCAATCCCCAGGCAAATCCCCACCGCCTGGATCCACTCGCTTCTCGACGGAACGATCTTCGGATTATTTTGCACGCACTCACTTTGCTGGATGGTTGGAATCGACGTTGCCCGCAATCCCTGGTCCTCAACCGCAGGCGTTTCTAACGCAACTCGTGCCCGGTCAAAACGTCCGGCCTGCCGCATCGCGTAAACAATTCTACACTGTGGGCTCACTTCACCATCCAGAGCACCACCGCGTTAGCGGCCACCGCCCACATTGAGGATGGTCGCGGTCACAAAGGAAGCCGCCGGCGAGAGGAGCCAGAGAACCGCTTCCGCGATCTCCTCTGCCGTGCCCGCGCGGCCCATGGGAATCGTCGGCGTCAAACGTGCCAGACGTCCGGGATCGCCGTTCGCAGCATGGATGTCCGTTTCCACTAGGCCCGGAGCGACGGCGTTCACACGAATTCCTTCCTGGGCTACCTCCCGGCCAAGGCCGATCGTGAGCGCGTCAATCGCGGCTTTCGATGCGGCGTAGTGCACCCATTCGCCCGGCGAGCCCAATTGTGCCGCACGAGAAGAGATGTTCACGATCGCGCCGCCGCGACCGCCATGTTTGGTGGAGAGCCGCTTCACCGCCTCACGCGCGCAAAGAATCGCGCCGGTCACGTTTACCGCCATTAGGCGTTCGAGCACTGCGGCCTTCACGGAATCGACTCGCGCAAATCCCCCGGTAATGCCGGCGTTGTTGACGAGTGCGGAAAGCGAGCCAAGCGTTTCTTCGGCGGTTTCGAATAATCTGAGAACGTCTCCTTCCACCCCCACGTCCCCATGAATTGCCGCGGCGCGCCCGCCATTGCGCTGAATTTCTTCCACCACCGCGTTCGCGGAAGCCTGGTCGGACTGATAGTTGACGGCTACCGCGTAGCCGCGCGCTGCCGCCATGCGCGAAATCGCGGCGCCGATGCCGCGGCTGCCGCCCGTCACAATCAGCGTGCCCAAATCTTCGCTCATTCCTTCCTTCTCATCCTGCTTGTGTGCGCGGTCGCACGATGTTCATGTCTCAGTAACAAACCGGGTAACCAACGGGCAGCGACGCGCTCCTTGCGCATCCCTGCTGTTCGCCCGCCACGCAGTTGAGCGATAATACACGCTCTCATGAGCACCGCGAACATGACCCCCGGCACCACCGTCGCGCCGAAGCTCGCCGACACCGAGCCTATTATCGAAGCCCGGAAACTCGAGAAATTCTATCCTCAGCCCGATGGCACCCGCATCCAGGTCATCTCCGCCACCGACCTCGCCGTCTACCCCGGCAAAATCATCGCCGTGCTCGGCCCCTCAGGCTGCGGCAAATCCACCCTGCTGCGGATGCTCACTGGCCTTTCGCCGGCGAGCGCCGGAGAAGTTTTCTGGCACGGCCAACCCGTGCGGGGCGAACACCCCAACGTCTCTATTGTGTTTCAAAGTTTTGCCCTCTTCCCGTGGCTCACCGTTCTCGAAAACGTCGAAGCCCCGCTGGAAGCCCGCGGCATGCCCACCATCGAGCGCCACAAACGCGCCCTGCGCATTATCGACGCCGTGGGTCTCGATGGTTTTGAAAGTGCCTATCCCAAGGAGCTGAGCGGCGGCATGAAGCAGCGCGTTGGCGTAGCTCGCGCGTTGGTTGTGGAACCGGAAGTCCTGTTTATGGACGAACCTTTTTCCGCGTTGGACGTTCTCACCGCGGAGACTCTGCGCGGCGAACTTCTTGAGCTCTGGCTGGAACACAAAATTCCCACTCGCGCCATTTTCATCGTCACGCACAATATCGAAGAAGCCGTGATCCTCGCTGATCGCATCATCGTTCTCGGCCGCAATCCCGCTCACATCCACGCCGATTTCACCGTGACCCTTCCTCATCCCCGCGACCGCAAGGCCCCCGAATTTATCTCTCTGGTCGACGATATCTACCGCGTGCTCACTCGCCCGGACGAGCACACCTTTGTCACCGCGGCTTCGGGAAGCGCCGCCGGAAAACCCGTGGCCCACAAACAGATGATGCTTCCGCACACGCGTCCTGGAGGCGCCGCCGGACTTCTGGAAATTCTCGCCGATCTCGGCGGACGCATCGATCTGCATAAACTCGCGGGCGAGCTCAGTCTCGAGGTCGACGCCCTGCTTCCTACGGTGGACACTTCCTCGCTCCTCGGTATGCTGCGTGTCGAAGAAGGCGATGCCATCATCACTCCCTTGGGCCTGCAGTTTGCCCAAGCCGATATTCAGGCGCGCAAAGCCATTTTTCGCAAAGCCGCCCTCGCCAATGTCCCCCTGCTTCGCCAGATGGAGCAATCTCTCAAAGCCAAGGCCGACCGCACTCTTTCCGACGAATTCTTTCGCGACCTGCTCGACGAGCACTTCAGCGAGGATGAAGCGCGCCGGCAGCTGGAAACCGCCATCCAGTGGGGCCGTTACGCCGAATTGTTTGACTACGACGCCGCTACCGGCAAGCTGACGCTTACCGAGGTTTGATCGCCCTTGCCCTTAACCGCGACCGTCCCGCAATCAACCACGCCGATTCCGCCCGCTCAGCAGCGGCCCGCCGGCTCGCGCTGGAGTTTCGCTTTTCTGATCGACATCACCATCTTCCTCTTCATTTTTGCCGCCATTTACGGCGTTTACGCCATCGGGCGTTCCTGGCTTGGCCCGGTAACCGCGCAAGCGCACATCTCTCAAGACCCCCGCATTCTTCCGCTTTACGCCCTCTATTCTCTCGTGCGCATCGGCGTTGCGTACGTGCTCAGTTTGCTTTTCGCGCTGGCGTACGGATACATCGCCGCGAAATCGCGCCGTGCGGAAGTGGTGATGGTCCCGTTGCTCGATATTCTGCAGTCCATTCCGGTGCTCAGCTTTTTGCCCGGCGTCATGCTTGCCATGGTGGCTATTTTCCCGCACAGCCAGATCGGCGTCGAACTTGGCTCCATCCTTTTGATCTTCACCGGACAGGTCTGGAATATCGCCTTCAGTTTTTACTCCTCGCTGAAAACGCAGCCGCGCGAATTGCGCGAAGCCGCCATCATCTATCGCTTCAGCGGCTGGCAGCGTTTCGTGGAGCTCGATTTGCCGTTCTCCACCATCGGCCTTGTTTGGAATTCCATGATGTCTGTCGCCGGCGGCTGGTTTTTCCTGATGGCCTGCGAAATGTTCGTGCTTGGGCCACGCGATTTCCGTTTGCCCGGCCTGGGCTCATTTTTGCAAACCGCCGCAAGCCATGGAGACACCCGCGCCATCCTATGGGGACTGGCCGCCATGATTGCCGTGATCGTTTTACTGGATCAATTGATTTGGCGCCCGGTGATCGTCTGGGCCGATAAATTCAAATTCGAGCAAGTGGAAAGCGCCGGTCAATCCCAGGCCAGCTTGTTGAGCCTGCTCGGCCGGGCATCCATCGTCATTCGCTTATATCGCCTGCTGCTCAGCCCGCTCATCAATTGGATCACGCTGTCGCTGGCCGTCGGGGCGCGCCGCGCGGCCGCCAGCTTCTCCGCGCCGAAGCAGAGAAAACCGCGTAAATGGCTCGGATATTTCCTGGCCGGCGTGGCCCTTGCGGGACTGGCTTTGGCCCTCTATCACGCCACGCTGGAACTTGCGCAATTGCACCCGGAAGATTACGTTGATTTGCTGCGCAGCGCAGCGTTGACCTTTCTGCGGGTCAACGCTGCGTTACTCCTCGGCGCGCTGTGGACCGTTCCCGTAGGCGTATACATCGGCTCCAATCCAAAGTTTTCGCGCATCGCGCAGCCATTGGCGCAAATGGCTGCTTCCATTCCCGCGACCGCGCTCTTTCCGATAATTTTGTTATTCCTGATTCGGCTGCGCGGCGGATTGGAAATCGCCGCCATGCTGCTCATGCTGTTGGGCACTCAGTGGTACATCTTGTTCAATGTCATCGCCGGCGCCATGGCCATTCCCACCGATCTTAAGGAAGCCGCGCACATCTTTCATTTCGGTTCCTGGGACCGCTGGCGCTTCCTCATTCTCCCCGGAATTTTTCCCTACCTGGTTACCGGCATGGTCACCGCTTCCGGCGGCGCTTGGAACGCCAGCATCATCGCCGAATATTTTCATTTCCAGGGCCGCATCGTTTCCGTCCCCGGCCTCGGTAGCACCATCGCCAGCGCCAGCGATTCCGGCCGCTTTGATATTTTGCTGGCCTCTACGCTGATCATGGCCGCGGTGGTGGTGCTGATCAATCGCCTGCTCTGGCGCCGGCTTTATCGGCTGGCCTCCACGCGCTTCAAGCTAGAGGCTTGAGGCCTTTCGAAAAACACTGAAGAAAAAACGCGGACCTCGGGAGGGCGCCGCTACTTTGCGGCACCATCGTTTTTGTAAATCACGCCTTCTTTCATCACAAAAAAGACGTGCTCCGTCTGGCGAATATTTTGGATTGGGTCGCCGGGAACCGCGACCACATCGGCAAATTTGTTTATTTCCAGAGTTCCTATCTTCGCCGACAAACCGAGCAGGTCCGCATCCGAGGAAGTTCCCGCTCTCAGCGCGTCCACCGGCTTCATCCCTAAGTCCACCATTTGGTGAAACTCTTCCGCGTTGCGCCCGTGCGGATAAACCGCTGCGTCCGTGCCCAATCCAATTTTGATGTTTTTCGCCAGCGCTTTCTGAAAAGTTTGGTGCAACGAGGCGATCGCCAAGTCTGCCTTCACTTTTATCGCCGGAGGGATGGCCACGCCCTTCGCAATTTGCTCGGAAAGTCCTTGAATCGCCATGAGCGTCGGAACGTAGTACGTGCCCCGCTGTTTCATCATATCCAGGGCTTCGTCATCCAGAAACGAGCCGTGTTCGATGGAATCAATCCCCGCGCGAATGGCGCGCTTCGCGCCTTCCGCGCCGTGCGCGTGCGCCGCCGTTTTTAATCTCAACGCATGCGCTTCGTCAACGATCGCATCCAGCTCCGCTTGCGTCAGTTGCGGCGTATCCACGGAATCCGCCAGCGACAAAACTCCGCCGGTGGCGCAGGTTTTGATAATGGTCGCCCCATACTTATGCGCGAGGCGCACGGCGTAGCGCGCCTGGTCCGCACCATTGACGACGCCTTCTTCCGGACCAGTCTCCTTGCCAAAGACGCCGGCGCGAAAGCCGGTTTCGTCGCAGTGACCACCGGTGGCGCCGATGGCGTGCACGCAGACCAGCATGCGCGGTCCAGGAACGACGCCTTTGTCGATGGCGTTGCGCAAGCCGACGTCGAGATAGTCCTCGGAGCCGACGTCACGCACGGTGGTGAAGCCGGCCATGAGCGTGACGCGCGCGTTGACGGTGGCATCGATGGCCTTTTCCGGGATGGTGAGCTGCAGGCTCTGGAGCATCGCTTTGGTGTAGTCCTCGCGGTACTGCATGGTGAGGTGCGTGTGGGCGTCGATGAATCCGGGAAGCAGTGTGGCGTCGCCGAGATCGATGACCTCTGCGTCAGCGGGGATTGTGGCGCCGGCGCCGACGGCGGTGATTTTGCCGCCGGTGACGACGACCAGACCGGGGGTCGCGAGGGCGTTGCTCTTGCCGTCAAACATGCGCGCAGCCTTGAGTACATACGTCTTGGAGCTGGGCTGTTGCGCGCGAATTGCGGAGGGAAGCATTGCTGCGATCATTGCGAGGACCAGGGCTGCGAACGGTTTCATTGTGAGTTCTCCAAGAGCATTCCGGGAAGTTGGGGGGAATTTCCGAAAGGGAGACGATAGCGATTACGGGTGAAAAGTCAAAAGTGCTCGGTCAGGAATTTTGGCGATCGGCGGAATGAACGGCGAAGCGAGGTCTACGGAAGAGGGAGGTTAACCATAATCGTGGGAAACCACCCACCCCCGGTACGTTATGATGGAACATATAGACAGTAAAGGGGTTGGAGGGTACATTCGCGAATCATATAGATTATAAAAGGTTTAAGTATGCAGGGGATGCTGGACGGTCTGGGGTGCCGACGAAAGATTACGCGCGTAGGTTACTCATAACGATAGAGATGTCGGCATGGGAGTGAGGGATACCGCACACGCGCAAGATCACTCGATGCTGCTCCTGCGAAGTCCCACGGCATTGCGTAGGGGCCGCGTGAAATCGAGGATGGGGTGCCAGACGTAACTTTGAAATTTGGTGACGACCAAAATGCCAAAGTGCTTTCCTCGAGTGAGCCAGTAATGGATTCGGTGAAGCCGGTTTGGCGCAAATCCCGATGGCGTGAGCCGGTACGGCGCGTTGGCGATGGTGCGCAGGTGGCCATGACCGCCAATCAACTGAAAGTTTACCCGCTGATCTTCGCCGTGCCAGACGCCCTTTTCCCCCTGGGGATGGTGGCTGTAATCGTGATTCTGGTGCACCGCGAGAACGACTTCAGAGGCATCGACTACTGGTTTGGAGGCCGCGAGCACCTTCCAAACCAGCCAGTTGTCCCAGAACGGACGGCCGATTGCGAGGGGAGGAAGATTTCGGCCGAGGACACCGCGGGAAAACGCAAAATAGTCGATCCAGTCCGGGGTGCGCTGTCTGGCGGACTGTCTAACTTGCTGTGCTAAGCGCGCCTGCCAATCCGGGGCATGGAAGGGCAGAGGCTCGGTAATGTCGAGGTCCCAGCGGCGGCCGACCATCAGAAAATGCGGATAGGCAGCCACGGTGCGCCGGAGCGCGGCGCAGAAATCCTGCAGAAGAATAATGTCGCAATTGATGTAACAGCAGAGATTGAAGCGCGAGAGTTCCTGCGCCCTGGCAAACATGTAATCGACGCGCATGGCGCCATAGGCGGTCTTCAACGCGAACGGCTGATGCTGTATGCGCAGGTCGCGCGCGATCTCTCCCGCGCCTGGGTCATCGCCGAAAAGGATAATTTGTATATCGGGATGAAGAAGCGTCCAGCTTTTCAGCGCATTGCGCTGAATGATTTCGAAATGCCCGCGAAAGGGCTTGGCGGTAGTGAAGATGGTGAGCATTTCAGATTGCGCTCGAAGCTGCCGCCACAGGCCGGGGAGGCAGCCCCCGTGCGAGGAGCGAGCCAAAGCATTCGGGGCCGATTGGCGAATCGAGACCGAGCAGCGGACTAGCAGACATAGTGCGGCGGATCATATCGACGTTCTTCTATTAGTTTTAAGTACTCAGTGAGTAAACATATGGTGAGTGTGGGTAAAGTTACTGAGGGGTACTGGAACTTGCGCGGCTAAGTGGAAGGAGGGGTCCGTAGCAGGCGGCGGGCGCGCTGGTACCAGTCGTCGAAGCGATCGAGGTGGTCGTAGCCCAGGAGCAGGGAGGCAAAGGCTTGGGCGTAATTTACGGCCAGGTGGCGCGGGGTGAGGCGCGGTCGAAAATAGGTGTTGTATTGCCAGAGGTGACGGAAGAGGCGCAGGCGGCCGGGGGGATCTAGTTGGAACTCGTCGCCCTCCTGGGTCAGCCGCCACTGCATAAAGAGAGCGTGCAAATCAGAGTCAGCCAGATCCCGCCCATTGGCAGCCAGCCACGATTTCATACCACTGATAAGGATTTCGCGAGTGGCCATGCGACGCTGAGTGCGTTCGACGTCGATATCGGCGGTCGCGGAGTGGAACAAGTTGTGATCGTGGATGCGATAGACGGAGAGCGACTCCGGCACAGCGACGACGGGCGCCAGGAAGATGATGAGACCGGTGAGGTGCGAGTCCGCCTGAATGGTGAGACGCTCCGGAATGGGAAGAAGCGAGGCAACGGAGCTGCGCCGGAAAGCGAGGGCGGAGCTGGGATAGAGGATGTAAGAAAGCAGATCGCGGCGGCTGGCGGCAACATTTCCGGAAAGGGCGCTGAAGAAGCCGTCGTGACGCTCGCCGGTGCGGGTGTGGAACTCCTGCAGGCGGTGATAGACCAGGCCGGCGTCAGGATGCTTTGAAAATTCGGCGAGCACGCGTTTGAGTTTGCCGGGGAGAAAATAGTCGTCGGCGTCGAGGAGCGCGACGACCTCTCCGTGAGCATGCGCGAATCCGAGATTGAAGGCAGAAGCCTGGCCACCGTTGGATTTATATAAATATTGGACGCGCTGGCCATATTTTCGAACGCGCTCGGCAGTGTCGTCAGAGGAGCCGTCGTCCACGACCAACAATTCCATTTGTTCCGCGGGAAAATCTTGAGAAAGAACGCTGTCGATGGCCTCTTCAATAAAGTGGCCGTAGTTGTAGCTGTCAATGATGACGGTTACGAGCGGAGTCATGCGGCCGATTTCCCCGCCAGCCTTAACAGCTCTTGCGCGAAATCCTCTCCCGGATCCTTCGGAACCGTTCGGCGCACATCGATTGCAGCGGTTTCCCCCATGGCGCGTAGTCGGGAGCGTGCATCCCATGCGCGATTGAGCGCGGCATCCAACAGATTGATCGTCGGGGCGGCCGCGAGAAAACCGTTAGCCCCATCTCGCACCATTTCGCTGTTTCCAGCGACGTCGGTGACGATACACGGGCGGCTGCAAAGCATGGCTTCCACAATCGCAAGGGGCAACCCTTCGCATCTGGAGGGTAGTACCAGGGCGTGATGTCTGGCCCAAATTCCTTCGATGTCATTTGAATAGCCCTGGAACTCGACGGTGGTTAACTTTAGATGGTCCGCCCGGCGACGAAGCATACGTTCGTTGATGCCTCCGCCTACGAGCGAAAGGCGAACGTTGCGCTCACGCCAGTGGGGAAGATTTAAGACTTCGAGCAACAAATCCTGGCCTTTCGCGGAGACCTCTAACCTGGCCACGCACGCTAGGGATAGACGGTCTGACTCGTCGGAGGGCCAAGGAGGCCTGGCGTCGTATCGAACATTGAATGGATTGCGGATGACTTGAGCGCGGGCCAGCGAAACTGTGAACTGACGCCGAGTAAGATCCAGATTGGCTTCTGAGACGAAATAGGGACGAATCGCGCCTTCATAACCTGCGGCCAGCCTCTCCGCCGCGGCATCGTCGGGCGCCCAGGTCTCAGAAGCACATTGAGCGATGACAGCGTATTTTGAGCCTGTCTCACGAGAAAATTCCATCCACGGAAGTCCTTCGATGTTTCCGCCCTGAGAAATCACGACGAGGTCCATCCCACGTGCTGCGCGGTGGAAGTGCGAGCGGTCATAGGCCGGGAGCGGCAAGACTTTCCGTCCCAGGCGCGAAAAAAAAGTGGGAGGACGACGATAGAAGATGCGACAACCTGCCTCGCGCAAGGCTTCGACCTGACGCACCGGCGCGTCCCAATGCTTCACACTAACGCGAACCTCGCAACCGCGGCGAACTAATTTGTCGGCTGCGGAGCTCCAAAGAAATTCACTGCCACCCCACCGGGAGCCTTCATTGGCGGCGACAAAGAGAATTTTCGGACGATTCACGACTTTACCGCTTCCATGTAGAGCGAGTCGGCTTTGTATATTCGACCGTCCGGCTCCGTATCCAAATTAAAACTAACCCAGCCGGGAATACGGCTTTCCGCAGGTCCGAGGCGTTGCGGATCGGTGAAGCCAGCCTCCTGCAAGAGGCGAGCGAGCGAGTAGGCGTCATACATCCACATGTGAATTTCACCCGAGCTGCGGAAGCGGCCGACTCGCAGAGCTTCCAAGTCCGCGGGACTCAACAGAAGCCTCAGGAGCTTGCCGCGCAGCACGTCTGCTGGATGGCGAAAGATGTAACCCCAAGCGATTTGTTTTGGAGAGGCGGATGTAGATGCGGCGTTTTGTTGAATGCTTTTGAGGAGCGGAATGACGAAGACGCCCCAGCGTTGCTGGACGAAATCCCAATTGGGGATTGGGTTCCGGTTGAAATATTCCACGAGCGCGCCGCAGGATTTTTCCCGGACAGCCTGGTCGTACAGTTCCATGAGCATCCAATCGTAATTGTCGGCCCACCCCGGAATTTCCAGCGAAGCTTTTTCGAGCGATTCCAGGTAGAGGCGGGCGATGCGCTCAAGGTCGGGAACAGCGACACGGATGGTCCCGCCAGTTTTCAACACGCGGTGGCATTCTTGGACAAAAGCCGGGGCATTGCGCTTTGGAAAATGCTCAAGAACGTGGGAGTGATAGACAACATCAAAAGTTCCATCGGGAAAGGGGATGCCGTTTCGCAGGTCATGAGCGTGGACCCTTGGCGACGTCGGCGCGTGGTCCAGGTTCTCCCAATCGGCGCGAAAGCGGTCCCCGCACCCGAGATTCAAACAATTCATTGCCGGCCCTCGGAATGAACTGGGAGTGCACTGATTCTGTTCACCGGTGATCTATAGAGTTCAGTGAGGATGGTCGACCCCTTGATGGCTGTCTGAGGGCGGCAAGGATGCAGCATAAGGAACCAAGCGCGCCGGAGATGCGTCTGCCTCCACTAACCACACTGATCTGGTGTTGTAGTACTCAAGCAGGGGCTGCAAGCTGATACCGGGAATCTCCCTGGCCCAGACCACCTTTGCATGATCCACATCAGCCGCATTGTAAACCCATTCGATAACGGGGTTATGTTTTGGTTCCGAGTAGCGAACTATTACGAGGTGCTCGCCGGGCATCGACTGAAGCCGTGTGAGCATCTGCGCCCGATCCGGAAGCGTGAAGTAGGGCTCCCCTGGACAAGGAGGCGCATCCGGGTGCCTAGCCGCATGCAGAAAACAAATGGAAAAGGACAGGGAAGTTAAAAGGACGACGGCACGCGTGAGGCCGATTCCGACAGGTCTGCCACGAAATTCCCAACGGCGCAGATAGCGGATCATCTGGAGGAGAAGTGCAAATAGCGTGGCGACTGCCGGTGCGATGTAGTGGAGGTTGAACCAGATCAGGGAAGCTATCGCGGCGGAAAACAACAGGAATTGTACGACCAAGAAGCGAGTGCGGCGAGCCCGCAGAAGCGAAGGTAAAGCCAACAGGGGAATGAGCAGTCCCGCCCCTAAAAAGAAGTCTTTGAAGGCAAGCAAATTCAGCCAGGAATAATGCCAGAAATGGCGGAGGTGATCGTCGCAAAACGCGCGGGCCCAGTCGACGTAAAGGGCGCTGAACTGGGGATTCATATAGGATAGCGGCGGTTTCATTTTGTCCCAAAAGAAAATCGGGATGTTCCAATGGATGCGGGTATCGAGTGAGTGCGGAAAGAGGAATGGATTTCCTGTGATGCGCCAATCGTAGTAGAGCGTGAAGCTGGAGGCGACGAGCATCACAGTACCGAGCGGAATGAACAGTCGCGACGACACTTCGCGCCATGGAACATCGCGGTTACGAGACAGCCACCACATCAGCGCTACGCTAACTGGTACGCAGAGAACGAACCCCTCAAACGGCCGACTGTTGGCCAAAATTGCCGCGCCGACTCCCAAGATGAAGGCATACCGGCGTCGATGGTGTATCAGCCAGCGCGGATACGCCCCCATCACCAACGCTCCGCCGAATGCCGCAACAGCACCGCCGAGATAGCTGTTCATCCAATAGCTAAATACACCGAATCTTAACAGCGCCAACACGGCGCCAAGTAACGCCCATTTAGCAGGAAACCATCCTTGCAACATCCACAAAAGAGCGCCAAACATCGCTCCCATGCTCAGCAGAACGCCTATCCATGGATGGCCAAGGAGCTGGCCCAGTGCGAGTACGGCGCCCTGGCCAGGCGGGTATTTCGAGGCTACTACGGGATGCTGAAGGATGTGGATGGTATCGAAATATACCCACATGGGATTGGGCGGGTTGGCTAGGTGGCCGTGGGCGAATGTGTCGGCAGCGAACAAGTAACTAAATTCATCTTGAACGCCGGGGGGACGTAGAGGATAAATTGGGAGCAAAAGTACGCGTAGTAGTATCGGCAGCAGCGCAATGAGAAAAATTGCCAGTTTTTTTCTTGCCGCGAATCGCGCACCGGCGAGTTCGATCGCTGCTATGCTGCGATTTCCGAGCAGCGGCGCCTCCCACGCAAGTAGCAAGACACCTGCCACAATAAAGGAATAGAGGGACGCAGGCGTGACTAGCTCATGGATCCCCGGCATATCGAGGCAAAAATCCGCGAGTGATAAAACGGCGAAAACCACATACCGCGTCACTTTAGCTGCGTTCCCTCAGGGCGTCCGTAAAAGAGGCCGTATTGGTTTGTAACCGTATCGGTGACGAGTATCCGGTCACTTTGAATCACGTCAAATGACGTGGCATTCTTGACGTAGTCGAACTCTTCCTGACCTGCGCGACCAGCCCAGAGGTTCAGGAGATAAGAACCAGGCATAAGGAGCAGTTGCGGCAGGCGAATTTCAATTAAGAACTCGCCTTGCGGAGTGGCGCGAAAAGTTTTGAACTGATCGTAGGCCCACATGGCAAGAACCCCGTTGGGAGTCACCAGCTGTAAGGCAACATTAAACTCGGTCGCTGCGCCCTCCGCTATTCCGGCGGCGCGAATACAAAAATCGTAACCCATCGGCACGTGCGCGGCGGGCAGTCCGTCCGGATCGCAAACTTCGATTGCGGAAAAGCGCACCCTCCCGGTGCCAGCGCGCTCCCAAGTGCGATTCTCCTGCGGAGTGGCCATACTCTTCACGTATTCGTTGATTGTACCGTCAACGGGTCCATCCGCCACAAGGGAGCCTTTTTCCAACCACAGGCATCGATGACACAGCTGACCGATGGCGCCGACATTGTGACTGACGAGGATGACGGTGCGTCCTGCCTTAGAAACGTCATCCATCTTGCCCATGCATTTTTTTTGGAAACGGATGTCGCCGACGGCGAGGACTTCGTCGACGAGGAGAATTTCTGGTTCGAGGTGGGCGGCTACGGCGAAGGCGAGGCGGACGTACATGCCGGAGGAGTAGTGCTTGACGGGGGTATCGATGAATTTTTCGAGTTCGGCGAAGGCGACGATTTCGTCGAATTTGCGGGTGATGTCGCACTTGCTCATGCCGAGGATGGCGCCGGAGAGGAAGGCGTTTTCGCGGCCGGTGAGTTCTGGGTGGAAGCCGGTGCCGACTTCGAGAAGGCTGCCGACGCGGCCGCGGATTTCCGCGAAGCCGGTGGTGGGGCGGGTGATGCGAGAGAGAATTTTGAGAAGCGTGGTTTTGCCGGCGCCGTTGCGGCCGATGAGGCCAAGGACTTCGCCTTCGCGAACGTCGAGGGAGACGTCTTTGAGGGCCCAGAAAGTTTCCTGTTTGGGGCGGCGCAACGATTGGAGCGGCGCACGAAGGAAATTCTCAAGCGCGTGGCGCAAACCCGGAAAGGTTTGCAGTCCGCGGCGATAGTTCTTGCCGAGGGATTCGGCGTGGATGACGGTAGAGGTCAAGGGCGCGGGACCATTGGGGATGGGGCGGTAGCGGTTAAGGTGGGCATGGCGGGGTTAGACGCGGTCGGCAATGGCGCCCTCCATGCGTTGAAAGAAGAGGAGGCCGCCCAAGAGGATGAGCACGACGGCCGCGGCGCTGGCAGCCAATTGCGGCCCCGGGGGCTGACCGTGGCCGGTGAGGGCCCAGCGGAAGCCTTCGATCACGCCAGCCATGGGATTCAGGCCGTAGAGCCAGCGGTAACGCGCGGGAACGAGGGAGCTCGGGTAGGCCACCGGAGAGGCGAACAACCAAAATTGCATGAGGAACGGGACGATGTAGCGAACGTCGCGATAGAGGGCGTTCAGCGCGGACATCCAGAGGCCAACGCCGAGCGCGGTGAGCAGTGCGAGGAAGAGGAAGGCCGGGAGCCAGACGATGGCGGCCGTCGGGCGTTGGTGATAGAGAGCGATGACCACCAAGAGAACGGCGAAGCCGATGGCAAAATCCACCAAGCCGGCGAGAACCGGCGAGATGGGAAGAACGAGGCGCGGGAAATAAACTTTGGTGATGACGCGCTGATTTTCTACGACGACGTTGGTACAGCTCTGCAGGGCGGTGGCGAAGTAGGTCCAGGGGACGAGGGCAGAGAAATAGAATACCGGGTAAGGAAGACCGTCGGAGGGGAGTTTGGCCAGACGACCGAAAAAGAGGGTGAAGACGCCCATGGTGAGAAGCGGCTGCAGCACAACCCACGCTACGCCGATGACCGTTTGCTTGTAGCGAACTTTGACGTCGCGCCAGATGAAGAAATAGAGGAGTTCGCGGTAGGCCCAGAGTTCGCGGAGACGAAGATCGAACCAGCCATGGGGAGGTTCGATGCGGACAATGACGGGAGAATGCGTAACGTGGCTTTCGGAGAAGGCGCGTTCCGCGGCGGCCAAGGCGTTTCGCGGGGAAAGAGTCTCCGTCGGACGCGTGTTGGACGCGGGTTCGTCGGGCGGACGTGTGGTCACTGAAGCCATCAGGAAATGCTGAGAAACCTCACGAGGGCCCGGCGCGCAAACGAGGCGCGGGAGCCCGGAACGCAGCACCTTTCCGCGAAAGTGCGGCGAGGTTGTTCAGAATGGTCCAACGACCCCTAGAGTATCAGAGATGCAGAGGTACGGCAGGGAGATAAGGGGCGCGGGAGCGGCCAGTTTCCACGATGGTATTGGCTTACGTTCGTCACGCGGACCTTCGGAGAAAGCGGTTCGGCGCGGCGAACAGGCACAACCGGACTAAGGCTGGGGTTGGTGCTTCATTTGCTGGATGTCCCCGTCTTCGATTTGCTGCATGAGTTTGCGGCGCCTGAAAAGGTAGGACTCGAGTTTGCCGGTAAGTTGACGGGGAACCACGAAAAACTGATTGTGGATCATCTCCGGGAACGAGATCGGGCCGCGGGCAGGAACGAGGTGCGAGCCCCACTGAAACATAAGACCCGCATTCCAGAGCATGAAAGCCATGAGTACGACGCTGGAAACGAGAATGAAGATGCGTCTGCTGGAGAACAGGCGCGCGAGGGTATCGAGAAAAACGGCGAGCCCAAGCACGAACAAAATGGTAAGAGAAACGAAAAAGCGGTTTCCGTAGGACGAGATGCCAGCCCAGTCCGGATAGCAAGCGATGAAAAGATAAAAGACCAGGGCGGCTGCGGCAAATGGTCCGCCAATTTCGGGTGCACGGCGCCAGAACATCGCCAGACCTACGATGGAGAATAAAAGTATGGGCGTCCAAGGGAGCAGACCATGATTGGAAGAGAAAAGTACCGCAAGAAGGACCGGCGAACGCCAAAGCCAGTCGCGCAACGGGACATAGCCGGATTCCAGGGCGTTGCCGTAGATGATGCGGTGGGCCACCAAGGTGGGAACAAAACACAGTAACGCGACGACGACAAAGAGAAGTTGATCGGCAAGCAGGCGCGAGGGGCGCGGCGAACTGCTGGGATCGCGGAATGCCGCACGGTATTGTTTGGCAGCTTCCGGCAGCAGCACGATAAGAACCATGGCGTTGGGATAGTAGACGTCAAGCATCAGGCCGGTGCAGACACCGAGGAGCAGCCATCGCCAGGTAGTGCGCTGGCCGCGAGTTTCATGCCAGTACCAGAGAAAAAACGCCACGATGAAAGCGGAGAGTGCATGCGACCACGAGGGATTGAAATACATATACACAGGAAGCGAACTAGCCCACCAAATCGCCACGGTAGCCAGGAACGCGAACCATTCGTTCACATACTGGCGCGCCAGGCGGAAAGCCAGCAGCAGACTGAGGAAACCGTAAAGAGCCGTAGCGAAGGCCATGGAAAGACGGTAGGGCGTAGAAAAACCGTCGGCGGCCACTGTAGAGCCGAAGGCACGAGCGAGTAAGACGCCCACATGGGCCGTAAGGAAGAAGGGGCTCCAAAGGATAGCGGGACCGACGGTGAAATGATTCTCGAGATGACCGGTGGGCGTGCGCACCTCGGGCTTAAGGTTTCCATTTTCGTCGAGGCGGGGGCCGCGAAAACTGGCATTGGCGGAGCGATAGTCGTTTTCGAAATTCAGGCTGTGCTCGATGATGGGCGCGCGAAGGTAGGCGTAGTAGCCGACCCCGTCACCGCGTACCCAGGGATTTATCAGGGTAAGAGAGAGGAGAAAAACGCCGCTGAGCCAGAACTCCGGCTGTCGGCGAAACGAGCGTGCGACGGGGCGGTGCGATTTTTCCGTGCTGTCGATCAACGATCTCCGTCCGCTTTTCCTAAGCTGTGGAGCGACGCGAGATGGGTAGCCGTCAAGTTAGAGCTCCAACGTGCCGGCGAGTCCCTGGAGCGCCGGGAACTCTAGACACTAACAAACCTATGGGAGAGATAACTAACTTTTTCTGTCCAGCCAAGCAACGCCTCGCAACGCAGCCGTCAGGTCGAGACGATGCATCATTTTGGCCACGAGCGGTTCCTTGTGGGTGCCCACGATCGAGGTGCTCGCGTCGCCCATCGGCTGTGTCTCGACTTTCCCAAAAGCGTCAAGAAGGTTTGTCTCATGGACATCGCTCCGACGTTGACGATGTATCAACAAACCAATCAAGAGTTTGCGACCAAGTACATGTGGTCCAAGCAGCGCCCCTGCCAGAACATCTCATTTGGGATCGATCCTCAGTACTATCTGGAAGTAATCCTTAGCGGGCTGAACAAGACGCCGGGAGCCCTAGCGCCTGAAGCAGTGAGCGAGTATCTTCGCTGCTTCTGCTGCACGTCGACGATTCATGCCGGATGCGAGGACTTCAGAGCGTCTGCGGATATCGGTCTTGAGATGGACGAAGCGGATGACCGTGCGGGCAACAAGATCGTGGCACCGATCCACGCCCTCTGGGGGGCAAAAAACTCCGTCGGGCAGTTGTGGGACGTTCTTGCGACCTGGCGGGCGAAAGCGACATCAACGGTTACGGGGCACAGTCTCGATTGCGGCCATTTCCTGCAGGAAGAACGTCCCGAGGAAGTCCTCGCGGAACTGCAGCAGTTCTTCGGCGCAACGTAAAGCCACAGGCAATCGAAGAGACACCCACACGATTCGCTGTCTGCACAGGAAGGAAGACTGCGCTAACTCCCGATTAGTCGTAATCGGAAACTGACCCACTACGAAATAACGTCTTGGCTCGACGGGAATCGAAAATTTTGGGATTTCGCGGCCCCTTGCTAGACTTCGCTGTTTACTGACAAATCGCCATCTGCCGATGAGGAAGATCCATGCCACGCTATTTGACGCAACACACTCTGGCCTGCCTGACGCGCCAAGGCGCAGAAAATCTCGCGCAGCGCATGCAGGAAGGCGGACCCGCCAGAGCCGAACGGGTGCTTGTAAACATGCAGGAAGGCAAGATGTTCGCGGAATTTCGCGCCGAATCGCGCGAAGCTTTGGAAGGGTGGCTCGAGAGCCAGGGTATGCACTTCGACTGGTTAGTGCGCATCGAATGGGAGAGCCAGGGCGGGAAGCTGGAAATCGCGAATTGATTTCCGTCGCGATATTCCCTGTAAAGCACTGATAATATTAGACTAAGACTGTTCGCGAAGAGATGAGCGATGATTACTTGAATCTCGATAAAAAAGAGGGTGATTTACTGGCCTAGCTGCGCTACTCTTTTCGCTCCACCCCGAAGGAAAGGAAAAACTATGTCCGACTACGCGCACCCGGAAGTTCTCGTCACCACCGAATGGATCGTCGCTCACGCGAAGGATCCCGGAATTCGCCTTGTGGAAGTGGACGTGGACACCACTTCGTACGATCAGGGCCACATCGACGGCGCCATTTCCTGGAACTGGCAGACGGAATTGCAGGACGCGCTTCGCCGCGACCTGGCAAATCCGCAAGCATTTGAAGAGTTACTCGGCCAAGCCGGAATCTCGCCCGAGACGACCATCGTCCTCTATGGCGACAACAACAACTGGTTTGCCGCCTGGGCCTTCTGGCAATTGAAATACTATGGCCACGAAAAGGTCTTGATCGTCAACGGCGGCCGCAAAAAGTGGTTGGAAGAAAAGCGGCCGTTGACCACCCAGAAGCCAGCCATCTCCGCGACGACGTACAAAGTGAAAGCGGCGAACGCGGCGATCCGCGCCAAGCGGGACGATGTTCTGGCCGCGGTGGAAAAGAAGTCCGCGGCACAACTCGTGGACGTGCGTTCCGCGGACGAATTCAGCGGAAAAATCATTGCGCCTCCGGGCATGACGGAAACCGCGCAACGCGGCGGGCACATCCCTGGGGCGGCAAGCATTCCCTGGGCGCAAGCGGTAAACGAAGACGGCACCTTCAAGTCCGCCGACGCGCTAAAGCAGCTCTATGGCGGCAAAGGTATCAATGGGGAGCAACCGGTGATTGCTTATTGCCGCATCGGCGAACGTAGCTCGCACACCTGGTTCGTCCTGAAATACCTCGTGGGAATTAAGGACGTACGCAATTACGACGGGTCGTGGACGGAGTGGGGCAACCTGATCGGCGCGCCGATCGAAAAAGAGGTTTCCGTAGCAGCCGCGAAGTAATTCGAGCCGGCGGTGTATAGTTGTGGGCCATGGTTTTGCCACGACGGACCCGCCGGCGATTTTTCTTGGACGCTGGTTGCACGCTGGCCGGCGCCCTTTTGTATCCCGCGCCCAATTTCGCGAGCGCACCGGACGCTGAGCCGCACATTCCATTCCCCACGGCGCCACGCGAACGCATCGCCATCGCGTCTTACCCGTTTCGCCAGTTCATCACCCCGGCAGAACCGGACGAGCCGGTGGCGCCCGGCACGCGCATGGAACTCAAAGATTTTGCCGCGAAGGTCGTCGAAACATTCAAGATCAACAAGATCGAGCCGTGGAGTCCGCATTTCGTTTCAAAGGAACCACGGTACCTAGAGGAAGTGCGCAAAGCCCTCGACAAGGCTCAAGTCAGCGTGGTGAACATCGCCGTGGACGGCCAATACAGCGTCTATGCGACGGATCCGGCGGTGCGGGAGCGGGCCATCGCGGAAAGCAAGAGCTGGATCGACGTGGCCGTGGCGATCGGCTCGCCGAGCGTGCGCACGCACATCTCCGAAGCCACGGATTCCGGTCCCATCCTGCAACGAGCGGCGGAAAGCTTGCGGCGCGTGGCGGATTACGGCGCGAGCAAGAACGTTGTCGTGAATCTTGAGAACGACGATCCTGTCACCGAAGATGCGTTTTTTGTGGCGAAGTTGGTTGCGACGGTACGATCGCCATGGCTTCATGCGCTTCCCGACTTCGCGAACAGCCTGACGGTAATGACGGTGAGTCAAGCGTACGACGCGATCGATGCCATGTTCGCGGAAGCTTACAATATTTGCCATGTGAAAGCGCTGGAACTCAGCGGCCGCGGTGAAGCCTTTCACGTGAATATGGCAAAGACGTTTGGAGTTTTGAAGCATCACAATTTCAAAGGTTATTGTTCGATGGAGTTTGACAGTCCGGGCGATCCGTACAGCGGCACCGCGGAACTAATCAAGCAGACGTTGCACTATCTTTCCTAAAATCATTGCGTAGCAGCTCAGGCTTTCGTAATCAGGAAATCGCCGAGAACCAGTGCGTCCATTTGAGTACGCAGAAAGCAATCGAGCGCTTCCGCGGGGTGGCAGACGATCGGTTCGTTGTCGTTAAACGAGGTGTTGAGAACCACGGGCACGCCAGTGATGCGCTCGAACGCCTTGATCAACTGCCAGTAACGCGGATTGGCCTGGCGCGTGACGGTTTGCAGGCGGCCGGTGCCATCGACGTGCGTGGGCGCGGGAATTTTGTCGCGCTTTTCCGGCCGCACCGCATAAGCAAGGGTCATGAACGGCGACGGATACGATCTTTCGAACCACTCCCCGGTGCGCTCCGCGAGGATAGACGGCGCAAAAGGACGAAAGATTTCGCGGTGTTTGATGCGGCGATTCAAAATGTCCTTCATTTCCGGGCGGCGGGGGTCGGCGACAATACTGCGGTTGCCCAGCGCGCGCGGGCCCCACTCAGCGCGCCCTTGAAACCAACCTAGAATTTTACCGTCGGCGATGATTGCGGCGGTACGTTTAATCAATTCCTCTTCGGGAAAATCCGCCACGGAGTAGCCTTCCGCGCCTAGTTTTTTCGCGGTGATTGCGCTTTGGACTTCATCGCGCGAATAGCCAGGGCCCCAGTAGGCGTGATCCATGACGAAAGAACGCGGCTTGCCGAGGATTTGGTGCCAGATGTAGAACGCGGCGCCCACTGCCAGGCCCGCGTCACCCGCGGCCGGGTGGACGTAGACTTGTTCAAATGGAGTAGCCTCGAAGATTTTTCCATTGGCTACGCAGTTGAAGGCTACGCCGCCGGCGAGGCACACGGATTGGCTGTGGGTTTGCGCGGCTAATTTTCTAAGCATGCCTAAATAAACTTCCTCAAGGCGAACTTGCAGAGCGGAGGCGAGGTCGCGATGACGCTGTTCCAGCGGGGCTTCCGGTAAGCGAGCCGGCGCGCCCAGTTTTTTGCCCATTTCGTCCGAAAATAATTTGCCTAGCGTGGGAGTCTTGTCGGCTTCGGCCCAAGACATTTCCGGGCCAGCGTGATGATGGGTGAAATATTCGAGGGCGAGGCGAAAACCATTCGTATTGGAACGCTCGTCGAAGGAGACGATTTCGCGCATGGCGTCGAGTTGCGCGGGTTCGCCGTAGGCGGCGAGGCCCATGACTTTGTACTCGTCGCCGAATTTCAAAAACCCCAAATATTGTGTAACGGCGCTGTAGAAAAGACCCAGGGAATGAGGGAAAGCGACCGCGCCGGCGATCTTCATGCGGTTGGCGGTTCCCGTGCCCCACATGGTGCTGGCGAAATCGCCCAAGCCGTCAGCGGAGAGCAACGCAGCGTTTTCAAATGGCGAAACAAAATAACTGCTGGCGAGATGCGCCTGATGATGCTCGACACGATGAAATTTGGCGGAGAGTCCCGCGGGATCCAGATCAAAAGCCGCGGCCAGCGCTTCCGGGATACCCGTGAATTTCACCAGGACCTTGGCGCGTTCTCTCGCGAAGGAAGGCATGCGCAGGGCGTACCACAGCTTGGTGGCCAGGCGCGCGTAAGGATTGCGCGGCACCGCGACATGATGAATTTCCGCAAGCGTCAGCCCGGCTTCCTTGAGGCAATAACGGATGGCTGCGGCAGGGAATCCAGCGGCATACTTTACGCGATTGAAGCGTTCTTCTTCGACCGCGGCGATGAGCTGGCCGTCGCAAACGATCGCCGCGGAAGCGTTGCCGTGATAGGCGTTGATGCCAAGAATATTCATCGGATGAGGAATCAGTTTACATGAAGAAAGAAACGCGGCCTTGGCGAACCGGCTTTCGTAGAGCTCTACCCATACGCTTGTTTCGCCGCTTTTAGTGCCACGAAAAGTGCTTGGCGCCGGTGTGCGGCCAAAAAGGACGCCATCTCAACATGCTACAATTTTGCCGGATAGCCGTTCGGCGCCTCGCTGTTTTTTCGGCCGTAAACGCGTCAGGTGCTGTGCGACAGGTGCGACCTGCACCATTCGTTCAGAACATACAGCGCCCAGGGACGAGACCACGTCGTTTTTCCAGATAGGAAATCATTCCAGACCGATAACAACGCATTCGGCTTTAGGCATGCGATAAGCGCTGGAGCCGGTTCGGCGAAACTGGCGGCGAGGCGCGTGCGTAGTGGGCCGCGCAGCCATTGTTCCCACGGCAGCGTGAACGTGCGTTTGCGTTGCGCCAGAATATCCGGCGGAAGCAAATCAGCGAGCGACGCTGTTAACAAGGCCTTTTGTTGGTCGGGGAGCCAGCGGGCTTCGTCCGGAAGGGCCCAGAGAAACTCCACCAGCGGGGTGTCCAGCAAGGGGACGCGGACCTCGAGCGAGCGAGCCATGCTCACGCAGTCGGTATCGCGGAGCAACGTGCTCACCATATAAGTGCGGAGTTCCAGCCAAGCAATGCCGGCAATTGGTTCTTGTTTGCGGGCTTCGTCGGAGGCCCGTTCGAGCCAGCCTAACCACGTAGGATCGAGCGTGACGCCGTCCGCGTTGATGGTGCTGGGGCGGAAACGGGGATCGATCAGCGACTCGAGTTGTCCCAGCGGAAAGAGTGCGCGGGAATAAAAATAGGGATTGGGTAATCGGTCGGGATGAAGCCATGCGGCGGTGGCTTTGCGCGCAGCGTCTGCAGAGTATTGCCGGCCCGCCAAACTTTTCACCAGCGGCGCAGTAGCGCGGCGAAGCGCCGCAGGAACAAAATAAGCGGTGCGCACCAGGTTGGCCATGCGCGGCACATCGGTGAAGGTGCGGTAGCCGGCGAAGAGTTCGTCGCCGCCGAGCCCGGACAACGCCACCTTCAGGCCCACTTCGCGAGCCGCCCAGGAGACAAAGTAGGTGTTGATGCCGTCCATGGTGGGTTGATCGAGAGCGCTTAACGCTTGGTCGAGGCCGGAAAGCATCGCTTCGCCATCCAGCGGCACTTCTTGATGTTGTGTGTTGCAGCGCGACGCAACCACGCGAGACAATTCCGCTTCGTCGTAGGGCGTTCCCGGAAACGTCAGGGTGAAGCTGCGAATTTGCGGCTGCGCCTTCCCGGCTAGCGCGGCGATCGCGCTGGAATCCAGCCCGCTCGAAAGAAAGAGACCCACCGGTACGTCCGCGATGAGGTGAGAGCGCACTGCATCTTCCAACATTGGGCGCAAGCGCCGCGCGGCCGTGGAAAGGTCGCGGATTTTCTTGGAATCGCGCGCGGCGGGCGATTGCGCCGGATCCCACCAGGGCCGTGCCCGCGGTATGCGCCGTCGTTCCGGGACATACAGGAGCATCGAATGACCGGGGGGAAGTGAGAAGACGCCCTCCAGCATGGTCACCGGCTCGGAAACGCTTCCGAACAGCAAGTACGATGTCAGCGCGTCGTGCGAAAGTTTTTTGAGTTCAGGATCGCCGGCCAGCAGCGCGCGGACTTCCGACGCGAACGCGAAACCTTCCGTGGTTTGCGTGTAATAGAGCGGCTTGATGCCCAGCGGATCGCGGGCAAGAAAAAGGATCGGCGCGATGGCGTAACGCTCGCGCAGATCGAGCAGCGCGAAGGCGAACATGCCTCGCAATTCCTCCAGGCACTCTTCGCCCCATTCCTCCCACGCGTGTACCAGCACCTCGGTGTCGGATTGCGTGGCGAACTTATGGCCGCAATGGCCCAGGCGTTCGCGGAGTTGCCGGTAATTGTACAGTTCGCCGTTGAAAATCACCGCGACATCGTGATTTTCATTCCACACCGGCTGATGCCCGCCGGGAAGATCGATAATGCTCAGCCGCCGCATGCCGAGCGCCAGGCCCGGAGCGCGCGGCTCGCCGATTAGAAAGCCGTCTTCATCCGGACCGCGGTGCCGCATCGCCGCGGCCATCACTCTGACGCGAGATTCGGCGTCCGCGGTGCGTGTGGCGAATGCGACGCCGCAAATACCGCACACGCTAGCGTTCGATCTCCGGAGTCGAAAAGAACGTTGCGGCCGCGCGAATAAGGTGTTCGCGGAAGTGGAAGCGGGGAATTTTCAGGCGGTGATCGGCGTACCAGCCAAGATACGCGCGCAGCAAGAGGAACAACAATGTCGCCGTGGCGGAAGAGACCAGAACGAAGAACGATTCACGCTCCAGCAGCAAACTCCAGTCGAACGCTTCGTCCCACCCCGGGTAGACCGCTTCGAGCACCTTGCGCAAGCCCAGGCCCTGCATCGGGAGCCGCGCAAGACGTACGTGCGCGTAGCTCGCATAGTTGTAGTTCTGTGGATACCCGGGAATGAGGCTGATCGCTTGCGCAAAAACATCCGGATCTTTTAACTCTTGCCGCGTCAGCAAGTGGCCCTGAGGATTGCGCATGATGATGCGATACGTCGGATCGACGATGACCCAGCGATCGTCGATTTGCACCTCGGCGACCACGTGTTTGGTGCTACGGTCCGGTGCCAGCAGCAGCAGGCGCCGTGCGGTAACCCCGGCGCTGCGCGCCAAATTCAGAAACGCATTGGTAGCCGTGCCGCACACCGCCAACAACTGCTGATAATTGAGCGTGGTTTCGGGATCGCGCTTGGAGAGCTCCTCCGGATTAGCGACGAATTCGCGCGGCGCGCCGCTGCGCATCCACGTCAGGATGGATTCGACTTTTTGCTCGGGACTGGCCATCGCTGGAACAACCGCGTCAGAGAAGCCCCTGAGGTATTGCCGGACCGAGTATTCCCAGCCCGCGGAGTAAATCAAGATCAGAACGAACACCGCGAGCAAACCATTGGTGGTCCACCAAGTGCCGCGAAACACGCGATGACGGGCTGTCGGCAACGCTGTTACTCCCGGGAAAAAGATGTGCTTGCCGGAACTTTTTCCGTTAACTCGGCATATAAGCTTTCCATTTGGCGCACGGGAAGTTCCCAGCCCAATTCGGCCGCTACCACCGGGCAACCGGCGCGTAAGCGCTCTTGCGTTCCGCGGTCGCTCAGAACCCTGGTGATCGCCGCGGCAATTTCAGAGGCATCGTGCCGCACCACCAGGCCCGCGCGATCTTTCAGCACAGGCGCGATTCCGCATTGTTCCGTAACCACCACCGGAAGGCCCGCCGCCACGGCCTCCGCCGCGGTGTTTCCGAAATTTTCATTTTGCGACGGCAGCACGAAAACGTCCGCATCGCGGTACGCGGACCATTTTTCTTCGCCAAATACTCCGCCGGTGAAATGCACGCGCGCGGCCACGCCCAACCGCGCGGCGGTTTGCTTCAGCCGCGATTGCATCGAACCTTCATCCGGTCCGGCGAACACCAGGTGCACTTTGTTCCTCCCGCAAATGGCGGGCATTTTGGAAAAAGCGTTCAGGAGCAAATCCGGACTCTTCTTGGCGGACAAACGGCCAAGAAACAAGATGAGAGCTGCTTGGCCCGAAATCCCATGTCCGGCCCGGAACGCTCCAGGCGCAGGCCACGCGGCAGGAGCGGCCACGCCATTCGGGCGCGACACGATTTTCTCGCGGGGCATTCCGCCGGCAGCCAATTCCCCGGCTTCCTGCTCAGAAGTGGCGATCAGCGTGCTCGCGCCACGAAGCATTCGTGCGCCTAGCACGAGATGATACATCCGTTTCAACCAGAAATTTCGCACAATTGGAAGAAACATCCCCATCGGCTCGACCACGTACGGGAGGCCTTTCGCGCGGCACACGGCGGCAACCGCGGGGCCGAGCAGGTCGTACAGGCCGAAGATGTGCACGAGATCGAAATTTTCCAAGCGCGCGCGGCAATAGCGCTTCACCGCGGGGTTCCAGCTCAGCGTGTGATACCGCAGCCAGGTCGGGAGGTAAATGGCTTGCACTCCGGCTTCGGTGACGCGCCAGCCAAACGGTGAACGCTCGGCCCGGAGTTCGGGGCCAAGCGACGGCAGGCGTTTTTCCAATCCCCAATCGGCGGTCAACACGGAAACTTGATGGCCGCGCCCCGTCAGGCGCTGCGCCAGGGCGTGAACCTTCACGGGTGGACCGCCAAATTCGAGAAAAGGTGCGTACGTTTCGGTGACGTTCAGGATCCGCATTGTTCGCGCAGAATTTTTTTCAGGGATTTGGCGAAAACGCTGAAGCTAAACTCGTTCTCCACCCGCTCGCAGCCGCGCTGGCCCATCTTTCGCGCCAGGTCGCCGTCGCAAAGCAGCGTCTCGATGCACGTCGCGAGTTGTGTGGCGTCGCCGTGCTGTACCAGGTAGCCGGTCACGCCGTCCTGAATGACCTCCGGAGCGCCTCCGTGCGTCCCGCCGATGACCGGTTTCGCGAACGCCATCGCTTCAAGATACACGAAGCCGAAACCTTCGCCGCGGCTAGGCAGCGCAAATATATCGCAAGCGGCGTAGCAGGCCGCCAATTCCGGGTAGGAAAGCTTGCTGACAAAATGCACGTGCAGACTGACGCCATTTTTTTCCACGAGTTCCTCGAGCCAGGCGCGGTCGTCGCCTTCGCCGGCTAATACCAGGTGCAGCTCAGGCCAGCGCGTGAGCAGACGAGGCAGCGCGGTGATCAGCGTGTCCATTCCTTTGTAACGCTCCGTAGCCAGCCAGCGGCCCACGGTGAAAATCACTTGGCCGTGGGGAAATTTACTCGGCAGCGGCGCCAACGGCTGGCTCACCAGCGCTTCGAATTGCGGATCGAGGGCCCACGGCAGCACGCGGATCTTTGCCGCGGCAATATTCTGCCGCGCCGCCACGTGTTCCGCGGTGCTGTGGCTCGGCGCCAGGATTAGGTCGGCTTTGCGCAGGGCGCGGCGGCGCACCAGCGACAGCGGCTCCCAGACTTCCACGCCGTGCGTGCACACGATGGTTTTCATGCGCGGAGCCGCTACATGCATCGCTTGCGCCACCGGAGCGAGATTCGGATGCGCCGCCAGCACCAGCTTGGCCTTGCGTCTTGCGGCCCGCACCGCCGTCGCCGCCAGCCTGGCTTTGCCGCGCTCGCATCCCGTGAACACAAAATGGCGTTCGCCTACGGACATGCGGTGCAGTTCGCGCGAATCGTTCAGCGAGAGAAAACGGCAATCCATGCCGCGGCTGTCAGCGAATTCTTTCATCACTGCGGCAATGTGCCGACCGGCGCGTTGCACCCCGCCGGCGGCGTCGAGTTCGGGAAAGAGGCCGATGAGCACGCGCTGAGTCTGCCAAGTGCCGTCTCGGAACGCAAGAAAAGAAGCGGCGAGCACGCGTGGCCCGGCACGCCAGACGATATGGATTGCATCTGGACGGGACGCGCCTGCTGGCGCGCTGCTTCGCGCGCCGGTTCAACCGTGACCATGCAACAAAGAAACCAGGTCTCCGAAGCTGTCGATGTAAACGTCGGCGGGAAACGCAAGCCGGTCGTTCATGCCGAAGCCGTAGTTCACGATGGCGACGGGCATGCCGGCGTTTCGCGCCGTTTGCACATCCACTTCCGAGTCTCCGATGAACAAAGCATTACGAGGAAGGACACCGAACTGTTCGAGGATTTTCTCCACACCTGTGGGGTCGGGTTTTTTTGCTGAAAGGCTGTCGCCGCCATAGATCGCGCGGAAGTATTTGGCGATGCCGAGCTCTTCGAGGATAAGTGTGCTAATCCGCTCCGGCTTGTTGGTCAGCACTGCCATGGGCATGTGGGATAACGTTTGCAGCGCTTCCGGAACCCCCGCGTACGCGCGGGTGTGCACCAGTTTGTGCTCTTCGTAGTAGCGCAGGAAAAACTGCAATGCCCTTTCTCGCAGTTGCCCATCGGCGCCGGGGCCGAGCGCCCGGGCCACTAATTTTGCCGCGCCATGCCCAATGTAGCCGGAGACGGTCGCGACCGGTAGTTCTGGGCGGCCTAAATGGCGAAGCGTGGCGTTCGTGGACTCGACGAGATCGCGCTCGGAGTCGATCAGCGTGCCGTCCAGGTCGAAAATGAGCGCTCGGATGTGCGAGAAATCCATGAAGTCATGATGCCCTGTTCGCCAAGTTTGCGGAAGGGCTGCGGCGGAGTCCTTCTGCTCGGAAAAGCGAGCTCACCAGGGCCCCAGGCGCGTGCTTTGCCGTTGTCTCTGGCTCTGTTACAATAAAGAGCTTCTGAACAGTCTATTTTACGAAGCAGGAACAACTTATGGCGATGAAGTGTGAACTTTGCGGCAAAGGGCCGCAGTACGGCAACGTGGTCAGCCACGCGAACAACACGCGGCGCCGGCGCTGGAATCCGAACCTGAAACGCGTACGCGCGGTGGTGGGCACGGCGACCAAGCACCTGCGCGTCTGCACCGAGTGCATTCGCGCGGGTAAAGTCAAGAAAGCTGCTTGAGCTTTTTAACTTGCGACCCCTTTCCCTGAAATTACGCTCGGCGCGAGTTTCTAAACGATGGAGATTCGCCGTAGGGCTGCCGCTTTTGGCGGTGTCGTTGCTGGTGTGTGTGGCCGGTTGCAACAAGCAAACCCAGCATGCCCCGGACGTCTGGGCCACCGTCAACGGGAAAGACATCATGCGGGATGACGTGGAGAAATACTACCGCACGCGCGTGAATCCCGAAGGACCACCCCCATCGCAGGAAGAGGCGCTCTCGCTCAAGCTCAACGTGCTCGACGAGCTCATCAATAATGAAATTCTCACCGAGCGCGCCAAGAAATTAAACCTGGAAGCCAGCGACGGTGAAGTGGAAGACAAATTCACGGAGCTCAAAAGCCCTTACACCGAGGATGAATTCCAGCGCCAGCTCAAGGATCGCGGCGTGACCGTCGATGATTTGAAGCGTGATTTGCGCCGGCAGCTTTCCATACAGAAATTATTAAATCGCGAAGTGGTGGCTAAGATTTCCATCACCGATCAGGATGTTGCGGATTTTTACAACGGCAACAAGGCGCAATTCAACGTAGCCGAGCCGCAATACCGCCTGGCGCAGATTGTAGTTACCCCGCGGAAAGAGCCGCAAATCCGGAACCGCAAGAACGACGACGCCACCAACGAAGCGGAAGCGCAGCGCAAAGTGAAAATGCTGATGGATCGCTTGAACAGAGGAGCCGATTTTTCGCAGCTGGCGATGGATTATTCCGAAGACATGAACTCCGCGGCCACCGGAGGCGATCTCGGATACGTTCCGGAGTCCGCGCTGAACCAATCCGATCCGCAGTTGAAGAAAATTGTCATGGAGATGAAGCCCGGGCAGGTGAGCCAGCCGATTCAGCTGAAAGACGGCGTCAGAATTCTCAAATTGATCACGCGCGAGTCGCCGGGGTTGCGCGGACTGGCGGACCCGCAGGTGCAGCAGACCATTCGCGATACCCTGCGCAACCGCAAAGAGCAATTGCTGCGCTCGGCGTATTTGTCCATCGCCCGGGACGACGCGCGGGTTACCAACTATCTTGCCGAAGAGGTCATGGAGACCTCCGGAAAACTGCAGGATGGCAGCAAGAGCGCGGTTACCGCAGTCAAACCATAATTCGGAATTTTGCCTGGAGTTTTCCGCGCAAGAAATATTTTTCGGTTGCCGGCCCTCAGTCCACCCACATCAGCACGTCCCCGGCATTCACGGCTTGGCCTTCCGCTGCCAGAACCTTTTCCACCGTGCCGCTTTTTGGTGAACGAATTTCGTTCTGCATCTTCATCGCTTCCACCACGATAAGGCCCTGCCCGGATTCTACTTTGTCTCCGGCGCTCACCAGCACGCGCACAACTTTGCCCGGCATCGGCGCCGCCACTTGCTGCCGGCCTTCGACTTGCGCCGCGCCGTGCCTGCCCCGCCACTCGCGCGGATCGATTATTTGCGCCGTGAATTCCGCCGTCGCGGATTGAATCTTCAAGCCGCCGTCGGGCATTGGCGAAACGCGCAGTTCGTACGATTTGCCGTGCAGAAGCACAGAGAATGTATGCGGGGCGATCTCCACGGCGTCGGCCTCCAGTGGATTGCCGTCGACGAACACTCGCCAAGCTTCGCCTTCACGCTGCAATTCCACCGTCCGTGTTTCTTTGCGGCCGCAGCTCGTTAACAGAATTTCGCGCTTCATGGCTGGCGATCCACCTGGTCGCGGCGTGCGGCTGTTTTCCATGGCGATGGCCCATCGCTGGACGGGGAAGCCGCCGATTGCGATTCGCCGGTGGCATGACGGATCCTGGTGTGCCAGACTGCCGCAGCCACCGCAGCGGCGTCGAATTCCGCGGCTGGAGGCGCGGTGGTGATGTGCGGCCGCCGCAGCAGTTCGTCGAGCCACGTAGTGTGGATTTCAGAGCGTAAAAAGTCCGGTTCACTCAAGATACGGCGGAAAAGTGCGACGTTGGTTTTGATTCCGGTGACCGTATATTCCTCAAGCGCGCGGCGCAGGCGTGCTATGGATTCCTCCCGGCTGTTTCCCCAGGCGATTAGTTTTCCCAGCAGCGGATCATAATCATTCGGGACCGTCCAGCCTTCGTAGATCCCTTCGTCCAGCCGAATGCCCGGGCCGCTCGGAACGGTTCGCGCCAGGATTTTGCCGGGCGATGGAAAGAAATTATTTTCGGGATCCTCCGCGTACAGCCGCACTTCCATCGCATGACCTCGCGGCGTCAGCGTTTCCCACGCAAAGGGCAAGCGGTGCCCAGCAGCGATGGCGATTTGCAATTTCACCAAGTCGAGGCCGGTAACCTGTTCGGTGACGGGATGCTCCACTTGCAAACGCGTGTTGACCTCTAGAAAATAAAAATCAGAGTGCGCATCGACGAGAAACTCTACCGTACCCGCATTCACATAGCGTCCCGCACGCGCAAGCCGTATCGCGGCGTCGCCCATTTTTTTGCGCAGGTCCGGCGTGACGATCGGCGCCGGCGCTTCCTCCACCACCTTTTGATGCCGGCGTTGCACCGAACATTCACGTTCGCCGAGAGACACCACGCGGCCATGCGCGTCGGCAAGGATTTGCACCTCCACGTGGCGCGGCTTTTCCAAATATTTTTCCAGATACAGCCGCCCGTCGCCGAACGAGTTGGCGGCCTCCGAACCCGCATCGCGAAATGCCGCGGCAAAGTCCGCATCCTTGACCACCAGGCGCATGCCTTTGCCGCCGCCTCCAGCAACAGCTTTGAGCAGCACGGGATAGCCCATGTTTCGCGCCAGCGCGTGGGCATCCTCGATTTTCTCGAATGGGTCGTTCGCGCCGGGAACGGTCGGGACGTCTGAACGGCGCGCCAATTGCCGCCCAGCCGTCTTGGAGCCCAGCGCTTCCATGGATTCCGCGGACGGTCCGATGAAGGTCAGTCCCGCATCGGTGCAGGCTCGTGGGAGCGCGGCGTTCTCCGCCAGAAAGCCGTAGCCCGGATGCACCGCGTCGCATCCCGCGCGGCGCGCCACGTCCATCAATTTGTCGATGCGCAGATAGCTTTCGCGGGAAGGAGCAGGCCCGATTGGATAGGCCTCATCCGCCAGCCTCACATGCAGCGATTTGCGGTCCGCCTCGCTGAAAACCACCGCGGATTGGATAGCCAGCTCGCGGCACGCGCGCAGAATGCGGACGGCGATTTCGCCGCGATTGGCAATTAGGATTTTTTTGAACATAAGCCGCGGGACGACGCAGCGAAATGGTAGCACGCGCCGCCCCTGCGCCAAGCCACGCGTTGCATTTGCGTGTCCAATCCTTTGGGGTATAACAGTACCTTCGGTTTGCGTCCTCGGAGCTGAAAATGTCCAAGAGAATCGCGTTGTCGGCTGCATTTCTCCTGACGTGCAGCTTAAGCCTGCGCGCGCAGGAATCCCCGATTGCCCCTCCGGAAAGTTTGGTGGTTGACGGCATACCAAAAATTCCCGCGACTCTGGCGGATGCCGCCGGAGGCTATGGATCGTATCGGGCCGCTTCGCTGGTGGACTGGCATCCCACGCGGCGGGAAATGCTCATCGCCACGCGCTTCGGCGATACGCCGCAACTCCACGTGGTCAAAATGCCCGAGGGCTCGCGGCAACAGCTCACATTTTTTCCCGATGCGGTCACCAGCGCGCGATTCCATCCCAAAACGGGCGACTACATCGTGTTTTCCAAGGATATCGGCGGCGGAGAGTGGTATCAGCTCTACCGCTACGAGGTGAAAAGCGGCGATGTACAACTGCTGACGGACGGGAAATCGCGCAATCTGCTGGGACCGTGGTCGTCCAAAGGAGATCGTATTGCCTACATGTCCACGCGGCGGACCGGCAAGGACACCGATTTATGGGTGATGGACCCAAGCGATCCGAAATCGGATCGCTTGTTGACACAACTGGAGGGCGGTGGTTGGCAGCCGCTGGATTGGTCGCCCGACGACAAGCACATCCTGCTTGAGGAAGAGCTGTCGATCAACGAATCGTATCTGTGGTTGGTGGATAGCATCACAGGCGAAAAAACCGCGCTTACGCCAAGAGACAGTAAGGAACAAATCTCGTATGGCGACGCCCAATTCAGCAAGGATGGCGGCAGCATTTACGTTACTACCGATAGAGACTCCGAATTTCACCGGCTGGCATATATGGACCTGGCCAGCAAAAAAACAAAATATCTGACCACGAATATTCCGTGGGACGTAGAGATGTTCGACCTGACCGAGGACGGAAAACGCGTCGCATTCGTAACCGATGAAGATGGGGCGAGCGTGCTTCATGTGTTGGATACCGCGAGCGGGAGAGAATCGCCCGTGCCAAAATTGCCGAACGGCGTAATCACCGCGTTGCGCTGGCACCGTGACGGAAATGAACTGGGCTTTTCGCTGACAAATGCGCGCGACCCCGGCGATTGTTATTCGCTGGAAGTAAACACCGGAAAATTGGAACGCTGGACCAGCAGCGAAACGGCGGTGAAAACCGAGGAGTTCCCGCAAGCGGAACTGGTGACGTGGAAAACCTTCGACGGAAAGATGATCTCCGGATTTCTATACAAACCCGCGGCGAAATTCACCGGCAGGCGGCCCGTAATGGTGATGATTCACGGCGGACCGGAGGGCCAGTCGCAGCCGAACTTTTTGGGTCGCTACAATTATCTGTTGAATGAGATGGGCATCGCGCTGATCTATCCGAACGTGCGCGGCTCAACGGGCTACGGCAAAACTTTTTCGCTGCTCGATAATGGATTTAAGCGTGAAGACACCTACAAAGACATCGACGCGCTTTTCGATTGGATCGCCACTCGGGCGGATCTGGACGCCGACCGCATCGCCGTGATGGGCGGCAGTTACGGCGGGCACATGACGCTGGCCGTTTCGACATTCTACAGCGGCCGCATCCGCTGCTCCGTGGATATCGTGGGGATGTCCAACCTGGTGACCTTCCTCGAACACACCGAAGCGTATCGCCGCGACCTGCGCCGCGTGGAGTACGGCGATGAACGCGATCCGAAGATGCGCGAATTTCTGGAGCGCATTGCGCCCATGAACAACATCGAGAAAATCAAAAAACCCCTGCTGGTGATTGCCGGAAAAAACGATCCGCGGGTGCCGGTCAGCGAGTCGCAACAGATTGCCGACGCCCTGAAGAAACAAGGCACTCCCGTTTGGCTGATGATTGCGAAAGATGAAGGCCACGGCTACCGCAAGAAGCCGAATCAGGATTTTCAGTTTTACGCGACGGTGGAATTCCTGCAGCAATATCTGCTGCAGTGATTGCGCAATACCTGGGCGCCGCTATCCTCCCAGGCCGATATCGACTTCATACTGCGTGGGGCTGGGAATGCCGCGCGGCAGAACCGTGATCATCGCTAGCCGCGGCGTATCCAGCAGGATATTCATCATTTTGTTCAGCGTGCTGCCCTCCAAGAGATAGCGCACCGTGAGGCCATCCGGGACAGGATGGCCCTTGGAGGTGGCCGCAAACGGCGTAATGCCGTATTTATTCTTTAGACTAACCACGATACTGATTAGGTCGGCGAGATTTTCCTTGTCCAATCCGCTGAATTTCATTCGTTCGACCAGATGGTGATCCAGCGAAAACTGAGGAATGGGTACGGGCACAGGGGTCTCCTTGCGATGTTTTAGGCGTAGGGGGCGATGCGATTGGAGGGGCTACTGCACCACCAGAATAGAGCCGGCTGCGCAGGCGGTCAATGCGATTGGCCTTCCGTGGACACGAAAAAACAACTTCCGGCCGGCATGCTGCAACTGCGCTCTAGAGCGGGATATTGCCATGTTTCTTGCGAGGATTGGTATCGCGCTTATTCTCGAGCGCCCGGAGCGCGGTGATCAGCTTATTCCGCGTTTCTGCGGGCTCGATCACCGCGTCGATGTATCCGCGTTCCGCCGCGACGAAGGGATTCGCGAAGCGCTCGCGAAATTCCGCGATCTTCTCTTCGCGCAGAGCGGAGCGGTCTTCTTCCGCGATCTTATCGAGTTCGCGTTTGTACACGATGTTCACCGCGCCTTCCGGCCCCATCACGGCGATCTCCGCGCCCGGCCAGGCGAAATTCGCATCGGTGCGAATATGCTTGGAAGCCATCACGCAATACGCTCCGCCGTAGGCTTTGCGCGTAATCACCGTGATTTTCGGTACCGTCGCTTCAGCAAAGGCGAAAAGCAATTTCGCCCCGTGTTTGATAATGCCGCCAAATTCCTGCACGGTCCCGGGAAGGAAACCGGGTACGTCTTCAAAAGTGATTAGCGGAATGTTGAAAGCGTCGCAGAAACGGACGAAACGCGCGCCTTTTACCGAAGCGTTGATATCCAGTACCCCCGCGAGGATTGCCGGCTGATTCGCGACAATGCCCACCGGGCGGCCCGCCAGCCGCGCAAAGCCGACCACGATATTCTTGGCAAAGTGTTCGTGCACCTCGAAAAAATATTCGTCGTCGACGACCCCGTGAATTACATCCTTGATGTCATACGGCTTCTGCGGATCATCGGGCACCACGGCATTCAGGACTTCGTTGCGGCGCGCGGCGGTGTCAGCGCCGGCACGCCGCGGAGGGTCCTCAAGATTATTGGACGGCAAAAAACTCATCAGCTCGCGAATCATCGCCAGGCAATCGGCGTCGTCGCGCGAAACAAAATGGGCCACCCCGCTCTTTTCGTTGTGGGTCATAGCGCCACCGAGTTCCTGCTTGGTGACTTCTTCGTGCGTCACGGTCTTGATCACGTCCGGACCGGTGACGAACATGTACGAAGTGTCGCGGGTCATGAAAATGAAATCGGTAATGGCGGGCGAATAGACCGCACCGCCCGCGCAGGGGCCCATGACGGCGCTAATCTGCGGGATTACCCCGCTGGCCAGCGTGTTGCGCAGAAAAATGTCCGCGTAACCGGCAAGCGAGGCGACGCCTTCTTGAATGCGCGCTCCGCCGGAATCATTCAAGCCGATCACCGGAGCGCCAGAGCGCATCGCCAGGTCCATGATTTTGCAGATTTTTTGCGCATTGGTTTCGGAAAGCGAGCCGCCAAATACCGTGAAGTCCTGCGCAAAAACATAGACCAAACGACCTTGCACCCGCCCAAAGCCGGTCACGAATCCGTCACCCACGGGCCGCTGTTCCGCCATGCCAAAATCGCTGCAGCGGTGACGAACGAACTTGTCCAGTTCCTCGAATGAGCCTTCGTCCAGCAGCAGGTGAATGCGCTCGCGCGCCGTGAGCTTGCCTGCTTGGTGCTCGCGTTCGCGGCGTTCGGCGCCACCGCCAGCCTCGGCTTCCCCGGAGATGCGGCGCAGTTCCTCCATGCGATCGCGATGCTTCTGAGCAGGGGAATGCTCTGGTTTTTTCTCAGACACGCGGGTCTCCCTGGGCTTTGAATGGCTTCGGTTCCGATGCATCGAGCGCCTGCCGGTCATTCGTTTCCGGTTTAGAGAAAATGCGCACAGCCAGGTGCGTGGCCAGCCACACCGTGCCGAGCAGCAAGGCCACGCCCAGGAGTAATTCCGCCACGATTGCTCCCGCGCGTTCGAGCGGTGAAACGATAGCGGTTACATATAACGTGGCGCGCACCAACACGAAAATGGCTGCCAGCGTAATGGCTACGACCATAATCACGGTAAAAAAGGACGCCAAGATTTTTTTCATGGAACTACTCTGCGGCGCGACCCATACCACGCTTTCCCCTGCAGGTAAAAGCATAGCGCAGGCATAGCGCAGGGCCTACTATTGGCCGAACGACAAGCCGCGTCGCTAAAGAATGGGGAGATAGGCTCTGCAAGCTTTGAAAAAAAGCGGACGCCGCAGAAATCGCGGGGCTCAGCGCAGTCCGGACCAATCATCCGCCACGAGAATCGAATCGCTGGGATTTGCGGGGTCGTATTTGACGCTGGCTGGCTGTCCGGCAACCAGCCGCTCGAACCGAATTTGCCCTTCGAGCCCGGTAATATCCTGCGCGGTGTGATAGGTCACACCGGAAATCGCATAGGTGTAGGAGACCAGATTACGCGGACGATTGTCCGTCAGGGGCCGCGAACCCGAGCCAAAAAATCCCTTGCGCTGCCGATGCGGTTCGGGAGGATGCTCGGCGAGTTCCACGACTTGGCCTTCGGCGATACGCCCAATCTGATTCAGATGCAGGCGCCGTTTGCGCTCGGCCTCCAGCATGTCCACAGTGGGGCGAAAAAAGGCGTATACCACCATGGCCACCGCAGCGAGCGCACCCGCGATCATCGCGAGGGTCCATCTCCAATCGGCTAGCAAGGCATGCAACGCGGGCACCCCATTCGACACGATTGGTATTTTACCGAAACCGGCTCCGCTTGACGAAACTACGCGCGCGAGGCGTGTACCGGGTTGCGCAACACGCCAATACCGGAAATGCGGACCTCGACTTGGTCGCCGGGAAGGAGCGGGCCGACCCCGGCGGGCGTGCCCGTGGCAATCAGATCGCCCGGTTCGAGCGTCATCATGCGCGAAATCCAGCGCACCAAAAATTCGCAAGGGTAAACCATCAGCGAGGTGTTGGCGGACTGCCGTTGTAGGCCGTTGACGTACGTTTCCACCACGGTGTTGCGGGGATCGAGTTGCGTTTCGATATGCGGGCCGACGGGGCAGAAGGTGTCAAAACCCTTCGCGCGCGTGAACTGCACGTCGCTTTTTTGCAGATCGCGCGCGGTCACATCGTTCACGCAGGTGTAGCCGAGAACGTAAGAGAGAGCGTCGTCAGCATCGGCGAGGTGCGAGCAGCGGCGGCCGACGATCATCGCCAGCTCGCCTTCGTGTTCCACGCGTTCGGAGTATCGCGTCAACACGATATTGTCCTCCGGGCCGATGAGAGCGGTGGAAGGCTTCAAGAAGATCAGCGGCTCCTTGGGGACCTCCGTGCCAAGTTCCGCGGCATGTGCGGCATAGTTTTTACCGACGCAAACAATTTTTCGTGGCAGAACCGGCGCGGTCAAGCGTATCTCCACTAGATGCCAAATACGTTCGCCTTTGCTCCATTGCTCCCACGGCGGGCCGGAAATTTCGTGCACCGCTTCATCTTCGATTACTCCAAACAGGGAAGTGGATGTTTGCGATGACGCAGCGGCTGGAGGAACGAAGCGGCAGAATTTCATAAGGGTTTAGCTTACACGAGGGCGTTTAGGTAGCACAGGCACTCTCGCGTGTGCTCTATTTCCCCCGCGAAACGAAATCAATCATGAACCAGGTTGCAGGACTTCGATCACCATGGGCGTGCTCGCGGCGCTTTCGTTCCCGGCGCGATCAACGGCCGTCACGGTGTACCAGTAGCGATGGCCGGGCTGCACCGACGTGTCGCGCACCGCGGGTGTCGGCACAAGCGCCGGTTGAATCAGTTCACCGCGCACACTCTCCTGCTCACTGCGATAAACGCGATAGCCGGCCACATCGTTCTCCGGGCTAATGGACCACGATAGATCGACCACGGCGGGACCCGTACCATTTTCCGCGACTACCGCGCCTATCACGCCCTGCGGCGCAGCGGGCGGGAAGATGTCCTTTGGCGTGACGATCGCCGGAGCGGAATCCGTGGACTCGATGATGCCGCCGTTCGCCGGCACTGCGATGCGCAGCAAGTAGACATACGTTTTGTCGAACTCAAAATCGGTGTCGCGGTAACTATTGCTCGCCGGTGATGCCAGCAATGCCAGCTTGTCTTTCCATTTGGCGTGAGGCAGATCTTTTGCCGCGGCTGCAATGGCGGTGGCGTCCAGCGAACTGTCCAATTGCCCGCGATAGAGCCGATAAGTGAAATCGCCCAGCGGATTTCCGCTAGAGGTTTGTGTGGGCACCGGCCAGGTAAGTTCTATCGCGCTCTCGGTGACACGTACGTCCAGGCTGGCGATGCGCTGCGAAACGGGAAAGAGCGCGATCGAGACGATGTTGGAATCCGCGGAGGATTTCTTTGCAGAGATCCGCGCACGCACGAAATACACCGCTTTATCTCCCGGATGCCTTCTAATTTCTTCCGGAGAGATGGGATCGAGAAATTCCACGTGTTTCTCGATTATATAATTCGCGACCATCGTGCCAGGAATGGTGTACACCATATGAAACGATTTGGCATCGGGGGAGCCGTCCGGTTTGAGCGCGCCGCGAAAAATTTCGCATGTGGGACGTTCCGTCAGGCGCTGCCCGGTGATGCTTTTGGCCGGAAGCGTGAACATGAGCAATGCGCCGTCACCGTTCTGCTTGGCGGTGAGATCGGTTATTGCCGCCGGAATGGGCGGGGATGGGGGAGTCGGCTCGCCGGGTGCGCCACAGCCCGCGAGCGTCGACAGACCGGAGAACAAAACGCAACATGCAGCGGTCTTACCGGCGGTTGGCATGCGCGCGAAAAAAATTTGGAGGCGACCCGGCTGGGCTGACGGCATGCGGTTCGCTTCCTTACAAAATGTAGCGGCTCAAATCCTGGTTCTTGACGATGTCCGAGAGCTGCTTGGTGATGTAGGCTTCGTCGATCTTCACGGTTTTTTTCTTGAGATCCGGCGCTTCAAAAGAAATCTCATCCAGAACTTTTTCGAGGATGGTGTGCAAGCGGCGGGCTCCGATGTTTTCCGTCTGCTCGTTCACGCTGGTGGCAAACTTCGCGATGGTTTCAATGGCGTCATCGGTGAACGAGAGTTTCACGCCTTCGGTTTCCAGCAACGCGATGTACTGCTTGACGAGGGCGTTCTTCGGTTCGGTCAAAATCCGGACAAAATCTTCTTCTTTCAGCGACTGTAGCTCCACGCGAATGGGCAGACGACCTTGCAGTTCAGGAATCAGGTCTGAAGGCTTGGTGACGTGAAATGCGCCTGCCGCGATAAATAAAATGTGGTCGGTGCGAATCATGCCGTAGCGGGTGTTCACCGTGGTGCCTTCGATGATCGGCAAAATATCGCGCTGCACACCTTCGCGGGAAACATCGGGACCGTGGCCGGATTCGCGTCCCGCCACCTTGTCGATTTCATCGATGAAAATGATGCCCATCTGCTCGGCGCGTTCCACGGCGGCGCGCGTCACCTGATCCATGTCCAGGAGTTTGTTCTCTTCTTCTTGAATCAGGTATTCGAAGGCATCCGCCACGGTCATCTTGCGCTTTTTCTTTTGCTGACCGAACATGCCCGAAAGCATGTCCTTGATGTTCAGATCCATCTCCTCGACGCCCTGATTGGAAATAATCTCGAACGACGGCATGGCCCGTTCGCGCACTTCGATGTCCACCATGCGCTGATCGAGCTTGCCTTCCCGCAGCTGGGCGCGCAGTTTTTCACGAGTGCGTTGCGTTTGCTCGCGCTGCGCGGTGGCCTCGGCTTCGGAAATACCCTGCGCGGGCGCTGTCGGAGCCGCGGGCGGTAAGAGCAAATCCAATACGCGCTCTTCGGCGGCCTGTTCCGCGCGCTCGGCAACCTCATCGAGACGTTCTTCCCGCACCATATCGATGGAGGTCTCCACCAGGTCGCGCACCATAGATTCCACATCGCGGCCCACATAGCCCACTTCGGTATATTTCGAGGCCTCTACTTTAACGAACGGACATCCCGCCAGCCGCGCCAGCCGCCGCGCGATTTCCGTCTTGCCCACGCCCGTGGGGCCGATCATCAGAATATTTTTGGGCAGCACGTCTTCGGCAATCTCCGGAGGCAGTTTCTGCCGCCGCACGCGATTGCGCAGGGCCACGGCGACGGCGCGTTTCGCGGCGTTCTGGCCGACGATATATTTGTCCAACTCCGCCACAATTTCGCGCGGGGTCATATCGTCCAGCGCCGGCAGCATTTCCGGATTTTCGCCGGGTGCCGCGCCGTTGCCGCTGTTCGGCATATAGATCAATTCTTTATCGGACTTGCTAGCCATGAGTCGCTCGATTCCTTAAACCGCCGCTCGAAAACAAATACCTGAATGTGCCGCCACTCGCCAGTGCTTTTGACTTAGATGCAGTGGAAGCAGATACCTTCGCGCGCAAAATGGCAATTTCTAGCGATTGATCGCACTGCTCTCTCTGTCCGCACTAAATTTCTTCCACGGTGAAATTCGCGTTGGTGTAAATACAAATCTCGCTGGCGATGCGCATGGCTTCCATAGCCACCTCTTTCAAAGTCAGCTTGGAATGTTTCGCCAGCGCCCGTGCCGCGGAAAGAGCATACGCGCCTCCCGAGCCGATGGCCACGATGCCATCGTCCGGCTCGATTACATCACCATTCCCGGAGAGAATAAACGTGCCCTTGATGTCCGCTACAATTAGCAGCGCTTCGAGATGCCGCAGAGCGCGATCCTTGCGCCACTCCTTGGCCAGTTCCACCGCGGACTTCTGCAAATTTCCCGAAAATTCCTGCAGCTTACCCTCAAATCGCTCAAACAGCGAAATCGCGTCGGCCGTCGATCCGGCAAATCCGGCCACCACCTTATCGTTGTACAGCCGCCGCGTCTTGCGCGCCGTATGCTTCATGACGTGATCGCCCATGGTCACTTGGCCGTCGGCAATCAACACCACTTTATTTTCTTTCCGCACGCACAAGACGGTAGTTCCGTGCATCTGCGCAGTTCCCTGGCTACTTGGCATCTCACCATTATACCGCGAGGCGTGATGCTCTGCATTGTGAGCCAGCCGATTATGCCAATAGAAGCGGGTTAGGAGAGCGGAATTTCGCGGAAGGAAAGCACCTTGAAACTGTACGGCGTCTGCACGAAGTTGATCCAGCAACTACTGTAATTAATTCCTTGGCCGGCGGCCACTTGGGTCCACGAAGCCGCCCCCAATTGCGGCAGCAACGGTGCGTCGGGTACGGTGCGCGTCTGAGCCAGAAAGACCGCCCCGTTCATCAGCCCCGATCCGGCATTCGCCATCACCTGGCCCTGGCCGATCACCAGCACCACGCCGTTCCAATTGGCGTTGGAATTGAGAAACAGCGTTCCCGTCACTAAAAGCACGCCGTAGCCGGTATTGGACCAGGTACTCAGGTCCAGATTGCCGTCGACCGCAATGGCCATTGGATTTGCCATCCCCATCTGGGGCGGGAAAACCGAGCCATCCGTATTGCCGCTGAATGAGACGTCGGCGTTCTGCGTCACGGTTTGCGCAACACTGTCGAGGCCGCCGGGCGTCAGCCAGGTGGATGGCAACACCGGGGATGCAGTGACATCCGCAGCCGGCAAGACCGACCCGCTCATATTACTGCTGTTCGCCATCGGACCATTCGTGTAACCAATTCCGGGCAGCAGCGAATTTCCGTGCGCGCAGGCCCCAAGGTTCACCAAATCCGTTCCGTTAACAGCAAGCTGGTTCGGCGGCCCGTTGAAAACAACGTTAACTCCGTCGAGCGTCAGCGCTGCAGGAAAGGGGATATTAGGGGGGTTCGGAGCATTCGGGACGTTGAAGAATGTCGTGGGCGCCACCACGTATTGCAACATTCTTTGACTCAACGTGCCATTCGGCATTTGCATCGCCGCGAGCGAAGTAATCTCTACGGCCTGCACCGCTTCCGGACCCGCCGCCGCTGGATCGTTGAAAAGGTGACCCCCTGCGTAAAGGAGCGCCGAGTTCTGTGGTCCCCCTTGGTTCACGGTGACGCCGATGTTGGCCTCTGAGGTAGCGGTAATGGCGTTGATGCGCACCCACTTGTACATCGTGTACATGGAGTTTTGCTGCGATGAAATAGAGTTGATGGGCTGCTGAACGTTCGCTGTTATTCCCGGAAACTCCTGCGCAAACTCGTTATCCGGATATAGAGATGCTGGACTCGTGTCCCAAGGCGTGACAGTTTCGCCGGGCAGCGGGTTGACGATGTACCAGACCTGTGCCGAAGCTGGCCCGATACCGGGCAAGGTTCCGGGCGGCAGTCCCAAAGCGATATCCAAGCCGCTGTTATTTGGCGCCTTCGTCAGCAGTCGCCCCCGAGCCTCTTCCAGTCCGGCCAGGGCGGCGTAGTACACGCTGGTCGAAGAGCGATAATTCCCCGTTAGCGCGGTGTCCGTACCGGAGGCCATGATGAGCGCAATACCCACAACGCAAATCAGCATCAGCGCGAAGAGCGAGACCAGCAGCGCCACGCCCGCTTCCGCCGTAACTCGCCGGTTTTTCCTACGGATTCTCAAACGCGTCATCTTCTCCGGAACATCTGTCTGCAAAACATCTCTGTGGATAACGAATCGCCCTGCGCCGTGCAGAAATACCATCTGGCGATCACTCAGCCAAGCGAATCACGGAAATGAGTTAATGCGGCTGGCTTCCCCGGTTAACTCAATGACGCGTATCTGGCCGGTCTGGGGGTCCGGCGTCGGCGTCTCCACAATTAAGGTGACCAGCACGCTGCGAATATTCGCCGGCGTACCACCATTCAACAGCCCCAGATTCGCGCAATTCTGCGGTCCGGTGGATGAATCGCACAGGTAGGTAAACAATGGAACCTGGTTGCCACCCGGAAACATGTTTGGATATGCCGCATTGATCTGCGCAATTTGGGCCGGGGACGCTTGGTTCATTACGTTCAACACGAACGGCGTCAGCATGCTGTCGGGAATGGTGCTGTACGGATCGGCACCGGACTTTTGGAACACCCCGCGACCCAATATAGTTGGGTTGCTATCCAGGAGTTTGTAGCGAATGTATTCCACCGAACTGCCCGGAACTTGCGGGGTGGGATTGGTTTCGATAAATATGCCGTAGGGCCCTGGCGTGGAGCAGGTCCCGATCGCACAAGGAGTATTCGTGAGATAGCCGGGGCTCCACGCGAACGGGGTGACGGCGACATTAGCGGCCCCATTATTGGCCGGAGGAAATTCAAACTGGTTTGGTGGTGGAAACCCTGCATCGCTCACGTCGCGCACGATCTGATCCATTGCCAAACGCGCATCTTGAAATGAATTGAGTGTCTGCGATTCCGCCTGGTAACGCTGCTGCGAAAGGCCCAACAAGGTAAATGCCGACCCACAAATCACCAAGAATATGGCCATTGAGATCAACATCTCGGTGAGCGTAAATCCCGATGCGCGGCACCCACGAATGGCAGCCGAATCTCGGAGATTGGCTCTCCAGGCTTCACTCATTCGGACCCCGCTCATTTGGACACCAAACTATCCAGTGTCACCGGCAGAACGAATCCGGGACCCGAGATTTGCCGAGCGCCCACGATAAAGCGCTTGTTCATAATTGTCGTCGGCCCATTGAAGGTTGTGGTAATCACCGCCCAACGCAAGTCCCAAGTCGCCCCGGTTGGATCATTTACGTCCGTGTACGTCAGGCTATATCCCGGCACTACATTTTGAGAAAAATCGATGAGCGGCAGGTTGTTCGCCATCACCACTGGGCTGCCGACCAACTGTCCGTTCTGTGTTGGATCGCCTAACTGGTAAAAATTATTTTGCGAATCCAGGAAGCCAACGCTTGTCAGCGGCTGATGCACCATTTCGTCCATCACGCGCTGCACCACCACAACCGATGACGAATTCGCGCGGTTCGATTGGTTCAGCAGCAGCGAAGCCGGGACCAATTGCGCCACGCCAATCAGTCCCACCAGCAGCACCGTGGTGGCGAAGACCATCTCCAGCAAGCTGAAGCCTGCTTGGAATCGCCCGCGCGCAGTGGGCGAGAATGACCGGGTTTGATCTGCTCGGCTCATCGCTGCAATGTTTAACTCACTTGTTGCCACGTTCCCGTGGAAGACGACCAAATCTGCACCATGCCCGACGGTAGCAGCACCACGGCGCGATAACCAACGGTACTGTCCGTTAAATTGCCCACGTACAAGACGTATACGTTCGTGCCGTTTCCGCTCAACACCGCGCCGCGTGAATCAAACGCTACGCTCGCGTTCACCCCGGATAACACCGTCAACACCAATCCGGCGTTGCCGAGCGAATTGGCGATGGGGCTAGGATCGGGCAACCCCGCTGCCGGGACCAGCCCCAGCGGAGGAATGACCACGTCTTGTGTCTCGGTGGGATCGGCGATACCGTTGCCATTGGTGTCCGCAAAGACCGTCCAGTTGGCTCCCGTCGCCAGGGTTCGCGCGCTCACCTGTTTGTTTACCCGGATAGCTTCGTAGCGCGTAAACTTCAAAATGCCCGCCACTCGGGAGGCGCAGTCGTTCAACTGATAAATCGCAAAAACGCGCGTCAGCGAAGGAATGGCAATGGCCGCCAGCACTAGCATCACGGCCACGGTTACGACCATTTCTGTCAGACTGAAGCCGCGGCTTGGCGCCACAGGCCACGCCGGGAGTTTTATGCGCCGTCCCAAGAGTGCTTCCTCTTTCAAAACAAAAGCATTCCCGTCTCGCCTGGTTCCGAGATGGCCATCTGGGAGGTATGAAAACGCAGGCTTCGCGGCATAAGGCGCGAGGGACCTACGCACCTACACAGCCGGGGAGGGAATTTTATTACATTCCGCAGGCGAGTAGTGCGGGAATGTGCCACATTTCATCATCGGCTGCCGCCTATGCGTTACAGTACGCCTATAACCGAGCCGCTAGCGCCTGGGCGTTGCGGTGGGCTATCGCGGCGATTGAAATCATGGGATTGACGCCCGATGCCGAGGGGAAAGACGCTCCATCCATCACGTACAAGTTGCGCGCTTCCCAGCTTTCACCCTCAGGATTTGTAGCCGAGGTACGCGGTGAACTGCCAAGCCGCGCCGTCCCCATGATGTGGAATGAAAACAGTGAGACTTGCCCCGAGCGCCATCCCGCCGCGTCCATCGCCCGGGTGAAAGTCTCCAGCGAGCCGTGCACCCCGGGCTGATAGGAGCAAAATCCTGCGTGCGGCGAGTAAATCAGCCGCGCGCCCGCCGCTTCCAAAATACGCGCCGCGCCGATGAATCCGCTGCGCAGGTGTGCGCCATCGAATTTTGATAACGCATAGTGTGCCAATGGCGCTCCGGAGCGATCCACGGTGACGCGCCCACCATCACGGTCTCGCAAAAGGACACCGATCGCCGACGTGTGGGAGAGTTTTTCGAGCAGTGCGCGATATTGCCGAGGCTCGCGCCAGGGCAGAACTGCCGCGGCGATTACCGGCTGCAAGGCTGTGGTTTCATACTTGACACCGTAGTTGCCGACCATACGTCGATGCTCATCGGAATAGATCGCCTGCATCGTCCCTTCCCACGGGCGAATTTCTTCGTCGAAAACGCCGCACACGTTCGAGACGGGGTGCAGGTGTAGATGCTTTCCGAGATGGTCGTTGCGCAGACCGGAGCCCAACAAGAGCCCCGCGGTATGAATGGCTCCGCAAGCCACGACCACAGCCTTGCAGCGGACGGTGACGCGATGCGCATTTTGGGTGAGCGCATCGACGCCGCTGACCGCGCCGGCCTGGATGCGCAGGCGCGTGGCGCGCGTGCTGGCAAAAATGCGCGCCCCGTGAGACTGCGCATCCACGAGCCAGGTTTTTGCCGTCGATTGTTTCGCGCCAATCGCGCAACCCAATCCGCAGTAGCCGCAAACTTTTCCCTGGTCGCAGCCCGTCACATTACGCGGCATGGCATCGACATGCCAGCCGAGGGCGCGCAATCCGCGATCCAGCACGGCTTCCCGGGCCGAAACGCGATTGTGCTCGAGGTTCACGTGCAGCCGCGCGCACACGGCGTCCAGGCTCTTCGTGTATTCATCCCCCGTGAACCACGGTACCCCCGCCGCGGCCCATTCGTGGCGGACCTCGTCCGGGGTGCGGAATGAGGTGCAGTAATTCACCACGGTGCCGCCGCCCACGCAAGCGCCCGCCAGTAAACCCACGCTGCGATCGGCAGTCGAGGCAAACCCGCGTTCCAAATACAGATTGTAAAAACCTTTGAGTTCCGAGCCGTCAAAATCGGCGTCGTCGTAATATTCGCCCGCCTCCAGAACAACGACGTCTTTACCAGCCTGCGCGAGCACCGCCGCCGCGGTTCCACCACCCGCACCGGAGCCGATCACGCAGACGTCCGCGTTGAGGTCCACGTCGCGGTTGGGAATAGTCACGCGCAACGGCGGCGTAGTATTCGGTTTTTGCACGCCCAGTGGTCCCGGGTACTGAATTTTTGACCACACTGGACTAGCGGCACCGTGCGTGCCGGGCAGCATGACATATAGAAACCCGACGGCCTTGCGCAGCGCCTGGAACGCTGCGCGTCGCTGCCGCAGCGCGCTGTCCGCCCAGGTCAGCAGCATACGAATGCGCGCTTCGGCCGGCAGCGACGAAAACGGCGCAATTCGCTGGATGGTGAAGAGGCTGTGCACCCGCGAATCCCAAATGTCCAGTAATTGCAACAGCGGCTCGCTGCGACCAGTGACCTTGGGATCGGGAAGCACTTCGGCAATCGCCTGCGCGACGCCCAGTTCGCGCGCCGATGGCCACCCGTCATTGGCAGGCGCGAACGTGTCACAAATCGCGTCCAGCATTCGCTGCTGTGCCGCGGTGAGTTTCATAGCGTTGGTATCATGCAGTAAGGAGCGCGGGTTCAGTCTAGCCGGTTCCGTCTAGCAAAGAGCAAAAAAGAAGGGAGAGGCGGGCCAGGTCGTCCCGCGCTCTCCCATGTTCCCCCTTTTAGGGGTACCGGCAAGTCTGACGGAGGGCGACCTGCCGGTCGTGTGTTGGCCTGGTCATACAACCCGGCAAAACCGAAAAAAGTTCCCGCAGAACGACAAAAAAATGTCTAGAATCACGGTGAAGAGTCTCTTTCGTTCGTTTGCGTGCCGACTGATGCCCAGACCTTCTCACCTCAATCCCGACGATATCCTTCGTTTTCTGCAAGTTAACGCTGATCCGGCGAGCGCAGGCGAGATTTCGCGCGCCCTTCACCTTAGAAAGCCTGACCAGCGCAGCCTGTTCAAAATGCTCGGGAAGCTAAAAAAGAGGGGCGCCATCGACGAAGTTCCGGGCGGGCGGTATCGGCTGGGCGACCGGAAGGCCGGCCACAGCTCGCCGCGAGAAGGGTATCGGGAAGCTCCGCGAGAGGCGGATACCCGGGTGGCTATCGCCCACGCCGACCACAAAGTCGCTGCTGGCTCTAGAGAAAACCTCGGTCGAGACGAGGTCCGCGGCCGCCTTGTGCTGCATCACGATGGCTACGGTTTTGTCGTCCCTGATAAACCTGTTCCCGAACTTGACGGCGACGTGTTTATTCCGCGGCTGGCCATCGAAGACGCCATGCATGGCGATCACGTGGTAGCAAAAATTCAAAGGCGCACCGGATTTTCCGACCGGCACCGCGCCGAAGGCCGGATCATTCGCGTGCTGGAACGCGCGCATCCGAGCGTCGTCGGACTTTTTCGTTACGGCCCGCGCTTCAACATCGTCCTGCCTTACGACACGCGGCTGCAACACGAAGTCGAGATTCCTTTTGGCGAAGAGCTCACGCCCGCGCTGCGAGAAAAATTACAACTGGGCGATCCAAAGGATTTACGCAACCGCGGCAAGCGAATTCCTCGCCTTGACGAACTCGATGGCGCGGTCGTGAACATTGAGATCCTTCGCTTTCCGCGCGCGGGTACCGCGCCGAGCGGCCGCGTGCTGGAAATTCTCGGCCGCCCCGGGGAACTGGGCGTCGACACCGAGATCATTATTCGCAAGCATCATCTGCCGCACGAATTTTCTCGCGCCGTTTTGGCAGAAGCCGATCATCGTGCACAACTTCCCGCCGAACAAGAGTTGCGAGAGCGGGAGGATTTTCGCCGCTTGCCGATCGTTACCATTGATGGCGAAACGGCGCGAGACTTCGACGACGCGGTTTACGTCGAACGCCGCGAAGACGGCGGCTGGCACCTGCAAGTCCATATCGCCGATGTTGCACATTATGTCCGCAGCGGCAGCGCGCTCGATCAGGAGGCGCGCCTGCGCGGCACTTCCGTCTATTTTCCAGATCGTGCCGTGCCGATGCTCCCGGAAGCTCTCTCGAACGGGATTTGCTCGCTAAAACCGCAGGAAGACCGCCTGGTGATGAGCGCGCTGATCGAACTTGATAGCGCCGGAAATATACGCAGCTCCCGCCTCACGAACGGCGTGATCCGTTCGGCCGAGCGCATGACCTACACCAACGTAAACAAAGTTCTCGAGGGCGATGCAGAGATAAGTGCGCGATACAGCGCGCTGGTGCAACGTTTTCGCGATATGAAGGAGTTGGCCCTGCTGCTGAATGCGCGCCGCAACGAGCACGGGTCCATCGATTTCGATCTTCCCGAACGCGTGATCGCTTTCGACGAGCAGCAACGCATGACCAGCATAGACCGCAGCGAACGCAATATCGCCAACCGCCTGATCGAGGAGTTCATGCTTACCGCGAACCGCGTGGTGGACTCGTATCTATTACAACGCGCCATTCCCGCGTTGCATCGCGTTCACGAAAAGCCCGACGCGCGAAAGGTTCTGGAATTTGAGGAACTGGCGCGGGCCTTTGGCTATTCGCTGGGTGTGGAAGATTTGCATCGCAAAGAAATTAAGGTTCGTCACGGAAGCGTCCCGGCACCCGCAAAGACGGGGCGCACGCATTCCGGGAAAAGCGATCGCGGTGGACATGGCCGGGAACGCGAAATGAAGGTTAGTCTCGCCGGCGCTGAAGTCGCCATCACACCGCAACACTACCAGCGCCTGGTAAAAAAAATCGCCGGAAAGCCCGAAGAGCGCATCCTCAGCTACTTGATGCTGCGTTCACTGAAGCAAGCCCGCTACGCCGCGGAGCCGCTAGGACATTTCGCGCTAGGCTTCGACGAATATACCCATTTCACCTCGCCCATCCGCCGGTATCCGGACCTGATTATCCACAGGATTTTGAAATGGGCGCTGGACAACCCTGAGTCTCGCGCGCCGGGGCGGAGCGCCGCCCACGCATCAACTCAAAGCTCGGCTCATCCGCGAACTGGTAGGTTATCTCAAACTCCAGTCCAGAATCTGGCCCCCCGTGCCGCCCCGGAAAAAATTCCGGCACCGCCGCTCGGCAGCGAAGCCGTGCGCTACTCCGAAATCCAACTCCGCGAAATTGCCACGGAAACCTCCGAAGCTGAACGCCGCGCCGCAGCCGCCGAACGCGAACTCTTGGACTGGAAAACCGCGCAATTCATGGAAGAACATCTGGGCGAGGAATACGAAGGGCTAATTATCTCTGTCCAAAAGTACGGCTGCTTCGTGGAACTGGCCGAAGTCTTCGTAGAGGGTTTGCTGCCGATAGCAGCATTTGAGGAAGCGGCAGGGGCGCGTTGCGCCTACCGCGAATTCGATCACTCCATCGTAGTCGTTGGCGGATCGCAAGGCACGCGCAAGGGCCGCGGCGCGAAACTCGCCCCGCAACGCTCCTGGCACCTGGGAGATCCAGTCCACGTCCGCGCCGAGCGCATCGACCCTATCCGCAAGCGCGTCGAATTCGCGCTGACAACAGGATCCTGACAGCATTGCGTCCACCCTGAAATTTTGGCGAACGGTTTGACCAGGCAAACGAGAGGTGGTAGCTTCGCGCTTGGCACTGCGCCTAGATACGATGGACCGCCGAGCTTTTGTTAAGAATTCGTTTACTGCCGCCGGTGGTGCATTGCTCGCTAGCCGCGGATTCGCTGGCCAAACTCTTCTTTCTCGACAACACGTATCCGACGCTGTTACCCCTCCTGAGATCGACGGTGCCCGCTTTCCGGCTGGATTTATTTGGGGTTTGGCATCCGCCTCTTATCAAGTCGAAGGCGCGTGGGACGCCGACGGCAAGGGCGAGTCCATCTGGGATCGCTTCTCGCACTCTGTCGGTAAAATTAAAGGCGCGGCTACCGCCGACGTTGCTTGCGATCAGTACCACCGCTACAAAGAGGACATCGCCATCCTCAAACGCCTAAATCAGAAGAGCTACCGCTTTTCCACTTCCTGGGCGCGCATTCAACCCACAGGCACGGGTCCCGTCAATCCAAAGGGCATCGATCATTACAGCCGTCTCACGGATGCCGTGCTCGAAGCGGGGATACGTCCGTTCTGCACCATTTATCACTGGGATCTTCCGCAGGGGCTGGAAGATCGCGGCGGCTGGCCAAATCGCGATCTGGCCTCTTATTACGCCGATTTCGCAGGTATCCTAGCAAAACACCTTGGTGACCGAATTACGACTTGGGCTCCTTTCAACATGCCCTGGACTTTTACTTATTATGGCTACGGGATTGGAGTGTTTCCCCCTGGCAAGGCTAACTTCGAACTATTCCTGAAAGCTGCGCATACCGTCAATCTCGCGCAGGGTGAGGCCTTTCGCGCCATCAAGGCGGCATCGTCCAAAGCCACGGTGGGAAGCGCTTACGGAATGGCCCCCGCCTATCCAAAGACGGACAGTGAAGCGGATCACGCGGCTGCGGCGCGCTATCACGCGATGAACAATCTCTATTTTCTGAATACTGCGATGCATGGCGAATATCCGAAAGCCTTTGTCGGCGAACCACCGTATGAAGCGATGGGATTTCGGCCGGGCGACGACAAAATCATGAAGGTGCCGCTGGATTGGCTAGGATTTCATTACTACACGCGTCGCGTCGTGTCTGATGCCCGAGGTACTAATTCGCGGTCCGGCACCACGGGCCATTTCGGCACCGAAACGGAGGGAGAAGGCGGCTCCGGGAGCCGTGACCCTTTGACGCAAATCCACGTGGAGATGCCCACCGAAGGCCCGCTAACCGAAGCAGGTTTGGAGATCTGGCCACGGGGCATGTATGACCTGGTGACCAGGATCTCGCGTGAGTTCAACAATCCCGTCATCGAGATCAGCGAGAATGGCTGCTGTTATCTCGACGCTCCCGATGAGACCGGACGCGTTCCCGATGCGCGCCGCATCGCCTTTCATCGCCAGCATCTGGCCGAACTCGCTCGCGCCATCGCTGACGGCGCGAGAGTGCGCGCCTATCACGCCTGGACACTGGTCGATAATTTCGAGTGGGCTGACGGCTACTCGCAGCGGTACGGCCTGACTTACGTGGACTTCCGCAATCAGAAACGTACGATTAAGGACTCCGGTCTCTGGTATGGAGCGGTTGCTGCCTCTAACCGGCTGGACGTGTAATTACGATGTAAGGATTCCACGTCTCCTGCGAATGCATCGGCCTATCCGCAAAGGCGTGGAGTTTGCCCACCAAACACTGTCCGGAACTAGGTTTTCCGCAGCGCGTTTTGCAAGAGTCCCCAGATCTGCTCGGTGTTGCGCTCCCAAGTCCACCCGCGCGCTTTCCGGGCGGCGGCATTGCCCACGCTTTGACGGAGCGCGGGTTGTTCGTGGAGTTGCCGGATGCGTTGCGCCAGTATTTGCAAATCTCGGTGGTCACCCAGGACGAACGCGTCCACACCATCTTCCAAATAGGCGGAAATACCAGCGTTTATAGATGTAATGACGGGCAGACCACAGGCCATCGCTTCCGCTACGGGAAACGCAAAGGAGTCCTCCATGGTGGGACTAACATAAAGGTCGGCGGCCGCGTAGAAGGCCAACACATCCGCGGTTGGCTGCTGCCACATACACCGCGGCAGAACGCCGAGTCTGCGCGCAAGCTCACGGAATGGTTGCGCGGCGTCGGTACCGACCACCAACAGCCGAAGAGGGAGATCGCCGAGCAGCTTCAGCGCCTCAAGAACGGCGGGTAGGCCTTTCACCCGCCAGTCATTGCCGATGAGTAGCATCACGAAGTCATTTTCCGTAAAGCCGAAGCGGCGGCGGGATTCCTCTCGCCGCAACAAGCGGGCCGCGGGCGAGAAAATTGCCGTGTCTACAGCATTCGGAATTACGGCCACGTCCTGGCGCGCAAAGTAGCGGTGCAGCTCCGATTTAGTGCGCGGCGATACGGCAGCGAGCTGCACCGCGGGATTCTCGTAAATTTTTTTCTCGAGCCAGGCCATAAGCCGGTAGTAAATGGCCTGGTGCACTTTTTGAAATGGAGGAGCTGAGACGTTAGGTTTGGTGGAAAGTTCCTTCAGGCGGTGAAACAGGGCGTGCACGATAACCACGTCCGCATCCGCGCAGTTAATGCCGGGAGACAAAACCAAATCAAAAGGCAGGCCGGCGGCGCGGGAGACCGCGCGACGCCTGGCGTGATTGCGAAAAAACCAGAATACGAACTGCAGCAGATGTGGACCCGGAATGGCCGGAACGCGATGCCAAACGACGCGGGCGGCGGGCGTTGCGCGCTCGTCCGGAAGCCGAACAGCGACATCTTCGACACGTTGCGCGAAGAGATGCACCTGGCAGGGATAATCACGAGCGAGGCGCTCAACCGCTTCGCAGAGCGCGCGTTCGGTGCCATGCCGGCGATCGAGGAACGGCGAAACGACGGCGAGACGCAATTCAACGCGTCCTTTGGCCAAGCCGAGAGGCGCTAGGAGAGTTGCTCCCGGTTTGCGCGCTGAGCTGCAATGTGGGCAGCCGATACAGCACGCCGAGCATAAGCCAGAGGTAGGCGTTCATGACGAAATTTTCGTAGGTGTTCAGACCATTGTAGGTAAAGGGCACGAGCACGAGAAAGACGTACCAGAAAATAATAAACGCAATGGGAAACAAGGGCGTGCCCTTGAGTTTTTTAGCGATCTTCCACGCAGAGAAAGAGACGGATAGACTCATGATGATCCACAGGATCAAGCCAACAATTCCCATCTCCAGCACAAGTTCCCCATAGCCGCTTTCGACGCCGATTCCCATGGGCGCGGCGTGCATGATGCGCCCGACGTACTGGGCGCCCAGCGATGCGGTGCCTAGGCCGTAACCGTAGGGCCAGCGCGGATACTGGAATGCGGCCAGAAAGTTTTGCAGTGGATAGTCTCTGGCGCGGAAAACCAACTCACTCGAAGGGCTATCGAGCGCCAAGGTTTCATTATAAAAAGCGAAACGGGACAACAACGCCTCAGGGTACGAGAAAAACAAAATTACCACCGCGAGACCCACGCCGAGAATAACGCGCTGCACGGTACGTACGATGCGCATGGCTTCGCCCTGTCGCCAGGGCGCTCCCCAAAAGAAGGCGGCAGCCACCACGACTGCATCGAACAGTCCCCAAACAAGGGCTCCACGCGAACCACTCATGGCCACGGCGCCTGCGACAATCACCAAGGCGCAAAAGGTAGCCACCCTGCCACGGCGGCTGCGCAAAATGAGGTATCCAGCGAAGCCGGCGGAAATCAAAAATGCCAGCACCAGGTAGGCGGAAAATCGCCCATCGCTCACGAACACGGAGGTGGGACGGTAAATGACGACCCCGGAGATCGGCGCCGTGCGATAAAGCTGGCTTAGGTAGCGGATGTCCTCCGCAGGGTGTTCCGGGTTGAGAAAAGTATGGCCCAGGATGGCCTGAGCAATGCCCAACGCGCAGATCACCGCGGCGAGGCCGAGACTCACAAAGAAGAACCGGCGCAACTCTTTTTCCGTGTCCACTAGCCCATAGCCGACGAACATCAAGGGGATGTAGTAGAAATAGAGCTTAAAACCCATCAAACCGAAAAAAATGCTGGTGGAAGCAGGGTTGAACATCTGCATTACGGCAAACCACAGCAACATCAATAGAGGCATCCGAAAAGGAGGCTTGAAAGTCTCCGCCTGCCTCTTCCGAAGAGCGATAAAAAATGCGATGTACACCACGGCGACCAGGAAGTCTTTACCGAAATAAATCGCCATGTTGTTTCCGAGATATTTTCTGGCCAGATCTTCGAACATAAGCCAAATCAGGAACAGATAAAGACCGTTGCGCCAGTTGTTGAGCATGGCCACGACGCAAGTCCCAACGACCACCGTAAGGCCGACGTAAGCCAGGCCGGTCATATCGTTGTTGATAACGTATCCGGCGAGCTCGTGAGCGGCAAAGGCGAAAACCGCCAGAAAACCCAGAATGACCAGGGGATTGCGGCGGTAGCCGCCGCTACGGGACGTGGCGCGTAAATTGCCGAGGATGTTTTGCACGAATTTTTTGATTATCGCCGACCGCGACGATTAACGGAAGGCTTTTTGATGATACCGTAGCCGCTAAACAGCTACGCGCGAATCCGTTTGCGAAGGAGCTTTCTAGTAAGATACCTGCCGATGAGAGAACGCGCGGGGTATCTGCCGACGCTGGACGGCTGGCGCGCGATAGCCGTCTTCATGGTCGTTTTTTATCACGATGCCCTTCACGGCATCGGTGCGTTCAACACGGGTTGGCTGCAAGAGCACGGTGTTTTGGGCGTGGATATTTTTTTCGGGATCAGCGGGCTGCTGATCTGTTCACGTTTGCTGGAAGAAGAACAGGCTGCCGGTGCGATCCGTCTGGGGAAGTTTTATGTGCGCCGGGCGTGTCGCATTCTGCCGGCAGCGTTGCTATACCTGCTGATTCTGGCGATCCTTGGAGTTACGAGCGTTTTGCCCGTGCTGCCGAAAGAATGGTTTGCAGCACTTTTTTTTTACCGGAACTACACCCGCTTCAGCGTCACCGGCGCACACATCAACTGGTTTACCGCGCACTTTTGGTCGCTTTCCCTCGAAGAGCATTTTTACCTGATTTTGCCCTCGATTTTAGTGTTCGTGCCCAAGCGATGGCGCCTGGCTATGTTGGGCGCGCTCGTTGCAGGTGTCACGGCGTGGCGAATCTATCGCCTGCAATGGCAGGGGCGGCCGTTGATGTTTCTCATACAACACACCGACACGCGCCTCGATGCATTGCTGATTCCGGCGATGCTGGCGATTGTCCTGGCGCGTCCGGAGGGTCGCGCGTGGCTCAAGAAAATTTGCCGGCTCTGGTTTATTCCGGCGGCAGTACTCTTCGCTTTGCTGACGTGGAATCGCGCACCCCTGTTGACGCTGTCTTTGCAGTCCGCGCTCATTCCGCTCATGCTGATGGGAACGTTGCTATTTCCCGGCGGGATTTTCGCGCGAATTCTGGAATGGCCGGCGATTCGCTGGCTGGGGAGAATCTCTTACAGTCTGTACTTGTGGCAGTCGATGTTCTTTGTTGGCAGATTCTTTCCCGGCTATCGGCCGCTCGGATGGATGCAGGGCTTTCCGGGCCGTTGGGCGATGCTATTGGGATGCGCTACCCTTAGCTACTATCTGGTGGAAAGGCCGATGGTGAGACTCGGGCACCGGCTTGCGCCACCCGCGACGCCAGGCCGCCCGGAAACGCTGTCTAAGGCCTAGGTATGACCAAGAGCCGCGAGGTACACGCGCTGGTGGGCCGCGAGCATGCGATGAATGTCGCAAAAACTCTCGGCGCGCTGACGCGCTTGCCTCCCGAGACTCTCGCGCAATGCCGGATCGTCCAGCAGACGCGTGAGCTGCACCGCTAGCGCTTCCGCGTTCCCGGTTTCGAATGTGAGTCCGGTGTTGCCGAGAACTTCCACGAACGCACCCAAATCCGACGCCACTACCGGTATTCCGCGCGACATATTTTCCGCCACGACCAGCCCAAACACTTCGCCGCCAAGCGAGGGAACCACCACGATGCAGACGCCAGCCAAGGCCGCGCGCAGTTCGTCCGCGTTGATTCGTCCGGTGAAATTCACCAGTCCGCCGAGCTGCTCAGCCTGAACTAGGGTCTCAAGCGCAGCGCGTTCCGGTCCGTCGCCCATGATTAATACCTTGAAGCGCTTCTGCGCCCGGCGCAAAATTCCCGCCGCCGCGATGAGCGTGGCGACACCTTTCGTGGTCACCAACCGGCCGATAAACGCAATGAATGGCGGATCTGCCGCTTGCGCCGGAACGGGCGGGCCAAGAAGGTCTTGGAACCCGTGCGGAATGGGGATCACACGGGGAAGTTGAATCAACCTGCCAAGCCACTCCGTGGGAGCGATGTTGCACGCGACTCCCCTGCATAAAACGCGGCGAACAAAAGTGAACAGCCAGAGTCTCAGCGACTCCAGCCAGCCACTGCCGGAATTGCAGCGCAAACACTCTTTGTGGTGGCCCGCCATGAAGTGGCCGGGGCACGGCGTTCCAGCGGGCTCGATCAACAATTGACCGTTGGGGCAGATGGTATGAAAGCCGTGATGTTCCACCACGACGGGCTTGCGCGCCAGGCGCCCGAAAAAAATGGGAAGCAGTGCGGCGCCCGCGACGTGCAGCACGGTCGTGCAGCAGATCGCATTCCATAGCTGGGCTCGGCTGGGCTGCCGAATCACAGGAAACGGGAGCAAGCGATCGTCATAGCCCTGCGCCGGAGTTTGCGTAATGAGCGTGACTTCAAACTGCGGCTCGCCATTGGCGGAACGCACTTGCGAGAGCCCTCTGGCTAAGGAAAGTACCAGGGTCTCCACGCCGCCGATGCTAGGGGCAAAGAAGTGGGAATAGAGCAGGAGCTTCATTCGTGCAGTTTTGAAGAAGCGGCGGGGGCGTTGCGCGAAGCCGACGTGGCGTCGCCCCCATGTTGCGCGTCATCGGCGATGCGGGTGACCGCAATCTGAATGGCTTTAACCGTGGCGGCGATATTCTGGGCGGGCGACCACGTATACATGTGCGCCACCACCGCGCCCCGCAAGCGCTGTAGCTCGGCAGGACGATCGCAGCATTCCCGCAGGATTTCGGCTAGGGCGACGATATCCCTGCATCGATAAATAAATTTCGGATTGACGGGCGCGATAAGGTCGCGTGCGGCTCCCACGCGGTCGCTGGCAATTACCGGGCAGCCGCAGCACATGGCTTCATTCACCACCACCGCGAAGGGTTCGTAGTTTGACGGCAGCACCATCACGTCCGAGGCGGTATAGACAGCGGGAAGTTGCGATTGATTGACGAATCCTAGAAAGACCGTGCGCGATGCGATACCCAGTTTCTCGGTTTCGGAGGCAAGTTGCGAACGCAGCGGGCCGTCGCCGGCGATGATCAAGCGTGCGTTGGTGAGTTTGGCTTTCGCGAAGGCGCGGAGCAGATCGCGCGGCCTCTTCCATGGCTGGAGCTTGGCGCAGAAAAGGATTACCACGTCACCCGGATCGGCGCCCCACGAACGGCGCACCGCTTCGCGGTCTACTTGTGCCCCTTGCTGCATCCACCAGTCGTTGTCCACGGAATACGGCGTGAGTGTCACGCGCTCTTCCGGAAGTCCGAGAGAAAGCATCAGTTCCTTCGAGTTGGTCGACGGCACGATAATCTGGTCCGCCAAGCCGAACAGGTACGGCCAAAGTAATTTTTTAAATCCAGCTTTCCATCTGCGGCCATCACGGGGGATCAGTGACGCGCTGTCCGTACCAAATAAAAATGCGGCGCCGGAAAATTTAGACGCGGCAAGCGCGATCCAAAAAGAAGGGTTAAGGTAACCCGTAAAGCTGAGGACGGCGTCGAAACCACCGTCTCGAATAAACTTCCAAAGCGTGGGATGCCCAACGCGGGATAAAACTTGGGTAGAAGTGCCGCTGGGCAGGTGGGACCAAGGATATCCATCGAGCAGCGGCACATCCCATTGCACGGTAGTGGCAAAGTCGGGATCCACGGCCGCGTGCGCGCCGCGCAAACTGCCATAGACCACGTGCAAGTCTAGCGATGGACACGCAGACATACGCCGGAAAATAGGCGCCATGTATTGCACGGGGTGCGAGGCTAGTGCCAGCACACGCAGACGGGGGTAATTCATCGCGGCCTCGCAGCTTTACTGCGGCGCACGAGGCGATCCGCGAAGAGAGCTACGCTCCGGAGCAAAAAATCGCGCGTATGCAGGGTATGCAAAGGAAATGCCCCGCGAAAGTATACTCGGTTTCGCGGCTCCGGGGGCTGTGCTAAACTTTAGCAGTTCCGCAGGGGTTTTCGGCGGTTCGCCTGTAAGTCTCCGCACAGCACGCCTGGGTTCGATGACGCGGCCGAGCCGCTACGGGCTGGCGTGAAATTCTCAATGTACACCGGCGGACGGTAGTGCATGACAAAGAGGATGTGTTATGTCCGGGCATTCAAAATGGGCCACAATTAAGCATAAGAAGGGTGCTACGGACGCGAAGCGCGGCCGCGTGTTCACCCGTATTATCCGCGAAATTAGCATTGCCTCGCGCATCGGGGGCGGGGATCCGACCTCCAATCCACGACTACGCACGGCAATTCTGGCCGCCAAGGGCGCGAATATGCCGAACGACAACGTGGAACGCGCCATTCTGCGCGGTACCGGGCAGCTGGAGGGCGAGCAATACGAAGAAGCGACGTTCGAAGGCTATGGCCCGGGCGGCGTGGGCATGCTGATTCAAGTGGTGACCACAAATCGTAACCGTGTGGTCGGCGAATTTCGCCATTTGATGAGCAAGAACGGGGGAAACCTGGCGGAAGCCGGCGCGGTCGGATGGATGTTCAGCCGCAAAGGCGAAATCAGCGTACCGAAAGAAGCGGCGAGCGAGGATAAAATGCTCGACTTGGTGCTCGAAGCAGGTGCTGAGGACATGAAAGATGATGGTTCGAGCTGGTACATCGTGACGCCGCCGGAATCGATGGACAAAGTGAAAGACGCGTTGGCACAGGCTGGCATTATTCCGGAATCCGCGGAGATTGCCATGGTTCCCCAGAACTACATCAAACTGACAGGCTCGCAGGCCACACAGATGGTGCGGCTGGTGGAAGCGTTTGAAGAACACGACGACGTGCAGCATGTGTATGCAAACTTCGATATCGATGAGGCGGAAATTCAAGCGGCGGTGGCTAGCTAACGGGCCGCTCGCTGGCGGAGGGTTTTGTCCGCTACGTTCGGTAGCTGTGAAAATCAGGTTATGGCCACCTGCGTAGTCCGGCAGTGGCCATTTCACTTTTTGCCGGTTTCCGTTTTGATGTCGGATCACTGCGAAATCTATAGCTTGGCGAAGATGTTCGCCGTAGACTTGGTCGGTGAATTCCGAGCGAACCAATACCATCAGCGCCGGCGGCGGAACCGCTTCCACGGCGTTTTTTCGCGTACTGGGAGTGGATCCCGCTGCGACCGGACCCACCGGTTACGGGGTCATCGAAAGCGATGGCCGGAATTGCCGGTTGCTGCATTATGGTGCGCTGCGCGTTGGCGCAAAACGGCAAAAGGAATCGCGGGGAGCGGCGCTGCAAGATGTGCATGTGCGGCTTTGTAAATTGATCGAGGAATTTGCGCCGCACGCGCTGGCGATCGAGGGAATTTTCAGCGCGTTGAATGTGCGCACCGCGCTGCGCCTGGCGGAAGTGCGAGGCGTAGTGCTGCTGGCGGCGGCGCAGAATAATATTGCGGCCCACAGTTACTCGCCCCGCGAAGTAAAAGCCTCAGTGGCCGGACACGGCAATGCGGACAAACGGCAAATGCAGGTGATGGTCTGCGCACTTTTGCAGATGAAAGAAATTCCTGAACCGGCGGATGCGGCGGATGCTCTGGCTGTGGCGTTGTGTCATTTGCAGGCAGAAAAAACGCGCGCGCGCTTTGCGCTGCCCGCCACGCACACTGCGCCGAGGGCGGCGGAATTGCGGTGCAATACTGCAAGCACAATAGCAATTGCGGCTGGCACTCACACCCCTCGCCACGGCAGTGGCACAACGCGGATCGTCTTGCCCAGCATCGTAGTCCATCAATGAGCCGCCGCAGCCTCCGAACCCAGCCTGGTTCCTTTGCGATTTTCCTTCTGGCCAGCTTTCTCCTTTTTGCTTCTTCTTCCGACCTTGCGCATGCGTCTCAAACTCCGCAAAGAAGCGTTGTGGCCGGCGATGATGCGCGTATCACGTTTCGCCGCCTCTTTAAATTGAGCACGCCCGAGTTGATCGAGATCGTGGTCCGCGAAAATAGTGACGCTGCGACGTACGAAATCCGCCAACTGGACGATGATCCCGGGTCTTTACCGTTTACCGTGAGTGCCGCGTTGCGCGCCAAGATGTTCGCTTTGGCGGGCCAACTGAATCATTTCGAGGCGCAGGATTTGGATGTGCATCGCAGGATTGCCAGCCTGGGCGAAAAAACTTTCCGATGGCAGCGCGGCCCCGAGATTCACGAAACCAAGTTCAACTACACGCTGAACCTCGCGGCAACGCAATTGCTCCAGATTTTCGAGGGACTGGCCAGGCAGCAGGAGCACTTCGATATACTCTCGCGCCGTATCAAGTACGACCGGCTGGGCATGAACGATGCGCTGATCGAATGCGATGCTGATTACACGCGCGGGTTGCTGCCGGAGCCGCAAACGCTGCTGCCACTGATGGACCAAATTGCGGGCGATGCACACCTGGTGGATATCGCGCGGCAGCGCGCGCGAAACCTGGCGGATCGGATTCGGCACCCGAAATGAGAGCAATGTCCGATCACGGCGCGCCGAAGAGATAAGCATCGAAGGCTTGTCGCGGTTCAGAATTTTGCGTTAGACTCCCACCAGAATTCGTTCACTTTTGACTCCGTTCAGAATTAAACCGTCGGTGTTTCGGAGGCTGCGATGAAAAAGCTCATTGTGGGACTTGTGCTTGGGGCCGTGCTGGGAGCGATCGATGGAGCAACATCCTGGTTCACGCCGGAAGTGCGCGGCATGCTGCTGCAAATCATCGTGGGCTCGATGATCAAGGACGCACTCGTAGGAATTGCCGCCGGCATATTTGCACTAAAGGTTCGCTCTGTCGCGCTCGGTTCGATCTTTGGAGCGGTGATGGGTTTCGCGCTGGCATTCCTGGTGGCGTACTTGCAACAAGCGCACTACGTGGAGATTTTGATTCCGGGAACCATAGTTGGTGTGCTGTTAGGTTACGCGACGCAAAACTCCGGCATGGCGCCGGAAATCACCCAAGAAGCGCGCTGATCCGCGCGCCGTGCATCAACGTGCCACCGATGCGGCAGTCTGCGGAGCGGAAGCCAGTTCGCGCAATGCTTCGGTGTACGGTGCGCGGGCCACGCCGCGTTCGGTGATGATGCCTGCGATATAACGGGCGGGCGTGACGTCAAATGCGGGATGCGCTGCGGGCACATCCGGAGCGATGCGCAAACCTTGAATATGCGTTACTTCGTCGGCGGCACGCTCTTCAATGGGAATCTGCTCGCCATCTGGAATGCTCAAATCGAACGTAGAAATCGGCGCGGCGACGTAAAACGGCACGTTGTTTTCTTTCGCCAGCACAGCGATTTGATAGGTACCGATTTTGTTGGCGGTGTCGCCGTTGGCGGCGATGCGGTCCGCGCCGGTGACGACGGCCTTGACCTCACCCGATTTAAGAAAATGTCCCACCATGTTGTCAGTGATGAGCGTCAGCGGAATGCCGCCCTTGAGCAATTCCCATGCGGTCAATCGCGCGCCTTGCAGATAGGGGCGGGTTTCCGGCACCAGCACATGAAGTTTCTTGCCTTGCTCGAATGCAACGCGAATCACACCGAGCGCCGTGCCGATTCCCGCCGTGGCCAACGCGCCCGCGTTGCACTGCGTCATCACGTAGCCTTCTTGCGGCATGAAGCCGGCGCCGAAACCGCCGATGGCTTCATCAGTAGCGCGCTTCTCCAGGTGCACGAGTTGCGCTTCTGACACCATTTCGCGGCGGATGGCTTTTAGATCGAGGTTAGCGGCTTCCAGCGCGGCGAATTTGCGTTCCATACGCCCGAGGGCCCAGAAAAGATCCACGGCGGTGGGCCGCGTTTTACCCAGAACGTCGCAAATCGCTGCCATTTCCGCACGAAGTTCCGCGATCGATTGAGCGGCGGAATGCTGCACACCCAGCGCTACTCCCATAGCGGCGGCGACGCCGATCGCCGGCGCGCCGCGAATCACCATTTCCCGGATGGCCTTGGCGACGTCCCGATAATCCGTATAGGTATAGGTAATCTCTTCGAGCGGCAGACGCCGTTGATCGAGAATTACGACACCGGATTCCGTCCACGATATGGGTTGCGCTACATACATGCGACCGTGATCCTCGCGATTTGCAATGGCTTTCAGCTAACAGCGTCTTTCCAATGTTACCGCGTGGCGCGGGAAAAAGAAAAAATCAGTGCACCGGCGGAGCTACCGTAAAACCCTTGGTGGCGAAGAAGGTGATTACCGCGATCAGCGAGTTGTAGCCCAAGTGCATCAAGAAGCTGGCCAGCACCGATCCCGTGATCGCGCGCGCGAGAGTGAAAATCACGCCGACCAGCGTTAACAAACTCACCAGCGTCACATTCCAGCCTAACTGCCAGCCATGTAACATGCCGAAAAGGAGTCCAGTGAGGAGAATGCCGCAGATCATGCCGAAGCGAACCGCGCGCCTCGAATCCGCCCCGTAGTGCGCCGCCAGCTTCGCAAACGCCCGGCCAAAAAGCGGATAGAGATAACCTCGAAAAACGGTCTCTTCCACCAGCGGCGCAATCAATACCGCCATGGCCATGAGCAGCAGTGCGGCGTGGGGATCTTTGAACAATTGCTCGATAGGCGCGTTTTCGGCATCTTTTACGCGGGATCCGCCGACGGCGACAAGAATAGCCAGCCCGCCGCCGATCAGGGGGAAGATCCATGGCCTGTAGATTTTGCGGCTGGTGCTGAGGTTGAGTTTGCGCCATCCCACCGTACTCCAGAAGGAAACGCCCCGCAGAACTCCCAAGGTCATGTATAAAAAGAAAATGATCGCAGCGAAGCACAGGACTTGCGTGATGACCAGAAAACTGGGGTTTTTCGCAAGCTCCTGAAACTGATATTGCGGCTTGTGATTGACGGCCTGTACGCCGAGCGCCACAAGCACCGGCAAAACGATAAAACTGGCAAGGCTGGAAAGCAAAAAAAAGACGAGGTGAACCCACGACCAGGAGATTCGCAAATCGTCAGGCAATTTCAGCGCGTCATAGGATGGCTGCGCATGTTCGCCGGGCTGAAACACCGTATAAGAAATGACATCGCTAGAAGATGGCAACGGGTCTGTTTGCAAAGGCGTTGGGGCTGAATTCGCCGGGTCTGTCACAGCGTCCGTCGCAGGGCGCTCACACGACGGCGCGGGAACTGCGTAATCATCCTGAAGCGGCGGAATGCCGTGATCAGCGTGCTCCGTCATTTTGTGCGCCCCGGTTTTTTGGGCCAGCCTGCGGCCAATGCGGCGGCGAGCAGCGGCATCAGTAGCTCATGATGGCCAGTAATGGCCCAACCGCGCGAAGAGGAAGCGCCTTTGTGCTTCAGCGATGCCACCGGCCGTTTCACCACATTTTGCAGCGGCCGGTAATGCTGAATGAAGTCGAAATTGGCGGTGGCAATGTGCGCGAGCGGGATTTTCTGGTTGCGCGCGACCGCGATCGCTTTCAGGAAAATTTCCGGCAATATTACCGCCGAACCCCAGTTGAGATAGGCGCCGCCGCCGTCCATCCCGGCAACCAGCGCGCAAAAGAGGCGGAAATCGTGGTGCGTGCAAAGCCCAAGCGCCGCGCCATCAGCCATGGGATGCATGTGCGGAATGTCCGTGCCGATCGCGAGATGCACGGTCACAGGGATTTTGCGCTTAAAGGCCTGCAATAGAATCGAAGCCTGGGCATTTTCCGGTTGGAGTTTGCGTGCCGCGAGAAATTTCCCGGCGGCCTCGCCGTAACCAATCGCATGGAACGAAGCGCTCACCGCGATTTGATTGAGAAAGAGTCCCGTTTCGGTGGCCATTCCGAAGTCACCAGTTTTGAGGCTGGCGTCGACGTCTTCGGAAGTGCCTCCGGAGAGCGCGATCTCAAAATCGTGCACCAGCGCGGCGCCGTTCATGGCGATGCCAGAGACAAATCCGCGACGCATCAAATCGTTGAGTACCGGGCCGAGTCCGACTTTGATCACATGACCCCCGAGTCCCCACAAAATGGCTTTGCGGCGGCGTTTGGCCTGGTGAATTGCGGCGGCGACGCCGCGGAAATCGTTTCCGGCGAGTATCGCGGGAAGGGAATCGAGAAACTTGGTCATCGAGCCGTTGGAGGCAGGAGCATCAGCAAAATCGCGCACCGTCACTTTGCTCTTGCGGGAGGCCAGCGGGTAGGTGCGAAGCGCACTTAGCGTGACAGGCTGAATGGAATAGACGCTCATAATATGCAATTCACTCTATGGAGAAGATGCTTGTTGCGCAAGGCGGAAGCGTTTTGGAAATGACGAGGGTGGTTCTTTGACTCAGCAAAAAGTGGCTCACTTGCCTTGCCCATTTTGCGGCTTGTTTTCCAGGCCGCCGGAGTGCGCATTCGTATTACCGTTGCCGTTTGTGTGGCCAGGCAAATTCAAAACGCGCAGCAAAGCTTGGCCAGTGTACGACTTTTTGCTGCGCGCGATCAGTTCCGGCGAACCTTGCGCAACGATACGGCCGCCGCCTTCGCCGCCTTCCGGACCGAGATCGATGACCCAATCGGCCTGTTTGATGACATCGAGATGATGCTCGATGATCAGGACGGTGTTGCCGAGCGAAACCAATCTCTGAAGAACATCGAGAAGTTTTCGTACATCGTCGAAATGCAGGCCGGTGGTCGGCTCGTCGAGGATGTACAGCGTGCGGCCGGTTTGACGCTTGGAAAGCTCACGCGCCAGCTTGATGCGTTGCGCCTCGCCGCCCGAAAGCGTGGTCGCGGATTGTCCGAGAGTCACGTATCCCAGGCCAACTTCCACGAGAGTGGCGAGTTTCTGCTGGATCTGCGGAATATTTTCGAGCAACTTCAGGGCATCGACGGCCTGGAGATTCAGCACGTCGCTGATGGAATGGCCTTTGTAGCGTACGGCCAAAGTTTCGGAGTTGTAGCGTTTGCCGCGGCACACTTCGCAGGTGACGTAAACGTCCGGCAGAAAATTCATTTCGATGCGGCGCAAACCGTCGCCTTGGCAGGCCTCGCAGCGGCCCCCCTTGACGTTGAAGCTGAAGCGGCCGGGTTTGTAGCCGCGTTCACGAGATTCGGGCAGCATGGAAAAGAGCTCGCGAATGGGCCCGAAAACGCCGGTGTAGGTGGCGGGGTTCGAGCGCGGCGTGCGGCCGATGGGCGCCTGATCGATTTCGATGACCTTGTCAATATTTTCCACGCCAAGAATTTCGCGGTGCGTCGCCGGAGCTTCCGAGGCGCGGTAGAGCTTCTGGGCCAGAGCGCGATACAAAATATCGTTCACCAACGTGGATTTACCGGAGCCGGAAACGCCGGTGACGACGGTGAGCAATCCGAGCGGCAGGGTGATGTCCACATCGCGCAAATTGTTCGCCGAAGCGCCTAAAATCTGGATGGATTTTCCATTGGGGCTGCGGCGCTTTTCCGGAACGGCGATGCGCGCGGCGCCGCTAAGATATTGGCCGGTGAGCGATCCCGGCGTGGCCGAGATTTGCTCCGGTTTTCCCTGCGCAACGAGATAGCCACCGGCGTTGCCGGCGCCGGGGCCGAGGTCCAGGACAAAATCCGCGCGGCGGATGGTGTCCTCGTCGTGCTCGACAACGAGCACGGTGTTGCCGAGATTGCGCAATTGTTCGAGCGAACCGAGCAAGCGGTCGTTATCGCGCGCGTGCAGGCCGATGGACGGCTCATCGAGAACGTATAAAACGCCCCGCAGGCGTGAACCGATTTGCGTGGCCAGGCGGATGCGCTGCGCTTCACCGCCGGAAAGCGTGGCTGCGGAACGATCCAGGCTGAGATAGCTCAGGCCCACGGCGAGAAGAAAATCGAGCCGCTCGGCGACTTCTTCCAACGGGCGGCCGGCAATTTCTTTATGGCGGGGGCTGAGCTGCGCGATGATCTTGTCCACTGCGGCGCGCGCGGATTGCAGCGAGAGCGCGGTGAAATCCGCAGTGGAATATCCGCCAAGTTTGACTGCCAACGATTCCGGGCGCAGGCGTTTGCCGTGGCACGCGGTGCACTGCGTGGCGGCCATGTATTGTGTCATCCACTCGCGGTAGGAATCAGAGCCGGACTCCGCGAAATTATTTTCCAGATATTGCAGAACGCCTTGAAAACGGAAGTTCTTGGCGCCGCGGATCTGTTTTGCAGCGTTCTCTGGGGCAGATTTACCGTTGGCCGGAGGGTATCCGTACAGCAGCATGTTTTGCACCCGCGCGGGCAGCTTGTCGAACGGCGTGTCCAGATCGAATTGGTGGGCATAGGCGCCCAATTCCAGCGTGCGCTTGAGCATCGGACTGCCGGAGCCGGGTCCGAGACCGCCATCGAATAGCGGGCGCGTCCAGTCGGCGATCACCTTTTCCGGAGTGAATTCGTATTTTGAGCCGAGTCCATTGCACGCGGGGCAAGCGCCATAGGGCGAATTAAAACTGAAGGAACGCGGCTCGAGTTGCGGCACGGAAATGCCGCAGTCCGGACACGCGAGCTTCTCGGAAAAAACATGTTCACGGCCGCCGACCACCGCGACGGTCACCAGGCCCGCAGCTAGTTTCAGCGCGGTGGTGATGGATTGCTCGAGGCGCGAGGCCACGCCTTGTTTGACGAGCAGCCGGTCCACGACCACCTCGATGTTGTGATTTTTGCGCTTATCGAGAGCTGGGGGCGCGTCGAGCGGATAGAGTTCACCGTTGATGCGCACGCGGACATAGCCATCCTGCGCGAGCTTTTCGAGTTCCTTGCGATAGGCTCCTTTTCTGCCGCGCACGATCGGCGCGAGAATCATGATGCGGTCGTCCGGCTGGCAAAGTTCCCCGTGCAGTATGGCCTGCACGATTTGCTCGGCGGATTGGCGGGTGATGGCTTTGCCGCAATTCGGACAATGTGGCACGCCGACGGAGGCGTACACGACACGCAGATAATCGTAAATCTCCGTGATGGTGCCAACGGTGGAGCGTGGCGAGCGTGTGGTGGTTTTCTGCTCGATAGCGATCGCCGGGGAGAGCCCTTCGATGACGTCCACTTCCGGGCGTTCCATCTGATCGAGAAATTGCCGCGCATAGGCGGAGAGCGATTCGACGTAGCGGCGCTGGCCCTCGGCATAAATGGTGTCGAAGGCCAGCGAGGATTTGCCCGAGCCGGAAAGGCCGGTGATGACCGTGAGGGTGTTGCGCGGAATCTCCACGCTGATGTTCTTGAGATTGTGCTGCCGCGCGCCGCGCACCACCAGTTTCGTCAGGCCCATGAGTCCGCAGCGCTCCCTCCACTGGAGGCTCTGGCACACAGCAGAGACAATGCGGCCAGAATAACCTTCAACGATAGCAGGATGCGCTCGACGGGGTCAAACCTTGGATCGATGCTTGACGCAGCCGGGATGCAACGGCGGAAATGGTCTTTGCCTATGGTGCCGGTGGAGCCCCGATTTCTCTGACGAGTAAATTCGCGGCAGGGAGGCATTTTTTTCGTGGGCAGAAGTTGGCACTCTGCTGCAAACAAAGAGTTTAGGATTGGCCGAGGGGTTGCAAACCATGGTGAGGTGGGGAAGGCGGGCCGAGGATCCCTTTAGGGGATTGAGGGCTGGGCCGGCTCGCCATTCCCCTATCTTAGCTTTTCCTACCTTTGGCAGTTTTCCACAGGACATCGAGTGCCGCTCTGAAAATAAATTCCGGTGCGCAAATTGCACCCCGGAATCGGTGCGCAAAGGATCGCCAACAGAAATCCCTGGTGGACCGGTACGCTTGGACAAACTGGCGCGTTGGAGGCCACGGCCTGCAAAGGCACTCGCTTAAGCGGATTGGACGATGGCGGAGGACGGGGAGATCTGGCGGCCTACGTCATGGCGGGTTTCGTAGTCGGTCAAGGTGAGGGCGAGCATGATACCCAGCCAGAAGATGGCGCAGATGATCACGAGGTGAGTGCGCTTGGGGCTGTATTTCGCATGCATGAAAAAGAGAACCACAAGGGTGGCCTTCAGCGTGGCTATGGCCAGCGCCACGACGATATTCATTGCGCCCAGCTTGACGTACGCAGCACCGACGGTAGCTGCGGTGCAGACCATCAGGGCCAGGAAAATTCCGACGTACAGTTTTGGCGAAGCGATATGTTCAGACACGCGGTGTTCTCCCTCGCTCCCTAGTTATGCCGGTCAATTAGATACAGCAACGGAAACAGATAAATCCAGACGATGTCGACGAAGTGCCAATATAAGCCGGTGACTTCCACGGGAGTGTTGTAACCCGGGCCGAAGCGCCCACCGAGCGATTGCTTGATCAGCCAGATCAGCAAGCCCGCGCCGACGATCATGTGCAGCGCGTGCAAGCCGGTCATTCCGAAGTACAGCGAAAAATAAAGCTGCGCGTGGGAACTGAGATAGGGATCCTTCTCGAAGGCTTGGTCGAGCTCTTCTTTTTCTTTGGCCAGCGAGAGACGTTCAGCATCGTCTTTGGGCTGGGTGTGTTCCGTGACGTAGCGCAAATCGAAACTTTTTCCGGGAATCAGGTGGTGATCGAATTTCTGCTTGTACTCGATGGCTTTCACGCCCAAAAATGCGCCGCCCAAAATCAGCGTGGCGATCAAGAAGCCGGTGATCTGTTTTTTCTTGCCCAGTTGCGCGGCCCGGACGGCCATGGCCATGGTCAAGCTGCTCATGATGAGGATTACGGTGTTGGCGCCGCCGAGTTTCAAATCCAGCGTGTTGCCGCCTATGCCAAAGGCCGCGGGGTAGGCGTGGCGGTTGATGGTGTAGGTCATGAACAGGCCGCCGAAAAACAGTACTTCGGTGACCAGAAAGATCCACATACCGAGCGTGGCGATGTCTTTCTGCTGTTCCAGCGTTTCGAACTGTCCGTACAGCTCTCCGGTGCGGTGCACGCGGTGCTCCTCTTCTCAAGTCGTCTCTCTGCGGTGACAACCGCCGTGCTGCCACATCACAAAATCTCGCCAGCGCCGCTAAAGCATGCTGGCTAAGAGCGCCCTGACCCTTCCTGGGGCAGCGCAAGCCCGGCCGCTACAAAAACCCTCAAGTTCAATCGTCGCCGTGCGCAGGTAACAGCCCGGCTACGCCCGGTTCCAGCTGCAAATCTGGGCGGTGCTCGAAATCGTACGGCTCCCAATCGACAACCGGCGTCACATCGAAATTCTCCGTGGGCGGTGGCGACGGGGTTCTCCACTCGAGCCCGGTGGCGGGCCAGGGATTCGGTCCGGCGACCTTGCCATATTTGATGGACCAGGCCAGGTAGATCATCGGCAGGAGGTAGCCGAGAGCGAGGATCGAAGCTCCGGCAGTGGACATGACGTTGAGCGATTGAAATTCCGGCGGATAGCTGTGATAGCGGCGCGGCATGCCGAGATAGCCGAGGACAAACTGCGGAAAGAAGGTGAGATTGAATCCGACAAACAGGATTACCGCCGCAGTGCGGGCCAAAAATTCGGGATACATTTTACCGGTGATCTTGGGCCACCAGAAGTGTAAGCCGCCCATGTAACCCATGACCGCGCCGCCGACCATGATGTAGTGGAAGTGGGCGATGACGAAGTACGTGTCGTGGAGGTGGATGTCCAGGCCGAGGCAAGCCAGGAACAAGCCGGTCAAACCGCCGACGAGGAAAAGGCCGATGAATCCAAGGGCATAGAGCATCGGCGTATCGTAAGAGATGGAGCCTTTGTAGAGCGTGGAGGTCCAGTTAAAGACCTTGACCGCGGAGGGAATCGCGACGAGATAGCTCATCAGGGAAAAGGCCAACGCGGCATAGACCGATTCGCCGGTGAGAAACATGTGGTGAGCCCAGACGAGAAATCCGATCACGGCGATGGCGATACTGGAGCCCGCAATGAAGGTGTAGCCGAAGACGGGGCGACGGGCAAAGGTGGTGATGAGCTCAGTGATCACGCCCATGGCCGGCAAAATCATGATGTACACGGCGGGGTGAGAGTAAAACCAGAAGAGGTGCTGGAAGAGTATGGGATCGCCACCGAGCGCGGGGTTAAAGAATCCGAGGTGGAACACGCGCTCCAGCGCGAGAAGCAGCAGGGTGATGGCGATCACCGGGGTACCGAGAATAAAGATCATGCTGGTCGCATACTGCGCCCAGATGAAAAGGGGCAGACGGAACCAAGTCATACCCGGCGCGCGCATGGTGTGAATGGTAACCACGAAATTCAGGCCGGTGAGGATGGACGAGAAACCGTTGATGAAAATGCCGATGACCGCGGGCGTAACCGCAGAGTTGGAATAAATGCTGCTCAGGGGAGTGTAGAAGGTCCAACCGGTATCGAGACCTCCGGTGATGAAGGAATACAGCACGAAGCCGCCGCCGGTTAGGTAAAGGTAATAGCTGAGGAGATTCAGCTTGGGGAAGGCGAGATCCTTGGCGCCGATCATCAGCGGGACGAGGAAATTCCCCAGAATGGCGGGAATCGAAGGGATGAGGAAAAAGAAAACCATGGTCACGCCGTGCATCGTGAACAGCTTGTTGTAGGTTTCCGGCGAGACGAGGTAGCCGCCCGGCGTGAGCAGGTGGATGCGGATCATGGTGGCGAAAATGCCGCCGATCAAAAAGAAAAAGGTGACGGCGCCGAGATACAAGAGAGCGATGCGTTTATGATCGGTGGTCAGGAGCCACGACTTGATGCCGTAGTCGGCGTTCAAGTAGTGCACTTTCGGCATGGTATGGACAGGTGCTGTGGTGGTCGCACTCATAGCTTATTTCTTTCCCGTGGGCTGCGAAACTGTCCCTGCCGCCGCGCCAGTTTGTACAACCCCCGCGCCCTTGGGGGGCACCGGCTCCGCCTGCAGAGATCTCACATAGGAAATCAGGTCGAGCGTCTGCTCCTCGGTTATTTGCCCTTGATACGCGGGCATGACCGGCTGATAGCCGGCGACAATTTTGGCGTTTGGAGTCAAAATGGATTCGCGGATGTAGCTTTCGTCGGCGGTAACCGTCGAACCGTCCGCCAATCGCACCTGGCCGCCAAAAACTCCGTTTAGCGAAGGCGCCGGGCCCTTGCCGTCGGCCAAATGACATGTACTGCAAGCTCTTTGGGCGAATAGTCTTTCGCCCGCAAGCACGGGATTCGGATTCATGTCGGACGTGCCAGCGAGCCAGGCGGTGTATTCGTCCGGTTCCATGACGGTGACCCAGCCGCCCATGATTGCGTGGTTGGTGCCGCAATACTGCGAACAATAGAAGTGATACGTGCCGATCTTGGTAGGCCGGAACCACAGCGTATTGTAATGACCCGGCACGACATCCATTTTCACGCGAAATGCCGGGATGGAAAAATCGTGGATGACGTCTTCGCTACCCATGATCAAGCGCACGTCTTTGCCGAGGGGGACGTGGAGTTCGTTGATTTCCTTCTGGCCGTTGGGCTGCTGCAGTTTCCACATCCACTGTTTGCCGATGACGTAGATATCCAAGGTATCGGGCGGCGCCTGACGAAAATCCACGTAGACCACGGCGCCCCAGGCAAACATGGCCATCGACAAGATGAACGGTACGCCAATCCAGGCCGCCTCCAGGCGCATGTCTCCGTGCACCGCCACACCAATTTCGCCGGGAGACTTTCGCTTGAATTTGTAGAGGAAGAAGATGATGGCCACGGTGACGGCCACGGCGAAAAATAGGCAGATCGCGATGATGAAGATCATCAACTCGTCGACATGCGGCGCGAAGTTGGAGGCCTGCTCCGGATAAAGTGGCAGTTGCGACTGCACGGCTTAATGCGCTCCTTGCGGCGCGGCGAGTTCGCGGCGCCGGAAAACCAGAATGCCGAAGACGATGCCCAGAACGGTCAAGACTCCCGCCAAGCGGACAATTTTCAGGATGGACGCACTATAGGTTGCGGTGCTGGGATCGTATTGATAGCAAAACAGCAGCACGTGATCGATGGGCGTGCCGATCTTGCCGGCGGAAGCGTCCACAAGACCGAGACGCACGTCGCGGGCGGGATATTCGACGCCGTAGAAGTAGCGCGAAATTCTACCGTCCGGCGTCAGGAGCAAGATGCCACTGGCGTGAGAAAATAGATTGGTCTTTGGAAAAAAGTCGTAGCGGAAATTCGCGGCCTTCGTGGCCGCATCAATGGATTCCTTCGCGCCGGTGAGAAAATGCCAGCCGGCGGCGGTGGATGGGCGGTTGAAGTGGCTCAGAGCGCTGTACTTTTTTTGCGCCGCCATGGTGGAATCTTCGCGCGGATCGAAGCTGACGAAGACCACTTCATAATCCTGGCCGGGATTGAACGACAGCATCTTGAGGGAGCCAACGACACCTTGCTCGACCTGGTTGCACAGCATGGGGCATCCGTAATAGACGAAAGCCAGGAGCACGGGCTTGCCGTGATGGAAATAGTCGGCGAGCTTGACGGTTTGACCGCTCTCATCAGTAAAGGGCAGATCGAGCGGCATCTGCGCGTTGAGCGTGGGCTCAAAGCCGACATTTCGCAAAGCCGGCGGTAATGCGGATGCGGACTGTCCGACATTTCCCGGAGCGACCTGCGCATTTGCCGGCGCGGCTGCCAGGAGTAACAGCAGCGCAGCGGCGATGAGCGTCAATGGGCGCGACATCAGCATGGCGCTAATTCTTATTCTCCGTTGCCGCAACGCTCGTGGGCACGGCCTTGGCAGCATCCGCGGACTTCGCCGCAAGCCCAATCCCGTGAACGCCATTGGCGACGACTAATTTCATGGCTTCGCTGACGGGAATTTGCACGATGCCGGAATTCCGGTCGATCCAGCGCAACTGCTCGTTGGCCCGGTTGTCGGCGTCGCGTTTTTCCCGCCAGTCGAATTGCGCATCGCTTTCGTGTCCCGGGACGCCTTGCAAGCGCGGCTCCGGAGGATACATATTCTGCATCTTTTGCTGCTCGGTCATCATCTTGCGCATAGGCAACGGCGGAGGCTCGGAGTCCAGGATTACTTTTTCGCTGACGCGCTGAAAAACACCGGCGACGGCAAAGGACAGGATAGTGGCGATGGCCAGCGAAAACAGGTACCAGTAGATGGTGCGGACCTGAACGTCGCGCGGCTCGAAGGCCACGGTGTCGTGGATCGGCTCTCCGTTATTCCCCTGCACAGCGCCGCGCGAGACGCCATGCAGCGCGTCGTGATGCTCAGTGCTCATGATTGGCAATCGCCCCTGCGAGCTTCGGGTCACCCAACGGCAACAACGGCTCGCGCTTCAAATTCCACGCAAAATATCCCAGCCAGATGCCCAGCACCGCGATGGGCGTAACGAGGTTCAGCGGCTTGGGCCATGCAGTGAGGTTAAATTCCGGCTGCGTGAGCCAGTAAATATCCACCAGGCGCATGAAGATCATCCACATGGCTACTTTCGGCAGCAACCGCGAGTTGCGCTTCAAGTCGCTCGAAAGCAACAGAAAGAACGGCACGAAAAAGTGGAAGATCAAGACCACGATGGCTACCGCTCCCCAACTGCCGTAGAGCCGCGAGCGATAGAAGCTGATTTCCTCCGGCAGGTTTCCGGACCAGATAATCAGCAATTGCGAAAACGAAAAATAAGCCCACAACATGATGAAGGCGAAAAGCAAACCGCCGAGGTCGCGCAAATGGCGTTTTTGCAAAATTCCCGCTAGAGGACCACTGCGGGCCAGCAGGACGACGACGGCGATCATTAGTGACATGGAGGAAATCAATTGCCCGGCCACGAATAGGAAGCCGTAGATTGTCGAAGCCCAATGCGGGGTGATGGACATGACCCAATCAATGGCCGCGAAGCTCATGACGAAGACGTACAAGATAATTCCGGGGCCGGCAACCAATTTAAGGCGGCGGCGCAATGCGCGATCTTCGCGATGTATGTCTTGCTGGCGGGACCAGTAGTTGAAAAGGCCCATGAGCACGAGCCACACCGCGAAGTAGATTATCGCGCGAATACGATAGCCGCTCTGCGTCAACCAGCCGACCTGGAATTTCGAAAGAGGTTCCTCTTTTACGCGCTCGGGCTCCAGCCATGCACCGTAGAGATACTTCATGCCAAAGATTAAAATGGGGAGAAAAAGTATGAACAGCAACGGCAACGTGCGCGTGGCCGATTCCAGCGGGCGTCGAATGATAATTCCCCAATTGCCACCAGTGAGGTGCTGCAGCATCACCAGTCCCAGCGAGCCTAAGGCCAAACCGAGAACCAACAGAAAACTCATCAGGTAAGAACGGTAAAAAACGTCCGGCGCCCGCAACGCGAGAAAAATGGAAAACACCAGCGCTATTCCGCCCACGATAAAGGCGCCGTTTTGCAGACGGTTGACGCTTGCTGGCGCTTGATATTCCGGCGCGGTCATTTCGCGGCATCTCCTGACGAAAGCTGGTCACGCAAGTCTGAGGGCAATTCCGAAGCGCGCGCGTCGCGGCTGAGCTGTAGCGCGCGAACGTAAGCGACGATGGCCCAGCGATCCCGCGGCGGGACCTGCGCGGCGTAACCGTACATCTGGCCAAAACCGTTGGTGATCACGTCGTAAAAATAGCCGTTGGGAGACTGGCGCAAACGTTCGATGTGATAGCTGGGTGGATGCTTCATGCCACGCAGGGCCACCATACCGTTGCCATCACCCTGCAAACCATGGCATGGCGTGCAGAAGGCTTCGTAGCGCTCTTTGCCGCGTTCCAGCAAGGCGAGATCCAGGGGAAGAGGAAAGGCGTTGGATTCTTTTCCGATTACGAATTGATCTTCGGCAAGTGAGCCCCGCGCCACGGTGTTTTCCAGTAGCGGGCGCTCGGAACGCCCGTCGCGGAAAAAGTCGGACGGTTCGAGCGGATTATATCGGGGTTGCGTGGCCATGTCCTGGCGCAAGCGGTCGCAGCCGCTCAGCGCCAGCGCGCCGCAAGCGACCGCCGCGAGCAGAAGAGCACCGTGCCATCGGGCGCTACTCTTCATCCTGCACCTCGGTGACATGCTGCGCGTTCAAGCTTTGCAGAAAGCGCACGGTTTCCGGCAAATTGAATTTCGGGTCGGTGGCTTCGATACAAATAAAGAAAAGGTCGGTGGAGGCGCGCAAAAAACGATGTACGTTGAAGACCGGATGATGGGGGCGCGGCAATCCGTTGAGCGCGATCATGCCGAATACCGCGCAAAGCGCGGCGCCCAGCACTGTCAACTCGAACGTGACGGGTATGAACGCGGGCCAACTATTCAACGGCCGGCCGGCGATATTCATGGGGTAGCTGATGACGTTCACCCAATACTCGAAGCCAAATCCGCCGAGACCGCCGGCGAGCCCGCCGCATAGGGTCAGCAACGGCACTTTGTTGCGGCCCAGGCCCAGGGCCTCCGAGAGGCCTTCCACAGGATATGGAGCGTAGGCATCCATGTGGGTGTAGCCTGCGTCGCGCACTTGCTCCGCCGCGTGCAGCAGCTGATGCGCGCTCTCAAACTCGCCCAGGACGCCGTAAAGTTGGGAGCGCTGTTCCATCACTCATGTTCCTCGGATTGATGCGCCACAAGTTCACGCATTTCCGCAATCGAAATCGCCGGCAGCGCCCGGGCAAACAGGAACAGCAGCGTGGTGAACAGGCCGAGCGTGCCCGCGAAGGTGGCGTAATCCCAGACCGTAGCGGAATAGCGGCCCCAGGCCGAAGGCATAAAATCGCGCGTCAGGCTGATGACCACGATCACGAAACGCTCCAGCCACATGCCCGTGTTGATGACCAGCGACAATACGAATAACGCCGCAACATTTCTGCGAACCTTCTGGAACCACAGGAGTTGCGGGGTCAAGATATTGCACAAGATTAATGTGTAGTAGAACGGTGCGTATGGACCGTGCAGCCGTTGTTGCACAAGGAACACATCGAACTTGTTGCCGCTGTATTCCGAAAGGAAAAATTCGAAGAAGTAACCGTAGGCCACGATCAGACCGGTGGCCAGCATTACCTTGGCCATGTTTTCGAGATGCCGCATGGTGATGAAATCCTGGAGACCGTAGGCCGCGCGCAACGGAATGGCGATGGTCAGCACCATGGCGAAACCGGAGTAGATGGCGCCGGCAACGAAGTACGGAGGAAAAATCGTGGTGTGCCAGCCGGGAACGATGGCGACTGAGAAGTCGAAGCTCACGACCGTGTGCACTGAGAGCACCAGCGGAGTCGCTAACCCGGCGAGAAGCAAATACGCCGACTGGTAGCGGTGCCAGTGACGCGCCGAACCGCGCCAGCCCAGGGCCAGGCCGCCGAAAATGTACTGCTGCCATTTGTGGGGTGCGCGGTCGCGCAGGGTAGCCAGGTCTGGAATCAAGCCTACAAACCAGAAGAGCAGCGAAACCGTTCCGTAGGTGGAGACCGCGAACACGTCCCAGATCAGCGGACTGCGAAATTGCGGCCAGATGCCCATGCTGCTAGGATAAGGAAACATGTAATACGCCATCCACGGCCGGCCGGTGTGGATCAACGGGAAGAGGCCCGCGCAAGCAACGGCGAACAGCGTCATCGCTTCCGCGAAGCGGTTGATGGACGTGCGCCACTTTTGATTCAACAGGAAAAGAATCGCCGAAATTAGCGTGCCGGCGTGACCGATACCAATCCACCAGACGAAGTTGACGATCGCGAATCCCCAGCCGATCGGGATGTTGATACCCCAGATTCCGACGCCCTTGGCGATGAGCCAGGTGATGGCAACCGTCAGCATCATCAACAGCGAAAACGCCACGGCGAATCCCGCGAGCCAGCCGATCCCTATGGGCCGCGTGAGCACCACATCGCTGATCTTCTCTGTTACGGACTCGTACGTGTGCCCGGGCGCCAGCACTGGCGTCAAGCGCCGAATCTCCGGATGGTTCAGCGGCGCGTCACTCATGCCTTGTCCATCTCCGGATTAGGATTGCGCACGGCCGCAAGATAGGTGGTGCGCGGACGCGAGTTCAGCTCGCCCAAAATCGTGTAGTTACGCTGTTGCGCTTTCAATTTCGATACCCGGCTGTTGGGATCGTTCTGGTCTCCGAAAATGATCGCTTCCGCCGGGCAAGCCGCCTCGCACGCGGTCACGATTTCGCCGTCGCGGATCGGCCGGTTCTGTTTTTCGGCTTCGATGCGAGCGTTGCTGATGCGCTGCACGCAATACGTGCACTTTTCCATGACTCCGCGGCTGCGCACCGTGACTTCCGGATTGCGCAACAATTTCAGTTGTGGCGTTTCCCAGTCTTGGAAGCGCAAGAAATTGAACCGCCGTACTTTATAAGGACAGTTATTAGAACAATACCGCGTGCCGATGCAGCGGTTGTACACCATGTCGTTCAAACCTTCGGAGCTGTGCACCGTGGCGCCGACGGGGCAGACCTGCTCACACGGCGCGTTTTCGCACTGTTGGCAGGGCACGGGCTGGAAAAAGGTCTTGGGATTATCCAGCGTGTCGCTGTAGCTGGAAGGATCATTCGTGGCGGATTCCGCCTCGTAATATCGGTCGATGCGGATCCAATGCATTTCGCGGCCGCGCATCACCTGATCTTTGCCCACCACCGGAATATTATTTTCCGATACGCAGGCCACTACGCAGGCATTACAGCCGTTGCAACTGTTCAAATCGATGGACATGGCCCACGCGGGTTTTCCGGCGTAGGGAAAATCCTGAGGCTTGTACAGTGAATCGTCGTACGGCGGCTTCTCGTCGTGCTCGTGCGCAAAATTCGGATTTTGCTGGTACTCGTTCAGCGTCCCAGCAACGAGAATCTGCCGGCCTTCCATGTTGAAGTGATACTGAGTACAAGCCAGGGGATATTGCTCGCCGGTTTTCTCGACCGTTCCGCCCGTCGCGGTGAACAGCGCATTGGACGTGCGCACGACGTAGGCATTAAAACCCTTATTCGTGCCCGTGTAACCGGCGCGGCTGCGCCCGTAGCCGAGGGGCAGGACCACCACGCCGTCTGCTTGCCCGGGCAGCGTCCATGCGGCGGCGGACACTTTGCTATTGGAAAGCGATATGTCAATCACGTTCGAAATTATCTGCCCGTGCTCACCGCCGCGCGACGCCGTCTTGTGTGTGAAATCCAGATTTTCCGCCGTCTTCGAACTGACCAGCGCGGCGTTGTCCCACACTAGCTTGGTTACCGGCTTCGGCAATTCCTGCAGCCAGCCATTGTTCGCGAAACGCCCGTCATAAACAGAGGGATCGGGTCGGAAAATAAATTCCAGTTGATCGGAGGGCAGCGTCTTGACCACTGGCAAGCTCGCCGCGCTGAATTTCGAGCCGCTGCCGGCGATCGGCGGAAACGCGGAGTTCGCCACCACCCCATCATTCAGCGTCTTGCGCCAGAATTTCTCGAAATCCACGCCGGGATTTGCCGTCTTCAACTTATCTCGCAGGGCGTCGTAATCGGAAACTCCCGGGTTGTCGCCAAACGCAGCGAGCACTTCGCGCGCCGAATGCGTGGAGTACAGCGGCGCAATCAGCGGCTGAACCACGCTCAACGTTCCATCGAACGCCCGGGCAGCACCCCAAGTCTCAAGGAAATGCGATTCCCCAACGTGCCACTGGGCATACGCCGAAGTTTCATCGAAGTGCGAACTTACATGGATGGTATTGCGCACTTTCTGGATTTTCGACGTGAAATCGAAATCGTGCGGCGCGGTATAAATCGGATTTACACCCAGAATCAGCAGGGTGTCCACTTTGCCTGCGTCCATGTCCGCGCAAAGCTCGGTCATGGACTGTAAATGATTGACGGGCGTCGCTTCGACGGGCTCCGTTTGGTATACGGTGACGCCGGAATTGCCCAGGGCGCCGTTCATCGCGTGCGCTAAGGCATGTACTTCCGCGCTTTGCTGTTCGCCGGCTACCACCAGCGAAGTCCCACGATGCTTCTGCAGGTCCGCGGCCACCGCATCCAGCCATTTCTCTGTGCCCGGCGCCGCCGCTCCAGCGCCGCCCAGCCCCAATTTCGCAGCCAGTGCTCGCGCAAAAATCTCCACGTCCGACGCCCGCATCGGCAAGCGATGATCCGCCGTCGCCCCCGTCACCGTTGGCGTGGGCTCGACAGCGTACAAGCGGTTCATCTCGCTCGTCGGGCCCGTCAGTTTCCGCCGGCGATAAAAATCTTTCATGTACCGCACATTGCCCGGACCCATCGCCAGAAAATCCGAATCCAGCGACAGAATTACGTCGGCTTTGTCCACGCGATACACGGTGTTCAAATACCGGCCGAACGCCAGCTTCGCGCCTTCGCGTCCCCCATCGCTCACCGCCGGTTCCCACTGATGCCACTTCGCCTGTGGATAAAGTTTTAGAAGCGCTTGTAGTTCGTCGATTACGCACGGCGAAGTGATCGTCCCGGTCAGAATGCGCAATCCTGCGCCGCTGACGCTTTTGATTGCCGCCGCGGCGGCCTGCGCGCTATCAAGGAATTGCGACCAACTGCGCATATCGCCGAAATTTGTGGTGATCTGCGCGCGGTCCGGATCGTACAAATCCAGAATCGACGCCTGCGCAAACGCATTCGTCCCACCCAGGCTCGCCGGATGATCGGGATTGCCCTCAATCTTCGTTGGGCGCCCTTCGTGGCTTTCCACCAGCAAACCAATAGCATCCGCGCCAAACGGCATCACCGTGGCAAAGAACAGCGGCTTGCCCAAGGTCATGCCATCGGGCTGTTTCACATACGGCACGATGTGCTCTTGCGGCGGCAGTCCGCAGCCGGATAATCCTGCAAATGCCAGCGAAGCCGCCATCAACTTAAGAAAATCGCGCCGGTCCACGCCTTCGTCCCACTCAGAGGGCGCTTGCCGGGGAAATTCCCGTTGCAGCAATTCTGCAAAATGCGGATCTTCGGCAAGTTCTTCGAGCGACCGCCAGTACTGCTTCCCGGTTTTCGATTGCAACTTCGCGCGCACCGCGGCTAGATCCAGTTTGTGTTCCGTCATGGGAGCCGGCGCCACTTCGTCAGCGCCGTGCGTTGCGCTCAGTATGCGCAACCCATCCTCAGGCTCATGCGACTCGTGATGCTTGTGACTGTGCTCATCCATAAATTCGCGCTTACTCATGCCATCCATTCACTCGGTGCCACGCACTCGCCCGCTCGCCGGTGCACCTCAACGGTGACACGTCGAACAGCTCGTCAAATCTCGTACCGTCCGGATATTGTATTGCGCCGCCAGCATTTTGCCTTTTTCTTCCTGGTTCGCGGCCGGCTTCCAATCCATATTGAAAATGTCTTTCTTCTCCCGCAGATTTTTCTCCGGGTCACGGTGACAATCGAGGCACCACGACATCTGCAGCGTATTCGCCTGAAAAACCAGCGGCATCTGATTCACTTGCCCGTGGCACGTGGAGCACCCGATGCCCTTGTTCACGTGAATGCTGTGGTTGAAGTACACGTAGTCCGCCAGCCGGTGCACTTTCACCCATTCGATCGACTTGTCCGTGCTGTAGCTTTCGCGCACCGGCGCAAGGTATCCCACGTTATTAAAAAGCACCGAATGGCAATTCATGCACGTCTTGGTCGGCGGAATTCCGGCGAAAGAAGACGTTTCCACGCTGGTATGACAGTAACGGCAATCGATCCCGTCGTCTCCCGCATGATGTTTATGGCTGAATTGCACCGGTTGTTCGCGAACTAGGTATTGGTTGGTAAAATTCGGCGTTCGCGCCCCGCCGATGATCACCGTTAATCCCAAACTTGCAAGGATCACGGCCGCCAGTATGCTGACCCTGGCGGCGGAGTTCGCACTGCGGTGAAAAAGCTGGGGCATAGCCTATTTGTTTTTCGCCGCCCCCGCGCCGTAACACACTGCGAAATTACGGCGGCTGCGGCCTCCGTGGCATCCGATCAGTAAGTAAAGCGGATCATCTGTGACGCGATAGTTTCCACCAAAACTTTCGGGAATGCAACCACGCAGCAAAAACTAATTGGGGCGTCGAGCGCTGCATACTCAAGCAATAGAGTGACCGTTTCGAACATTTCAAAATGAAACGCCAACGCGTGGCATCTATTTCCCGTTCCTGCTTCTTTTCCCCGTCATTTCCCTCTTTGCGCGCGTCTGCTCCCGCCACAATCTCTCGCCTCTTTCCCATCCACCATCCGTAACTAATCACCGCCATTTTTTACATTTCTTCTCCGCGCCATTCCCGCCCCCGTGTTATCTTAATAAAACCCTTCGCTGCTACTCCGTACGGCGGAGCCTACCTTGAGACGTGCTGGCAATCTTGGCCGCCGACGCTGCTGGGGCGTGGTCCAACTGGTAGGGCACCTCACTGTTAATGAGGCCGGTGAAGGTTCGAATCCTTCCGCCCCAGCCAAATTCCTTCCGGATGAAATGTCGGCGTGACTACCGCGCCGGCGCCCTGAAGTCGCCTCAAGATTTTTCTTCGCGCGCCCTCCCGAGCCAGACCACCCGCACGCGTTCCTTCCCTTCGGGCCGTACGTGCCTTCCGTCGCCACATTTACAATATTTCCGGTATGGCCTCCCGCGTCTGACGCCACTACGATGACCCCCAACTTACGGCCAAAGAAAATCGTGCAACGAGGACGGTTTACACATGGCACAAGCCACAATCTCAGCGGACGCCCGGCAGCCTGCACTTTACGACTCCGCCGCGCCCAATGACTCAAACGCCTCCGGCGTCTCCTGGCCCGCGGTTATCGCCGGCGCTTTCGTGACCGCCGCGCTCTCGCTCATTCTTCTCGCTCTCGGAACGGGTATCGGCATGTCCTCCGTCTCACCCTGGGCCAATACCGGTGCGTCCGCTTCCGCCGTCGGCGCCGGAGCCATCATCTGGTTTGTGTTGATCGAACTGATCGCATCAGCGATAGGCGGCTATATCGCAGGTCGCCTGCGCACCAAGTGGGTCTAACGTCCACACGCACGAAGTCTATTTTCGCGACACCGCACATGGCTTTCTGGTCTGGGCCGTGGCCGTCGTCGTCACCGCGGCGTTTCTCGCGTCGTCGGCGGCGGCCATGGCTGGTCACGCGCGCGCCGCAGCGGCCGAAGCCTCCGCGACGGCACAATCGCCGGCCCCCATCGGCCCCGAGCGCTATTTCGTCGATCTTGTGCTGCGTTCCACCTCTCCTGCCGCCGATGCCGCCGATGCCGCCCTGCGCGCCGAAGTCACACTCATCTTCGCCAACGGTCTTCGCCAAGGCGCCTTGCCTTCCGCGGACAAAGAGTATCTTGCACGCGTGGTGGCCGCTCGCACCGGTGTCACCGAGCCCGTAGCCGAAAGACGTGTCGACGACGCTTTCGCGCAAGACCAGCAAGCCGCCGACGCCGCCCGCAAATCCTTCGCCCACTCCATGTATTGGACTTTTCTTGCTCTGTTGGTCGGCGCTTTCTCAGCCAGCTTCGCCGCCACCATCGGCGGCAAGCAGCGCGATCGCGTAATCGTGATCTAAAAAGTAGACGTCATCTGAAAAACGCCATACACGTTTAGGAGGGTTTACAACATGCGTTCCATCTTGCTTCTCTTGCTAGGTGTACCAATTCCCATCATCATCTTGATCGGACTATTCAGCCACTTTTAGCCACGAAACCGCACTCTAGGCGATTTTCTTTGCCTCGGTCGGTTGCCGTCGCGAACGGCACGAGCGGCCCGGCATATTTTGCAAGGCACTTACCCGAGATCTTTCGGTATCGAGACTACCGACAGCAAATAGACCGCCACTCCCACTCCGAGCAACAGTCCCCCAGCCGCCACAAACACGATGAACGCGATAGGCGCTTTCGACAGTAAGCAGACCGCTTCAATCAGCAGCCCGACGATCAGCATCGTTCCGGCAATTTGCAGACGTTTCTCCAGCGGGTTCGCGCTTGCCATCATTCCGTCTCCTTCCAGAACTTCGCTTCCTTCAAGTGCGCGATGTCGTGCACCACGTCGTGACAGCCGCTCGACACACACGAAAGTTTATTCGCTTTGATCGCGGGCAGCGTGGCGGGATCGGCCGTATGCACCGCCCCCTCTTCGAAGGATCGCGCGCCCAGATGGCAGTGCAGACACTCCCGGTTATTAAAAGGCTTATACAGCTTGATGTTCTGCGGGGCCGGCGGCGTTCCCAAATAATACACATACACATGGCGCAGGCCATTCAGCTTCACCTTGAACGTGCCAAACATCGCGTAGTCCGTGTGGCAGGTGTAACAGGCTTCCTGCGGCGGCACGCGATGGTTCTGAAAATGGGCCGCGGGAATATGATTGGGATCGTCTATGTACAGGCTTTTTCCATAATCCGCCATCGTGTGGCAGGACAAGCAGAACGCCGTGGTCTCCGATTGCGCCATTTTGCTGGAAATACCCATCGCTCCGCAAAAGATCGGCAGAAAAAAGAGGACCAGAAAAGCGAGAATTTTCCCGCCGCGTGTCGTGATGATGCCCGGACGCGCCACGAGAACGCCAATCAGCACGGCGCTAAAGAGCGTCAGGCCGACAATAGAAGCTGTAGCTGAAGGCATCGATTCGAGTCCTTATCGCGGGGAGTTGCCCATGGCACGCGAGCTGTCGCGGTGTTCGCTATTTCTTGGCCAGCGACCGTGTATACGCCACCAGATCCTTCACCTGATCCGGCTTGAGGCTCTTCCCATAGGCCGGCATCTTGCCTTTTCCAGCGCTAATGATGGTAGTCAAGTCCGCGTCGCTTTGTTGCTGTACTTCCGCGGAGCCCAGATCTCGAATCTGGTCCGCCTTTCCCACCGCGGTGTCGCCCTTACCATCGGCGCCGTGGCACGCGGCGCACTTCGTCTTGAAGAGTGCTGCGCCGCCGGTTTGTGAACGTGCCGGCACGGCGAAGAACGTCAAGCTGAACAAGCAGATCAGTGCTGGCGACGAGATTCTGTTCCAGTTCCGTTTTTGATCCATGGTTTCCTCCGGTGTAAGCCTTCCGTAATGAGCTATCGAAACACCCAAACAAATAAATTTATTCTCTGATTGCCCCGTCCCGCTCAAAACGAATACCGGAACGAGAATGTGGCGTTGCTGCCGTTAAAGTCTTGCAACTGTATCGCCGCCAGTCCAAATGGGTTCGTGTTTCCCGTTTCGTTGAACCCGTAATAATTCCAGGCCATTTTGTAAGTGAACCCTCGCGCGACATCGATGGCAATCGAGGCGTACGGCCGCTGGTAGTTGTAATCGAGCGTGCCGGAAGGCGTGAGGGGGTTCAGAAAAATCGTGTTGCCGCGGACAAAACTGGCGCCATATCCCACGACCGTGGTTACCCGCTTGAAGGGCTTCCAGACCATGGCGGCGTGAGCGAAGTGATCCGTACTGCTATAAGTCTCAAGGGCGCCTAATGGCGAAGTCGCAGCCGCAATCGGGCACGCCGGCCCCGTTGGCAGCATGGGTACACCCGGTGGGAACGCCGAGGCCGTCACCGTGGCCGGTGCCGGTGGAGGCGCGGGGTTTGCGGAAACCTCGGAGAAAGCAAAACAGATCAACGACTGCGTGTAGACGTCCCAATAGTTGTATCCGAAATCAACGGTCAGGCGCGCGTTCGCCGCCAAGATCGTGGCAAAGCTGAACGAGCGGTCGTGCTCCAGGTTGTTCACGGTGTATACGTTGTCGCGGTTTTCATGAATGTCCACCGCGCCATCTATCGTGGCCCACGGCCGCGGTTTGTAGTTCGCGTGGATCTTGTAGGACTGCACTTGGCGGGGATCGATGCGCGTATAGGCGGCGTCGTTGTAACCGAACTCCAGATCGCCGGTGATTCGCAGGGCATCCACGGGACGTCCAACGAAGCCCAACAGCAGTGCATTTTCATTGATGGACGTGAGGCTGCGAACCGGGCTGGCCGCCGCGGGAGGAATGTACGTCACCGAGCCGTCAGCATTGAGCTTGCATCCCAGGGGCAGATCGCCGGCGACTAAGGCGCAACTACCGCGCGCGGCAAGATAATCATTCGTCGCGGTAGAGTTCGCGGGCGTACCGCCGGGAAAATAGATAGACTCCGTGTCGTTCGTGTCGCTGTACTGGGCGATGGTTCGGCTGGTGCAGAGGTAGCCGATATGCGCGCGCCAGCGCCGATTAAAGTCGTATTGCAGCTCCAAGGTATTTGACTTCAGGTTCTGACCCAGAAACGTGGAGGCCAGGCCGGTGATCGCATCGGCCGCCGAGCTTGCCAAGTGATACGGGCAAGTCACAGCATTGGAGTCTACCGGGCAGTTGGTGGAGTTGAAGACCGCTTCGCTCTGCTGCAGGCCCAGTAAGCCCGCGTATCCGGTGCCATAAATATTCGTTTCGTCCAGCGCCCACATCCCGGGAATGCGCCAGTTGTCATAACGGAAGGAATCCAGGATGCTGAGCTTGTCGGTGATGGAATACACCCCCGACCAATCCGCATTCGCGGAGACCCGCTTGGCATCCGCCGGGCCGCTCGTGGTGCTGCCGCGCTCTTGCGCTCCCGCGCGCGCGGTATATCCATTCACGGACTCAAGAAAATCCGGTATCACATTGTTGCTGGTGCTGTAGCCCACCGAGCCGGACATCTCGAAATTCTGGAAGTAGTTCGATTGGAAGCGGAACCGTTCCGTGGGCATATAGTTCCGCGCATTGCCTACCTGGCTATAGGATAAGAACCCGTTGCACGTGGGGGTGGCCGTGTTCGGGGTGCCGGTCACGATGGGAACCGCGCAGGGGAGAGTCTCAGCGGTCGTTTGCGTGGTCCAAATGTTTCCGAGGTCCACCGGCGTCCCGTTCGGCGTGCCGAATCCCGTGGGGTTTGCGATGATGAATCCGAAATTCTGCGGATTGACGGCGGGGTTGTCCGTGACCACGTTATCCTGTTTGTAGTAACTGAGAAACTCGTCGAAGGACAGCGTCGTTCGCGGCAGAACCCGGACGTCGATTCCCGCGCGGTAGGCGTTCGTCGTGTAGCTATAAATCTGATCGAAGGCCGATATCGTTCCGCCGTCCGTGGTGAAGGAACCAGGCCCCTGATCGCGGTTGCGGGAATACCCCAGTCGGAAGCGCACCGCTGAATTCGGAAACAGCGTGAGATCGTAGTCCTGCATGCGGCGCGTGAGATCCAGTCCATGAAGCGAATTGTCCTGCGCCACGGCGGGGTTCGAGCAATATGCCGGAGCACCCTGCGGGAAGGCAGCCGTCGGCGGACCCACGTAACAGCCCGTGGTCAAAGATCCCGGCGCGTTCAATGCCGCCGGGTTCAGCGGGTTGTCCAAGAGGTTGTAGTCCCAAAAGTTTTTGTCGCGGCGGAACAGCAGCCGAAAGTCGTACCATTTGTTCTTTTCGATGCGCAGGCGCGACACGTCATTGGGATCGCCGCCATATCCAAAGTTGCTGAACGTCAGGGTGTCGAACAGCGGTGCTTTGTGGTCGAGCGAGCGCATCTGGAAGTTGAAATCGAAGAGCCGGAGCCCGGAACCCAAGTTCTCGAACGTGTCGTAGGTGGCTAGGTTGCCGTTGATGTTGCTCGATCGATAGCCGAATTCGATGGTCTGATGGATATTGTAATCGCCGGAATTAACTCCCGGCGATTGCTCAGGGTCGTCCTGAGCGCGTGCGGCCGGCGTAAGGAACAGCGCCATGATAAACATGAGGGCAGGAATCGCGGGAATTCCCGGGCGGCCTTTCATCACTTCTCTCTCTTTCGATCCGGAACCGCTATTCCCGGCTTGCCTGCCTTCTCCCTAGCCGAAATAGAACTCATGACGACTCCTATTTGAAGAAGGTGGCATTGAAGTTGGAACCATGGATCTGGATGTGGCATAGCGTGCACGATTGGAACAAGCTCGCCTGGTTGTGAAACGAAGGCATGCCCGGTGCGCTGCTAAAACTGGAGGTCGTGTGGCACTGCAGGCAGAGCAGGTTGACGTTGCTCAGCTTCAACATGTGGGGATTTGGTCCCCCGTGCGTCAGATGGCACGCCTGGCACCCGTCGACCTTGACCGGCGAATGCTCGTACACAAACGGCCCCTGCTTGTCCGTGTGGCATTTGAAGCAAACCGCATCCTGCGTCGAGGAAATGCGCACCTGCTTGGGTCCTACCGTGCCGTGCACGTTGTGGCAATCGCTGCACTGCACCAGCCCTTCATTCACCCGATGATGGAACGGCATATCGAACTGCGCCTTCTGCTGGAGATGGCATGAGTAGCAAAGCTCGGGCTGGGATTTTACGAGCAAGAAATCCGACTCTTTGCCATGGTGCGGCGAGTGGCAGGAGGTGCAACTGACGTCATTTCTTGTGTGCTCGGAGTTGATCGCGTTCATGTGCTGCGCGCCGCCGGCGTGGCAGGTAAGGCAGCGCGCGTTGATTTCTGGGGTAGAGGCGTTCTCAAACCTGAAAATCTTCGTTTTGTCGCCACCGCCGTCGACGTGGGCCTTGCCCGGACCGTGACACCCCTCGCAGCCCTGCCACCCCGGGCCTTTCTTGGAATCGAGCGTGGTTACGAAGTGTGGTGAAGACTCGAAGTGTTCGACGAAACCCTTCGCCGGCATATCCGCATGACAGGTTTTGCAAGTCTCTTCTCCGACGTAGAGCGCGGGATCGGTCGGCGGCGAGTAGGCTTTCTGATGGACCTGGGTCTTGGCGGGAGCATCGAATTCTGGATCACTGCTTGTAACGGAGGGCCCTCCCTTGGACTTCGGGGCTTGTTGAGCCAGGCCGCCGCCGGCAGTGTACAGGACCGCCAAAGCCAGGAGCGCCACGCGAAAATAAACGCATCTCCGATACGCGGACCCTCCAAGCGACGGAAAAGCCATGGTCACGATCCACTCCCTGGGCGCACCAGAGGTGCAGGGTTACGATGAAGGATGAGCGTCTGAAAATGCAGTGACGCCCGTCACGACTTCACCGTATCGTCGAATATTCTTCTTACGTGGAACTTGGAACCAGCCGAACTCCGTTAGTGAGTTGCAACAGATTCCGGGCCCTGTCGATTCACGCATCGGCGTCATTCTGCCGCAGTATGCGAATCGCTTCTCGAAGGTTCTGGCAATCTGCCAGCTCCCGAGCGAGCAATATGCCAATTTCTCGCCGGCCGCGATGTTCAAAATTGCACACCCGGTACTTTTTGGGGGTTCACTGCGGAAAGCACTAAAATGCAGAACCGTCGCCGCGCGATTTAGCCGTCTCAATCCGCCCCAACCGCTCGATTCCGCGCCCACTCCCGTATCCCCTGCACGTCCTCCGCCCGCGTAACGCTCAGCGGCTGCGTCCCGCGAATTTCCTCCAGCAAAATCTCCGTACTCAACTGCCGTTTCAATCCAAACGCCGTATACAATCCCGACGCAATTGCCTGTTCAATCTCTGCTCCGGAAAACCCGTCGCTGGCCGCCGCCAATTTCTCCAAATCAAACCCCGCAGCATCCCGCCCGCGTTTCTTCAAATGGATCGCGAACAACCCAGCCCGCGTTTCCGGCCCCGGCAAATCCACAAAGAAAATCTCGTCAAATCGCCCCTTCCGCAGCATTTCCGGGGGCAACGCCGAAATATTATTGGACGTCGCTGCCAGAAAAACACCGCCCTCGCGATCCTGCATCCATGTCAGCAGCGTCGCCAGCAATCTCTGCGATAACCCCGCATCCGCATCTCCACTCGCTCCCGCCGACGCGAACGCTTTCTCAATCTCATCGATCCATAACACCATCGGCGCCAACTGTTGCGCCTGTTCCAGCGCCCGGTGCAGCTTGCGTTCGCTTTCTCCCACAAATTTGTCGTATAGCGCTCCCGCATCCAGCCGCGCCAGTTCGTATCCCCACTCTCCGGCAATCGCCTTGGCCGCCAGACTTTTCCCGCAACCCTGCACGCCCGTAATGAGCACGCCTTTCGGTGCCGTCAACCCAAACTTCTGCCCTTCCACCGTCATCGCGCTCTTCCGTTTCCCTATCCACTCGCGCAACTTCTTCAATCCCGCCACATCCGTGAACGAGGCATCCCGCTTCACCGTCTCCAGCAATCCATCCTTCCGCAGCACTTGACGCTTCGCTTCCAGCACCGCCGCCAATAGTCCCTCATCTAATTTTCGCCGCGCCAGAATGCACATCCGCAACGTTCGCAGCGCCTCCTCCATCGGCAGCCCCACCAGATTTCGCGCCAGCATCATCGTGCCATCCGGACCCAGCTCCATTGCCATCATCGTTCGCCCGCTACTCTCCTGAATCACCTCCTTCACACCCGCCGCCAATTCCTCCGCCGTCGGCAACGCGAACGCGCACTCCGCCACGTCGCCGGATAGCTCCTCCGGCAACTCCACTTTCGCCGCCGAAATCACGATCGACCGTCTCGCCGTCCGAAACTGCCCGGCCAGCTCACGCAATCTCCGGCAAACTTTGTCGTTCTCGCAATACCGCGCAAAGTCCTTCAACAAAAAGATTCCGTCCCCCGCCACCGACGCGATATTCGTCAACGCCGCTTCCGGCGCATCCGAGTTGTAAATCGCCTCGCCGCGATATCGCGACAACCCCTTCGTCACACTCCACCGAAACAACGGAACATCCATCTCCGTCGCCACCTCAAACAGCAGCGTCTCCAGCCGCTCTTCCTCCGCCGTTTCCACGGTAATGATCGGCTGCCGCGAATTCACCAGTAGCCGCAACTCATCCCGCTTACTGTTCATATTCATCCCAAGCCCACAAGCATTCCATGTCTTTCAGTATTCTGAAATCTTCCGTGACCACAGTATCCACCGTGCCCCGGAGCGCGCCCTTGCGAAAAGCACGCGGCGGTACCCAATCACCCAACGCCTCAGAATCTGCCCGCCCGTGTAGGTCCCGCCTTTAGCCGCGGACGACGCTGCCCACACTACGCCCCAGTCAATATCTTTAAGTTTTGTCTTGGCCGTGCTTTTTTCCGCCGTCATTCCGGGCGGAGCAGGCCGCCGCTCATGTAGACGCCATGAGCACACGGTAAATCGCGCCGGAAATAAAAAAGCCGACGAACCACGCGTAGTCGTACAGGAAATGCAGCCAGGGAATGGCGAGACCAACCAGCGCAACCGCGATGCCGCTCACCAGCGCGAGGATGGCTTTGCGATTGAATCCAGATTGGTATTCGTACCGGCCGCCACGGCGGTACAGATCTTCCAGAACCAGCCGCCGCCGCCGGATGATGTAGTAATCGCAGATCATGATCCCCGCGATCGGGCCGAGCAATGCGGAACAGCCGACCAGCCATCCGAAAATATACGAACTGAAATCCTGCAGCAGCTTCCAGGGCATCATGCAGATGCCCACCACGCCGGTGATGATCCCGCCGATGCGGAAGGAGATGAGGCTTGGCCGCAGGTTGGAGAAATCGTTGGAGGGAGAGACCACATTGGCCGCCACGTTGGTATTCAGCGTGGCCAGCAGCAATGCGATCAGCGCGATAAACGCGATCACCGGTTCGTTGAACCGGCTCAACAGCGCCACCGGATCCCAGATGGCCTCACCGAAAAGGATCGCCGAGGCGGAAGTAACCGCCACGCCGATGAAAGAGTACAGCGTCATGGCCGTGGGCAAGCCGAGCGCCTGGCCAATCATCTGTGCGCGCTGCGATTTGGCGTACCGCGTGAAATCCGGAATGTTGAGCGCGACGGTCGCCCAAAAGCCCACCATGCCCGTAAGCGCGGGAATGAAAAAGCGGATGAACTCCGTCGTCGTCCGGAACTTGCCCGGCGTGTGCAGCACCGGTCCGAAACCGCCGGCCTTGCGGGTAATCCAGAAAAGCAGCAAAAGTCCCACGCCGAGCATAAAGGGCGCGCCAATGCCTTGGAGAATTTTGATCGTTTCGATCCCGCGCCAGACGACCGCCATGTTGATCGCCCAGAAAGCCAGGAAGCAGATCCACACCATTCCGGAAATGCTCGCCGCGCGCGGCCACACGATGCGCAGCATCGAGAAAATAGCCGCCCCGCCGATCCAGCATTGAATGCCAAACCACCCGCAGGCCACCAGCGCACGAAGCACTGCGGGAACGTTCGCGCCGCGCACACCGAAGGAAGCGCGTACGAAAACCGGAAACGGAATCCCGTACTTTGCCCCGGCATGTGCATTGAGCAGCATTGGGATCAGCACAATCAGGTTGCCAAGAAAAATCGTGCCCACCGCCTGCAGCCAATTCATGCCGCCCGCGATCAGTCCCGAGGCCAGCATATACGTCGGAATACACACGCTCATCGCCACCCACAGCGACGCATAGTTGTAGGTTGTCCACGACCGCTTTTCGGGAGGAATGGGAGCGAGATCGCGGTTGTAAAGCGATGGGTCAGCTTGTGCGGGCTGCATCAACAATCCTGACGGCGAAATGAGGCGTCAGCGTATAGCAAGCGCCATCGAAATTCCAGCGAGTACCTCCGCCCTTGTAGCTACCGGCTTCAGCCGCGGACGACGCTGCCCACGCCACGACCGCCTTTGTCTACGTACCGGGCGGCTGCTGCACCCATGCGGTTTCTCAAGGGTGGGGCCTTAGACTTTGCTCCTCCGTGGCGAGTGGCTCGCGCGCAAGTCGCTAGCAAACTGGGCGGGGAAACTGTGACGGACTCTATGCATACAGTTCTTCCACATACCGCCGCCGAACCTTGATTTTGTTTTCATTCCTGCGCGCCGCCGCTAAATCATAAGCAAGTTGCATGCGCAACCAGGTCTCGGCCGTGCTGCCAAAGGCCTTTGATAACCGGATGGCCATCTCCGGGCTGATGCCGGACTTCCCATTTACCACGTTATTTAGCGCCTGCCGGGTAACCCCCAGCACTTTCGCTCCCGCCGTCACGGACAGCCCTAACGGCTCAAGGCAGTCCGCCGGACCACGCCACCAGGATGTACAGGGTTCTTCATCGCCATGGTATTTACTCGCTTCCTTGCCCGTATCAGTGCCAATCCGGGTCTATCAGTGATAGTCCGTCAATTCAACATCCCACGCGTCATCGCGCTTCCGGGGCGGACCCGACGTAAATTGCTGGAGCGACTCCAGCATGCCGCACTCTTGTGGTTTCTCAACGGTGTGGCTTTTGACTTTTTTCTCCCGCGCTAGTGGAATTTTTCCCTTCGGACACAAAATCAAAATACGCCAAATTATTCCCCTGCCTGTAATGCAGCGTAAGCAGTTGCCGCCCCGCCTGCGGAAAATAAATCTCCCCGCACTCCGCCTTGTTCCACACGTGCCATACCATCCAGTCCGGATAGTCCTTCATGGAAATCTGCGTGCTGGGATCAATCGGCAATTTGCACTCCGCGGCATCCTTGCCATTCAAGGAAAACGTAACCGTCTGCGCGATGTGCGAATACATCGCCACGATTCTGTATCTGCCGGCGCGCGTCACCTCCACCGTATAATTCGTCCACTCCCCATCCTCCGTCCATCCGATGTACAACTGCTGCCACTCCGGAGCGACCATGTTCGGGTGATTCAGGTCCGCCCCCTTCTTCACATAGGAAATGTCCACGCCCTCATTCTCCCGAAAGCGGCACAACTCCACCGCCACCCCTCCCTCGCAGTGTTCCGGCTTGTGATTCAGCTCCCCGCTGCCATGATTGATCGCGTCCACATCGTGATACGCAACTCCCTCGCCGCCTAAATCGTAAAGCGCCGCCTCTAACCTCCCAGGTATCCTCTGCGCCCCGCCAGTATGCGTAGCATCCGCGAACGCCCGCCCTCTGTACTCGTCAGGAACCTCTACGCTACTACCAGTGCCCAGCAACAAAAGCGCCACGCACACCCGCCCCAACACATTCATGAATGTCTCTCCAAATCTGTCCGCGAGTCTCCTTCTTCACGCCAAGCCAGGACGCCCCGCGCCCTTCACTTCAGTTAACAACTCCCTGCATCCGCCCGCAATCTCACCCAACCCTTCGTTTAACGCTGGCGCTAAACGAAGGCTCGCTCCAAACATCATTCAGCATCCCATCTTCCCCCAAGCCACTTACTATGCTGGTATCCTCCATCAGTGGCGGAAAAATCTCATTCTCAGCGCGGTTGGCCATTCTTCCTCGCCAATTGGCAGACGATTGTCGCCGGATTGGTTCTGGGAGCCGTATTGGGATTCGCTTTTCCAACCGTTGTTTTCGTCGGATCGAGACTCGCCAAAAACGTACCTCAAACCATCAAGTCCATCGGCGAGGTCACCGTTTGGCCCAAGCGCGGCTTCGCAACTATTTGCGTAGTTCTGTCCGTAGGCGTAGTTTTCTACGCGATTCGGTCCTATGCGTTCCTGAAAAAGCTGTGGGCCTCCCTGCGCTCCGGCCTCGTATCCGGTATCGGAGTCATTTGAATCCGCGCATCGTAGTGGGCCACGCTGTGACTTGGGTGGCGATTCTCCATTTCATGCCTCACGCAGCTGTGGTATAACAGTTATACCTCGTGCGCTTCCATTTCGATGCGCGAAAAAGCAAAAGCCTCCGGCGCAATCCGAAACGCGGCATTGGCTTCGAGGAGGTACAGGAGATTTTCTATCATCCCTATTACTGCGACGAACGTTCAGATTTTCCCCTCCAGCTTCGCGCCATAGGTTGGGTGCGAGGCCTCCTGTACTCGGTAATTTTTGAAATTCGCGAAGACGCCGAAGGCGAGTTCTATCATCTGGTGACCTTATGGAAAGCCACCTCAGCGGAGCGCAAACTCTATGAAGAACACAACTCGTAAGAAGAAACCCGTGCCCGCCGAAGCCATCGCCCGCATGGCCGACCGCGGCAAGGATGTCTCGCGTTTTTTCAGCAACTCCGGCGCGATGCGCAAACCCATCCAGCGCGTGAACGTCGATTTCACCGCCAGCATGCTCGAAGAACTCGAAAACGCCGCCAGGGATCTCAACATCAGCAGGCAAGCGGTCATCAAAACTCTGCTTCGCCAGGGCCTCGACCAGCGCCAGCGGCTCGGAGTTTCCCCCCGCCGGGCAAAGCGATCCTAATCCAGCGCGCTCCCCAAAAATCCAAAATCGCCCGCCCAGATATTCGCGAAGGCTCGGACAGCGGTCCCTCCAAACCTTTGATCGGCAAGAAACCAAACGTGCCGCCCGCGCGAAGAAATCCGCTCAACGCGCAATATAGACGGCGCGAAATTCGGCGTTGCTTGCCCTGATGCAAGCCCTGCGGCCTTTTCTGGTACTCAGCAGCCACCGAGCCACCAGGAAAACAGCCTGACCCGTTGCTGTCCCTGCTGGCCTACACCTGTCCCAGGTACAGTACTGTACAGTACTATTGAAATTAGATTAACGCCTTGGTATTCTCCAGCATGTACCCGGCGGTTCGCATCGTCGTCCCAGCCCTTGGCCTTCGGCCAAAAACCTCCATTCCTATCGATCTGAATTACCACTTTCCGCCTGCAAGCCCTTTAGAATCCGCACCTCCGCAAAAACGCGCATGTCGTTTTGTAAGTCCTTTAGAATCAAAGCGACTTCTCCGAGTTTCACAGTTTTGCGCCAAAAATGCGTCTGTAACCCATGTATTTGCAGCACTTACAAACAGGGTGTCGTGTAACCCTTGTAGAATGAACACTTCCGCAAAACACCACGGGGCCACCCTCCCCAAAATGACATTAAGTGTCTTATATTCAATAGCTTGCACAAAACATCGCGCCAACTGGTCAGACCACTTTGTGCACTTTCCGCAACTCCCTCTTCAGCACTCACAATCCACGTTGACTTCCCCTCCCGCAACTCTTGTAATGAATTGCTCACCCTATGCTCACGCCGCGTCCACTCCTCTAGTGACCACCTCCGCAACCACGCCGCCCGCCGCGAAACCTGCCGCCGGCGGCAAACGCCATGCCTTTCTCGTCGCCGCGGGCATCTTCCTCAGCCGCATCGCCGGACTCATCCGCGACCGCATCTTCGCCCACTATTTCGGGAACTCCGACGCCGCCGACGCCTTCAAAGCCGCCTTCCGCATCCCCAATTTTCTGCAAAATCTTTTCGGCGAAGGAGTTCTCTCCGCCAGCTTCATTCCTGTCTACTCCGGCCTGCTCGCCCGCGAAGACGAACCGGAGTCCCGCCGCGTGGCTGGCGCCGTAGCCTCGCTCCTCGCGCTGACCACTTCGCTGCTGGTGCTGGTTGGCGTACTCGCCACGCCCTATTTGATCGACGCGATCGCTCCCGGCTTCCACGGCGAAAAACGCCAGCTCACCATTCAACTCGTCCGCATTCTTTTTCCCGGCGCGGGACTGCTGGTTTTTTCCGCGTGGTGTCTCGGTGTGCTCAACAGCCATCGCCGCTTTTTTCTCTCCTACGCCGCGCCGGTTCTCTGGAACGCCGCGATGATCGCTACGCTGTGGATCTTCGGCAGCCGCTACGCGCAATATCCGCTGGCGCAAATTTTAGCCTGGGGTTCGGTGGCGGGCAGCGCGCTGCAGGTCGCGGTGCAGTTGCCGGTGGTCATCGGCTTGCTCCACGGCTTTCATCTCACCTTGAACTTCGGCGCGGAAAATATTCGCACCGTGGTTCGCAATTTCGCGCCCGTGTTCATCAGCCGTGGCGTGGTGCAAATCAGCGCCTTCATCGACGCGCTTCTCGCCAGCCTGCTTCCCGGCGGCGCCGTAGCCGCCCTGGCTTATGCGCAAACGCTCTACACACTTCCCGTGAGCCTCTTCGGCATGTCCGTTTCCGCCGCGGAATTGCCGGCGATGTCCGGCGCGGTTGGCGCGGAACACGAAGTTGCCGCCGTTCTCCGCGTGCGTCTAAATTCCGGGCTGCGGCAGATCGCATTTTTCGTGCTGCCCTCGGTGGTCGCGTTCCTAATCCTCGGCGACGTTATCGTCGCCGCGATTTACCGTTCCGGCCGCTTCACGCAAACCGACGTTATTTATGTTTGGGGAATTCTCGCCGGCGCCACCGTCGGCCTGCTCGCTTCCACGCTCGGTCGCCTCTACGCTTCCACCTATTACGCGTTGCGCGACACGCGGACGCCGCTGCGTTTCGCCATCGTCCGCGTCATTCTAACCACCATTCTGGGATATCTTTTCGCGCTGCCCCTGCCAAGATTGCTCGGCATTCCGCCGCGTTGGGGCGTCGCCGGACTCACCATTTCCGCGGGCATTTCGTCCTGGGTGGAATTTGTTCTGCTGCGCCGCGCACTCAATCGCCGCATCGGTGCCAGCGGCCTGCCCGCGGTATTCCTCGCGCAGCTCTGGGCCTCGGCGCTGATCGCCGCGGCCGCTTCGTGGGCGGTCCACCGCGCCATCGGCCCGCGTTCGCCGATCCCCGCCGCCATTTTAGTTTTGGGAATTTATGGCAGTCTTTACTTTGCCGCCACGCTGCTTTTCCGCTTGCCGGAGGCTCGTTCCATTTTCAGCCGCGCATGCAAAGCCGTGGGCTAGGCGGAGCGCTGAGTCAGCAAGTCTTCCATCGGGTTTACGCAGCCAAAGAAATATTGCTCCGCGCTGGCGCCAATTCAGTCCTTCGACGTCGGCAAACCGGCTTGCTGCCAGGCGGCGAATCCGCCGTCCATCGATTCCACGTTGCTGTAGCCCATTTTCTGGATATTATCGGCGGCGAGTGCGGAACGGTAACCGCCGCCGCAATACAAAATCACTCTAGCATTCGCGTCGGGAATCAGTTTTTCGATGTCCCGCTCGATAATTCCTTTGCTCAAGTGAATCGCATCCGTCACGTGCCCGTTGGCCCATTCGCTTTCTTCGCGCACATCCACCAGCAGGAATTTCTCGCCGGCTTCACGCCGCTTCTTTACATCGGCGACGTTGGTTTCTTTTACGCGGCTCTTCGCGTCTTTCGTAATTTTCAAGAATTTATCGGAATGCTGCATGGCGTCTCCTCGAGCGAATTACGCAGCGTTCAGAGTAGCACATGCATCTCAGCTCCTCCGTCCAAGGCGCTGGAAAATACCGTTGGACGCGGAGGTCTCTCGGGTCTTGTTTGTAGGTTTCGCCCCATTTTGCGCCGCGGAACGAACCGCGGTGAAACATGCTAATCGAGGTCGCGCCAGTTTGGACCCGCGCAAATCTCCACGACAAGGGGGACCGCCAGCTTGTGGACCTCTTCCATTTCTTTGCGCACCAGCGTTTCCAGCTCTTCCTGCTCGTCTGGCGGAGTCTCGAACAGCAATTCGTCGTGGACTTGCAGAATCATTTTCGCGTCGAATTTTTCGGTGCGCAGGCGCTCGTCGATGCGAATCATGGCGAGCTTGATCAAATCCGCGGCGGTGCCTTGCAATGGCGAATTCAGCGCGGTGCGCTCCGCAAAGTTGCGCAGCTGCACTTGCGGCGAGTTGATTTCGGGAATGGGGCGGATGCGGCCGAACAATGTTTTTGCGACACCCGTTTTGCGCGTTTCGATCAGAACATTGTCGAGATAATTTTTCACGCCCTGATAGCGCGCGAAGTACGCAGCGATAAATTGTGCCGCTTCTTTTTGTGGGACGTTGATCTGCTGCGCCAGGCCGAAGGCAGACAATCCATAGATGATGCCGAAGTTGATGGCCTTGGCGGCGCGGCGATGCTCGGAAGTTTGCGCCAAGGGGCCGACACCAAATACTTCCTGGGCGGTTCGCGCGTGAATATCCTCGCCATTGCGAAACGCATCCAGCAGCACGGCGTCCTGCGAAATGTGCGCCATGACGCGGAGCTCGACCTGCGAATAGTCCGCCGAGAGCAGAATTTTCCCCTTTTCCGCCACGAAGGCCGCGCGAATCTGACGGCCGAGTTCGGTCCGAATCGGAATGTTCTGCAAGTTGGGATCGGAGGAGCTCAATCTTCCAGTGGAAGCATTGGTCTGCGAAAAGCTGGTGTGCAAGCGGCGCGTTTCGGGATGAATGAGCTTTGGCAGGGAATCAACGTAGGTGGATTTCAATTTCGCCAGCTCGCGATACTCGATCACTTTTGCCGGCACGGGATGCTTGGCAGAAAGCTCCGCCAAAATCTCGACCGCGGTCGAGCGCCCCTTGGCACGGCCTCGTTTCACCGCGGGCTGCAGCCCGAGCTTGTCAAACAACACTTCGCCAAGCTGCGTCGGCGAGTTCACGTTGAATTCCACGCCAGCCAGTTCCCAAATCTCTTTTTCCAGGCGGCGAATTTCTTTTTCCATCGATTCCGACATCGATGCGAGGGCCTTGGGGTCGACGGCGACGCCGACGCGTTCCATCTCCGCGAGGACATAGGCCAGCGGGAGGTCGATGTCTTTGTAAACGCCGGTCAGTTCCTGCTGCCGCACGGCATCGCGCAAAACGGGCGCGATGCGCTGCAAGTAGTCGGCTCGCTCGCCCGCGCCGCCACCGAGCATGACGTTCCACTGGCGCATGACCACATCCGCAAAGTTGTGGTTGCCGGTGGTGGGGCGCAATAGGTATGAGTAGATCTGGGTGGCGTCGATTAAATTTTCCGCGCGGCCGGCCAGCAACTGGAATAGTTTCGCGTCGTGAACAATCTTTGGACGTTTGGGATCCTGCAGCAGGGGCGTGAGAGCTTTTAGCGGCTCGCCATTTGCGTCCATCCACACCGCGCGCCCTTCGCCCGCTTTCGACGAAACCTCGATTCCAGAAATGCGCGTGCCAAAGCCTTCCGATTCCCGGTCGCCGGTTTCCAAAGTGAACCAGATCGCGAGGGGCTGCTGCGCCGGAAGCCTGGCGAGATAGTCGCGAAACTCCGCGACGCTCAGGAATTGCTGGTAATCTTTTTTTGTCGAAGCGGATTCATCCTCTGGCGCGGTGGCGGCAACGGCTTCCGATCCCAGCTCCCGGAGCAGCGAATTAAAACCCAGTTCGCGATACAGGCCGGAGAGAGCGCCAACGTCAGGCGTGCGCCGCGACAATTTTTCCAGTTCCAATTGCACGGGCACTTCGGTGGCGATTTTCGCCAGTTGCTTGGACATCAGCACTTGTTCGCGTTGCTGCTGCAGGGCTTCGCGGTAACGTTTGTTCGGGACTTCGCCGGCGTGATCGAGGGCGTTTTCGACGGTGCCGTATTTTTGGATTAGTTCGGCAGCGCCCTTTTCGCCGATGCCCTTGGCGCCGGGAATATTGTCGATGTTGTCGCCGAGCAGGGCCATGTAGTCGACAACCTGCGCGGCGGTGACGCCCAGGAGTTCCTGGACTTTGGCTTCGTCGACGATGACGTCGCTCTTGGCGCCGCCAGTGCCGGTGCGCAAGACGCGCACATTGCCGCAGACCAACTGCATCATGTCTTTGTCGTTGGTGACTAGCAGCACATCCAGCTTCAGTTTCGCGGCTTGTTGCGCGAGACCGCCGATCAAATCGTCAGCTTCATAACCGTCCAGTTCGAGAATCGGCAGATGCAGGGCTTCGCAGAGTTTTCTGACGTAGGGAATTTGTTGCGAAAGCTCATCCGGCATGGGTGGACGGTGTTCTTTATATTTTTCGAAAAGTTTGTCGCGGAAGGTGGGGGCTTTGGTGTCGAAGACGATGGCGATATAGTCCGGGGAATAGTCTTTGATGAGGCGGCGGAGGATGTTGGAGAAGAGGAAGGGGACCTTCGTGGGCAGGCCGGACGGCGCGTTCATGCGCACCATGGGAGCGTAGAAGGCGCGGTAAATGTGGGCCATGGCGTCGACTAGAAAGATTTTTTTCGGGGCGGAAGGCATGGAGTTGAGTATACCGCACGGGAAATGGGCGGCGGTTCGGGAGGGCGTGCGCGGGCGTGGTGAAAAGATGCGGTGAAAAGCGAAAGGGTGCGAATTCGGACAGTGCGTCAGTTTCCGGTAAGCACGGTGGTCTCAATGGGTCGATGCAACACTAAGCTCGAACCTGCCTTGCAGTGAAAACAAAAGCCAAAATCGCTCGCTAGGGTTAGATCAGCCGGAACGCTGTCCTGGGTAGGTTTTGACCGAGTACCGTCAAACAGATGGTTCTCCCGCGGAAGCATTGTCGAATCAACGCACTGGATGGTGTTGCATCGACCGTTTGAGCTGGCAGCGTTAATCGGGCATTTGAAGCGCATCCATATCCCTTGCTCGCATCGAAACGCTGCACTTTTGGACAGGCGACGGCTAAGCAAACGTGACTTATGCTTTACCGTGATACGACGCCTCTTCAGGGGATTACATGATCGGCAGCCGTCGATGGCAAATCTTGGCCTTAATAGCGTTGGCGCTCGTCGGTGTGTTTTTTGGAATCTGGCTGTTCCGAGCTGGCTTTACTATTCTCGGTTGTGTCTACACAGGCCTATTTCTTTGGCGTGGACAGCAATTTGCAGTTTGGTTCATTGCTCCAGGACGGGCTCCGTCAGATGTCACACTTCCTTTGAATTCATGGTGGCAGCGCCTTCTCCTGTCAATCGTATGCCTTCTCGGCGCAGCGGTCTGCGCGGTAGGGGTCTACTTGTGGCGATTGTGGCCAGAGGAATGGCAAGCTGGTCTTGTGTTCGTTCTGTTCGGCTTGATTGTGTTGGCTCCAGTGACGATTAAGGAGATTCAATTTCGCAGAAAGGCGAGAACGCTATTTTTGTAGATCGTTTTCGTAAGTCCTGGTAAGTGGCATTACCGGACGAGTGGCCGCGAGTACGACCTTGGACGTTTAACTTCGACGGGATCTCAAACAATATCGAAACACAAAAATAGATGCGAGAGCACCGACAGCTACGCTAATCAGGTCAGTGAGGATTTCCCACGACTCTATGGGTCTAGGGGGCACAGCCTGCGGAAAGACGAATGGCTTCACCCGTCCCGAATACAAACCGACCAAAGTCACAATGTAAGTCGACGCGAAGAAACTTGCGGCTCCGGCCAGAATTCCCAGCACCAACGATCCTATGATTTTTTCGTCGTTTTCTTTAGTCACAATGGCGATATTTTACTGCAAGTTCCTGGTAAGCGCGTTATTCAGGCAGTGGCAAACGATTGCGGGATTGCTTGCGCATTTGCTAGGGGTGATAAATCCACGTATTGGAAGTGCCTTGATCGTTGTTGGGATAGCCCCCTGCTAGGAGGACGGTGCCGTCATTTAGCTTAGTCTCGGTCATGAAGTGACGCGCATCCGTCATTTGGCCCGTGGCTATTAAGAAGTGTCCCGTAGCCGGGTCGTAGACTTCCACCGTTCTGCTTCCACCCGCGATCAGTATTTGTCCCGAAGCCAGTACCGGCGCTTCCTCAGGAAGCTTGAAGCGGCTGTCGTTCAAAGGAGCCGCAGCGGTAAACTTTCCGGCCCGGGGATCATAAATTTCCGCGCTGTTCATTTTCCCGTGCCAGTCGCGATCGTCCGAGCCCCCGGCGATTAGGACGCGGCCATCTGAAAGCAGCCCTGCTGAATGTTTATAGCGCGCTGTTTGCAGACTGCCAGTCACGGTGAACTGCTCCGTTGCTGGATCATAAATCTCGGCGGCGGCGGTAACGGAATCGCCGCGTCCGCCCGCAATCAGGACACGACCATCGCTCATCAAAGTTGCGGTTTGCGAGATGCGGGCGAAGTGCATGGGACCAACGGGCTCAAATTTTGATGACACGGCCCGGAAGATTTCGGCTGACGTAACCCCTCCTGGCGTGTTGCGTTCCGCACCGCCGGTGATGAGCACGTCACCACTGCCAAGCAGCGTGGCACTCGGCTGCCCACGTTTGCTGTTCATTTTCGATATTGACATAAACTTTCCGGTTGCCGGATCGTAGAGTTCGGCGGAATCGGTGCATTCTTGGCTCACCCAGCCCCCGACAATGAGCACCTTGCCTGAGCGGAGCAGGACTGCCGCGTGTCCCACCCGGGCCGTCGCCATCGAGCCAGTAGATTTAAACGTTCCTGTTGCAGGGTCATACAATTCTGCGGAACTGTAAAAATCCTGATTGCGGCGCATGCCTCCGGCGATAAGCACGTTTCCATCTCGCAAAAGCGTCGCGGTATGTCCTGAACGCGGTTGAAGCATGCTCGCCCCGGGTCTGAGCGACCCCGCGAGCGAGGCGTTAACGGAAACCGTGCCTTTGGCGCAATACGCCGTAACGCTTATGGCTGAAAGCAAGATGAGTAAACCGTAGGATGGGCGCATGGGGCCTCTCTGTTCTCCGCTTTATAAGGTAAAGCTAGCACGGTCTCAGAACGAAGTCTAAGTCCCGATAAGTCGCGTGACCGTACAGCGGGCTTGCGGCGGTGACGGGCTATATTAAGCTGTGGGGATGGTGATGAGGCCTTTGCTCTTGGCTGTCTGTATTGTGTTTGCGTGTGGCGGTGTGCGCGCGCAGACGCCTGTCTGGCAGCCATCGCCGGGACATACGCAAGTGGCGATCTGGCCGGGAGCGGCGCCGGATCTGCAGACTGCGGCGGGGCCGGAGACGAGCCAATGGTGGGCAACCGCCCCGACTGGACCGCCCGGTGGGTTTAGCGTGGAAAACGTGACGCGGCCGACGATGACGGTCTATTCGCCGGAGGGAAGAAACACGGGCGTAGCGGTGCTGGTGTTTCCCGGCGGGGGCTATCAGGATCTGGCGATCGATCTGGAAGGGACAGAGGTGTGCGACTGGCTTACGTCCGCGGGGATTACTTGTGTGCTGCTGAAGTACCGCGTGCCGAATTCGGGAATGCATTGGGATGAGCGGTGTCAGTGTCAGATGAAGCCGAAAGCGCCGACGGCGCTCGAAGATGCGCAAAGGACGATGGGGCTGGTGCGCTTACACGCAGTGGAGTGGCGCATCGATCCGGACAAGATCGGGGTGCTGGGATTTTCGGCAGGCGGGCACCTGGCGGCAGACATCAGCACCCACTTTGAGAAGCGTTTGTATCCGGCGGTGGATGCGGCCGACCAAGAAAGCTGCCGCCCGGATTTTGCCGTGGCTCTTTATCCCGGGCATCTGTGGATTGACGATAAAAAATTCGAGTTGAATCCGGATATCCGTATGCATATCAGCCGCCAGACGCCGCCGACGTTTTTGCTGCAAGCGGAGGATGACTACGTGGACAATGTAAACCAGTCGCTGGTCTACTACATCGCGCTGAAGAACGCCAAGGTTCCGGTGGAGATGCATTTGTATGCGCAGGGCGGGCATGCGTTCGGGCTGCGGCGCACGAAGCTACCGATTTCGGGATGGCCGCAGTTGGTGGAAACGTGGCTGGGCACGATCGGAATGATTCCGAAGTGATTCCGCAACCAATGCGTCTACACGATTACGCACCCCGACCCGCGCACATTAAATGGCTCCTCGATTCTGACTCGGCCATCCGTTGGCAGATCATGAGGGACCTCACCGGTGAAACCCCCGAGGCGATTGCGGCCGAGCGGTCTCGCGTCGCAACTGAAGGCTGGGGAGCGCAACTTCTCGCGCGCCAATCTCCTGCCGGTCACTGGGGCGGCGGGCCGAAGTGGGACCTTATTACCCTCTACAGTCTCGTGGTGTTGAAGGATCTCGGTCTCGACCCTGCCAGCGAGGAGGCTCGCCAAATGATCGACCGCGTTGACAAGGGACTCGTGTTTAAGCCGCTCAACAACCGACCTTACCTTCACGGCGAGACGGAGCCCTGCATCAACGGAAGAATCCTGGGCATCGGTTCGTATTTCAAAGAGCCGAACGACGCGCTGGCCAATCAACTCCTGGGCGAGCAGCTCGAAGATGGCGGCTGGAACTGCGAAGCACCCAAAAGCCGGCGCTCTTCGTTCCATACCACCATCTGCGTGCTCGAAGGACTGCTCGAATACGAACGAGCAGGGCGCAAATCAGTGGCCGCTACGAAGGCCCGCAAGAGGGCCGAACACTATCTGCTCGAGCGCCGCATGTTCCGCTCGCTTCGAACTGGAAAAATCATCGACAAACGCTGGCTGCGCTTCTCGTTCCCGACGTTTTGGCACTACGACGTCTTGCGCGGACTCGATTATCTGCGGAATGCAGGAATCAAACCCGACAGCCGTGTCGGTAACGCCATCGAAACCGTGATTGAGCGCCGCCACCAGAACGGGCGCTGGCCGCTCAACCTACTTCATCCCGAACATATTCCATTGGAGATGGAGACCAGCGTCGGCAGTGCAAGCCGTTGGAATACACTGCGCGCTCTGCGAGTCCTGCGTTGGTACGAGAACTCAACGTGTTAGTTGCGACTTGAGTCTGCTCGCCTGGCTCGATGTTTTCGTTCCGATTTTTGATCGCCGCTGGAATCAGTTTGAGGCGGGATCCACGCGAGGAGGTTGCACTACGATTAGGAGGCGCGTGCCGCGTTCCAGGTGGACATTTTTCTTGACGGACATTAGCACCGTGCCGTCGGAGCCAGCGGACAACGGCGTGTAGATGCGGATGTCCGGGGCACCCAGCGCGCCCTTACTGTCTGAGGTGAGGAGCCCGTGCTTGGTGAATGCGCCTTGCGTCAACGGCAACTCTACCGCGGGCGGATGAATCATCGAGGCGCGATCGTCGCCCGGCTCATGAGAAACGGCGACCATATTCTTGGCGGTGCCGTCGGCGTTCAGAGTGGTATCGAGCGGCAAGGGGCGAGAACTGACGATCACGTCGTTGTGGACGGCGTTCTCAGAGCGAGCGGCGGCCTCGGCATCCGGATCGTCTGTTGCAGAAGCTGTTTCTATGGGGGCTGGCGAATTCGGTCCCACGGCCATGGCTTGGATGCCGGCGTTCATCACGGCTTCCTGACCGTTCTTGAGGATAGCCTTGTCAAACTGCAGGAACAGCGCGGCGCGATCCGGCCCGTGCGTGGAAATGGACTTGCGCACTATATGGCCTTCAATAACGGTGCCGCGGGGGAAAATGACGCTGCGGCCGTAGCGCACCGTTTCGGTGGTCTCCGCCGTGAATTTATCGCCAGCCTTGTTGCGCCGGGCATCGACAGACTCGAGCAGTCTGGCGTTAAAGGCGGTGCCGACACTCAGAGGACAAACCACATCGGACTTCCTGGCGTCCGGCTTGGATTCGTCCGAGGCGGACCCTTGCGCTCCCGGGGAATTGCCGGAAACCACGGGCGCCGGGGCGGGTGTTTGCTGGGCAAGCGAACTAATGGCCAAGAACAGCGCCGCCGCGACAACCAACATCATCCTAAAAGTGGAATTCATTAACTTCATCGCGGCCCCCCCTTCCTCTGGACCTGCGGGCCTCTGGACCTGCGGGCAGCCTGCGAGCACTCCCCGAGCGCCCCGAGGCTCAGGACTGGCGAGTGTACATGCACCCGCCCGACCATTCTACGGCAGTTAATTTTCAATAGTATACAGGCAACGATGTAGCCCGTGCCGGGGAGATTTGCCGTCCTAGTACGGCTAATTTACACAGGACCTAGCGGGCAGTCACCTGCTAAATAATGCCGAGCGGGCGAGCAACTTCCTGCAAAATATTCGCCGCTTTCAACAGCTGATCCCGTTTATGCGCCGCGCTGACGATGGCGCGGAGGCGCGCTTGGCCCTCGGCCACCGTGGGATAGCCGACCGCCGGGGCAAACACGCCCGCTTCGAAAACTTTCTGGGAAAACTCGAAAGCCTTGGCGGCATCGCCCACGTGGATGGGAATAATGGGCGTCTCGCTGGCCTTGAACTGAAAACCGCGCTTTTTCAGTTCGCGCTTGAAGAATTTTGTGTTGGCCCAGAGGCGTTTGACCAGACGCTCACCTTCCGCGGAATCGAGGAGGGTAAACGCCGCGGAACAGGCTGCGGCGGTGGCCGGCGGATGCGACGTGGAAAATAAAAATGGGCGGGCGCGTAAGTAGAGAAAATCGATCAGGTCGCGAGAGCCGCAAACGTAGCCGCCCATGGAGCCGATGGCTTTGCTCAACGTGCCGACTTGGATGTGCACGCGGCCGTGGCAATGCAGATGATCGACGGTGCCACGCCCGCCGCGGCCGAGCACACCCGAGGAGTGGGCATCGTCGACCATCATAATGCAGCCATATTTTTCCGCGAGGGCGCAGAGCGCGGGGAGAGGGGCGATGTCGCCGTCCATGCTAAAGACGCCATCGGTGATGATGAGCTTCTTGCCGGGGAAATTCGCGTGTTCCTGCAAAATGCGTTCGCAGCCGGCCACATCTTTGTGCTTGAAAACCTTTATGGCGGCTTTCGACAGGCGCGCGCCATCGATGATGGAGGCGTGATTTAGTTCGTCGGAGACGATCAGGTCTTCCTTGCCGAGAACCGCGGAAACGGTGCCGGCGTTGGCGGTGAAGCCGGATTGAAAGACCACGCAGGCTTCCACATTTTTGAAGCGGGCGATTTGCTCTTCGAGGGCCATGTGAATTTGCATGGTACCGGCGATGGTGCGAACGGCGCCGGCGCCCACACCCAGTCTTCTTACGGCGTCGATCGAGGCTTTGCGCAAGGCCTTGTGCGTAGCCAGGCCTAAGTAATTGTTGGAAGCGAGATTGATTATTTCGCGGCCGTCGAAGGTGCACACGGCTTTCTGTTCGCCTTCCAGCACGCGCAACTTTGGCGCGACGCCTTTCGCGCGAAGTTCCGCGAGCTGCGCGGTTACATAGTGCAGAGGATCATGCTTGGGGGCGCCGGTTGGCGCGGTAGCAGCCGTTCCCGTTTCATTCATGACAACCACTCCTTGCATGCGGCCGGTTCTTGCTTACTTCATCGCCGCCGGGTACAACAAAATCTTTCCGGCCAAACCTTTATGTAACATCGCAAACGCGCCTTCGAAATTCTCAAGCGACGCTCGCTCTCCGAAGAGCGGCTCGAGATTCAGGCGGCCAGCCTTGAGCAGGGCGGTCATCTGCACCCAGGTCCCATACATGCGGCGGCCATAAATGCCTTGCACGGTGGCGCCTTTAAAAATTACATCCTTCACCAGATCGAGCGGGACATTTTCCGTTGGGATGCCCAGCAGGGAAGCTCGTCCGCCGGCGCGCAAGGCGGAAAAACCCTGCTGAATGGCGGTGGGGTTGCCGGACATTTCGAGCAAGACATCGACGCCCGTTCCGCCAGTGTCACGCAGGATTTTGGCCACGGCATCTTCCGCAGCGGGATTGAGCACGACGTCGGCACCCATTTTCAGGGCCATGGCTCGGCGTTCCGCGTTCGTCTCGGTGGCAAAAACCGTGGAGCTGCCGCAAGCTTTGGCGACGGCGATGGACATCAGACCAATGGGACCGCAGCCGGTAACCAGCACGGTTTGGCCGGCGATGGGTCCCGCGAGGACGGTATGCACGGCGTTGCCCAGAGGATCGAGGATGGCGCCGTATCGTTCCGGAATCGCGGGATCGAGTTTCCAAATATTTGACGCGGGAATTCTTACGAATTCAGCGAATGCGCCATCTTGATCGATGCCGATAATTTTCAAATTTTGGCAAATGTGCGCTTCGCCGAGACGGCATTGATGACAATGCCCGCAATTCACGTGCATCTCCGCGCTGACAAAATCGCCGGGCTGCACCGCGGTAACTTCCTCGCCGATGTGTTCGATCACGCCGCAGAATTCATGGCCGAGCGTCACAGGGGGCTTGATGCGTCCTTGGGACCAACGGTCCCAGCCGTAGATGTGCAAATCGGTACCGCAAATGGAGGCTGCGGAGACGCGCACCAGCACATCCGCCGCGCCGATCACCGGCGTCGGCACATCTGCGATTTCTAAACCCTTGGCCGCACGAACTTTGCGCAGAGCCTTCATGGTCGTAGCCATTTCAGCGCGACTCCTGCCCAACGCGCAATCAAGCAATGCTAGCATACGCTCCGAAAAGTCTAAGTGTGACGGACGGCGGCTTCTAATGCTTTCTGCTATCATCCCGCCTCGCACAATGGGAGGCAGGATGAGCTTTGGCAGCAGGCTGGCGGAGGTTCGCGACGGCTTTGACCGGCCGTTCTGGGTTGCCAATATCAGCGAACTTTTTGAGCGACTTTCGTACTATGCAGTGTTTGCCTCGCTGGTGCGTTATTTGCACGAGGTGCTGAATTTTCCGACGGAGCGGGCGACGGATCTTACGGGACTGTTTGGCGGACTGGTGTGGTTTCTGGCGATTTTTGGCGGGGCGATCGCGGACCGACTGGGATTCCGCCGCGCATTATCGCTGGCGTATTTAATTTTGGCGGGATCTTATTTTTTGCTGGGATCGATCGGGGCGGCGTGGCTGGCGCCGGTGCGAAATTTGCTGCCGCTGGTTGTGCTGGCGACGATACTTTTGGTGCTCCCGCCGTTGGGCGTAGCGCTGGTGAAACCCTGCGTGGTGGGCACGACCGCGCGGGCTTCCAAGGAGAATGTACGCAGCATCGGCTACTCCATCTACTACACGCTGGTGAACATCGGCGGCGCGCTGGGGCCCTGGCTGGCTGGGATCGTGAACGAGCATTTGCGGACGGCGGTGGTATTTCGCATGGCGGCGCTTAGCGTGTTTTTGATGTTTTTCGTGGTGTTGCTGCTGTTCAAGGAGCCGCGACGCTCCGGCGAAACACAAACCGCGAGCATCGGCGAGACGCTGGGGAATTTCACGAAGGTTCTCGGAAATCCAAGGTTCATGATTTTTCTGCTGATTTTTTCCGGCTACTGGATCGTCTACTGGCAGGAATTCATCACCCTGCCGCTGTACGTGCACGATTACATCAATCCGGCCACGAATACCGATAAGATGCTTTCGACCGGCCCAATGGTGGTCATCGCGCTAACGGTGGCCATGAGCGTGGCCACGAAAAAAATGGCGGCGTTTCGCGCCGTGTTACTCGGCACGCTGATTTCCATGGTGGCGTTCGCGATTCTGGCGATGCATCCCACGGTTTACGGGGCGTACGCGACGCTGGTGGTGATCGCACTCGGCGAACTCACGCAGCAACCGCGCTACTACGATTATATTTCGCGACTGGCGCCGGCCGGCCAGCAAGGCACGTACATGGGCTTTGCATTTTTGCCGCTGGGCATCGGAGCGCTGGTGGCAGGGCGGATCGGCGGAGCGTTGATCCATCACTTCGGCGAAGTGCAGCATACACCGCAGCTTTTTTGGTGGGCGATCACGGCCATCGGGCTGGGCACCACGTTTTTATTGTGGATTTACGATCGCGTGGTTAAGCCGTCGCAAATGGGCGTGAATGTCTGAGGCATGGAGTTCCGCTAGTTGACCATGCGCTGCAGCGACTCGAGGGCTTGTTTGGCCAGCGCATAGCGCGGCTCAATCTGCAGCGCTACCTCGAAGCAGCTGCGGGCGCGGGCGTACATTTCCTTGCTGAGATAGGCACGGCCGAGGTTGTAATGGGGAAAATGACGCGGCTCATAACGCCCGGCCTCGACGGCGCGCTCGAGCCAGGGAATGGCCTCGTCAAAGCGGCCGAGTTCGATCAAATACGCTCCGATGTCGTTGTAAGGATTGCCGAATTCCGGGTCGAGGTCGATGGCCCGACGGCATTCGGCGATGGCGTCTTCGATGCGGCCCTGAAAATGATAAGTCCAGCCAAGAAATGTGTGCGCTTCCGCCGTGGGGTGCAGTTCCAAGGAGGATTGATAAAGCTCGACGGCGCGATCGTAGTCTCCTTCCATCTGTGCCTGATATGCGTCTTGCAGCACTTCCCATGCGCGGGTCAGGGTCTCCTGGCTCATGCTTCATAGTTAGCATCCGGGTTGGCGGGCGTCAAAAGTACGAAGGGACAAGTCGTGCGCGGATAGGAACCTGTACCAAATGCCAGTCGCGAGCGGAGAGCAACGACGTTGGAGCAAACGGTGATGGAAGATTTAGCAGCGGACGGAGTGGCAATTGTGCCGTCAAATGTGGAGAATGAACGTGCCGAGGGTAAGTGACCGAGGATTTCGCGGCGCACAGGGGGAATCCGTGAAAGAAACGATGAGAGTTCGGAACTTCATGATGATTTGCAGCGCCGCTCTGGCGATCGCGGCCGCTGCCTTGGCGCAAGATGCACCGGCAAAGAAATCCACCGCGGGCAACGGCGCGAAACCATCCCCGGCGGCGGTGGCGCGCGGGAAAGATATTTTCGATAAAAAATGCGCCGTTTGCCATTATCCGGACAGCGATGCGAAAAAAATCGGACCCGGCCTGAAAGACATATCGAAGCGCGGCACGTTCACTGTGAACGGAAACAAAGTGACCGAAGACTCGCTGAGAACGTGGATCGAAAACGGGGATTCGCTGATGCCGCCGTTCAAGGAGGTGCTGGAGGCTCCGCAGATCAAGGACGTGGTGGCCTACGTGCGCACGTTGTAATTTTGGAGTATTTTTCAAGCTAGCAAGATCGGTGCAATCCGAATAAACCGACCGCAAAAGAAACGCCCCCGGAAAACTTGAGCTTCCAAGCGGCCGGGGGCACAACGAATCACGAAGCTGATAGAAAATTGCTACTTGAGGATGGCGTCCTTGAACGCTTTTGACGGGCGCAGGCGAACCACGGTCTTCGCCTTGATCTTGATGGCTTCTCCCGTTTGCGGATTGCGGCCCATGCGGGCCTTGCGATGCGCCTTCACCACGCGGCCGATGCCGGGGATGACGAACTTGCCTGCGCCGCCCTTGGATTCCTTCACCGCCAGCTTGAACAGCTCGTCAAAAAACAAGGCCGCGGTTTTTTTCGGTGAGCCGATTTTCTCGGCCATGTGGGACACGATCTTCGTCTTGCTCAAAGGCTTGGCTGCCATCTAGTGTTTATCCTCCTGATTTTCTTTCCATGTTTATTAAGCTCCACCCCGGTGAGGCCAGGGCCGGCCGCGAACGCAGTAACCCCCGTTTTTAAAGCGAAAACGCTCGAGCCGCAGGAGACTATAGCGAAGGCGCAAGGCGAACGCAAGAACAAATCACAAAAAATGCAGTAAAAATGAGGATTTATTCGCGCGGGCTTGTGAAAAACGCGATGAAATCAGGCTTTTTGCCTCCCGCAGGACGAAACGCGGATGGCGCCGTGTTATTCTTGCTGGCCTGTGGCACGCGACCGGCACGCAAGCGGCACGCAACAGCGCGCAGGCGTGTGGCGCGATGCGCGGCAACGAGCACCCCGCGCGGAAACCTTACCGACGAAACGCGCAGCAGCCATAGGGAGAAGGCATGACGACAACGGCAAATTTTCATGAACTCGAAGAGCGCTTCGCTTCCGCGGTGACGTTTTCCCGGCGACCGGTGGCCGTTTCCTTTTTGCAGGAGATTCCCGTGAACCTGGAGAAATTCGAAGGCGGCGAGCCGTCGAGTTGCAGTTTTTGGCGGCTGGCAGCAGCCGGGCGCGTCTTCTACACCTTGCCGGAGAATCACTTTAACTGCGCGGTGGGAGCATATACGCACAACATCGCGCTCTCGCCAGAACGTGAAAAGGAAACGGGCGAGACATTGAAATTCATGTTCGATCTCGGCTATGTAAAACCGGAAGAAGTGCCGCAGATTCCGCGTTTGGCAAAAACTCCGGTGGCCATTTTGTACGCTCCGCTCGCCGAAAGTCCGGTCACTCCGAGCGTGGTGCTGTTCGCCTGCAAACCTTCCGGCGCGATGCTACTGAGCGAAGCGGCGAATCGCGCGGGAGTGGCCAGCGGAGCGCCGGCATTGGGGCGGCCAACATGCATGGCATTGCCGGCTTCTCTTCAGATGGGCGCGATACTCAGTTTGGGGTGCATCGGAAATCGCGTTTACACCGGGCTGCTCGACGACGAAATGTATTTTGTGTTGCGCGGCCAAGATCTCGCCGCAGTTGCTGACGCCCTCACGACCATCGCGTCCGCGAACGGCGCCTTGCAGCAGTACGCGCAAGGGCGTCGCGCGGATCTCGCAAGCGTTTAGAACTAAAAAGTACGCGCTGTGGACCCCGGGGCTGATTGATGACGCTTAACGGATAGATGCGTCTGGCAATTTCGGGCACGATGCATAAGGAGCAAGCGAGGAGAAATTTCTCCCGCTGCTTCCACGTAACGCATCGAGTTAAGGTGTCGAGTTAATGCGTCGAGTTAATGCATCGGGGGGCGAAAACCATGTCTTCCTTTCAAGTTGTAGCGATACCCACAAGAATTGCCGAACTCGTCCGTTCCAGCATGCATGCTCCAGGCTACGGACATCCGGCGCACCGCGAAGTCGCGGCAGGTTATGGGCCTTGCCGGCACTGTTTACGCACGTTCCGGGTTGGCACCGAGGAGCGCATTCTTTTTACCTACGATCCGTTCTGTGAACTCGGCGTAACACCGGTCCAATTTTCGTGCATGCGGAGGGGTGCAAAAGATATCCGGAGGATGCGGGGTTTCCGGATGACTTGCGTGCCCACGCGTTGCTGATCGACGTTTATGGCCAAAATCGGCGGTTACTCTCGGAGCAATCCCTGGCAAACAACGATATGGACGCACGCCTAGAACATTTTCTAAGCGCTCCCGATGTGAAATATATCCACGTGCGGGACCAGCAGGCAGGCTGCTACGATTTTCGAGTCGAGCGCCAGTGCAATTGAGTGCCGCTGCTGAAGGTTGCGGGCAGCCACATCCCGCCGATCTGTCATCCCCTGCAATACCCCGAGAAAGTGCCGGCTGGAGACGCGCCCCGTCAACGCGCCAACCCGAGCGGGGCGAGGGATGTACTTCCTCTCGCCGCCGCCAAGACTCACTTTACGAAAGTCACCGGCCAAGGGTTACGGTGTCGCAAGGTCAGCGTAAAAATGTGCGATTGCTTTTATGCCGCCGAAATAATTTTCGAGCGCGATGTGTTCGTCGGGTGCGTGGGCGTTTTCATCCGGCAGGCCGAAGCCGATCAACACGCAGGGCACTTTGAAGGTATCGTGCATTTGCGTAACAAACGGAATCGAGCCTCCTTCGCGGATGAACACAGCGTGCTTGCCAAATCCCTTTTCCAGGGCGTTTTGCGCCTTTTTGAAGATGGGCGCCTGAAAAGAGGCGGACCAGGGTTTGCCAGTACTTAGCACGTCAAAATTGCAGTGCACGCTCCGCGGCAGCAACTTCCTCACCTGTTTTTCCACCAGCTTGGCGATTTTGTGCGGATCTTGATGTGGGACCAGGCGCGTGGAAAATTTCGCATAAGCCTTCGAGGGGATTACGGTTTTCGCGCCTTCGCCCTGATAGCCGCCCCAGACGCCATTCAATTCCAGCGTGGGTCGCGTCCACAGACGCTCCACGATGGTAAATCCTTTTTCGCCATTGTAGCCTGCCGCTCCCACGGCGCGTTCGAAATCTTTCTTTTTCCAGGGCAGGGAATTCAAAGCCTTGCGTTCCGCGCTCGAAACTTTGGCGACGTCATGGTAAAAACCGGGAACGGCCACACGGAAATTCTTGTCGTGCAGCTTGGCGAATAGTTCCGACAGAACGGTCAGAGGGTTGGGCACCGCACCACCATAAACTCCGGAATGAAGGTCGCGCGCCGGTCCCGTCAATTCGATCTGATAATAATTTAAGCCGCGCAGTCCATAGGTGATGGAAGGCACGCCCTTCGCGAGCATGGAGGTATCGGAGACCACGAGAGCGTCGGCTTTTAATTTTTCGCGATTTTTCTGGACGTAGTCCCATAGGCTGACGCTGCCAACTTCTTCTTCACCCTCGATGAGTACTTTAACGTTAATGCCCAGGCTACCGTTCATAGCCTGGAGAGATTCGAGGGCCTTCAGGTGAATGTGCACCTGGCCTTTGTCATCGGCAGTGCCGCGCGCGAAAAGATTCCCGTTGCGCACGGTGGGCTCGAAGGCCGGCGAAGTCCACAGATCGAGAGGTTCGGCAGGCTGCACGTCGTAATGGCCATAAAAGAGGATGGTCGGTTTGCCGGGGGCTTCGAGGGACTCCGCATAGACCAGCGGATGCAAACTCGTGGGTATGACCTCAACCGATTTAAACCCCGCTTTTGAGAGATTTGCGGCGACCCAGCGCGCGGCACGCTCGATATCGGGCTTGTGCTCGCTCTTGGCACTGACGCTGGGGATGCGAAGAAAGTCGAAGAGCTCGGTAAGGTGCTGATCGTGGCGAGCATCAATAAATTCAGCAAGATTCATAAAGGGACTGGAATTAAAATCCTTTCGTATGAGTAGGTACGTAAAACTGATAACGAATGTTGCGGCTGCGGAGAGAAGTATGAGATGAACATAAAAACCGAGCCGCATTTACTATTCTATGATTGCAAGCGGCGATGCACAAGCAAGGGCGCCAAGATTTAGGGTTGCCGCTATGGAACATCTGTCCCGCGGGGCAATTGACGGTGGTGCTGCCGGCATTTGACCATTGCGCTATGAGCCTAGCAACGCAGACCTCGCCGCGGCGCAGCACGCGCGTTTTTCACAAGATGCGCCTACAAGTCAAAGGCCGTAACCATAGCGGGCGCAAATTCACGGAAACGTGTCAAACCTTGGTAGTGAACGCGCATGGCGGGCTGCTGCTGTTGAAGCAGGAAGTGAAAGATGGGGAAATGTTAGTGCTAATCCACCCAGAAACGCTCGAGGAACAGGAATGCCGAATTGTGTATATGGGCGAGCTCGCGGACAAGGGGCAGCGTGTGGGCGTGGAATTCCTGACGCCGGCGCCGCATTTTTGGGGATTGGATTTGGGAGAAAGCCCGCTTTCCGGCACCGATGAGGCTTCTTCGGTGCACTGATTTAAATTTTCTCGCGAATCGTTCACTTTCCCAGAAACCGCACGACCCTTTCAGAATGCCCGGATTCTCCCCACTTTCCAAAGTTCAGAAGACTTCATAGGTGGGTATCCCACCGTGGCTGCGAAATTGTGCGTAGTGCGGCACAGAAACCCATGAAGCGACGTGTGAAACTTTACAGCTCAGGAAACGACAAAGGCTCCACGATCAGCGGCCCTTGGCATCGTGGCCGGCCAACACCATGCAGGTGGAAGCAGCTTTCGCTACGAGGCGGGCGGAGTCGTCGGTAACCTCGCATTCCATGTAGCCGATCTTGCTGCCGCGCCGGATGACTTTTGCTTCGGCCTTCAGTTGCGCTTGCCAGACGGGGCGAAAGAAATTGATTTTCAGTTCGACGGTGGTGAAGGATTCGCCCGGAGCCAGGGTGCTGGCGAAGGCCATACCCATGGCAGCGTCGGCGATGTCGCACAGAATTCCGCCGTGTAACGTGCCCATTGGATTGGCGTGCTGCGGCCCAGCGGCGAGGGTGACTACGGCGTGACCACCGACGATATGCTGCGCTTTGAAGCCGATCAGGCGCGCCACGGGCACGTCGTTGGCAAGGGCGCGGCTGCGGAAATCGGCGGAGGAGGGAGGCTCGGGAGCGTTCATTTCTTTGCCTGGGCGGTTGGAATTTCTGCGGCGCGAAGCGCTGGCGGAAACCTAAGTCGTGCCATTCGCGGATGCACACCCCGGATATGCTGCGAAAACGTAGTTTCCGTCCCAGCCGAGTTCGCGCATGCCTTGCTCGGACGAGTAATAGGCACCGGAGATCCATTCTTTCAAATTGTTAAAATCCGTTTGGCTAGCATCCGCGGTCGAGACGACCGTCAACAGGGCCTGGAGGTCTTCGAAGTTCAGTGAGGCAAGCCCTCGACCGAAGCGTTCGTTTGCTGCCTTTTCGATGCTCGCAAGCGAGGAAATGAATTTCTGCTGATTGTCCGCCGTCTCCACGCTTAAGAGCAAATCGATGAAGCGGTTCACTTGGGCCGCCGTTGAACCTGGCACCACGCACTCGGCCAGAGAGACCAGCGCGGCATTTTGCCGAACATCCAGAAATAGCGGCGTCCAATCGCTAGCCGCGCTCAAGTCGGCCGCAAGGTCCAGTGTCGCCCCGCTCCTCAAATGTTCGTGAATCGGGTGCGCGGAAGCCAGCAGCGGACACATGATGCCGGCAGCCATGCCGCTCAGCAACCTTTCCACCATCTCACGTCGACTTAACTTGGGGGTTCGCGATTCGTTCGTGTTCACCACGCACAGGATCCTTCCTCGCGGCCATCGGGCTTCTTTGGTTGCGCGATTCGCCGCGATAGTAGCACTCGTCCTCTACGACTCACAATACCGTATGCCAGAAGGTTGGCGACCCTTTTGACCGTAGCTCGTGCAGTTGGTAGCATCCGCATCACCACTCTTGCAACGAGGGAACAAAAAGTCCGACTTCCCAGAATGACTAGAAAAACAGATCCCGCATTTGACGTTCTCGTAGTTGGCTCTGGCGCTTCCGGTGGCTGGGCGAGTAAGCGTCTGACGGAAGCCGGACTGAAGGTTGCGCTTCTTGAGGCCGGCCGCCCGCAAAGCGACAGTAATTTTTCCGAACACAAGCCGCCGTTTGAATTGAAATATCGCAATCTTGCCGCGGAGATCGTGCGCAAGACGCGGCCCATTCAGTCCAAGTTCGATGTGTGCAGCGAATATAATTACGACTGGTTCGTGAACGATCTCGAAGAACCGTATACGACCCCCAGCGATAAACCATTCGACTGGATGGGGCGTGTGCGCATGACGGGCGGACGCACGAATGTCTGGGGTCGCGTCAGCCTGCGCTTTAGCGAGGCGGATTTCAAATCTGCATCGTTGGATGGCTGCGGAGAAGATTGGCCATTGGGATACGACGATCTCGCGCCTTACTACGATCTCGTTGAAGAATACGTCGGCGTCACCGGCATGCGCGAGGGCCTGGCGCAACTGCCTGACGGGCACTTCCAGCCGCCTATGCCGCTGACTTGCCAGGAAAGCTTCTTCCGAGATGCGGTGAAGAAGAAGCTTGGGCGCGTCGTTACGCTGGCCCGCTCAGCCAACCTCACGCGGGCGATCAACGGCCGCGGCGCTTGCCATTTTTGCGGCCCCTGCGAACGCGGCTGCGTGACACATTCCTACTTCAATTCCGCATTTACGACCGTCGCGGATGCGCTGGCCACCGGCAAGTGTACGCTGATCTCCAACGCTATGGCGTACAGAGTGCTGATGGACCCTGTTCGCAATCGCGCGCGCGGTGTGCTTTACATAGACCGTAAAACCCATGAACCGAACGAAGTCTTCGCACGTTGTGTGATTCTCTGCGCGCAGGCACAGGAATCCGTGCGAATCCTTTTCAACTCCGCAACGCCGCAGCACCCGAACGGGCTTGCCAATTCCAGTGGTGTTCTGGGTCACTACTTCACAGCGCACGTGCGTAGCGGTGGGGGCAGCGGCGAATTTCCCGGGCTGGCTGGTAAGCCTTCGCTCGGCGGGCCAGTGAAACCGGTGGGCGTTTACGTCCCCCGGTTCCGCAACCTGAAAGGCGCACCACCCTACAAGAAGTTTCTGCGCGGCTACGGGTATGAGGGTGAATCCAGCGTGGATTTTAACTGGGGAGCGCCGGGATTTGGGACGGCGTACAAGAAAGCGCTACGTGAACCTCGGGCGTCCATCGGCCTCACAGGGTTCGGAGAGGTGCTACCGCGCTGGGACAATTCTGTGGAGCTGGACCCGGAAACAAAGGATATTTATGGAATTCCGGTGGTAAAAATTCACATGTCCGACGGCGAAAATGAGCGCGCCATGATTCGTGACATGGGTGACTCCGCAGGCGAAATGCTGGAGGCCGCCGGCGCGAAAAATGTTCGCACCTATGCTCATGCTTCGGCGCCGCGCTGGGCGCTACACGAGGCGGGCATCGCGCGGATGGGCGCCGATCCGAAAAAATCGGTGCTAACACAATTTCAGCAGACGCACGACGTCAAAAACCTTTACGTCATGGATGCGGCGGGCTTCACTTCGAATCCCTGCCAAAATCCCACACTCACCATCATGGCCCTGTGCGTACGCTCGTGCGATTTTCTGAAGGGCGAGTTGAAAAACTCCGGATAAATACCGACAAAAAGAAAGGTGCGCGAGTGGGCAGTGTTCAGGTTAGGCGCGAGCGTCACCGAAATGGATACAGTTCGCTGCTGCAATTGTGGGACAGCGTACAGCAAAGGCGGCAATCACCGTCGAAAGTGCCACCAAAAACCCCGCTAGGTGTAGTTGCAAGATATAATTAGAAACGGAGGAGTGGGTGAGCGGTTGAAACCGGCGGTCTTGAAATTCGTTAGGTAGTACTCCCACCTGATACAAATCAACAACTTACGGCACCCAGTACTACATCGAAATGGGGCATTTTGGGCGGGTTGTGCAACGATTTGTGCAACAGAATGTGCAACAGTTCTGAAAGTGTGCAACAGCTTTTGATATTATTTTTTCTGGCGCTCCTCTATCAGTTTAATTAGCCTCTCAACGTCTTCAACGGTTGTCGCCTCGATCTCAACATCTTTGTATTTCAATTTCACCTTGCGACCGTATTTTTTCTGCAACCAAGCGCCAACCGTAACAGCGAGCGCGGGCGAAACGGTCTTTAGAACCGCGAAGAACTCTCCTAAAGAAAATCCGCCTCCACTCGCTGACTCCATCAGGACGGCACGAGTACTGAAATCTATTCCATGAGCACGCATCTCTTGCGCGAAAGTGCTAAGCTCAGTTTGATATTCCTTACTGTGTTTTGGTGGGTCATCTGGCGAGGGAATCAGAACAATAGAAAGTTCTCGTTGGTGGGCGGTGTCTTCAATTATTTCGGCTTCTGCCATTGTCAATTCACCCGTTCCACAACTTCACGTAAATAGTTTCACGTTGGTGGCAAACTCACGGAGTTCCTTCTCGCGTGCCTCTTGGGTAGTCCACTCGCCGACGACTCTTCCACACTTGGCGCACATCAAAACGTACGCGAGTTGATCTTTGTTCTGAGCACCGTACATGTTCTCGGGGAAGGTGCCGCATTTCGCGCACACGAAAACGACCGTTCCCGTGTTGGTCTTGAGTCCCATCAATCCATCAATCACGGAACCCTCCGAGCACGCTGGCTGCTTATGCTGCGGCCTTCTCGCCCTTCGTCCATTTCAGGACTCCTTAACAGCTTCAGGAAGTTTGCGCCTGAAGCAGGGCGAATTCAAGGCGAACCTCTGGTACGACCTTAGTGTTCCCAAAATAGTGCTTGACTTCGGTACTAGTACGTGCTACACTCTGAGCACTGGTAGGTCTCCGTGACTGGCTGACGCTCGGTGCAGTCGGAATACTCACACGGGGGCTTGCTGTACCACACCAGCATCAAGTTAGGGGAACGGTACCCGAAATGGCGCAAGCCAGCCTGCCCTAACAAGTCGAACCTCACCTGAAATAATCGGCGGGAACTAGACATGAGAAACACGAAACAGGTGTCTCTATGTCTAAGAACTCCGCTTCCCCAGTGGTACCTGCTGTCGCTGTAGTCTCGATTGACCCATCACAAATTTTAACGCTCGCTGAACTTGCGGAGCGTTTGAAGGTCTCGGAACGTTGGGTCTACGAGAAATCCCGCCACCGCTGTGTAAATCCGCTACCCGTAATCCGCATTGGTCGCTATTTGCGATTTGATTGGACAAGTGTATCTGCGTGGCTCCGTCAGCAGGAGCGTGCGGCATGACCGCCGCCACGCACGTCACAGAAGACCCACAATTTTTTGGCTACGGCTACACCGCATCGGGAACAGCAAGACGACTACGTGAACTGCTGGAAGACCCCAGCAAGTTCAAGGTTTTCGCATTCATCTCCTGCTTGCTTTGCCCCAACGCTGGTAAAGAGTTTCGCCGTCTTCGCCGTCATCAGGCGTTCCGCACTAAACACTCTAAGAAGACGGGACGAGAACTCAAGCGTGGGTTACTCGCGGAAGGCAAATTTGAAAATCACGTGGACCGCATCGTTGCAATTGCGGAAGACCTTTGGTGGTTTCCAAATGCGACCGCACACAGTATTTCACCAGCACGACCGCCGTTTAATCCGCCGCACTGGGCGGGCGACCCACCACCAACGGGTGTGGACATCATTCCGTGCATCTCTCGCCTTGTGACGGCTGGTGACTTCGCCAGACTCATAAAACTGTTTGGTTATGACCCACGAGCCGCATGGACCTCCGTGACGCACTCTCAACCACAGCCGCCGCCCGACCGTCGTCGCAGAGTAGTGCGTCGAGATTTGAGCGAACAAGAAGGCGACGAAAGAAGAGAGTACAACGGCGCAGGGTTTGCTCAGCCCTTGCCATACGTTGGTGCCCCAGCACGTGGCACAAAGCAAGGCTGTGGATTCACCCGCCATCAAGTCGCAGGGGTCGTCGATGGGATGCGCATTGACCTTCCAACTCGACGAGCCGTGACGAAGATTGTATATGCCCGCCTCCCCTTGAAAATTGTGGCAAAGGCTTACGGAATTAAGTGGCAGACGTTGAAGACTTACGCCCAAAGAGCGAGACTGCGCTTACGTACAAATCACCAGTAAACATGCGGGTTTAGCATCGGAACTGTATCCATTTAATGTCTAGTATGAGAGGGCATTTATGCTGACGAAAGACGTGAGAAATAGCGAATCGGAGATTTTGGAAGCGGTTGCCCCCCTTCTCTCCGTTGAGATCGGAAGGGGCGGTATTGAGCGCGTGCTCATTTTCCGTGCCGGTGGCGACGGGATCGACGAACAAACGGAGGCACATCTTTTGCTCGCCAAAATAATGTCGCAACTGGTGTTGCTCGATGATGCCGTGAAAACGGCGTCGTAGAAATCCGCACACACACAGGAGAAAACAACATGAAAACGCAAAAGCATTACTTCGATTTGGAATACCAAATCAACTATCAAGCCGACTGGCGACCTGCCATGTCTCTTGGCGAGAGCGAGGCAGAAGCGATAAGCAACTTCGCGATGGATTACAGCCCGAGTATGGGAACCGTCACCGCTGTCAGGGCAGCCGAGTAAGGTTTGGAAACGTTTTCGCAGTTCCAATACGTAGTGGTAAGAAATCCGTTGGCGCGGAACAATCCCGCAAGAAGCAGACGGTAACGATAAGTTTCGGGCGGGATTTATGGCGATTGAACGGTTTTATGAGAACGACAAACCGCAGTGTCAACAGCGGTGCGTCGTTGCCGTGGGCGCAAGTCGAATATTGAAAATTTGCATTTGTGAGTTGATTGAGGGGCACGCGGGTGATTGCGAAAGAGTCCCTACCACGAGGTGGGCGACGGTTGACGACATGGCACGCCTGCCCGTGTACAAAAAGTTTGTAAGTGATGTGCGGCGAACAGTCTAACCACAGCGACAGGCGACGAATGCCGAAAAGAGAGAGAGGTAGACGTGAACGCCTTGGCATAGTCAAGGCGAACGTGGCAGTGATCGCTGGCAACCCTTCGGGAACCAGCAGAAAGGAAATTCACAGAGAACGAATAAAGGAGATTCACCATGTTTGGATTCATATCGTTTTGGAAGGCAGAGAAGGGGTGGGGCTGGGTTCACGACTATTCAGGGAAGAACAAGTTCTTCGCGCATATCAGCGCGTTCAAGAACGGGATTGCGCCGGAAGTGAGCGACGGTGTTCGTTTCGATGTGAACACCACGCCACGCGGTCCCGCCGCAATCAACATCGAGATTGTCGAGACGAAAGTCGAGGTTGGCGGGGTGCAGTCGTGAATACCCCGAACAAGATGCTTGAGACCGCGCTGCGCTGTCTCGACAAGGGTTGGTTCGTATTTCCACTTGGAGAGAAGTCCAAGACCCCTGACGGTGAACTGGCACCGAACGGATTCAATTCCGCGTCGAACGACCCTGCGGTTGTTCGTGATTGGTGGACCAAGAAGCCGAAGGCTAACATCGGCATTGACCTGGGACGCAGCAACCTCACTGTGCTCGACTTCGATAATGGCGCACCGCCTCCGGAGTTGGGCCTGCCGAAAACCTTGCAAGTGTCCACTTCTCGCGGCACACACGTTTATCTTTCAGGCGTATCCAAACAAGGGAACATAAGCGTCAACGGCGTTCACGTTGGCGAAATTAAGAGCGCGGGCGGTTATGTGCTCGCTCCGTTCTCAATTCATCCCAGTGGTTCGGTTTATTCAGTGCTGGTGGCGACTCCGGTTGCTTCCGTTCCAGACGGGCTGATTAGCCGACTGCGTCCAGAGCGTAAGTCCGTGGATGCTACCGCGAACGGGGAGAAGATTCCGCGTGGACAACACGACACCGAACTGCACCGCATCGCTGGGAAGTTGCGTGGTATCGGCATGGAAGAGGGAGCCATCTACAACGCTCTGGTCGAGATATGCGAAAAGCGTTGCGAAAACTACGGCAGCGATTACCTCGACATGTGCAGGAAGCACGCGCACAACATCTGCGAGAAACCAGTGAATGAGAACAGAGATGTTGCGCTGACTCAGAACACCACAAGTCCAGTCGATATCTCCAAGTGGCGCGAACAGTTCCGGTCCGTAGGTGAGATGGACAATGGACCCATCGTGGAGGTAATCCACGGTGTGCTGCAAGAGGGCATTTGCTTCCTCGGTGCATCGCCCAGCGATGGTAAGACGCTCGTCTCCCTCGCGCTCGCGAAGGCTATATGCACTGGTGAGCCATTGTTTGGACTTCCGCAGTTCGCTGTCGCGGAACCGCGCACGGTCATTTACTTGATTCCAGAATCGCGTGACCGCGCATTCCGCAAGCGTTGCGAAGCCTTCCGCATCCCCCACGATAAGATGAAGTTCATGGCTCGCACCGTGTCGCTGGGTCCTACGCTTCAACTCGATGACCCCATCTTGTTGCAAGCGGTGAAGGAGACGAAGGCTGTGGTCTTCCTCGACACCGCTGTACGCTTTATGAAAGGCGCGGACGAAAACTCCGCTGCTCAGAATCGCTTGCTGGTGAACGATGTAATTAACTTGCTCGCGAACGGTGCTGTGTGCGTGGTGCTCGCCCACCATGCGACCAAGGCTTCACCGAATGAGCCGATGACAATGGAGAACATGCTACGTGGTACCTCAGACTTCGCCGCGATGTGCGACCAGATTTATGGCATCCGCAAGGACCGCAACTTGTACGACAACGGCGATGGTCCGATGGAACTCGACTTGGTGAACTTGAAGGACCGCGAACAGATTGGCGAGTTGACGAAGATTCGCCTGGCCGCATCATCTCGTGAGAGTAAGGGCGAGGTTCCCACTTCGGTTATCAACTCGACGGGCAACTTCCGCGTGGTCGATAAGGACATGAACCGCCAACGCAGCGTCACCGACCTGCTCTCTATCGTGAAGGGCGACGTGCTCATCACGGTGAAAGAGTTAGCACGAAAGACCGCGATGAGCGAGTACGAGATTGAATCCCAACTACGTTCCGCAGGCTGGCATCGCGTGAAGGGCGGCAAGGAAGGCGCGTCACCGTGGCACCAAGATGTCGGGCTGGAGTGTCCGTACGGCAAGCCCATCGCACCATCGAAGGTGCTTCCGATTGACCGACCGAGGAAGCCCACGATGATGGATGCCATCCTCTTATTGAGGGACATGCTCGCGGGTACCTCGGAGACGCAGACGGTTTCCGTGGAGCGCGTCTTGGAAGAGGCTAGGCGCAAGGGCATCACGGACACCCAAGTAAAGGACGCTCGCAAAGAATTGGGCGCTAAGAAGGGCGGGGACGGCGGGTTGTACCTACCGCTAAAGCCGGGGGAGCCGACCACGGCGAGCCAGCCGCCTGCATCGGAAGCCCTTTAGCGGTGCTCGACGCGGGGACAGGGGTTGGGTCCCGCGTAACACCGATCACCACCGGGTGACTCGACCCATACCGTTCGGTGAACCCCCGGTTCTATATACCGGGGGATTCGCCTATCGGTCTGGTTTCTGGGCAAAAGCGATAGGCGAAACCGATAGGCGAAAATTTTCAGTTCGGGTATCGGTATCCAACTTGTTGATTCTACAGGGTAAACCGATAGGCGAAACCGATAGGTGAAAATCGTTGGTTCGCCGAACGGTCCTAGAAAGCGATAGGCGAAGCCCTCAAAAAATGAGCATGTTTCCGGACGCTTTCGCCATCGCTTTTTGTTCGCCCCTGTACAGGCCGGAATCGTCACCAGATCGTCGCCAAATGGACACCGCAACTGCCAGGCATTTCCTTAGGAAACGCCTCTTTCAACGCAAAATTCGAGAAAATTGACTATTCTTGGCATAACCGTATCATAATCAGTAACTTGCAGCGTCCGAAGGCGTGACAGACGCGCGTGACGATGGTTCAACGGGTCAGTTTCCCCCGCAGATCGCGGCTATAGCCTCTGATTGCCCCCTGTGGGGTATCTGGGCAAGGCGCTTCGGCATCGTCGTTGAAAGCACATGATATAGCCAATCCTTCAGAATTGGCTTGACAACCGGGCGGGTTTGCGGTAGGCTGGGAACATGGAAGTCACGACCAAACCGACCAAGCGGGCCTTTGGGTACCTCCGCGTCAGCGGCAAGAGCCAAGTCGAAGGCGATGGCTTCCCTCGCCAGAAGGCGGCTATTCAGAAGTGGGCGAAGGCTAACGGCTACCACGTGACGCAGTGGTTTGTGGAAGAGGGCGTCAGCGGGACGCTGGAACGCCGAGAAGCCTTGGATGCGATGTTGGTGGCGTTGATGAGCAACGGCGTCGATACGGTCATCGTGGAGGCGTTGCACCGCTTTTCCCGCGATCTCCGGGTGCAAGAGAACTTGATTCATCAGTATTTTACGAACCGCTTCACATTGGTGTCAGCGACCGAGCCAGAGTTGGGAAATGACGACCCGAACCGAGTTTTCATGCGGCAAATTTTCGGCGCGGTACATCAACTCGATAAGTCGAACCTCGTTCTGAAATTACGCGCCGCGCGTCAGCGCAAGAAGGTCGCAACGGGTCGCTGTGAAGGTCGCTTGCCTTACGGCGATCACGAGGGCGAGCAAGATGTTTTGAACCACATGCGCGGTCTGCACGCTGTCGGCGGCAACTGGGAAACTATCGCATCGACATTGAACAACGAAGGCGTTACGACTCGCAGCGGCGGCAAGTGGTATCCGGCAACGGTTCGCAAGATTCTGATTCGCAAGTAGCGACCACACCGCAATCCGAACCGATGTCATCCCGAAAGTTCCCGTGTCTGTGTCGTCTCAGGTCTCTGTGAATTTTTTATGACTAGGGTCCCCTTTCGGGCTGGGATTTGACCCAGCCGCACAAGCCCCCATACCGCCTTCCTTCTCGGCGACGTACTGCGTGGCATTTCAAGCTCCACTCTATTTTTCTGGACACACGCAATTCCGACCCCCGGGGTCAGTGGCAGGGCGCATCCGCCACGCGCTGGGTCCCATCTTGACCACCCCGTAGGTGATACGGACCATCCGCAACGATTTTCAAACGCGGCACTCGCCGCAGAGGAGCAGCAGCAATCATGGAAGAGCAAGCGACAGTTGGTCGAATCAAGGACCGGGAGCGCAAGCGGAAGCAGCGTGCCCGGGAGAAATATGGGGCAGCGGCCCTTAATACCGTTTCGCAAAGTGAGTGGTGGGCTGCAAATCGCGCGACTCTGTCCACAGAGACTTCACAGGCAATGCAGACACAGAGCAGATTATGTCGTGAACTCTTGGAGGACATGGAAACTGTCGTCAAAGGCCGCTTCCCCGATGGCTCACCAATCGATGAAGAGTTTCTGGCCGACGTGATACAGGAAGTGAAGGCTTCCGTGGAGGAACACGGCGTCACACATCTGGGCTACATCAATCGAGATGACGACATTCCTCCCGACTGGTCCACCATTCAATACTGGAAAGATGTGGCACTGCTGAAGAGGCTAGAGAATGAGAATGAGAATGAGAATGAAATTTTGCAGACGGCACAATACGTCCGTTATGGATTGCTGGCAGCACTTCCCGATTGGCGAGTAGTTGAATTCCTTCAAAAAGCTGGCTGGGCTTGGAAAGACGCGGCGAAATTTGTCGGCTATCAAATTAGCGACCGTGGTTCGTACGTGAGTTACCGATGAACGGACCCTTACGTTGCAGTATCTGTGGTCGCACCTTCAACAATCTACCACCCGACGCCGTTCGTTTAAGCCGACGCGGGGGCGCATACCAAATGTGGCGCTTCGACGGCGCTGTGCATAACTTAGCGTCTGTAAAAGTGGGACACAGAAAGACGGCATTGCCGCAGGAGAAAGCATGAATTTCAGACAGGACAAGATTGCCGCTGATAGGGCGGCACAGTATCAAGCCAATCTAGCGACCTACAAGTCGTTTTTGGAGAAGCACATGGAAGTACGGGACTGTATCGCAACCCAGAAGGCATTCGAAGAGTACCTGGACTGGACGGACGAGTTCACCCAAGCGGACTTAGAGTTCGCTCTTGGTAACTTGGGCAACCGAATCGTGCGGCAGGAAGTTGAGACGCCGGAAGAGATGAAGGCCACGCTCATCGACAAAATTTGCGAACTCATCGCTAGCAGCAACGGTGGGCGTGATGGCAAGCACAATGAGCACTCTGTGAAAACCGAACGCTCCAAGATGGCGCACTGGACAATTTCGGAACTCACTCAGCGTTTAGAAACCATCTCAGAAAAGCAGCGTTTGCAAAAGTTGAGCGCGGGCGAAATTCGGCAGGAACTCCAAGCATCTCGCTCCCAACCGCAGGTGAAAGTGTTGCCAACGGAGTTCACGAGAGAACGCATCCACGGGATGCCGCCGTACGAGATTAGACGACTCATCCGCGATTACACCGCCGCCGTTGTGAACAATCGCCTGTTTGGTCGTGATTGATGGCTAACAATTTCCAGATCAATTCTGCCCAATTCATAGGCAGCTCTAACGGTTTGATCGGCGATCTACGGGCAGGTCAACGGGGTCTATACCCTAATCGTCGTTTACCAATCCGCGTTAGACGAGGCTTCGCTGGCGTCGAGTCCTATCTCGGGCCTTTAATGCTGGCCGCGTCAACATCTCTTTACCAAAGCGCAGGTTCAAACCCAACGGTCAACAGCATGAGTGCGATTCCTTTCAACGTGAATACGCCGACCTATCAAAACGCTCCCACCAGTTGGTCGGCGTGAGCAGGAACCCATTTTCAAAGTCAGTACCCACTACTTTCTGGCGCGTAGCGCCGAGAATAAATCACGGCTAGCGAGAGCCGCAATCTCGTCAAGGAGAAACACAATGGCAATACAAAGTAGCGATGAATTGATTCGAGTCGTGGACGAGTGGTTTCGTAACTTTTGTCCGCCGAATTTGGTGAAAGACGGGCCACAAGGTACGAAGAATGCCGAACTGATTCTCGGACGCTGCTTCAAGAAGCACGGCATCGTCTCTATCAGCGGCATGACGGAGTCGGCGAACGAACTCGCGCCAGAGGGAAAGTTGGCTCTGATTCCAGAGCCACCCGCACCGAGGGTGAAAACATCGGACGAAATTGCGGCGGAAAAGAACGCAAAGATGCACGCCGACTATATGAAGACCATCGCGCCGCAAGAGTCATTCGATGAAAAGGTAGCGCGTGACAAGCAGAAGCGCTTAGTCGAAGAAAGAGCCAAGGCTCAATCTACCGCTAAGGGCGACATCGAACTCGCAATCAGTGGCTACGAATGCTATCGGGAAAATGGCTTCGGCGTCGATTACGCAACCACCGACGCGATGCGAAGAGAACTGCGCACCGTCAAGTTTGGCAACGACATGGTTCGCACTCTAGCCGTGGTTCGCCAAATCATTCAGGAACTCCCCGACCACCCGAAGATGGGCGACGTTACACGAGTCGCGGAACGTTTGAACGCTCGACTAAAGTAAGAGTCTCGTCGCAAAGAGAAGGCCGTCGAAGGCGACGACTACCAGTCGCTTCACAAAAACAATTCAACCAAGGGTAGCCCGTCCGTTCGCGGGGCCTCAACAACAGGGTTCAGAACCCGAAGGAAATAACATGACCGATCCAAACACAGCAACACCCGATGCAACAGAACAAGCCGAACTGACCCCCGTCGAGGGAACAGAAAGGATTCTAGCGGGCGCGCACTCTTCGGAGCAGTTAGGCGAGTTAACCCCAGTCGAGGGCACGGAAAAGAACCTCGTGGTACCACCCACGGCACAGCCCCAAGCCCAGCAAGACCGAGGAGTTTGGGCTGGAGTAAAACGGAATACAGTCGGTGCCGTCGAGGGCGTGTATCGTGCTCTTACGGACCCCGTAACTCCCGAAGAGTCCGCGCAACTCCTTCAGAAAATTCGCGATTACAACCAGCGCCCAGAAGTAAAAGGCGGCGAAGAGCCTGCGATTCCCGAGAGTTCTGCGCAGAATCCTTCTAGAGCATCGTTGGCTTATCACCGAATCCTTGATGCCCCAGCAGATGCTTTGTTGAAAAAGGGCAAGGACGAAACGGCAGCCGCAAAGGACTTATTGACGCATCACGAATACTGGCGCGGTACCAACCTATATATGTCTGGCTTGGCGGACCGTGGCTTATCTGCGGTTCCGCTAGTCGGTCCTGCTATAAACTCCATCGCGGAACGAGCCGAAAGTGGAGACGTTTCTGGCGCGGCCACAGATGTCGCAGCAGGACTGATTGGGGAACACGTAGCACCCGAGGTTCTCAGCGGGGCTGCCAAGACAATTGGAGCAACGCTCGAAAAGGTTGCGCCGGAATCGATGAACGCGCTGCTTCGTGCGAATAAGACAGCGAACTACTTGTACGGAAAAAGTCCGGGACAGGCGTTCATCGATGAGGGGATTAAAATTCCGAAGAACAGCATCACTCTGGGCGGACAGTTGGAGAACCTTCACGGGCAGTTGGAGGTCGCCCAAGACAGTCTAAGCAGCCAACTGAAATCGGCTCTCAGCGAGCCTTCCGTTGCTGCGAAAAGAATCGACATCGTTCCCGTAGTCACAGATGCGGTAGCCGATGCCAAGAAATTCATTTCAAAGCAAACGGGTCTGGATGTTCCAAAGTACACACAAGAACTAAACAAACTGGAGGATTCCATCCTCACGCGCTATGACTCGGAGGGAAATCCGACAGGCAAGATTACGGGAACGAAGCTAAGTCCCGCTGAGGTTGCCGACGTAAAGAAAAGCATCGGCAAGAATACCCAGTGGCGTGTGCTCCCAACTGACCCGGAAATCCAGTTGAAGACTTATTTGAACGGAGTCCGAAAGAAAATTTACGGTCAACTGGCGGACACTCTCGAGCAAGCCGCCCCGAATGCGAATGTCAAGGAATTGAACCAGAGATTGGCAAATTCAATCGAAGCACAGGGCTTGCTGGAAAAGAGAATTGCTTTGGAGCACGGCACCGGTGGGTATAACGCGGCGGCCCGTAAGGCCGAACTATTTGGCGGATTACTGGCCGCCATTGTTTCACCGGAGCCAATCACCAAGAGCATCGGTGTAGGCATGGTAGCAGACCGCGCAATTCGTTCTGTTCCTGGAAAGATGATTACCGCTAAGACCGCGAACGCAGTGGGTGAGAGCCTACAGTCGGATGCAGCACAGGCCGCTGCGCAAGCCGCCCCTCTCGGCGCGCCGGTTGCAGCGCAACTGCCTAACAAGGAAGACCAACAATAATCGGCGGCGGACCCGCTTCGGTGGGTCCGTCACTGCAACTGCATCAACGAGCCACGATGCACAAGCGCCCCGGTGTCGAGTTGTCTTCACTCGGTCATACGTGGTGGTCATGCTCGCCTCAATCGGTGCAAGAAGGAAAGGCGCACCTAGGCGGCTCAGGCATAAGGTCGGATGTGCTGCCTTGAAATGTCATGCTGCGCGTAATCAGAGTCAGTGAGTCGGTTGCGCCAACGAAATGTTTTTCTTGACCAACTCCTCGATTTCATCCAAACCAATGCGGCAAAGTTCAAGAAGATTGGTGGAATTTTCCGCGAACTGCCAATCTGTCCCGACCACCGTTTGCGTTTGGACGGTGAAGGGTTCGAAGCGAGACCGGAAGCGCACCCATCGTGTCGCGTCGCCAAATCGAGGGCTGAATCGGGATGGATATTTTTGCAGCGTCTCTGAAATGGCAATGTTGTATCGCTTCCAGATAACGGCCCCGTCTCCGTGCGCTTCCAGAATCGCCCGGTCAATCAGAAAACCAATTTGTGGATGAGAGTTTAACTGCGCTTCCAGAGCCTTCATTTTCGGGTATCCCGACTGACTTTCAACGACCCCGTAGAGC
>Ga0302180_10000018_pt1 | contig 196196 bp, 166 predicted proteins | sample I_Palsa_E3_2_FD_200575 | JGI IMG/M metagenome (GOLD analysis project Ga0302180, IMG submission 200575) | Peat permafrost microbial communities from Stordalen Mire near Abisko, Sweden - I_Palsa_E3_2 | ecosystem: Environmental > Terrestrial > Soil > Palsa > Peat permafrost | place: Sweden...
GGGCGGGAACCACGAACACATGCGCAACCGGGTTTGTGCAGAGGGACAAAGGTCGCGCCGGCAGCATCACTACCCGCCCTTGCAAAAAACGCAAGGACGGGGCACCCCCTGCATAGATAGCGCACACGAACATCATCAGAAGGGCGGGCCACCCGCCCTGTCAAGTTCTGAAAAATCACGAATAGCGCTATCGCCTGGTTTCAACAGTTCCCATGACGGCCGGATTCCTGCGTCGCAGCTTCGGAGGTTCGTGGCGAGATGTCGTAGACCTGCGTCTTCATTTTACCTGCTTGCAGACGCCTGTCGGGTGGGTGGCAGCGAAATCCTTGAGCGTGGGATCGGCCGATCTTTGGAACGCGGCGAAATAGGGGTGCAGCCCTTGGTTGTTACTGTTCAGCCCCATTACTGCCGAAATCAGCATGTTGGGTGCCGTGATGGGACCATTCAGACCGAGGTTCTTCCCGTCGTCGAAGCCGACGCCGACCTTCAGGCCCCACAAGGATTGGTCCCCCGCGACAGCCGGGGGAACCTCGCCCCTGAAGTCGTGGAGGCCCACCTCGAAGTCCGCTATGCCGGACAGTCCGACGGTGTAGGGGACGGTATCCGACGCGCCGTGTATGCCGGAGATCGTGACCTGCCCTTCGTTGAAGACCAGACGGAACGGAAAGCTGTACGTAGCGCTGCGGAAATCGTAGCCCTCGCCCACGCAAAGCGTGCCGTCCCACGTCCCTTGGAGGGAGGCTATGCCGTGCCAAGTGTAGACCGCGGGCGAGCCGTCGCGCTGGAACACCAATTGCGAGCCGGGCTGCATTACCGTGAGCTTGGTGTCCGGGGATACATAATCGACGATCCCTTCCCTAAGAGCGACGACTATATCGTCGCCCGCGCTGACGGAAAAATCCGTCCCCCGGACTCCGAGGGAGACAACGCAGAGGCTCCCACTCAAAACCTCGTAGTAGGACTTGTTCTCGTAGTAGCAGGGGTTTCCCGTGGGGACTGCGCCATTGGGGGGCACTAAGTTCAGACGAATCAGCAGGTGCGTCGACTCGGCTTTTGAGTAGCCTGTCAAAAACCGGAACGTTCCCGTTGTGACCTGCCAGACAAAATCCCATACATCGACTTTTGTGTTGAACACGAAATCGTCCATGACCATGTCGCTGTTGGGTCCCACGGTGAATCTCGTATCGTCTGGGAGGTGGAATTCTGCCCTCGCCCCAGGCCCGGTCTTCAGGCGGGCGCCCCTGAAATTCGCCTGCGTAAAGTTGCCGTGCCATTCGCGGCCGTCTGCGGTAATGATCGTCACGTTACCCCTGACATCGAACGCTTTTGGCGACCATGGATGGCTGTTCCACTCGACGAGCGCCCCCCCGCGCACCGACCAGTCATGGAAGGCTTGCCAAGTTTTGAAAGCGACGTCTTCTAGTCCGCACCGGGAATAGCTATCGGCGGCGGCGTCCAGTTTACCCAGCTTGAGCAGAATATCCCCGCGCTCGCACTCGTCCCAAGCCCACTGGTCTTGCTTTGCCGTGCTCCCCGCTACCCGGCGCAAGGCAAGCGCTTGGTCGATGTACTGTAGGCCTTGTTCCAGGTTGTTGCTTTTCTCCGCTTTTTCTGCTTTTCCTGCCAAGCCGACCGCTTTCCAGAAGTTCTTGTACTCCCGGCGTGCCTCTGCCGCCCCCGCCGCCTCGGCCCTCTGTTGGCGGCAGTCGGCGTCGCATCCGGTCCAGTCGGGCTGCGGGTGGTCGGGGTGGGAGCAATCGACGCCAAGCTGGGCGCAGGCGGACTGCCCCCAGCACACCGAGGTGCAGCATCCTGGAACAAGTAGCAGCATCGCCAGCAGTCGTTTCATTGTCCCCCCTGGAGTCGGCATGATTTCGCTTCGTGCTGGAGCGTGGCGCTGATGCGCTTGGCCCCGTCCACTGCGACCTCCCCGCTTCGAGGCGGCGCTTCGTCTCGCGAAGCTGCCCGGCGGACGCCCCAATCTTGGAACGCATGGTTTCGCCGCAGCCAGGTTGGTCAAATTACATTTGTAACCCGTCCAGCCGGCCAGTGCCGTGGAAATTGGAGTTTTACTACAGTGTTCGAACGAAAGAAACCCTCGGCGGGTGGCCCACCCTTTCTGCCTCGGCTTTTTCTTTCCCGTTCCGAAACTCTGGGTGCCCCGTCCTTGCGTTTTTTGCAAGGGCGGGTACGATGCTGCCGATATCATGTGGTTTGTCATGCCCAGCGGATTGCATCGCACTTATGGCGCGCATCCCCTGCACTTTATCACTTGCTCGTGCTACCGGCGATTGCCTTTTCTCAATACCGCTCGCGGGCGCGGCTATTTCCTTACGATTCTGGAGCAGACACGGCAGCGATACCGCTTCGTGGTCGTCGGGTATGTTGTGATGCCGGAGCACATTCATCTGCTGTTGACGGAGCCAGAGGTCGGAACTCTCTCGACCGTGATGCAGGTGGCGGGTGGCCCAGGCTTTTGATTTCGCTGACACAAACAAAACTGAGGGTGCCCCGTCCTTTGCGTAGTTTGCAAAGGGCGGGAACCACGAACACATGCGCAACCGGGTTTGTGCAGAGGGACAAAGGTCGCGCCGGCAGCATCACTACCCGCCCTTGCAAAAAACGCAAGGACGGGGCACCCCCTGCATAGATAGCGCACACAAACATCATCAGAAGGGCGGGCCACCCGCCTGTTGTAGTGCAAAGATGGGCCAGCCCCCATTCTCCTGTCCCCGCATTCTCCCCCGCCTTTCCTTCCGGCGGAATGCGCGCTCGCTTCGCTCGCGGGGCGGACGAATGCGTCCGTCCCTCCATTTCCGTTTACGGTTCTTCCCAGTCTAGGGCGTAGACGTCGGAGGTTCCGGCGTCGCGGAAGAGTAGTGGGGAATCGTCGGGTGCTAGAGATAGCCACCCGTCAATGAAGTGGCCGGTATAGACAAAGTCCTTCAGGTCGGCGACGCGCTCGGTTTTGCCGTCGCTTAGGTGAATCTTCAGGACGGCACTCGCGCCGTGGGCGCTCAGGACGTAGAGGTACCGGCTGTCTTGAGAAAAATTCGGCCAGGTGAGAAAGCCTTTCGCGAGCGCAGTCCATTTCTGGGATTGGAAGTTGAACAAGGAAAGTTCTGTCTCGTCGGCGGACAGTCCCACGAGATATTTGCCGTCTGGCGACCACCGGGGCGAGTAGAGGCCTTGGGATCCGGGCACGGTTGAGACTTGGTGAGTGGTTAGATCAAGAATGTACATCCCCGGTTCGGTGTTTGCGGGACCGCTGCCAAAGACAATCTTGGTCCCATCCGGCGACCAGTTTGGATCCCATTGAGGACGTGGATCGTCGGGCACAAGTTCTCGAGCGTTTCCTCCATCGGGGGAAATTTCGAGGATTCTGGCAGGCTTCTCCGGCAGAGCTTGAGAAAAAATGATTTGCCGGCCGTCGGGTGACCAGCGCGGGTTTACAGCGTAGGCAGGCGGGTAGGTCAGTTGGAGACGCTCGCTTCCATCCGCTTTGCTGCGCCACAGAATCCCCTCTGGAAATGTAACGTAGGCGACCCACTGGCGATCTTTGGAGAAGTCAAGGAACTCCGCCGAGATGCCTCCGAGAAATGGGGAGAACTGGCTGGACTTCGGATCGTATCGCACCATCTCGCCGCGGAATGTCCGACCAATTACGAACAGCTTCTTGCCGTCCTTTGCTGGTAAGGGAAAACCCAACGACATTGGGCTGGAAGTCAATTGGACCGGTTTTAGTTCGGAGCGAAACAGGCTGTGCTTTTCGGAGTGCGCCCAGATTTGCCCGCCCGACGCGAAGAGGAAGTACTTTCCGTCGGCGGTCCAATTGTTGCTGCCCTCTCGGAACGCGCGTTTGCTCCAGTCGAGGAGAATGGGGCGCAACTCGGTCCCGTTCGCGGAAACCTCCGAGATGGAACTCCTGTGGAGAGATTCCTCCCAAAGATCAAAGCGGAGATGACCGCTGTCTGGCGACCACACCAGAGAGGAGATTTGAGCAGCCTCTTTTATTGTGATCAGCTTGTGGGGTTCGCTGCCGTCGGCCTTGGCCAGGAATAAATCTTTCCCCTTGCTGTAGGCAAGCATTTTGCCGTCGCGCGACCATGCGGCGGAGTTTCCGGCTGTATCGCCCAATCTTCGCGGGGAACCGCCCAGTACCGGCAGGGTCAACAGCGGGCCGGCGAGCGGATCGCCGTTGGCATCGATCAGCAGAAACTCCGAGCCATTCGGCGAAAGCGCGGCGGGCACCATGTTGGCGGAGGGCATCGCTATTCGGATCGGCTCGCCGCCAGCGGTGGAAATCACACCAATGCTATGAGACAGCTCTGTACCCAGGGCGAGATACAGTCTGGAACCGTCGGTGGCAATGATCTGCTTGGGCTGCCCGTCGTGAGTAAGCTGGACGTAATTGGAAACTTTGGGGGCCGGTTCTGGCCGCGTCAAGAAAAATGCGATCAGAGCTGCGCACAGGACTACTGCCGCTGCGGCCCCTGCAATTATGGTTGGCCGGCTGCCGGACTTTTTCTTTTCGGGCTGAATGGTGTGAGTGCTGGCGGAGATTGCTGAGTCCGACAACGTTTCGAGCGCAAAGGCTAAATCGTGCGCGGAGTGGAAACGCTGCTCTGCATTTTTCTCCAGGCAGCGATGCACCACGCGCTGCAGGCCTGGCGGCGCGTTCGGCACGAGTTGCGAAATCGCCGGAGGATCCTCATTCAAAATCGCGGTCATAGTTTCCGCGGAGGTCGGCTTGCTGAACGTGCGCTTGCCCGTGACCATCTCGTACAGAATGGTGCCGAAGGCAAAGATGTCGGAGCGATGATCGGCCACGTGTCCGCGTACCTGCTCGGGCGACATATAGCCGACGGTTCCCATCACCGCGCCAGGTTCGGTGACTGCAGCGAGTGTCTGGGTTTTTTCATTCTCGGATGAGGCTGGCCCGGATGAGGCTGAAGGCGGCGTGAGTTTGGCCAAGCCGAAGTCGAGGATCTTGATCCGCCCATCTTTGGTGAGGAACAGGTTGTCGGGTTTGAGATCGCGATGGACGATGCCTTTGTCGTGCGCTGCGGCGAGGCCGTGGGCGATCTGCACCGCGTAGTCGATCGCGTTACGCGCAGGGATGGCTCCGCGAATCAGACGCGTGCCCAGCGTTTCGTCGACCAATAATTCCGTAACCATGTAAGACACACCTTGGTGCGTCGCCATCTGGTATACGGCAAGAATGTTGGGATGATTCAAGGCCGCCGCAGCTCGCGCTTCCTGCTCAAAACGGCGCAGCCGGTCCGGATTGGAGCTGACTGACTCTGGCAGGACTTTGATCGCGACCTCGCGATCGAGACGCGTATCGTGAGCGCTGTAAACTTCGCCCATTCCGCCCGCACCTAAGGGTGCGCGGATTTCATAGTCGCCGAGAATGGTTCCGGCAGCAAGGGCCATGGTTGGCGATAAGTATATCTTTACTGGCTGCAGGCTCTTGCAAAAACCGCAAGAGGCAGAGCCCCTCATTTATGATGGTGCCGGAAAGGTGCTTACACCTTATTTCTCAGGAATCGTTATGGGTGACGATAGCTTTATTTCGGTGGCGACTGATGGCCGGTTGCGTGGCGAACTGGTGGAGCGGGGGTTTAGCCGGGGGCTTCGAGTTGATTTGGACATTGCTCGGGCGATGGATGAGTTGGCGCGTGCGGCTTGGTCCATGCCTCGGGACAAGTATTACGACGGGGGCGATCGGTATCGTTCTTTGAATCGTGCTGGGGCTGAGATTGTTGAGGGCGGGGTGAAAGTTTGGTTTACGGAAGAGAGCACTCCTTATGTGCAGTTGAAGAAATACAACACGACCATCGGCGGGCAGCCGCGGGAGTACGCTCCGCTGGCGGCGGAGGTTGCTGGTTCCGTCGGGGTTCGCAAAATGATTGCTCAGCAGCTTTATTCGCTGCCGCTGTCGACTGTGGGGACGAAGTATCTGGTGAACGTCCACTTAATAAGGTTTACGGCTACGCCGGGACGGCCTTGCGACACTAGTCCGCCGGGGCTGCATAAGGACGGAGAGAAATATATTGCTACGCATCTGGTGGGGCGATGCGGCGCTGATGGCGGGGAAGTCGTCATCACCGACAATGAGAAACGCGAAATGGATCGCTTCACGATGCGCGAGATGGGTGAGTCTTATGTGTTCGACGATGACCGCATCTGGCATATGTTGACGCCGCTGGCAGTGATGGAAGGCAATCAGTTTGCCTACCGCGACACGCTGGCATTCGATATGCTGCCCGAAGGTTGGGAGCCGGTGGGGTGATGCGGGGCCGATCACCGCGCTCGATTATATTCTTAAGCTTTTATTTCTTGGGCCGACTGGGTGCGGGCGCTGGCTGTGCGGCTGGCGGCTGTGCGGCTGGCGAGGCGGCGGGAGTGGTTGCGGGCTGAGTTTTGCCTCCGGCGGCTGGCGCGGGGGCCTGTGCCTTCCATTACGTCTTTGTGATTGCCGATCATGTTGCCGCTGTGGGTGGTTGTGGAGCCCTGGTTCTTGTCAGCTGCGACGCCCATCATCATGTCTTTGTGATTTCCCGACATGGTGCTTGGATGGGAGCCTTTGGCGGCTGCGTCCTTCTGGTTCTTCCCGTTCTGTGAGGTTGCGGGGTTGGCCGCGGGCTTGGATGAATTCGTCTGGGTCTTGCTGGGTGCGCCTTGCGACAGAGCAAAGGCGGAGAGAATTAAGGTTATGAGGAAAGTCTTCGAGAGGGTCGTCATGCGGGCAAGAGTAGCCGTCTGAGAAGATTGGCCGCAAGAACTTTCTGACGTGGCTGGTGCCTTTGGTAACCAAGGTTAGGCGGCGCGACGGTTTGCGATTGGGGTGAGCCTACGCGGCTTTGTTCGCGGGATCGCCGGGTTCGTTGTTTGTATTATCTTTTTGTTTTTTAGCTTCCTTTTCAGCGCTTGGTGCCGGGGTCGGGTTCTCTTTCGGTTGCTGGTTTCCTTTGTCTTGCTGCGTGCCCGAACTTTGTTTTGTATCCGCACTTTCTTCGGCGGATGGCGCTTTGGCTCCAGATGTTTCGGGATTCTTCTTTTTCTGATTCTCTTTTGCTTCTCCTTCTTTACTTGCCTGAGAGGCCGGTTCGCTGGTGTCTGCGGGCTCAGTCGATTTCTTCTCAGCGGCTTCCTCTTTCTTTCCAGCTTTCTTTTCCGCCGCTTCTTCTTGCGGTTTGGCGGCGGAGGAGAGCAGATACTCCAACCGGACGCGGGCTGCGAGCCACCTTACGTTGCTGCCGTTTGCGGCCTGATCGAGATGGGCCGTGATTTCTTCGGGCGTGGCGATTCCTTTGTCTTTCAGCAACTGCAGGAGAGCTGAGGCTTTGGTGTCCAGGGCTTCGAGGGAGGGAAGCAGGTCGTCGAGTATTTGGCGGGAGGTGTTTTCGTCCATGATGGTTCCTCGCTGGAGTCGTCTGCGTTGGTATTGGATGCGGGCGACGAGACAATGGTTCGCGGGGATCGCGTCCGGCGAAAGATTACTGCAACTCTTTCGGACGGCTGGCACTCTTAAGTCTAGGCGAAGCTGACTTTGCCTCAGGAGGACTTATGGAAAGCGTGGTGGGAATTTTTCATTCAGTGGCTTCGGCGCAGCAGGCGGTTGAGGGGTTGTTAAGCGTGGGCGTGAAGAAGGGATCCATCATCTTTCTTAGCAGCGAGTCGCCGGAGCATAGCGCGGTGCTGGTGTCGACGGAGGAAAAGCTGGATAGCGTCCGTACGACCGACGCTGAAGATGATGGTATGGGGAAGGCGGTGGGTGCGCTGATGGGCGGAGCGGTGGGCGCGAGTGCGGGATTGGCGGGCGGGGCAGCAATTGCTAGCTTGTTGGTTCCGGGAGTGGGTCCGATATTTGCCATTGGTTTGGGTGCGGCCGCAGTTTTGGGATTGGGCGGCGCGGCGGCTGGCGCGAAGGCTGGCGACGTGGTTGAGCATGAGATGGAGGATGGCATTCCGAAAGATGATGTGCAGTTCTATCACGCGGCTTTGCGGCGCGGGCATTCGCTGGTGATTGCGAATGTGGACAGCGAGGAGCATTTGGAGAAGGCACGAAAAGTATTCAAGCAGAATGGCAGCGAGGATGTGGATACGCTGCGCAAGGAATTGCGGACGGCGGCTTAGGGCTGGTTTCAGTTCTCAGTTCTCAGTTCTCAGTTCTCAGTTCTCAGTTCTCAGTCTCAGTTCTCAGTTCTCAGTTCTCAGTTCTCAGTTCTCAGTTCTCAGTTCTCAGTTCTCAGTTCTGACTCACTCGTGGAGGGTTTGGCTTCGCCGACGACTTTCCGGATGCCAGTGTCAGCGATTGGCGGCGGGTGGTTGCTGCTGCGTTGTTGTTTGGATTGTTTGCAGACCGGTGGCGTCGAACGTGTAGGTTCTTACTTCGCCTTCATTGCCTTGGGCGGGGATTTCTTTTCCATTCAGAACGAAACTGATGCCGGCGGAGTTGCCGGCTCTCACCACGATCTCATGCGTGGCGCGGATCGAGGTGTGCGCGGGCGCAATCAGGTTTTCGTGGGCGATGGGTTTGCCATCGGCCGCTAGCGAGACCCATGTTGTTTCGTTGGCGCGAATTAGCAGGGTGAAAGGAGGGGGCGGTTTTACCGTAGCGACCCGAGCCTTCGCGTGGACCGCTGGCGGTTTGGTTTCTGGCCGGGGCGAGGCTGGTAGCTTGGCGTCCAGTCTTGCGGCAGGTGTGGGTGCGGGCGTGGGTGCGGCTGGCGCGGGCGACGTTGGCGATTCGCGGTTTGTGGGCGGTACGGTGGGCGATGAGATCGGTGATGTAGATACTGTCTTTGCAGACGAACTGCTCTCGGGCGAGGCAGATCCGGCCGTGTGGGAATTGGTGGAAGCTGAGGTCTGAGTTGAGGGTTGAGCCGGGGCTGAAGCTCGCGGAGATTGAGTCGAGGCTACGGGTTGCGAAGCTGGCGCCGATTGGGCGTGGCGGCGAAAATTCCAGATGGCCAGAGCCGCGGTTATGACTAGCAAAGTTATCGCTAGCTTTCCCCATGGCACTGGGGCGGAAGATTGAACGGCTTGGTCGCCCGGGCTTCCGGCGGGATACTTCTGGGGGAAGCGCTCGCGCGGCTGAGGCGGGGAAATGATTGACGGGGGAAGATCTTTGTCCTGCGCCCGGGTGCCACGATCTTCGTGGTGAGCCTCGTCGACGGGGGCGTCGTCGATGTCGTCACTGCGAAGGCTATTCGCGGCGACGACATTTTCGCGAAGTTGGGGCGCGACCGGCGCACTGGGTCTACTCGCTGACGATCGGAAATCCGGCAGGATGGATTGCTGCTGGATCTGACTTTCGCGCAGGGCGGTGAGGTAATCGGCTACGGCTTCTTCTTCGTTGAGTCCGATCTGGCGGGCGAAGGCGCGGACGAAACCTTTGTTGAAGACGCCGCCAGGAAGCTGGTCGAAGTGTTCATCCTCTAGCGCGCGCAGCATGCGGGTGCTGATCTTTGTGGTATTGGAGATGGCGTCGAGCTCGAGCCCGCGTTGCTCGCGCTGCTTGCGAAGTTTTTCTCCGAAGACTCCCACTTTCGGCTCCCTGTTTGCGGACACAATAATCATAGGCGAAGGTTTGGGTGTACGCCATATCTGGCTTTGTTGGCTACGTTACTGTTGGTTAGCTAGAGACAACCAAAATCTTTAACACAGGGGACACAGAGGCGCACAGGGTAAACCTAAATTCATCTTGCTAGCGTTATCGTGAGGTTTGCCTTGCAGGTTTTTGCGGGGTTGTCGAAGGCTGAACCTTGGCGGGTGCCTTCGAAGGCGCGGAAGAATAGTCCCTGGTTGGGTTTGTCGGGGAGTCCGATGAAACGGGCTTTGCCGGCGGCGTTGGTGCCGGCCTCTAGGTCCATTTTGTGGAGGTTCATGAATCCGTAGGTGAGGTGGACCTGGATTTTCGCGGCATAGACGGGCGCGCCGTCGGCATCGTTAACCGTGAAATCGGCGGTGCAGGCGCCGATGCCTGCGTCGATAACGGTGACGCTTTTGGGATCTGCGGGCGGGTTGTTTTGGTCTGGCAGCGTGGGCGCGAAAAGCGTCAGTAGGAGCATCGTGGCGGAAACTGGGAGTTTCATGTGTATTAAGGATACGCCTTGGATGAGAAATTCTTAGCCTTGGACTTGCTCGGATGCCATGGATTGAGGGCTTCGGGTTTCGGCTCTCGGGCTGCGGCAGAGCGCCTCGCTGCGCTTGGCTGGACCCTTCGACTCCGCTCAGGGTAGGCTGCCGAGGCGGTCGTCCCCACAGATTGTGATGATGGCTAACATCCCTGTGGCATTGGCTTTAGGGGTTCTGGTTACCAAGGTTCATTGCTCCTGCGGCGCTGCGCTCTTATACTTTTTGGAACTGCCACTCCGTCCAAACTGAGGTCAAGGGATCAGGAATGTCCGAGGCCACCGGCACGCAACTAACCCGCCAGAGCCAGGAACTGACGATTTTCCACGATGTGGCCAAGGCGCTCACGTCTTCGCTGGATCTCGACTCCATTCTGCAGACGATCATGGAAAAGATGGGGGAATATTTCCGTCCGGACACGTGGTCGTTGCTGATGGTGGATGAGCAGCACGACGAACTGTACTTTGCCATTGCGGTGGGCGATGCGGCGGAGGCGCTGAAGAATGTCCGGTTGAAGGTGGGCGAGGGCATCGCGGGATGGGTCGCGAAGAATGGCGAGCAGGTGATCTCGACTGATGTGGAGCACGACCCGCGGTACGCGCGGCGGGTGGATGAGGTTACGCGGTGGGAGACGCGGTCGGTGATTTGCATGCCGCTGCGGTCGAGGCTGCGAGTGCTGGGCGTGATCCAACTCGTGAATGTGGACATGGCGCACTTTAACGAGCAGGAAGTTTTTTTTCTGCGGGCGCTGTGCGACTATGCGGCGATTGCCATTGAAAACGCGCGCTGGGTGGAAAAAATTCAGGAGTTGACGATCACCGACGACTGCACCGGACTTTACAACGCGCGGCATTTGTATAAGACGCTCGATACCGAGGTCTACCGCTCGTCGCGTTTTGGATATGAGTTCAGCGTGCTGTTCATCGATCTCGACCATTTCAAAACGGTCAACGATACGCACGGGCATCTGGTGGGCAGCCGGTTGCTCGCGGAGATTGGCAACCTGGTGAAAGCGCAACTGCGCTTGATCGACTTTGCCTTTCGCTACGGAGGCGATGAGTTCGTGGTGTTGTTGCCGCAGACTGGGAAGGATTCGGCGCTGGTGGTGGCGAAGCGGTTGCGCGACGCGCTGCGTGCCACGACTTTCTGCCGCGACGAAGGAATCCGTTTGAATGTGAGCGCTTCGATTGGGCTGGCGACGTATCCGCACGACGCGCGCGATGCGCACGACATCATCCGGCAGGCCGACGAGATGATGTATCTGGTGAAGAACACTACGCGGGATAATATTGGGATCGCTCAACGGGGAGTGATGAAGTAGAAGGGCAGCTTCTAGCTTCTAGCTCCTGGCTTCTAGCTTGGGGCCCTCAGCGCCACGCTCTGCTTGAACAATCAATTTAAGAACAGTCTCTGTCTCTTCGAGCGCAACAGGGCACACAAATCGACATCATCTGATGCTATAATCTGTGCTTGGAGTTCTTATGCGAACTACCCTTGCGCTGGATGATGATCTTGTACGCATCGCCCAGGAGTTCACCGGCGTCGAAGAGAAGACGGCCTTGGTGCGGGAAGCGCTCAAGGCGCTGATCGAGCGGGAGAGCGCCCGTAGGTTGGCGTCTCTGGGAGGCACGATGCCCGGGTTGAGGACCATTCCACGGCGCAGGGCGGGATCGCATTGATTCTCGCGGATACTTCAATCTGGGTCGACCACCTTCGTTCTGGAAACAATGAAATGCGGAGGCATCTGGGCGAGGGGCGCATCGTGATTCATCCGTTTATCATTGCGGAACTTGCTCTTGGATCTCTGCGGAAACGCACGAAGACGCTTGCGCTGCTGGATTTTTTGCCCCAGGTGCGCGTGGCGCAGATGAGCGAAGTGCGACTACTGGTTGAGACGCGTCGTTTGTACAGCCTTGGCATCGGGCTGACCGACGCACACGTGATAGCGTCTGTTTTTCTCAATTCGCCCACGCTCTTGTGGACGAAAGATAAGCGGCTGCGCAAGGCCGCCGAGGTTCTGGGCATTCACGCCAGCCTGGCGTAGGAAACCCCGAAGCGCGAACAAGTATCACTCAGCGTGTAGTGCTTCAGACACATACTGACGGCGGACCTTGATCTTGCTTTCTTCTTTTCGCGCCTGGGAGAGATCGTAGGCAAGCTGCATCCGTAGCCACGTTTCCGGCGTGCTGCCAAAGGCCTTCGAGAGGCGAATCGCCATCTGAGGACTGATTCCGGACTTGCCGTGAATGACGTTGTTGAGCGTTTGCCGGCTGACGCCGAGAATCTCGGCTCCCTCTGTGACGGAGAGACCGAGAGGTTCGAGACATGCGTTCCTTACACTACGGCCAGGGTGGGCGGGATTTTTCATCATCGCAAATTCTCCTACGGCTTCTGTGGATCAGACGCGGTCTTATCAGTCGCTCCGTCTTTACTCTTTTCCTTCACATCGGGCTTCCACGGGTTTGCGTTAGGCGGGGCTTTGGGGTCTATGCCGAAGTCCCAGAGGTAGAGGTTCATGCCTTCGTTGCCTTGGATTTCTACCAGCGCGTATTCGCCGGGTTCGAGGGCGTGGGTGGGGGCTAGCTTGAACCAACCGCCGGCTACGCGGTCGATGGTGGTGTTTACGAAATCCTGGTCCTGAGTGATTTTGCCTGTGGGGCTGCGTTTGAGATCGCTCACCTGGCGCTTGCCGCTTTTTACCTTTACGCGCACAATGCGGAAACGATTGAACGGAATGATGGGACCCTCGGCCTGTTGCGGCTGCTGAGGCTGTTGCCGCTCGGCGCGGGGAGCGTCGAGGCTGGGCTGTGACATTTGAGCGGATGCGGTTTCGCCGCTGGGCGGAGTTTTGCGTTGCCGTTCTTCTTCGTCGATGTTGATGTAGATGGCCGGTGCTCCGATGTGCGCGTGCAGCAATGCGTGCTCGCCTTCGAGTTCAATGGTCTGCCTGCCGTTGCCGACGGGGATCGGTCCACGAAGAATGTTGGGGATGGCGCGGTGCGTGACGTCACCTTCGGTCTGCTCCATTTCGACGAGTTGCGGCTGGCCTTGAAAATTGTCGAGCAGGAAGACGCCGGAGGCTTCGGGAAGGCGCAGTCCGGGCGCGACTTGCGGAAGGTGAGAGATTTCGGCTTCGGTCTCCGCGTCTTTCTCTTTGTCGAGGGCGGCGGCCTCGGGAATGGAGGCGGTGGCGCGCTCCTTCGCATATTTTTCAGTAGCTGGCCAATCCACGAGATTGGATGGAAGTTCTTCCCACTCGTTGCGCTCGGCGCTCTGGTAGCGGACGCGGTCGCCTTTCACTTCATACCGCGTGACTAATTGATAGGAGCCGTCTTTCAGGATGAGGCGCTTGGCGAGATCCTGGGCCGGAGCGTGGAGAGCGAGTCCAAGCGCTGCTAGGGTGACGGCGGCGAACAGCAGCGTGCGACGGAGGCTCGGAGATGTCGTGGTTGCGCGAAACATATCTCTTGTGATGCGGCTGCAGTAACTCTCATTTGTATTATCGTCGATTTGTGGTTCAAGGGTGGGTCCGGGTCACGCAGGGTTGGAAGATTGCCACGCCGCTATTGCAACTTCGCGAACTCCGCTTTGGCTTCCTTGAGGATGGGGATCTCCGGATCGGCATCTTTCCAGAGGGTGAAGAAGTCCTGATAGGCCGTCCTGGCTTTGGCGGTGTCGCCGGAGAGCGCATAGGCGCGGGCCAGACCCAGATGAGCCAGCGACGCCAGCGGGTAGTTCACAACAAGTCCGCGATGGTCGAGGAACTTCTGGAATTCGCGGGCGGCAGCGGCTCCGTTGCGGTTCGCGAGATAGGCTTCGCCTCGGATGTAGGGCGCGTACATGGTGCCGATCTGGAATGGAGGAGGCTCGCCGAATTCGTAGGGGGCGACCGCTTCCAGAGCTACCATGGCATCGTCGGGCTTCTGACTGCCCAGAGCTATTGAGGCGCGGACGATCGGGAACCAGTAGAGCTTCAAAGTGGTGTTGGTCGGATAGGCCTTCTCCAGTTCGTCGGCGAGAGCGCGGGCGTGAGGGATGTCGCCGGCGCGGGCGAAAGCGACTGCGGCGAGGACTTTGACATCGCGTCCCGGCGAGAGGCTGACAGCTGCGCTGGCTGCCTGGCGCGCCTGGGAGCTGTTGCCGAACTCGGCCTCGCGAAGAGCGCCGATGGCTTGCCAGAGCGCAGCCGTTTCCTTGGAGTCCGCGCGAACCGCAGAATCGACCGCGCGGCGGGCGAAGTCGCGCGCAGCCGCCAAACGGCCGTAGTATCCCTCGGTATCGGATTGTGTCGCCAGTAGAGGATCTTCATCGCCCGGTTTGCCCGCGCCCCAAGCCACGTGTTGCGCCATGGCCGCGGTGTCGTTCTGAAGAAAGGCGAGGTAATAGCTCGTCAGATGCAGGGAGCCGGCGTCAAGCTTAAGGGCGGCAGCGCTGTCGAGTGCGGCCTTGGCCTTATCGAGTTGGCCAAGCGCGAGGTAGACCAGGCTGATGTTCTGATAGCCAACCACCGTGTCGGGAGCCAGCGCAATGCCCTTCTTGAGCTCAGGCAGAGCCTGGTCGTACTGGCCGAGCGCGGAGTAGTTTGCGCCGAGGTTGCCGTGTGGAACTGAGTCGTTGGGATAGCTTTGTACCCAGAGCTGGTAGGTCTGTGCTTCTTTTTCGAGTTCGCCTGTAACGATGTAGTAGTAGTTGGCCGAGATGCGCAATTTCTCCCGCTCGCTCACGCGATCACGCAGCTGATAGGCCTTTTCCAGGTCCTCCGCGGCGCGGGTGGGTTGCCCGAGGTTCGCGTAGTTCAAGCCACGCAACGCATAAGCGGTCGCAAAATTGGGATCGAGCTCGATGGCGCGCTTGTAAAACGAAATGCCCTCAGCTGGCCCCTTTTCACGCGCGACGCGAACCCCCATGCTGAAGGCCTTGAGGGCTTCCAGCGAGTTGGTGGTGGCTTCGATGGGAACATCGAACTTCTGCACCGAGGCAAGAGATTCTCCCAGCTTGGTGCGCATGGAGGTCGCGACCTGATCCAGGGTCTTCAGCACACTCTCCTTGGCGGAGGCTTCGCCTTGCTCCTTGGCGAGAACATCCCCGGTATTGCAGTTGACCGCTTCGAGACCGATGACGTATTGCGTGCCCAGCCGCGAGATAGATCCGTTGAGCAGAGCCTTGGTTCCGGTGCGGAGACAGATTTCGCGGGCCACGTCGAGCGTGATCTTGTCGCCGGGCTTGCGGCCCATGAGCTGCATGGTTTCGCCGACGCGGCGCTCCGAAAGGATGTTGAGAAATGGCGACTGTCCCAGATCGACGGCCAGAGCTTGCTTGAGTGCATCATCGAAGACGGTGTCTCCGGTTTTGTTGTCAAAGTCGGCGAGGACGACGGTGTCTTTTTCCGTGAGCGGCGTAGTGACAACAGGGGAGGTCGAATGCGAGCGCCAATAAACGCCGCCGGCGATCAGAGCCACAACTACGACGGCGGTGGGAACCAGAACCTTCCACAACTTTCCGCCCGCGACGGGACCTTCTGCAGCTCTCACCGCCGATGAGCTTGAAGGAGCAACTGCAGGCGCGGAACCAGAGACTGGCTGCGTCTGCCCCGATGGCGCCTGACTCGATGGTGTTTGAGTCAATGAAGAGCCGCTGTCTCGTGCAGTGGGCATCGTTCCCGAGGTAGCTGTCACAGGCCGTCCGCTGGCAGTGTCCCGCATCAGCCGCTTGAGTTCAGAGCGCATCTCTGCCGCGCTCTGGTAGCGCAGCTCGCGGTCTTTCTCCAGCGCCCGGTTGATGATGTCTTCCAGTTTCGGCGGGAGGTCAGGGTTCAGCCGTATCGCGGGAACCGGGTCGTGATCCAGAATTTCGCGGAAGATGAGCGCGGTGCTGTCGCCGCGGAAAGGCAACTGCCCGGTTGCCATCTCATAAAGGACGGCCCCAAACGAGAACAGGTCGCTGCGGCCATCCAGCTCTTTCGCTCGCGCCTGTTCTGGGGACATATAGGCGACGGTGCCTAGGGTCGAACCGGGGCTGGTCAGCTGCGCCCCGGCGATTTCGGTTCGCGTATCCTCGGCCTGCCCATTCGCATCCGCCATGACCTTGGCCAGTCCGAAATCGAGCACTTTGGCGTGTCCACGCTTGGTCACAAAAATGTTGGCGGGCTTGATGTCGCGGTGCACGATTCCTTCGGCGTGGGCTGCGTCGAGCGCATCCGCTATCTCAATCGCCAGCGACAGAATCAAATCGATTTCCAAGGGACGGCCGGAAATGCGGTGCTTCAGCGTCAGCCCGTCCAGAAACTCCATCGCGATGAAGGACTGCCCATCGTGCTGCGCGATTTCATAGATGGTGCAGATGTTCGGATGGTTCAGAGCCGACGCGGCCTGCGCCTCACGCTGGAACCGCGCCAACGTCTGGGGATCTTGGGCGAGCGCATCGGGCAGAAACTTCAGCGCTACGAATCGGTGCAGGGTTAAGTCTTCAGCCTTATAGACCACGCCCATTCCCCCGCCGCCGAGCTTCTCCACGATGCGATAGTGCGAGATGGTCTGGCCGATCATCAGGGGCAAATCTTACGTGGGCGAAACTGGCAAGTCAATGAAAGTGCGGATACGCTAACTTTTGGTTGCACGGGCAATACTTCTGTTGGATGCGCGTATACTCACCGCTCTTGGATCTTATCGTCGATTTGTGCTCGATGTGGATCTAAACCAAAAACCTATGCCGGTTCATGGGTACATACGAAAAGAGGTGTCGGAAAAAAGAAAGCCGCCCAACATTGGGCGGCTCACGAAACAAATGTTTGAGCTCAGGCCACAGCTTGCGTAGTGTCGTCTCCGCTCAGAGCCTGGAGTGCGCCGGCCTCGTCCTTGTCAATATCAAACACCGACGACAACTTTGTCATCTGCAGCAGGTCGTTCACGCGCTGGTTCAGGTTTACCAGCCTCAACTGCCCACCCTGGTTTCGCATGGTGGTGTGAGTCTTAACCAGTTCACCCACGCCGGAGCTATCGATGTACTGAACCTCACTCAGGTTGAGAACGATCTTCTTGTTGCCCTTATCCGCCAGTTCGCGAACGATCTCGCGGAGCATCACATTGCCCTCGCCCAGCGTAATCCTTCCGCTGATATCCAGAACCTCAACATCGCCTAGCTGGCGTGTGGCGATTTGCATTCTGACGGGAGTTCTGTTTTGCAGGCCGAGGCCCAGCCGGTCCAGAACCTCGCACGCCGAAGCCGCCAGTTCCTGGGACTCGGTTCGCACTACGATCAGCGAACGCCCTTCTTTGAGCACTTCACGGAAGAAGGCGACATCCTCGGAGGATTTTTCGTCCGTCGTCGGCTTCGCCGCATTGGCCTCGCGGGTTGCCGCCGTACCGAGAACAGAGCCCGCACCCGCGCCCGCACCGGCGCCCGTGAGCAGCGCGGCCGCCCCAATGCCTAGCGCGAATACTGTGCCGATGCCGGGAAGAAGCAACGACGCAGCCACAATTCCGGTGGTCACGCCAGCGGCTCCGCCAACGAAGCCTCCTACAAATGTGCCGAGTTCCTTCGCGATGGTATTGGCCTCGCCTTCTGAGCGAGTCAGAAAAACGATGGATTCCTCCGGCACATTCCGCTTCCGCAACTCCTTGACAGCCTGTTGCGCCTGATCGCGCGAAGCAAATACTCCGATTGCAGTTTCCATTGAGCCTCCTCGACAACCGCGACTATTCGACGCCCTATCCATCCTCCATACGCGCAGGGCGTCCGGCGTAGGCCGGAAAGCATAGCAAAGTAACCTCGCCGAGCCAAGCACAAACTTGAGTTTTTCAATCTTTCAAACGTGCGCGGGCGCCCATTACCCAGTCTGGGGTTGCAAAATCCTTCATCTTGACACCTCGGATAACCCATGTTTAAGTGGCAATGCGCTGTCCGCCCGTCCGCGCCGGGGTAAGTCTGCGGACAGGCATTCGCCTAAAAATGAGGGATACCATGTTGCAGTTTCTTGCCGCTTCAAAAAGCCATTCCAATATCCGCAGAGGGTTCGCCACACGTTCCATGTGGGGATTTGTGCTGGTCGCCATGCTTTTCTGTGCTTGCGCGGCGCCCATAGCCGCATTGGGTCAGGCGAAGGCTGCGGAGAAAGTTGCGGCGAAGGCGCCTGCGAAGGTCTCCACGGCTGCCGAAACCCAGGGAGAATGGGCTGCGCCGGTGAATTTCTGCACCTATCCCTGCCTGGTTGGGGCGAACGCGGCCGTGCTGAATAATGGAAATGTACTGTTCTATTACTACCCGGCGAGCGGCACGTACAACTCGCAGGCGATGGTGCTGAATCCGATCACGGGCGCTCTCACCAATGTGGCGTTGCCGTTCTCGGACGACATTTTCTGCTCCGGTATCACGATTCTGCAGAACGGAACCGTGATGGCGACGGGCGGAAACATTGAAGGCGTCAAATGTTCGCACGACGCCAGCGGATGCGGAACCACCAACACGTTGCTGTTTAATCCCAGCACATCCACCTGGACAACGGGCACGAATATGATCGACGCACGCTGGTATCCGAGCACGGTGGAACTGGCGAGCGGTACGGAGCTTGAACTCTCTGGCACCAGCGAAACCGGTGCGTACGTGCAAACGCAGATGGAGACCTACAGCTATTCGAGTAACTGGTGGACGGCTCTGCCGACCTCGGCTAATCTGCCCAGCGCTGTCGCGCAGGTCTATCCGCGCCTGACGCTATTGCCCACCGGCAATGTGTTTCTGTCCTCGCCAGCGGCAAAGACTTATCAGTTCAACCCCACCACGAATGAGTGGTCATTCGTGGCCGACGTTAATTATGGTTACCGCTATTTTGCTCCTCACGTGTTGTTGCCAGGAGGAGACATCATGGTCGCAGGCGGTTCGTCGAGCAAGTTGAACGGCGGCGACATTGCGACTAATACCGCCGAGATCATCAACATGTCGGCGAAGAAACCGACATGGACCTATACCGGCTCGATGAACTATGCCCGCTATAACGAAAACCTGGTGCTGCTGGCGGATGGAACGGTGCTGGCGGTTGGCGGCGGCGGCGGCGGCGGCCGTTACGACAATCCGGTGCTTACCGCCGAGTTGTACACTCCCTCGACCGGACTGTGGTCGGTGATGGCCGCGCAGACGATTCAGCGCACTTATCATTCGACTGCCGTGCTGTTACCGGATGGGCGCGTGGTTTCCGCAGGGTCTGACAATGGCGCGTCCACGCAAGTCACCTACGAAATCTACAGCCCGCCTTATCTTTTCAACGGAACGCGCCCGGTAATATCAGCGGCGCCGACGACTCTGACCTACGGGAAAAGTTTCAGCATCACCACTTCGAACGCTTCCACTATCGCGAGCGTCGCCCTGGTGCGGCCGGGAGCAACCACTCACGCCGACGACTTTGACCAACGCTACGTGAACTTGAAATTCACTGTCGGCAACGGAACGCTCACGGCCACGGCTCCTGCGAGCGGCAACATCGCTCCGCCGGGATATTACATGCTGGTGATCGTGAACACGAGCGGCATACCTTCGGTGATGCCGTTCCTGAGTTTGAATTAGTCCGGCTGTAAGCTGAAAACTCGGAAGCGAAGTTAAAGTCATAAAAACTACTTTAGCGATTGAGCTGGGCCGAACACAGGGGAGAAGTCGATCCGATAAGCGCGAAGGGGTAACGGTTCCAGCTCAGAAGAAGCGCAAAGTAAGAAAGTTGAGAGCCATGATGAAAGCTTTGCTCTCTGCGGTTCTGCTGGTCGTTCCCACTCTCGCCCTATCGCAGTCTTCCAGCCCACAGGGGCAGTGGGCATCCCCGGTTTATTTCTGTTTAGCAACTCCTTGCGTCGTGGGAGCCAATGCCGCAGTGCTTAACACCGGCAGCGTTCTCTTCTACTACTATCCATCAAAGCCCGGATTAGGCTCCCAGGCCCTGCTCCTGAATCCGATTACCGGCGCCATCACCTCCGTCTCTCTCACCGTCGACGAAGATATCTTCTGTTCCGGCTTGACGATTCTCGAAAACGGCAACGTGATGGTGACAGGCGGAGTGGTGGAGGGCGTGCACAGCGGAGACATGGACAACGACGGCACCTACACCACCATGCTCTTCAATCCCAGCACGTCCACATGGACGCAGGGCAACGACATGAACTACGCCCGCTGGTATCCGAGCAGCATCGAGATTACAGACGGATCGGTGCTGGAACTCTCAGGCTCGAATGAGACCGGCGCGTGGGTGCAGAATGTTTTGGAGTCCTACGACTACACAACCGGCGACTGGACGGTTTTGCCGAGTTCAGCCAACATGCCGAACGCCGTGCTTCAAACCTATCCGCGCCTGTCGCTGTTGCCCACCGGCAATGTGCTGCTCTCAGCACCAGCCTCGAAAAGTTATCAGTTCAATCCCAGCACCAACGAGTGGTCGTTCGTTGCCGCCATGAATTTTGGCTACCGCTATTTCGCTCCTCACGTGTTGCTGCCGGGCCAGGAGGAGGTGATGGTCGCCGGCGGTTCGCCGACCCACTTCGGTGGAGGAAGCACTGCAACCAACACCGCAGAGATCATCAACATGTCCGTGCATCATCCCGTGTGGACTTACACCGGCTCCATGAACTACGCGCGCTACAACGAGAACCTGGTGTTGCTGGCGGATGGAACAGTCCTAGCCGTCGGCGGCGGCGGAGGTGGCGGCGAATACACAAATCCAGTGTATGCCGCCGAGATATACAACCCAACCACCGCGCAATGGACCGTGATGGCCTCGCAGCAGATTCAGCGCAGCTATCATTCGACCGCGGTCCTGCTGCCGGATGGGCGCGTGGTTTCTTCCGGCTCGGATAACAGAGCGACCACCGAGATGACCTACGAAATCTACAGCCCGCCGTACTTGTTCAATGGAGCGCAGCCGGTGATCTCGTCGGCACCGACCACGCTAACCTATGGACAAAGTTTCAGCATCACAACCGCGAACGCATCGAGCATCGCGAGCGTAGCCCTTGTGCGGCCGGGCGCAACCACTCACGCCGACGACTTCGATCAGCGTTACGTGAACTTGAGCTTCACCATCGGTACCGGAACGCTCACGGCCACGGCTCCGGAGAACGGCAGCATCGCGCCGCCGGGATATTACATGCTGGTGATCGTGAATACGAGCGGCGTGCCCTCAGTCATGCCGTTCCTGCAGTTGGATTAGCTGGCCGAAGGGAATGTGTGTAACTGGCGTTTCATTACTGTTGATCTCCTCATCGAACCGCACCCCTTCCGCCTTTGGGCAGCCGTTATTCAAGGGTTTTAGTACTTCTGAGTCCCGGCAAAGCCCGCCTTTCCATTGCAACTTGTTTCGCATTCCTTTAAAACAGAACCAATCCACTAAGTCTGTTTCACCCTGTGATTTCGATTAGCCGCTCCTGATCAATTCCACAGCACCATTCTCTGGCCATTCCTAAAGATCCATTTCTGGGAGGGTTTTATCGTGAGGAAGTTCTACGCCATTGTGTGCGCGCTCATCGTAGTTGCGTGCAGTCCTTGTCCGTCACTGGGTCAGGCGCATAGCGCAAACTCAAGCGGGACCACAATTGAAAAATCTTTTTTCGCAACCGACTTCAGCGTGGGCTTCATCTGGCCGCCCACTGATGGAGAAGGAAAGACCGCAGTCCTCGGAGGCATCCGCCTTTGGTCCGACGGCGTGACCTGGGCCAATATCAATACCGCCTCGGGCGTTTACGACTGGACCAATATGGATACCTGGATCGGCAAAGCTCAATCCGAAGGGGTGGATGTGCTCTACACCATCGCGGATACGCCCCAGTGGGCGGGCTCGATTCCGAAGGGGACTCCGTGTCTTGCCTCACAAGGATTGTATAGCTGCTCGGCTCCCAAGGACGTGAACTCCGACGGCACCGGAACCGATGCCGACTTCTCGAATTTCATTACCGCGCTCGTCACGCGCTACAAAGGCGAGATCGCCTACTACGAACTCTGGAACGAGCCGGATTGCACGTGTTACTGGTCCGGCACCACGGCTCAAATCGTGCGCATGGGCGCGGACGCCTCGTCCATCATCCACTCTATTGATCCCGATGCGACGATCCTAAGTCCTTCCGCTCACGGTCCCACGATGCGAACCTGGTTTGACGGGTATGTTGCAGCGGGCGGTGCGGCAAACTTTCAAATCGTAAACTTCCACGGGCGCGGCGAAGGCACTACCAATGCCGATCCCGAAGAATTTCTCACGATGTACGACGATGTCGTTACAGAGGTGCAGAAACGCAATCTCACCAGCATGCCGATCTGGGATGACGAACATGGAATCAGAGTAGGCCAGCTCACCGATCCCGACGAACTCGCTGGATACGTCGCCAGGTCGGCAATTCTGCGCGCAGGCGTCGCCCTGCAGCGCCAATACGTTTTTACCTGGGACGGCTCCACTCCCTATGCTCTGCAAGGTAGTGAGTCAGGCACGGCGTGGGATGTCGTCGCGGGCTGGCTGATCGGCCACACCATCAGCGCGTGCGTAGCCAGCGGCACGGTTTATTCTTGCGCTCTCGATGATGGCCAAATCGTTTGGGACACGGCGCAATCCTGCAGCAACGGCATCTGCACGACCTCAAAATATACCTATCCCACAGGGTACAAATGGCAAACCAGTCTGTACGGAACCAAGACTGAGCTAAGCGGCAAAACTGTTCCGATCGGATATAAACCAATCCTGCTGACGACGAATTAGGCGGCAACGTATGGCGCAGTTTGAGTTTGAAAGGGCGCGGCTTCAAGCCGCGCCGCAAACTCATCCTCTTCGTTAACCTTGCGCACGATCTCGAAGAACGGGCGGAAACAATTGGGTTTGTAGTATCCTCGGCTTGTCGATATTCTGTTGAACATAATTCTGTTAGGCACGGCACGCCACCGTCCACAAACCATGAACCCCAAACTCATCCTCTCGTATTCTCTTGGATTGTCTTTGCTGTTATGGACTGGTGCAGCGTTGAGCCAATCGGCGGCAACAACGGCGCCAGCCGCGCACGCAAGTCCGCAGTATTCATCGCAGGGAAGCGCTGCTTCCGCTGCACCTGCTCAGGGCGGAGCGGTTTCTTACGCGTCGGTGACGCAGTTGAACGCACTGCTGGCGCAACTGGAAGCTACATCAAAGACCACTCAGGCCGACCTGGCAAAATTGCGGATTGAACGCTGGAAGGCCGACGGCAACTCGAAGAAGCAGGCGCTCTCTAATGTCGATTCGATTCAGCGCAACCTGCAGAATGCGCTCCCTGAAATCATTGGGCAGTTGCGCAATTCGCCGGAGGACCTGACCACGACCTTCAAGCTTTACCGCAACCTGGACACGCTAGATTACGTGCTTAGCAGCGTTGTGGAATCGACCGGCGCATTCGGGCCGAAGGACGATTTGCAGGCGCTCTCAAACGATTTGGATGGTCTGGATAAAAGCCTGAAGGCACTGGCAGATCGCATGCAAGCCCTGGCCGCGTCGAAGGAGCAAGAAATCGTGCGCCTGCGCGCAGATCTGAAAACGGCGCAGGCGGCAATTCCCGCCGCGCCTCCAAAGAAAACCGTGGTGGACGACAACGAGCCGGCAAAGAAGCCGGTGGCGAAGAAGAAGCCGGTGGCGAAGAAGCCGGCAGCCACCACGACTCCGGCGACTACGCCGGCGCAGACTCCGCCGCAGTGATGAAATCGGCTTCCGGCTTCCGGCGTCCGGAAGATTCGAAATAGTTTTTGTCCCGGAAGCCGGAAGCCCGGAGCCGGACGCCGGCTCCCGAATCTGTTAATCTTCCTTCCGCATCCATGCAGGTAGAGAATCTAGTCATCAACGATCACGGCAGCGTTCCCGCGGTCATCTTCGGCATCGTCATCATTGGCGTTGTGCTGCTCGACGCGTTTGAAACCGTGGTGCTGCCGCGGCGCGTGACCCGTCACTTCCGGCTAACCGCGTGGTTCTACCGCCGCACCTGGATTCCTTGGAAAAAGATTGCCGCCCACATTCGGACCTCTTCGCGACAGCAAAGCTTTCTGGGATACTTCGGACCGCTGTCGCTGATTTTCTTGCTCGCGTTTTGGGCTGCCAGTCTGATCTTGGGTTTTGCTCTTCTGCAATATGGCATCGGCGGGCACGAGCAGCTCAGCCATGAGCCGATTACGTTTGGCCGCATCATGTACCACAGCGGCCAGACGTTCTTTACACTGGGTTATGGCGACATCCTGCCGACCTCGAGTTTGGCCCGCATGCTGTCGGTCATCGAAGCCGGGATGGGATTCGCGTTTCTCGGCGTGGTAATCGGCTACCTGCCGGTGGTGTACGCTTCGTTTTCGCGGCGCGAGATTCAGATCTCCATGCTGGACGCGCGCGCGGGATCGCCTCCAACGGCGACTGAGTTGCTGGTGCGGCTGGCGGGGAGTTCGGAGAATCCGGTGATCGAACAGACGGTTCTCGATGAAGTCTTGCGCGACTGGGAGCGATGGTCCGGCGAATTGCTGGAGAGCCATCTTTCGTATCCCGTGCTGGGTTTTTTTCGTTCGCAGCACAGCAACCAATCGTGGCTCGGAGCGCTGATGACCATGCTGGACGTGACTTCGCTCCTGATAACCGGGATCGAGGGCATTCATCCCGGGCAGGCGCGGCTGACTTTCGCCATGGCACGGCACGCCGCCGTGGACCTGGCGCAGGTGGTGAATGCGCGCTACGATCCGCAGGCTCCAGAACGGCTGGCCGACGCCGATTACCAGGCGCTGCGGGAAACGTTGGCGGCCGCAGGATTGAAATTGCGGACGGGCGATGAAGCGCGTGCAAAACTGGACAAGCTGCGATCGATGTACGAACCTTATCTGCATTCGATGGGAAAGAATCTGATGTTGTCGCTGCCGCCGTGGAAGCCACCAACGAAGGCCCGTGACAATTGGCAGGCGGGGCCGTGGGACCGGATGATCCAGGCCAAGGGACTCGCGGTGCTTGGGCAGAAGCCGGTGACGACGCAGGGCAGCAACGAAGATCACTTCTAGGGGATTTGGTAATTTGGTAATTGCGTAATTGAGTAATTTGAAAACCAAACTCTACGGGCCAGTGGTTTTAAAAATTACCCGATTACTAAATTACTCAATTACTAAATCGCAGTTCGTCTCATGAAAAACATTGGCGAGAACGTGGTGCGTATCGAGGCTGAAGCGCTGCGCGCGCTCGCAGACCGCATTGGCGGGCCCATGGCGGCATCGTTTCAGCACGCTGTGGACTTAATGTTTTCCTGCGCGGGGCGCGTGGTAGTGACGGGCATGGGGAAGAGCGGGCTGATCGCGCGCAAGATCGCTGCAACGCTAAGTTCGACAGGAACTCCCGCTTTGTATTTGCATCCCGTCGACGCGCTGCACGGCGATTTAGGAATGGTGGTGCGCGGCGATGTGGTGTTGGCGCTTTCTGCTTCCGGAGAGACCGAAGAGATTCTGTCGTTGCTGGCAACGATTAAGCGTCTGCAGGTGCCGCTGATTGCGATGACGGGAGATGAGAGTTTTGGGACGATCACATCCGCGGGGAAGGAAAAGTCAAACGCAGCGTACAAGAGTGCCCGCTCCACACACACTTCAACCTTGGCCGCAGCCGCCGACGTGGCTCTTGATTGCTCGATTGCCGAGGAGGCGTGTGCGCTAGGGCTGGCGCCCACAGCTTCGACCACCACGATGCTAGCGCTAGGCGATGCGCTCGCGGTCACGCTCAGCGAGAAACGCGGATTCAAGGAAGAAGATTTTGCCAACCTGCATCCCGGAGGAAAGCTGGGAAAAAAGTTGGCTCGCGTGGAGTCGCTCATGCACTCAGGCGAAGCGCTGCCGCGCGTGACTCCGCAAACGAAGATGCCGGATGTGATCTATGAAATGTCGCGCAAGAAACTGGGCGTGACAGCGGTCGTGGAAGGCGATCGACTCGTGGGCTTAATCAGCGACGGCGACTTGCGCCGTCTGCTCGAAAAACGCGGCAAAGATGTTCTCGATCTGACGGCGGCCGAAGCCATGACAAAGAATCCGAAGACGATCGCGGCAGCAAAATTTGCCGCGACCGCACTGGCACTGATGGAAGAAAAAAAAATTACCTCGCTGATGGTGGTCGACGAAAGTGGCAAACTGGAAGGCATAGTGCATCTGCACGATCTGTGGACCACGGAGCTAGTTTAGGAATCGAGTCATCGGGTGATCGGGCCATCGGGCGATTGAAAGCATAAGAGCATTTGGATTACTTTTGACTTCAATCGCACAATCACCCGATCGCACAATCGCTCAATGATTTGAGGTATTTATGTATCACTACGATCCCACTACCGCGCTGGAAGAACTAACCGAAGACGCAACGTTACCCAACCCGGTGCATGTGCGCGACATGATCCTGCGCAAGCATCCCTCAACGGATAAGGCTCTTGAGCTAAACCGGCTGTTCGTCGAGTATCAAAAGTTTTTCGGCGAAACGCAGAAGCTGGGCAAAGAAATTTTGAAGCAGTTGACTTCTTAGTACCGAGTACCCAGTACCAAGCTAGGTCGAGGCTGGGACCAACTCCCCGTGCTCTTCAGGCTCTCGATGTAGCCCGTAATCGCGTCGTTGGCCATCTTTCTAGCTTCAGATGGCGTGCGACCAATAGGTGACGCAGCCGGGCAGGGCAGGAACGCGTGCCGTATAGCCGCCCTCGGGTTCAGAGCGGAGCATGATGTTGAAATGCTGGCAAGCCTTGGCCATAAGACTGTGACGATTCTACCGTGGGCTGAGAGTCAGTCAAAGAAAACTCACTGCTACAATAATAAATTCCACCAGCGACCTCAGGCCGCCTTCACTAGGTACTCGCAACCAGGTACTAGGTACTAAAACTCTATGCATAAATGGTCAGAACTATTCATACCCACCTTGCGCGAAGCTCCGGCCGACGCTGAAGTCGCCAGCCACAAGTTTCTGGTGCGGGCGGGCTACATTCGGCAGTTGATGGCCGGCGTGTACTCGTTTCTTTTTCTGGGCAATCGCTCGTTCAACAAGATCATGGGCATTGTCCGCGAGGAGATGGACAAGATCGGGCAGGAGTTTTTTCTGCCGGCGCTGCATCCGCGCGAGCTGTGGGAGGCCAGCGGACGCTTCGCTTTGATGGGCGAAAATCTGTTCAAGCTGAAAGATCGCAAGGGCGCCGAACTTGTGCTGGGCATGACCGAAGAAGAGGTGATGACCTCCATCGCGCTGAAAGAATTGCGCAGCTATAAGCAGTTGCCGCAGATCTGGTACCAGATCGCTCTGAAATTTCGGGACGAGCCGCGGCCCAAGTCCGGCCTCCTGCGCGTGCGCCAGTTCATGATGAAAGATGCGTACTCGTTCGACATTGACGCCGCCGGCCTCGATGTTTCCTACAAGAAACATTACGACACCTATTGCCGCATCTTCGATCGTTGCGGACTGAAGTACATGGTGGTCGAGGCCGATTCCGGCGCGATGGGCGGCAAAGAGTCGCACGAGTTCATGGTGCGCACTCCGGCGGGAGAAGATCACATCGTGAGCTGCGACGGATGCAATTACGCGGCGAACCTGGAGAGAGCTACATCCAAGCTCGAGACATGGGGAGATCTTGCGCCGGAAGGGGACGGCAAGCCACTCGAGGTCCACACTCCGGGCCAGAAGACGATTGAAGAGGTGGCGCGGTTTCTCGGCGTCTCGCCGAAGAACAAGATCAAGACGCTCGCTTTAATGGCCGAAGCGCCGCCCGATAAAAAATCAGACAAGAAAGCCGACAATGCCGGCAAGCCTCGCTCGCGGGCGATCGTCGTGCTGATGCGCGGCGATCATCAGTTGAACGAGGCGAAGCTCAACGCCGTGATCGGCGGCGCGGCGCGTCCCATGGACGAAGCCGAGATCAAGGCGCTCTTCAAATCTCCAGCAGGATATTTGGGACCGTTCGGGATTGAATGGGCCAAAGACGCGAAGAAAGATGCGGCGCTTCCAGTTCTTTTAGTCGATAAGGCTCTCGAAGGCCGCAGCAACCTGATTGCGGGCGCGAACAAAGAGGACTATCACCTGAAGAATCTCACGCCCGGCAAGGATTTTCATCCCACGGCTTACGCCGACCTGCGCGCGGTCACAGCGGGTGAAGGTTGTCCAAACTGCGGCAACTCCCTGCGCATCGATACCGCGGTCGAGATCGGGCACATCTTCAAGCTCGGCTACCGCTATACCAAAATGATGGGCGCACGCGTGCTCGATAAGAACGGCAAAGAAGTTACGCCGATCATGGGTTGCTACGGAATCGGAATCGAGCGCATTCTGACCGCGGCGATTGAGCAGAGCAACGACGAGAACGGCTTCTGGCTGCCGCCGTCAATTGCCCCGTTCCAGATCGTGGTCACTCCGGTCAATGTGAAAGACGAGAGCCTGCTCAAGGCCGCCACTGACATCGCGACGCGCCTGGAAGCCGCGGGATTCGATGTGCTCCTCGATGATCGCAACGAGCGCCCCGGAGTCAAGTTCAAGGACGCCGATTTAGTTGGTATCCCCTTTAGAATCACCGTCGGAAACAAAGTTACCGAAGGTACTGTGGAAGTGGTTCTACGCTCGACTCGCGAAGTGCGCGATGTTATGATCGCGACACTAGTTGAATATTTTCAAGGAGTGCTTCCAGCCAAGGCCTGAAGTTTGCGCCGCTGGCGGGCGGCGTAGTTTCGAGCCTATGGGAACCTTTAAGCTACTGATTGGATTTCTCGCGATTATCCTGGTTGTGGTGTGCGCCTTTCGAGTCGTCCCGCCCATGATGGCCAATTACAGTTTTGCCGACGACCTCAAGAATGTCTCGTTGATGGATAGCCAGAACTTCCAGAAGACAGACGAAGACGTTCGCAACGATGTAATGCGAAAGGTCCGCGAGCAGAACCTGCCCATCGAACCCAAGCAGGTGACGGTGCAGCGCATCAACACGCCCGGTATGTCGGCCCTCTACATCTCAGCGGATTATTCCGTGCCAATCAGCCTTCCCGGCTATTCCTTCGACATGCACTTCAATCCCGACACCGGAAACAAGTAAAACCAGTTGCCTGTTGCCGGTTGCCGGTTGCCAGAGCCCAGTGAAACCCTTGTCCTGGATTACTAACGATTGGGCACTGCCCATTTCGCAATGGGCGCTTTTCCGCCCGGCCGATTCTGCCAGTGACATTCGTAACCTTGTCGTTGCGTTACCTTCCTCCTAATATCGCTCTCAGGTGAGAATTTTCTTAGGGCCGCTGCAGGCAGCGAGCCGCTAAATGGCCGGTCCCAGGGAGTTTCAACCAGAATCCAGAGTCGGAACGTTTTCGACAACATCCTCGGAAAGCTCAGGCGGAGGCAGTTCATGAAAATGCAAATTCGAGCAGGTTTAACGGCGGTGGCGCTAACGCTGGCGATGGGGCTGGCCGGTTGCGGTCATTACACTTGCAGCGCCGGATTTGGCGCTTCCACCTGCAACACTTCAGGCGGCGGCACTGGCACTACCGGCAACGGAATCGTTTACACCTATCTCCTGGCTGAGACTGGCGCCGCAGATGGCATGGCGGCCGACTCCCTGAACCTAAGTGCGAACAGTTTCGATCAGGAAAACAGTTTTGTCGCTCCGCCGCTGCCCTCAGGTTTACCAGCCGATGGTGGCACCGTGGTGGTAAATCTGCCGGGCCAAACCTACTTCTACGCCCCGTTCGACAACGGCAGTCTCTATGGGTGGGCGATCAATGGCACAACCGGCGCGCTGACCGCGGTGGCAGGCAGTCCGTACGCTGTGTCAGGCGGGAACGCCATTGCAGCCACCCCTTCTGGGACATATCTTTTTGTAAGCGATTTCGCCACCGGAGAGATCTCCGCGTTCAGCATTAACGCCAGCACTGGCGCCTTAACCGCAGTTGCCGGATCGCCCTTCCCCTCGGGGATCGCTGCGGCCCAAATGACCACCGACGGCCAAAGCAAATATCTCTATATAACGACGGGATTCGGCGGCGGTGCTCAAATCGCAGCGCTTAGCATCGACTCCGGCGTCCTGTCCACGGTTGCAGGCAGTCCCTTCAATTTCGGCGTGAGCATCGGAAAGATTCTGGGAGAGAACTCGGGCGAATACCTGGTCGGAATTTCCGGTGTCGATAGCAACATCTACGTGTTCGGCATCACCGCGGGAACGGGCGTACTCGCGTCCGGTACGGCGTTTGCCACCGCGTCAATTCCAATAAACATTGCCGTGAATCCGACCGGAACGTTTGTGTATGCGTTCGACGGACTCAGCACGCCTATGGAAGGCTATGGCATCTCAGCCTCTGGCGTTTTAACGGCGGTGGCGGGTTCTCCGTTTACCGGCGTGAACCTGAATGCCGGTCAATTCGATCAAAGCGGCCTATACCTCTTCGGCACCGCGCAGGGCGAAGCGGCCATCGACTTCGGTCCCTACGGTGTTGACACCAGCACCGGACAGATCACAGCTCTGACATACGAGCTAGGCGGATTCCCCGGCGGCAGCTTTGCAGTCAGCGACCTGACCGACGCCCCGTAAAACGATGATCGGTAACTTACCCCTGTTGTCAGCTTAGAGACCCGCATGAACTGCGGGTCTCTTTTTGTTTGCGCGCGGGGCGTTACAATAGAAGGAATCGCACCCTGACACGCAGATCGTTGAAAAAAGATTGTTGAAAGAAGATCGTTGGAAACGAGAGCTGTCGGCAGAAATAGCCGCGGTCAAACCTTTTGAGGCATCTCAACGTCTGACCTTTCGGAATCTTTTTACGTGTGCCTGCGACTCTCGGACCTGCGACTCTAAAACGTGGCCATCAAGATCAAAATCCCGAAAAGCGGCGGCAAAAGCAGCAAAGGAATCCGCGGCTTACCCCGCGATCCCGTAATTCGCGCCGCATTGATCGTCTTCCTGGTCGTGGCCATCGGCGTCGGCGGATTTCTCTGCTACTTCTACATCAAGTACGACCGCATTATCGAGCAGCGCTTCCGCACCCCGGTCTTCAGCAATTCCGCCAAAATCTACGCTCTGCCCCGCACCGTGCACGACGGCGAAAAGGTGGACGTCAAGGAAATTGCCGCCTCCCTGCGCCGAGCCGGATATTCCGAGAAAGACGGCCAGTCGCAACTCGGCACCTTTCACCTTATAAAAGACGGCATCGAGATCACGCCCGGCCCGGAAAGCTACCACAGCCCGGAAGAAGCCCATATCTCTATTCACGGCGGCCAGATCGAGCACATTACCAGCAAAGGCAACGAACTAGCCGCCTACGAGTTGGAGCCGCAACTCGTCACCGCGCTGTTCGACGCTGAGCAACGCTCCAAGCGCCAGGTCGTAAAGTACACCGACATTCCCAAAGTCATGGTCGATGCAGTGCTCGCCATCGAAGACCGCCGCTTTTTCGAGCACAGCGGCGTGAACTTCATCCGCATGGCAGAAGCCGGATGGATCGATCTCACCCGTCAACGCCACGAGCAAGGCGGATCGACCATTACCATGCAGCTTTCGCGCGGCTTTTTCCTCACGCCGGAAAAAACCATCCGGCGCAAGCTCACCGAAATGCTGATCGCCGAAGAACTCGAGCAGAAATTCAGCAAGCAGCAGATTTTCGAGTTCTACGGCAACTGGGTCAACCTCGGCCAGCGCGGATCGTTCGCCATCAGCGGCTTCGGCGAAGCCTCGCGCACCTATTTCAACAAAGACCTGAAAGACATCAGTCTGCCGGAAGCCGCGTTGCTCGCGGGCATCATCCAGGGACCGAGCCGCCTGTCGCCCTACCGCCATCCCGAGCGCGCCCTCGAGCGCCGCAACCTCGTCCTAGATTCAATGGTAGAAACCCACGCTATCACCCGCGAGCAAGCCGAGAAGGCAAAAGCCTCGCCGCTGAAGCTCGCGCCTCCAAACGTGGAAGCCGCCGACGCTCCGTATTTCGTCGACATGGTGCGCGACACGCTGATCAACAAGTTCAGCGAACACGATCTCAACGATCAGTCCTACCGCATCTACACCACGCTCGATCCCGATCTGCAAAAGGCTGCCGCGCAAGCCGTCGAAACCGGAATCAAGCTGGTCGACGATCAAGTCACCAAGATGCGCACCAAGAAAATTAAAACGGGCAAGAAAGTAGAGACGAAGATCTTACCCGGCCCGCAAGCGCAGGTAGCGATGGTAGTGCTCGATCCTCACACCGGCGCGGTCCTAGCGCTGGTCGGAGGAAGAGACTACGGCTGGAGCCAGTTAAACCACGCCATATCGAAACGCCCGACGGGCTCCATCTTCAAGCCCTTCGTCTACGCCGCCGCCATGAACACTGCGCTAGACGGCTCAGCAACGGTAATCACGCCAGCCTCGGTCGTAACCGACGCGCCCACCAGCTTCGCCTACGGAGATCAGATCTACGAGCCCCGCAACTACAAAGAGGAATACAAGGGCGACGTAACCCTGCGTTACGCGCTAGCCATGTCGCTGAATAACGCCACCGTGAAAGTCGCCGAAGAAGTAGGCTACGACAAAGTAGCCGACCTCGCGAAGTCTGCAGGCATCACCTCGGTAAAGGCAACTCCAGCCATGGCGCTTGGTTCCTACGACGCTCCTCCCATCGACATGGCCGCAGCCTACACGTCGTTCTCGAACGGTGGCATGCGCCTTTCCCCAATCCTGGTGAACTCCGTGCGTAACGCCCAGGGCGACGTGATCGCGAACTACAAGACCGACCAGCGCCAGGTCCTCGACCCGCGCATAGCCTACGTCATGACCAAAATGATGGAAGGCGTAATTAACAACGGCTTGGGCTACACTGCGGTTCGCCTCCGCGGATTCACCTTGCCCGCAGCCGGCAAGACCGGCAGCTCCCACGACGGCTGGTTCGCCGGATACACCTCCAACTTACTCTGCGTGGTCTGGGTAGGCTACGACGACTACAGCGATCTTCGCCTCAGCGGAGCCATGACCGCCGCTCCCATCTGGACCGAGTTCATGAAGAAAGCCTCGGCGCTGCCACAGTATTCCGACATGAAAGCCTTCTCCCAGCCCACCGGAGTGGTCGACGTGCAACTCGACAAAGCCACCAACCGCCTGGCCACGCCAACCTGTCCCGACGATTACGTAGCCGCCTTCGTAGCCGGCACCGAGCCCCGCGACACCTGCGATCAACCCGCCGGAGTAGCCGGATTCTTCAACCGAGTCTTCGGCGGCGGCGGAGACAAAGCCCTACCGCCTCCAGACTCAGCCAACGCCCAAGACCCCAACGCCGACCCGCAAAAGAAAAAAGGTTTCTTCGGCAAAATCGCCGGCATCTTCAAAGACGACAAATCCACCCCACCCCCCAAGCCCCCAGACACCACCCAAACCTCGCCCCACTAACTCCACTTTGTCATCCTGAGCGGAATTTGTCGCGCGCAAAGCGCACGACAAATGGAGTCGAAGGACCCCTGTTGCGCTGGCAGTATGACGAGCGACCAGAGGCATCCGGAACCGGGTACCGAGCCCGTTTCGCAAGAAACACGCTCTAGGATTTCCCGCGGCACGCCAGGCACCAGGATTGCTTGTGCCAAATGTCTTGACCAGGATAGATGTCATCCCGTTTCCTAGTGCCAAATTCGTCTAGGATCTTGCTCTGCCCACAGCTGGGACACTTGAACACGCGCTTCCCCTTGGAATTTAATCCATCGTCTCCCCTATGCGATACAAGCATGCTCCGCCGCAGGGCGGCGCGTCAGGGCGTTATCGGCATAGCAGCGCTCAGAGTTGCGATAGGGCGGCCAAGTCGGTGAGGCCCCATCCGCTGAGGGTTCCGCCTATGGGGACAGCAAGGTATACCGGCCTTGCCCGTCGAACCGGAGTAGCTGCATGTCACGAAGGATTTGGAGTTGCTGACGGATTTTCGGACGAATATTTTGGTTTCGAGGGTGTCTTCCCTGCAATTCCGCCTCGAAACCGTAGACTTCATCCAACGAAAACTGCCGCTTGCCCAACCGTCGCACGGACGCAAGAACATCGACCGTCCATTCCCTCATCGCAGGTGCTACGGACGCGAGTTCACGTATCCGGAAGAATTCCTTTCGCACTCGGCTTGCGGGAACTATAGCCCCTCCAGAAACCAAAGCTATCTTCCCGTCCTGAGGGATGCGCTCTAGCAGGATGTTGCAGCCCACCCATCCTGCTCTGCGCGCCCCTAAATTCAATGGCTTCCGCTTCTCGATTACACTCTCGACGAAGAAAGCTCGTGGAATAAGCAAGAGTTCTCTCACCAACCACTGCGCTGAGTATTGAAGTATTAGTAGATTGGGCGTGCGATCTTGTCGGATCGCCTCAATCATGGCCGAATACCCGGCGTCTGGGATTTTCCTTAGATTCCAGCGGTCGGAACTCTTCAACTCAAAAAACTGATTGCACGAGGGACAGATGAAATCCTGGACGCGACTGTTTGGTCGCGCTGGCGCAAGACCGTCAGAATCGCACGCGGGACAGTACAGCTCACGGCGGCACCAGTCCTCGCTCAGCACCCGGGCGATCTGAGAGCGGGACCTGTAGGCAGCGGCCAGTCGAACATCACATTGTAGATCCATGTCCTTACCCGTATGCGGGGACTAAAAGCATTCGTCGAGGAGTTCCGGCCCAAAGAGGTGCGAGTGCAATAATATTCTAAGGGTAGCCCAATGCGACAAGAGCAATCAAAGCGAAACCCGTCCGTCCGTCAAAATGTCCGAGGCGCTCCATTTCTCATCAACGACAATGTGACGGTTTGCCGATTAGCAGACGAAACCGCAAACAGTTCATACTTGCGTAAGCGAGGAGTTGTCGAATATTTCAACTACTCGTGTGGCTGCGGTCAAACCTACCCTAGAGACCCCATGATCGGTGTGCGTTTTGCCAACGGAGAAATAGAGGAGTTCTGGCGCGAGGAACTGAAGACCGTAAAGACTCTTCCGCGCCGAAATTTCAGCAGCTCGAGCAACCGTCGAGTACGACACCCCGGAGGAGCCGCTGTTTCCCAAGAAATACGACCTGGGTGAATACAAAAGCGTAGCCAGAAAGGCCCGAGAAGCGAAGGGCTACCTCAACGTTCTTATTGACGACGCGGCCCGCGAGCGCGCAGACAGCGCCCATCAGATGCTCACAGAATTGGTCGCATCCAAAATTCGCAGAACAGGTTCGATACCCAAGAACAACAAGTATATTGACCTCTCAGCAGCAATCCGAGACGAACTCTACCTCTTCGAAATGAAGTCCACGACAGACGGAAACGTACACGGACAAATACGGCGAGCGATCTCGCAGCTTTACGAATACAGATACCTACAGCAACTTCCCGACGCCAAGCTTGTCATCGTAATAGAGAATCCCCCACCCCGAGAAAAGAAATGGATCGTTGACTATGTGGTTAAAGACCGAAAGCTGCTAATTGCTTGGGACGGTGATCGCAAAACGCTGAAATTCCCACCGCAGAATGGCGCCGAACTGGAATTTCTCGCATAAGAAGCTGAGGCCCGAGCGTCGAGAGAACCCGAAACGACTTTAGAGTTTTCCACAGGCCCATTGTGACATCTGACCTTGCGCCGCACATCGAACCTGCGCAATCATGGCTGAGGCAGCGACTATCGGGAAAACACCCAGGCGTCAGCCGCTAAGTCCTTTGCTGTCTAATTTTAGCATCTAAGTCCTTTAGGCCCTGGATTTTGCGGGCCAAAACATGCCTAACCCGATGATTCCAGATATCGAGGGGGTGGGGAGGGGTACCCAGTGGGTGGTGCAGACCGGGAGCATCCCTGACAAAACAGACCGGGCGGATTACCCGACACTGTGATCGACCAGCGAGGCGCGTACCGAAAATCGGGAACTGAAGGCTGAGAGCTGAAAGCTGAGAGCTGAGAGCTGAGCTAGAAGCTAGGAGCCAGAAGCTGGAAGCTAAATCACGAACTCCCAATCAGCCAGCCCGTGATGAAAACCAAAACGCCACCCAACCCGACCTGCAGCGCCGCCGAAACCCAAGGACTGTCCATGAAACGATGTCGAACCCAGGTAATCGCAGCCAATTCGGCAACCACAACCGCACCAGCCGCCCACAGCGCCTGGTGGAAGTCGCGCAGCAGAAACGGCAGAGTATGACCAATTCCGCCCACAGCAGTCATCGCCCCGCAAATTACGCCCCGAACCCAGGGATGACCGCGACCAGTCAAGCTGCCATCATCGGAAAGCGCCTCAGCGAAGCCCATGCTGATGCCCGCTCCCGCCGATGCGGCCAGGCCCACGCGAAAGGCATCCCAACTGTTGGTTGTGGCGAACGCGGCGGCGAAAACGGGCGCGAGCGTGGACACGGAACCATCCATCAGGCCCGCAAGGCCGGGTTGCACGATCTGCAGAACGAAGAGCCGGCGTTGCGCCCGCTCTTCATCTTCCTTCACGTTTTCGGGAAGTTTTTCTTTGTCGAGTTCTTGCGCGCGCTCTTCGTGCTCGCGTTCTTCATTGATCAGGTCGTCGAGCAATTGCCGGATGCTGGCGTCCTGCGTGCGCGCCGCGGCTTTTTCGTAAAATCTCCGCGTCTCCACTTCCATTGTGCTGGCTTCCTTGCGCACCGCTTCAATGCGCAACGGACGAATCAGCCACAGCGCAGGACGTTCCACAAATCCACGCACATCCTGCCGTCGAATCAATGGAATGTGTTCGCCAAACTTCAGCCGGTACATTTCAATCAGTTTTCTACGATGGGTTGACTCTTCTTCGCGCATGCCTTCGAACATCGCCGCCGATGCTGGATAATCCTGCCGCAATCCTTCGGCGAAATCGGAATACACACGCTCGTCTTCCTCTTCCAGGGAAATAGCCAGAGCCAGCACTTCGCGTTCGCTGAGTTCCTGAAACTTCTTCATGGCCGATTAGCTTACCTGTTGATTGTCATTCCGAACAAGCGTTCTTTGCGCCGACTCATAAACTGCCATTTCTCGCGCGTGCAGCGCTGGCAATGCTACTATCCATTTCATGCCGCCACGGAAATCGTCTGCAACGCGGAAGCGCGCGAAACCGCCTCGCCGCGGGAAGACAAAAGCGCAGGCCATCGCGCACGAAGCTCCGCATGCTCCGGAACTTGTCATCATCACGGGGATGAGCGGATCCGGCAAAGCGTCTGTGCTGAAAGCCTTTGAGGATCTCGGTTATTACTGCGTCGATAACCTTCCCGTCGAACTGATCCCGCGCTTCGCGGAGATGGCGTTGCAATCGAGCGAAATTCGCCGCACTGCGTTGGTCGTGGATGTGCGCGAAGGTTCTAAGCTCGAGAAACTGCCGGGAATCCTGAAGGCAGTTCGGCGTTTGATTCCGACCAAGGTCGCATTCCTCGAAGCCTCCGACGCAGTGTTACTGCGGCGCTTCAGCGAGACGCGCCGTCCTCATCCGTTGGGCACAGACGCGCCTGTGAATGCATCGCTCAAGACTGAGAGACGGCATTTGGCAGCGATTCGCGCACTGGCTGACATCGTCATCGATACGTCGAAGTTCAACGTGCACGAGTTGCGTGCCCACATCACCGAGCGTTTCCGCGAGCAGGCGACGGAGAAAAGCATTCTGGTTTCGAGCGTAAGCTTCGGATTTCGCCACGGTGTTCCGGAAGACGCTGATTTAGTCTTCGACGTTCGCTTTCTGCCGAACCCTCATTTCGTTCCTGAATTCCGGCCGCTTACAGGCCGTCATCCGCGCGTGGCAAAATATATCCGTTCGTTCCCGCAAACGCAGGAGTTCATCCACCGCATTTCCGATCTGTTGATTTACCTGCTTCCGCACTACGTTCATGAAGGCAAGAGCTATCTCACAATTGGCTTCGGTTGCACTGGCGGTCAGCACCGTTCCGTGATGATCGCCGAAGAAGTAGGCAAACGCCTGCACCAAGCTGGATACCGCGTTAAGGTCGTGCATCGGGATATGCCGAAATAGGTGAACCGTGTTGGTCGTTGGTCGTGCGTCGTTGGCCCGTCAAATCCTGACTTCCAAATTCGCCTCCGGCAAACGGCCAACGACAAACGACCAACGACGCAGTAAAATAGGCGCTTGCACCCAATGTTCATGCCATCGTTCGCAAGCGGCTGCGGTTTGCACGGAGCGGTATGCGCCAACTGACGCGACTTGTGCGCTACGTGTTTCCGTTTCTGTTGCAGTTGTTGCCGGGTGTGTTGTTGTTGGCTGGCGTAGGTTTTCTGGAAGCGTTTCGGTTGGTGCTGTTGAAGCCTGTGCTGGATCGCGTGTTGAATCCCTCATCAGGGTCTGAAAATATTCTGCTGTTCACCGTTCCCCGTTCTGGGCACGCGATCTATTTGCAACGTTTTGTTCCCACTCATTTTCACAATGCCTGGACGATTGTGGCCTACGCGCTGGTGGCCTCGACCGTGCTCAAGGGGGTTTTCGATTATTGCGGAACTTACCTGGTGAACCACGCCGGCTTCGCCATGATTACGAGCTTGCGCAACGATCTTTACAACTCGGTGTTGCGGCGATCGGCCGCGTTTTTTCAAAAGCACGCGACTGGAACGCTGGTATCGACGATCATCAATGACATTGAGCGCGTGCAGTATGCGATGTCGAGCGTGCTCGCAGAATTCTTGCAGCAGTTCTTCAGCTTTATCTTTATTGCGGCTGCCGTGATTGTGTTGGGCAAAGGGCTAGCTTGGGTGCTGCTCTTGTTCGTGCCCATTATTATTTTGTCCGCGGTGCGGATTGGACGGCGCGTCCGCACGACCACGCGGAGCGGACAGGATCAGTTGGCTGACGTGCAGAACCTTTTGCACGAGACCATCACCGGCAATCGGATCGTCAAAGCGTTTGGAATGGAGTCGTGGGAAGTCGCGCGATTTCGTGCGGCCGCGAACCGCTTGTTTCGCGCCAACCTGCGTTCCGTGGCTGCCGCCGCGATCAGTTCTCCACTGATGGACGTGTTTGGCTCGATTGCCCTCGCGCTGCTGTTGCTTTTGGGCCGCGGCAAGATTGCTCACAACCAGTTCACATTAGGCGACTTTGTCGCATTTTTTGCTGCGGTCTTTGCTTTGTATAATCCGGTGCGCAAGTTTGCTCTCTTCAATAATAATTTTCAGCAGGCCCTAGGCGCATCGAGCGAAATCTTCAAGTTCATGGACATCGAAGATGACGTCCGCGAAAAGCCACACGCCAGGCGCTTGCCGGCATTCGCCAAGTCGGTGCAATTCGAACATGTGAGCTTCACCTATGGCAGCGAGGGAGAAGATGCGCAGGTGCTGCACGACATTAACCTCGAAGTTCGCCGTGGAGAGGTGATCGCGATCGTTGGGTCGAGCGGTTCGGGCAAGAGCACACTGGTTCACCTGATCCCACGTTTCTTCGATGCTACTCAGGGACGCCTGCTGATCGACGGCTACGACGTGCGCGATGTAACGCTGGCTTCTTTGCGGCAGCAAGTTGGAATCGTCACCCAGGAAACCGTCTTATTCAACGACACGGTCCGCAACAACATTGCATATGGCCAGCCGCACGTGGCGATGAAAGAGGTCGAGGCCGCGGCGCGGGCTGCGCTGGCGCATGACTTCATCCAAACATTGCCTTCAGGGTACGATGAGATCATTGGGGAGCGCGGCGTGCGGCTTTCCGGTGGCGAACGGCAGCGCATTGCGATCGCCCGAGCGATTCTGAAGAACGCGCCGATTCTGATTCTGGACGAGGCGACCTCGGCACTCGACAGCGAATCGGAGGCTCTGGTGCAATCGGCCTTGCACAATCTGATGAGTGGGCGCACTGTGTTTGTGATTGCGCACCGGCTTTCGACGGTGCGCCGCGCCGACCGCATTGTTGTGATTGAAAATGGCGCCATTGCCGATATTGGTGCTCATGAGGTCTTGATGGCAAAGTTGGGCACGTACCGGCGTTTGTACGAACTGCAGTTTGCCGACTTCGATCAGAAACTCGAGCCCGCGCAACCGGGCAATTGAATACTGGAAAATCAATTATGCCTCTTCGCTCCATGACGGGCTTTGCGCAGGTTAAAGGCGAACTTATTAATCAGGCTGAGGGCCGCGCGAGTTTGCCTTCGCCTTCCTCGCTGTCGCCTGCGACTCAAGGCAACGGCCATCTCGGCTTTGCGCTCTCATTGAAGTCGGTGAACCACCGTTTTCTCGATTTGCATTTTCGTTTGCCCTCGGGCTCCGACTCGCTTGAAATGCAACTGCGCCGGCTGCTTAAAGAAAAGATGGCGCGCGGGCATGTTGAAGTTACCCTCAGCCTGGAGCGCGGGGGCGGGGAAACGCTCGCGTTGAATCGTCCGCTGGTCAGTGCCTACATCGCCGCGTTTCGCGCAGCCTCTGCGGAGTTTTCAGTGGCCGCGGAGCCCGATCTCAACTCCGTGCTGCGCATTCCCGGCGCGCTCGATTCGGCCAAAGATCCTGAGGATGGCGCGCTTGAGGGCGCTGTGATGGCTTGTGTGGGCGAAGCGCTCGATCGCTTGAATCAGATGCGGGAGCAGGAAGGCCGCGGTATTGAGCAGGAGTTGCGCGTGCGTATGGCCCACCTGCGCGAAGCCGTCAAAACCGTGCAACTCCACCGGCGCACGGTACTGCAAAGCTATGTGGAACGGCTGCAGTCGCGGCTTCAGGAGTTGCTGGGCGCGAGCGTGGACCGCGAACGCATGCTCCAAGAGGCCGCGCTGCTGGTCGATCGCAGCGACATTCAGGAAGAGATCGTTCGTCTGGAAAATCACGTTCAGCACTTCCTAGGGCTGCTCGATGAACATGGAGAAGTCGGCAAGAAGCTGGACTTTCTTCTTCAGGAAATGAATCGCGAGGCCAACACTCTGCTTTCGAAAACGTCAGGGTTGGCGGGTGAGGCGCTGAAAATCACCGAGGCCGGACTGGTCATGAAGGCGGAGATCGAAAAATCTCGCGAGCAGGTGCAAAACCTGGAATGAGTTCTCCACCGCATAAACCAATCGTATACATCATCTCGGCTCCGTCTGGATCGGGCAAGTCGACCCTTGTGAATGAACTGCTGAAGAAGGTGAGCGATCTGGAGTTCTCCATTTCGTATACGACGCGGGCTCCGCGCGGCAGCGAGACGAATGGAAGGCAATACTATTTCGTGTCCCGCCCCGAGTTCGAAAAGATGATTGTGGAAGACGAGTTCCTCGAGTATGCGGAAGTCTTCGGAAATTACTATGGGACTGCGCGCCGTTTCCTGCGCGCGGCGGAACAAAAATCGCGCGATCTCTTGCTCGATATCGACGTGCAGGGCGCGAAACAAATCCAGGACAAAGTTCCGGACGCTACCAGCATCTTTATTCTGCCGCCGGATCGCAGAACGCTGGAAGAACGCCTGCGCAAACGCAGCGAAGATAGCGACGCCGTGATCCAGCGACGCCTGGACACAGCGACTCGCGAAATCGAGAATTACAAACGGTACAACTACATTCTCATCAACGATCAACTGGAGGATTCAATCAAGGCGTTGCGAGCGATTGTGCGGGGCGAACGCCTGGAGCGCGCGGGGAAGCCTCTTTCGCCGGAAGAAACTGAGACGGTGGCGCTCGCGGAACGCTGCCGTCTGGCGAATGTTCGCGACCGACTGAGAGCGATTCTCGATTCGTTTCAGCCGCCCGACGGCTCCGGAGGGGATTAGTCCTCGGTAACCAAATTCGTCGGTAGGAAGCCCCGTAACCTTGAATTTCGTGGGAGAATAAGGAAGCAGTTCTTGGCTTCCCTGGCGAAGAACGAAGCACAGTAAACTTTCGGCAATCGAAATCTTACAACCCGGTATTCGAGGGGAGAGAATCCATGAAATTGATCGAAGGCTTCGACAGCAACTATCGTTATATTCTGGTGGCCGCCCGGCGCGCGCGGCAACTACAATCCGGCGCCCCGCCGGTGGTTCAAACCAATTCCCGCAAACCGTGCCGCATTGCGCAGGATGAAATCCGCGCGGGCAAGGTGAAGTGGGAGATTCCGGAAACACGCAGCGCGGCCGAGCAGGCTTCCGAGGCGCTGGATCAGGCTTTCGGGCACGACGCCTAAACTTGTTCCGGCGCAGCTACGTCAAACACCGCATCGATTAACTATGAAGGTTGCTCTTGGAGTGACGGGCGGAATCGCGGCTTACAAGGCGGCCGAGATTGTGCGGCTCTTGCAAGACCGCGGAATTCGTGTGCAAGTGATTATGACGCGAGCGGCGCAGGAGTTTGTTCGCCCGCTCACGTTCGCGGCGCTCTCCGGAGAAAAAGTGATTACCGGAATGTTTACGGAGGGCGAAGAGCAGGGTGCGAATATTGATTCTGCCATCGAGCACATTGCCGTCGCGCAGTCGATTGATGCGCTGCTGGTTGCTCCCGCTACGGCCGATGTTCTGGCGCACTTCGCGCAAGGCCTTGCCAGCGACTTCCTTACCACGCTCTATCTCGCTACAACCGCGCCTGTCGTGGTCGCTCCGGCGATGAACGTCAACATGTGGAATCATCCCGCGACGCAGGCGAATCTGGAAGTGCTTCGGCAGCGCGGAGTGAAGATCGTGGATCCGGGCTCAGGTTATCTCGCATGCGGGATGACTGGCTCCGGGCGTCTTGCGGAAAACGAAGTCATTGTGGCAGCGGTTCTGGAAGCGCTGGGTGCGTCGCAGGATCTTGCCGGCGAAACCGTGTTGATTACTGCCGGGCCGACTCGAGAGAAAATCGATCCAGCGCGTTATCTCACGAACCGCTCGAGCGGACGCATGGGTTATGCAATCGCTGAAGCTGCGCTGCGCCGCGGGGCTCGCGTGTTACTCGTGAGTGGTCCGACGGCACTTACGCCTCCGGGAGCGGCTGAATTTACACGCGTGGAATCGGCGGAGCAGATGCGCGATGCCGTGCTCGGTCTTTTGCCGCAGGCCAGCATTGTGATCAAGAGCGCTGCTGTGTCTGATTACCGCGCGAAAACGACGTCGGCGCAAAAAATAAAACGCAAAGGTCCGATCACGCTCGACCTCGAACCTACCGCAGACATTCTGAAAGAAATTTCTGCGCGCAAGCAGTCGCAGATTGTTGTAGGCTTCGCGGCGGAGACTGAGAACGTGCTGGAAAACGCTCGTCAGAAGCTTGCGAGCAAGCATCTTGATGCCATTGTGGTGAACGACGTATCCCGCGAAGGCGTGGGCTTCGATTCCGATCGCAACGAAGTCACCATCATCACTCACGATGAGGTGGTCGAAGTTCCGGAAACCACGAAGTGGGAAGTGGCGCAGCGCGTGCTTGACCAGGTGGTCAGGATTCGCGACCGGCGCAAATCGCCTGTGAAAGCCTGAACGCGGTTTCTCCGCTGCTAGCGTACAATTCCTTCAAACATTTTGGGTCTGATTTCTTCTCAAGGAGATTGTGATGACGCAAAAGATTATCGATGTGATCGGCACGTCCAAGGATAGTTTTGCGAAGGCGGCGACGAACGCGGTGGCCGAGGCGGCGAAGACGGTGCGCGGAATCAAGTGGGCGCATGTAGAATCGCTCGATATGGAACTGGATGGGAAAAAGGTAGTGTACCGGGCGACGACGAAGATTTATTTTGACGTGGAGAACTAAGGATTGGCGCTCACTCTTGATCCGGAATTGCGGCGCGCTCTCGCCGAGCGCGTCCGCTATTGCCATGAGATGGGCATCTACGATTTTTACCGGCGCGAGCCTGGCCCTGCGGGGCTGATGGAGTCTGGATCGGCTGCCTCTGAAATTGTTTCTGCCGGTCTTCCCTCAGCTTCAACCGTACTCCGGTCAGAACTGCGAGAGGAAATTTCCGCAAGAAAATCCGTCGCCGTCCCATCTATCGCCGAGGGCAACATTCTCGAAATCGTATCGCCGAAGGCAGAATACGGGGTCGCCGATCCTGCGGCCGCGCTGAAGTTGATTCGCGAAGACCTGGGCGACTGCACGCGCTGCAAACTGCACCAGCAGGGCCGCAAACAGATTGTTTTTGGAGTGGGCAATCCGCGTGCGGAGTTGATGTTTGTGGGCGAAGGCCCGGGCGCGGACGAAGACACGCAGGGTGAGCCGTTCGTTGGCCGCGCCGGACAATTGCTCAACAATATGATCAAAGCGATGGGACTGCAGCGCGAAGATGTTTATATTGCGAACATCGTGAAGTGCCGGCCGCCGGGCAACCGCACGCCAGAGCCCGATGAATGTGAGACTTGCTCGCCATTTCTGATGCGGCAGATCGCCGCTATTAAGCCCAAGGTTGTGGTGGCTCTGGGAGCGACCGCGGCCAAGAATCTGCTCGCCATGAATTCTTCTCTCGGCGATTTACGCGGACGCTTCTACGACTTCAAGCCCGCGGGGTCTTTAGTCGATTCGTCATGGCCTGGTGCGCGACTGGCCGTGACCTATCATCCCGCATATCTGCTGCGCGACCCGCGACAGAAGGGCGAAGCGTGGAAGGATTTGCAGATGGTGATGAAGTATCTGGGGATCGAGTCTCCGAAAAAAGCTGCCGAGTAGGTGTGGCACTCATTCGGTTGTCATCCCGAGCGAAAGCGAGGGATCTTGGTTTTTGCCCGCGCCATGAGTGCTGCCGCTTCGAGCTGACACCAGGATCCCTCGCTGCGCTCGGGATGACAGTTGAGACAGGCCGGCAGTTCGCAACGACACTTTCGCGCTGACCCATCCGCGCTGAGATATTCTTTCAATCAATGCCCGAGTTCTGCGACGTTGCCCTGCCCGTGCCGCTCGACATGGTATTTACCTACCGTGTCGGCGCTGAAGCCACTCCCGTGGTCGGCGGCCGCGTGTTGGTTCCTTTTCGTCAGCAACGCATGACGGGAATTGTGGTTGAACTCCACGACCGTGCTCCGTCGGTGAAGACAAAAACTGTTCTGAGTGTGCTCGATGCTTCGCCGGTGCTCGACGATCAACTGTTGCGCCTCGGCCGCTGGATCGCAGATTATTATCTGGCACCGCTCGGCGAAGTTTTTCGCACCATGCTGCCGCTGAACGCGGAGTTCAAGCGCTCGATCGCTTATCGCATCACTAAGGAAGGCTATCTTGCGCTGCATCTGGCGGGAGTATCCGGATCGTCGGCGCGATCGCGGCGCACTCCGGAGGAGCAAGCTGGGGAATTCCGCGTGCTCGATTATTTGGCTGCGCAAGAGCTTGTTCCCGGAGAAGCAGCTTCGGTTAGTGAAGGGAAGCTGCGAGCGGTCGCTCGCGTTTCCAAATTAATTCTGAGCGGGATGGTGCGAAAGAAGTGGCTGGTTCGCGAGGATGTGTCTGCGGCTCAAGATGCTACGCGCACAATCAAAATTGCGTTGTTGAAATCCGCCGAGGGCAAATTGAACGACAACCAGCGCCGTCTCGTCGACACGCTTGCGGCATCGGGAGGGCGCGTTCCTGTGGATGCCCTGCAGGCGCTGGAAGTCCCACGAACAACGCTCAGCACGCTGGTCAAGCGCGCCGTCATCGAGATCGTCGAAGAGACAGCGGCCTTCGCTGTTTCGCGGAGCAAGCCGCGTCCGTCTGTCGAATTTCATTTCAACTCTGCGCAGCAGGCTGCTCTGGGCCGTATGCGTGAGGCCGTTGATGCGCGAAAGTTTTCCGGCATCTTGCTACACGGCGTCACCGGTTCAGGCAAGACTGCGGTTTATCTTGCGGGCATGCGCGCTGTGCTTGAAGCGGGACGCTCGGCTATTCTTCTCGTCCCTGAAATTGGCCTTACGCCCGCGGTTGCCGCCGATCTGCATCAGATCTTCGGCGATGAAGTTGCCATTCTGCACTCTGCTCTTTCTGACAGAGAGCGCGCGCAGCAATGGCACCGCATTAAGAGCGGAGACGCGCGCATGGTTGTCGGCACGCGCTCCGCAGTGTTCGCGCCGGTTACCGGCCTCGCGCTGATCATCGTCGACGAAGAACACGATTCGTCTTACAAACAGGAAGAAACGCCGCGCTACCATGCCCGCGACATTGCTGTGGTGCGCGCCAAGATGGCGAGCGCCGTCGTGGTTCTGGGTTCGGCAACGCCTTCACTCGAGTCTTATTTCAACGCAAAGAAAAATAAATACGCTCTGGTCGAGCTGCCTGATCGTGTGGAGCAACGTCCTCTGCCAGAGGTCGAGATCGTCGATATGCGGCAGGAATTCCAGGAGACCGGCCACGAGCAGGTCATCTCGCGCAAACTGGCTGCAGAGATCGCTGAGCGCTTCGAACGCAAAGAGCAAGTCATGGTTTTGCTTAATCGCCGCGGATATTCTCCCGTGGTGCTGTGCCGCACCTGCGGCAAGACTCTGCAGTGCAGGAACTGCGCGATTTCGATGACTCATCACAAACGTGAGAGCAAAATGGTTTGCCATTACTGTGGATTCACCGCGCCAGTGCCGAAGGTCTGCGGCGAGTGCGGAAGTGAATATGTGTATTTTCTCGGAACCGGCTCAGAGAAGCTGGAAGAACTTCTGCACGGCATGTTCCCACAGGCGCGCATCGCCCGCCTCGATCGCGACACCGTTCGCGGCCAGGAAGATTTCGAGCGCACGCTGAATGCGCTCAGCGAAGGCGAACTCGACTTGCTCGTTGGCACCCAGATGATCGCCAAGGGGCACGACATTCATGGCGTAACGCTGGTTGGCGTGGTCGGGGCCGACAGTGCGCTGGGATTACCCGATTTCCGCGCCGCCGAGCGCACTTTCCAATTGCTCACGCAGGTTGCCGGGCGCGCAGGGCGCGGCCAGTCTCCGGGCAAAGTGATTCTGCAAACTTATTTTCAGGATCATTACGCCGTGCAATACGCGGCGCGCCACGACTTCGCCGGATTCTACGAAAAAGAATTGCGCTTCCGGAGCTGGATGCACTATCCGCCATACTCTGCGTTGGCGAACGTTCTTATCCGCAGCGACAAGCTGGACGAAGCGCTTGAGTGGTCGGGCACGCTGGGGAAGTGGTTCGAGCAGAATCGCCATGAAGGCGTGCGCGTGCTCGGACCGGCGGCCGCGCCTATTCTGCGACTGAAGCGGGATTATCGATATCACTTCGTGCTGAAGTCGCCGAGCCGCGAGAAACTCAACGCGACGCTGCGCGCTATGCTGGCTTACGCGGTCTCGACGAAGATTCCGCGTACGCAGGTGATTGTGGATGTGGATGCAATTTGGCTGATGTGAGGGCAAGCTCTTAGCTATTAGCTCTTGGCCTTTAGCTTGAAACCTTCACGCCGGGATTCGGGCGGACTACTATTTCGTGCTCGCGATGCTTCCTCGAATCACAACGATTGACGCCGCCGGCAGATCGTACGTGGTGTCTCTTCTGGCATTCAGGGTTGTGCGCCCGATGGGGCCGTCGGGGTCGGCATGGCCCAGGTTCGTAGGCACGATGGTACGTTCACCACTGTTCTCGGCGTGCGCCATAAAGCGCGTCTGCGGCGGATGCCATTGATACTGCGCGCTTCCGAAGGTTGAAATCTCGACTGATCCGAAAAACCAGTTCGCTTTTTCTTCGGAAGCGTTGAATGCAATTCGAACCTTGTGAGCATTTTGCTGATCGCGATTCACTGCCATCACTGCGAACGTCCCGTCTGGACGCTTCACGGCGTAGGCGGTCACCAGGTTATGGCCGGCTCCGTCTTCCACGTCGCTGTTCGCCGCAAACACCTGATGCTCGCCGCCACTTGGTTGTACCCACTCGAGGTTGATCAACTGCGCCACAAAAAACTGCGCCAGCGGCTGTTTGATTTGGTAATCGGCGTCGACCGTAAACATTCCAAATGTTCCCGGAGAGTTGTTGCAACCTGGTTCCATCTGCAGCGGCAGATAGTGGAAGAAGTAAACGGCGTTGCCGCCCGAGTTCAAGAACGATCCAATGTAATCGGCGAGCCAAATTCCCGCGAAAATATCCTGATAAGTTTCACTGGCGCCAGAGGAGAGATTTCCCTCGGTGATGAACAACGGCATATCGAGCGGAATTCCGTCCTCATGCCAGACCTGCACGATGTGGCTCACTAACTCCGGTTCGTCGTAGAGCACGCCCCACGGCGTTTTGCACGGATCGAACGGATAATGCTCGAACGAAAAAAATGACAGATCCTTCATGCGCCCATGCTGTTTCAAGTAATCGATGAACCGCGCCGTCCACGACACTTTTCCGTTCGCGTCCGGCCAGACTTCGATGTCTTTGTTCACTCCCTGAAACGATGGGCCGCCCAGTTTGAGCGCAGGGTCCACGCGATGAATTGCGGTCGCCCACTGCAGATACAGTGCGGCATAATCTTCGGGCAGCATGTACTGGCCGTCGGCTTCCTCACCCATCTCCACGTACGAGATGGGATAGCCGCGCGTTTTCAGATAAGCAATTTCCGCCGCCGCGTTGTCGGGAGTGTCATACAGCATCGCGATCGGCACCATGGCAGGCAGGCCGCGGGTCACGCCACTGGTGAAGAATAGATCGAAGCCCATCTGCGCCTGTTTGGTCGACCCCAGGTCTGTCGCCTGATGCCAGGGATTGACCGATGAACAGTATGTGGTGGTCTGTTCCTGATCCGGAGTGTGCCGCAGAATGTCGTGGAACGCGCCGTCTTTCGTGACGGTGCCGAGGTAAATTTCGCGAATGGCGTAGCCCACGCAGTTTCGCGGATCGGACTTTCTCTCACTTAATTTCGAATCAGTCGTGTCTTCCTTCACGCAGGTGTTCGACGATTCCGTCATCCAGATTCGCAGGAATCGCACTGGCATGGGACTCCTGCTCAGGCGAATCGTTTCCGTGCCGCCTTTACCTTCCGTGATCGCGCCCTGCGTAAACGTCTGCCAGACGCCGCGTGTGACTGCCTTGATCGGATCGTCGCCGGTCCAGTACTGCACCACGTACCGCCGGGCATAGGGGGCGGCCCACGCGATGCGGATGCTGTCGATCTGCTGCGCCTGCGCCAGGTCCATCACCACCCATTGCGGATGAAGTGCATCACTCTCGCCGGTGAAATGCTCGGTGAGATACGGATTGCTTTTCCAGAAAGTATTCGTATCGCCATCGGTCAGGCGCGAAAACCCTACGTTGTCTGTGCCGTCGTTGCGCGTAAATCCGCGGCGCGGCAGCGCATAACCATAGGAATAGCGAATCGTTTCCGTTGGAGTCCCCGATCCTGTGAAATATCCCTTGCCGTGGTCATCGCTGCCATGGCTCGCATTGTTTGTTTCGCTCCAGGTTCCTCGAGGATTCCAATGCCACGCCTCGACGGCGAGTTCCGTATTCTGACGATACGTTACGGGTTGCCAACCGGAGGCGAGCGTTTTCTCGAGCGTCGGCGGCTGCAAGTCTTTTTCGATGGCCTGCACTGCGATGCGGTCGACTCCCGCGCCTAAAGTTTCTTTCGGGATGAAATGATTCGTGGGATGCGAGGTGTCGACTGAGATGGTCTGAGTTGCGGCAGAGATTGTCAGTGCGAAGATTCCGACGAGAACAGCGGCCAGCTTTTTCAAGGAAGCACACCTCCGGGGCCGGTAATTAAGTCCGGCCATTAAAACGATTGAATAAAGGAGCATACGAAAGAAAAGCTGAATGGGCGAGTAAGCGACCGCGGGGCGTTAACTGTTGCTGATCGTCGAGGAAAAATGACTACCGGCCTCGCACTTGGTGCACAAACTCAGGGAGCGACGCGTGGCCGAAAGGCGCTGGGGTCAGCGTCACCGCGAGCATCAGCAATGCAAGAACCGCCAGCCACACGCGGCCACCCGAAACACGCGGCCACTCTGCAACTTGCGGATGCCGCAAGCTGCTGATCTGCAGAAGAATCGCCCACACCAACCATCCCATCCACAAGAAGTAGGCCATGGGCAGGAGAATCACAATCGTCAGCCGCGAGATCAGCTTGTGCGCCCGCGGGGAAATCGAATAAATTATGTGACCGCCATCCAACTGTCCGCCGGGCAACAAGTTGAGGGAGGTCGCGAACATTCCCACCCAGGCCGCGATCACCATTGGATGCAGCAGAACACGGTTCAACGGCAGGGCTGCCGGACCGCGCAGCAGATGCATCGACGCCAGCAACCCGTGTGACCACTGAAAAATTAACGGATAGCCGAGGTCATACTCCGCCGATCCGAAGCCGGGATGTATGGGTTTCGACCAGCCGAGTGACACGATGAGTACGGCCAGCGCCACCACGAATCCCGCGATGGGACCTGCGATTCCGATATCGAACAGCGCTGTGCGTGAACGAATTCGCGAGCGAATGAGAATGACCGCGCCCATTGTCCCGATCAGAGTCGGCATCGGAATGAAGAAGGGCAGCGTGGCGTAGACGCCATAGCGCCGGCAGTATAAGTAATGTCCCATTTCATGGGCCATAAAGAACAGCATCAAGGTGGCCATGAAGGGCACGCCGCCCAGCAGTCGCGCCGGGTGCGAGAACATCCAGTTTGCCGGGAAATAGGGAACGGAATCATCGCCAATCGAGAGCGCCGGCTGGCCATGTTGAAAGTTGTATTGCATGCGCGCGCCCATCACCAGCGTAGTGAAACAAGTCGCCAGCAGCAGCAGCGCATGCAGCCAGTACCGCTGCCGCGGCGCGCGCCGCACCGGAAGGGGTATGGGTCGCATGTATTCCATGGTGGAAGATGCTATTGGAGGCGTGGGTTCCGACATGCGATTCTTGGCCCCGCGATTCCATCGAGGCCTTTCCTTTAGATGCTACTACGAGAAGCAGTACCTGGTACCGAGTACCTAGTACCGAGAAAAAAGAAGCAGGCCAGAGCCGGGAACAGAACGGAAATCAGAAACCAAATACAGGCTGGAGAAGTGAAGGCGGCAGTCAGAACGAGTCTTTCTCGGTACTAGGTACTGGGTACCAGGTACTGCAGTCAGTCGATCGACTGCAATTCCTTGCCGGGCTTAAATCGCACGGCCTTGCCCGGAGGAATCGAAACCTCGGCTCCGGTGCGCGGGTTACGTCCGATGCCGGTCTTGCGTGGACGCACGTTGAACACACCGAATCCCCGCAGTTCGATGCGATTGCCGCGGGCCAGCGCGTTCTTCATGCTTTCAAAGACGGTTTCCACCGCCAACTCGGCCTTGGTCTTGGTGATGCCGGTTCTGGCTACCACTTCGTTGATAATATCGAGCTTAATCACGAACGGCTCCCGGATGCGGTGTCAGAGTCATCCTCAAGTGATTGATGCTATGGGAGATAACGGAGATTGTCAACGGGAGCATCAGTATCGTAAACCATTGAGCGATTGCGCGGTGGGGTGATTGAGTGATTAAAAAGGTCTGAAAGATGATCCGGGTTTTCAATCACTCAATGACTCAATCGCTCAATGACTCAATTCTTCTCGTCTTCCTTGAACATGTACTTGATGGCGGGCTTGTAGATCATCAGGTTCGGTCCACCATCTTCGCGGATCACCTTGATGCAGGTTTTGTCGTACCACTCGATCACGCCATGTATTTCCTCGCCGTCACGCAGCACGATCACCATCGGCGTCTTCGACTGCATCTGTTTCTGGTAATAAAAGTTCTCGGCATTGGTTTGTTCCGGCGGCGCTGCCTTGCGCGCACCCGCTGAACCCATCCCTCTATCGCCGCGCTCGCTGCGTTCAAACTTGCGCTCTCCGCCGCCACGTTCGCGGTCGTGCCTTTCTGGCCGCCGTTCCGGCGCTTGCATCTGATTGGAGTTGTGGTTCCCGTGGTTGTGATCCGGGCGCGGCAGCGCCGGACGAATCAACTTACGGTTGGCAAAATTCTCTTCGTCCCCTTGCGAATGGGCCGAGGTCGAATCCATTGTTTCCTTCATAGTGGCGGTACCCCACACGCTTTCCCGCAGACTGATTTGTTAGAGGGCCCAGAAAAATGTTTCTTGAGAAGGCGTGAAATTTCACCTAACGTAACACAGGATTCGCCCCGTGACAATGCCGCCGAAGTGCCATCACCCACAGTATGCCAATTCTTGCATACTCCCTAGAAAACCGATTTGCTGAATGCTGACGGATTCCGCGTGCCTGTGATGCAGATCACAATGAGCGGTGACCAAGATCGCATTTCTCGTCTTGCAACGGTGATATATCTTGTCCTCTAGTCTGGGCCCGTCTCCACGTTGAGGTGCTTATGCCCGAACAGCAACAGATATCCAAAGATGCAAAGATGGCCATGATTTCCCAGTTTCTGGGATTCATGCTTGATGCCTACGATATGGCGCTGGTGCTGATCATGGCGCCCATCCTAATCAAAGTTTTCATCTCACCCAAAGGCAGTGCCGCCTGGCAGTACATCGTTATCGTCTTCACCTATTCGATCACGATGGCATCCAGGCCGATCGGTTCGGCGATCTTCGGACGCTATGCCGATAAGATCGGACGGCAATTCCTCCTGGTCTTCACGATCGGTGGAGTTGGCCTGATGTCGCTGCTCGGAGGCTTCCTGCCCACCTATGCGCAGATCGGCGTGTGGTCGTATGTCGTCTTCTGCACCCTCCGATTGTTCATGGGAATCTTCTTCGGCGGCGAATATGCCGTGGGCCACACCTTTGCCATCGAATATGCTCCGCAGAAAAAGCGTGGAATGATTGGCGGCTTCATCCAGTCCGGGTTCCCCCTCGGCTATGTCTTCGGATCGCTCGTCTTCGCCCTTGTTTCCTATTTAACGACCAAAGAAACCATGGTTGCCTATGGCTGGCGAATCGTTTTCATGAGTGGCGTCATCCCCGTGTTCCTGGCGCTTTATATTCGCAAGAATCTCCACGAGTCGCCGGAATTCGTAAAGACCAAGGCGCTCGGTAAGATCGAAAAATCGCCTTTCCTGAGCCTTTTCAAACCGCCTCAGCTCTTTGATTTCCTGCAGGTCTTCTTCTTCATGACCGGCCTGTTTCTCACCGATTATTCAGTCTACGGTTTCCTGCCCAACATTCTGACCTTGAAAGGCCGTGGCTTCGACACCACAACTTACAGTCTGATCTACGGCCTCGCTTTGTTTATGGCGTTCCTTGGCTACAACTTCTACGGCTGGCTGTCGGATAAAACCGGCAGAAAGATTCTGACGCAGTGGTATTGCGGATTTCTGGTGTTGTTCGGAATTCCAGTGTTCTACGTTCTCTATCATGCCGCAATCGCGCACAACCTCGGGATGGCGATACTGGGCTGCGTGATGGCTGCCATGCTCAAACTAGCGTGGGGAGTGGTTCCGGCCTATCTCTGCGAACGCTTCCCAACCAGACGGCGCGCCGCCGGCGTGGGCTTCGGTTATTCCTCCGGCGCGCTTCTCGGCGCATGGTTCAGCGTTTACGTGTGGTGGGCTCACAAGATTCCATTTATTTCAGCGATCGAGAAGCAGGATATGTGGTTATCGCCAGCCGTGATACTGACCATCGGCGCGGCCATGACCTTCATCAGCTTGTTGTACTCACCCGAAACAAAGAATCTCCAACTGGACGAAGTGGGAGAAAAAGAGCGCGCCTTCGAGGCCGCTCAGGCAGAGACGGAGAGAGTCGCGCTCGCAAAAGCGAGCTAGCGAACGCAGGGCGGTCGGCTCAGCATTGCATCCGAGCTGTCGGAGCGCGGATGCCTCCGTTAACTTGTGTTCGACAAGTCCACGCCCTTGCGCTCGCGGCCGACGCCTGTGACCACCGCGACCAATGTGGCAACGATCAAAAGTGTCCAGGCCAGGACGGGCGAAAATAATCCACCGTAGCGTTGCTCGGCGATTTTGGCCTGCAAAACGCCGTTGCGCGATGAAAGCAGGTTTCCGATTTGGTAGGCGAACCCGGGAAACGTTCCCCGTACTGCGGGCGGTGAAAGTTCATTCAAGTGTGCGGGCACAACTCCCCACGCGCCCTGCACCATGAATTGCATCAGAAACCCGCCCAAAGCGAGCATGGGCACGGTGTGCGAGTACGCCCACAGCGGTATGATTGGGATCGATAACAATGCGGCGATCACAATCGCCTTGCGGCGGCCGATCTTTTCCGACCACGTTCCGAAAATAATTCCTCCCAGCAGCGCGCCTATGTTGGCCATGACTGTGATGAACATGACCGTGCGAGGGGCAAATTGGAGTTGCTTGGTGAGGAAGGTCGGATATAAGTCCTGGCTCCCATGGCTAAATGAGTTAAACGTAAACATCAGCACAACCAGAAATACGAATGTCCCAAGATATGTCAGGATGTCCTTGCCCAGCCGGGACTCTGCTTTTCTCGATGCCTGCCCTTGCACCCAGGCAGGTGATTCCTCCACTTTGGTGCGAATGTAGATCACCAGAAATGCCGGCAGAGCGCCGATTACGAACATCCCGCGCCAGCCGACGTAATTGAACACAGTTCCAAAGACTAGAGCCGCCATTAAATAGCCAACCGCGTAGCCTTCCTGCAACAGCCCGGAGAAAAATCCGCGGCCCTCCGCAGGCAGCGTTTCGAACGCCAGTGCCGCGCCCACGCCCCACTCGCCGCCCATCGCGATTCCGAACAACGCTCGCGTAATCAGGAATACTTTCAAAGAAGGGGCAAAGGCCGACGACAGTTCAAACACTGAGTAGGCGATGATATCGAGCATCAGCGTCGGGCGCCGGCCGAAGCGGTCGGCCATCATTCCAAAAAGAAATGCGCCGAGCGGACGAAAAACCAAGGTGAGAAAGATCGCCTCAGCGACGGCAGAAACCTTCGCCTGGAACTGAGTCGCGATCGCGCTTACGCAAAAGGTCAGAATGAAGAAATCAAAAGCATCCAGCGACCAGCCCAGAAAACATGCGATAAAAGTATTTCGCTGCACCCGCGTAAGCCGTCGAAAATGGCCGATGAATTCCATTGAGGTTCCCTCCGCCTAATTCAGAGGCGCGGAAAATGTCCTGCGAATGCTAGCATAGGTTTTTCATTCAACGACAGAAAATCGACAATCAGCAATTTCCGCCATGCCCGAACTCGACTCTCCTCAACGTCAGGCGCCCGATTCGCTCATGCTCACCGGCTTCTGGTACCGAGCCCTGCCTGCCGACCGCGTGCATCGCAACCAGCTCCACCAAGCCATGCTGCTGGAGATTCCGCTCGTAGTCGGGCGCGACCGCGCGGGCCGTCCCTTCGCCTTGCGCGACGCCTGTCCCCACCGCGGCATGCCGCTCCACTGTGGCAACTTCGACGGAGAAAACGTCGAGTGTTCCTATCATGGCTGGCAGTTCGACGCCCATAACGGCCAGTGCGAGCTAATCCCCTCACTCACCGCCGATCAGAATTTGAAAGTGGATCGCATCTACGCCGGCAGTTACCCCTGCGAAGAGCAGGATGGTTTTATCTGGGTTTACATCCCGGACCCCGGCCCTCCAGGCGCGGGATTCAGCGCAAGAGAAGAAGCGCCCGATCCGGCGCCGCAAATTGAGAAGTCTGGGTCATTGGGAGGTGTGCCGGAAGGGGCGCCGAAAAAAGATAAATACAAACTCGCCTACCTCACCGCCGATATGCCCGTCAGCATCGATCACGGCATCATTGGCCTCATGGATCCCGCCCACGGGCCGTTCGTCCATCAGGCGTGGTGGTGGCGCAGCAGGCATAGCATTCACGAGAAGAAAAAAAACTTCGAGCCGATTCCTAACGGCTTCCGGATGAGCGCGCACACGCCCAGCTCAAACTCCGCGCCCTACAGGCTTTTGCGCCTCTACGCCGATGCCGACTCCATCACCACCACCATCGATTTTGTTCTGCCGAACATGCGCAGCGAAATCATCCGGGCGGGGAAGTATTGGTTCTCGAGCCTCACCACCGTTACTCCCATCACCCGCAACCGATGTCGTATCGACGTAGTTGCCGCCTGGAATATCTTTCACTGGATGCCCTTCGGCCCCGAACTGCTGAAATTGGTCTTCGCCAAGTTCGTCGAACAAGACCGCCGTACCATGGAACTGCAAGCCGAAGGCTTGAAGCATAATCCGCATCTCATGCTGATCGATGACGCAGACCGTCCAGCAAAATGGTATTTCCAGTTGAAGGCAGCACACCTGGAAGCGAAGCGCCTGGGTAGAGAGATGAAGCATCCGATGGCGGGGCCGGTTACGCTGAGGTGGAGAAGTTAAGGATCTTGCCAATTCGCCGACGTGGTGCCAAGATTCTGAACGAGTCACAATCACCAAATCAACTTCAATCCCTTATAGAGGCTGAATTTATTGTCGGATGTGACCACTGGAATATTCTCCCAAAATGCCTGAGCGATAATTTGCCGGTCAAAGGGATCGCGATGGTACGCGGGCAGTTGGAACAAACGAAAAGCATGGTCAGCGGTAAAGGGCAGGATGCGAATATCCATATCTTGGATGGCCTTGCGCGCATCATCAGCCGAAATACTTAGCTTGCCCAAAGTCGTCTTGATGGCGATTTCCGTAAGAGAAACAGAACTCAGTTCGCGAACGTTTTCTGGATTCTTCAAAATCGTAGCCGCGTTCGTAGTAAGACGCCGGGGCGCCTCGACGGCAAAAATGAAAACAGCTGTATCGAGGAGCACACGCAACTCATTAGCCCCCACCGAACAGATCTTCAATTTCCTCATCCGTCATCGGCTTCCACCAGTCCGGATCGAAAATCTGAATCTTTCCCCGCAAGGTGCCGAAGATAGGTTTCTTCCTGGTCGGCTTCTTAGTGCGCACAATGTCCACAACCGGCACACCCCGGCGGCAGATGGTTACAGGCTCGCCCTGCTCCACTGCCTTAATCAATTCCGGAAGCTTGTTCTTGGCGTCGGCTACGCTGACCTGCATGATTCAATGATAGCTATCTCAGATAGCTATGTCAATCATTACTCTCCCGAGGACATGGGCCGCCGCTTTGGCAGGTCTCCCAAGGTTCCATCGGGAGATTGCAACTCTTCGTCGCTCACCAGCCAGTCCATCGCTTTCTCGCGGGTCTCAAAGGCGGGCAAATCGCGCTGCGAGAAATTCTTGATGTGCTCGTAAAATATGTGGGGCAGACTTTGGATTCCCACCCACGCCGAACGCTTCAGATGCGGCCGGTCGAAGACCGCGGCCTCTTTCAGTCGGTCGATCGCGATCCGGTCAAACTCCGCTCCGGTGAAGTCGGCAAGCAACAGCACCGACCCCCGAGGCTCGCTGGTTACATAAGAAGGAACCAGCAGCACAATCTTCGCAACTTCTGCCGGCGTGCAATGAGAAGCGTCCACCAGCAGGATCTGCTTGCCCTTATGCTCTACGAAATTAATTCGGTCTTCCATGAATCTCTGTTGACTGAGATGCTATCCCAAAAGTGATTCCACCACGGTATACACTTCGGCGAGCGCGGAGTCCAGCGCAGCGGCATCTTTGCCGCCAGCTTCGGCCAGATCCGGACGGCCTCCGCCCTTGCCGCCGACTTTCTGCGCCACGGGTCCAATTACTTTTCCCGCCTGCACCCGTCCAGTTAAATCTTTGGTCACGCCCACGATCAGAGAAACGCTTCCGTTGGAAGCTGACCCCAGCACCACCACGCCCGAGCCGATCTTCTCGCGCAGTTGATCAACCAGAGTGCGCAATTGCGCCCGTTCCAGATTGTCGACGCGATGCGCGAGAACTTTTACGCCCTTCACATCTTTGATCTGATCGCCGATGTTAGCGGTGCTGGACGAAGCCGACTTCATCCGTACCTGATCGAGTTCGCGAGTGAGCCGCTTGATCTCCGAATCTTTCTTTTCGAATTCAGCTTTCAAAGCGTCTGCGGGCGACGCTTGCACTATCTCGACTGAGGGTGCCCCATCCTTGCGCGTTTTTTGCGCAAGGGTGGGAGATACAAATGCCGACACCACGCCTTCCAGTTCATGATCCATGCGAAAATGCCGCAGCGATCCCTCCCCGGTAACAGCTTCGACCCGCCGCACGCCCGACGACACGCTACCCTCTTTCAAAATCTTGATCAGCCCAATTTCGCCAGTAGCGCCAGTGTGCGTCCCGCCGCAAAGCTCAGTCGAAAAATCGCCAATCCGCACCACGCGCACCTTGTCGCCATACTTCTCGCCAAACAAAGCCATCGCATGATAAGTACTGATCGCTTCGTCGATAGGAACGTCGGTAATAGTCTCGACGATCTGATTGCGCAACACCTCTTTATTAATGATGTCCTCAATATCCTGTAACTCTTCGTCTTCCACCGCAGTGAAATGCGAAAAATCAAACCGCAAATGATTCGGAGCGACCAAAGACCCCGCCTGCTTCACATGCTTCCCCAAAACTTCGCGCAGACCGGCATGAAGCAAATGAGTAGCCGTATGATTGCGCATGGTCGATTGCCGAACGTCAGCGTTGACGACGGCATCAACTTTGTCTCCCACACGCAGCGCCTTCTTAGCAACAACCTGATGAGCCCGCACACCCTGAATCGGCGAATAACATCCCGTAACGTCGGCAACAACAGTGTTGTGATCGTCCGAGTAAAACCATCCCCGGTCGCCCACCTGCCCGCCGGATTCGGCATAGAACGGGGTGTGATCGAGGATGACCTCACCCGATTCGCCGGGCTTGAGTTCTGGTGCACTCAACCCCAGGTCTTCCTCCGGGGGTCTCGTATCGAAGTTTGCTCCAGGCACGAATGGACCGCCTCTCATCCGAGATCTTTCGCTGCGGATAATCGCAAGCACTTCGCACCTCTCCGCCTTCGTTTCCCGGTAGCCGATAAAGGAAGTCGGGGGAAGTGTTCGGTAAAGCGGATTTGCGGTTTGCTTAGCCGCGCCTTTCCAGGAAGCCCGAGCTCGCTCGCGCTCAACCTTAAGCGCGGTCTCGAAGCCTGCTTCATCAAAATCGAAGCCCATGTCACGACAGGATTCCTCAATAAAGTCTTTTGGGAGTCCATACGTTTCATAGAGCGCGAACGCAATACTGCCTGAGAAAGGCACCCTGATACCGGCCGCATTCAGGATGGCTGTTTGTCGCCGGATTCCCGACATCTGGTGAGCATGAGGCAATAGCGGAATGCTCGAGAGGCGCTCGTTGACGAGCCTGCTTTCCGCGACTTTCACCTGCTCACCGTACTTCAAGAGGGTACGACCGAACTCCTCCTCCATTTCTTTCCAGCCACGCTCCACCGTATGAGCAAACTTGCTCTCTTCATCCAAAATCGTCTTGGCAACGCGCTCGTGAGAGTCAACGAGTTCGGGGTAGGCGTCCTTCATCCCGTCGCGAACGGCTGCAGCCATTTTGAACAAGAATGGCTCGGAAACGCCTAGAAGGCGGCCATGACGAATGCCGCGGCGAATGATTTTTCGAAGCACGTATCCGCGCCGTTCGTTCGAGGGAACGACGCCATCGGAAACAAGAAATGTGGCAGCTCTGGAGTGATCGGCAATGATTCGAAGGGATGCATCTCCTCTGAAGTCAGCGCCGTACCGGCTCTTCGTGAGATCCGCAGCCCGCTTGATCAGCGGCGTAAACAAGTCGGTATCGTAATTCGAAATCACACCCTGCAACACCGCCGCAGTCCGCTCCAACCCCATCCCCGTATCAATCGACGGCTTAGGCAGCGGATTCAGCTTCCCGCTCACATCGCGGTCAAACTGCATGAACACGAGATTCCAAATCTCAACATACCGCCCGCAATCGCAAGGAAACGCGCAATCCGCATGCCCCTGATCGGACGCCGCCGGTCCCATATCGTAATAAATCTCGCTGCAAGGCCCGCAGGGCCCGGTATCGCCCATCTGCCAGAAGTTGTCTTTCACTCCCAACTCAAAGATTCGATTCTTCGGTACGCCCTGCCCAGCCCACAGATCGTAGGCTTCGATATCGCGCTCAACGCCTGCTTCGCCCTTGAAAATAGTCACGTACAGCTTGCTCTTGTCGAGCCCGAACCATTCCGGCGAAGTAATCAGCTCCCACGCATAGGCGATGGCATATTTCTTGAAGTAATCGCCAAAGGAAAAATTCCCCAGCATCTCAAAGAACGTGTGATGCCGGTTGGTGAACCCCACATTTTCCAGATCGTTGTGCTTGCCGCCGGCGCGCACGCATTTCTGCGAAGTCGTGGCGCGCGAGTAGTCGCGCTTCTCGAGACCGAGAAAAACGTCCTTGAACTGGTTCATCCCAGCATTGGTGAACAAAAGTGTGGGATCATTCGCCGGGACGAGCGACGAGGAATGCACCTCCTTGTGCCCCTTCTGCACAAAGAAGTCGAGAAACTTCCGCCGGATTTCAGATCCAGTCATCATGCGAGTCATCATGCGAGTCATCATGCCTGTCATCTTCAAAGATCAATTCTAAACGAAACCGCAGAAAGCATAGAGCATCGCAGGGTGGAACACGCGGAGGCGCAAGCAAAAAAAGGACCACGCAGAACTCCGCGCAGTCCTCGCTTCAAAAAGTTTGCAGACACTACTGCGGGTTCGGCTTGCCCTCCATCTTATCGCCGGCCTTCTTCATCTCGTGTCCTGTGTCTTCGGTGCCAGTTTTCACTGCGCTGCCAGTCTTCTTGGCTGCCACCTTGGTGTCATGGCCGGTCGTGTCCGCAACTTTTTCGGTGCCTTTAGCAGTGTCTTTCGCAGCCACTTTCGTGGCATGTCCAGTGGCCTTCGCGCCTTTTTCGACCGCGACGCCAGTTTTATCGGCAACCTTCTCCGTGCCTTTCGCGGTATCTTTCGCGACAACTTTGGTTTCGTGGCCGGTTTTTTCGGCGCCCTTCTTCACGTCGGTGGCCACATCCTGAGCGAGCGCAATGGGTATTGCACTGCACAACGCTCCAGCGAGAATCACTTTCAGATAGAACTTCATAACGCCCTCCTTAAAAGCTGTACTGGGGATAGGCCCTGCAGTATGCAACATCGAAAAGGCCTTTGCCAAGTAAATCTTCACGCTTGGATGCGCCGCTTCCGGAAGGGGAGGCTCGTTCAAAACACGATTCGTTTGTCATCCTGAACAAGGGTTCTTTGCGCGGTGGAGGATCAGGGCGAGCCGCGCGAAGAGTCGCGTTTTTTGCGACGCATTAACCGCGCGTTTGGCTCGCTTTCCTTACGTGCTTTCGCTTTCCAACTCGGTCAAGGTTTCCTCATCCACGTCCCATTTCTTCAAAATGGAAAAAATCGTCCGCGGTCCAAACCCGCCGCGCGCCAGTTGCCGGAAGATGCGTGCTGCCTGCTTCTGATCCTTCGGTTTCACGAGGCGCTTTTTACGAAGATATTCGCGCGCCTGTTTTTCTTCACTCACGCCCTCATACGTCGCGTCTAGAGCTTTGTCGATCACGTCGCTGTGCATGCCTTTCGCCTTCAGGTCGGTGACCACGCGCATCCTGCCGAATTTCTGATTGTCCCGCCGCAGCGATGAAAAATAGGCCGCATATTGCGAATCGTTCAGATAGCCGCGATCTTTCAGACGCCGAATCACGAGCTCGATCAGCGTTTTACCGTACTCCGATTCAGGTTCGTCGACACGCTGCCGAAACAGCCTCTTTAATTCCGCGACCGTACGCATGCGCCGACTGAGCGCCCCCACCGCATATTCGTACAATTCATCTTCGGAATAGAACCTTTTCTTAGGACGCGAAAACGCCATGCGCTAACGATAGCGCAAAAGCGGACTTCGGGCGTCGGCTCTCGGGCTTCGGAATGGAAAAAGGAGAGAGTGGAGTATGAAAAGAGGAAAGTCTGAGCATCCGCGACGGAGCGGAAGCCCGAGAGCCCGAAGCCCGCTCTTCTACCGTCCGCCGTACCCAGCCGACTGCATCGACTGCCGCGAAATGTCGGCGGTAGAAGCGATGCCCTGCATGCGCAGTTTGAAGTCGTCGGCGTTCGAGGCGTTTTCCAGCGCGGTTTCGTAATTCACCAGTCCTGCCTGGAACAGATCCCATAACGACTGATCGAACGTCTGCATTCCGTATTGCGACGTTCCCGCGGCAATTGCGTCACGAACTGAGCGCGTCTTTTCCGGTACCAAAATACATTCCCGGATGAACGCCGTATTAATCATTACCTCAACCGCGGGCACGCGTCCATCGGAGTCGCAACGCCGGACTAATCTCTGGCTCACGATCGCGCGCAGCACCGCCGCCAACTGCAGGCGAATCTGCTTCTGCTCCGGCGGCGGGAAAATCGAAATGACGCGGTTGATGGTTTCCACCGCGTCGAGCGTGTGCAGCGTAGAGAAAACCATGTGGCCGGTTTCCGCCGCGTGCAGCGCCGTTTGGATCGTTTCCAGATCACGCATTTCGCCGACCAGAATCACATCCGGGTCCTGGCGCAAAGAAGCGCGCAACGCTGCGCTGAACGAAGGCGTGTCCACCCCAATCTCACGCTGGTTGACGTAACCTTTCTTGTCGCGATGCAGAAATTCGATGGGATCTTCAATCGTAATAATATGTTCGGCGCGGCTCGAGTTCACGCGATCCACCATCGCCGCCAGCGTAGTCGACTTACCGGAGCCCGTCACGCCCGTCACCAGTACCAGCCCGCGCGGCATTTCGCAAATCTGCTCCACCACCTTAGGCAGGAACAATTCATCCAGCGCGCGAATCTTCGTGGGAATCACGCGCAGCACCAGGCCTACATTGCCTCGCTGCTGAAAAATGTTCACACGGAATCGCCCCAGCCCGGCTACGCCGTAGGCCATATCGATTTCCGTGGTCTCTTTGAATTTTTGTTTTTGCCGCGCCGACATCATGCTGAACGCCATGGTCAGCATGTCTTCCGCAGTCACGCGAGGCTGTTCGGTCAACGGCGCCAGTTCGCCGTCGATGCGCAGGTGAGGATAGTTTCCCACCTTCAAATGTAAGTCGGAGGCTCGCCGTTCCGTGGCAATTCGCAGCAGGTCGTCAATATTCATCGCAGGCGTTTTCCTGGGAGGCAGTTTGCCCCCATAAGCTCTGCCTATGATGACTCGAATCGTCACCTTACCCAAGATGACCTAGGTAACGCCCACACTTCGGCAGCCGGACAACGCCTTACGTTTTGTGGTGAGAAGAAGAAAGCCGCGCTCGATGGTCCTCTACGAGCGCGGCTTTTCGGTCCTATTGCACCTTACACAGGCTGATCAGGTCGTTGGCGATCTGGTCAGCGCCGGGGAGCGTATCTGCCATCGAATGCATACCACCTGCCACACAGACCTGCGCTTTCGAGCTGGTGATTTTGTTGAACCAATCCTGCCCGATGGGAATAGCAGAGCTGCCGTCTGCACCGCCAAATACCAGGTTCACGTAGGTGTCGGGGAAGTTGTAGTTGGCTCCGGGTGCTTCGGCGCTATCGCCCAGGAAGAAGCTGAGACCGCCCGGAGGCAGCGCCCCGCCACCGGCAGCCGTCGAGCACAGGGTGTTGGGACTGTACGCTCCATCCCAGACTGCGCCATCCGTTTTCCCAAAACAGGTGCCGAGCGTAGTGGCGTCTCCGCACTGCACGGCGAGCTTGCCCTCCGTGCAACCGCAGCCCCAGTCGAGCCGCCCCGTCGGTGGTCCGCTCGTGACTTCGGCCATTGAGAGAGTTTGGGGGTATTGCGATAAAACATAAGCCAGCGCACCCGCGCCGCCGCTGTTTCCGGTGGCGCATTGCGGAAGGTTCGGGGTGTTGGTGCCGATATTCTTTTGAATCCACTGCACCACGGTCGCGTAGTTGCAAGCGGCCGCGAGCACGCCGCCCGGGCCTTGCACCCAACCGTTGGGCTGACCGCTGTTAAACGGAGTTCCCCAATCAATCTGCACCGTGATGAAGCCCGCATCCAGCACGTTACCCACGGCAGTGGTGCCGTAGGTGAACTGGGTGTCGTACAACCCGTTGCCTTCGGTGCCGGTGCCATAGCTGGCCAGCCCAAGCGGTGTTCCCGTAGGCGTATTCGTCTTCACGTAGGCGGAGACACTAGGAACGTCCGGGCATGTAACCGTCATCTGCTGGCAAACGCCATCTGCGATTCCCCCTCCGGGGCAACTCACGGTTGACACGTTGCTGACGGTCCCCAACGGACGGAGCGCTCCGTCGTTGCAGGAAGCAAAGATCGTTATGTTGGCCGTGATGGTTCCCGTCGCATACGTCGGGATGCAAGACACGGTCAACGGCTGGCTGGTAATGCTGACCGTGTATGCAGCTCCGCTCGCGTACGTATTCGAGAACGTTTGGGTGTTGTTGCTGCTGAAGGTTAGTGTGGCGCCTTGATCGTCCTGCAATTCCACCGATCCTGTAAGACCCGTGACTGCCACGCTGATTGTGTAGGTTGCGGACGAGCAGGTAACCACAACGCTGGTGACGTTCGAGCTGCCAACCGTTCCAGTGTTGTTGGTCGGTGTGCAGGTTTGCCCGGTAGGCTGCGACGAAACCGTGACGTCGTAAGTGCTGCCGCTGGGGAGCTTGGTCGAGAAAGTGAAGCTGCCGTTAGCGGTGACCGAAAGGGTATTGCCGCCGTTATCCTGCAACTGGAGGCCAGTGCCGGTAAGGCCCGAGACTGTACCCCCAATGGTATAGGTCGCACTCGTCGTGCACGTAGCCGTCACCGTAATGTTCGAGGTGATGGTTCCGCTGGCGTTGCTGCTCAGCGCGCAGGTCTGGCCGGCAGGCTGAGTTTCCACAGTCACCGAATACGTCGAACCGCTCGCATAGGAAGACGAGAATGCTTTGGTGGTGTTCGTGGTGAAGGTCAAAGAGGCGCCCAAGTTGTCTTGTACGACGAGTGTTCCTGTAAGGCCTGTGACCGCCACACTGATCGTGTAGTCAACCACGCCGGTCGTGCACGTGGCCGTCACCGTAATGTTCGAGGTGATGGTTCCGCTGGCGTTGCTGCTCAGCGTGCAGGTCTGGCCGCTCGGCTGAGTTTTCACGGTCACCGTGTACGTTGAACCGCTCGCATAGGATTTGGCAAAGGTTTGAGTAGTGTTCGTGGTAAAGGTCAATGTATCGCTCTGGCTGTCTTGCATCACCAGCGTCCCGGTAAGGCCCGTGACTGCGACACTGATCGTGTAATTAGACGTGTTCGACGTACACGTGGCCGTTACGGTAATGTTCGAGTTGAGGGTTCCGGTGGCGTTGCTGCTCAGCGTGCAGGTCTGGCCGGCAGGCTGGGTCTCGACCGTCACGGTATACGCCGAACCCTTAGGGTACTCCAGGGCGAAAGTTTGAGTAGTGTTCGTGGTGAAGGTCAGTGTGCTGTTCTTGCTGTCTTCCACGACCAGCGTTCCCGTCAGGCCGGTGACCGCGACGCTGATTTTGTACTCCACAGTTTTTGCGCAGGTGACCGCGACTGTGATGTCCGAGGTGATCATTCCCGAGGAGTTGCTGCCCATCGTACACGTCTGCCCAGTCGGCTGAGTCTTGATAGTCACGGTATAGTTCGAACCACTGGCGTACTGCGTGGCGAAGGTTTGCGTATCGTTCGTCGTAAAGGTCAATAAGTCGCTCTTGTTGTCGTGCATGACCAGCGACCCTGAGGTGAGGCCGGTTACGGAAACGCTAATTGTGTAGTCCGTGGTCGCGGCACAAAGCACTGTACACGCGGTGAAAAACAGGCCGCCCAACACTGTGAGCAGAAGATGGCGCGACTTCATAAGAGCCTCCAAACGAATTCTTTGCGATTATCTTCGCGATATATCTCTAGCGGGAATGCCTAAAGAGTGGTGCGCAACACGTATCTAATAAGGGAGGGAACAGCAGTTTAGTACACGAATTTCGGCGCGTCAAGGTTCGTGTGGCAAATAATTTTTTCGAAGACGAAGTGCGCAAGAATTTGCAACCTCGCGTACAAGTGGCGGGTACTCACATCTTCGGCACAACCAGCAAGGTAATCGACTGTGCAGGAAAAGTCATACTAAGGCTGCTGGTAGTACTGCCTGACGCCGGCGGCGTCACGGTCAGGCTTGGCTGTGCGACGATCCCTTCCAGATTGGCAACGCTGTAAAGAAATACCTTGGCCGCACCGTTCGGACTAAAGTTTGGCAGCGACAGAGTCGAGGTCAAGTCGCCATACGTCTTGTTGATGACGACCACGGTCAACATATTATCCGCGGTGCGCAGCGCTCCATACACCGAGAGCGTTCCCTGATTGCCGCTGGTCGACGCTAGAGCCATGTCGCCGAACGTCGAGTTCGCGCCATCATAGTTTCGGTAGATCTGGAATGCCGTCATGCCCGGAATCTGCGACGAGGGATTCGTAGTCGGCCAAAAAGTTCCTAGATCAAGCCCCTCGCGCCCGAAAATCCCCAGAATGTCGGCCTGCGCCAGCGCGCCGTTAATCGATTCCAATCCGCCCCAGTTGTATTCGTCGATGGCCAACTTGGTGCCGGGATAGTCCTTGGCAACCCAGCCCATCATCATCGGAATCACTTGCGGAGCCTGCGCCGGCGGAGAGCAACTCGTCGTATAGTTCAGGTCAGTCGTGTAGTTCGGCTGCTGATAATTCGGATCGGTGTAAGTAGAATCCCAAAACACGCGCGTCGAGTTCAACCGCGCCTGCTGCATTCCGGTGTCGCCCGCCGTGGTGAAGGCAACGGAAGCGCCGTTGTACTGCGCCGCAAAATAAGTATGCAGGTCCACATAATCCAGCAGGCGCAAGTTATTCGTCGCGTCGTACGCCGCAAACTGCTGCAGATAATATTCGATCAGCGGAGTGCCGTTATGCGCCTGCCGGTCAATCGGATTGCTCCACGGCCCGAAACACGGACTGCCGCTGCTCCATCCCGACTCGACGTCCTTCTTCGAGTAAAAATAATCCCACCAGAAATCCATCACCGGACCGCTCACCGCAGCCGTCGGATCAGCCGCCTTCACGGCCACGGCCGTTGCAATGTCGTTGGTCGTCACTTCGTCATAAGTGAACGGCAGAGGATGCACGTCGCGCTGCGTAGCATCCCACCAACTCGGTTCGTTGTCCAGATCGTAAATCGCCACGCCGCCATTCGCCGCCGTGCCAAACTTGCCGACCAGATAAGTGACCCAGCTCCCCGCCCACGATGGTCCAACCGCCGTGCTCGTCACCGTCGGATCGTTGCCAGTGATATCAGTTTTATCCGGCATCTCTCCGTCGCCGCAATTCGAGTTGTAGGGATCGAACGAATACTGGCTGGGATAACTCGACGCCGGAAAGCCGCAGTTGATGTTGTCTTTCGCTACCCAGCCCTGGACCGGCACGGTTCCAAGAGTTTTCGCCCCAATAGAATTATTGCTCGACACCAGCGCGTCGAACGCCTTCTCGCCCGGCACTGCAGGCAATCCATCCCCACCGGTGCCGTCGCCGTTCTCAAAATACCAGTCGGCCGCCGAGTTAGTTACATCCAGCAGATAGTTGTAGCGCGAAGTCGAGTCTCCGCCCCAGCGATCAATTGGAACGTTGATGTTCTTCGCTGTCGTCGAGTCCAGCAGGTACGCGTTCACACCGTAGATATAAGGGCTGATGGCGCGTGTCACATTGCCTGCGTCCACGCTCAAAGCCGGCCCAGCCGCGGCCGCCGGAGCCGCAAGGTTCACCGTCGCATTGCCGCTCTTAGTAAGGTCCTGCGTGCTCGTCGCCACCACGGTCACGGTAGCCGGAGCCGGATAAGGTGTCGTGTACAGTCCACTTGAGTTGATAGTTCCCGGGCTCCAGGTGCTGCCCGATGGCGCTTGCACCGACCATGTGACGCCGCTGTTGAAGTCTCCAGTGCCCGTCACCTTCGCGACAAACAGCACCTGCGTTCCGATGATCGCAGGGGTGTTCGGACTCACGCTCACTAAAGTGATCGAGGGTCCCGAACTGATGGGCGTCCCCGCGCTCCCACCACCGCCGCAGCCCGTCGCTACCAGGCTGAGCACGGTTCCCGCTAAAACAGCCGCAGTGCAAAGGGGACTTTTCTTGCAGCAGATTCGAAAACATTCGAGTATTCGACAGGCGCCACGCGTCAAGCCGCCAGTAATCTTCCAGGCCCTATTCATCGCGTACATCTTACCGCGCCGCGCCTGCTTCTTGGGAGTGTTTCCCTAGCATCAGCCTGATTTGTCATCCTGATTGTCATCCTGAACAAGCGTTCTTTGCGCAGTGAAGGATCTGGGCGATCCGCGCGAAGGGTCGCGGTTTTTGCGACCCATTAATCGCGCGTTCGGATCGCTTCCTTTGAGGTCTCTCCGTCCCACTTCACTTTTTCGGCGTCGAAACCGCCATCGGAAACGTAGCAACCAGATACTCGCCCTGATCGCTGTCGATCGCATCCAGTTCCAGCAACTCCACAGTCCGCGACATCACCAATCGCGTACGGTAGTAATACGTTTTTCCAGCCTCTGCCGTAAAGTGCGCCAGCTCAAAGCGCTGTGCCACCAGCGATGACTGCAGCATAATGCACACGTGGTGATCTCCCGGCTCGACCGCCTCGGAGAAATACGAGTTGCCATGTTGCGCGCCCACCCACGCTCCGTCCATCCCGACCTTCACCGTTGGATATCCCAGAGTATTGTTTGTTCCGGCGTCATGAAAAAAGTAAACCCGCGCCTTCCCCGCATCCGGAGGCGTGAACGTATGCTGGGAATCGTCCAGCTTTACTTTGAAGCTAACATTGTCGCGGCCGCAGGCCGCGGTTGAACCCACCGGAGCGGTCTGCCCAAATGCCGCCGCGGCCAAGAACAGAATCAATGCGATCTTCTTCATAGTCCCTCCATGCAGCCATTACTTATGCAACTTTTACTTAAGGCGCAACCAAAGCCAGCGCAGGCGCGCCGCCGACTTTCAATTCGCGAACCTCGCGCATCTTCACCGTGTCGATCACCAGAATGCTGTGCTTCTGCGGAGCCATTGCGTACAGCATCTTTCCGTCATTCGCAATCACCGCGCTCCAGAAAGGCATCTTGGTCTTAATCGTCCCAACCTTGCGCCATGTGAGCATGTCGAACACGCGAAACTCTCCTGCCAGCGCGTCATTCGGCCGCAAGTTCGGAGACCGCCCGTAATCCAGATAAAAGCGATTGTCGTAGTGCTTCGCATAATCCTTGTTATAGCCAACATAGGCACGACTGCCGTCGGGCGAACTCGGCCACGCCGCCGGAGGTACGCGGTTCGGCAGCACCGGACGCGTCACAGTGTCAGTAAATTCGTGCGTGACCAGATTCATTTTGAAAACTCCTCCGTCGCCACGCACGATCGCAATCTCCTGATTATCCGGAACCTCAACCGCCAAAGCCGCGCCCACTCGCCTTTCCCACGGAAGCTTGATGTCTTCGTTTTGCAACTCGCGCGATTCACCGTCCACACGAATCAGCCTGATTCGATTCGATCTCGGGCAAAGAATATCGAACTGATCTTTAGTGGGATAAGAAATGAACCGCCCCGGCCCGCAGTTTCCCAGGTGCACCGTCCTCTGCGAAAACTCGCCAGACTGCGCGTCAAACGTCGCCAGAAGAAACGCATCCGCTTCCGCCGACTTCGGCGTGTCCCTCAGAATTCGCAGCGCCAGCCCATCGCCGGAAACAGCCATCGTCGAAAATGACGGCAGCACATTGCCCACTTCGCGGTCATCCACCGAGCTCCTTTGCACCGCCACGCCGCGCGCGGTGTCGATCGCCGCAAGCTCGCTCGAATCTCCCTGCGTAATCGACGCAACATACAGCCGGCTTCCATCTGGCGATAGCGCGAAATCCGTATTGCCGCCAGTGCGAATGCTGCCCATGACTTTGCCGGCTTCAGGCTCGACCAGCCATACGCGCCCTCCAGGCCCACCCGCATCCGGTTTCGCATCGAGCACATACAGCCAACCAGCCTCAGGCTTGGTCCAACTCTCAACTTCAATCTTCGACTGCGCCGAAGCGCCGGCCTGCGTGGCCGAACTGGTTTGCCCAACTGCCGCGCCCGCCCAGGCCGGACGATCCGCCAAGCCGAGCGCAAACAATAAAGATATGGAAAGGAGAGACAAGCACGACAGGAGATTCGCTTTCATACATCGCCTCCACAACTCCGGCGTACTGCGAACTGCTTACCAGAGCTGCCCCGTCATCCGGTTAGACGTGAGACCAGAACAAAGGCTTTACAGAGAAAAGTATAGATACTGCAAATGTATGTAAAGACGAAAACATCTTCGTGAAAAGCAACTGCAATGCCAAAAATCGAAGCGCGCACGGTTCCGCGTAATTCATTTGTTTTCACGGAGCAAGGCTGGCAGCGCGCTCGCCAAAGCAAGGGCTGGATCCAGGATCGGTGGCTATCCTGAGCCAGCGTGGTGGTTTTCAGCCAACCGTGGTGCAACAGTCAACTCCCTGTAAGCAGCTCATGTAAACTTGCTTCTTCCTCGGCGCAGGGTCCAAAATACTGCTCGTGCTAAACCGTCCGCAGTTTGTATCGATCTCGCCTCTGAGGTTGAATCGTGAATAGAACTCTTTCACGGTTGGTTGTCTTCTCGGCGGTGGCCTGCATTGGCGCAATTGCCCAGATCCCTTCGCCTCAACCCACCACACCCGCATCCCAAGTCCAACTCGGCAATACATATCTGCAACAGAAGGAATATTCCCTGGCTCTGACTTGGTTCCGCAAAGCGGCAGAGCAAGGTAATTCCGCCGCGCAAAACAATATCGGATGGCTTTACGAGAACGGGTTTGGGGTTCAGCAAGACTATGCCGAGGCCATGGCGTGGTTCTCCAAGGCGGCCAGCCAGCACAATGCCGACGGACAGAACAACCTCGGCTGGCTCTACCACGAAGGCTGGGGAGTGAAACAGGATTACGCCGAAGCCCTGACCTGGTTCCGTAAAGCCGCAGACCAAGGAAACAGTCGGGCCCAGGAAAACCTCGCGCTTCTTTATCAAAATGGACTCGGAACAAGTCAGGACTATGCCGAGGCGCTAACTTGGGCGACAAACGGCTAGACGCACATGTCGCAAACATTTACTAATTCGTTGGAGCCTTGCAAACGATCTCATCGATTGCTGAAGGTGAGATTTTCGGTTGGGTGTATTGTGGTAGCGGGTAGAGCAAGTTGGAATCTTGCTGGTTGTAGGCGGCACACGCCTCATGCCGTAATTGGGTGGAAGAAGTCGGATCAAATGGGTAATTGTCGAAGGTGCCGCAGAATGTTTGCCAATGGTGGACACCAAAAACATCGACGTAGTCGGCACGCCCGAATGAGGCTATGTAGGTTTGTCCGCTATTGAAATCGTCCATATTGACGGTCTTACGGTCAATAAAATGGTTGTCTTTGTCGATGATGTTAGGCCGCGTAAGAACTGGTTGGTTGGGGTTTACATTCCCCTTGGCGGTGTCGTGGTACACATTCTTGTCAGTTACTCTGGGTTCGTAACCATGCGGAAGGAGTTGAACGGTAAATTTAATTAGGACGTTCGTCAGGCCAGATTTCCCGATGTCATTATATGAAAAATAGACATCAATGGATTTCCAGGTTTTCGCCGCCTCTTCCAGCGATGCTTGGTCTTGCCCTGCTAGGGGAGGCATTACAAACGGACGGGTCGTACCCATGCTAAGAAATCCGGACTCATCTCGAATGGCGATAGATGCTTGGGCGACAGTGCCCGACGCCGCGCTATGGCTGTCGGCCTCCCCAGCTTCGTATTCGAGCAGAGTCTGTCTGGCAATCTTGGCGCTCATGCAGGCATCGTAGGCAGCGTTCTGAGTAGCTTTCGTAGCAATGATCATTTGATTAAGCTGCAAATAATAAACGCGAATAGTACCGGCTGTTAATATGGCCAGAATGATGGATAGGTAGAAAGTAGCATGGTTGATCCAATGGACTCTTCCCGTCGGCTTCTGGGAATCTTCTTCCTCTTGATAGGAGCGGGTTGTGGGCTCGTTGCTCATTACGCCCTGCTCTGGAAGGTTGGTTCTTGGGTCTTGCCCAAACGGTTGACCATCGGGATTCCCGGATGGGGGATTGCTTCCATTCTCCTGTGGCACGGGTTCACGCTCCTGATGACTCCTTGAGAGTGCGATGAAAATTATGAAACCTGAATATACCGAAGGCCCAGAAGCACTAGCAAACTTTGAACGGTTTACAACCGCGATTCTACAGGCTAATCCGAAAAAGAAAAAGAAGCAGGCTAAGAAGCCTGCTTCTGTGCGGAAGCCGAAGAAAGCCGACAGGGACTAGAACGGGATTGGTGTCTCCCGCGCCCCTGTCGTTTCGTGGTGGAGCGAGTCGGTTCCTTTGCCTGTGAGTTCGACATAGGTCAACCTCTTGCCGAATACTTGGCTCATGGCTAGCTCGAAACGCTGGGAATCGTTCATGTCCTTGCGTGTGTTATAGCGGAAAGTCTGCTCGTCAAGGTAGCGATGAAGATGAAAAGGTTCGACCGATACGTAGGTTCCCGAAATCCCGCGCTTGAGAAGCGACCAGAAATTCTCAAGGCCGTTGGTGTGTACGCGGCCATCTACGTATTGAACGGCATGGTCTACAACTTGGTGCGCGTAGTCGGTAGCGAGTCCTTCATAGGAAAGCAGGGCATCAGAGTAGAGAGCCGCGCCAGCAGTGACATGCTTGCGTACTTCGCCTTGCAGTGCTGCCTTCTTGCGATTCGGTACGACGGTGGTGCGAATCTTTCCGCCGCGTTCAAGGATTCCCATTACGGCGGTTTTGTCTTTCGTGCCAGTGCCGGTGATGCGGCGCTTGCGTTCGCTAACGTGCATGTTCCGAGCTTTTCCACCAATGAACGATTCGTCTACTTCGATTTCGCCGCTGCCACCGCCGAGCTTAGACCCGAAGAAATCATCCTGCATGACCTTGCGGATTCGCTGAAGCATAAACCATGCCGACTCCTGATGAAGCCCCAAGGCTTTGCCAAGCTCGTAACTGCTGATTCCGTTCTTACAGTTGCACAGCATCCAAAATGCCGTCATCCACTTGTCGAGAGTGATGGGCGAATCTTCCATGATCGTGCCAACCTTCAAGGTGAACTGCTTCTTGCAGGTATAGCAGAACCAGATGCGCCGCGTCTTGATAAACGAGTGCTTTGCCGTGTTGCAGCGTGGACACGTAACCTTGCCATCGGGCCAGCGCAACTTGGTCGCGTAGGCGAAGCAGCGGTCAGGATCGGAGAAATAAACAATGGCAGCTTGTAGCGTTTTCGGGCTTTTTGTGGCGTCCATGACCAAATACTACACTAAGCGCACATGTGTGTCAAGCCGTTTCTTGCCCTAACTTGGCTACACAAGGCCGCGGATCAGGGCAGCGCGAGCGCCCAGGTAAATATCGGCTACTTCTACCAGAACGGCTGGGGAGTAAAGCAGGATTACGCGGAAGCGATGAGATGGTATCTCGGCCCAGCCAATAAGGGCAACGCTTATGCACAGACGGATATAGGTTGGCTTTATGAAAACGGTCGCGGAGTCGCCCGCGACTATGCGGTCGCCATGGCTTGGCATTACAGAGCAGCGCGTCAGGGCCATGCCCAGGCGCTGAATGCGATTGGATGGCTCTACCAAAACGGCAGTGGAGTAGATCAGGACTATGCCAAAGCTTCCGATTGGTACCGCAAGGCCGCAGAGCAAGGTAACAGTGACGCGATGAACAATCTAGGCCGGCTCTACGATCAAGGCCTTGGAGTTCACCAGGATTCCACCGAGGCGGCTGAGTGGTATCGCAAGGCGATCGCGAAAGGCAATACGCGGGCATCACTCAACCTCGCGCTCCTCCTACACCCGGAGATGCCTCAGCCGACTGGGATGACTCAAGTTTGTACCGAAACAAACTCATCCTCCTGCGTTACCCCTCCCAAGGTTCTGTCCTCTGTGGATCCCGAATACTCGAAGCAAGCCTCGGATGCGAAGTACCATGGAACGTGCGTGCTTGGATTGATCGTGGGCGCCGACGGCGTGCCCAGAAACGTTCGTGTGCTAGTCAGCCTCGGGATGGGACTCGATGAGAAGGCAGTGGAAGCGGTGCAGAAGTGGAAGTTTGAGCCCGGCATGAAAGACGGCAAGCCCGTCGCTGTTGAATTAGCAGTCGAAGTAGATTTTCAGCTCAAGTGAGCACGGCCGAGCGCTTCCTCTCTCACTGCTCGATCTTCGTACCCAACCCCGCATACAGGTAGTTTTCCCCGTACGCCTTCTTCAATCGCGCAAATGCAGGTTCGCCCGTGCAATGTCCCGGCGCGATCCTCTGCACCTTCCACTTCGTCTTTAAATTCTCCACCAGCGCGTCAATCTCTTCCACCGGCGTCGTCACCAGATGCAATCCCCCGAAAACAATCTCCGTCCTCGCATCCACCGCGCTGGCCGCTTCCAGAATCGCTTCAATGCCCGAGTGCGAGCACCCGTCCACCAGCAGCAATCCATTCGGCCTTTTGATCGCCAATGTTAATTCTGGCAGTTCCAGCGTTCCTTTCTTCTGCGAAACAGTTCGTAGAAGAAACATTCCAGGCAATACTTCCGTCGTTTGATTCACCGGTACGAAATTCCCCGTGTCATACAGCTTGCCCCACGCGAAATGTTCCGGATCCGTTCCCCCGAAATACCGCATCTTCGCCGGCAAGCTCTCATCCGCCCGCAAGAACGTCTTCGGAAACGGCAGTCCCCCAAATCCATTCCCGCCGTCCGCGGGCACATAGACCGTAACGTTCGGATTCACCTTCAGTACGTATCTCAACCCCGTCGTGTGGTCAGCGTGCCGGTGCGAGATCACCACAAAATCCAGCTTCGTCAGGTCGATTCCCAGCGTCTTCACATTGTGTTCAAAAATCGCGGCATTGTTTCCCGTGTCAAATAAAATTCGCTTCCCGTCGTGCTCCACCAGCGCGGAAAATCCCCAATCCTTCGTCAGTTCCTTTGATTCCCCGAACGCGTCATAAAGGATGGTCACTTTATCCTGCGCCCCGCAGGCAATTGCCGCAGCGCACAACAGCAAGAAAGCCAAAATTCGCAATATGTGAATTCTCAAGCAACACCTCCAATCAGAATTTCAGTTCATTGGCGCTCAACACGCGACGGCCTGCTGAGCTCCCCGGGCCTACTTCCGCGCGTAGCGCGTCTTGCACTGCGGACACTCCAGCACATGCATCTTCCCGCTCAGTGGAATAGTCGGAATGATAAAGAAGAACACCAGAAACCGCATTCCGGTCTTTTGAATAAAGTGGGCCAGGGTCCCGCAAGTTCCACAGCGCATCATTTCTGCCGTAGCTTCCGACCCCCAGAAGAAGATCTTGGTTCCAATGATCAGCATAGCCGCGTCAGTTTACTACGCCGTCGCCGAACTTTCACGACGGGCTATCGCTCCCTCGCCATGCCACTTCCGGCCAAGCCCTTCCAGTTGAGCCAGCACCTTCTCAATATCTTTCATGCGGTCGGTAATCCCATAGGTCACCGCCGGAGGGATGGTCTGTTCATAGTGCCGGAAAACAAACCCCGCACCCTCTAGTGTCCGAAGACGCTCTGTCAGCACGCGCGAAGAGATGCCATCCACCTGCCGCCGCAGCACGCCAAAGCGCGCGGGGCCGTTGTGGCTCAGGGCCCACAGAATGTGCAGTGTCCAGGGCCGCGCCAATAATTCGAGCAGCCCACCCATGGCACAGGGGGACGGAGATTGAGAGCGTCTCTTAGGACTCATATAGATACCAAGTTACTATAAAGTGCCCACCATATAAAAGGACGGTAGTTATTTATTGTAACCAAAGGCAAGATCCGTCATCCAAGCTGGGTGCTCGATTGAAGTCCGCAGGGAAGGTCAGTTTTGCTTTAATCTAAAACCAAAAGGAGAAACACATGTCAGATCCAACCATTCAAGTTCTGCCCAAAGGTCCATACCTGGTTGCCGGGAAGGTCACTCTTCTCGACGCCAGCGGCAACAAGATTGAGGCGGGAGAAAAAATTGCTCTCTGCCGCTGCGGCGCTTCCACCAACAAGCCGTTCTGCGACGGAGCGCATACCAAGATCGGATTCGACGCGGCCGCTGCGGCCGTTCCCCAAAGCGCAGAATAGTTTTGCCCTGAGAAACCGCGAGGGGCGCGGTGTGCGCGCCCCTCCGATTAATACAGAATTGATTTAAAACGAAACCGAGTTATACGCCGACCGGTTGCTTCGTCTGCACTGGCACTGGAGTCAGCCAGCCGTGGCGATCGCTTTTTTCTCCGCGGACTACGGCGTAGAACTCTTTCTGAATTGCTTTGGTGATTGGGCCGATTCCGCCTTTGCCTACTTTGATCTTGTCGACGGTGCGAATCGGAGTGATCTCGGCCGCTGTGCCGGTGAAGAAAGCTTCATCTGCGATGTAGAGCATTTCGCGCGGGATCATCTGCTCGACGATGGGAATGCCAAGATCGCGCGCGATCTGCAGCGTTGAATCGCGCGTAATGCCGGGCAGCACGGAGTTGCCGAGCGGCGCGGTGATCAGTTTTTCGTGATGCACGATGAAGACGTTCTCGCCCGAGCCTTCGCTCACGTAGCCGTTCACGTCGAGCGCGATGCCCTCGGCGAAGCCGTTGACGATGGCTTCCATCTTGATGAGTTGCGAGTTCATGTAATTCGCGCCTGACTTCGCCATGGCCGGCAAGGTGTTCGGCGCGATGCGCGTCCAGGAGGAAACGCAGGCGTCGCAGCCATCGTTTTCTCCGCCCAGGTATTTTCCCCACGGATAATTAATGATGTAAACCTCGGTGGGCGAGTTGAAGGGATTCACTCCCGCCTCGCCATAGCCGCGGAGAATGATGGGGCGCACGTAGCAGGGCCAGACGCCGTTGCTGCCTACCACTTCGACCATCGCCTTCACCAGTTGATCGAGCGTGAAGTCGACTTCGATGCGATAGACCTTGGCGGAATTCAGCAGGCGCTCGATGTGCTCGTGCGCGCGAAAGATCGCGGGGCCGGAGGGCGGCGCGTAGCAGCGGATCCCTTCGAAGACCGAAGAGCCGTAGTGGACCACGTGCGACATCACGTGAATCGTCGCGTCATCCCAGGGGATGAGCTTGCCATTGTGCCAGATGCTTTCCGACTTCTGAATCGCCATGCGGACTCCCTTCAGCTGCGAGAAAACCCAACCTGCGTTACAAAACATTATAGCTGAGAGTCTGAATTCGAGACCGCTTGCGCTGGACATAAAATGCGACCACGGGGGCTGAAGCCTGCATCTTCTGTGACGCTCGACGCGGCGCAGCACGCATTCATCTCACGTCACCAGATGGTCTCCACAGCTTTGGACCTGCGGATGCGCGTGTCCGCCGTCACTAGCGGCATGCCCTCGACCATTGCTGTCGCGGCAATCAATCGGTCTGACGGGTCTTTGGGAAAGTCTTTAGGCAGGCGCACGGCGAGGGCTGCGATCTCGGGCGTCGCGGGCCTCAGAATGACGCGTGCTACGGTTTCGCGCACAAACGATTCCACGCTTCCCACGACCGCGATTCGGCCACTCTGCGCCAGCCACGCGATCTCCCACAGTGTGATGGTCGCCACCGCAATGCCGTTGTCCTGCCGGGCCTTGCGAATGACCTCATGCGCTCTCTTCGAGAGCCGCTTGTCGTCGCTCGCCATCCAGAGAAGGACGTGAGTATCGAGCAGAATCACCTGCGCTCCCTCACTTGCACTCCCAATCCTCAGGCGGAGTGATTGGACCCACTATATCTCCGAGGATCTTCACCTTCCCCGCCATGTAGTTGAAGATGTCGTCACCCCGTTCCTCGGCGGGGACGAGCTTGACCACGGGCTTGCCGTGTTTGGTGACCAGGATGGGTTCTCCGCTCTTCGACACCTGATCCATGATCGCCAGGCACTTCGCCTTGAACTGACCTGCGGCTATCTGTTTCATTGTATGGTCATATTATTATGACTATAGGAAGAATGCAATCGATTTCCTCATCATCATCCTGCCGAGCGCGGGCGGGCCGCGGTGCGGATGGCGGGCGCGGGCTTGGCTGCGGCTGGTGGTTTCGGGACCGCGACATTGGTGGTGGCCGCTGGAACGGGGGGCTTGGGCTTGGGGATGACGATTGGCTTGGGGCGCGGGATTCGCGCTAGTACGCCGGCCTGGTGGAGTGCGGGCAACGGGGGCTTCTCTACGGCTGGAGCGTCAGGGTACTCGGGGACTTCGTGAATCATTTGGCTCTCATAGATGGGGAAATGGACGCGCGGGGAATTTTTTACGGCTATGTGGAGAGCGCGCAGGATTAGCTGGGCGCGTTTGAAGTCGATGGTGTTGCGAATGAGGGCGTTAATGATCTCCATGAGCGAGGCCTGGATGCCTTCCTCGTCCTCGATCAGGGCCATGGGATGGAGGCGAGATTTTGGTGGCGTGCGGACTCCGCGGATCATGCGTTGATGGAAGTAGCAGAAGACTTCGCCGCGGAGGGACGGGGAGCCGCAACGGACTCCGTTGACCTTGATGTGGGTGCAGACGCGGGTGTTCTTGTTTAGGGACATAGGGTTGACACCTTTCGAATCCGGATTGGAGAAAATTTCGGATCTAGCTTGTAAGTTATTGATTTGGGGTGGGTTGGAGGCGAGGGGATCGGGGCTATCCGCGTAAAATCTTGATAACCAAGGGTTTGCATGGAAAATATTCAAAAGATGAGACTTAGCTATAGCTTGCAGGGCTGGGGCCAGGGTGGATATGTATTCCTGGAGATTTTGCCTTTTTGGGAGCATACAGCTTATAGTTTACAGGGGGTGTCAAGGTTGGATGTCACAATGGGGCTGTGGAAAAGCTGGCAGGGGCAACAGTAAGCGAAAACGACTTACTTGATAGGCGACGACAGAGCTGTCATTTAGGGAGGTCCGCGGTTTGGGCTCGCCCTGGGCTAGTGAAAAATTTACGCACGTTCTCCCGCGCCACTTGGCGCATCCGTTCCAGGGTTTTCTGCCCGGCCTTGCTCTTCTTCCGCGCGAAAAGAATCTTGCGGACGTGCGGAGACACGTGCTTGTCAAGCTCGACAAAATCGGTAGGAGAAATTGCGCCATTGCGGGCACGGAACGAGATAAGCGACGCCTCCAAGCCGGTGATCCTCTTGGGGCGCTTTTCAGTTTGGCGCTTCGTGGATTTCTTAGAAGCCATGTGCTCCCCTAAGGGTTAGATTTTGTCCAGGCGAATAGGATGCTGTCCGACCAAGTAAGGGTGACCTGCGTTACCTCCGTCACCTCTGCCATCCGCGGTCCATTCTTCACAATACTCTACCGCTGCACTGAGCACAACGGCATCAGCTCCAGCGGGGAGGATGATTTCCTTGGCACCTCCACTTCGGGCATCCTTCCAGAGCGCGATGCAGCCCGATGGAGCTGAGGCTCCGGATGAGGGCCTGCTCAGGTTGGCCATGCCTGCGCTAGTGAGCGTCAGTACCGAGCATCCAGGATCGTCGGCGAATGTGGTCGCATATCTGCCGGGCCAACGGCTTGAGAGCTGCGGGCCGTCCATCAGCAAACATATCAGGAGGTTCGGGCCTACAGAGTGAACCAGGTCTCCCAGTGGATCAGGCCGAGCTAGATCTTCGCAGATGAGGACACAGACCGTGAGCCAAGGCTTCAGCGTAACTAACATTAGGCAACGATCCTTGACATCGATGTGTTCCCACCAATTGGCCTGCGGATTTAGGATAGAACCGATTCCGTATTGCATGATCTGGTTTTTATCCAGCTTCCACCGGTGGTGTTTTTCCTGCTTAAGCGTGGCGCAGTATTCTCCACCCGGCAGCATCACGTCGAACCGTATATAGTTTTCGCCGCTTGTGCCTTCCTGTGCAGGTTGTCCAACGCCGGCAATCAAGAAACGGTCCTCCCGTACAACCGCTTTGCTGATTTGTTCGACGGACCTTGGCGTGAGCCCCAATTCAGGGATGACTACTCCGTCGATTCGTCCTACGGTTTTTTCGGCGGCGCCGACCAGCTTTCGTATGACATCGGAGCGCAGTGGCCCTACAGGGTCGAAGGTAAACATTCCATACGCCCCTCGCTCGACGTCGTCTGTCATCCTGTGCCTCTCGGTGGCCCGAAATTGCTTGGGAATAATACGATTCGGCCACGGGACGAGCAGAAGATTCAATGCATGGTCGCTAGTCTCAGCGCAGAAGCTGTACCACTGAGGACTGATTTCAGTAGTCGCAACTAGGGCTAGGAAATGCGAGAACGATCGAATCGTCAAGCCAGTTTGCGCGGTATGGCACTTTGGCAAGACTCGCGCCTTGGAAGGGTGAATCCTCTTGCAGAGAGTCGAGCCGTTTTCCATCGGGAACAATTGGGACTCAGAAATTCTGGTGAATTCGTCGTCGTCGGTACTCGTGAGTGAAATCCCAAGGCCGGCGCACGCCTCGTCTGCTGCTGCGAGGATGTTAAGCAGTGCGGCCAGGACTTGTTTGCGCCTTCCTAAGGCGGTGAGTGGGAGGGCTCGATTTGACCTAACTATTTCCAGCCATTTGCGAACCACTGGAGGCGGAAGTTTACTCTTTCCAGCGGCGGCTCGCCATTTTCTGCCGATTGCTTCAAGTGCTTCTTCTCTGTCCTCTTGGGCATGCTTGAAATCCAGACGCGGCTTGCCGGTGCCAACTAGCGCGGTGTAGGCTGAAGACCTTTGTAGTGCGGTAGCGACGAAGCAGAATGCGTCGGGCGGCCACGAGATTGTCCACATTGAGATGTCAGAGCTTTGGAACAGGTACTCAAAAACCGATCCCAATGTCTCAGCGGTCGGCGGGTTTTGGGTCATTCGTCTTTCTTCTCCGATCAAAACGAGGGGGCCACGGCGTAGCCGTGGCCCCCTCACAGTCGGGTTCCTTTTTACTCTTGTGTGGGGGGAATGCCAAGCACTTTCGTGGCGTCGGGCGGCAGGGAATGGGGACGGGTCCCGATCTGCTGCTGGCGGACAGCAGGTTCCTCACCGGGCTTCCAGCCCGGTTCGGAATGACAGAACGTTTTTGGGGCGGTCTGCTTACGCGGCGCTGAAGCGACCGCTCTTCCACGGTTGCGCCGGCTTTGCGGCACCCTTCGGCTTCGCTCAGGGCGGGCTTGAATTCGTGCCCTTCCCGTGCCTGCCTCCAAAACCGCTGCGGCCCGATACGGCTGGGCCGCATGGACGGGCGGCGGCGCCCGTCCCCACACGAGTGTTCTGACGGCGGTCCGCTACGCTGGCAGTGGGCGGGGCACCGGGGCGTGAGCTTGGTGGGTGCGTTCGATAATTGGCACCAGGCGTTCCGGCAGTTCGCTCTTCATCACGTATTCGTCGACCAACCAGAGAATTCGTTCAGGCACCTCGGAGTAGGCTGAAAGCAGGATGATGGGCAGGTTGGGAAAGCGCCGCTTGATGTTGCAGGCGACGGCTTCGGCGTCCATGCCTTCGAGTTTGTACTCGAGTAGAACGGCGGATACAGATGCTTCCTCTAACATCTTCATCGCGGCGTAGCCGCTGGACGCGATCTTGACGGAATAACCGTGAGATTCCAGAGTCGCTTTGCGAAGCTCCAGGGCTTGTGGAAGGTCGTCGATGTACAGCAGCGTGGGGGATGCCATGGCGGTACCTCCTCATGGACGGTTGCAAACTGGGTTTGGCTTGCCGTTGCCCGACGTGCATGGCACGCGGGACACGACACATCCCGCCACAACGTGGTGACGCGTGCGAATGGAAGCAGCCTTTAGCTAAGGGGCAACCATTGATCAATCAAGTTAAGCAACGCGCGGGCATCCGTCTGTTCAAAATTGATCACTTTTCGCGAGATGTTTTAGAACTGGAAGATTGGATCGGCAGACGAGTCGTGGCGGCCCAGGGACGTTAGTAAATAGGAGAGACGGGGGTTTGGATTGGTTGTGGGGTTAGGCTGGCTTTTACTGTGGTGGTGGAGAGTTCGTCGCCGCGGAAGTATTTGGGTTTTTCTTTTGAGCCTTCTTTCGAGGCGGCGGCTTTCATTTCTGGCATGGCTTCGTAGGGCTTGCTGTAGTCGTTGGCGGCGTTCCAGAACAAGAATCCTATGCCGCCTTTTTCTTTGGCGGTGGCTACCTGGACCTTTATGTATTCGGGCGAGTAGGTTTTGGTGCGCCAGTGGAAGGCTTGCAGCCAGGGGCGGATTACTACGCCTGAGCCTTTTGTGATGAGTTCGAAGCGCTCCATGGATTCGCCGATGAAGTGCTCGGGGGCGTCGCCGGGGTGTTCGATGTTATCCATGCCGAAGAAGTGCGAGGGGTAGATCATGGGCGAGAGCACGTCGCAATATTTCGCCATGCCTACGATGTCTTGGCCGGTGTGGGAGAGATCTGCCTGGCGCTGCCACGCCATTACTCCGAAGACGTCGAGCGAGAGGAGGACGCCGGTGGGGTGGAGTTCGGCGTAGGCTTTTTTCAGGAAGGCGGTGATTACGTCGGAGCGCTGGATGGTTCGGGCTTCGGCTTCCGGCTTTCGGCTTCCGGGTTCGTTGGTCGCGGTTTGGTAGGCGAAGGTGGCGTCTTTTTGGTCGCCTTCGGCGGGGAAGCGGACGTAGTCGAATTGAATTTCGTCGGCGCCGGATTGGGCTACGAATTTGGCTAGCGCGATGTTGTAGTCCTGAACTGTGGGGTTGGAGGAGTCGGTCCAGACGAGCTTGCCGTTTTCGCGCCAGGGCTGGCCGGTTTTCTTTGAGTGGACGGCTAACTCGGGATGTGCGACTACCATGCGCTCGTCGCGGAAGATGGCGATGCGGGCGATGGCGTGCATGTTTTCAGAATGCAGAAAGTGGACGAACTTGGGCAGATCGTGAATGTAGACCTGATGCTTGCCGAGCAGCGGATGCTCGAAGGGGATGGTTACGCTGCCGTCGCTGTCTTTGATATCGAAGACTACGGCGTTGCCTCCGACTTCGCGCCAGTGGCGGATGATCCGGATGCCGTGGTCGCTGGCGGCCATGATTCCGGTGAGATAGATGGCACGGACTTCGAAGTCTTTGGGGACGGGGATGGTCTTTTCTTGTATCGGCTCGGGCAGGATTCCGGGGATGGTGATTTGCTCGCCGGCTTTCAGAATGTTGGCGGAATGATTGCCGTTGGTTTGGCGGATGGCTTCGGCTAGTTCGGTCGACGTCAGATAAGTTGTGCGCTTTAAATATTGGCGGGCGATGGTGGGGATGGCTTCTCCGCGCCTGGCGGCGTAGGTCTCGGTTGCCGCGAGGGTTGGCGAAGAAATGTTTGCCGGCTTTAACGTTGGAGGCACGGTGGCTTTGACTAGTTGCGGCGCGGCGGGCGCTGGTTGCGCGGTTTGGGCTTGAGCGGCGAAGGCTGAAGAGAGGCGCGGATTCAGGCGCATGGCGGCTGCGGCGAATAATAAGGACGAGAGTGCGGTGATGGTTAGAACCGATTGGCGGCGCAAGGTTCCTCCAGAAAACTTTCTTTCTGGAATTTATCTTGTGCCGATTAACGCGACTAGTTACCGCTGGACATCCCCCTTTAGATTTCCGATGCTTCTGGCGAAGATCAAAATCTTTAACACAGAGGGCACAGGGGGTCACAGGGTAGAGCTCACACCTTTCACCACGTAGGGCACCCTTCGACTGCGCTCAGAGCAGGCTCGGTTTCACGGGGTAAACCCTTACGCCGGAATTGGTGTTTCCTTTCCTGCGCAAAGTATTTCTCTTCGTCCCTCTTACCTTTCCACCGAAGTTGGTCTAAGATGCTCGGCGGCTGTCTAAATCCAGCCAGATACGGGGTTTCCGGCGGGAGCAGTAATCCTCAGGCCTTGGCCAGTCGCTTGCTTTAGTACAGGCAACCCCGGACTTGCATGGGGTCAGGCAGGCGAACTGGTTTCGAGTGACAGAAATTGTCAACGTTGAAACGGGGAGTCGAAAGGCCTGAGAGTCCGGGAAACGCAGGGACAAAGGCCGAAGATACGGCCTGAAAAGACAGGACAGACGCCACTTTTATGAGAACGAATCTTGCTACAGTGCTCGATCCGAACCGCCGCAGCGCCGATGCTGGAGAGTTTGAATCCGCATTGCGCCGCCGCATTGTGGGCCAGGACCAGGCCGTGGAAAAGGTCGCCGAGATTTATCAGATGTTTCTGGCGGGCTTGAATGCGCCGGGGCGTCCGGTGGGAAATTTACTTTTTCTGGGGCCGACCGGGTCGGGTAAGACTCGCGTGGTGGAAGCGATGGCGGAGTCTTTGTTCGGAGATTCGCATGCCTGCATCAAGATTGATTGCGCTGAGTTTCAGCACTCGCATGAGATTGCGAAGCTGATTGGATCGCCTCCGGGATATTTGGGACATCGGGAGACGCATCCGCTGCTTACGCAGGAAGCGTTGAATCAGTGGTTCACGGAAAAACTGAAGCTTTCGATTCTGTTGTTCGACGAGATTGAGAAGGCCAGCGATTCGTTGTGGCAACTGCTGCTTGGCATTCTGGATAAGGCTACGCTGACGCTGGGCGACAATCGCCGCGTGGATCTTTCGCAATGCATCATCATTCTGACTTCGAACCTGGGCGCCAGCGAGATGACGGATCTGGTCGACGGCGGATTTGGGTTTGCGCCGAAGGCTGTGGAAGTCGACAACAACTTCGACGAGAAGATTCAGCGGACGGCGGTTGAGGCGGCGCGGCGGAAATTTACGCCGGAGTTCATGAACCGCATTGATAAGACTGTGGTGTTCAAGACTTTGCGCGACGAGCATCTGGCACAGATTCTGGAGATCGAACTGGGGATGGTGCAGCAGCGCGTGCTGATGGCTTCGGGCACGAACCAGTTTGTGTTCAATTGCACGGCCGACGCGAAGACGTTCCTGTTGAAAGAAGGAACCGATCCGCGGTACGGGGCGCGGCATTTGAAGCGCGCGATTGAGCGGCATTTGGTTTTCCCGCTGGCGAATCTGGTGGCTACTGCGCAGGTGAAGCTTGGTGACTTCGTCCGCGTAGATATGGCTTCGGAGAATCAGATGATCTTCGTGAAGGAAGCGGAGAACACGATGGCTCCGGTGCTGCTGGAGCGCTACGGAGCTGCCGCGGCTAACATGCCTGCTGCGCGCGCCGCGCGCACGGCGGTGAATGGCCGTCGCGATGTGGGCGCAAGCCCGATCGCGGAAAGCAAATAAATTTAGTAAAAAGTTTACCTGTAGGTAAAATCCTCGCCTGACCCGCATCTCGCGAGATTCATGTGGCGCCGGAAAAATCCCGGCGCCTTTTTTATTGTCCGGCTAGGTTGCAAAATCCTTCATCTTGACGGCGCTTGCTGCAGAGTGCAATGCTCGTGATCGTCGGTTTACCTTGGGCCCCATGTTCCCTGCGCTCCCCCGCAGCGGTTGTCGATATTTCCAACCACGGAGAGAATGAAATGAAGTCCATGAAGTTTTTCCATCAGCTCGCCGTGACCGCGGCCATCACCTTCAGCCTGGCGCTGTGCGCTCGAGCGCAGACTTTTACGAATCTCGCGGCCTTCAATGGCGGGAACGGTGAATATCCAAACTACGGGTCCATGGTTCAGGCCACAAACGGCGATTACTACGGGACGGCTGATCGAGGCGGAGAGTATGGCGGCGGCGTTGTTTTTGGAGTGACGCCGGCCGGTAAACTGAGCGCGCTCTACAGCTTTTGCGCCCAAACCCATTGCTCCGATGGGAACCACCCTTGGGGCGTAGTGCTGGGCAGCGACGGAAATTTCTACGGCGTAGCGAATCAGGGTGGAAACCACATCGGTTCTGGCACAATCTTCAGAGTGACCATCGGGGGCAAATTCACCACGCTCCATACCTTTTGCGCGGCCGGTGTCGACTGCACGGACGGCGAATTTCCGGTCGGTCTGGTGCAGGGGAGCGACGGAAATTTCTATGGAGCGGCAAGTATCGGCGGCGGGACCCACAACGGCGGCGATGGCGGCACCATCTTCGAAATCAGCCCGTCGGGCGAATTCAGGAAACTCTACACATTCTGTTCGAGGAGCAACTGTAGCGACGGATCCTACCCCGAGTCGGGACCGATGCAAGCGAACAATGGGGATCTATATGGGACGACGTACGATGGCGGATCCCAGGGCTATGGCGTGGTGTACGAGATCACGACGTCCGGAACTTTCAAGGTGCTCTACAACTTCTGCTCGCAGGCTGACTGCGCGGACGGCGCGGGCCCCTTCGGCGGATTGATCCACGACCCGGATGGGAACCTTTACGGGACCACACTGAACGGCGGAGCCAACGGGTATGGTACGGTTTTCGAGATTACAATCACCGGAGAATTTATTGTGCTGCACAGCTTCGACAACACGGACGGAGCACACCCCGCGGCTGCGCTGGTCCAAGCCAACGATGGCAACTTCTACGGGGTTACAAGTAACGGCGGGGGCAGCAACGACGCCGGAACAATTTTTGAGATCACGACGGGCGGCGTATTCAGTTCGCTCTACAGTCTTTGCCTTCCTTCAGCCTGCAACGGATATTACCCCTCGTCTGTATTGATGCAGGCTACCGACGGTACGTTCCTCGGGACAACCTACAATGGCGGCTCTGATGGCGACGGCGAAGTCTTCAGCTATTCGAAAGGGCTCGGGCCGCTGGTCAAAACTGTGCCCGTCGCGGGCGCGGCTGGGCAGAGCGTCATCATCCTCGGCAACAATCTGACTGGATCGAGCAGCGTCACGTTTAACGGCACTGCGGCGGAGTTTACTGTTGTCTCCGACACTTACATCACGGCGACCGTGCCTCCGGGCGCGACTACGGGAACTGTCTCGGTGACTACACCTACTGGTGTGCTTAAGAGCAATCCGGCATTTCAGGTTTTGCCTTAGTCGGTTGTTCGCGGCGGAGCGAATAAGTTTCTGAAGGTAAAACCCTCGCCTGACCCGCATCTCGCGAGATTTAAGTGGCGCCGGAAAAACCCCGGCGCCTTTTTTTTGTTTTTGGCGGCTTGACGCGATGTTGGGCGGGAACCCATAAAAATAAATGGCGATGTTGCATTTTGGAACAGCGGTCGCTGGCGGCCAATCATTCCCCTCACGGTGTGAGCTAAGTCACTGACGCGACTTGCTTATTGGTATTTGATTAGTGCGGCTTCCTCTCTTTGAAGAGCAGTTGCCAGCGGTTGGAACGCGACTTTCTACGGGGGGTGGCGAGAATTCCATTGACACGATGCGGTTGGGGGGAATAGCTTCAGGTTCGTCTGTTTTTCTCGCGTCCGAAACGTAGTTCCCCCAATCGAGACGCGACTCCCCTCGGCAAACCACTCGAATTGACGGAAACCTATTTCCGCCGGGCCAAGTTTAAAAATTCTGGAGGCTCGTGATGAAACGCATCCGTGTGGCGTTTTTGGTTCTGTTCGCATGCTTCGCGTCCGCAGCATTCTGCCAACAGCCTGCGGTCAATCCCCTCAACAACTGGAGCGAGTTCCACCAGAGCGACATGCAGCGCTATAACCCGTATGAGGATACGCTTGGCGTCAGCAATGTTGCGGACCTGAAACTGAAGTGGGGCTACCCCATGGGCACCGACGAGCCGTCATCGCCTGTGGTGGCCGGCGGCGTGGTTTACGTCCAGACGTTGGCGGGGCTCTGCGAAGCCTGCGGTATTGTCTTCGCGGTGAAAGACGGCTCCTTGCTGTGGAGCTACAACGAGGGTCTCGGCGGCGGCTCGGACTCTACGCCCGCTGTGGCTGACGGAGTGCTGTATTTCGGCAACTATTCGGGTTTCGTCCAGGCAATGGATGCCAGCACCGGCGCATTTTTGTGGATCAGCGAGCCCATCGGCGACTATATCGATTCCTCGCCTGCGGTGGCGCTTGGCATGGTTTTTGTGGGCTCGGCTTTTGACGGCAATACCATCGGGACCGTCACTGCTCTCTCAACCATCGACGGGACAGTGGTGTGGTCGTTCTCAACCGGGGCTGAGGTGGCGTCTTCGCCCGCTGTGGTGGGGAACGTGGTTTACGTGGGCTCGGAGGACAACAACGTCTACGCGCTGAAAGCCCGCACCGGGGCCAAGCTGTGGAGCTACACCACCGGCGGCTATGTGAATTCGTCGCCCGCCGTGGCGAACGGGGTGGTGTATGTGGGTTCATGGGACAACAATTTCTATGCGCTGAACGCCACTACGGGCGCCAAGCTGTGGAGCTACACCACGGGCGGCGCTGTGCAGTCCTCACCCGCCGTGGCCAATGGCGTGGTTTATGTCGGGTCCGACGACAATTACTTGTATGCCCTGAACGCCACGACCGGCGCGCTGCTATGGAGCTACAACACCGGCGGCACTGTGTCCTCCCCGGCTGTGGCCAACGGGGTGGTTTATGTCGGCGCGGTGGCACCGAGGGTTGGCTACGGCAACAACCTTTATGCGCTGAACGCCAGCACCGGCGCGCTGCTGTGGAGCTACGTCCCCGATATACCGGCGGCGAACACTTCCGCGTACTCGCCGAGCGTGGCGGATGGGCAAGTTTATTTCGGGTCCAATTACGGAAACAGCGTGGTCGCCTTCGGCCTGAAGTGAGAGATAGCTGGCAGTGAAAATGGAGAGGCATTTGCGGCGTTGAATTTTTCGAATGGAGGCTCATCATGAAACAAATCCGTTTCGCGTTTTTGATTGCGTGTGCATGCTGCGTACCCGCGGCGTGGGGTCAGGAGTCTGCGGCCAACTCCCTCAACAACTGGAGCGAGTACCACCGGACCGACATGGTCCGCTATAACCCGTATGAGGACGTGCTCAACATCCACAATGTTGGGAACCTCGAGTTGAAATGGAGCTACAGCGTTGACACCTATGGATGTTCCGGAACCGCTGTTGCGAATGGGATGGTTTACGCCGGGTTTGGCAACGGCCAAGAGATCGCGTTCAATGCCAACACTGGCGCCAAGCTGTGGAGCTACACCACCGGCAACAGTATTTACTCCTTCTCTGCGGTGGCGAATGGGGCGGTGTACTTCGGCTCCAATGACAACAACGTGTATGCGCTGAATGCCAAGACCGGCGCCAAGCTGTGGAGCTACGCCACTGGCGGCGGGGTGAGTTCCGGGCCTGCCGTAGTGGACGGTGTGGTGTATATCGGCTCAGGGGACAACAATGTGTATGCGCTGAACGCGAGCACCGGAGCCAAGCTCTGGAGCTACACGACCGGCGGCGGTGTTCTTTCCTCACCTGCTGTGGTGGACGGAGTGGTGTATGTGGGCTCGTACGACAACAACGTGTACGCGCTGAACGCGAGCACCGGCGCCAAGATCTGGAGCTACACCACCGGCGACTTTGTGTTTTCCTCGCCCGCCGTAGTGGATGGGGTGGTTTATGTCGGCTCAGAGGACAACACCTTTTACGCGTTGCAAGCCAGCACTGGCGCACTGCTCTGGAGCTATACCACCGGCGACTATCTGAGATCCTCTCCCGCGGTGCTGCATGGGGTGGTTTATTTCACCTCGTGGGACCTCAACGCATATGCGCTGAACGCCAGCACCGGCGACTTGGTGTGGAGCTACTATATCGGAGCCACCGGAGGCTCGGGACCAGCCCTGGCGAATGGCGTGGTCTATATCACGGCGAACAACGGCGTGACGACCGCGCTAAACATGAGCACCGGCGCCAAGCTGTGGAGCTATCAGAGCAGTCTGCCATTCCTGCCCGCCGTGGCGAATGGAATGGTTTATATCGGGGACAACGAATCGGGCAATATTTACGCCTTCGGCCTGAAGTAGGGTCGCGAGATTTATGTGGCTCCGGAGAAATCCCGGCGCTTTTTTTCTTTGCAATTTCAGAAGCGGTAGACGAATGAGGCGATCAGGCGGAGATTGTTCTGGCCCTCGGTGGCGCCGGTTGAATTCACGAAGGTTGTGCGGAGGTAGTCAACGGCGGCGCGCGCGGCAAACGGCCCGGTGATGGAGCGCTCGACTCCGGCGCCCAGGGCGAACGAAGGCCGATCCTCCCATCCCGCATAGTAGGTGGTCGCAGTGATGGGAACGGCCCCGTGAATCCAGGCAGCGCCGACCAGGGCGTGCGCGAAGATCTCAGTCTTTCTTCGTCCCAGTGGATAGAACACAGGCCCGACCATGGCGGTGTAGATCTTGTCGCTTTGGCCGGTTCGGAGAACATCTCCGGCGCGGGCGAAAGTGAAGTCAAGCGTCGCTCCCCAATGCGGCGTGAATTGTGAAATGACATTCGCGGTGAATCCGTTGAGTGCCACGCGCTGCGAGTTGGGTGCGGCCAGGCTGATGTAGGCGTAACCGGCGCTGGCCTCGAGCGCAGCTGGGGCGGTCACGGCGCCCGCCGGCCCGTTGCTCGCTTGGCCGAAGAGCGGAGCGCCAAGAAAGAATACCCACAAGAGAGTCTTTGTAATTCTGTTCGTTTCCACGATAGCTATTGGACCCTTTGCTCGACGCCCTTCCGCGAGCGGCGTCTCCTAGTATCTCATCCTCTGATGTTCTGTCAGCTGCTCAAAAGGACATCCCCTCTCGTTTCGCTTCTCGCGAGGGTTGTAGGGCGCCAGAAAAATGGCGGCTTTTTTGTTTTGCCGCTGTCTTCTTTCTGACTTCATTGACTTCGCGGTTTCGCGGAACGTAGGATTCTCACTTGGCGATTCGACCAAACCATTTCCTTATAGCATCGTCTAACGTTCGGAGTTTCGGAGGATCCACCACTCATGCCGCATTCATTTTGCCGTCGCTGGGGAGTCGCTGCGCTTTTCACGTGTGTGTGCGTCGCACTCACCATAGCCGTGGAGGCGCAGAATTCTCCGGGCCCGCAGCCTGCGCCGATGCCGCCTCCGATTGTTGCGCCGGTGGACACGCCTTATCCGGGGACGATTTCGCTGGCTGTCGACGTCACCAATGTTACGGATCGCATCTTCAATGTGCATGAGACGATTCCGATCAAAGGGCGCGACGTTACGCTGCTCTATCCAGAGTGGCTGCCCGGAACGCACTCGCCCTCGAATCCGGTGAGCGAAATGGCTGGCCTTGTGATCACGGCCAATGGCAAACGCATTCCGTGGATGCGTGATCGCGTGAACATGTATGCATTCCATGTGGAGACGCCGCAGGATGCAAAGGCGCTGGAGGTGAATTTCCAGTTTGTGGCGCCGCAGGATCCAAAACGCGGGCGGATTTCTTCGAAGTTTGCCGATGTTACGTGGAACAGTGTGCTGCTGTATCCGGCGGGATATTTTTCGCGGGACATTAAGTTTGAAACTGAACTGCGCTTGCCGGAGGGATGGCAGTTTGCCTGTTCGCTTGAGGTGAAGTCGCAGAAGGGCAACTTGGTTCACTTCAAGGAGACGACGCTGAACACGTTGATCGACTCTCCGCTGTATGCGGGCATTTACTTCAAGCGCGTGGATCTGTCTAGCGGGACGGATAATTCGGTGTATTTGGATGTGTTCGCCGACAAGCCGGCTGATCTCGAAATTAGCGCGGATGAGCTGCAGTATCACAAAAACCTGGTGATCGAGGCGCAGAAACTTTTCAATTCGCATCACTATGGACGCTACGATTTTCTTTTCTCGGTGAGCGACGTCGTCAGCGGCAAAGGGCTTGAGCACCATCAGTCGAGCGAGGACGGTTCGCGCGCCAATTACTTTACGGATTGGGGCGCGGGCGTAGGCGGGCGGGCTCTGCTGCCGCACGAATACACGCATTCGTGGAACGGAAAGTTTCGGCGGCCGGCTGACCTGTGGACGGCTAACTTCAATGTGCCGATGCAGAACGATCTGCTGTGGGTTTATGAAGGCCTGACGGATTATTACGGCAACGTGCTCACGGCGCGATCGGGAATGAGAACTGCTGAGGAGGGTCGCGATGTATTCGCGCAAATAGCGGCGAACTTCGAAATCAGCCCGGGACGCACGTGGCGCTCTCTGGTCGACACCACCAACGGGCCGATTATTACGGCTCATGGTGCTACGCCCGCGACCTGGATGAGTTGGGAGCGTTCGTTCGACTATTATCCGGAGTCAGATCTCGTGTGGCTCGATGCTGACACGAAGATTCGCGAGCTGAGCGACGGAAAAAAGTCACTCGACGATTTCGCGAAGCTTTTTTTCGGAATAGATAACGGAAGCTACGTGACCGTTACTTATACGTTCGATGACCTGGTGAAGGCGTTGAACACCGTGCAGCCCTACGACTGGGCGGGATTTTTTCGCGCACGAGTTTACGAGGTTAATGCGAATGTTCCGGAGAACGGATTTACGCAGGGTGGGTACCGACTGGTGTACAACGATGAGCAGCCGGGGTGGATGAAAAAGGAAGAGAGCGTTCGCGGGGCGACCTTCGCGACCTCGCTCGGCTTCTCAGTAAGATCAGAGATGGGCGGTATGCCAGGCGGCGGACTGGAGGGCGTTGTGTGGGACGGCCTTGCTTTCAAGGCGGGCATTACGCCGGACATGCAGCTGCAAGCGGTGAACGATCAGAAATACACGCCGGCGGCATTGCGTGAAGCCATTCTCGCCGCGGAGAAGAGTAAGGATCCGATCAAGCTCTTGCTCAAGCGTGGCGACGAGTTCGTCACAGTCTCTTTGCATTACCACGGCGGAATGCGCTACCCGCACCTCGAGAGAGTGGAGAGCACGCCGAACGGGCTGGATGCGATACTCGCGCCGGCGAAGTAGAAGTCAGTCAGCGTTCCTCGGCAGCCTGCAGCTTGGTAAGGAAGCGAGCCAAACGCGCGATTATTGCGTCGCAAAGAACGCGACGCGTCGCGCGGCTCGCCCGGATCCTTCGGCGGGCAAAAGGCGCCCGCCTCTAGGATGACAATTGTTCAAAGGTGACAATCAAAATTCTTAAAGATCCAGAAACGCGGCGACTGAAGTCATATCGTCGTCGGCGCGAATGAGAAATCCATTGCGCCTGAAGATCAGTTGCATGGCGACGTTGTCCGTCAACATTTCCGCGGACAATTTACTTAGCTTTTCATCGCGCGCGATCTGCACAATACGGCGGAGCAGCTCGTTGCCGAGTCCGAGTTTCTGATAGCGATCGGCAACCAGCACGGCGACTTCCGCTTCATTCCCCGCGTGAAGCCGGTTCATGCGCCCGACCGCGATGATGCGGCGCTCTCCCGTGGCTGGGTCGGTGTATTCGGCAACCAGCGCGAGCTCGCGATCGTAATCTCCAAAACAAATGCGCAAGAGCCGTTCGTGCGATACCCGCCGGCTCAGGCTGAGAGAGGCGAAGAAGCGCAAGTAGACGCTCTGATCGGAGAGCGTCTCGTGAAACTTGACCAAGAGCGGTTCGTCCTCGGGGCGAATGGGACGGATGGTCACGTGCGTTCCATCTTTCATCGTCCAGGGCGCGACATATTGCAATGGGTAAGGACGAATCGCCGGCTTGGGCAACTGATCAAGAGTTACCGTAGGACCGTGCAACACGATTCTTGCATCGAGGGCCAGCATGCGTTCTGGCGAAGCCAGCAGGGGATTGATATCGATTTCTGAAATCCACGGTTGTTCGAGCACGAGCTGGCTGAAGCGGACTAACAGTCGCTCCAGTTCAGCCATGTTGACGGGCTTACGCCCGCGCACTCCTTTGAGCGCAGCGAAGATTTTTGTTTGCTCCATCATTCTTTGCGCGAGAGTTGTATTCAGCGGCGGAAGAGCCAGAGCGCGATCGCGATACACTTCGACGAGTTGGCCGCCTGAGCCAAACAAGATTACGGGTCCGAACTGAGGGTCGACGCTGCTACCGAGGATTAGTTCATAGCCATTCAACTTCACCATGGGTTGAACTGTGACGCCGGAGAAATGGTGGGCGCCGGCTTTTTCCGCAACGGAAGATTCGATCGCCCGATAGGCGGAGCGCACCGCGGCTTCATCCTGCAAGTTCAACTGAATTCCGCCAACATCCGTCTTGTGCGTGATGGTTTTGGAGAAGACCTTGAGCACGACGGGATAACCAATCTTTGAAGCGAGCGTGGCCGCTTCGTCTTCACTGGCTGCGACGCGCGTCTCGACCGTGGGGATGCCGTAGAGCGACAGCACCTGCTTCGATTCAGGCTCGGTGAGCAGAACGCGGCCGTGGCCCCGCGCGTTCTGAATGATTTGCTCGACCTGATTGCGGGCTGCGCTGGCTGTCTCAGATTGTTCCGTGAGCGCTGGCGTTTCGTAGAGTCCGCGCAGGTTGTAGGTGTAGCGCCACATGTAGGTGAAGGCGCGCGCCGCGGTATCGGGATAAGAAAAGGTGGGGATGCCCGCCGAATTCAACGCCGCTTCGCCGGCGGCGATGCTGGTCCCTCCCATCCAACTGGCGATCACGGGCTTGCCATATTGCTTGGCGTAAGGCTTGAGACGTTCTGCGATCTGCAAGGGGTCGGTCATTCCCTGCGGCGCAAGGATGACGAGCAAGCCATCGCTGTTCGGATCCTGCGATGCGACTTCGAGCGCGCGCGCATAGCGCTCGGAATCGGCGTCGCCGAGAATGTCGATGGGATTGTTGTGACTCCAGTGCGCGGGAAGAAATTCATTGAGGCGATTCAGGCTTTCCGGAGAAAGCTCAGCGAGTTCTCCTCCATTGGCTACCAGCGAGTCGGTGGCCAGCACGCCGGGGCCGCCTGCATTGGTCACGATGGTGAGCCGTGGACCCTTTGGGCGCGGTTGCCTGCCGAGAACTTCCGCCATATAGAAGAGATCCGCGATGTTGTGCACGCGCAAAACTCCGCAGCGGCGGAAGGCTGCACCGAGCACTTCGTCACTGCCTGTGAGCGAACCCGTGTGCGACGCCGCGGCGCGCGAAGCGGCTTCCGAGCGGCCGGCTTTAATTACGATGATCGGCTTGGAGAGCGCGACTTCGCGAGCGGCAGACAGGAACGATCGCGCATCTCCCACAGACTCCATGTAGAGCAAAATGCTTTTGGTATGGGGATCATCGCCGAAGTGGTAAATCAAATCGCCCCAGCTCACGTCGAGCATCGAGCCGGTTGAGACGATCGCACTGAAGCCGACTTTTTCGCGGTCGCTCCAGTCGAGAATTGCCGTGAGCAGCGCTCCGCTCTGGCTCAGGAACGCGACGCTGCCGGCCTGCGGCGCGTCTTTGGCGAAGGTGGCATTCATCCCGATGATCGGGTTCATGATGCCCAGGCAATTGGGGCCGATTAACCGCATCGAACTGCGGCGCAATTGCTGCTGAATCTGGCGTTCCAGCGCGACGCCTTGTTCACCACGTTCCTTGAAGCCAGCAGAAATCACCACTGCGGACTTAACGCCGGCGTCGACGCATTCTCCAATAAGCTGTGGGACGGTCTTCGCTGGTGTGGCTACGACAGCAAGATCGACAGGTTGTGGGATGTCGCGAATGCTTTTGAAAGCTTTGAGTCCCAACACTTCGGCGCGCTTTGCATTTACTGCATACACTTTGCCATGGAAGCTACCGCGCAGCAGATTCTCAAGAACGGTTCGGCCCACTGTACCGGGACGATCGGTCGCGCCGATGACGGCCACCGAGCCTGGACTAAACATTGCATCCAGTCCGTATTTTGTTGGGGAAGTTTGTTGCTCTTCGTGCGATGGCTGCCCTACAAGGCCAGCTTCGGTCGAACTCATAAAGCTCCTTCACGCTTCAACGTTGCCGGGAGACAAACATGGATAGCTTAAGGATAGACCAACCGCGAATGCGATCTTCAGCCAAATCGCAGGTAGTAGTTCTAATTCGGTTCAAATCAGAACGCATTCTGCACGACGATGAAGATGCTACTCCGGTGAGTACTGCAGCTGCAATTCGGCGTCGGAAGTGTTGGGAGCCGTGGTGAGTGCGCTAACCCCGTACTCGAATCCCTTCTCGAAGGCCTGCAGGTTGAGTTTGAGAAAGCTTGGCGGAACAGAATCTGCCACTGCTTTGCGGACCGCGTCGGCGTCGAGCAGACGGGTGACTGCAGTGAAGAAGCCCACCATCACCGAATTCAGCACCATGCGCTTGCCAAGTTCTTCGGCGATGCGGGTTGCGGGAATGCTGTAGATCTGGATTTCTTTGTGGATGTCGAGATCAGAAACTCGAACCAGATCTTGCTCGACGATCATGATGCCGCCGTCTTTCAACTCGGGACCGAAGCGGACGTAGGCTTCCTGCGACATTACGACGAGGATATCCGGCTGAGTAATGTAGGGATATAGGATCGGCGAATCGGAAAGGACGAGTTGTGCGCTGCAAGCGCCCCCGCGCGCTTCAGGGCCAAAGTTCTGCGTCATGGTGGCATAAGCGCCTTGATAAATTGAAGCTGCCTTGCCGAGAAGGATGGCCGAGAGAATTACTCCCTGGCCGCCGAAACCTGCAACACGAATCTCAGTTAGCTGCATACCATCTCCGGTTGATCGTTTTCGGTTCGATCGTGTTCCATTCGATCCTGTTCTCTTTGATCTTGTTCGACATATTCGTCGCCCAGCGCTTCCGCGTATTGTGCGCGCATCATGGTTCCGTAATCGGGTCGGTCGCGATCCACGAATTTGCCCACGATGATTTCGCCGGTCATGGTGAGGCCGGCTTCGCTGGTGGGCGATCCGTTGCGGACTTTACTCTTCTCTTTGTAGTACTTCATGGTGTCGAGGGCGTCGCCGAGCTTGTTGCGGCGCTGATACAGCGTGGGACAGGGCGAAATCACTTCAATGAAGGAGAAACCTTTTTTCTTAAACGCTTCGCTGATGGAGCGGGCGAGTTGGCGAACGTGGAAGGTGGTCCAACGCGCCACGTAGACAGCGCCCGCCGCTTCGACGAGATGCGGTAAGTTGAATGACGGCTCAAATGTGCCGTAGGGATTGGTCGAAGTAATCGAGTGACCGGGAGTGGTGGGCGCAGTCTGGCCGCCGGTCATGGCATAGATCAGATTGTTGACGCAGATAACTTTGAGATCGATGTTGCGGCGCGCAGCATGGATAAGATGATTGCCGCCGATGGCAGAGAGATCGCCGTCGCCCGAATAGACGACGACGTTCAGATTCGGATTCGCCAGTTTGAGACCGGTGGCAAATGGGATGGCGCGTCCGTGCGTGGTATGGAACGAATCCAGCTTGACATAACCCGCCACGCGGCCCGTGCAGCCGATGCCGGAGACTAGTGCGAGCGATCCTAAATCGATTTTCGAATCGATGAGAGCGCGCGCGAAAGAGTTCACGGTGGTGCCGATGCCGCAGCCGGGGCACCAGATGTGAGGCATGCGGTCGGTGCGCAGAATGGCATCGACTGGATTGCCGGCGTTCGTGATTTCGGTGACTAGACTATCCGACATTTGCTGGCCTCCACGATTACTTTGAGGATGTCTTCGGGTTTATGGACTCCGCCGCCGGCGTGCGATACGGCGAATGTTCTCGCCTGGCCGTCAGCAGCTCGCTGGACTTCATGCACCATCTGGCCGAGATTGAGTTCGGGGACGACGAATGCTTTTACTTTCGCCGCGAGATTGCGAATCTTTTTCTCCGGGAAGGGCCAGGCCGTGATCAGTCGCAGTTTTCCGACTCGCAGGCCCATCTCGCGAGCGGACTCGATCGCTCGTTGCGCCACGCGGGATGTGATTCCGTAGGAGACGACCACTACGTCGGCGCCCTCGAGTTGTTCTTCTTCAAACAAGCAGATGCGGTCTGCGGCGTTGCGAATCTTGCTTTGCAGGCGGCGAACCAACTTGTCCTGCACCGGCGGTGTCATGTTCGGGTAGCCGCGCTCGTCGTGCGTTAATCCCGTGACGTGAAAGTTGTAACCTTCGCCAGCGTGCGCCATTTCAGGCACTCCGTCGCCGTTGGTGCCGTACGGAAGATAATCTTCGACCGACTTGCGAGTGTGGCGGCGCGGAGTGATTTCGATTTCATCCGCCGGAGGAATCACTACCTTCTCGGTCATGTGGCCGACGACCTCGTCCATCATGAACATGACGGGTACGCGAAATTCTTCGGCCAGGTTGAAGGCGGTGATGGTGAGATCAAAACATTCCTGCGGAGAATTTGGGCAGAGCGCGATGATTTCATAGTCGCCGTGCGAACCCCAGCGTGCCTGCATCATGTCAGCCTGCGCGGGCAGCGTTGGCAGGCCGGTGGACGGGCCTCCGCGCTGCACATCGACGAACACGCACGGCGTTTCCGTCATGACGGCGTAGCCGATGTGTTCCATCATCAAAGAAAAGCCGGGGCCGGAGGTGACGGTAAACGCCTTCGCTCCGCCCCACACCGCGCCCTGTAATGTGATCGAAGCCGCGAGTTCGTCTTCCATCTGGATAAATGTTCCACCGACTTTGGGTACGCGAGCGGCGAAGCGCTCGACCACTTCGGTCGAAGGCGTGATGGGATATCCGGCGGCGAAACGTGCGCCGGCCGCCAGCGCGCCCTCACAGCAAGCGTGGTCGCCATCGATAAAGTGTGTGCCCGTGAGCACTCCGCGAGGGTCAGCCGTGCAACGATCGGCCTTCATTTGCCACCTCCCTCAGTGGGAGCCACTTTGGTGGCGTAGATGGCGAAGTCGGGGCAGTACATGCCGCACAGATCGCAGCCGCTGCAGTTTTCCGGATGCACGACATGCGGCGGATGGTAGCCCTTGGAATTGAAAGCGGATGAGAGTGCGAGCACGTGGGATGGGCAAAACTCCACGCAGAGGCCGCAGGCCTTGCAGTGCTCGACAACGATTGTTACACGTCCTTTTGCCATGAGAACTCCACGCTTACGCTGGTGAAACGCTCCACAAAACTGAGGTAATTATGCGTTGCGGCGGTAAAGTTGCCTGTGACGAACATCACCGATGTATGTGAAGGCGAACACATTGGGTCAGTTCATTGGCGTGGAGCTGAGGGTGCCGCGTCGAGATCAAAATCTCCCGACTTCGGCAAACTCAGCTCGGATCACCGGCGAGTGGGATCGCAGCGCCCTTTTAGTCCGCAGGCACGCCCGATTTCTCGACTTCGTACGCCGTCACAGGCACTTCTGTATCCCGCGCGTCGACTACCGCGATGGCAACTACGTTCACGATCTCCTCCACTTCAGCGCCGCGCGCGAGCAGATGTACTGGCCGGCTCATTCCCATAAGCATGGGGCCAAGTGTTTCGCAGCCGCCGATGGTTTTTAGCAGCTTGTAGCCAATGTTGGCGGAAGCAAGGTCAGGGAAGATCAGCACATTCGCGCCGCCCTTCAGCGCGCTGAACGGATATTCCTGCTCCAGCATTTCAGGAGAGCAGGCCGCGTCGGCCATGATCTCTCCATCCACAATCAGGGTGGGGTCAGCGATGTGCAACAATTCTGTTGCCCTTCGCATCTTGTCGCACGATGGGTGTTTGGCGCTCCCGAAGCTGGAGAAGGAAAGCATGGCAACTCTCGGCACCACGTTAAAACGCCGGGCCTCCTGAGCGGTGCATAGAGCGATTTCCACCAAGTCTTCAGCTGTGGGATCGACGTTGACGCTGGTGTCGGCCAGGAAGTATAGCTCTCCGGTGCGCGTCACCATGGGATAGCATCCGGCGACCTTGTGCAGGCCTTCGCGCACACGGACGATCTGCAGCGCAGGCCGAATGGTCTCTGGGAAATTCTGGGTTGCTCCGGCGACCAGAGCGTCAGCATCTCCCATATGCAGCATCATCGAAGCGAAAATGTTGCGGTCATTGATCAGCGTGCGCGCCTCGGAAAGGGTTACGCCGCGGCGCTGGCGCAGGCGGTAGAGTTCCTGGATATAGGATTCGCGAAGCGGGGATTCCGCTGGATCCACGATCTCCGCCGCTTTTAGATCCAACCCCAGTTCGGCAGTTTTGCTTCGAATGACTGCGGCGTTGCCCACCAGAATGGGCGTGGCAATCTTCTCGTCAAGAATTGAATGGCAGGCCCGCAGGATTTTCTCATTTTCTCCTTCGGGAAAAACCACGTGCTTGGGCTTGGCCTGAGCCTTCAGAATCATCATGCGCGAGATCGCGTGGGCTTTGCCCAGATGACGCTCGAGTTGCTCCCGATATTCCGCAATATCGATGGGCTCCTGGGCTACTCCGGTGTCCATGGCTGCCTGGGCCACGGCCGAAGACTCCCACACCAGCACGCGCGGGTCGAACGGTTTGGGGATCAGATAGTCGGGCCCGAACTCCAGTCGAGCCACGCCATAAGCGCGGCACACCGAGTCCGGCACATCTTCTTTGGCAAGGTTGGCCAAGGCGCGGGTTGCCGCCAGCTTCATCTCTTCATTGATCGTGGTAGCGCGTACGTCCAACGCCCCGCGAAAGATGAAAGGGAAGCCCAGCACATTGTTCACCATATTGGGATAGTCGGAGCGACCGGTGCACATAATCACGTCTTCGCGGCAGGCTTTCGCGTCTTCGTAACTGATTTCCGGATCAGGATTCGCCATCGCGATGACGATTGGACGAGGAGCCATGGAGCGCACCATGTCCTGCGAGACCACGCCGCCTACGGAAAGGCCAAGGAACATATCCGCGCCCGCCATTGCCTGCGCCAGCGTACGCAGCTTGGTATCTTGCGCCAGGCGATCCTTGTAGGGATTCATGCCCTCTGCGCGCCCTTTGTAAACCACTCCCTTGGTGTCGCACAGGATGATGTTCTCGCGCTTCATGCCCAGGCGAATATAATGCTCAGCGGTAGCTACAGCCGAAGCGCCGGCGCCGTTGATGACGAGACGAATTTTGCCGATATCTTTGCCCGCCACTTCCACGGCATTCAATAAGGCAGCACCGGAAATAATGGCGGTGCCGTGCTGGTCGTCGTGGAAGACTGGAATCTTCATCGTCTTCTTCAGTGTCTCTTCAATGTAGAAGCACTCCGGCGCTTTGATGTCTTCGAGGTTGATGCCGCCGAACGTGGGCTCCAGTAATTGGCAGACCTTGATAATGTCGTCCGGATTGTGTGAATTGATTTCAATGTCGAAAACATTCACATCGGCAAAGCGTTTGAACAAAACTGCCTTGCCTTCCATCACCGGCTTGCCGGCAAGCGCGCCAATGTCGCCCAATCCGAGAACGGCGGTACCGTTCGTAACGACCGCCACGAGATTGCCGCAGCCTGTGTACTTGTAGGCATCGCGCGGATTCTTTTCGATCTCCAGGCACGGAATTGCGACTCCGGGCGTGTACGCGAGGCTCAGATCGTGTTGCGTGCGGCAAGGTTTGGTGGGAGTGACTTCAATTTTTCCGGGGTGAGCGCCGAAATGGTAGTCGAGCACTTGTTGCCTGGTAACCGGCATACATCCTCCTCGTGGTTTCTAGTGGTTGATTTTTTTTTAATCCCCGCCCAGAATTCTTTGGGCTTGGAGGCTGGTGAGCACCACGTGCTCCACGCTCTTGACTGCTTTCATGTACTGCGCGCGCTCGAAGGCTGAAGGATCGGGACACCGGAGTTGGCTCATGCTGCCTTTCATCTGCTGCACTGATTCATACTCGTGTTTTTCCATCCATTCCAGCACGCCCTCTTCGATGTGCTCGAGATGACGGATGCCGTTGCGCAACAGCGTGGAGCAAAGCATGGTGACGTCAGCGCCGACCATCAGCAGCTTGATGACATCTTCAGGACCGTGCACACCGCTAGTTGCAGCCAGGTTGGCGCGGATGCGGCCGTAGAGAATGCCAATCCAGGTGAGCGGCAGGCGCAGCGCCTGTGGCGTGCTCAGCAACACATTGGGCTGGATTTCCAATTCGTCGAGGTTGATGTCTGGCTGGTAGAAGCGATTGAACAGCACCAGCGCATCCGCTCCGGCTTCGTCGAGCCGCTTCGCCATGTTGGCCAGGTTGCTGAAAAAGGGGCTGAGTTTTACCGCGACTGGAATTGTCACGACCGACTTTACGGCTTGGACAATGTCGAGATATTGCTGCTCGATGGCCTTCGAGCTGAGTTCGGGGTTAGTGGGAATTGTATAAATGTTGCATTCGAGTGCGTCGGCTCCAGCCTGCTCGATGAGCTTGGCATACTGCGTCCAGCCGCCGACTGTAGAGGCGTTGAGGCTGGCGATGATTGGTATCGACACCGCCCGCTTGGCCTTGTGAATGTGATTCAGATAACCCTCAGGCCCTAAGTTGAATTCAGCGGGCCGGGGAAAGAAACTCGTTGCCTCGGCGAAACTATCCGTTCCTTCGGTGAGATGGTGTTCAAGCTCGAAGCTTTCCTGCTCCAGCTGTTCCTGGAACAGCGAATACAACACCACGGCGGATGCGCCCGAATCCTCGAGACGGCGAATGCCGTCGATCTCCTGCGATAGCGGCGAGGCTGAAGCTACCAGCGGTGTGCGAAGTTTCAGGCCCAGATAAGTTGTGCTGAGGTCGATCATAATTTCTCCCTGCGTATTTTATTTTGCGAGTTGCTCGGCCTTACCCGCTTCGCCGTTAAATTTTCGCTGCGCCAGATATTCATACAAATGAAAACGCGTCGTGGCATCGTGCTGCGCCTCTTGCCAGAGGAGCTTGGCGTCTTCCGGCCGGCTCTTGGTGAGCATCTTGAAGCGCGTTTCCATCTGCATGAAATCCGAAACTTTGCGGGTGGGCGTGCGTGAATCGAGAATCAGCGGATTCTCGCCCTGGGCGGCCCGTTCCGGGTTGTAGCGATAGAGCAGCCACTGTCCAGAATCGACGGCCGCTTTCTGATTCGACATTGCCGTGGTCATGTTGATGCCGTGGGCGATGCAGTGCGAGTACGCGATAATCAGGCTGGGACCGTCATAAGCTTCAGCTTCGAGAAACGCTTTCAGCGTGTGCTCGTCTTTCGCGCCCATGGCCACGCTGGCAACATAAATATTGCCGTAGCTCATGGCGATGAGTCCGAGATCTTTTTTGGCGCCGGACTTGCCGCCTGCGGCATATTTGGCTACTGCGGCGCGCGGCGTGGACTTGGACGCCTGACCTCCGGTGTTAGAGTAGACCTCGGTATCGAGCACCAGCACATTGACATTGCGGCCGCTAGCCAGCACATGATCGAGGCCGCCGTAGCCGATGTCATACGCCCAACCGTCTCCGCCAACAATCCAAATGCTTTTCTTGACCAGCAGGTCGGCGACGGAGAGAAGCTGCCTGGAGTCTGCGGAATTTACGCCTTGCAGTTTTTCTTTCAACAGATCGACGCGCTGGCGCTGTTCATAGATGTCAGCTTCGTCTTTCTGCGCTGAGGTGAGTAGCGCGGTCGCTAGTTCTTCGCCAATGGTTCCTGCCAGGCGCTTCACCAGTTCTTGCGCAAACTCAGTTTGCTTATCGATGGAAAGCCGGAAGCCCAGCCCGAACTCCGCGTTATCTTCGAAAAGAGAGTTCGACCAGGCGGGTCCGCGACCATCTGCATTTTTCGTCCAGGGCGTGGTGGGCAGGTTGCCACCGTAAATTGATGAGCACCCGGTAGCGTTCGCAATGAGCGCGCGGTCGCCGAACAACTGCGACATCAACTTGAGATACGGAGTCTCGCCGCAACCCGCGCAAGCGCCGGAGAACTCGAACAGCGGCTCTTGAATCTGCTGCTGGCGAATTGTGGTGAGTTTAATGTTGCGGCGGTCGAGTTCTGGAATTTTCAAAAAGAAATCCCAATTGTCGCGCTCGGGCACGCGCAGCGGAGGTTGCGGCACCATGTTGATGGCTTTGAGCCGGGTTTCGGCTTTGTTCTTCACCGGACAAACTTCAACGCAGATGCCGCATCCCGTGCAGTCTTCCGGCGCCACTTGAATCGTGTAGTTGAGGCCTTGCCATTCTTTGTCGCGAGTCGTGGTTGATTTGAATGTGGCCGGCGCGCCTTCTAGTTCTTTCGAGTCATACACCTTTATTCGAATCACCGAGTGCGGGCAAACCATGGCGCACTTGCCGCACTGGATGCAGATCTTATCGTCCCATGCGGGGATTTCGAGTGCGAGGTTGCGTTTCTCCCACTTCGCCGTTCCGGTCGGGAAAGTGCCATCGACAGGAAATGCGCTGACGGGCAATTCGTCGCCGCGTCCGGCATACATCATGCCTAGAACATCGCGCTCGAATTCCGGCGCTGATGGCGAGAATGGCGGAGGCATTTCGATGGTGCTGCTCAGTTCCGCCGGGACTTTCACTTCGTGCAAGTGAGCCAGAGTCTCGTCGACCGCCTTCATGTTCTGCGCGACGATTTCTTCGCCCTTCTTGCCGTAGGTGTCGCGAATCGATTTGCGAATTGCTTCGATCGCCTGCTCCGCCGGCAATACTTTCGAGATGGCGAAGAAGCATACCTGCAGAATGGTGTTCATGCGATTGCCCATGCCCGTGTCGCGCGCCACCTGATAGGCATCGATGACAAAAAACTTCGCGAGCTTCGCGATGATCTGTTGTTGCACCGCGCGCGGCAGGTGGTCCCAAACTTCATCCGCGCCGAAAGGGCTGTTCAGCAGGAAGGTGCCGCCGGGCACCAGGGCGCTCAGCATGTCGTAGCGCTCGAGAAAGATCCACTGGTGGCAGGCAACAAAGTTGGCGCTCGAGATCAGGTAGCTCGAGCGTATCGGTTGCGGCCCGAAGCGAAGATGCGAAATTGTTACCGCGCCCGATTTCTTCGAATCGTAGACAAAATAACCTTGCGCGTAATTGTCAGTGTTCTCGCCAATGATCTTGATGGAATTCTTGTTGGCACCCACGGTACCGTCCGAGCCAAGGCCGTAGAACATTGCGCGAACAACATTTTCGGGCTCAGTTGAAAAACTTGCTTCGTACGGCAGGCTGCTGTGGCTGACGTCGTCCTGAATGCCGATCGTGAAATGATCTTTTGTCTGGTGATCGCCGTTGTCGGATTTCAGATTGTCGTAAATTGCCTTGACCATCGCCGGCGTGAATTCCTTCGAGGAGAGCCCGTACCTTCCGCCTACAACCTCGGCCACAGTTTTACGAGCGGCGTAGCCGGATTTCGCTCCCTCATGAAGCGCGTTTACGACATCAAGATACAGCGGATCGCCAATCGCTCCCGATTCTTTGGTGCGGTCGAGAACAGCGATCTTGCGCACGCTGGCAGGCAAGGCCTCAAGAAAAGCCTGCACCGGAAAAGGCCGGTACATATGAACTTTCAGCAGTCCCAGCTTTTCGCCCTGCGCGTTGAGATGGTCGATAGTTTCATGCGCGACTTCAGCGCCAGAGCCCATCATCACAATCACGCGCTCAGCATCGGGCGCGCCCACGTAATCGAACAGGTGATAGGATCGCCCAACTTGCTCCGCGAATTTGTTCATCACGGATTGCACAATTTCAGGACACGCGGTATAGAAAGAGTTCGCCCGCTCGCGCATCTGGAAGAACACATCCGGATTCTGGGCCGTCCCGCGCAACACAGGATGATCGGGCGAGAGCGCGCGCTGGCGATGCTCGAAAACGCGGTCCATATTAATGAGAGCCCGCATGTCATCTTCCGTGAGCATTTGAATCTTGTTGACTTCGTGCGAGGTGCGAAAGCCGTCGAAGAAATGGAGGAACGGGATGCGCGACTCCAGCGCCGCCGCGTGCGCGATCAGTGCCATGTCCATGGCTTCTTGCACGGAATTCGAGCACAGCATGGCGAAGCCGGTCATGCGGCACGACATCACATCGGAGTGGTCGCCGAAGATCGAGAGTGCGTGCGTTGCCAGGGTGCGCGCCGAAACATGGAATGCCGTCGGCGTAAGTTCGCCCGCAATCTTATTCATGTTCGGGATCATCAGCAGCAGGCCCTGCGACGCGGTAAATGTGGTGGCGAGCGAGCCTGTCTGCAGTGCGCCGTGCACAGCTCCGGCAGCGCCGCCTTCGCTCTGCATCTCCATCACGTGAGGCACTGTGCCCCAGATATTCTGGATCCCCTGCGATGCCCACTCGTCGGCCCATTCGCCCATGTTCGAAGAAGGAGTAATGGGATAGATGGCGATGACTTCATTCACCCGGTAGGCAACGTAGGCGACCGCCTCGTTTGCATCCATGGTCTTGAATTTGCGCTTCATGATCCTGCCTTTGCTTGCGATGGATAGTTGTAAAGTTCTTGTTCGACTTGACTGCCTAAGAATGAACGCTGCGGCAAAGGAACGCAGCAAGGCATGTCACAGCCGCGTGTGACGCACATCACAAACATTAAAATGTGAGCCACGTCACATCAGCGAGTGCCGCGCAGCACAGCCAAGCGCTCTGCGCCGACCGACACTGACCACAGCGCTAGGAGGTTGGTGCATGCTGTCACCATACGGAATGGAAATCGTCGAAAGCTGCCTTGATTGCAAGCTGAGGGCCGATCATCTTTTCTGCGATATGCCGCCAGCCACTCTGCAGAACTTCGAAGGAATTAAGTTTTCCACCGCCTACCCTCAGGGAGCCGTGTTATTTGTCGAAGGGCAAATGCCGCGTGGCATCTTTGTTATATGCAAAGGCAGTGTGAAGCTTTCCATCAACTCGCCCGGTGGCCGAACCATGATTGTGAAACTCGCGGAGCCTGGGGAAGTGCTGGGTCTGAGCGCCACCATCTCCGGCAAGCCCTACGAAGTGACAGCTGAAACCATCGACCCCTGCCAGATCAATTTCGTGAAGCGTGATGATTTTCTCCGCTTTCTGAAAGAAGATGTGGATGCTTGCTTTAAAGTGGCCGAGCAGCTTGGCGAAAAATATCACAACGCGTGTAAGGAAGTGCGTTCGCTCGGCCTGTCACACTCCGCCGCCGAGAAACTTGCATCGTTGCTTCTGGAGTGGAGTTCGAAGAATGGAGCTGCGGGCAAACCCGAGGGGCGCTTGACGCTCCGGCTCACTCACGAGGAAATCGCGCAGATGATCGGAACCTCGCGAGAGACCGTGACCCGGCTCTTCGCGGATCTGAAAAAGCGCCAGATTTTGCAGTCGAAAGGCTCGACCCTCGTGATTCGCAACTCGGGCGCGTTGCGCGACATCGCGAGTCACAACTAGGGCGTTTCGAGTGGGCGTGAGCACAGAAGAATTTCTCGCCTGCTGCGGCGTGCTTTCAAAACTCTGCGTCGACCCCAATTCCCACATTCAAAACAACTTTACGTCTTGTGATCGGTATCACAATTTTCCGTGATGAGTGTCACCGCCTGTAGATGAACGCTGCATTATCGTTGCGTCGTGGGAGGGGCACAGCGCCCCGTTCACGTGGGAGGCGAACCGCAAATGACTACCTTAGAGAGCAATGGCCATCATTCAACTCATACCAGTCCCAGTCATACAAATCCCGGAACGCAAAACAAGCCACGGCTGATTTTCTGGGAGCTGACCAAAGGCTGCAATCTGCGCTGCATCCATTGCCGAGCGAGCGCGACTGAGTTGAGTTCTCCCTCCGACCTTTCGACGGAAACTGCGAAGGCGATTATCGATCAGATCGCCGAAGTGTCCAGTCCCATTCTTGTGCTGAGCGGCGGCGAGCCGCTGTTTCGTTCGGATATTTTCGAGTTGGCGCGCTACGGCACCAGCAAAGGATTGCGCGTGGCCCTGGCCACGAATGGCACGCTGGTCACCAAGCAAGTCGCGCAGAAGATCGTGGATAGCGGCGTGAAACGCGTAGCAATCAGCCTCGACGGCGTCGATGCACAGACGCACGACACCTTCCGCGGCATTCCGGGCGCATTCGATGCCGCCATCACAGGTTTTCGCAACCTCAAAGATCTCGGCATGTCGGTGCAGATCAACACGACGATCGCCCGCCACAATGCTCATCAGCTTCCGCAGGTTCTCGAGCTTGCGAAATCGATTGGCGCCGATGCGCTGCACACTTTTCTGTTGGTGCCGGTGGGTTGTGGCGTGGATATCGCCTCCGAGCAAATGGTTCCTCCGGAAGAATACGAGCGCATGCTGAACTGGTTCTATGATCAGTCGCTCACTGGCGGCATCGAGTTGAAAGCGACCTGCGCGCCCCACTACTTCCGCGTGGTTCGCCAACGGCGCGCGTTGGAGCACCGCTCCGCGACAGCGGCCGCTCAGGCGGCGCAGCCAGTGCTTGTAGCGCCCGCAGATGCGCCGCATATCGGCCCGACGGACATGACCATGCCCGGCTCGACAGGCATCGAACTGAAAGCTCAGGGCATCGGAAAAGCCGTGGGACATCCGGGCGCTCATCCTTCTGACATGAACGCGATGACCAAAGGCTGCCTCGCCGGAACCGCAGTCTGTTTCATATCGAATCAGGGTGAAGTTTATCCTTGCGGATATTTGCCGGCCCTCGCAGGAGATCTGAAGAAGCAGCCGTTCGCCGACATCTGGGAGAACTCGGTCGTATTCAATCAGCTGCGCGACGTGAACAATCTGAAAGGGAAGTGCGGTTGCTGCGAGTTTCGCAACGTCTGCATGGGATGCCGCGCACGCGCTTTCGCCGCCACTGGCAACTATCTCGACGAAGAACCGTTCTGCGTCTACGAACCGCGCAGCGAGAGTTTGAAAGTTTACGACAACTCCTTAGCCGAAGTCGCACGCTGAGATCGCTTTCCCAGGCGAATAACCGACTCGGGAGCAAAAGACGCGAAAATAAAGTTGAGGCTTTATTGCGGCTGGCTTGGGGTGGCTCGCTCTTGGGCCGAAATCGGTCGAAAAATGGGTGGATACCCCCCCCCCTTTTTTTGCAAAATCTCTGGAATCATCGCGTTAGCGGGGCACTAATTGACTTGAGTGACCCAATGGACTAAGGCCGTCTTGATACACCAATTAAGAGGTGCGCCTTGGCCGTGACGAATTGTCTCGCTATTGAATCACAAGTCAGGGAGGTCGTCAAAGGTGGGAAGTTCGAGTCCGAGCATCTCGAACGCCTCAATCGTATTCGTGACTTCTACGGCGATCCGCGACAACGCTACGATGACAGGCTCAGAATTGAACAGAGTAGCTGGCCCGAAGACTATCGCCGGGGACGCATGGCCCTTATCCTTGACTGTGACTTTTTTGCCGTTGGCATCCATGAGCCGGATACGAAACGAAGCGTCGGTGTAGTACCCTGTCTTTCCCACCTGAATGCCCTTATCATCTTCAAGGCGAACATCGAGGAGAATCATAGACTCCAACACTGGGATGAAAAGCTGATGTTTGTCTCTGTCGTTCATCTGGCGGAGAGCAAAGAGCAAGGGATTCCCAGCCGCGTAGGGTTTTATTGTGTCGATTATCAGAAAGAAAATTTCTGCGGAAATCTGCCATTTTTCCAAGGCACTCTTCAGCCAAGATTCTACTTTCTTCCGCTCCTCAAAGATTGGAAACCGAGTGTAGTCCGAAGGCAGTCCGTCACAAGCCAAAACGGATTGGTAGTACATGTAGTCGAGAGCGCTTCTCAGATTGTGCAACGCGTCTCCCACAGTCAGCGCGATATTGGCACAGGGGAACAAATCCTGTCGGAGATCGACGCAAAGGACATTCTGTCCAGTCTCTGCGTCGTGGTCAATCCAAAGAGTGTAACTGTTCGGCAGATTCCCGAAGGCAAGCAGCATGGCGTGAATGTCCGTGATGTGCTTGTTGGCCCACTGAATCTTTTTGTATGAGGTGTAAAAGTCCATGACGGCTAGCGGCTCTCATTCGCGCAAGAGCATCACGGTTAAATTAAAGTCCTTACGCAAAGCTAACAAGCCGGACTCGATTGGTTTGCCTAATACTTCTTCCCCCGCAGGCATGTCAATAAATCCACAAGTGCAACCTTCCAGCCACGCAGCAACCATGTTGAACTCATCAATAGATACCGAAAAGCCGTGCTCGTTAACACCGTATATGGTTCCAAAAACGGCGAAGGAAACGGGCGAATCTTTCAAAACAGCACGAATACGGCGCTTGGAATCACACCAGCCGCGCAGAACGAGCAGGCACTCACTGAGCGATATTTTAGCTCCCATATTTGATGTCCCGCCTTTCGTGGCGAAGGTCGCCGCCCAACTAATAAAGGGATTATGATAGGCGCATGAAGTCTAAACTTGATCCCACAACTACGCCAGAGCAAAAGTTCGCACGCTTCCAGAACGCGCTTCGCCGCGTGCTCACGGTATCAAAGGACGATCTAAACCAGAGACTTGAGGATGCCGAGAAAATACGACGCCAGGTAAAACGAAAACCCGGACCTAAGCCGGGTTCTTCCGTTTCGGGCCGCGTTGCCGATAGTAAGGCTTAGAACGGTATTTCCTTGTCCTTGCCTGTGAGTTCGGCGAATGTGAGACGCTTGCCAGCTACTTGCGAGAGTGCCAGCAGAAAGCGGTCTGAGTCCTTGAGTGGATTGTCTTTTGTGGCGCGGTTGTTATAGCGGAAAACCTGCTCATCAACGTATCGCTCAAGGTGGAATGGTTCCACGCAAACGTAGGTGCCTTTGAGATTCCGTTTCAGCAGACTCCAGAAGTTTTCCAGCCCGTTTGTGTGAACCTGTCCGCGAACATAGGTCTCCGCATGGTTCACGACTTCGTGGATATATTTCCAGTTCAAATTGTCATAGGGAACTGCGTTATCGGTGTAGACCTTTGACCCGTATTTCACGTTCTTCATAATGGCAGTTTGTAAAACTTCGCGCTTCGTGTTCGGCACTACCTGTGCGCGAATCTTGCGTGCATCGCGGTCAAGCATTCCGACTACGATTGTTTTCCCAGTCGCGCCGCCAGTGTGACCAGATTCAGCGGCGAAACGTGCGCGGCGATCACGGTGCATGTTCTTGAGTTTGCCGCCGATGAACGACTCATCGACTTCTACGCCGCTGCCGTCCTTGCCGCCGAGTTTGTAGTTTGATTCTGCGACTGGCGCTTTCAGTGCGAGTCTCAGCCGTTGCAGCATGAACCACGCGGTTTTCTGGGAGACTCCCAGAGCGCGATGGAGTTCCCAGCTAGAGATTCCATTCTTGCAAGCAACGAGCATCCACATCGCGGGAAGCCACTTCTGCAATGAGATGGGCGAGTCCTCGAAGATCGTGAACTTTTTAACGGAGAACTGATTCCGGCAAGAGCGACACTTCCAGCGTTTAGCAGCCTTGAGATAGTAGGGATTTTTCGCGTCATCCCCAAGGCAGTAGGGACAGCGTGGGCCATCAGGCCAGCGCATTAAGGCGACGGCATCAATGCAGGTCTGTTCGTCGCTAAAGTATTGAATCGCTTGCTGTAAGGTCTGCGGGATGCCGTTGAATGTTTCCATGAAAGAAACATATCAAATTGGCGTGGGTAAGTCAAGTTAATTAATGCCGTTAGCGGGAAATTCCTTGCAAAATATAGATGTCAAAGAGCTTATAGCTAAGTTCTTTCGAATGAATGACTTCTGGGCGCAGCGATTTGGCTTGTGCCACCGTTGCGGCCTCGACCATCATCGCGCAAGTTTGATATGCGGCGCAAGGTCAGATGTCACAATGGGGCTGTGGAAATCTTGGGCGACGCGCGGGTGAGCGCGCCCTCCGAAATCAGGCGGACCGCAGGATTCAGGGGCCTGCCGTCCCGTCTACGTTCCACAGAGAAAGCACACTTATTCTTTCCCAGCCATAAACTCTCTCCACGGAGTGCCAGTGCGAAGGCTTGCTCTGAAAGGCGACAAATCTGTTCCTGATGGGATCTACCGAAGCCGAAGGTGCGGTATCTGTACCCGACTCGTATAGGTGCAGACGTCCGCCGCACTTACTTGACCATCCACTGCTTAAGTATAAGAATGACGCGATTGCATCTTGATTGGTTGTGAAATCATGGTGAAGGGGGAACGCCGGAGTATCGTCATTCATTCGCCGCAGTTGGAGCATGTTATGTTTGTTTAATTTCACCTTGACTGCAAACGCCGAAGCCAAAGTAGAAACCATTCGCCTGGAGTAAATCGCCCGCCACATGGTCTCGCTCTTCAGGAGCGAGTATTCGATTCGCCCCGTCCCACCTGTTCTATATCAAAGTGGTAGGTGTCGGCGTCGATCTCGGCAAGAGCTTGCGCCAGTACGTCACTGGGCAAGAAGTCATCGATGATGAGGTGCGGCCAAGGATAGGCGACCAGTTCGCCTACGCGCTGGCCCTGATCCAGTGGCGACTGCTCCAGTGGCAGAGAGGCAATCACGACACAGCCTTCCCTCTAAGAATTGGTCATCTATCCGCGCAATTACGGGCGCAATCGAAAAAACCAGGCTAACCCGTGATAATTTTCTGTATCTTGGTGTCGATGTTTTTCAACTCATTCACTTTCACTTTAACTTCTCCCTCGACCTCGTTGTCGAGTTCTTTCACAAGCTTTGCGATGTCTTCCGAGATACTTTCCAAGTCAATGCGCCTCGCGACGCCAACATTACCGGTACACATAGGAACCTCCTTATTACTTGTGCGATACCGATATCACAAACCTGGACTCAAGGCAAGCGTGAAGCGATAAGGTGCCTTGCTTGGGCCCGCCCACCTGCCCCACTCAAGCCAAAACCAGGCTTGGGTGGGCCACCGTCCCGCCAGGGGTGGAAGCGTCTTGTCTCTCAACCCTCGTTGTGGAGGTTGGAATGATTTGGGGTAGAATCAAGCACGATTAGATGGTCGTGGAGCATGACATGAAAAGTGAACTATTCGCAATTAGATTAGTTAAGGTTATAGTTCTTCTGCCAATACTCATCCTCTGCGTCTGTTCTCCTGCTCCTCCTGACAGTTCCTTTGTTCACTTGGTAAGCAGCGCAACATCAATTCAGGCGCCAGGCGGCGTGGCAACCACTAGCGCCACCTGTCCATCGGGTCAACAGCTGATTGGCGGAGGCTTCACGGCCGCCGCCAATGGAACTGGATTAGTGGCAGTTACGGATAATTATCCCTCCTCACCCAATACCTGGACGGTTACTGCTCAAGTAGGTCAGCAAGGCTCGGCGGGGGAAGTGATTGCGCTCGCATATTGTTTTACTACTCCGAACGTCCAACTGGGTTTAACGACAATTACCGCCCCCACGATTGCGCCCCCTTCGCTCCTTGGTCAGCTGACCTATAGCGCCACGGGAATTGCCCTGTGTCCTGCTGGCAGCGTACTCACTGGCGGCGGCTACCGTGCCCGAGGTCTTGTTCCCATGATCGCCGAAACCTTTAACTCGTACATTTCAACTGAGGGACCTTCCTCAGATAGTGCTGGGCGGCCGAATGGGTGGCAAACCACTCTGACGTATCCGAACACCGTTGCCCCTACGGCGACCGCATTCGCGATCTGCGCGAGATCTTACTTCGCTCAAGGGACCATTCTAACGGCGAATGCGTCTGCGGTCAGCGGGACTCAGACAGGGGACGTTCACTGCCGACCAAACACCTTCACTAGCGGAGGCGGATATACTGTGCAGCAATCTACCTCGGCCTCGGTTCTGTTGGGTTACACGGTTTATTCGTCATTCTCCAATACACAGGCTGAGCAAGCTTCGACCCCGCGGAAGCCTGGCTTCTATGACGCAAGTGGTTGGCATTCCGACTCGCTGGCTGCGCCTTATACGGCCACCGTCACCATGTCGGCGAACTGTATTCCGTTCCCGAGGTGATAATCCGTCAAAGCTCGCACTGGCGGCCCGATCAGGCTCAGTCTTGGCTTGACTGGGGATGTTCACACGACACTGACTTAGTCCGGCGAACAAACTAGATTGTCCTCATGCCATGAGGACTGACGCGTTTTCAGCATTCGTTTTCGATAGTTTTGGTGCAAACGGCGGCCGCGCGCCGTTCCCTTCGGGGGCTTAGGTTGGGTTGTTTGGGAGCTTACCCCGGACTTACGTCCGGGGCTATCATATTCCGCCCCTTCGGGGCTGGGGTCGGGTGGTCTCGTCCGTTGCGCTTTTTGCGCGGGACTTGATTCAAGGGCGGTTCTCATTGTTCTTCGCTCGCGCTGGATTGCGAGCCCTCGTCGTCGCCGCGGATTAGGCCGAATTTTTTTAGTTTGTAGCGGAGGGCGTCGCGGCTTATGTCTAGCAGCTTGGCGGCGTGGGTTTGGTTGCTGTTGGCCTGGCGCATGGCTAGTTCGACCATGGCGTGCTCTACCTCTTCCAAAGATGTTCCGCCGTCGGGGATGTAGAGGCGGGGCAACATGCGGCCGTTGGGTAGAGGCTGGCCGCCGTCGGCGGGGCTGGTGCGTTCGAAGGCGGTGCGGCCTCCGGATTCGCCTACGGAGAATGGAAGATAGAGCGGGCGCAGTAGCGGTTCGTCTTCGAGAATCATGCCGCGCTCGATTGTGTTTTTCAGTTCGCGGACGTTGCCGGGCCAGTTGTGGCTTTGAATCAGGCGGCGGGTTTCGTCGGTGATGCCGCGAATGGATTTCTTGAAGCGGCGATTGTAGCGGTCGATGAAGAACTCGACCAGAGGCATGATGTCTTCTTTGCGATCGCGCAGCGGCGGGATGAAGATGGCGATGATCGCGAGGCGATAATAAAGATCCTGGCGGAACTGGCTTTCGCGGACGGCTTTTTCGAGATCGCGGTTGGAGGCGGCGATTACGCGGACATCCACCTGCATGTCTTTGATGCCGCCTACGCGGCGGATTACCTGGTCTTCTAAGACGCGCAGCAGTTTGGCTTGCAGCAGCGGAGAGAGTTCGCCGATTTCGTCGAGGAAGAGCGTACCGCCGTCGGCAGCTTCGAAGAGTCCTTTCTTCATTGTCTTGGCGTCGGTGAATGCGCCTTTTTCGTGGCCGAAGAGTTCGGCTTCCATTAACGTTTCAGGGATGGCAGAACAGTTGATGGCTACGAAGGGTTTCTGGTGGCGCGAACTTTCGTAGTGAATGGCTTTTGCGATTAGATCTTTGCCGGTGCCGCTTTCGCCTTGAATCAGAATGGTGGTGGCTTCGCTCGATGCGACTTTGCGGACGAAGTTCATGAGTTCGGTCATCTTCGAGGAGACGCTGACCACGCTGTCATAACCGACTCCGCCGCGGACTGCGCCGCGCAGGGCCTGGACTTCAGTGCGGAGGCTGGTGGCTTCGAGCGCGTTCCTGATCGCGACCTGAAGTTCGTCGAAATCCACGGGCTTGCCGACAAAGTCGTAGGCTCCGAGCTTGAGCGCGGCTTTCACGTCGTCGAGTTGAGGGTCGGCTGTGATCATGATGACGGCGCGGGCGTCGCCATTTTTTTTGAGTTCGTCGAGAACCTCGATGCCGGTGAGGTCGGGCATGCGGACATCGAGCAGGACGAGGTCGGGCGATTCGCGCTGGGCTAGTTTGAGGGCTGGACCTCCGGAGTCGGCCTCGATGACCTGGTATCCCCACTCTTCGCACTTCTGGCGAAGGGACCAGCGGACGAGGCGCTCGTCGTCCACGATCATGATCTTCTCGGCGGGCATCGGCTTTAATTTACTACGAATGGGAAGAACGGTGCTCTAGGAAGCGGAGGTTTGGGCGACGGCTTGCGATGTGGGTTGAGCGACGGGCGCGTGAAAAGGGAGGAGCACTGTGAACTTGCTGCCTTTTCCAACTACGCTGGTGACTTCGATGCGGCCGTGATGTTCTTCTACGATGCGGCGGGCGAGCGAGAGGCCGAGTCCGGTGCCGTTGCCCTTGGTGGTGTAGAACGGGCGGAAAATGTTGGCCAGGACTTGAGCAGAGATGCCGCGACCGGTGTCGGTGATCACGACGCTGGCGCAGTCATCTTGAGAACCGACTTCGACGGTAACGATGCCGGCTCCCTCGACGGCCTGTTCTGCATTCAAGAGCAAATTGAGAAGCACCTGATGAATCTGATTGCTGTCATGCTCGACTTCGGGCAGGTCGGGCGCCTTTTGCAATTCGATCTGGATAGGTTTTGAGATCACTTGCTGGCGGGCGAGCATTACGGCGTGCTCGACGGTAGTGTTGAGGTTGCTCCGGCGAATCTGGGGCGGGTGTGGGCGCGCGGTTTCGAGAAGGTCGGTTAAGGTGCGGCTGATGCGCGCGATTTCCTGGCGAACATCTTTCACGACCGGCCGCGCCGGGCTGGTGACGGGCAGATCGCGGCCGACAATTTCTATGACTCCAGCGATGCCGGCGAGCGGATTGCGAATCTCATGGGCGAGACCTGCAGCTAATTCGCCGAGCGTAGCCAGATGTTCGGCGCGGGATATCTGGGTGCGATGCAGGACCTCGATTTCTTCGCGGCTGTCCCGCAGTTGCTTCATCATGTGATTGAAGTTGCGGCCGAGGTCTCCGATCTCGTCGTTGCGGTTGGCGAAGCTGACCGAGACATCAAGATTGCCTTCGCTGACCTGATCCATCTTCTCCTGCAATTCAACCATGGGGCGTTGAATCAGGTAGGCCAGACCGAGCATGGCTGCGGCGCAGATGGCGACGGCTCCCGCTCCCGCGACGATCATGACTGCGTGGCGTTCGGGATCTCGAAGCGAGACGGTCGCGAGCGTGAAGAGCAGCAGTCCCGCAAGCAGCACGAGGCCTATGGGTAAGATTGCTTTGATCTGCCACTTGACGCGAACGGAACTCAATTGAAAGCCTTCTTCCCCAGAGCGACCGGCTCTTCCTATCAGTGTACCGTTGGCCAGCGCCGCGTATTCGGTGCGGTCAGGCATAGGCGTGTAATCCTGGCAACAAGTAGGTGACGCCGAAGAAAGTAAACATCACTACGGCGAAGCCGCCGATGGCGAAGTAGGCGGCACGCCGGCCCCGCCATCCGCGGGTAATGCGCATGTGCAGGTAACCGGCGTAGACCAGCCAGGTAATCGCAGCCCAGGTTTCTTTTGGATCCCAGCTCCAATAAGATCCCCAGGTGCGATTAGCCCAGTAAGCGCCCGCTGCGATCATCAGGGTGAGTAAAGGAAATGCAATCGCGATGGTTTTGTAAGTGATGCGATCGAGTTCGTCCGCACTGGGCAACATGCGCTCGAGATCGTTGCGCCTCCACAGCAGCAGTAAGTACAACAGTGAGACAAAGATTGTCCCTATAAGGCCCGAGAGAATGAAAGGGCTGGCGGCGAGAGCGGTCGGGAACAGTCCTTCAGCGTCGAGAGAAGCGTAATGACCGTCACGCGCCCGCAGCGCAAAGAATGCGAGAGCAAGGACCTGCAGAAGAATGCTCAAAAAGACGGCGCGATTGGCCATAGTGAGCAGACTCTGGTTGTGAGTCTTGCTCCAGATGAGGTAAAGAAACAGCGGAGCAGCTACAGCGGCCAATACCAGCACCATCAGCCAGCCGAGATCGGGAATCACCACGTAAAGCCTTACGCCTTTGGCGATAAATATTTCTGCTTTGTCTTCCGGATTCCAACCGACGACGCTGAGGCCTCCCCATTTTTCGAAGCGGGTGAGGATTCCGACATACGTGGCGACGGTGAACAAACTGGTCGCGGCCAGAAAGGTTTCGGTTTTCATTTTGTCCTGGATCAAGAACATCATGGCCAGTGCGAAGCTGAGGGCGCATGCGGCGTAGGCGAGCATGGCCAGCGTAACATGCACATGCAGCCAGGTTGATTGCAATGCTGGCACGAGTGGACGTACCTCAGTGCGCAGTAATTGCATCAGGATCACGCCGACAATCGCCACGGGCATGGTTACCGTGCCGATGATCTTCACGCCGTATTTCTTTTCGGCGATCAGAGTGAGCACGGCGAGCGTCCATACGAACATGAGGAGCATTTCATAGATGCTGGCGAACGGTGGATGCCCGGCTTCATACCAGCGGCGAGCGACCGCGCCGGTGTTGGCGATGAGTCCCGCCCAGGTAGCCAGGGACGCAAAGCGAATGTAAGAGGGAAGGCCGGTGATACCGAAGGCGAGATAGAGCGTTCCCGCGCCACAATAGAAAATGAGAGCGGCGTAGAGCAGATTAGAGTCGTTGAGCAGGTTGCCGCTCTTGACCACGTTCAGAAATGCCATGAATAACAGGAATGCGACGCCCAGTCCCACCATTACGACCAGCGTGGTACCGGTAGCGACCGCCGGTTGCTGTTCGATTTTTGCGACTCGTGACATAGACCCTTCCTCCGTGGCCGGAATTTACTTTCCGGCGAGTGCAGCGACAGGCGCGTGTGCGACTGCCGGCGATGAAACTTTAAGTTCAGACTCAATTTGTTCCACTACATTGCGAAATTGATGTTCGAATGCATCTTTGTTCTTGTTCGCAGTGCCGCCGATCCAGAGTTTCAATTGGCCATGAGCGTCGCGGACGGGCACGGCCCACACGCGCTTGTGGACGAAGTAGAAGACCAGAGCGAGGCCGAGTCCCATCAGGACTACGCCCGCCCAAACTGCCCACTGGCCGGGCTCGTGCGAAACTTCGAGGCCGGTGAAGTAAGCCATCTGCACATCTTTGCCTCGGAATATGTAGGGCGAAGCCGCGTCTTCCTGCAAGCCTGAGCCGACCCAGACGTCTACCGACTGTGCTACCTTCTTGGATTCGACGACGAGGTGCGCTGCGGGATTTTGCAATTCGGTGGAGCGGGCGTATACATGGCCATCCTGCACCACAAAGTCGGGAATGAATTCGGCGAGACGAACGGTAGTATCGGCGTCCAGAGTGTGCGTCTCGTTGGGACCGATCTTGAATTCCTGGGGATTCTGGCCCTCGCGCGGCGTGGCGGTGAGCGCGAGTGAATCGAGCTTACCCGTGTTGCCGTAGCTGGCCTGATAAAACCGCACGCCGTGATAAACCAGAGGATCGTTGACGACGATCTGCTTGCGCAGGATCACTTGTCCATCTTTGACAACCGAGAGATCGGACCACCAGCGTTTAGGAGACCCGTCGGCGTAGTTCTCCTGGCCGGCGCCGTCACAGCGGACGGCAAATGGCAGCGTGCGCGGGCTTGCGTTTTGTGGCGTTACCTGACTGGACTCTTGCCCGCGAGTCAGCATGATGAAACCGCGCCATCCCCACAGGGCGTCGACGATGCCTCCGAGAAAAATCAGAAGCAGACTGGCGTGCACGATATAGACCGCCATTTCAGAGAAGCGGTTGCGCTCGCCGAAAAGAGAGAAGTTGTTCTGGCGCACGATGCGCTCCGGTCCGAACCCTTCTTTTTGCAGCACGCGTTCCGCGACGCTCAAAGCGGTTTCTTCATCCTTGATCGGAATGAGCGCGTGGCCGGGCAGCCCTTTGCGGAAGGCTTCATCCGGACTCTTGTAAGGACGCGAGAAAAATCTCCAGGCATTCGGGAAGCGCTGAATCGAAGCCGAAATGATGCTGAGGCTAACCAAGCTCAACAGCAATACAAACCACCAGGCGTGGAAGACATCGCTGAGCTTCAGTGCGTCGAGCAGGTGAAGCACTTGTGGCGAATAGGCTCGCTGCATTTCGTCGGCTTCGGTGGCAGGGCGCTGAAGAATCACGGTCCCCGCAGCCGAGAGTAGAACGACGAGGATCAGCAGAATGACGCCGGTCTTGATCGCGCCCAGCGTTTGCCAGAGCTTTCGAGGTACAGATTGGACGTGTGCCCCCATTGTGTTTCCCCTTCCCCGCTTCAGCAAAGCACGTTGTGCGCCATTGCGAAGAAAGTCGGCGAAGTGATTGAAATTCCAGAGAATAGGCCGGTTCCGTGAGAAATTCGGAACGCGGGGTTTGAGCCAAATCACACAATGGAATGGAGTTGTACGGGAATTTGGCGCAGCGTGAGGAGCGGAACAGGTTTGCTAAAACCATCCCATTTCGGGCTCACTTAATCTTGGGCGCCTACTCTTCCTGTGACAAGATCACTCCCGCATGTGACTGAAATCACAGAACAATCGAGCCCCGAACCGGCAAGACTGATTATCAGATTGAAGTGCTTTGCGCTAGAAAATGTTCAGTGTGCCGGAGTGTGCGGAAGCGGGGGATAGTTACTTTGGGTGATTTTGACCATTGCACTGTGCGATAAGCCCCCAAAGTGATGGAGCTTAAGAACAATAGTCATTTTTCGCGGGATAGAACGCAATCGCCAACTGATTCTGTTGCAATCTGTTACAAGGAGGTTTAGATATTTACCGAAGTGGGAAACTACGGCGAGGTGCGTGCATGAGCATTATGCAACAGCATCTGAGGAGGCAGTGGTGGGTGTGGCATTGGGATCAATCAAATCGAAGTTCGGCAAATCGAAGTTCGGCGCCAGCTTCAGGCTAAGCTCGCTCGTCGGCTTCCTGTTGCTGTTTGTTTTTGCCGGGCGGATTTCCGCGAAGGAACATCCGGTGCCGCTCGATCCGAAGGCTGATCCCTCGACTTGCGTTGCCTGCCATGAAGACAAGACCAAGGGCAAGTCGGTGCACTCCGCGATTGCCATGGGCTGTACCAGTTGCCATGAAATCCGCACGGTTCGAAACGTAACCCACGTCAAGCTGATCACGACCACGTCCCACGGGCTTTGTCTCACTTGCCACGCGGATAAAAATGCCGACGATATTAAAGGTACGGTGCATCCGCCGGCAGTGCGCGATTGCGTGAAGTGCCACGACCCGCACACCTCCGATAACAAGAATCAGTTGTTAAAGCCGGAGTCGGGCGACAAGAAAGAGAATCTCTGCCTGAGTTGCCACACGACCGGCGAGAACGTTCCCGAGAAGGGCAGCCGTCATGCAGCTCTCGACATGGGCTGCGAAACCTGCCACATCACGCACAAGACTGGTGCAGAACCAACAACGGAAAATCACTTTCATTTGACGAAGGCTGCGCCTGCGCTGTGCGTGGATTGCCACGATACGAAAGATGCCGCCTTGCAGAAGGCGCACCAGAACCAGCCGTTTGGCACGGCGAACTGCCTGCAGTGTCATGACCCGCACCAGTCCGCATCGCCGAAGCTGATGGCCAAGTTCACGCATCCGCCGTTTGCAGATAAGAGTTGCGATACCTGCCATGCCCCTGCGAAAGATGGCAAAGTTGTTCTGACCCAGGCCAACGTGAAGGACCTTTGTGTTACGTGCCACTCCGATAAAGCTGAACTGATCGAGAAGGCGAAGGTGCAGCATCCAGGAGCGGCGGGCGATTGCACCGACTGCCACAATCCACATGCCAGCGCGTATCCGGGCTTGCCGAAAACGGATCCCGTTAACATTTGCCTGGGGTGCCACAGCGAAATCGCTGATCTGGAGAAGAAGCGAGTTCACCACCAGCCGGCATTTGTGCAGGGTTGCGGAATTTGCCATATGGCGCACGGCGGCGACAACCAGCATCTGTTGCGGGTTGCCGACACGAACAAACTTTGCCTGGAATGCCACGGCCCCGATACGAAGCCTGCGAAGCTCGAGAGCGAGCATCTGGTGACGATTTTCGGCGGTGCCGTGAAGTTGCCGGATAACTACTTTGCGAAGGTGCCGATTCTGCCGTTGAAGTACAACCTGGGGCACCCGGTGGACCGGCATCCGATATCGAACGTGATGGAAGGGACTGATATCACCAAGGTTAAGTTCGCCATCAACTGCCTGACGTGCCATCAGCCGCATGCTTCGGCACAGCCGGGATTGTTGGCGAAAGATCAGAAGAATGATTCGTTGTTCTGTGCGAGCTGTCACAAGGATCTCCGAAAGTAAGGGGAGGGCGGCGCGATTGGGTGAATATTCGTGGGTGGGTACGAAGATGAGTGAGGGTAAAAAGATGATTTCACAACTAGGCAACACGTTTACGATGCGACGTGGAAGGCTGGGAACGGCGGCATTGGTAGCGCTGCTGACAGCCTCCTCTATTTTGGCTTTCGGGGATGACACCAAGAAGAAGAAAGACGATGCGACGCCGCAGAAGAAGGTTTCGATCCTCGACGTGATCGATAAATCGAAGGTGGTGTGGCCGCAGCCACCGATGATCGCGCGGGTGAAATACCTGGACTATTTCGCGGGCGAAAAGCTGCCTGACTTCAGCGCGCAGCAGGCTAAACCGAAGAGCAGTTGGATGGACCGGCTGGCCGGCACCAGCGCAGAAAAGACTGACAACCCCCTCAAGAACCATTTCTTCATGGGGGAGCCGCATGGGCTGGCGGTTGATTCCAAGGGCAGGCTCTATGTTGCCGATGGCAAGGTGGGCGCCATCTTTATCATTGATCCGGAAACCAAAGATACGGTGATGATCAAGAATGGCAAAGATGCAAATTTCGTTCTGATTAATGGGCTAGCCATTGACGACGCCGACCGGCTTTTCGTCTCCGACTCTCAGGCTCACCGGATTCTGGTTTTCAACAAGGACCATAAGGGCGAGGCCGCGATCACGTCGGGTCTGGTTACTCCCGCCGGGATGGCGATCGATAACGAGAACCGGTTTCTCTATGTCGCCGATATCGGACTGGACCAGGTGCTGGTGTTTGATGCCGACACACTCGAGCCGATTCGCAAGATTGGAACTGCGGATACAAAACATCAGTCGAGCGCGTTGGGAGATTTTTCCAAGCCGACCAGCGTGGCCGTCGATTCCGACGGAAACGTCTATGTAGCCGACATGCTCAACTACCGGGTTGAGATTTTCGATGCCGATGGCAAGTTCATTCGCACGTTCGGAAAGCATGGCGATGGTCCGGGCTATTTCGCGATGCCCAAGGGAATCGCGGTGGATGGCGATGGCCATATTTGGGTTACGGACACGATGCAGAACCGGGTTCACCTGTTTACCCAGGATGGCGATCTGCTGATGTGGATGGGCAACAAGCAAGGCGTTCTGCCCGGCACGTTTTCCGGTCTGCAGGACATCTACTTTGACAGCAAGCTGAACCGGGTCTTCACCTCCGAGGTTTATCCGGGGCGGGTGCAGATGTTCCGCTATGTGACGCAGGAGGAAGCGCAGAAGGAGCACGAAAAGCGCGAGGCGTTGAAGGCCGCGAACAAGACTCCGGATGTTAAGCCAGCGGCCAAGCCTCCGAAGGAAATTCCGGCGCCGTTCCCAACGCAGAAGCCGGCCGACACTGCCAAGCCGCCTGCCAATGATTCGAAGTGAGTTTGTAGAAACCTCCCTCTGAGGTTGTGGTGTGCAAAGGCTTAGCGAGTTTACTCGCTAAGCCTTTGCAACTGCGGTTAAGAAAAGTTGTCGTCCCGAGCGAAGCGAGGGATCCTGGTTTCCGCCCGCGCCACGAGTATTGCCCCTGCGGGCAAACACCAAGATCCCTCGCTTTGCTCGGGAAGACAATTTGCTCGGGATGTCAGATCGCTTTGCTCCAGATGACAAATCGCTCGGGACGACAAGTCCCTCCAGCGAGTTCCCACCAGCGAGTTCCCTCCCGCCCTGCCCTGGTTGCCGACTGTGCGGGAGTTTCCACAGGCTGCGGGTTACGTGGGGCTTTTCAACCAGTGAGTGAGTTGGAAAGCCCATTAAAAGCGTTACCTCAGGCACTGCTGGATTTTGCAACAGATTGGATTTCTCCAACAAACGGTCTGCATTCAGTTACTTAGGTAAACCGTGCCAGATGCACAGGGTCTGACCAAAAGGGGTGGGCAGCGTGCATAAACAATGTCCGAGTAGTCAATCTTAGAGGAGGCTTCACCAATGAAAAAGCTATTTTTAGTTCTGCTTATGGTGGTTATGGTCTCGGCCATGGGCATCGCCCAGGTTACACAAGCCGCACACGCCACATCATCCGGAGCACCCGGAGCCGTCGCACCCACGGTCGACGTCCTCGGCGCTCACCAAAACTACGGCCGCGGTTGTGCGGGCTGCCATGCTCCACACAGCGGCGCATGGGGCGAAGGCGGCAACAAGGTCAGCGGCACCGTCACCGATGCCTACACCGGTAGCAATGCACTGTTTGGGCAAGACATGGGACCTCTCTGGGGCCAGACGTTTGACTTCAGCGATGTTTCCAACACCCTCACCAACGGCAACGGCAGCGCCAACAAATATACGTTGGTAACCGCCGCGAACGGAAACCCGACAACCATGACTGCACAGCAATACTCCGATATGCGTGGCGTAGTAATGTGCTTGGCTTGCCATGACGGCGCAGTCGCCAAGGGCGCCATGATGCAGAACTGGGCCTTTGAAGAGCAGATCGGAGCCCTGCCGAGTTCTTACGGCACGGCCAAGATCCCGACCTTACTGGGCGCAGACGGCACGACCAACCTCGGCCTTTCGACCGACGGCGGAAACTACAACAACGACCACCCGATCGGCGAGAACGCGACGATCGCCGCAGTGCTGGGCGCCTACTATAACCCAACCACCGGCAATGGCTTGACCTACGTTGTCGCCAATGGCGCCATCACTTCGATCACGCCCGTCGGCTCGTATGTGAATTTTATCGCTTCCTACGGGGCGCCCGCCCTGATGAAGGGTGCGCACTCCTACGGAACCCCGGTCAACGCTTCGAACGTTCCCTACGTGGTTTGCACGACCTGCCACGACCAGCACTCGATGAACGTGTACTCCGTGGTGGGTGGTCAGAACACGATCGCCGGCAACGCTACCGGAACGTATGCGAAATACTTCTTCATCAACGGCCCCTACAACCCGAACACGGTGAACATCCCGTTGGGAACGGCCGCTTCCACAACCCAGTTCTGCCGCCAGTGCCACTTTGGCGAGTCGAACGAAGCCAACGGCGGCACGCTGCCGACGACTTTCTAACTTTGTAGATCGAATCGGGGAGGGGGATTTTCCCCTCCCCCTTTTTATTTGCTTTGAACTCTCAGTCAGGGTAATGGCGGTTGTGAGGGAGTAGGGATCTTTCGACTCCACATGGTCCTCGGCTTCGCCGATGACCATGTTCCGCTCAAAGCTTGCCCTGAGCCTGTCGAAGGGATGACAGCGTAGGTTTCCTTGGGTTATTTCACCAGATCGATAGCGGCAGAACGCCCATTGCGCACCTCCGCGACGCTGCAAAGATTCTTTCATCTGTCAGCCCGGTGGCCGCAACTCATTCCAGCTAAATAACTTGCAGGAACCCGGAAAGATTTTGGCAGGGCCGGCAGAAGGGCAAACGCCGTGCACAATACAGGGTGATTCTGGCAGGTGGGGTGTTCAGAAATTTGGAGATTGGGCGAGGAGTTTCCATGAAATACCGACTTCAGATGGCGGGGCTGGTCCTAGTTGTATGCGGAGCAGTAAGCGCAAGCGCACAACAGATGATGAGTTCACACGCTCCGACGACGGCAGCAGGTGCTCCAGCAACAGCAGCAGCACCGGCTCCGAGCGCGAAGTATCCGGCGGCAGCCAAAGCGGTAAATTCCGGCGTTGACGCCTCGAGCCTGATGGTGACGGGCAAGGCTGTGGTGAAGGTAAATGACGCGGTGCTGACCGACCGCGACCTGCTCCGGGAAATGTTCGCGCTGTTCCCGTACGCGAAGCTGCATGGCGGCTTCCCGAAGAAAGAGGAACCGGAAATCAGGCAGGGCGCGCTGCAGATGATCGTATTCGAGGAGTTGGTGTACCAGGAGGCGCTGCGGCAGAAGCTGACGATTGCGCCAGCGCGAGTGACTCGCGAAGAGAAGAATTTCAAAAGCCAATTCCCCACCGAGGCGGAATTCAACCAGTATCTGAGCACGGAACAGGACGGATCAGAGGCGAAGCTGCGGCAGTTGATCAAGCGCTCGCTGCTGATCGAGGCCATGCTGAAGCAGGAAGTGAACGACAAGGCCGGGGTCACGCTGACCGAGGCGCGAGCCTACTACCTGAAGAACACGAAGGCGTTCGAGCACGGCGAGACTTTCGCGCTGCAGACGATTTCGATTATTCCCGCGGAACAGGCGAGCGCCCAGGTGGTTGCGGACGCGCGCAAACGCGCGGAGGGAATTCTGGAACAGGCCAAGGCAACCAAGAGCTATCAGCAGTTTGGACTGCTGGCGGAGAAAGTTTCGGAAGACGATTTTCGCGTGAATCTTGGCGACCGGCATGTGGTGAAGGGCGAGAATCTTCCGCCGGAGGTGGTGAAAGTTGCCGAGAAGATGAAACCGGGCGAAGTGAGCGGGCTGATTCCGCTGGGCACGGCCTGGACGATTATTCGAGTGGGCGCACATACGCCCCCGGGCAAGTCAACCTTCGCCGAGGTAAAAGCGAAGCTGATGGAGAATCTTCAGAAACAAAAATCCGAACAGCTGAGGGTGGGGCTGGACAAGCGGTTGCATGAGGGCGCGCAGATTCAGGAGCTGTAAAGACGTTGGCGGGAGGTCAGAGTTTCAGACTTTCGGCTGCGAATGGACGGCAAGGTTGGCACGCGAAAGTTTTAAGGGATGGGGCGGACGTGAACAGTCAGAGAAACAACGCGCGTGTGCTCGGTTGGCTGCTGGCATTCGGGGTGATGCTGGCGGGCCAGGGATGGGCTCAGATCGAGATCGGCAAGAACACGAGCATGAGCCTGAGCGGAGACGTGGGGTTCGGCTATAACGGAAGTAACGGCGACACGATAGGCTCAAGTCATAGCACGCTTTTTAGCGGCGATGCCGTCCTGCAAGGTTATTACTACAATCCCAGGTTTTTGAGCTACTACGTTGATCCTATCTACAATCGGTCGCAGGCGGATTCGGGGGAAGGCTCGCTTACCAATGCGTCCAACGTCAGCGCGGGAGTGAACCTGTTCAGCGGCAGCCACTTTCCCGGATCCATATCGTTCGGTGAAGGATTCAACACGAGCGGGACCTATGGGATAGGCGTGACCCCGGGGCTTGACACCACAGGCAAGTCGCACAGCTTCGGCATTGGGTGGGCAGAACTCATTCCGGGTGCGCCGCCTGTGAACATCCAGTATTCGCAGACGGCTTCGGAAAACTCGATTTTTGGCACCAGCCAGGACGATCACACGGACGCAAAAAATCTCAACGTCTTCAGCAACTACAAGCTCGCGGGCTGGTATATGGGAGCGCACCTGACCGATACCTGGACGAGTACGGAGTTGCCGGCGTTGATAACCGGCACTGATCAGGCCGTTACCGGGGACACGAATTCAAAGTCATTTTCCGTCAACGCAAACCACAAACTGCCGCTGCGGGGCTCATTTGGAGCGAGCTACGGATGGTCTGATTTCACTGGTAATGAGAACGGTTCCAGCTATTCCGGTGGTAACCAGACGTTGAGCGCGAGCGCCGCCTTTGCGCCCACAGACAGGTTCACGTCATCGTTCCAGGCTAACTACGACAGCAGTCTCGCAGGGTCCATCGAACAGCAACTCATCGGCGTGGGCGCGGTTACTCCGCAGGTTGATCTGGGCAAAAGCAGCTACTCGATTTCCCTCAACAACTCCGACAATGTGGTGATTACTAAGAGCCTGTCGGCCGGGTTCAATGTGGGCCACGTCGAGCAAGTGGTGTACGGCGAAACCGTCTCAGCAACCCACTTTAGCGCGATCATCGACTACCGGTTTCTGAAGCCGCTTTGGGGTACGGTCGTGGTCTATGCCGGGTTAAACGACGAGGCGACAGAAGCGGGGAACACGGGAGCGGGTCTGATTGCGGGAGTGAACTTCACCAAACAATGGAGCAATTTCGAGCTGGACGGAAGCTTCGGCTATTCGCAGGATACGCAGACGGTGCTGGCCACGGAGGTGACGTCCAATTATTCCTACCTGGCAAAAGCGCAGCGCCGCCTGGGCCGCCGGGTGCGGTGGTTGACTACATTTAACGGTTTCCACACCGGGTTGGGCGAGGCAGAGGGTTCGAGCGCCCATGCGGAATCCTACGGAACCCAGCTCGTGTACAAGATGTATAACGTGGGAGCGACCTACGGTCACACTTCGGGTACGGTGCTGCTGACTGCGAATGGGCTGGTGGCGGCGCCGGGCACGCTTGCGCCGGTGCTGACGGCCAATGGGTCGCTGCTCGATACCGGCTCCTCTTACTCATTCAGCTTTACGACCAACCCGATACGCCGGCTTTCGTTCAGCACCAGCTACATGAGAACGCTCAATGACAGCCTGGCTGGGGTGGCGGGGGCGGCCGCTTCGAACAGCGCGTCGAAGGTATATCTGATGTTCACCACTTACCAGTTCCGCAAGATGGTGTTTACAGCGGGGTATACTAACCTGAATCAGTTTGTCAGCGCATCTGGGCTGCCGCCCGCCAGCTACACGAATTTTTACGTCGGAATCCAACGATGGTTCAAGGCCTTCTAGCGCGATCCGATGCGGGGAATTGGGTCGGCTTGTGTCTTTGCATGGTGCTGGCCGTTGGTGTGGCCGTGCCGGCATATGCGGAAGACGCCAAGGCGGAGAAAAATGAGCCGACTCCGGGACCCGAGTTGTTGCTGCAAGGCGGGCGCAAGCTGGCTTTTGTGCGCACCTTTACCACGGACCGCGACGTTTCGCCGAAGCGGAGCTTCTTCAAAAAGGTGATCGACGTGGTGGCGGGAGCGCCGGACCGGCATCAGACGATCCGTCCCTATGGAATTGCCGTGGACTCGCGCGGGCGGGCGATTGTGACGGACCCGGGGGCGATGGGCATCCACATCTTTGATTTTCGCGACCACAAATATAAATTCATCGCGCGCAATGACAAAGATGAGAACTCGATGAAGTCTCCGCAGTGCGTTGCCGTGGATGCGCAAGACAACTTTTATGTGACGGACTCGGAAACTGGGAGGATTTTTGTTTTCGAGCCAGGAGGGAAGTTCAAGCGCATCATCGGCAATCTGAAAGGCGGAGAAGGTTTTTTCAAGCGGCCCACGGGGATTGCGGTGGATTCGGCGGCGCAGAGGATCTACGTCACAGACACGCTGCGGAACAAGGTTTACGTTTTGGATATGCAGGGAAGCGTGATGCAGATGATCGGCAAGACGGGAACAGGAAACGGGGAATTCAATTTTCCGACGGAGATTGTTTTGCACGGGCAGGATCTGGCAGTGGTGGACACGATGAATTTCCGCGTGCAGGTCTTTGATCGCGGCGGGACCTTCAAGTACGCCATAGGCAACGTCGGCGACGGAGAAGATTTCGGAAGCTTCTTTCGTCCGAAGGGAATCGGGTTCGACAGCGAAGGACACCTGTACGTGGTGGATGCCGCATGGAGCAGAGTGCAGGTATTCGATCAACTCGGTGAGTTGCTTTATTACTTTGGGACACGGGGAGAAAAACCGGGAGCGTTCAACCTGCCTTCCGGCATGTTCATCGATCGGAACGACAGCGTGTACATCGCGGATTCTTACAACAGCCGTATCCAGGAGTTTCAGTACTACGGGAAGCGAGAGCCGGGCGGAGGCCAGTGAGAGATGAAGTGGCGGCTAGTATTCGCGGCTCTGCTTTGCATGACGGGTAGCCTGCAAGGGCAATTCAGCGGCGATGTGCTGGGATCGCATGACATGGGTCCCGGCGGAACATCGCCGGTGAAGGGCGGGCTGCCTCCTTGCCAGTTTTGCCATGCGCCTCACTCGGGAAATAGCAAGGGGCCGCTTTGGGCCCAGACGTATTCTACGCAGATTTACAATCTTTACCGCAGCACCACTGATCCGGCCCAGACGATGGAACAGCCGCCGATCGGCGCGCCCAGCAGCCTGTGCCTGAGTTGCCACGATGGAACGGTTGCTCCTGGTCAGACCATACCTTACGGCAAACTTCAGACGCAGGGAACCATGAGTGCCAGCGATATTCTCGGGACGAGCCTGCAGAATTCGCATCCATTCAGCTTCAATAAGCTAAAGGATCAGGCCGACCTGGTAGCAAGTTTGATATCGAAGGGGCAACCCCAGGATCCGTTGCAGAGGGTGACGCTGATCAATGGAAACGTTGAATGTGAGAGCTGCCACAATCCCCATGTTCAAAATGTAGACACGACTTCGCTGAACTTCCTGGTGAGAAACAATGCCGGAGGTGCGATGTGCCTTTCGTGCCACGCAACATCTCCGCGCACAGTGAACTCCCTGAAGAACCAGTTGGTCTCGTGGCCGAACGGCGTGCACGCCACCATTTCGAACGCGATTCTGCCGGCAGCGAATGTGGGACCCTACGCCACCGTGGCTCAAAACGCGTGCACCAGTTGTCATGTGCAGCACAATGCGAACGGTCCGGCACGATTGTTGCGCGGGGCAACGCCGGCGCCGGCGAACATGGATTCCTACACGCAGAACTGCATAACCTGCCATAACGGCAACAGAAATATCTCTCCGAGCGTCGCGAACGTTTATGCGGAGTTCTCGAAGTACTCCTACCATCCATATCCCTCAGGGAATAGCACGCACGACACGGCTGAGGCGATCCTTGTAAATAACAACCGCCATGCCACTTGCGCGGACTGCCACAACGGGCACGGGGCGCAGCAAACGACTGCGTTCGCGGCTCCGCCGCTGCTTCGTCCGTCTCAGAATGCGGTGAATGGAATTTCTGCCAGCGATGGAATCACGCCTGTCACGCCAGCAGTAAACCAATATGAGAATTGCCTTCGTTGCCACGGGAGCTCGACCGGCAAGGCCACTACATCCAAATTTGGATATCTCCCGGTGCGGTACGTGGCTAACCCAGCGGATCCTAACAATGTCATTACGCAGTTTGCCGCCACAGCATCCTCAAGCCATCCCGTAACGCACACTAACTCCTCCAGTTACCCTCAACCCAGTCTTCTCCCTTACATGTCGCAACTCAACGGAACCAGTCAGGGGCGACTGATGGGCATCCAGATTTTTTGCACGGACTGTCACAACAGCGATGACAATCGCGAATTCGGCGGATTGGGCCCCAGCGGCCCGCATGGATCCAAATGGCCCCACCTTTTGGAGCGCCGTTATGAATTAAGCCAGGCACCCGGCCGCGGCCAGCGGATTACGAACCTTTTTCCAAACCCAGATCTATCGGTGAATGGGCCTTACGCGATGTGCGGCAAATGCCATGATCTCCCGGGCAATATCATCAAGAACACAAGTTGGTCGCAGCACTCCGCACACATCAATTCTGGATTTACATGTTCTACGTGTCATACCGCGCACGGGATAGCAGGCAGAAATGGAACTGTTAGCGGAGATCGGCTCGTCGACTTCGACCTGAATGTAGTTGCTCCGAACGGCGGGGCGCCCATTTCTTACAATGGAAACACTGGAACCTGCGCGTTGGTCTGCCATGAAGTGGCACACAACGCAAACGGCACGGTCGGCACCGCCACCGCAGCCCCCCGCAGCGGATCAAGTCCCAGGCCGTGAGGCTTGACTCGAAGGGGTCAGGCCGTCCGGTTATGACATCCCTGCGCCAAACCCGCTTATCACAGTGCGCGCGACTAGCCCTTTTTATTCTTGCGCTTCTATATGCATTTGCCGCGGGCCTGCGAACTCTGGGAGATTTCGATCTTGGATGGCAACTGGCAACGGGCCGCTGGATCGTGCAGCACGGGCGCATACCATTTACAGATGTTTTCTCTTATACCGCTGCTGGCACGGAGTGGATTTATCCAGTTCTGTCGCAAGTTTTGCTTTATCTGTCATACGTGATTGGTGGCTATGGCCTTTTGTCGTGGCTAGGCGCGGCAGCTTGTGTGGGGACAGTCGCTCTTCTGCTGCATCGTTCTTCCACTGCAGGTGTGATTCTGACGATTGTGTCGGTTCCACTCATTGCTGCCTGCACCCCGCCCCGGACCGAAATGTTCACGGCAATCCTGTTCGCTGCATACGTAAACCTTTTATGGCACTACCACGAATCGGGAGAAGCTCGGTTGTGGTTGCTTCCCGTGCTCATGTGCTTGTGGGTGAACTTGCACTTAGGATTCATCGCGGGCTTGGCGATGTGCGCGGCATACGTCTTGCTCGAACTCGAAGATGCGATTGCGCCTTCGCGCAGACTTGGCGCCTTGCTTCGATTGAAAAAGGCATGGCCGTGGCTGCTTGCCACGCTCGCAGCCACACTCGTCAACCCATGGGGTTGGCGAATTTATGTAGCGATAGAACGACAGCGGAGCATCGTTCAAACCCATAGTTTATGGATTTCGGAATGGGAAGGATTGCGACTCACTCCCGCCGCTTTCGCAAAGGCACTCGCATGGCGTGACCCGGACGGCGCCGTTTATTGGTTGATACTCGCTGCAGTGGTCGCCGTACTCTGCGCATTAGCAAAGCGCAAATTCGTGCCAGCATTTCTTCTGGCGAGTGCGATCTATCTCGTGATCCATGCCATACGGATGGAGGCGTGTTTCGCAACCATCACTGTAGTGATTGGGGGAACTTTTTTGTCGCAAGCTGCAAGTTCGGTTCGTGAACGGATTGCGACTCGCTATCAAGTATCCTCGCGTACCAGAATGTTCGCTGCAGTCACTTCGATTGCAGTAATAGCGTGTTTTGTGGCCGTCAGGGGTTATGGCCTCGTTACGAACCGCGTTTATCTCAGATCTCCTTTCTCATTTTCTATCTTTGGAGCGGGGCAATCTGTGTGGGCTCCCGAGCAGGCGGAAGCATTTGTACTAAAAGAAAAACTTCCGCGCAATTTGTTTCACGACTTCAATTCGGGCGGCTTCGTAGTGTGGAACCTCTCACCCGCATACCCGGATTACATTGACGGTCGTTCCGTTCCTTTTGGAGGCTCGTTGCTGATGCGCAATTCGAGCCTGTTAGAGCAATCGCTGGATTCAGAAGCATGGCGCAGTGAAGCCAACACAAGAGAAATTAACACTATGCTCTTGTCCATGGATTTCGAGGCGGGAAACGCACTGCGAAGTTTGGGCAGCTATTGCGACGCGCAACAATGGCGACCGGTTTTTCTGGATGCGTTCGGCGCGGTTTTTTTGCGTGTCGTGCCGGAAACGACCGATTTTGTTCATCGACTTCAGATCGACTGCAAAACCGTGCAGTTTGCGGATCCGCCACCCACCATTTCGAGCGCCGAGCAATTTCGGTATCTATTAAACGTTGGAACGATTATGGTCGTCCTCGATCGAAATGAGGAAGCCCAGCAACGCCTGGAAAAGGCGGAGCGGATCTTTACAGAGAATGCATTCTTGCACTATGCGAAAGGAGTCGCACTGGGGAATATGGGGTTTCCGGAAGACTCCGAGCGTGAGTTCCTCATTTCGACAAAACTTGGCTCAACGGATGATGCTCCAGTCGCACTTGCGCGAATTTACGATCACGACGGTCGCTATGAGGACGAGGCACAGGTTCTGAAAAACGCAGCCGACCGAGCCAGCAGACCCCATTGGTTGTATCTGATGCTGGGTAAGGTCGAACTTAAACTTGGACATTCAGACCTTGCGCTGGCCGCATTTCAGAAGGCCGAGCGCGAAAGTCCATTCCGCGGCGAAGCTTATTCACTAGGAACAGAATTCCGGTCACAGGTTGAGGCGGGAAAACAGCGTGCGACGGAGAGTACGTCGAAGAACTGATCGTGCTTCTGAAAGTGAAGGCCCGATTCTGCCACGGCTGTAGAGGGAGAAGCAGTCACGGGATCGCTTTCATCTTCATCACGCAGAAGCTGTCCGTATTTACTGCAATGGTTTCGCTGGTGTTCCCGGTTTCACCCCCGAATGCTTCTTGGCCTGTGCCATTAATTCCACAACCTTCTCTTTGCCTTCATAGTTCGGATTTGTGTCCAGCAATTTCTGCCAGGTGGCGACGGCTTTGTCGATATCCATCTTGCCTTGCCACTCGACGATGCCGAGGTTGAAGAGCGTGTTGGGCTTATTGGGTTCGTAGGAGAGCGACTTTTGAAATTCCACGATCGCGGAATCGGCGTCGCCGTTATACCAATACGCGGTCGCCATGTCCGTCCGGACGCCCGCGTTGGCAGGCTGTATCTTCAGCACGCGCTGGTAATAATCGATCGCTGCGGGGTAAAGCTGGGTGTCGTAATAGACATTCCCGATGTTTGCCAGAAGGGCGGCATTGTTCGGGTCAGCTTTGAGTTTGTCGAGGAGCGGTGCGGCTTGCGTGTCCGCCATTTTCTGCATCTGCGCCGGAGTCGGCGCCTGCGCTGCCTGGTCTCCCATTGCCGGAGCCGCGGCCGACGCGGTCGTGGTCTCGGCTGCAGCGGTGGCTGGGCTCTGGGATCCGCGGATCAACCAGCCGCCCGCAATTCCAACCAGCAAGCAGATAACTGCCAACACGTAGGCCTGCACGCTAGTCCATTGTTCGATCGACGAGGAACTTGCGCGATTTGTGTCCGTCATTGTCATGCTCCTTGCAACATTCTGTTGCTTCCCGGCCGAAGCCAACACGGGCCAGCTTCGCCCCTTACAATCCCGAACAGACGTTAGCTCTTGCTCTGCGCCTGGATGTCAGTTATCAGTTTCTGCACTCTGGCTTTACGGTCTTCACTCAACTGCGGATTCGATTTCAACAGCAGTTGCCAGGCTGCGAGTGCTCCGTTGCTGTCTTTTTTCCCCTGCAATTTCATGATTCCCAGGTTGAACAGGGAGTTGGCGTCCTTGGGGTCGTAGTGCAACGCTTGCTGCAATTGACTGATCGCACCATCCACGTCGCCGCCGTAGTAGAGGGACGAAGCGAACTGAGTGCGAGTCGGTACGTTCTTCGGATCAACGTTCACGGCCTTCTCGTAATAGCCGGCTGCTGCTTTGAACTGGTGAGTCGCCTGGTACAGGTCTCCGACTTTGACGAGCAGACCGGCGTTGTCTGGATCGGTCTTGAGTTTTTCGAGCAAGGGCGCTGCCTTGTCGTCGGCCATCTTTTTCATCTGTTCAAGGCTGGGCATCTGCTCACCCGTACCGGCAGCGTGAGGAGAGTTTGTGGCGGCGGCCACAGTTGCTGGCGGCCGCAGGGCAGGCGATTGCGACCCCCGAAACAGGTAACCAATCGCCAGTCCAACCACGAGGCTGATTACCGCCATCGCATAGGCCTGCTTCGCTTGCCAAGCCGATGCCACGGTTGGCTGCACTTCGGTTTCGTTTTCCATCTGACCCCCATTGGCCGGTACTAGGCTTGACCTCGCCTCTTGCCCGGCTAGCCTGTAGGGAACGGTCCATCGCCGCCGACAGGACTTTTACAGCCCTTGCCTTACCCGATTCAACCTTAAAGGCGGGGTACCAAACAGGCAGCATTCTACGTCACATGAGAATGTGACGTCGGTCACACGTGACGAAGCGCAATCAATCGTGGCGGATGCATTCGTTTGATTGCGAATGCAGAATGCCGGGCGCAGTTACGGGGCATGGCCGCGCACTCAGCGATCTTCCACGCTGTTCTGATTGGGTGTTCGTTCGCGTGCGGGTGTTTTATCGTGCAATTCTGGAAACCGTAACCATCGAACCGTAATCGATTATCGTTATGGACGCGGCCGTTGCAGGGGCAAATGTTCATGCAAGCTTCCTCTGAAAGATACGATCGCGTCGCCCGATGGGCACCAGCGATGGAGGGCATAAACACTGGCAATCCCGGCGCCACTCCGGGCACTTATACTGTGGTCGTGACCGAGCCCTCGGCAACACTACGGCCACGAGCATCGTCAAACTCGGTTCACATGCAAGGAGAAGCATTGAAGGTAAGGATGTCGACCATATACACGAACAGAGGAGCCGCCTATATCGTGGTTGCGTTCTTCGCGCTTATCGCGGTGTATGTCCATATCGGTGGCGTGTTTAACAGACAATTCTGGTTGTCATTCTTGCCAGGCGTGATGGAAAACCTGGTTATCTTGGCTATAGCAGTGCTGGTGATCGACAGCATCTCGAAGAGGCAGAATCGCGCCAAGCTCCAACAAACGAACGCGCGTCCGTCCCGTACGATTTTGTCCATTACCAACAAGCTGGCCTATTTGCTGCTGGAATACCTGGCCCTGGCGACCAGGGAGGAACTTCACAGCGACAAGGCTCCGAGTTTTCAGTTCGCGATTGAGCGGTTGAGGCGAACTGATCTAGGTGCGGCCTTCCACGAACGGTTAATGAATGCGCAAGACAAAGCGGCGTTTGCCGAAGGTTTTGAAAAGATACTGATCGAGCAGACAGAGGGTGTGGCGAATTCGCTAAAAGAGATTTATCCCCGCCCAGACCCCATCGTTGTACAGGGCGTAGAACAAATGCAGTTCGGCATTGGATCGGTCATGGTGCTCAAAGACGTGCTCGGAGCATTCAAAACCGTGAATGCGCAGGCGGGGATTCAGGACCAGCTTCATCCGGAGCAGTTAGATCTCATCACCGAAATTGGTTACCGTCAGGTTGGCTTGCAGTTGAACAATATGCGGGACTTCATCGTCAGTCTGTCCGACCGGGCTAAGGCGAACAGGCTGTTCATCTCTCTCCATTAACCATCGCCCACTTGCCGTCGTACGCGGTCAGGCGGCGGAAGTGAAGCAAAAGTGAAAAAGTTCGGGGCGTCCGAAGAAGTAACAAGCATTCTTCGCGCGAACCAGCCTATTATCGTCTAAGAACAATCAGTAGGAGCCCAAGAATGATTCGAAGAGTTGCTCTGCAAATTGGAATTCTCGTACTCCTTGCATTCATCGTATGCAGTGCATACTTCACCGTCGGCTACTTAAAGCGTGTGCAGGATATCGCCACACTCACGCTGGAAAGTTCCGCCATTCAGGCGGCGCTATCGAGTGTTTTGAAAGATCTAACCGATATGGAAACGGGTCAGCGCGGATATCTGCTTACCGATAACCCGTCGTACTTGCAACCCTACAATGATGCGAAGGGTAGGATCGAAAGCGATTTTTCCGATCTTCGAGCGAGGCTCGCAACGCGGACGCAGACTGATCCACCGCTGGAGCCGCAGTTGGAGACTTTGGCAAAATCAAAGCAGGCGGAGATGGAGCGCTCGGTTAGCTTGCGCCAGGGGGGGTATCGCCTTCGCTCATTCAAACTGGTGGATACAAACGAGGGCGAGGGCTACATGGATGAGATTCGCCGCATCGTGTCCTCGATGTCGTCTGCGGAACACAGCAATTTTGCAAGATTCGATAGCGAGAGGGTTGCCGCGCTGAAACATGAGGAGCGGGCGACCATCATTGCGAATTCCGTGTTGCTTGCGCTGGCAGCATGCCTGTTCGGGCTGATGGGTCGCCATGCGCGCGTGCTTGCAAAAGAAGCAGCGCACAGTAAGAAAGAGTTGGTCGCAAGGGATTTGCAACTCGAAAGATTGACGTCCGCACTTTCCGGTCCAGTGCGTTCCGATATCGGCACCATCAATACGACTCTTGAGTTGCTCATAGAGCAATACGGGGGATTTCTCCCACGACATGGCCAGCAATATGCCGAAAAAATCAAAGAAGCTGCCACAGAAGTGGAGCGATTGCGGCAAGATTTGGTCGGCGGCCAAGGCCCTGAAAGTGATGCAAAGGCGGCTTGAAAACACCAAACCGTGTCAAGGTAGGTAAGCCCGTTCATCTAGTGCATCGATGGACTTATTGCGCGCCATCTGCATTTCGGTTTTACGAATCATCTGCGGCCACAACAAATCAGGTTCGAATTTAAAAATGGTTTCGGCATCTCCGGGAAAAACGAACCACGCGCCAAGTTCCGTTTCCTTTTGCAATTGATCGACATGCCATCCGGCATAGCCCAGATACACATGAAAGGCTTTCGGGGCAGCCCGGTCGTTGAGGGTCTGTTCGAGTTGGGTCTTCGTAGAAATCTGGAAGACACCGGCGCAAATCTGCATCGCTCCGTCGACCTTAGTCGACGACTTGCGCAAAGCCCGTATCTGATGAGGATCAACTGGCCCTCCGAAATAGACAGGGTCGGAACGATCTTTCGCGGCTTGGAAGTCCCCAAGCACGCTTGACACCCGGAGATCGGTTCGGCGGTTGAGAATCAGTCCGACCACACCGCCGGCATCATATTGAACCAGCAGGATTACGGTTTGTGCGAAATTCGGATCGCCGAGGTTTCGGCTGGCCACCAGTATCTTTCCGACACCCAAAAGTTCGGGGTTCTTGGATTGGATAGGAAGAGGAATGGCCGGAGATATCTTGCTACTGGCGTGAGTTGTCTCGGCCCCATTTGCCGCGTCCAGATTGTTGGCTACCAGCGGCGCGGAGGCAGCAACTGTGATAAGAACCGCTAAAAAGCCGAGCTTGGCCAGACCCATGGCTGCTCTCCTCAGACTGAATCACGTTTTCGATTTCGAACGCGCTCATGCGCCTGCAAAAATTATACCCAGTATCGCCGCATCATCTCTGGTTGGCGTGCACGAGCTGGCTGAACGACGAAACATAGGACGACGAGAAAAAGATCTACGGCGCCGTTATCTTTTCCGCTTCCTCGCGAATCCTCCTCCACGCCCGCTCCACGTGACGCGCCCCTGTATTCGTCTGGCCCACGCACAGCCGCAGAGTGAACTTCCCGTTCAGTTTGGTGTGCGTCAGGAATAGATCGCCGCTGCGGTTCAGCCGCTCCATGATCGTCTGATTTGCCGCGTCCCCGCCCTTGTGCCGAAAGCAAACCAGGTTCAATGGGACAGGCGCGGCAAGCTCAAAGTTTTCATCCTCGCGCACCCAATGCGCGAACTCCTGCGCCAGTTGTACATGCCGTCGAATGTGATGCTGCAAGCCTTCCACGCCGTAATGCCGAATCACGAACCACAACTTCAGCGACCGAAAGCGCCGCCCAAGCTGAATGTGCCAATCGCGATAGTCAATGACCGCGCCCGATTCCGTGGCCTGATTGCGTAGATATTCCGGCAGAATGCTCAGCGTCTTGATCAGCGCCTTGCGGTCCGCGACCCAAAAGCAGTTGCAGTCGAAGTTGGTGAACATCCACTTATGCGGATTGAAATTGTAACTGTCCGCGAACTCGACTCCGTTTTGCAGATGTCGAAACTCAGGACAAAGCGCCGCCGTGCCCGACATCGCTGCGTCCACATGCAGCCAGAGATTGTGCCGGCCGCAGATCTTCGCGATCTCAGCGACGGGATCCATCGCATTCGACGACGTCGTTCCCACCGTCGCGCATACAAAGCAGGGAACCAGGCCAGCGCGTTTATCCGCTTCAATCTGGCGGGCCAATGCCTCGGGACGCACCGCGAACTTATCGTCCACTTCGATCAGCCGCAGATTCGATACACCTATGCCCGCGATCATCGCAGCCTTCTCCAAAGAAGAATGCGTCTGCGTAGATGCGTAAGCAACAATGCGCCCATCGCATCCTTTCTGATTGCTGGTATAGTTCGTGGCGCGTTCGCGCGCGGCCAACAGTGCGCACAGCGCGGCGCTCGACGCCGTATCTTGAATCACTCCACCGCCCGCATTCGACGACAGAAACTTCTCCGGCAAACCCAGCATGCGCACTAGCCAGTCGAGCACATGCGTTTCCAGTTCCGTGCACGCCGGGCTAGTCGACCAGAGCATGCCCTGGACGCCAAGTCCCGAAGAAAGAAGATCGCCAAGAATCCCAGGCCCCGAAGCGTTACAAGGAAAGTAAGCGAAGAAATTCGGCGACTGCCAATGCGTAACTCCGGGCAGGATTAACCTCTCAACATCTTTCAGCAGCGCCTCGAACGGTTCGCCCCGTGTTGGAGCGTTTGCCGGCAGCGAGGCGCGAATCTCTCCCGGCTTCACCTGCGAGAGCACCGGGAACGACTCGATGCGGGAGTGGTAGTCGGCGATCCAATCCACCACGGCATGGCCGTGGCGGCGGAATTCGTCTGGGGTCATGTGAAAAGACTTTTCGTCAGGCACTAGCGTTACCTCGGAAGGAATGCGACTTGTTCAGCCCAGCCGTCCAAAATATAACCGCGTCTTGTACTCGAACGCGACGCGTCCTCCGACGGCACTGGCATCAAAAATGCGCCGCAACTCGCGCAGCATGGGCGCATGTTGAGGATCATCCGGTCCCGGCGCGTACGACGATGACAGCAATCGCCCTTCCACGCCGGCGCAATCGAATTCCTGGCGCATCTCGAACGCTCTCTCTTGAAATGGTGCGGGATCGAAGAACTCCTTCATCGCGTCGGTCGTGCGCTCATGGCGAACGTCTTCGTAGTCGGTTCCATAAGTCAGCAGCAACTGTTCATAATCGCGAAGAAACTTCGTCGACTCCGTGAGCCGCTCATTCCAAAGCAGCACAAGCCATCCTCCGGGCTTCAGGATGCGAACGAACTCGCGTCGCGCCCGTACACGGTCGAACCAGTGCGCGGCCTGTGCCGCGGTGACGAAGTCCACGCTGCGATCGGCCAGCGTTGTCGCTTCGGCAGTTCCCGCAATGCTGGTGAAGTTCGGGAACGCCGCCAGCAGGCGTTCGCCAGCCTCACGCATCTCCGTATTGGGCTCGACGCCGAAGACCGGATTCCCATTCTCCAGCAGCATGCGAGTCCAAATCCCAGTTCCGGAGGCGATGTCGGCAACCACGTGGCTTGGTGCGAGACCGCACTGGTCTTGCAGTTCCTGAATGACTTGCGCGGGATATCCCGGCCGGTAACGCACGTAATTCTCGACGCGATCGGAGAAGCGACTGGTAGCATTAGGCGCAGGCATAGGGTTAAAAAGTGGCAAGATTTTTCATCTTGCCAGAAAGCCATTTTAATTGCAGGATAGGTATATTGTCCTTCCCCGCTGGGCCCCTGTGCCGCAAGCCCGAGCGACTTCGAGAGAGTAAAGCGAACAAGAAGGGAAATCCTCCTCCAGCATTAAGTGCGATACCATTCCAACTAGACAGGAAAGTTTCGATTACATGAGAGTCGTCATCAAAGTTGGCACCAGCCTCATCGCCCCGGGCGGTCAGATTGACGCGAACCTGCTGCGCGCCATGGTCGATCAATTCGATCTCAACAAGAACGAATATCTGATCGTAACCTCGGGCGCAATTGCCGCGGGCATGTCCGGCCTCGCCCTAACCGAGCGCCCGAGCGGCGTCCCCGGCATGCAAGCCTGCGCAGCCGTGGGTCAGAGCAAGCTCATGCACACTTACGAGCGCCTGTTTTTCGGCAAGAAGGTGGTTGCGCAGCTTCTGCTTTCAAGCGACGACTTCACGTCGCCGGTCCGTTATCGCAACCTGCAGAACGCTCTGGCCGAGCTGCTTTCGCTGGGCGTGGTTCCCATCGTGAATGAAAACGACAGCGTCAGCGTGCGCGAACTGGAAGGCGCTTTCGGCGATAACGACGAACTCAGTTCGCTGCTGGCCACCGCGGTGAAGGCTGACTGGCTGCTGTTGCTCACCAATGTCGATGGCTTCCTCATGCCAAACGGTCGAAAAAAGCCGAAACTCGTTCGGGTTGTTCGCAAGCTCACTCCGGCTCTTGAAGCGCAATGCAACGGCAAGAGCGCCCAGGGACGCGGTGGCATGATTTCCAAACTGCGCGCCGCCAAACTCGCCAGCGACGGCGGTGTGCACGTCGCAATTGTGAATGGCCGCCATCCACAAGGAATCACATTGGCCATGCAACGAAAGGTCGGAACCTATTTCCCTCCCACGAACGGAAAATACTGATGGCGACGACTATTACCAACTCGGCTTCGACGCAGGAAAAGCTGCTGCGCGCGCGCGATGCAGCCGCGAAACTCGCGCTGCTCTCAACCAGTGAGAAGAACGCGTTGCTGCTGGCGATTGCCGATGCGATTGAAGCCCAGGCCCAAACGATTCTTGCGGCGAACCGCGAAGACGTAGAAAGTTCCGGCCTCGAAGGCGCGATGCGTGATCGCTTGCTTCTGACTCCTGCGCGAATCAAGGAGATGGCGCAAGGTGTGCGCGAAGTTGCGGCGCTCGGCGATCCGATTGGCGAGACCCTCGCGGAGTGGACTCGCCCGAACGGTCTGCGCATCCGCAAAGTGCGTGTGCCGCTGGGCGTAGTCGGCATCATTTACGAGTCGCGCCCGAACGTTACCGTTGACACCGCCGTGCTCGCGCTGAAGACCGGCAATGCCATCGTTTTGCGCGGCGGCAAAGAAGCGGCGCACAGCAATCAGCGCCTGGTGGAGATTCTCGCAGCCGTGCCGGGTGTGCCTGACGGTGCAATCGAACTGCTCGATTCGAGCACACGGCAGTCCGTGACAGAACTCATCAGGGCTCGTGGCTTGGTGGATGTAATCATTCCGCGCGGCGGCGCGGGGCTCATCGCATTCGTCACCGAGAATTCCGCAGTACCGGTCATCGAAACCGGAGCAGGGAACTGCCACATCTTCGTCGATGAATCCGCTGACTTCGATATGGCCGACCCGATCGTGATCAATGCCAAGACACAGCGGCCGTCGGTATGCAACTCCGCAGAAAAACTGCTGGTGCACGAACGCGTCGCCGCGGAATACGTCCCACGAATCGTGAAGAAGTTGATCGAGGCCGGAGTAGAAGTTCGTGGAGACGGCGAGTCACGCAACCTGGCCGCCGGGCAAAACGTTGAGCCCGCGGTCGAGCGCGATTGGCCCGAAGAATATCTGCGCTTGTGCATGGCGGTCCGCGTGGTTGCAAATGTTGATGAGGCAATTGCCCACATCAATCGCTATTCCACCAAGCACTCCGATTCCATCGTGACCCGCGACGAAGCCAATGCAAGAAAATTCCTCCGCGGAGTAGATTCGGCCGCAGTCTATTGGAACGCCTCAACTCGTTTCACCGATGGCGCCGAGTTCGGCTTCGGCGCGGAAATGGGCATCAGTACCCAGAAACTCCACTGCCGCGGCCCTTTCGCGCTAGCAGAACTCACCTCTTCGAAATACGAGATCGTCGGGACAGGGCAGGTAAGATAGTCTCCCTCCGCTGAAACTCCGGTGGCACGGGGCCGGTCGCGTCAGGAAATGCCAGATAGTAGTCGTGGTTCCTGCTCACGTCGCTAAGACCGCTTTTCCCAAGCGGCGTAATCCTAAAACGCTTGAACCTCTTGCGCGTTAGCTTCATCTGTCTAGCGTGGCACCCGCTGTGCTACCTTACATACTTTCGCTGCGGGAGCCTCATGAGATTGTTCTCATCCGTTCTTCTTTCTTCGCTCGTCCTGTTTGCGCTTCTGTCGCCGATAGTCAGCGGCCAACCTGCGCAACCCCCCGAGGCGACTCAATCCATCTTCGGCTTCCGCGACTCCACCGCCGAAGCCGCCACGGAAGCCCGTTTCCTTGCCGTGCCCGATCCCAAGCTCGCCGAAGAGCACCTGCGTACTCTGACTCAGGCGCCGCACATGGCAGGCACGGTGGAAGACAAAGCCACCGCAGATTACGTTGCGCAGAAGTTTCGCGCCGCCGGACTCGACACCGAAATCTTCGAATACAAGGTGTGGATGAACTACCCCGCGGAGATCAGCGTGGACATCACGGCGCCCGCCGGAGTCGAAATGCACGGGCCCACGCGCGAGCACGTCGATGGCGATCCTTATGACGGCGACCCGCGCGTGGTGATGCCGTTCAGCGGCATGTCGCCTTCCGGCGACGTCGAGGCCGAGGTGGTTTACGCCAACTACGGCACGCCGGAAGATTTCGAGAAGCTGGAGAAGTTAAAGATCGACGTACGCGGCAAAATTGTGCTGGTGCGCTACGGCCAGAATTTTCGCGGCGTAAAAGTATTCATCGCGCAAGAACACGGCGCCGCTGCGGTGATCCTCTATTCCGACCCGTTTGACGACGGCTGGCGGAAAGGCGATAAGTATCCCGCTGGCCCATGGCGGCCCGATACCGGCGTGCAGCGCGGCTCGACGGGCTTCATGTTTGAGTTTCCCGGCGATCCCACAACGCAAGGCTTCGCATCCCTGCCTACTCTTTCGGAGAGCAAACGCGTTTCTCCCGAGAAGTCCGCGCAGATGCCGAAGATCCCTGTCACGCCACTCTCCTACCACGATGCCTCGCCCATTCTTCAACATCTTGGCGGGCCCGACTCGCCGCGCGAATGGCAGGGCGCGCTGCCTTTCACATATCACGTGGGCCCGGGGCCGGTGCGCGTGAAGATGCACCTCAAACAGGATTATCAGTTCCGCACTCTCTGGGATGTAATCGGCCGCGTGCGCGGCCGCGAATTTCCGGACGAATGGGTGATTGCCGGAAATCATCGCGACGCGTGGGTCTACGGCGCAGTCGACCCCAATAGCGGCACGGCGGCGATGCTCGAATCCGTGCACGGGATCGGCGAGCTGTTGAAGACAGGCTGGAAGCCGAAGCGCCCCATGATTTTTGCGAGTTGGGATGGCGAAGAAGAAGGACTGATGGGCTCAACCGAATGGGCCGAGCAACACGAATCGAATCTCGCGAGTGCCGCCGCATATTTCAATATGGATGTCGGTGACTCCGGCCCCAAGTTTGGCGCATCGTCCGTGCCCAGCCTGAAGCAGTTTGTGCGCGACGTCACCAGGGCCGTTCCCAGTCCAAAAGGCGGAACGGTCTATGATGCGTGGCAAAAGTCGGATCAGCCGGGCGCATCAACAATACAGTCCCGCCCGGAAGCCTTCGAGGGCAATCGAGGCGCGCCGGCCGCTCCCACCGCGGGAGAGGTTCCGGTCGGCGACCTCGGCAGCGGCTCCGATTACAGCGTTTTCCAGCAGCACCTCGGCGTGCCTTCGACCGATATAAGTTCCACCGGCCCGTACGGCGTGTATCACTCGGTGTTCGACAACTTTGCCTGGTTCAAGAAGTTCGGCGATCCTGATTTTGTCTATGAGCAGCAGATGGCGAGAGTGTTTGGACTAGAAGCGCTACGTATGGCCGACGCCGACGTGCTGCCCTACGACTACAACGAATATGGAAAAGAGATCGCCGTTTATCTGGACGCAGCCAGGAAGCGGGCAGAAAACAAGTTCGGCGACCACGCGCTCGATCTGAGTGCGGCAACTGCGGCTGCGAAACACTTCCAGGAAGCCGGGGCAAAGATTCTGCTCAAGCAAAAAAATCCGCCGCGAGACGCCGCTCGCTTGAATCAGGCTCTGCGCAACGCCGAGCGCGCTCTGCTCGTGCCGGAAGGTCTGCCGCACCGCCCCTGGTTTCGCCACGCCATCTACGCTCCAGGCGAATACACAGGCTATGCAGCGGTCGTGATTCCAGGAGTGAATGAAGCTCTCGACAAAGGCGACGCCGAGCGAGTGCGCCGGCAGCTCACGCTTCTGACGGCCGCTCTCGATCGCGCGGCCAAGGCGCTCGATGGATACCGTTGATCGATACTTCGCCGATATAAGAGACAAATGAAAAACACGAAATCAAATCGAGATCAGGCCCGCAAGAGCAAAAAGAAATGCTCGACGAAAAAAACGCAGGATGTACCTAACGCCGAGGTTCCGAATATCAAGGAGTTGTTGCTCAACGGTCCAAAATTCGACCTGATTATCCCAAAACGCACACGATGGCGGCGTCGTCCCACCATTATCTTTGACTGACCATGCGTGCCCACCCATTCTTTCGGTGCAATTCCTGCGCACATTGCCCTCCCAGTCGTGAGGGATGGAGTAGCCGACTTTCCTAGTTAACTTCCTTCGGCAGGCTCTGTCCGCGAAATGCGCCCACCTCCAGAAATTTAAGGGAACCGCGACCATATCCCGCCCGTACCGTAATCAGGCGCCCGTGCGCCGGAGGTGTTCCATGCCCGGAAAGTCTCCCATCCGTTTATCCATCCTTCACAAGACCATCATCGTCTGTCTCCTGCTCGCGCCTTTCTGCGCCGCCTCAGACCATTGGGACTACTCAGAAACCCACGACGAGGTGCGCGAATTCGCCGCTGGAGGCAGGGTGCACCTGCGCCTCAACGTGGGCGACCTGCACATTCTCCGCGGAGATTCCGACAAGATCCGCCTCCACTACACCGTCAAGTCGTGGAGCGAAAGCCACGTGAAAGACGCGCACGTCGACATCGACGTGCACGGCCGCGACGCCAACATCGAATTCCGAGCGCCCACCAGCGGCAACACCCAATTCGACGTAGAACTAGAGGTCCCGCAAAACACCAATCTTGACGTGCACGAAAAGGTCGGCGATCTCAGGATCGAAGACATCGAGGGCGACAAAGATCTTCAGTTAGGCATTGGCGACATCCGCGTCGCCTACGGGCGCGGGGCCTACCACCTGGTCCGCGCCAGCACCAGCATCGGCGACGTCAACACCAGCACAGGAGACGTCAGCGCAGGCTTCCTAGGCAAGACCCTGAAATACCAGGGCGACGGCAAGTACGAACTGCGGGCCCACGTTTCAATCGGCGATATCTCGCTGGAAGGGAAGTAGCTGTCCTCCTCCGAGTGCAATTCTCAGGATTCTTAGAAAGTCACTCTCGAAGACGTTGCGATTGCGCGGTAGTTTTCAGGCCTCGCCCACCTCTCGCAAAGGAGGCGAGAATTGGGGCATCCACTACTGCCTATAATTGGTTGAGTTCGATCTCCCGCGCATGCTTCCTCACCTCTCGCTCGAAACGCGATTGTCCTACCAGCAACGGTGAGAACGATACCGGCCGACCTCCGTTCCGACTCTTGACATAAGTAGTGCCCGTGTTGCGCCCTCTCTTCATCCAGGCGATCTCGTTCCAGGCAATGATTCGGTCACCGCGAAGCAGGCGGCGCTGACGAATGCCTTCACGGTCGGTCCAGACTGTGCTGGGTTTAGCGAGAAGAATAGCGGCTAGTACCAGCAGGGGAATCAGCGCTGCGTATTGTCCTTCACCTGTGCGGACTGTCTCAAACACGGTCAGAGCGGTAAAGGCAAATAGAGATACAATGACGATCTCGATGAGTACGTGCATGCGGGGTGCCAGCGAAAACTCAATCGAGGTGCCGTTTTCATGCGGACGTAGCTTCTTGGCGGAACGCCGAATCCACCAGAACAAAAGCATGAACGGAGAGACGAACAAGAATCTAAGAAGAACAGCGCCGAAGATTAAGGCGATTATCTTCATCCTATCGATCCCGGATATGCTTCACGGGGCATCCCGGCCTTAACTTCAAGGCGTGCCGGCCACGGTCCCGCATCACCGTTACTCAATTGAAACCAGCCGCTCCACCAGTTCCGAATAATACTTCTTTTCGCGCTTCTGAAAGAAATCTTTTCCGTTCGCAACCAGATTGGTCACGAGATGGACATTGATTTCTCTCAGGCGAATCGCAGTCGTCGAGCACGAGCGATGGAGAAAATGGTTAAGTTTGCGGCGAAGTTGCTCGGAATTGCCGCCAGGTTCCTGGCCGAAGTGGACTCGAAGCTCCCCGTGTAGAAGACGCTTCATACTTCATCGGGATGGGCCTGAGCCAGAGCCGCTTGCCTCTGCTCTATAATGGCAGTCTGTTCCCATGGTTCGTGACGGCTATAATTACGGGCTGGTTTTCATTGCGGCCGCAGTTCTGGTGGGCTGGTTCGCTCAGCCGGCCTGGGCTTTGCTGCCGCTGTTGTTGGCGCTGTTCTTTCTGTGGTTCTTCCGCGATCCGGAGCGGGCCATCCCGGATGCCGCAGGCGCTCTTGTCTCGCCGGGCGACGGGAAAGTTACAGACGTTTCACTCGTCACCGTGGATGGAGCGAAGCAGACTCGCATCAGCATCTTCTTGAGTGTTTTCGACGTGCACGTGAACCGCTCGCCGATCGCAGGAGTCATTCGCGATGTGCGCTACCAGCGCGGGAAATATCTGAACGCCATGAATCAAGCATCCGCGGAGCTGAACGAGCAGAATATTGTCCTCGTGGAAGGCGATGGACAAGTGGTGGTCTTCAAGCAGATCGCCGGATTGCTGGCGCGAAGAATTGTTTTCACTCCGAAAATAGGCGACCGGCTGGAACGCGGCCAGCGCGTAGGGCTGATCAAGTTCGGTTCCCGGGTAGACGTTTTGTTCGATGCCGCCGCCGTTCTGCAAGTGAAAGTTGGTGACCGGGTTCGTGGCGGCGCCAGCGTTCTGGCTCTCTTGCAGCCGAAAGGTGAACTGGCGACTGCAGGGCGGTCTTCTGCCCATGAAGGGACGCGCTGATGGATAATCCCACTCAAACACCAGGTCAGGGTGAGCGGGTACCGCGGCACATGCGCAAGGGCATGTACATTCTCCCGTCGCTATTCACCAGCGGGAATATGGCGGCCGGCTTCTACGCCATTGTGCAGGTTCTGCATTACGCGATCACCAGCGAGTACTGGCATCTTGACCATGCTGCGATTGCGATTGGCTTTGCCGTGCTGTTCGACGGACTCGATGGCCGCATCGCCCGCATGACTGGGACGAGCAGCGAGTTTGGCAAAGAACTCGATTCACTGGCGGATGTCATCACGTTTGGCGTAGCGCCCGCAATGCTGGCATGGGCGTGGGGCTTTCACGGCGTCCCACCTGTCTCGCTTACTGAATGGCACATTAAGCTTACGCAGCTCGGCGGCATCGCCTGTTTTCTATTCTTGATGGCTGGCGCCAGCCGTCTGGCTCGATTCAATATCACGCACAATCCGCAGCCCTCGAACCCAGGGCGTCCCGGCAAGAAGTATTTCGTCGGTATGCCCATCCCTGCCGGGGCTGGCATGATCGCTGCCGTCGTGCATTTTCAGGAAGGTGATCCGATCCGCTCGTGGTACACGGCGCTGGTCTGGTTGACGATGGTGTCCGCGGTCGGCTACCTCATGGTCAGCACGTGGCGCTTCTACAGCTTCAAAGACATCGACTTCCGTTCGCGCCATCCCTTCCGTCTTATTCTTGTGTTGGCCGCGCTGATAGCCGGCGTCGCGGCTTTCTCAGGGCCGGTGCTGTTTGGGATTGCCCTGCTCTACATGTTTTCCGGGGTGTTCTGGCGTCTGCAATGGATCTTCCGGCGCAAGAACCCGCCTCCGCCGCCCTATAAGGAGGCTTCGCAGACTTCATGAGCACGCCGCCGAAAATCGTATCGCCTTCGCTTTCTTCTACGGCCCGCGGGCAACTCTATCGCGCGGCGGTTGTGGGCGCGGCCACGCTCAAAGGGAAAGAAGTCATTGAAATGCTCAATGAGCGAAACTTTCCGGCGGTCGATATTCGCCTGCTTGACGATGATGAGTCGATCGGACAGCTAGAAGCGGCAGGCGATGAAATTAATTTCATTCAAAGCGTGCGCACAGAGCAATTCACCAACGTGGACTTCACTTTTTTCGCCGCGGATGCCGAATCTACGCGCAACAACTGGAAACGGGCGCGCGATGCCGGCAGCGCGATTATTGATTTATCGGGCGCTCTCGATGAAGAGCCCGGCGCTCAGATTCGCTCGCTCTGGCTGGAGCGCGAGCGCGCAGCGATGTGGCAACCGGAATTGCAGCCAGGTCCGTGCGTGGTTGCGCATCCGGCGGCCGTGACTCTCGCTCTGCTGCTGGTGCGGGCGCGCAAAGCTGGCGCTATTCGCAGCGCGGTCGCGACAATGTTCGAGCCCGCGTCAGAGCAGGGACAGAAGGGCATGGACGAGTTGCACCAGCAAACCGTCAACCTGTTGTCGTTTCAATCGCTGCCCAAAGATTTGTTCGATGAGCAGGTCGCGTTCAACATGATTGCGCGCTACGGGCGGAATTCGCGGCTCTCGCTGGCGTCGCTTGAAGCGCGCGTGCGTCGCCACTATCAAGCGATTGCCGGAACGGATGCGCCGCAGCCCGCGCTGATGCCGCTTCAACCCCCGGTATTTCACGGCCACGCGCTGGCGATCTTTTTGGAGATGGCGCAGACGGTTGATCAAGAAGAATTATCGCAGGCGCTCGCAGGAGATCACGTGACGGTGGTGACCGCGGAAGATGATTCGCATCCGACGAACGTGAGCACGGCAGGACAGGCCAACATTCTGGTTTCGCTGAAGAGCGATGCCGCGCGGCCCAGCGGGATCTGGCTGTGGGCAGCCGCGGATAATCTGCGAATCGCTGCTATGACTGCTGTGGAATGCGCAGAAAGCATGATCGCTACCCGCCCGCTGGGAAAGATTCAATGAGGAAGGCCGGGGAAAGACTGAGCCGGGCAAAACCCGCCCCAGCCAAGTTTGGATCGATGTTCCCGTTTGTTGTCATCTCTTTATCTCTTTTGTCCACTCTTGTCAGCGGATGTAACTATCACACGGCCGGCCACTCAGGACATCTTCCAGAGAACGTCAAGACAATCGCCGTGCCCGCATTCATAAACGAAACCAGCACGTACCGTATCGAGCAGATGCTGACGTCGTCTGTGATACGCGAGTTCACGACGCGCACGCACTATCACATTCTCAACACTCCCGGCGAAGCTGCCGACGCCACGCTGCACGGCACAGTCATCTCCGCTTCTTCAACACCGCTCACCTACAACTCTTCGACTGGACAAGCGGCCAGCGTTTTGGTGGTGGTGAGCATGAGGGTGTCGCTGACGGACCGGCAGGGCAAAGTGCTCTACCAGAATCCTGCATATCTGTTTCGCGAGCAGTACGAAGTCTCTCAGGATCTGACCAGCTTCTTCGAGGAAGACTCGCCAGCCTTTCGCAGACTCTCGCAGGATTTCGCGCGCACGCTGGTATCGAATATTCTCGAGGGCTTCTAGAAGAGACAGGGAACCCCGGACGCCTCGTCCGGGGCGCTTCGAAAAGAATCTTCGGGCCAGGCTGGCGGACGAGGCGTCCGCCGCTCCACGATTCTGTTTGTTATCAGCAGCTTACCTCTAAGCTATTGATAATACAGATGAAATTTTCCATGCGGCAACCTGTCTCGAATCGAGATTCTACACCTTGATTGAGTCAAGGGCATAATCTCGAACAACATAGCCCGATGCCGGCGCTCCGTTGCCGATGTGCCACCATTGAAAACATGACACTTAGGCATCTGCGGCAAAAATGACATGACGATGCCACTTCCAACCCAGGTTCACGGATGCTAGAGTCGTGACTGGGATTCTTTCGTCGATGGAGAGGTTCTGATGCGGGCTTTCGCCCAGGCCGAGCGGTTTGTCAGCGAACTGGAGTCCCGGAAGCTGCGTCCCGCCTACGTGTTTGTTGGCGATGAAGCATTCTTTCGCAAGCGTTTTCGCGACGCGATCCTCGAGCATCTGGTTCCTGTCGATCTGCGCGACTTCAGCCTGTTCGAATTCGACCTCGCGGAAAACGATCTCGCAGAAGTTCTTGATCGCGCGCGCACTCCCTCGCTGATGGCGCCATTCCAGGTGTTTTTTGTGCGCGGCGTGAAAACTCTTTTCGGCCGCGGCTCGAATGATGAAAAGCTCGCCGCCATCGAAGGCTACTGCAAGAATCCGAATCCCGATGCGCTGATTGTTTTCGTCGCCGACCACATCAGCATCCCGGCTGACGTGCGCCGCATGGAGATGCAGGATAAAGAACGTTACCAGCGCATCCGCGAGACGATGGGCCAGTATTGCGGCATCGTCGAACTGGCGCGCGTGGAAGAAGGCGAAGCCGTGCGCTGGATTTCTGATTACTGCACCAGCCGCGATGTGCCGGTGAAGATCGACCCCGATGGCGCACGCGAATTAGTCGACGCGCTCGGCGGCGACATGATGATGATTTCGAATGAGCTGGAAAAGCTGATGCTATACGTCGGCGCGCGCAATCGCATTACGTTGGGCGATGTGGAAACGATGGTGCTCGCGGCGAAGCAGCGCTCGCTCTACGAGTTGACCGACGCGATCTCTTCGAAAGACCGCGTGCGTGCTCTCGAAGTGCTGGATGCGATGCTGTCATCGGGCGATGGCGAAGAAGCTGCGATCGGTCACATCTACATGCTGGCCAAGACTTTCCGCCAGATGCTCGTGATTCTGGAGCGCAACGTGCGCGACCAGCGCATGCTGTGGGCCGCGCTGTGGCAGGGCTTCCGCGTGCCTCCGTTCGCCGCCGACGATATTATCAAGCAGGCCCGCCGCTACAAATCCCGCCGCGACCTGACGCGCGCGATTCGCTTAGTGGCGAAGGCTGATCTAGCCCTGCGTTCGAATCCCGTAAGCAAGCGCATGGTGCTGGAACGTCTAGTGATGGACCTGACCACCGAGCCAAAGTTGGAAGCGCCGGGGTGGATGCAGGAACAGTTGCCGGTGTGAGGAAAGTAGCTCTTAGCCGTTAGCTCTTGGCTTCCATTCCACCAGCCTAGGTAGCCCTTCGCGGGCCTGCCGATCCAAGTTTCAAGCTAGCAGCTAAAGGCTAAGAGCCAAAAGTCCGAGTCAACCGCTACTTCATCGCATTGACGCGCGCGCCCAGCCGCGACTTGTAGCGCGCCGCACTATTTCCATGCAGCGTGCCCTTCTGAATCGACTTGTCCGGCCCAAGTCCGGGCTGTGGGTGAGTCCTCTTTCCGCTGCGCCGGCTCAATTCAGCGACACCCGGAACGACTACCTCCGCCGAGTTCCCCTCAACTAGCGACTATCGGCGGCTCACGTTCTCCCCCTATAACAATTCCAAACGTTTTCACCGAGGCTCCCTTATGTCCACCGCGTATGAATCTGAACTTGAGACGGCCCTGGAAGAGGAATTCCGGGAACTGAACGAAGACGAATTGGAAGACGATGAGGGCGAAGGCTTTTTGGGTGCACTCTCGGGCCTGGGAAGTTTCGCGAGCGGTTTGGGCAAATTGGGAAGCGTGGCCAGCAGCATCGGAAAGTTGGGCAGTAGTATGGGCAAACTGGGAGGTCTGGCGGGCAGCGTCGGCAAATTGGGTGCTGCGGCCGGGGGCTTGCGCAAGTTAGGGGGCCTGGGCCGACTGGGTGGTATAGGCAGGCTGGGCCGGACCGCGGCGGGCTTTGGCAAGTTGGGCGGAGCGGCTGGGGGCTTGCGCAAGTTAGGGGGCTTGGGCCGACTGGGTGGTGTAGGCAGGCTGGGCCGACCCGCGGCGGGCTTTGGCAAGTTGGGAGGCCTCGCTGGCAGGTACGGCAGGCGGGCTGGCGCGGCTGCCAGATGGGGCCGATCTGCAAGATCGGGAGGGCGTGTCGGCGTGGGCAGGTCGAGCAGTCTGACACGCACTTTGAACAAAACTGGGATATTCGGAAGGCCCGAGGCTTGGGATAAATGGGGAGATGTGGCGGAACGCTCGCAGGGAATTCTGGAAAAACTCGACACTCTGGGCGATCTGGCACACGACGTGGATAAACTGGGGAGGTTGGCAAAGCCAGGAGGTTTGAGAAAGTTGGGAGCGCTTGCGGGGAATTTCGGGAGATCCCGCACTCTAGGTCATTTTGTGACGAATTCCGCTCCTCTGCTGAGAGTGACGTCCAAAAAGGCAGCGCCCATGGTCGCTCGCGCTATTGGAGGACCGTTCCGCGCGATGACGGCAAGAATGCTCAGACGGAGGCTAAGGGAAGCGGAAGGGGAGTTGTACGAACTGGAGAGTGAGTTTGAACTGGAGACCGAACTCCACGAAGGCTGGCACGAGGCGGAGCTTGAAATCCTAAGCCATAAATCGGCGTATCACGAAGCGCTTGCTGAGATGATGGCCGAAGCGGCGGAACAGGAACAGAACGAAGCCGAGGCGGAAGCGATGGCGGGTGCCGCAGCGGTGACCGTAATCTCGACGGCGGATCGGCTCGCGTTGCGGCGTGTTCTGCCGCATCTGGTTCGCGGCACGGCGATCCTCACGCGTATCCTGCGAGCAAATCCCAGGACGCGCCCCGCAGTGCGGGCCGTCCCTACGATTGCGCGCCGCACCGTTCGCGCTTTGAAGCAGCAGGCGGAAGAGGGAACTCCGATCACACGAAGCGCTGTAGGGCGAGCTGCGGCGAGGGAAGTACGGCGAATCCTCGGCAATCCGGTCGCCTGCGCGTCTGCTATGGCAAACAATGTACTCTCGGCCCGCGCGTTGCGCGCCGCGGCATGATCGGCAATGCCGGAGGTAGCAGATACGGCTCAGACAGCAGCGATTTACTCAACAACAAAAAGGGCAGCCCTGGGCTGCCCGGCACTTGAATAGGGTGACGCGGACTGTCATCCTACTTCATCGCGGTGACGCGCTTGCCCAGCCGCGACTTGTAGCGCGCTGCAGTATTCCCGTGAAGCGTGCCCTTCTGAATGGCCTTGTCGAGCGCGGATACGGTCTCGCGATAAGTTTTCTCGGCGGCAGCTTTGTCGCCCTTTTCGATGGTCTCGCGCAGAGTGCGCAGCGCGGTGCGCAGGCGGGAGGTGTTGGTGCGATTGGTCGCTGTGCGCTTCGTGGTCTGACGGGCTCGTTTGAGCGCCGAAAAATGATTAGCCATATTGCTTGGTTGCCCTCTGCGTGTGTAACGAGATTATTCCGGTGAGTACCGAATAGAACATTCTACGGGACTAAGTCTCGGCTGGTCAAACGATTGCGGGTGCAAAAGTCTTCAACACAGGGGACACAGAGGAGCACAAAGGAAACCCCAGCGCCAAGGAGATGCGAACTTCCGAACGGAGCTTGCGCGGCCATTGACTCCCGCCCCGGCACGGGGTACGCTTTACGTAATGGTAGTGACTTGCCCTTTGGGCATGAGCATCCCGTCTGGTTCCGTCTCGAAGCATAATCCTGTTTTGTCCGCAAAACGCCTGAAGTGTGTGTATTTCAAAAGAGATTGAATGAAGAAAAGCATCGGGATTAGTCCCAACATCGAGACTCTGTTTGGCACGCGCGACGAAAATGTTCGCGTGCTCGAAGATGGCCTGAACATCACGATTGACCTGCGATCGAACGGAATCGAACTCGAGGGCGCGGCCCGCGACGTGGCTCGCGCCGAACAGGTGTTTGCCGATTACGAGAGCCTGCAGAAATCCGGCTACAGCTTTAACAATGGCGATCTCAACAGCATGCTGCGCGTGCTCACGGCAGATTCGAGCGCGACTTTGCGCGGACTGGCCGACGCCGGCAAGCAGCGCTCGCTGGGGCGGCGCATGGTGCAGCCGAAGAGCGTGAATCAGCGGCGCTATGTGGAGGCGATTGAGACGCACGACATGGTGTTCGGCATCGGTCCGGCGGGCACAGGCAAGACTTATCTTGCCGTGGCTATGGCGATTTCTGCGCTGCTGGCGAAGCGAGTGAACCGCATCATCCTGGCGCGTCCGGCGGTGGAAGCGGGCGAGCGGCTGGGCTTTTTGCCGGGCACGTTGCAGGACAAAATCGATCCGTATTTGCGTCCGCTGTACGATGCGCTCTATGACATGCTTGATCCAGAGAAGGTGGATCGATATCTTGAAAAGAACGTCATCGAGATTGCGCCGATTGCATTCATGCGCGGGCGCACGCTGAACGATTCTTTCGTGATTCTCGATGAAGCGCAGAATACTACCTCCGAACAGATGAAGATGTTTGTCACGCGTCTCGGATTCAATTCCAAGGCGGTGATTACTGGAGACATCACTCAGATCGATTTGCCTAACGCGCGGCGCAGCGGGTTGCTGGAAGCGATTGACATTCTGAAACGCGTGGAAGGTTTGACGTTTGTGCACTTCGATGAATCTGACGTGGTGCGGCATCATTTGGTGCAGCGCATTATTCGCGCCTACGACGAGCATAAGACGCACGTTGCCGAGCAGCAGATGCTGTTGCTGGCGGGCGGAAGAAGCGGCGAATCGGGAGTGAGGAATACGGAAGCGAAGAGTTCAGCGGCGGATACGAATGATAGATCCACTGCTTCGGGAGAGTAAAATTTTTGCGTTATGGGAGGGCTGAAATCTGGCCCTCCTGTTTATTTTGGGACGCGTTTGAAGTGCAATGGGAACGAATTGGTTATTTTTCGAAAAAGAATCGCGGGGTTGAGCGCGCCCACGCTCGAACGTTTTGTGCTGCGGGCGAGGAGGATGATCCACTTGCGCGACACGGTAAATGTGCTGGTGACGAACAATTCGGAGTTGCGCGCGTTGAACCGGCGATTCCGGGGAGCGGACAAGGCTACGGATGTGTTGTCGTTTCCAGCGCCTGCGCAAGAACTCTCGAAGATGGGGCGTAGCGCGGGGGAAGTAGCGATTTCCGCCGACATCGCGCGCGAGAACGCCCGGCGCATGGGGCACACCGCGGCGAATGAAGTGAAAATTCTGGCGCTGCACGGCATTCTGCACCTGGCAGGATTCGATCATGAACGCGACCATGGCGAGATGGCTCGCAAAGAAAAACGGCTGCGGCAGCAGCTGAAGTTGGAAGCAGGACTGATCGAACGAGTAAAGATCGAACGAGTAAAGATCGAGAGAATACAGACGCGCACTGGCGTGCCCGCTAAACGGCGGAGAACCGCATGAACTGGGGCGTTGCGCTTGCGCTGATTCCGCTGCTGGCCCTGCTGGCGCTGGCCTCTTACGTGGACCGCGTCTACCAGGAGATCGGCAAATTTCTTTCGCGCGATTTCCAGGACAACATTGATGTCTTCGAGCAGAAGGTTGAGCCGAATCTGCGCGTGAGCCGGTCGCGAGCGTCGCTTTCCATGTCGGTGCTCAAGCAGTTGACGACCGCGACCATCGCGTTGCTGGTAGGTTTCGTTGTGTTTGGCGACCAGCGCTGGAGCATCTACGAGATATTGCAGGCTGCCATCAGCCTGATTCTGATCATCATTGTGTTCAATCAATTCCTGCCATTCGTTTTCTTTTCGCGCACGAACGGCGCGTGGCTGATTCGCTGGACATGGCTTTTGACCGCGCTGATTTATCTTGTACTGCCTGTGACGATTGTTCTGGGATTTCTGCAATCGGTGGCATCGCTTACTCACGAGAACACGCGCGAGCAGCCGGAAAGCGCTTCTGAGGCCGTGGATGCGCTGATTGAAGCAGGGCAGGAAGAAGGCATCATCCAGGAAGGCGATCGCGAGCTGATCCAGTCTGCGGTTGAGTTCAGCGGCAAGACGGTGCGGGAAGCCATGAAGCCTCGTCCGGAGATTTTTGCCGTGCCGGTGGAAACTACGGTTGAGCGATTCATCGAAATGCTGCGCACCAAGCACTACTCGCGGGTTCCGGTGTACGCGGAGAGCATCCACAATATTAAAGGCGTCGTCTACGCTCAGGACGTATTGCAGGTGCCTGACAGCGAGGCATCGAAGCGCACGCTCGAAACGCTGATGCGCCGTGACGTTTATTTCGTGCCCGAGAGCAAGCTGGGCAGCGATCTTCTGCGGGAGATGCAGAAGAATAATATTCGTATGGCGATTGTGGTCGATGAATATGGGGGCGTGGCCGGCCTGGTCACGATTGAAGATCTGGTAGAAGAAATCGTGGGAGAAATCCGCGACGAGCATGAAAAGCCGGAAATCACGCGCGAGAATGATCACTCCTTTATCGTTTCCGGTGGAATGGACGTTGACCGCCTCGCGGAACTGTTTGGCACGAAACCGGAAGGCAAGGAATCTGCGACGGTGGCGGGGCTGGTTAGCGAACTGGCAGGGCACATCCCGCAACGCGGCGAAACTGTGGATGACGATGGACTGCGCTTCGAAGTTCTGGAATCGACGGACCGCAAGGTGGAGCGCGTGAGAATTACAGCGGTGCAGCCGCAGCAGTTGAAGCTGATATGAGTCGGGCTTCGGGCTTCGGGCTTCGGCAAAACACTCGGCCTGATATAGTCGAAATGAATCTTAAGCTGACGGGGTCCGGCAGAGTCTAACCAATTTAGGCTTGAGCCCGAAGCCCGATAGCTGAAGCCCGAAGCCCGCCCCTATGCCTTTCCGCTCTGGTTTTGTTTGCATCCTCGGCCGCCCTAATGCTGGCAAGTCCACGCTGCTCAATGCTCTTGTGGGCGAAAAGCTGGCGATCATCTCGCCGAAACCGCAGACTACTCGCAACCGGATTCAAGGCATCCTCAACCTGCCGAAGGGCAAAGGTCACGCCGCCGCGCAGATCGTTCTGATCGATACTCCGGGCGTGCACAAGCCGGATAGTTCGCTGGGCCGCAAGATGATGGTCGAAGTGCGGGAGGCGCTGGAAGGTTGCGATCTCGTGCTTCTGATCATGGATGCGACGCGCAAGCGTGATCAGCGTGATGAGTTTGCGATTCAGATGCTGAAGCATTCGCCGACGAAAGTCTGTTTGATCCTTAATAAGGTTGACCTGCTGCGCGGGGGCAAGGGGCAACTGCTGCCGCTGATTGAGGAGTACAAGAAGCTGCATGCGTTCCACGAAATCATTCCCATCTCAGCGTTGAAGCGCGATGGACTCGACATCCTGTTGAAAGCAGTGACGGCCGCGCTGCCTGCGGGGCCACCTTATTTTCCTCCTGATCAAGTGACCGATCAGCCGTCGCGTTTTATGTCGGCGGAAATTATTCGTGAGCGGGTGTTGATGGAGACGGAGGAAGAACTTCCTTATGCGACCACCGTGATCGTCGATGCGTTCGAAGAAGGAGCCAGGCTGACACGCATCTCTGCGACGATTTACTGCGAGCGGGAAGGCCAGAAGGGAATTCTGATCGGGAAAAAAGGACAGATGCTGAAGCGCATTGGCACGTCGGCCCGCTTGCAAATTGAACGCATGTTAGGGATGAAGGTCTTTCTCGAACTTTATGTGAAGGTGCAGCCTAACTGGCGGGAATCGCGCGCATTCGTGGAAGAACTCGATTGGAGAAGGCAACTGGAGAATCTTACGGATGGCAGAGTCGAACGCGCAGAACCGTCTTCACCAAGAAAGACTGGCAAGAAGAAAAAGCGCGGCGTCCTTAGTTAACCAATGAGTTACGAAGGCGTAGTAAATTAGTTTCGAGTAATCGCAAAACTATCTTTTTGTAGTAGTTCGTTGACGAAGCTTTACACTGCTGAGGCAAGCGCGGTTTGTCCTAACGAGGTTTACCAGCTAGAATCAACGTACGTCGGCCCTGCAGCGCGATAACGAGCCCAAAATGCCATCAGTGGATTCTTCGGATTCTTCCCAGAAACCTCTTCCCGAGAAAGATTTTGATCCGGATAGATTGCATCTGGATTTGCGGGTGACGCTTTCCGCTGATCGCAGGGCGGTCGATCCAGTCGTTCAGGAAGTGATGTCAGTTGTGCGTCAGATGAAGGGCGTGGACGGCAAGGAAGATGCGATTGAGTTAGCGCTCACGGAGGCGCTGGCCAATGCCGTGATTCACGGGGCTAAAGAGGATCCCACCAAGACGGTGGAGTGCCTGGTGAGCAGCGACGATGAACGAAGCGTGCTGATCGTGGTGCGAGATCCCGGCACGGGTTTTAAGCCTGAGGCAATTCCCGCATGTACGGTCGGAGAGAATGTTTATTCGAATCATGGGCGCGGGATTTTTCTTATTAACCAGCTCATGGATCAAGTGGAGTTCAGAAAGAACGGCACGGAAATCCGGATGGTCAAGCGGTAGCGCTTCGATCCCTTTCAAATTAAGAGTGTCATCCCGAAGCGTAGCGAGGGATCTTGGTTCTTGCTTGTGCTGAACGCGTTGGCGCCGCACGCAAACACCAAGATCCCTCGCTGCGCTCGGGATGACAAACCTCTCTCGATCAGGTCTTACTCTTTCACCGCAATTCCTAGTGTCTTCATTTTGCGATAGAGGTGGCTGCGTTCTAAGCCGAGCACTTCGGCGGCGCGGGTGATGTTGCCGTGATTCTCGTCGAGTTTCTTCAGAATGAAATCGCGCTCGTAGGCGTCGCGGGCCTGGTGCAGCGTGGAGAACTCGCTGCGCGCTGCGCGCCGGTGGCCGTCGCGGTACACAAGCGGCGGCAGGTGCTTGCGGTCGAAGCGTGTGGTCATTGGATTCATGATCACAATCCGCTCGATCACATTGCGCAATTCGCGCACGTTGCCTGGCCACGAATAGCGCATCAGGGCCTCGACTGCATCGTCGGTAATCTCGCGTGGACGGCGTCCATAGGTCGCAGCCAGGTCTTTGAGAAAGTGCCGCGCGAACAGCGGAATATCTTCCTTGCGATCGCGCAGCGGAGGAACAAAAAAAGGAATCACGTTCAGCCGGTAAAACAGATCTTCGCGAAAATTTCCCTTGGAGATTTCTTCTTCCAGATCTTTGTTGGTTGAGGCGATGATGCGTGCATCCACCATGATGGTTTCGTCGCTGCCGAGAGGCGCGACGCGCTGTTCTTCGAGCGTGCGCAACACTTTCGATTGCGTCTTCAGGCTCATGTCGCCGACTTCATCGAGAAACAGCGTTCCTCCGCTGGCCTTTTCGAACTTGCCTTCCTTGTCGGCCGTGGCTCCGGGGAACGATCCTTTGTAATGTCCGAAGAGTTCGCTTTCGATGAGATCTTCTGGAATTGCCGCGCAGTTGACCTCGACAAAAGTTTCATCTTTGCGAAGGCTTTGAGCATGGATTGCGTGGGCGACAAGTTCCTTCCCCGTTCCCGACTCGCCGTAGATCAGAACCCGGCCGTTGGTGGGCGCCATTAGGCCGATCTGCTGGCGCAACGCTTTCATCGGAATGCTGTCGCCGACGATCACGCTTTTGGCATAAAGCTGTTTCTTCAGGTCGACGTTTTCATGCCGCAACTTTTTGGATTCGATCGCATTCTTGACCAGGATCAGCGTCTTGTCGATGGAGAGCGGCTTCTCGAGAAAATCGTAGGCGCCGAGCTTGGTCGCGCGCACCGCGGTTTCGATCGTACCGTGGCCTGAGATCATGATCACTTCGGGCGCGTCATCCATGTCGCGGATGCTTTCCAGCGTTTCCAGGCCATCGATCCCGGGGAGCCAGATATCGAGCAGCACCACTTCGAAAGTGTGCTCGCGGCGCAGCACCTTAAGGCATTCTTCACCGCTCTCGACCGATGCGGTTTCGTAACCTTCATCCGCGAGCACGGCCTGCAGCGATTCGCGAATTCCGGTTTCGTCATCGACGATGAGAATTTTATGCATGCTGCACCGTGGCTGCGGCCAGCGCGAGCTCGGGGACAACCGGCAGCTCGACGATGAAGCGCGCTCCGACCGGCTGGTTTTCCTCGACGCGAATCGAGCCGTGATGTTCTTCGATGACGCGGCTGACGATCGCGAGGCCGAGGCCGGTTCCGCGCTTTCTGGTGGAGAAATATGGAAGAAAAAGTTTTTCTTTCAGCTCGCGAGTCACGCCGTGTCCGGTATCTGCGACGGTGATCTCAACGGCGTCGCGGCTGGCCACGAGCGAGGTTGAAATCTGAATCTCGCGCACCAGCGAATTGTGCATGGCTTCGGCCGCATTGTCCACGAGGTTGGCGACGGCGCGTTTCATCGCCTCGGTGTCGGCCATGACTTTGGGCAAGTCTGCGGCCAAGGATTTGTGCAGGCCGATGCCATCCAGCCTGCCGTTGAACATAGCGAGAGCGCTCTCGATCACTTCGTTGATATCTGCCGGATGCGGATTCGACGCGGGGAAGCGCGCGAGCGTGGAGAATTCATCCACGAGGCGGCGAACGGTTTCGACCGCGCCTGCAATGGTTTGAGCGGAGGCGCGGATGACTTCGAGCGATGCCGGGTCAGAGGGCGTGGCGCGTTCCAGATGGCGCTGTATGCGTTCCGCGGAAAGTGCGATGGGCGTAAGCGGATTTTTAATCTCGTGTGCGACGCGCCGCGCCACCTCGCGCCATGCCGCTTGCTTCTGCGCCTTCAGAAGATCGGAGAGATCTTCGAACACGAGCACATATCCGGAGCGCTCGTCCTGATGGCGCAGCGTTGCCACGGTGACCGCCACGTTAAGAGACGTGCGCTGCAGCGGCATTTCCATCTGGCTGGTGGTCATGCCCATGCGATCGGCGCGGCGCAGCAGCGGCTCCAGATCCTGGAGCACTTCCGAAGGGAATACATCCGCCAGGCGCGCACCGCTCAGCATGCGCTCTCTTTCAGCCAGGCTCTCGGGATGAAACATGCGCAGCAGAGCCTGGTTGGCGTGTGTGACGCGACGCGCGGCATCGAGCGAGAGAACTCCAGTGGGAATGCTTTCGAGGATGGTTTCCATCTGGCGGCGGCGCTGCTCGAGTTCAGCATTGGCAGCGCTGGCATCGCGACTGGAAGCTTCGATCTGCCGGCGGCTGGTTTCGAGATCCTCCGCCATGCGGTTGAAAGAGCGGACGACATCGCCAATCTCATCGGTGGTATTTACGTCGATGCGGTAATCGAGACGGCCGCGCGAAATTTCCTGCGTGGCCTCGGCCAGGGCGGATAAAGGCCTAGTCACCAGCTTCGAAAGAAACAGCGCGAGCCACGTGCTGACAAAAAGCACCATCATCGTGAGCAGCAGAAGCAGGCCCATGTAGGTTTGGCGTACGTGCCTGCGCTCGAGGCTTAGCTGAAAATAGCGGCGCTGGCTGGCCTCGATCTGGTTCACTGTTTTGGAAAACTCTGGCGGCAGCGGCATGGCGACCAGAATCAGTCCATTCTTGCCGACCGGGGCGCTGCCCACCGTGTAGTCAGTTTGCTGCAAGGTGAAATGGGCGGACTGGCCTGCGGCAAGTTGCGCCAGTGGGAGCTTCTCTTTTAATACCGCCCAGGCAGCGGGAACACCGAAGCTTGCCTCGGCAATTCCGTTTTTTATGGCGAGGACAAACCCGCCTTGCAACGTGGGTTCGTGAGTGCGAAATTCTTCAACCGCGGAGGAGAATCCGTGGCCTTCAAAAGCGCGCTTGGTCTCAGGCGAGGCGGCGATGGCGATGGCCTCTGAGCGCGCGTTCTGCGCGGCGTAAGTGGCCAGCAGCAAAGCCATGGCATCGGTGTCGGCACGAACTTCTTCGACTGGCGTGGAGAACCATTTGTCGATCGAGCGGTTCATCAGTCCGTAGGCGAACCAGTACATCACCATGACGGGGACGAATGAGAGCAGCAATGCTCCGACGACCATGCGCGTGCGGAACTTGGACCCGAGCACGCCCAGACGGCGCTCGGCTAGCAGTTTGAGCAGATTGCGCGCTAGCACGAACGTGAGCGCGACAAACAGAAGAGAAATCAGCAGCGAGAGCGCATAGAAAACTACAGTCTGCTGATTTGTTCCGGGATTTAATATAGTTTCGTTAAATGCGGTTTGCGAAACCAAAATTGCGAGCAGTACAAAAACCGCCACCGTCAGCAGAATGATGACCTGCTTGCGGTTCGAAGTTTTAGGAGGTCGAGTTGGAGCGGTTTGCACCACGCTGTTTCGGCGGTCCGCTCGCCGTGTGCAGTGGGGTTTGCAGGCGTTGAACAGACCGAAACTCATTATAGATGGAGAAGTCGCTGGCGAAGAGTTCTTAGTAGGGTCAGTGGGCGGGCGAGCGTCCTGCCGAAAGCTCTTCCATCACTGCGCGGTAAGCGGGTTTGGGCGCGTAGGCGCGATCAAAAGGCAGGGCATGCCCGCGAGCGCCGCGCGAGTGCGATCCGATCCACGAGTATTTGTCGGTGAATCCCCAAGTCTGAATCGCCGTGCAGCCCGCGCTGTTCAAGCATGCGCGGACGATGCCGCGATAGACGTCGGCCTGGCGCGTCAAGTCTTCCGGCCTGGGCAGGCCGTTGGCATTCACCGGTAACGAGACGTCGAGTTCGGTGATGTGAACTTGCACATTGAGCGCCGCGAGCCGCGCGATGTTGGCGGCAATCGCTGGGATATCCGCGTCGAGCGCAGGTACGTGCAGTTGCAATCCGACGCCATCGATCGGAGCGCCGCGGCGTTTGAAATCCTTGACCATGGCATAGATCGCATCTGACTTGCGGTTCAGCCCTTCCCCCTCGGCTTCGTTGTAGAAGAGCAACGCATGCGGATCTGCCTTGTGCGCCCAGCGGAAAACTTGCTCAATGTAGTCTTTCCCTTGGCCTGACAACCCGATGCCGGGCTGGTTGTACCAGAGAGAATCGCGCACCGCGCCGTTTTCGTCGAGGGCTTCGTTGACTACATCCCATGCGAAGACCTGGCCGGCGTAGTGCTGCATCACGCGAGTGATGTGTTCTTGCAAGAGCTGAGATAGTTGCTGGGTTGTGAAGTGACTTTGCGTGAGCCAATCCGGGTTGTAGCGGCCCCAGACCAGGCAATGGCCGCGGACCTTCATCTGATGGGCCTGCGCGAAGCGAACCACTTCGTCGCCCTGGCGAAAGTCGTAGGTGGCTTGGTCCGGCCGCAAAATCCACCACTTCATCGCATCTTCTGCCTCGACTATGTTGAACTCGCGCGCTAAAGTGGAGGCGTAGGCAGGTTCTGAAAGTTGTGGAGGGCGGACGGCTGTGCCGATGAGGATGCCGTCGCGATCTGCGGCCTCGCGCAGAGTTTGAGCGCAGCAGATGGATGTAATGCCCAGCGCGAGAATTGTGAAGCGCCACGAATATCTAAGCAATGGATCGTCCTCGGAGCGCCGGAAGCCTATGACCTAAGACCTTCAGGCAGAACCTTCAGTTAGACGCAGGAAGGAACTTTTGTAAAGGGCATTCGTCACACCGTGCCTGTGATTTCTTGCAGTAATTTTTTCCCACGCCGACGATAAGGCCGTGCATCTCGTTGTAAACCTGCGCCAGAGCTGTGCGTTTCGCTGTGCTCATCGCCGATGGAGGATGTGCCGCGCCGGGAAATCCTTTCGCCAAATATTCCTTGCTGCTACCCCTGGTTTCGGCAACGGACTCTGCGACGGGCGCGAGCGCCTGCTCGAACAGTTTCCGAATCTCGTCGTAAGCGCTTTCTTCCGGAAGAATTTCGTGACGAGCAAGAATCCGGCGCGTGTAGGCGTCGACAACGAAGACCGGATGATTGCCCGCATACAGCAGGATGGAATCGGCAGTTTCGGGGCCGACTCCATGCAGATTGAGTAGTTCTTCCCGAAGTTGTTCCGTAGGGCGCGAAAACAATTTTTTCAGCGAGCCTTGATATTGCTGATCCAGAAACTCAACAAAAAGTTTTAGCCGCTTGGCTTTCTGACGAAAATATCCGGCGGGACGAATCAGGCGCTCGAGTTCAGCCAAAGGCGCGAGGCGAATCCCTGTCAGACTCAGCAAGCGGGCGGAACGAAGATTCGCCAGAGCTTTTTCTACGTTTGTCCACGCAGTGTTCTGCGTGAGATAAGCGCCGACAATCATCTCGAACCGCGACTGTGCCGGCCACCAATGTTGGGATCCCCACGCGTTAAACAAAGCGCGATAGTAGGCCCGAATCTGCTTTTGTCTCGCGTCCAACCGCAAAATTAAATCCCTCGATTGCCTGAGTGCACGCCGCCTTTGAGGCTCGCGCTTCCGTTCACAAGCAAGTTGTTTCGTCTTACCGAAGTGCATGTACCTCAGCTGGGTTTTCGGTCCGCGCACTTGAAAAAAGTTCGTTTGGCGCGGGTTTCAAGGCTCAGCCCTTAAACCGTTTATTGCCGCTCTCAGTCCAAGTACTACGGTAACTGGTACGGTAATCGACTTACTGTGACAATTTGTGTCACCACGAAGACGGTGCTCTTCTCCCACAGCAAAAGCAGCGCTTCGTGGAAATGCCGGTAACTTTTCCGGCATCGTTCACTTCGTGGATAGGAGATCGAAAGTATGTCTCAACGGCTGGGTGACCTTCTCGTCAAAGAGAAGATCATAACCCCAGAGCAGTTGGAACAAGCGACCAAGGCCCAGAAGGAGGGGAACGTCCGCCTGGGGTCCGCTTTGGTGAAGCTCGGCTTCCTCACGGATGAGGACGTCACGAATTTTCTCTCCCGGCAGTACGGCGTTCCGGCCATCAATCTTTCTTATTTTGAAATTGATCCGGCCGTGGTCAAGCTGATTCCGTTTGAAACCGCGAAGCGCTACCAGATTCTTCCGCTGAGCCGCGTAGGTGCGTCGCTGACGATCGCGATGGTCGATCCCACCAACGTCTTCGCCATGGACGATATCAAGTTCATGACTGGCTTCAACATTGAGCCGGTCGTGGCGTCTGAGAGTTCCATTCTCACGGGAATTGATAAAGCGTACGGAGGGAAGACAGAAGAAGACCTTGAAACCGTGATGCAGTCGATGTCGGAGATGAGCGAGAGCGACATCGAAGTGCAGGCGGAAGAGCAGGAGATGGAGCTGTCGCAGCTGGAAAAAGCGGCGGACGAAGCTCCGGTGGTCAAGCTGGTGAACCTGGTGCTTACCGACGCGGTGAAGCGGGGAGCCAGCGATATTCACATCGAGCCTTACGAAAAAGAATTCCGGGTGCGCTTCCGCATTGACGGCGTGTTGCAGGCGATTATGTCGCCGCCGATGAAGTTGAAAGATGCAATTACTTCGCGCCTGAAAATTATGGCGAAGCTCGACATCAGCGAGAAGCGGCTGCCGCAAGATGGCCGCATCATGCTGAAGATGAACATCGGCGGGCGCAAGAAACAGCTCGACTTCCGTGTCAGCACATTGCCGACTCTTTGGGGCGAGAAGATCGTGCTCCGGTTGCTGGACAAAGAAAACCTGCGTCTCGACATGACGAAACTCGGTTTCGAACCGGAGTCTCTGGTCAAGTTCGAGAAAGCCATTCTCAAGCCTTATGGCATGGTGCTGGTTACAGGGCCAACCGGATCAGGAAAAACCAACACGCTGTATTCGGCCATCTCGCGCCTTAACCAGCCCGATACGAACATTATGACGGCTGAAGATCCGGTCGAATTTCAGTTGGGCGGCGTCAATCAGGTGCAGATGAAAGAGCAGATTGGATTGAACTTTGCCGCTGCTCTGCGCTCTTTCTTGCGCCAAGATCCCAACATCATTCTGGTCGGCGAAATCCGCGACTTTGAAACGGCGGAAATCGCCATTAAGGCCGCGCTTACAGGCCATCTTGTGCTTTCTACGCTGCACACCAACGGCGCGCCTGAAACGATTACGCGCTTGATGAACATGGGTATTGAGCCTTTTCTGGTTGCGACCTCAGTTCACTTGATCTGCGCCCAGCGCCTGATCCGGCGCGTCTGCAAGGAATGCGCGGAGACCGTGGACGTTCCGGTGCAGACGCTGATCGAAGAAGGATATTCGCCCGAGGAAGCCAAGACAATCCAGATTCAAAAAGGCAAAGGATGCGCCGTGTGCAACAACACGGGATACAAGGGCCGCTGCGGTTTGTACGAAGTGATGGAAGTGGACGATGAGATCAGGGAACTGGTGCTGGTAGGCGCGTCGGCGGTCGAACTGAAAAAGAAAGCGATCGAGCGCGGCATGATCACGCTCCGGCGCAGCGGTCTGATTAAAGTGGCGGCGGGCATTACCACTCTGGAAGAAGTTGCACGCGAGACGATTCATTAAAACCGTCGTTGGTCGTTCGTCTTTGGTCGTTGGCCAACGACGAATGGCCAACGACTGACACGTTGTAAAGATTAGGAACACACAGGGAAGGAATACTGCTATGGGTCTGTCATTGAGTGATTTGCTGAAACGCATGCTGGAGATGAGTGGCAGCGACCTCCATATCACGACTAACTCGCCGCCGCAAATCCGCGTCCACGGACATCTGGTGCCGCTGGATCTTCCGCAGATGACGCCCGCTGAGACCAAGCAGCTGGCCTACAGCGTCATGACGGACTCGCAGAAGCACCGCTTCGAAGAAAGCCTCGAGCTGGATTTTTCTTTCGGATTGAAAGGCCTCGCGCGCTTCCGTGCCAACGTTTTCAACCAGCGCGGCGCTACTGCGGCTGTCTTCCGTCTGATTCCTTTCGAGATCAAGTCTTTTAATCAACTCGGACTGCCGGCAGTGGTGAGCAAGCTCTGCGACAAGCCGCGTGGTCTGGTGCTGGTCACAGGACCGACCGGCTCCGGTAAGTCGACGACGCTGGCGGCGATGATCGACAAGATCAACAGCGAGCGGCACGATCACATCCTCACGATCGAGGACCCGATCGAGTTCGTTCACATGAACAAGAACTGCGTGGTCAACCAGCGCGAGCTGCATGCCGATACCAAGAGCTTTACTGACGCCTTGCGCGCCGCGCTTCGTGAAGACCCGGACGTTGTGCTGATCGGCGAAATGCGTGACCTGGAAACTATCGAATCGGCACTGCGCATTGCGGAAACCGGCCACTTGACTTTCGGCACCTTGCACACCAACTCGGCAACGTCGACCATCAACCGTATCATCGACGTCTTTCCGGCGCACCAGCAGCCGCAGATTCGCGCCCAGCTTTCGCTGGTGCTCGAAGGCATCATGTGCCAAAGCCTGGTGGCAACGCCGAGCGGCAAGGGTCGCTGCATGATTATGGAAATTCTTATCCCCAACCCGGCGGTTCGCAACCTCATCCGCGAAGACAAAATTCACCAGGTTTATTCGGCGATGCAGTCCGGACAAGACAAGTACGGCATGCAAACCTTCAACCAGGCGCTGGCCTCGGCGTACTTCCAGAAGCAAGTCACGCTGGAAGTTGCGCTGCAACGCTCGAGCATGCCCGACGAGCTTCAGGAAATGATTAACCGCGGCGCCGGGTTGACGACTCGCAACGCGGCCGGAACGAGCATGGCGCGCGGAGCGACGCCGACGAAGGGCTAAAGCATTTGACGACGAAATCGCGCATAGCAACTGAGCGCGATGAGCAGTTGATGCACGTTAAGAAATTCAGGAATCAGCGACGACACTTAGGAGTTTAAAACCATGCCAGTCTTCACATTTTCGGGCAAGGATGCATCGGGGCAAAAAATTTCCGGGGAGCGCGTGGCGCCGACCAAACAGGCGCTGGGTCAGCAACTGCGGCGCGAGCGCATTACACCCGGAGCGATCCGCGAAAAGGGCAAAGAGTTTTCCATGCCCACATTCGGCTCGAGCCGGGTTAAGGTCAAGGACATCGCCATCTTCTTCCGCCAGTTCTCGGTGATGATCGATGCCGGACTGCCGCTGGTGCAGTGTCTGGAAATTCTCGCGGCCAACCAGGAAAACCAATCGTTTCAGAAGACTCTCACCGGCGTACGGACAACGGTGGAAGGCGGCGCGACGCTGGCCAATGCCATGCGCCAATATCCCAACGTCTTCGACGACCTCACGACCAACATGATTGAAGCGGGTGAAACCGGCGGTATTCTCGATCTCATCTTGCAGCGGTTGGCGGTCTACGTTGAGAAAGCGGTTCGCCTGAAGGCTGCCGTGAAATCGGCGTTGATCTATCCGGTCGCGGTGGTCAGCATTGCCGGATTGATTGTCGGCGCACTGCTGAAGTGGGTCGTGCCGATCTTCTCCAATCTTTTTGCTGGTCTGGGCGTGGCGCTGCCTCTTCCGACCCGTATCGTGATGGGGTTGAGCGCATTCATCGGAAGTTTCTGGTGGGTGTTCATCGTGGTGGCAGTGGGCACAGTCTTCGGTCTGAAGTCGATTCGCAAGCACCCGCGCGGGCGCTATTACTTCGATAAAACTTTGCTCTATCTGCCGGTTGTCGGCTCGCTCTTGCGCAAGATCGCGGTCGGCCGATTTACGCGGACACTGGGTACTTTGATCACGTCGGGCGTGCCGATTCTTGAAGGCCTGGCGATTACCGCTCGAACTTCCGGAAACGCTGTGCTCGAAGAGGCGCTGATGAAAGTGCGCAAGGCGATTGAAGAAGGCCGCACGATCGTCGACCCGCTGCGAGAATGCGGAGTCTTCCCGAACATGGTGACGCAGATGATCGGCGTCGGCGAAGCTACCGGCGCGATGGACAACATGTTGCAGAAAATCGCTGACTTCTACGAAGAAGAAGTCGATGCAGCCACTAAAGATATGTTGGCCATGCTCGAGCCGGTCATCATCGGCGTGCTCGGCGTCACCATCGGCGGCATCGTGATTTCGCTCTATATGCCGCTGTTTGCAATGATCGCCAAGTTGGCTGGATAAAGGCAAGGTTTCAAGGTGGAAAATGGTTTCAAGGTTTCAAGGAGAGCTCCTGAAAAAACTTTGGAACTTGTGAAACTTTAAGACTTTGAAACCCGGATTGACCATGCAATCGACATTTGACGAGCGGAATTGGCTGGCATGGCTGGTCAAAGTGCGGATCCTGATCCTCACTTTCCTGCTCGGAATCCAGTTGGCGGTCGCGGAGTTGACGCCGACGCGCCTGCCGTTGCGACTTTTCCTCAGCACAATTCTGCTCTGGTATACCATCTCGCTTTTCTATGTCGTGCTGCTCTCGTTCTGGCAGGAGCACCGTTTGCAGGCATCGTTGCAAGTGCTGACCGATCTGATCATGGTCAGCCTGGTCGTGCATGAAACCGGAGGCTGGGATAGTTCGCTGAACTTTCTTTACCCGCTGGTCATCATCGTGGCGGGCATTCTGCTTCCGCGAGTTTGGGCGCATCTTGTGGCGGCGCTGGCCTTCATTCTTTACGGCACCGTTCTTGAACTGAACTACTACGGGGTCGTGCCGTCTTACTGCACCACGCATCCTGAGTTAAAGGCGCTGCGCGGAATTATTTTCGTGAACCTGTTTGCGTTCCTCGCGGTCGCATATCTGGCGGGGCAGTTGGTCGCCAAGTTGCGCCAGGCGCGTGTGCAACTGAAAGACGCAAGCGGAGCGCTCGCGGATCTTCAGATCCTGCACGAGAATATTATTCAATCCATCAGCAGCGGCTTGATCACTACTGGTCTCGATGGCCGCATAACGCTGGTGAACAATGCAGCGCAGAAACTTTTGGAGCGAACTCCTTACGAGCTGCTGGGAAAACCGGTGAGCGGTTTATTTCTCGACGCGCTGCCCAATGCCGAATCGCTCAATCACGCCGAAGTTCGATTTGATACGACGGGAACATTTCGCAAAACGGCTCGAGTGCGGGTAGCCGCGTTGAACGGGCCGGAGCGCGGTACGCTGGGCTATGTTTACGCGCTCGATGATCTCACCGAGATCCGGCGACTGGAGCGCGAAGTGCGCATGCAGGATCGCCTTGCCGCTGTAGGTCGGCTGGCGGCGGCCATCGCCCACGAGATTCGCAATCCGCTGACTTCCATCGCAGGATCCGTGAGCATGCTCTCGGGCATACCCGAAATGAATGAAGAACACCGGCGCCTGCTCGATATTGTGACCCGCGAATCGCAGCGACTGAACGGCATCATCACCGACTTTCTGACGTACTCGCGCGGCAAGCAGTATCACTTTGAAAGGGCCGACCTCGTGCGATTGGTGGAAGACACGCTCACGCTCATGCGTCACCGCATGACGGCGGAAAGTACTGGCATCACGATCGAGACACGGTTCGCTGCGCCAGAGGCTTGGGTGCTCGCTGACGGCGACAGGATCAAGCAGGTTTTCTGGAACTTCGCCGAGAACGCGGTTCGCGCTATGCGCAACGGCGGCATTTTGAAAGTGTCGATCGAGCGTCTGGGCGATGACTGGCAAGTCAGTTTTGCGGATACGGGAACAGGCATGACGCCGCAACAGACGGAAAAACTTTTCGAGCCTTTCCAATCGAACTTCGAAGGCGGCACCGGACTTGGGCTCGCAGTGGTTTACCAGATCGTGCAGGCGCACGAAGGCAAAGTGTGGGCGCGTTCGAAGCCGGGGCATGGAACCACTTTGGTCTTGAGGTTGCGGCGCCTCGACGCAGAAAGGCCCGGCGCAGAAAGACAGAGCGCCCGCGCGGCGTCAACTGGAGATTTCGCCTCAGCTGAGTTGCCCGCGCCTTCGCCCGCGCCACTAGTGGCCGCTTCGGCAGAACGGAGGCCGCGTGGCTAACATTCTGGTTTGCGACGATGAGCGCTCCATCTGCGAAATGCTTGACATCGCCCTGCGCCGCGAAGGACATCGCGTAGAAACTGTGCAATCGGGCCAGGCAGCCAAGAATAAGATAGACGGCGCTCTTTACGATTTGATTATCACCGACATTAAGATGCCGAATATCGACGGCATCGAAGTGCTGCGCCACGCGCATCGCGTCTCGCCCGATTCTCCCGTCATCCTCATCACTGCAGTCGACGACTACGAAGCCGCTGTGGAAGCGGTAAAGGCCGGAGGAGCGTCGGATTACATTCGCAAGAGTCCCGGCCTGATGGATGAAATCAAGCTGGCGATCAACCGCGTGCTGGAAAAATCGCACCTGAGCAAGCAGAACTTTGCCCTGCGCCGCGATGCCGCTTCCCACAATTCGCTCGACAATATTATCGGCTCCAGTCCTGCGATGGAGAAGTTGAAGCAGACTTTGCGCACCGTCGCTTCGACGGCCAGCACCGTGCTGATTCACGGCGAGAGCGGCACTGGTAAAGAGTTGGTGGCCCGCGCCGTCCACATCTGTTCGCCGCGCGCCTCCGAGCCGTTCGTCTCGGTGAACTGTGGCGCCTTCCCTGAGACTCTGCTCGAGAGTGAACTCTTCGGCTATCTGAAGGGAGCTTTTACCGGAGCGAATCAGAATAAACGCGGACTGTTTGAAGTGGCTGGTGGTGGCACCATTTTTCTGGATGAAATCAGCGAAATGACGCTGGCCATGCAGGTAAAGCTGCTTCGTGTATTGCAGGAGCGCACCGTGCGTCCGGTCGGCGGCGCCAGTGAAATTCCTATCGATGTGCGGGTTATCGCGGCGACGAATCGAGACCTGGACAAAGCTGTCGCCGACAATCTTTTCCGCGAAGATCTCTATTATCGGCTGAACGTTATTCCGGTACGCGTGCCGAATTTGCGCGAGCGCCGCGAAGACATCCCGCTGCTGGCCAATCACTTCTTGAAAAAATATGCGGCGGCAGCCAATCGAAGTATTATGCGCGTTAATAAAAACTCGCTCGATTCCCTCTGCGGCTACGAGTGGCCGGGCAATGTCCGCCAGTTGGAGAACACCGTAGAGCGCGCCGTAGCCCTGGAGATGACCGATGAGTTACACGTCGAGTTGCCGATGGAACGACCGAAAGCCCGCGCGGCCGCGGCTGGCGCGGGTGCTTCAGGAATGTCCGAAGTATCGCCGGGTGCGGTACTTCCCGACGGCGTGGGCATGGAGGGCTACGTGGCAAGCATCGAACGCACGCTGCTGCAAAGCGCTCTCGACCGCTCAAATGGCGTGCAGACCAAAGCCGCCGACCTGCTCAGTATCTCCTACCGCTCGTTCCGGCATTTGATGAAGAAGTACGAGTTGTGAGCTCTCAGCTTTCAGCCGTCAGCTCTCAGCCACAACCACATGAACCTTACACGAGAGATACCAGAACCAATCGAACGACGCGACGATGGGAATGCTAGGCAGCCTCATTCGCGTAGCGCTATCTTGCGAAAGCGCATCATGGCCGTCTTCCTCGCTGTCTTGTGCGCTCTGATGCAAACCATATATTTTTACTACCGATCCGCGTACCTTCGTAGTGCCGGGGATTGGCGTTTGTTTTGGATTGGTGAAGTATTCATTGGCGTTTGGCTTGTTTTTGCCGTCGTGCAGATCCTCAGAAAAGGACCATGAAGTTTACAGATTGAGTGGGGCTTGACCCGTGAGTGTGAGCTGACAGCTAGGGCTGAGAGCTGACAGCTACCTCTTCTTCAACTGCTGCTTCCATCCCAACACCCGCGCTTTTGCTCCTTCGGCCTCAGCTTCCGGAATCATTCCCTTTTTCTGATAGAGCACTGACAAGCTGGTGTGCGCGAGCACGTCGTCGGGATCTAGCTTTGTAATCTGATCGGCGACCGTGATCGCCTCATCGTAACGCTGCAAATCCTGCAGCGCGCGCGCGAGCCCGTGCATGACTTCAGTAAAAGTTGGATCGACGGCCAGCGCCTCGCGATAAGCTGCAACTGCCTCTTCCAGCTTCCCGTCCGCCATCAAATCCAGCGCGGCATAGTAGTGGTCCTCGGCCTTCTGGTGGGCATCTGCATCGGACATGAATGGAAATTCCTGGCGGAGACAGGATTCTAACATGCGGCCCGCTTTACGCATCCGCAGCTCTACGCATCTGCGCTCCACGCATGCTGACGTCCCGATAGTGCTGTCATCCAACAATGCTTGTCATCCCGAGCAACGCGAGGGATCCTGGTTCTTGCCTGGGCGGGCACATAGACGGCATCGGCAAAACCAGGATCCCTCGCGTTGCTCGGGATGACAACGCCTAAGGATGACAACGCCTCGCGGGGACAATACCTACGGATGACAATGCTTACCGTGCATGGTCGAAAAATGCGCTTACGTTTATGATGCTGCCATGCGCCACTCGCTCGCATTTCTGTGGAACGCCACCAAGGGTCATCGCCTCGCTCCGTGGCGGAGCCCGTATCTTCTATGGCGCATCGAGACTTTCTGTGGCGTAAAGATGACACAAATCGGTTTTCTGGAGTTCTGGGAATTTCTGTGGCGGGAGCGCGTCAGTTTGTGGCGTTTTCTGAAGTGGACCGGCGAAATGGACCATTACGTTCATCCAAGGCCGAAAGACTAAGTAGGGGTTAGGGGCTAGGGCCGAGGGGCCGAGGGGCCAGTGAAAATCCGTAATAGGCTTGACCGTTTTCCCTGACCCCTGACCCCCGCCCTACGCTCCCTTGCCGGCAGCAGCGCCCTCGCCCAGGACGACCGATACATCGCTGCCTTTGCCGGCTCCGGTTAACTGGGCTGCGGCTCCGCGATTGGCTGCGATTTCCAGAAAACCCATGCTGCCAAGAATCCCGAAAACTTCTCCAGGGGCGGCCTCGGCATAGGCGTTGTGGATTTCAGTGATCTCGCGGCTGCCTACGACAATCTTGAATGCTTTTGGGTCGGCTCCGAAAAGCATTGGTGCATCTTGCGGAGTGATGTTGGTAATCAGATTTCCGAAGCGGTCGACCTTCAGCACGACCCCGCGCAGGCGGTTTCCATCGACAGCCTTCGGCTTGGGTGCAGAGAATCGCACATAGTCTTCAATCTCCTCGCCAAACTTGAGCGAGTCAACCTCCTTAGCCAGGTACGCGGCCACGGGAGAAAAAATGTCGCGCGCATGAAACGTGTTGCTCACCGGCTGCAGAAAATAATGTTTGGAAGTGATGTGCCGCACATGCATCCGCGGCTCGCGCGCGTAGACCAGCGAAAGCACTCCGTTGTCGGGCGCAACGAAATGATATTTGTCACAAGACGCGACGATCGGCCGCCGCGCCGTTCCCACGCCGGGATCGACGACCACTACGTGCACCGTGCGATTGGGAAAATAGGAATACGCCTGCGAAACGGTCAGCGCCCCATCCAGCACATCGAATGCCTGCACGGCATGGCAGATATCGACAATCTGCGCGTCGGGCACGATATCGAGAATGACGCCCTTCATGGCGCCAACAAAGTGGTCGTTACTGCCGAAATCGGTGGTCAGAGTAATAATCGGACGGGCCAAGGTTCTCCTCACTGACGGAAGACGCACTGCTCCCAGAAACTCGAAAGTAATTGTTGGGAACTGCGTAGTCAAGGCACGGAGGTAATAAGAGCAGGGATTAGTGCTAGGGGATAGGGATCAGGGGCCAGTCAGAAAAGGAGAAGAGGGCGACTAAACCCAAATCCCTAATCCCTGACCCCTATTCGTACCGCAGCGCTTCAATCGGGCTCATGCGCGAGGCCTTCAGCGCAGGATAAAATCCCGAGCAGATTCCCACGAGCGACAAAATGATGAATGAGATCATCATCACGCTCATCGATGCGTGCAAAAAGATCGCGCCCTCGTGGTTGGCGGTTTTGTAGAACTCGTCGTAAAGCGGCATCGGCGGGATGACCCACGTCAGTATCTCGGCCACCGCCATTCCGACTAAGCCGCCGACGAATGTGAGCACCAGCGCCTCCAGCAGGAACTGCACCAGAATATGCCGCGGGCGCGCTCCAATCGCCTTGCGCAAGCCGATCTCCCGCGTGCGCTCCGTTACCGAAACCAGCATGATATTCATTACGCCAATTCCGCCCACAGCCAGCGTGATCACGCCGATCAGTCCTAGCACGGCTTGCAGCCCGATCGAAAAGCCGTTGATCATGGCGCGATCTTCAATCGTGTCCCACGCGGGCGTGGCCTTGTCGTCCTTGGGATCGAAGTGATGCCGCCGCGCCACCACTTCCCGAACGGCAGCCAGCGCCTTCTTGTTCAGTTCCGCGGCCGTCGGTTCAAAAATAATTTCGTCGGGATCTTTCAGGTTCTTCAGATCCCGCATCAACCCGAATGGTATGAAGCCATCGTTGTTGTCCGGCCCCTGGTACATGGAATCCTGGATTTTATTTCGCATCGTCCCGATGACCTCAAAATCAAGGCCCCCAAGGCTGACGTGCTGTCCGACTCCCGGCGCTCCCTGAAAAACTTTTTTCGCCGCGTCGTAGCCGAGAATCACAACGCGGCGGTGGTCGGAGAAATCTCCATCTTCGAAATAGCGGCCGTCGGCGAGGATCAACTTCCGCATCTCTCCGTAGGGCATTTCGACGCCGCGCACCGGAACCGTCACCACTCGAGTGCCAAGCTTGATTCCAAAGTCGCGATCAATTTCACCGCTTACCGCGCGAACGATCGGCACCTCATCGCGAATCGCCTCAACATCCTCATATTCGTAATTGACTTTCTTGCCCGCGCGCTGGCCGCCGGCCTGCATGCTCGTCTGCCCCGGCCAAAGCACGATGACGTCATTACCCATATTCATGAAAGCGTGCAGCACACTGCCGCCGAGGCCTTGTCCGTAGGCCAGCAGCAACACCACCGAGGCCAATCCCCAAACGATGCCGAGCATAGTGAGCATCGACCGCATGCGGTCGCGCATCAGCGCCTGCCAGCCTTGCGAAATGAGTTCCTTGAGAAACATCGTCTTAAACTTTTCACCACGGAGTCACGGAGCCACGGAGATTTTTCTATTTGTTTTCTCCGTGACTCCGTGCCTCTGTGGTGGATTTGGTTCTTCTGCTACTCGATGTGAATATCTCCCGAGCCCGTCCGCACGCTCAGCGGCGGCCCGCCGCCGCCTGCTTTGCCGACGATGTGCTTGCGACCTTCCTGCACGCGGCCCTGCACGGTTGTCGTGATCGGAACATTTAAATCCAGCGTGCCTGAACTGGTGGAAATGTCTGCGTCGAATGCGGCATTCTGCGGCAGCCGGACGTGCACGTTGCCCGATCCGGTTCGGATTTCCCAAGCGCCCGCCTGCGTGCCTTCGGCGGTGATGTCGCCACTGCCCGCCTCAGCGCGCAACGCGCCTTGAATTCCGCGAACCGAAACATTGCCCGAGCCAGTGCGCAGATCAACGTCCCCCGATGCGATTTCCTGCACCTCGATGTCGCCGCTGCCCGCGCCTCCACGCAGAGTTCCAGCAATTTCAAGCGCGCGCACGTTGCCTGACCCGGTCTGCACATGAATCTCTCCGGTAAGCCGCGAGAGCTTTACGTCTCCCGACCCGGTCGTAACGTCGGCGTTGCCATGCGTGCCTTCGATGGTTTCGTTTCCCGAGCCGCTGTGGCTGCGGATCGTCGCGTCGACGGGCACGGTGATTTCATAGTCGATAGAAATATTCCGGGCCGTCACTTTCTCGATGTGGATGCTGTTGCCATCCTGCCGTACCGGCGGATGCTGCTCGATGTCGGAGACGTCGGTCTGCCGGCTTCCAAACAGCCAGTGGTCGCCAACAAAGATCTTGGCGCGTATGGAAACCGAACCCGACGCTCCGCTGTGCACAACGATATCGCCGGAGCCTGTTTCCACTTCCAGGTTCACGGGCCCGCTGACCTGTAACGTTTTCTCGAAATGTCCTTGCGGGGTGGAAGCGGCCGCGAAGGTGGAAGCGAACAACACGGCCAGCCCGATCACCAGGAAAGAAAATCGAGCCGGAAGAAAAGTCTGAATGTGAGGGATGCGTTGGTTATTCATGTCTGAGCGACTCCACAGGTGTCATTTCCGCGGCGCGCTGGGCCGGATACATACCCGCGGTCACGGTGATTAAAGAAAGTGTCAGGATCGAAGCCACAATCGAAATCGTAGAAATAATTGGATGAGGAACGAAATCCGGCAGCGGAACCGCTTTCAACGCCCAACAGGTTCCCATGCCGAAGCTGAGGCCGAGAATTCCACTCGCCACCGTCAGCATGGCCGACTCGGCGAAGAATTGTCCCAGGATGTCGCGCTTGGTCGCACCCAGCGCCTTCCGCGTGCCAATCTCCCGCGTGCGTTCCGTGACCGAAACCAGCATGATGTTCATCACTCCGATGCCGCCGAGGCACAGGGTCACGATGGCCACGCAGCCAAAGAAAATCGTGACCACGCCAAAGATTTTATCCAGCAGCTTGGCGCCTTCCATGGTGTCCCAAACAAACACCGCATCTTTGTCGAGCGGATCGAAATGGTGCGCCCGGCCCAGCGTCCTCCGCACCTGCAGCACTGCGTCATCATGCGCCTCGGGATCGGCTACTTCGAAAACGATGTCATCGAGCCATCCGCGGGTGATGCCTGCGCCTGTCTTCTCGGGCGGAGGAAAATCCCGCGCCACCGCTGAATACGGAGCGAAAATGTAATCGTTGTCTGGACCGTCGTAATTCGAGTTCTGCTTCTTTTCCGCCAGCACTCCAACCACGGTATAAGGCACGCTCTTGATCAGCATGGTGGCGCCGATCGAAGGCTGCCCCGGAAACAGTTGTCGATTGGCTGCGAATCCCAGCACCGCAACGCGTCGCGCGTCGCGCTCGTCATCTTCTGTGATCAGCCGGCCTTCGCTGAGAATTAGAGATCGAAAGTCCTGATATGACGGCCACATTCCCACCACTCCGCGGCTGGCTGAATTGAACTGGCTTACCTCGGGAATGTTGCGCCGCAACTCGGGGCTTACGTTCTTCACGGAGTAGCACTCTTCGCGAATGAGTTGCGCGTCATCCACATTCAGTTGGATCTCGCGTCCCGCGGCCCGTCCGCCGACCTGTGTGCTGGTGCGACCGCCCCACACGATGACCAGATCTTTGCCCAGCGTCTCCATGTGCTTCTTCTGGTCGGCGCTGAAACCCCGCCCCAGCCCCACCAGCAGGATGACCGAAGCGATGCCCCACACAATGCCAAACATGGTGAGGAACGTTCGCATCTTGTGAGCGCGGAATGTGGCCAAAGCCTGGCGCAGGATTTCGAGAAGAGTCATAAGAACCCGGGCTTCGGGCTTCGGCTTTCGGGCTTCGGCTCCAAAGCATGGCTAAAATCCGAGCTCACGAAGCCCACTAGCCGAAGCCTGCCTTACTGCAGAACCACCTGATCGCCTTCCTTCAACCCGCTGAGCACTTCCGTCTTCGCGCCGTTCGAAATTCCGATGTTGACTGCGATCTTATCCTTGCCGTCTTTGCCCTTCGGGTCAGGAATCTCGACGGAAGCCTTCTTGTCTTTGTCGTAGATGATCGCGCCTTCCGGAATCTGCAGCACGTTCGGATGTTCCTCGAGAATGATTTCGGCGTTCGCGGTCATCTCAGCCTTGAGTTCGCCGCCCGGATTCTGAATCGAAACCCGGACTTCAAACGTGGTGACGTTGTCTTTCTCCACGCCCATCGGCGAAATCTTCGTGACCTTGCCTGTGAACGTCTTGTCTTTGAATGATTCCACCTTGATTCGCGCCGGCTGTCCCAGATACACCTTGCCGATATCGCTCTCGTCGACTTTGCCCTTCACATAAACTTCGCTGGTATCGCCCAGCGTCATCACCAGCGTAGCCGAAGAACCCAACACGAGAATGGAACTCACAGCGTCGCCCATCTGCACATCGCGCGAGAGCACGATGCCATTGATCGGCGAAACAATGTCGGTATAACTCAACTGCTCCTCAAGTTGTTTCAGGTTGGCCTGATCCTGCGCCACCTGCGCTCCCGCCTGCGCAATCTTCGCCTTCAAAACCGTCACCTGCGCCTTCGATACATTTTGCTTATTCAAAGCCATTTCATAATTCTTCTCGGCATCATCGAGAGCCGAAGCGGAAACCACTCCATCCTTCGCCATGCTCGTCGCGCGGTCATAGGCGCGCTTCAACAGCGGCACATCCGGACCTTCGGCATCCACCTTAGCCCGTTCAAAGTCAGCCTGCGTACTCTTCAGGTTGGCTTGCGCCGCTTCCAGAGCCGCGCGCGACTGGTCGACCTGCGCTTCAATCTCCAACTTATCGAGCTGCGCCAGCAATTGTCCCTTGGTGACGCGATCGCCGTAATCCACCAACAGCTTCTTCACGATGCCGCTGGCCTTCGACTTCACCTCGACCTTAATAATCGGCGTAACCTTGCCGGTCGCGACCACGCTCTTAGCCAGGTTGCCCTTTTCCACCTTCGCCAGCTTCGACGGATCAATCTTCGTGCCTCCGCTCTTAGCGGCAAACACAGCGCCAGCAATCAGCAGAACAATCGCGAGGGCAACGCCGCCCCATATAAATACTCTGCGCCGCTTCTTCTTATTATTTCCGTTTCCGTTCACAACTGCCTCCTGATGAAATGATGGAAATGGCGTGCCCGAAGACCCTGCCGCGCTCTCACTATCTTGTACGCAACCGGAGTTGCCTTTGTTCCAGAGATTTAAAATGCGGCCAGAAATGACTGCTGAGTTGTAAGTGAAGAGCCATCTGCCAGTTAGACGGTACGAACAGAAGAAAGGTTAGGCGAAAGAAGCGTAAGTTTTACCCCGTGTTCCCCCGTGGACTCCGTGGTTAAAGGTTCTAGGATGCTAGAATGACCCAGAATTCCACCTAAATGATCGCTTACGTGCTGCTCCGCGTGCTCCTGATCCTTCTCCTGGTGGCAGCCAACGCGTTTTTCGCGGCCGCGGAGTTCTCCCTGATCAGCGTCCGCGACACGCGCATTCAACAGCTCATCGAATCAGGACGCATCGGCGCCCGCGGCGTACAGCGCCTGCATCAGCGCCTCGACGAAGTCGTCAACGGAGTGCAACTCGGCATCACTATGGTCAGCCTAACCTTGGGCTGGATCGGTGAACCCATGGTTGCCCGCCTGGTTGAATCTCTTCAATTCGTTCACGAAGTTCCTCACGCTGCGGTTTATGCTCATGGCATCGCCATCGCGATCGCTTTCAGCCTGATTACCTACCTGCACGTTCTGCTAGGCGAGCTAGTTCCGAAGACTCTGGCCCTGCAGCGCGCCGAGCAAATCGCGCTGGCCGTCGCCGCTCCGATGGAAGCGTTCCTGACCATCGCGCGTCCTCTGCTCTTCTTCATGCGCCGCTCCGGCGGCCTCGTCCTGCGCCTCTTCGGAGCCCGCGACTCGCGCCGCGGCGGCGCCGTCCACTCCCCCGACGAACTCAAGCTCATCGTCACCGCCAGCCGCCAGTTCGGCCAGATTCCAGAATCGCAGGAAGAAATGATTCACGCCGCCATCGAACTCGACAACATCACCGTCCGCGAGATCATGGTCGCACGCCCCGATATTTTTTCCCTACCCTCCGATCTGACGCTCGACGAAGCCCTCAACCGCGTAGTCGAAGGCCAACACTCCCGCATCCCTGTCTACGATCCGCAGCGCGGCCCCGAGCACATCGTCGGCGTCCTTTATTACAAGGAGCTGGTCCGCTGGGTGCGTCTGAGGTTGGTCAACCTGGGCCAACCCGTGGCGTCGCGCATAGCTCGTACGCAGATCGGCCAGATCATGCACGATGTCCTTGTAGTTCCAGAAACCAAAGTTCTGGCGGAACTGCTGGCCGAATTCAAACAGCGCCGCCGTCACCTAGCAGTAGTAGTTGACGAGTTCGGATCCACGGCAGGCGTAATCACGGTCGAAGATATTCTCGAGCAACTGGTGGGCGACATAGAAGATGAATTCGACGTCTCCCCGCCCGAGCCGGAGTTGCAGGGCGAATCGGTGCTCGTGCTCGAGGGCTCAGTAAACATCCGCGACCTCGAAACCCAGCACGGATTGCTCCTGCCCCGCGACGCCGGATTCGAAACCCTAGCCGGATTCGTCCTGGCCCGCCTGCAACGCATCCCGTACCTGAACGAGTCGTTCGAATACGAAGGCCATCGCTACACCGTAGAAGAAATAGAAGGTCACCGCATCGCGAAAGTGAAGATAGAAAAAATAGAAAATGTAGAAGGCAAAGCAGAACCGTCAAAGCAGGCAGGAGACTAAGCCTTGTCATCCTGAGGGCCGCGCACTTTGCGGCGCGAAGGACCTATGCAATTTGCGTGCAGCGCAAAGGCCCTCGAGAGCCAAGGACGAACGATCAACGACGAACGACCATGCCGAAAGCGCTCCTCCAACGCGTCCTCTACACGCTCCCAGTAATCTGGCTGGTAGTAAGCCTCGTCTTCCTGATGATCCACCTCGTCCCCGGAGACCCCATCCAGCAAATGCTGGGCGAAGGCGCGCCACCAGCCGACATCGAAGCCACGCGCCACCTCTACGGCCTCGACGCCCCGCTAGGCGAGCAATACATCCACTACTGGAAAGGAGTTCTCCATGGCGACCTCGGACCGTCGTTCCGCTACAACCAAAGCGTCACGCGCCTTCTAACGCAGCGCTATCCCTACACGCTGCAACTAACGCTGGCATCGCTCTTCGTAGCCATCATCCTGTCGATCCCCGCCGGAGTGCGCAGCGCCCAGCGCCGCAACCGCTGGGACGACCGCCTGCTCAGCGTAGTCAGCCTCTTCGGCCTGTCATTCCCCAACTTCGCGCTGGGACCTATTCTGATTCTTCTCTTCGCCATCAAGCTGGGATGGCTCCCCGTCTCGGGCGCCGGCTCGTTTGCCAACATAATCCTGCCAGCCGTCACCATGGGCAGCGCGCTAGCGGCAATCCTGACCCGCATGGTCCGCACCTCCATGCTCGAAGAGCTAAGCCAGGACTACATCCGCACCGCCCGCGCCAAAGGCCTGCCCGAGCGCACCGTAGTCTACCGCCACGCCCTGCGCAACGCCATGATCCCCATCATCACAGTCTTAGGCCTGCAATTCGGCGCGCTGCTAGCAGGCGCAATCGTCACCGAAACAATCTTCAGCTGGCCCGGCATAGGCCGCCTAACGATTCAAGCCATCTCGAACCGTGATTACTATCTAGTGCAAGGCTGCATCCTCGCGATCGGATTGACGTATGTTGCCGTAAATTTCCTGACCGATGTACTGTACTCGGTTGCCAACCCGAGGATTCGGCAGTGATTAGAATTCCAACGCAAAATTAAGAACGAAGAAGGACTGGTGGGATCTACGATGCCGGAAGACGAAGGTGGTGAAGAGAGCAAACGGCGTCGCAAACTAGCCATCGCCGCGCTGTTGCTGGCCGTGCCATATGTTACGTGGGTGGCCTGGGCGGGTGGAACTCACAACCTCCCGTCTCATCGCTTGCTTCCGGTTATCTTCGTCCTGAATTCTGCAATTTGCTGGGGAATCCTCATGCTCTACCGAAGATATCTTTACAGGCGAAAGGACTGAGCCGGATTCTACAAAAGGGAGATACGCCACGCCTCGCATCTTGCAAGAATGAAAGAGGAACAAAAAATGCGCTGCGAGCTAATTGCAATACTGATGTTTGCAGTAATGCCAGTCGCGAAGGCCCAAACTGCGGGGAACGCCTTTGTCGGATATTCCTTCGAGGACGTCAGTTCATCCACGGCCGGTATCGTGAACGGCAATCGCATCGTGCTCAACGGATGGAACGCCTCTGGTGAGGTAAAGGTATATCGATGGCTAGGCTTGGTAGGCGATGTCAGCGTGCGCTACGGATCCGGCAGGCAATCGTTTCCCGGCATCTTCTTCACTTACGATGCGCATGAACATGAGTTGCTCTTTGGGCCGCGCGCTTCAGTTTCGTTCGGGAGAATACGTCCTTTTGGAGAAGTCTTGTTCGGGTGGGATTTCACACATCTTGACGGCGGAGGACCTTGTTGCCTGTCGAATAGCTCATTTGCCGCTGCCGTTGGCGGCGGAGCGGACTATAGAGTAACAAAGGTATTTGCCTTGCGGGCAGAAGGAGACTACATCTATACCGATCTGCACAGCATGGGGCAGAATAATCTCCGGCTGTCCACAGGTATGGTAGCTCGCTTCTGAGTGTAATCTTCCCGGGAGTGCCCAGACTTGTTATCCTCGGCCTCGCGTGCCCCTTCGACGCCAGGAGTTACCACACCAAGGGCTAGCAACGATGCTGCTTGTGCGAAAGTTCTCGAATCGGATTGACAAGTGTTAAGCAACAGGCTACACTCTGGCAAGTGAAGATCAGGAGCTTCGCGCACAAGGGCCTGAAACGGCTCTACGCGGAAGATAGCGTGAGGGGCGTTCCTCCCGATGCGGCGGCCAAACTTCGCAAGATGCTGCCTTTTCTCGACAACGTGCAGGACCCAGAAGAATTGCATTCCCTGCCCGCGTGGAAGGAACACACCTTGACCGGCGACCGCAAGGGAGTTTGGAGCCTAAGCGTCACTCGCAATCACCGTTTAACGTTCCGCATCGACAACGCAGAGCAGGAAATCTGCGAACTGAATCTGGAAGATTACCACTAAGCACAAGGAGAGATAGCTATGCCCATGAAGAACCCACCCCACCCGGGAGATTTCATTCGTACGGAGATCATCCAGCCCGCCGGGCTGTCGGTAACAGCAGCGGCAGCGGCGCTGAAGGTTTCCCGGCCCGCGCTCTCCAGTCTGCTGAATGGCAGGGCCGACCTCTCCGGCGACATGGCGCTCCGCATCGAAAAGGCGTTTGGAGTGAAGATGGATACGCTCATGCGCATGCAGTCTGCGTACGACATTGCGCGAACGCGTCTGCGCGAAGGGCAAATCCATGTCCGACGTATCTCGAACTCGTCGATGAAGCAATTCCAAGCCTTAATGAAGAAGTACCGCGGTAAAGTCAGCTTCGCCGGACTAGACGAAGGTACCGGCCGGGACGAGCAGCACGATCGATAACAAACGGAGGCGGAGCATCTCTGCTCCGCCTCTTGATCAAAATCCAACTACGCGGCCGGCATCATCTTCTTCATCCGCTCTTTCATCTCTTCAGGCGAAACGTCTTCCACGTGTGTGGCCACGCCCCACAGATGCCCGAATGGATCTTGAAAGAAGCCCGAGCGGTCACCGTAGAACTGATCCTGCACCGGCTTCAGAATCTTTCCGCCCTCGGCCGTCGCCTTCTCGACCACGGCATCCACGTCGGGCAGGTATACATACAGGCTCACCGGGCTCCCGCCGACGGTCGCGGGGCTGCTGTGTCCCTCGCCCATGCTCGGGTTCTCATCTGCCAGCATGATGTGCGAGTTGCCGATTTTCAACTCGGCGTGGCCGACCTTGCCATCGGGTCCGTTCATGCGAACGGTTTCCGTCGCTCCGAAAACTTTCTTGTAGTACTCAATGGCTTGGGCTGCGCCCTTGATGATCAGGTAGGGTGTGACGGAGTTGTAGTCCTTGGGAATATACGAAACTTTGCTCATGATTTTTCTCCTCAGAAGGTAGGCTAGAGGTTAGAGGTTTGTGACGCGTGTGCTGACCGCGATGCGGTCCAGCACTCCTTCATGAGAACACAATCTGTGCAGCATCGTCCAGAGAACGCGGTAACCCCCGTCCTGGGAGTGACCGCAGTCACTTTTATTACCACCCCGTTTGCAGTACCTTTGGAGGAGTGGCCAGAGGTGTGCGATCGTCCGCGCCTTCGCGCCCTGCTTTGGAGATTATATGAGCCGTACCGTTGCCGTCCGTTTGCTGCTCGTCGGATTCCTCGTTCCCGCCCTGTTTACCGCCTGCAACCGCGATCCCAATGTGCGCAAACAGAAGTTTCTCGAGAGCGGCAATCGTTATCGCGACCAGGGCAAGTTCCGCGAAGCCGCCATTCAGTATGCCAATGCAGTGCAGGTCGATCCCCGCTTCGCCGAGGCCCATTATCAGTTGGGCGAAACGTATCTCAAGCTCAGCGATCCGCGCCGCGCTTTCAACGAATTCTCGCGCACGGTGGACTTGGCTCCCGACAATTATTCCGCGCACCTCGAATTGGCCAACCTGCTGATCGTCAATCGCCAACCGAAAGACGCCGAGCCTCACCTCGACGCGATGCGCCAGAAGCAACCCGACAGTCCCGACACGCACATCGCATGGGCCCACTACTACGCGGCCAAGGACGAGATGGCATCGGCCCTGCAGGAGATGCAGAAAGCCATCGCCGCAGACCCGAGCCGCTCGGAATCTTATTTGAATCTGGCGCTGCTGCAACTGCGCGCCAACCTGCCCGATCAAGCGGAAATTAATTTCAAGAAGGCAGCTGATCTTGGCCCGAAAATCATGAACGCTCAACTAGCCCTGGGCGGGTTCTATCAGTCGCGCAACCGCATGCCGGAGGCCGAGCAGCAATTCAAGCACGCCATCGACGTCGATCCTAAAGACACTGCGCCCCGTGCCGCCTACGCCCGCTTGCTGATGGCCGAGAACAAGAAGCCTGAAGCCGAAGAATTTCTCAGGCGAACCAAGACAGAATTCCCCGACAATTCCGAAGGCTATCGAATGCTGGGCGATTTTTATTTCGCCAACGGCGAACTTGACCCGGCCACCACCGAATACGCCTCTCTGTACAGCGAACATCCCAAGGATATTCAGGTCAAGAAAAACTACGTGCAGCTTCTTATCCTGAAGAACCAGCTTGATGAGGCGACCAAACTAAATAATGAAGTCTTGAAGGCGAATCCGAAGGACGCCGACGTCCTGGTTTATCGCGGACAGATTCAGCTCCGCCAAAACGACGCCGCCGGAGCCGTCGACTCGTTGCAACAGGCGATTAAGAACGACTCCAACAATGGAGTGGCTCACTATCACCTCGGCCTCGCCTTTGACATGCAGCACAATGAAAAGCAGGCGGAATCGGAGTTGCGCGAGGCGGTTGGACTGCGTCCTGATCTCACCGACGCGCAGCGCGCTCTAGCTACCATGGAGGTGCGCCGCGGAGACTTCAACGGGCTGACTCAAAGCGCGCAACAGATCATTTTCGGCGCGCCGACTGCGCCCGATGGCTACCTTTACCGCGCTCTGGCGGAGATGAACCGCCAGAAATATTCCGATGCCGAACAGGACATGCGCAAAGCCGCCCAGGTCGCCCCGGCCAGCTCCGCACCCTACGTGCAGATGGGCAACCTTCATCAATTGCAGAAGCAGTATGCGGAAGCGATCAAGTCGTATCAAGAGGCGCTCGACAAGGATCCAGCCTCGACCGACGCGTTGCAGGGATTGATGAATACCTATCTCGCCCTCAAGCAGCCCGAGCAGGCCGTTGCCGCTGCGAAGACGCAAATCGCCAAATCGCCCAACACCAGCGGATTTTATGATCTGCTGGGCACCGCGCTTTCGCAGAACAAGAAAGATTTCGGTGGCGCCGATGCCGCGTTCCGCAAGGCAGTGGAACTCGACAAGAATAATTCTGACGCGCTGTTCAAGCTAGCTCAAGTCGAAGTGGCGGAAGGCTCGATCAGTCAGGCACTGGCCACCGATCTGCAATCGATCAAGGACCACCCGCGTGAGATCCAGTTCTATCTGCTTGCGGGCATGATGTACGAATCGCAAAGTCAGTTCGATCAGGCCAGGGCCATGTACCAGCAGGCGCTGAATATTCAATCCGATAATCCTCTGGCCTCAAATAATCTTGCCTACCTGATGCTGCAGCAGGGCGGCAATGTGGATGTGGCTATGTCCATGGCTCAAACGGCGCGGCGCGGCATGCCCGATTCGCCGGCCGCGGCTGACACCTTGGGCTTTGCCTACTTTCAGAAGGGCGTATATCAATCGGCGATCGATATGTTCCAGGAGTCGCTGCGGCTGAACGAAAAGAAAGGCGCAGCTGATGATCCGACCGTGCACTACCATCTGGGCCTGGCTTACGAAAAAGTGAACCAGACCGCGCAGGCCCGCCAACAGCTGGAGCGGGCGTTAAAGATCAGTCCAAACTTCAGCGATGCGCGCAAGGCATTGTCAGAGCTGCACGGATAGGCTTGCGGCTCTTTTTTTCGCCTAGGGTTTCGATTGGAATATTGTGCTGAATGTTCCAACTGGAACATTCGGAAAAGCACAAAATCAATGCTCCTAAGTTGTTGATTCCTCTAGAGCGCCTTTTGATGATCCCATCGAATCAGCAGTTTAGCCTGTGGAAGAAACGTCTACTTTCGAGGACGTAGAATGTCTACTAAAGTAGACTTGACAGCCTTCGCTTGTACTTTAAAAGGTACAGGGAATTATCTGCATTTTGCGCTCTCCCGACGTTGCCGATCTTAGCTCGGTAATCGCCAGCTTTACGGAATTCCGAAGGACCCGGACGTCGATCCTCCGAATTATTCCGCCCGGGTTAGTCCAGCGTGATCGAAACCCTGCGTCAGCTTGACCCGTCTCGATCTCCGCCTGTCCCGTATCCGAAAACCATACTTGAGGGTTTCGCGGTATTGATTGAAATCCACCGTGGACGAAAATAACAAACGGTTCATAGAAGGACGGTAAATCAATCTGTTTGGGAGGATGGCATGAAAGCACTTCTAGCGGGATTAGGTTTTGGCGCGGTGATTGGCTTGATGTTGGCTCCGCAAAAGGGATCGAAGACCCGGGCAGATGTCGGCGAGTATGGCGGCAAGTTATTCAACCGATTCCGCGGGAGGGAACAGTCCTCCTACCAGGATAGAATTTCGGAGAGCGAGACTGTCGCTGAAGTGCTGAATACCGCCAGCAAAAACGATTTGATGAGCGTCGACGGCATCGGCAAAGGCACCGCGAAAAAGATCATCAGCAATCGTCCTTATCAGACGGTCGAAGAAGTAGTGCAGGAAGGTGTGTTACCCGAGGAGATCGTGGATAGGATCAAAGAGCAACTCATTGATAAGCCCGCGGTCTGATTTGATTGACGGCTTGATGCGAACGTAGCTGAGACATGCCTAACCGACTACTTAGGTTTACCCGCGCCGCCTCCGCCGCCGCGGACGTGATCCAAAGCGATAGAGCCTGCTCCGAAAAAGATGAGGGCGAAGGCGAGCGCAGCCAGCGCCAGTGGGAATTCGTAGCCGCCGTTGCCCATTAGTCCGTTATGGAAGTGAACCTTGGCAATGGCTACGGACAGATCGATGCAGATGGCGAAGGCGGCTACGCGAGTGAGCAGACCGAGCACGATGAGGATCCCTCCGAAGAACTCGGTGAAGGAAGAGAGATAACCGGTCCAGGCCGGGAGTCCGAGACTGTGGACGAATTGAGCGTGGTGCTGCAATCCTCCGAAAACCTTGTGGTAGCCATGGCCGAGCATTACCGAGCCGAGAACTAGGCGCATGACGAGGAGCGCGAGAGGCTGCAGACGGTCAAGATAGCGCACGGAATCCTCCGAAGAAAAAATAGATTACAGCAGCGGAAGGGCAGAGGGAAGCAGATGTGCACTGGCTCAGCATCGGGTTTCGAAGCCAGCCGTTGGGGACGTGTTGCCTCTTTAGATATCTTTGGAAGATTTTTAGAAAGCTTTCGGATGGAAATCATTGCGTGTGGGGCCAACTTCTGTTAACGTTTTTGCGCCCCACGGTTGTAGGCTGTCGGCGGCGTCTATTTGCAACTGGACTATGCGTGCTGCAAGCTTCCTTCCGTGGTTGGAGTTGAATTCAACCATGGCTTGGGATTGGCGAGTTTCGTCCATTGATAGGATGTCGACATAGATAAAGCCCCGAATCCGCAACTTCTGCGGAAGCGCGGTGTTTTCGGGAATAGCGTGGCGGTATAAAAAGGGGATGGTCCAGGAGGCGTTATGAAAAAGACATTGAAGAATGAAACGTTGCAGAAGTGGATAGTAATGATGGTATTGCTAGTAGTGCCGGCGATGGCATTCGGACAGAAAAAGGGCGCTGCTCCGGCTCGAAGCGCGCCAGCACGCAGTGCACCAGCGCGGAGTGCGCCGGCTTCACATGCTGCGCCAGCGTCGCATGCGGCACCCGCGTCACACGCGGCATCGCGTCCGGCCACACAGTCACATGCCGCACCGGCATCGCATGCGAGCACACAGTCACATGCACCGGCTTCACACGCCAGTACGCAGTCACACGCGCCTGCGTCACATGCCAGCACGCAGTCGCATGCGCCAGCGGGCGGCACGCACGCGGCGGGCGGCACGCATGCAGCAGCGGGTGGAACGCATGCAGCAGGTGGCACACACGCAGCAGGTGGGACGCACGCGGCAGCGGGTGGAACACACGCGGCCGGTGGTACACACGCCGCTGGTGGCACTCATGCAGCGGGCGGGACGCACGCAGCCGGTGGTACACACGCAGCCGGTGGTACGCACGCCGCTGGCGGAACACATGCAGCTGGGGGAACACATGCAGCGGGTGGAACTCACGCAGCGGCGGGTGGTAAAGGCAACGCACATACGCCGGCTGGAACTCGCAACGTCAGCATGAAGGGTGGCGGACACGCGAACGTCCGTGCTAACGGTTCGGTCCGCTCCGCGGATCGGAACGGCCACCACGTTGAGCGCGGGCTGCACGGCGGCCGCACTTCAATGCATGATCGCGGCCACGGAGAGCGCGTATTCGCCGGTCGGCATGGCGGTTATGTGCAGCACGCTTACATGGTCCGGGGCGGACATTCGTTCTACTCGCGCACATATGTGTATGGCGGTGGGGTGCATGTCGGCCTCTATCGTGGCTACTTCTGGGGCGGACGCGCATACTACGGCTGGTACCCAGGGTTCTTCTTCGCCCCGGCGTTTTATGGGTGGGGCTTCCAGCCGTGGGGGATGCCGGTGGTCTGGGGCGTCTCAGCATGGGGTTGGGGCGGACCGTGGTGGGGATTCTACGGCGGATGGTTCACACCTTATCCGGTGTACGCTGCTCCGTACTTCTGGCTCACGGACTACCTGATCGCGGCGAATCTGCAGGCAGCTTACGCAGTTGCACATCCAGCACCGGCTGAGGTAGCTGCGGATGCTGCTACGGGTACGGCGGCGGCGGACGATACCGCCAGCACAACCGATACGGCTTCGACGACGACGACAGCTTCAACTGCGGTTACGTTGACTCCGGAAGTGAAGCAGGCGATCGCGGAAGAAGTAAAGGCGCAGTTGGCCGCACAGCAGGCACAGGCGGCTAAGGGCGGCGACACGGCGGGAGCAGCGGCTTCTTCGACGACGGCGACGGCGGATGCCGCTGTGCCAGCGGCGCTGGATCCGGCGAAGCGTACCTTCGTAGTGGATACGGCGGTCACGGTCGTGGCGAACGGGACGGAGTGCGGCTTAACGTCGGGTGACGTGGTCACACGCCTTACCGATACTGCGGATGCAACTGACAACACGGTGAGCGCCAGCGTCGCGGCCAGCAAGACCGGCGATTGCGCTGCCGGAGCAACCGTAGCTGTGAAAGTGGATGACTTGCAGGAAATGTACAACCACTTCGAGGAACAGCTCAACAACGGCATGAAGGATATGGCCAAGAAGCAGGGGACGAACGGAATGCCGAAGGCGCCGGACACGTCGACCAAGGCTTCGGATGTGCCAGAGCCTAAGCCGGATGCGGATGCAGCCAAGGCGATCAAGGACGAGAACGCCGACGCTGACAAGGTTGAAGCAGACGTGAAAGCGGAGGCTTCGGCTGGCGGCGGGCTGTAAAGCTGACGGTTGCACCACGGCGGTTTAACCATCAATCAACAGGGAGCGCCAGATCACGGCGCTCCCTTTCTCTGATCACTTAGGTTGTTCTCCGAGTCTGTGCTGACAGTCAAGCACAAGCAGGAGTTAGGTTTCGAAAATCAGTTCTTCAAAGACCTTGGGGAGGTTGTTGCGATGTTGCGGAATTCTTATCGTTTCATTCAAGCCATTATCCTGGTGGCCGCCATGACTTTTCCGATGGCGCTAGCCAGCGGACAAGCGGCCACAGTAGAGGACGACCTACAGAAGAAGTTCAAAGCTGTGACCATGGGATCGGACTCGGACGGGGTCTCCGTGGTAGAGGAAGGTACGTTGCTTACGATCCTGAGAGGCGGCATCCTGGCCGTTCCGTATACGGACTCCAGCGACTTCAGGACGAAGTACCAGAACGGAGCGATGCACGCTCCCGGCTCACTCGTCGTGGCCGGACGCAAGGCCATCAGGGGAAAGTTTGGGGCCGATCAAACCACCCATTTGTTCAAGAAGGATGACAAGGTCTATCCCACGAAGATCAGCGTCAATATGAAGAAGGACACCGTGACCATGGGCATTGTTGCTTGCGATAAATGCAACAAGACAGATCCCCCGACCTACAACAAAGCGGAAGTGGTGTTTGTATTCCCCAAGGGGTATTTAGTGAATGCCACGACGCCCGCGGTGGAAAAGGTTATCGCGCAGGTCTTCACGATTACTCCACCTGCCAAGAAGAAGCCTAAGGGAGCGAAGGTAGCGAAGGAAGCTCAGGACGCTCAACCTCAGCAATAGGCACGGGCAGATTGGTTTAGTAGTTGTTTTTAGAACGAGCGGACGCGGAGGAACTTACCATGTCGCATAAATCTCACCAACTGATCTCAGGGATTGTTCTGGCGGCGGCCACGATTTTCCCCATGGCACTGGCCAGCGGGCAGGCGACCACCGTGCAAGATGAACTGACGAAGACCTACAAACTGGTGAAGATCGGCTCCGATACCGGGGGATACTCCGTAGTCGAGGAAGGCACGGTGCTTGCGATCCAGAAGGGCGGCATCCTCGCCGTGCCCTATTCGGACTCGACCGACTTCAAGACGAAGTATCAGGATGGACAAATTAAGGCCCCCGGCGGACTGTCCGTGGTCGGACGGAAGTCCATCATGGGAAAGTTTGGGAAGGAGCAGACGACCCATTTGTTCGCGAAGGGCGATAAGGTTTATCCCACGAAGATCGATGTGAACGTGGCGAAAGACACGGTGACCATGGGCATCGTCGCCTGCGACACGTGCAACAGCACCGATCCACCGACCTACAACAAGGCAGAAGTCGTCTTCGAATTTCCTAAGGGATCGTTAGCGAGTGCGACTGCGCCCTCCGTGCAAAAAATCATCATGCAGGTGTTCACCGTCAGCAAAGACGACTCGAAGGACGCCAAGAAAGACGACAAAGGCGGGGACAAGGGCGGTCAGCAGGCAGGCGGCGGAGATCAGGGCCAGCAGGGAGGCGACCAGCCCGCGGCAGATCCGGTAAGCATCGAGAAGGGAATGACGCCCGACGATGTGGTAGCCGCCATGGGCCAACCGGAGAAGAAGGTAACTCTCGGCACCAAGCAGATCTATTATTACAAAGATATGAAGGTGATCTTCATCAACGGCAAGGTTTCCGACGTACAGTAGGTTCGCGCAGGATGCTGTGTTGTTTTGCGACGCGGCAAGAACTCGAATGCGCCATGAAAACGCGGTTGGGCGACACAACCAGCCCGATATGCCCGCAACGCAAGTGCAAGCGAACAAAGCATTTCCGCGTGCGACATAGTACTTCCGTACCGTCTGTAGTACTTCAGTTACCAGTCTTCCAGTGACCCCCTGTGCCCCTTTCCATAAACCCAACTTATTGTACTTACCGGCGCTTGCTACACAACATATAGATATTCCCTCCCGCTGATCCTCCGCCGAATTCCAGAAAATGGGCATAAAACACGGAGATTCGCTTTGCCCCAAGGTCTTTCAGGGCTGATATATGCTCGGGACACCGACAGCCTCCCGGACTGTTATGGAAGGCGAAGAAAAGTTTTCAGGGCAAAGCCGTTGCTCGGAAACACCGGCGCGGCACAAGGTTCTGGTGGCGAGGCAAGGACACAAGGTCAGGAAACATGGCCGACTCGCGAGAAGTAATGAACATTCGTCAAGCATCGGACTATTTGGGAGTGAGTCCGGACACGCTCTACAAGTACGTAGGGGAAGAGAAAATTCCCGCGTTCAAGCTGGGCAACCGCTGGCGCTTCAAGAAGTCGAGGCTCGACCAGTGGATGGAAGACAAGTCGAACCAGATGGAGCCGGGAACAGGACATAAACCGAAAGCGGCCGCGAAGGCTGCCGGGTCACAGTAGGCGCTACAAAAAGCGTTACGAAAAGGCGGGCACACATGTTTGGAATGGGATCAAAAACGATTGTAGGTCTGGATGTGGGCTCTTCCAGCATCAAGGCAGTCGAACTGAAAAAAAAGGGCGGGCAGATTGAAGTGTCCCACCTGGGCCTGGAACCGCTCTCCTCTGACATTGTGGTGGACTCGATGATCGTGGACTCGGGAACGGTATCGAGCGCGATTTCGAAGTTGTTCGCCGATTGCCTGATCAAAACAAAATCAGTAGCCACGGCGGTAAGCGGGCACTCGGTGATCGTCAAAAAAATCTCGCTGCCTTCGATGAGCGATCAGGAACTGGCCGAGACCATCGAGAAGGAAGCGGCGCAGCACATACCCTTCGATCTCGCTGACGTGAGCCTCGACTATCAGATTCTGTCCGAAGAAGCGGGCAGCCCGCAGATGGATGTATTGCTGGTGGCCGTGAAGAAGGACAAGATTCTGAACTACACCAACGTACTCTCGATGGCGGGACGAACTCCGTCTATTGTGGACATCGATGCTCTGGCGCTGCAGAACTGCTACGAGTACAACTACCAGCCGGCGCCGACGCAGGTGGTGGCGCTTTTGAACCTGGGTGCCAGCGTGATGAATATCAACATCGTGAAGGGCACAACGCCGCTGTTCCCGCGCGACGTCAGCGTGGGCGGACACCAGTATACGGATTCTCTGCAGAAGGAACTCGATCTGAACTTCGACGATGCCGAGAAACTGAAGCTGGGTGAGAAAGTCGGGACGGTGAGCGAGGACGCGAAAGCGCCGATCCTGCAACAGGTGACTGAGATCATCGTGCTCGAGATCCAGAAGACCTTCGACTTCTTCCGGGCGAGCGCAGCAGGCGAGCACATCGAAAAAATTTACCTGGCCGGCGGTTCGGCCAAGGTGCCGGGATTGATGGAAGCGTTGCGGCAGGAATTCTCGATGCCGGTGGAATTGTTGAATCCATTTCAGCGTGTGGTGCCGCCCGCAAGCGGCCCTGGAGCGGAACTGGTGGAGCAGAATCCGGGCCAACTGGCAGTCGCGGTAGGGTTGGCTTTAAGGAGCTTTGAATCCCTATGATCAGAATTAATCTGCTCGAAAATTCCAAGGGGAAAAGCAAGCGTGCTGGTGGCAGCAGCGGACCCTCCATGCCCACGATGGAGATGGGCGATCTGGGCTCGCCCAAGCTGAAGGTGCTGATGGTGCTGATCGTAGCCGGGCTGTTGAATTTCGGCTACTGGTACCGCCTCGACCAACAGTCAAAATCGATCGCGAAACAGATGACCGCGGCCGAGCAGAAAAACCGCGAACTCAGCGATGTGAAGGCGCGCTTTCTGGAACGGCAGCGGCAAGCCGACAGCTACAAGCGTCGCGTGGATGTAATTGATTCGCTGCGCGCTGGCCAGGCCGGCCCCGTCAACCTGCTGGCCATGCTCGGCGAGACAGTGAACGGAACCGAAGCGGTCTGGCTGAACAAGATGGAAGATTCTGGCGCTAGCGTAAGCCTGGATGGCACGGCGCTGAGCACGGACGCGGTGGCTACGCTGATCGCGAACCTGCAGAAGACGGGCTTCTTCAAGAGCGTCGAGATCAAAGAAACTTTCCAGGACGATGCAGTCAAGGATATGCAGGCGTTCCAGTTCACGCTGACCTGCGAGAAGGGAAAGTCGTAGAGGCAGACCTATGTCGACAAATTTTAACGAACTGTCTGGCATCAAGCAGTGGGGAGCGGTGATCGCGGGAGGCGCGCTGATAACCGCAGCGCTGTACTTCACGATCTTCAAGAACCAGAGCGACAAGAATGCGACCGCTCAGCACGCGGTCGACATCAAGGTTCGCGAGAACAACGAACTGGAGTCCTATCGTCCCAAGTTGAAGGACATGGAACTGCAGCTGGCCAACTTGAAACAGCAATTGGAAATTGAACGCCGCATCGTTCCCGACGAGAAATCGGTCGACACCTTCATGACCACGATGGATGGCGAAGCGCTGAAGGCCGGCGTGGAACTGCGCCGCTTCTCGGCCAAGCCGGTGGCAGCGAAAGAGTATTACACAGAAGTTCCATTCGATATGGAACTTGATGGCCCGTACTACTCGATGCTGAATTTCTTTGACCGCGTGGGCAAGCTCGAGCGCATCGTGAACGTCAGCGGTCTGCTGGTGGGCACGACTAAAAATCCAACAGTCGCGAAAGTGAAGCACCAATATCAATACGCGCCGAACGAGAGCGTGGTGGCCTCGTTTGTCGCAACGACATTCTTCAGTCACGATTTGGAGCCGCCGGCGGCGGGTCCAGGAGCCAAGCCGGCAACGCCGGCCGCAGGCGCGAAATAGGAATCGCATATGAAGCTGACAACAGGCATTCTGGCAGTAGCAATGACGATGACGGCGGGCGCGGCCTTCGGCCAAAATCCGGACGCCATCGACAACGCGCGCAGCGTGGCGAAATCGCTGCAGCAAATTCAAACCACCAAGACCAACGCTGCGCTTGACGCTGCAGGCGTCCCAGCCCAGCAACCGGATAAGTCGGTGCCAGCTTCGCCAGTGGCGCCGAAGAACGCCGCGGCTCCGGCTCCGGCTCCGGCTAAGACGAAGACTGCGAAGTCCGCGAAGCCGCATGATGCGTTCCAGCCCAAGACCAAGGCAATCGCCGCGGCGAAGGTGGCGGAAACGAAGCCCGCAGAGGCTCCCAAGAGTGCGGATGCCGCCAAGTCGCCGAAGCCGGAAGAGAAGAAGTGGGCCATGAACGGCAAGCGCGACCCATTCTTCAGTCCGATTACGCAGCAGCAAACTACCAGTTCAGGATGTTCGACGGGAAAAAAATGCCTGGAGATCGGGCAGATCAATGTGCGGGGCGTAGTGAAATCCGAAAGCGGCTTCATCGCGGTGGTGACCAACAGTCTGAACAAAGCGTATTTCCTGCATGAAAACGATCCCGTGTTCAACGGCTACGTGGTGAAAATCACGGGAGACTCGGTAGTTTTCCAGGAAACTTTCCAGGACAAGCTGGGCAAGTCGCTCACGCGCGAAGTGACCAAGAAGATTCTTACGCCGGCGGTTTAGTTTCCGGCGGCGGCAGCGCAGCCAGGAAACTGGTGCGCGGAAAAAATCGAATTTACGAAGGACACGCGGGCCACGCTCGCGAGTTGGGGAGAAGCGAAATGCGAAAGCAAATGCTGAGTGTACTTCTACCATGGCTGCTTCTGGGGCTGGTAGCTTCAGCCGCCGAGACGCCGGCGTCACAACCGGCGAGCCAGCGCAACGAACTGCAACGAGTGAATGTGGTTCGCGGCACGGATGAGATCCGCGTCGAGATCAACGCTCGTGGCGCAGTCACGCCCAAGGTGACGACGGCAGACTCGCCTTCGCGCCTCGTGATCGACTTGCCCGCGACCGTGATGACTACGGGACAGGACCACATCACGGTGGGCAGCGCCGGAGTAAAAGGCGTGCGCATCGCCATGGATGGCGAGAAGCCTCCCACTACACGAGTCGTGGTCGATCTCGACCATGCCTGCCGCTACGATTTAAAACCAGCGGCGGATGGAAAGCTCGTGCTGACGCTCTACACCCAGCAAGCAACGGCGAGCACAAGCGCGCCGAAGGCCGCGGCAAGCACGACGCCCTCCGCGAAGACCATGTCTCCGTTCGGGCCGCGACTGATTGAAGCGAAAACCACGGA